>ERZ780157.18-NODE-18-length-211997-cov-21.609134_pt1 | contig 211997 bp, 181 predicted proteins | sample MGYA00511169_ERZ780157 | MGnify/ENA primary metagenome ERZ780157 (study PRJEB29588, sample SAMEA1965149) | human gut metagenome | biome: human gut; feature: human-associated habitat; material: faeces | place: Denmark | collected 2008/2010 ...
CCAGCCTGCAAAAACAAAACCGTCTTTGGTGGGATCGGTCGGGGCTGTAATCGCCGCGCCTGCGCTTGCCTTGATGGGTTGCACCGCGCTGCCGCCTTTGCTGTCAAAGGTTATCGTATATTCTTTGTGTTTCCCGTCCTTGTTGCAAGCAGTAAGCACCGAGAGCGATAAAACAAGCATTAACGCTATCGCACAAAATGTGAAGATCGATTTTCTTTTCATGATTTTGTCTCCTTGTTTGATTCTTATGATTTATTCCAAATCGCCGAAAATCGCGACTTAAAACCGTTGTTAATTCCGCATATTTCGCGTTTTATTGTCTCAAAGGCGGATTGACTTGTGCGCGCATGTTATGCTATAATACAGATAATCACCTTCGAGTGTATAGACAGTATATCAAAATCAGGACGGCTTTTCCCCCACCCAACCCGCCAAAAGGTGGGGAAAACCCCAAAAATAATTTGATTTTTTTGAAAAATCGGGGCAATTTCCCCCGACTGATAATAACGGAAAAACACTATGAAACGTAATGCCAAAAGAATACTCACTTTGTTGATCGCCGCCACGGCGCTTCTTGCAATTCCGTTTACGTTTGTTGCTTGCAACAAAAATAAATCCTTGCTCGATCCCAAAAAACCCACGACTCTTACGATGTGGCACGTTTACGGCGAGCAAGCCAACTCCCCGATGAACGACTTTGTGGAGAAATTCAACGCGACCGTCGGCAAGGAAAAAGGAATCGTCATTGACGTCACACTGATGTCCAACGCCGCCCAGATCGGAAAGAAACTCAAAGACGCACAGGCGGGGAAAGCGGGCTCCAAGGATATGCCCGACCTGTTCTTCTGTCACTCGGGCGACGCGCAAAGTCTTGGGGCGGACAACCTTCTGAACTGGAAAGATTATTTCACGCCGTCCGAACTGGACGCCTTCGTCCCCGATTTTCTGAGCGACGGCATGCTGGGCGACCGCCTTTCGGTTTTCCCCGTTTCCAAATCGACTTATATGCTGTTCATCGCGGGCGGAGTTTTTGAAAGATTCGCCGCCGAAAAAAACGTTTCCGTGTCCGACCTTGAAACGTGGGACGGCTTCTTCACCGTCGCCGAAAAATATTACGAGTGGTCGGGCGGAAAACCCTTCTGCGCCATCGATTATCTCATAAGACTTGCGGAACTTTGTGCAATCTCCGACGGCGAAGGCGTTTCTTACAAGGACGGCTGGTACGACGAAAACAACCCGTCGTTTATAAAAGCCTACGAGGCGTTCGCGACGTCGATTGCCAAAGGCCATATCGTTGTGTCCGATATGTACTACAACACGCAGATTATGACCGCGCAAACGTGCGCCGGCATCGGCTCTTCGGCTTCCGTGCTTTACGCCAACGACAAAATCACGTACCCCAACAATACGTCGGAAGATGTGAATCTGCAAGTTTTACCCCTGCCCCAACAGGCGGGAAAACAGAAAGTCGCAACGCAGGCGGGCGTCGGGCTTTGCGCCTATAAAACGACCGACAAGAAAGCCGAGGCGGCAACCGTATTCGCGCGGTGGTTCACCGAGGAACAGCGCAACGTGGACTTCGTCCTGTCAACCGGATATATGCCCGTAAGAACGGGGGCTTTTGCGAAAATCGGCGAAAATTCCTTTAAGTCGGACGCCTTCAAAAACCTTTACGCCGCACTGACGAAAACCGTCGCGACCTGCACTTTCGTGAGAGAACCGAATTTCGACGGCTATTATTCCAAAGTACGCACGCTGTACGACGAAATCCGCAAAATCCAGAAAAACCTTGCCTCGCTATACGCGGCGGGCGGCACCACGGAACAAATCGTCGCGGAAATGAAAGCCGCACTTTAACTTTATAATGTCGCCTGAACGCGGCGATAAATCCCGAAATATGTTAAAAATCGCCGATTTCAAAAACAGAAAAAAGTCAATGTGGCGCAAGCTTTTGTTGTATATGCTCGCGCTGGTTCTTGCCGTCGGCGTGTTTGTAAGCTGCGGATTGTTTTTCGCCGGGCAGTTCTCGACGACGACCGAAAAATATTCCGACAACCTCACTTTCCAGAACGAGTTTTATACAAGACAAATCGAAAAATACTTTGACGATATCTCGATGATGGGCGAAATGCTTGCCGCCGACTCTTCGGCGATAATCGACGCGTATCTGTTAGAAAACAAGATTGATTTCGACAATCTGGACAACTCACGGGCGCATACCGAAGGCGTGCAGAAAGCCCTTTTGCCGAAACTCAGAGAAGAACTGCTGAAAGCCGACGCCTCGGGCGCGTTCATTGTGATGGACGCAACCGTAAACTCCGGTGCTACAAACGCCGACAAATCCAGAACCGGGCTGTACTTCCAGCGCAGTACCCTCGACCGCACGGACGAAACGTTGCTTATGTACAGAGGAAACTCGGATCTCGGCAGGCAAAACGGCATAATGCCGCATCGTAAATGGCGGTTGGAATTCAATACCGAATCGGTGGCAGAAATAAAAGACATCTTCGGCAAATCCGTAAAAGATAAAAGACCGCTGCTGTCCGACGTTTATGCGCTTGACGGCACAAGCGACAGTGCGATGGCTTATATCACCCCGATTTTCGGCGCGGACAACACTTTTTACGGCATCTGCGGCTTTGAAATCTCCAACACCTACTTCAAGGACTACTTCGCCCAGCCGACAAGGTTGGATCAACTGACCTGCACTTTTTCAAAAACTTCAAAAGACAGCAAAATCGACTGCGAAAATATCTTTTGGACGGGCGTTCTCGGCGGCTATTCCCTGAAACCGAGCGGCACTCTTTCCCCGAAAATAATTAAAAACAACCTTACCGAACTTAGCGGCGAAACAAATTTCGTCGCCGTCACGAAAACGATTTCGATATGCGATACGGCATACTCCCTTGTGGTAATGCAGCCGAAAAGCGGCTTTGACAAAACCATTGCGGTCAACGCAACGAGAATCGTTTTGGTATGCTTCTTGTTGGTGTTCGCCGCCGTCGTGCTTTCGGTTGTCTTCTCACGAAAATTCGTCGCGCCGGTGATAAAAAATCTGGAACAAATCCGCAAGCAGGAGCACGCCGAAAACAACTCCGACATTATCGAAATCGACGACTTGTTCGTCTACCTTGCCGAACAGGATAAACTGCGCGATCTCGAAACGGATAAGCTGAAACGCCAGAACGAGGAACTTGCAAGCGTCACCGAAAACCAGACCGCCGAAATCGACAAGCGACAAGCCGAAATCGAAAGGCTTGCGTATTCCCGCAAAAACGAAATCGATCCGGACAACTACGAGGCGTTCAAAGCCGGGCTGAAAGAACTCACGAAAACGGAAAGAAAGATTTTCGACTTGTATATTGACGGCAAGTCCGCAAACGAAATCGCCGACGTCCTTAATATCCGCGAAAGCACGCTCAAATTCCACAACCACAACATACTGGAAAAACTCGGCGTGTCCTCTCGCAAACATATGCTGCGCTACGCAACTCTGCTCCGTCAGGAATCGCAGGAACAGTAATTCGGAACCTCGTTAAAAACAACTTGTTTCCTTGCATAAAAAAGACAACCCGCGGGCTGTCTTTTTTGTTTTTGTCCTGTTCTCGCAATAATATGTTTATCACGCGGTTTTGACCGATAAACTGCATGTTTCGCCGTTTAATACTTTCATACAATTATTGTGTTTTTTGTCGTACGGCAGTACTTTGCATGCTGTTTTTCGGGCTTTATTACAGCAGCAGCGTTTTATCTTCGCCCATGCCGAGCATTCCGTCAAGGACGTATTTCTTGCCGTCTTCGTCACGGATATACCCTTCGAGTTCGCCGTATGCGACATAATAATCTATGTTTACGACAAGCGCGTGCATAATCATCGGATTCATATTGTATACCTTGAATTTAAGGTTTACCATATCGTGCTCGTCCTTGACAATCCATTCCGAATAATCCTTAAAGTCCTTGCTTTCGGGGTTTCTCGTGAACGTTATCGGCGGAAGAATGCTTGTTTTCCCTTCAAGCCAGAGTATGTTTTCGTTATACTTTTCCTGATCGATGGATTGATTTCTGGTGAGATTGAACGCAAGCCATTTTTCTGCGCCGTCGACGTTGCATTTACCCATTGTCGTTACCCAGTCGTAATGGGCGCGGCGGGGATAATAGCCCCTGTGATCGTCGACGATTGCCGCAGAATCTTCGTCCGTCAGCATTTCTTCGCCGTTAATGACAAGCCTGCCTTCCGCCTTAAAGAAGTCTTTCTGGCTGTACAGCGGGCGGTTTTTGCCAAAAGGAATGCTTGCTACGCAAGGTTTTGACAAACGCGTCAGCGTGAAGTCGTACTCGATTGTCGCTTCGCCGTAGTTTTCTTTGATTGCCGCGACGATCGTTTTGTCTTTTTGAGGAACGGTGATCAGACATTTGCCCGTATGTTGTCCTTTAAGATGGCATTTGCCGTCCTGGAAGTCGTTGACATATCTGACGTGCGACACGGGTGTTTTCCCTTCTGCAACGGCACCGTTAATAAGGTTCGGCGCGATAACGGTGTCCTTTGATTTTAAGTTGGTATCCCAACAATAAACCTTTTTCGTGCGTTTGTCGTAAAACACGTTCAGCGTTTTCCCGAATATGCCCATATCGCAAACCACCGCAAGCAGTACACCGTTTTTCAGATGGACTTCCGTCGCTTCCCACAGCGTGAGTTTAAGCCTGTTGAAGCAATTTGGCAAACTTGTGGGTTTTTTTAGTTTCACAAGGTCCATTTTTTCAAATTCCTTGTCGAAAGTTCCAAACGCGCAAATGCCGTTTTCGTCAACCATGCTTTCGGGCGTCGGTACGGCGCGTCTTTTTTCGTCGATAAATTTTGAATAATCTCCCATAATTTTCTCCTTAATCTGTGTTTTGCAAACCGCGGACACTCCCGTGGGTTTTGCCTATATTATTATATCATTGAAAAATCGAGAATTCAACGAATATGAAAAAATTTTCCGACGAATATCGGGTTTTATATGGTTTTTCCGTCGTGTTTTTAGAATAAGACAAGGCACGCGAGCGGCTTAATACTTTACCGTATAAGCCGTGAGCGTAACGCAGTATTAGTCAAAAACACGGCGGAAAACCTAAGTTCGTAATATTATCTGTTGGCATAAGACAAGGCACGCGAGCGGCTTAATACTTTACCGTATAAGCCGTGGGCGAAACGCAGTATTAGTCAAAAACACGGCGCAAAAAAAGGACTTGCTTTTGCAAGTCCCCTTTTCTCTTTTTATTACAGCTTGTTGCCGCAGTTATTGCAGTATGCGCTGTCGGCGGAATTCGCTTCGCCGCAGTTGTCGCAGGTTTTTGCAAGCGGCTTTCCGCACGCCTTGCAGAACTTCGCGTCAGCGTCGTTCAACGCGCCGCATTCGCACCTGACGCCGCTTTCGGTTTTTGCCGCTTTCACGACGTTTTGTATTGCCGGCGCGATTTCCGAACTTGCCTCGTTAATGACGGGCACACTTTCGTTTTTGGAATACGTGGCAATTTCGCGGCGGAACGCCAATGTGAGAAGCCCTGCCCCGATACCCAGCATGGGAAACCCTATAAACGCCAGGAAGAAGAGTTTGGGCATTCCTTTGTCGGGATTACCGACCGTTATAAAAAAGTCGATAAACGCCGCCAGTGTCAGCACAGCCCCGACAATCACCAGGACAAATCCCGCGATCTTCAACTTTTTTTTCAGTTTTTCGTGTTTTTCAAAATTGTTTTCGTTTTGCATAATGACTCCGAAAGTTGTTTTATTGATTATATAATATCATAAGTTTCTTGGTTTTACAATACTAATTTTTGAGATTATCCTGCGGTTGTTTTTTCTTTCAAAAAACCCGATAAAAAAACCTTCGGTTGCCCGAAGGTTTTTGATTGTTTTGTCTTAGTCTTTTACGCCAAGCGATTTTTTGAGTTCTTTCACTGTCTTTTCCCAGACTTTCTTATTCCTTGAAATCGAGTTGTCTTTGTTTGCTGCGATTGCGTTCTGTGCGGCAATCTGATAACGCGCCTCGGTATTTTTGGATTTAAGGTCTTGGACAATGACGTCACGGAGCGTTTTGTTTTTGTCGTTTTCGTCGTCTTCGCGGCCGTAGTAAACGATATATTTAAGGGGAATTTCATTTTCCTTCTCGACTTTCGTCGCGTCGTAAGGAATATAACTTACGAACATGAAGTGAATACCGTAGTCGGTGACGCACCAGCCGTACGAACCGAGACCGTTATTTACAAGTTCTCTGCCCTTTTTCGAAAATTCTTCGACGTAAGTTTTATCGGTTTCGTGGGGCGAGATAAGGTATCCGTTGCCGCCCGCAGTGATGGCGTTATTACTGCTCGTATTATACATACCTGTGTCGTCGTTTACCATATAAACGTACTGCGCCGCGATTTCGCGTTTTGCCTCAAACGAAGATGCCGCGTCGAGTTTCGCCGTAAGTTCGTTGATTACGTCCATTACGTTGTACTTCTTGATATTGCCTTCGCTATCGACCTCGTAAGGACGGGCGTTGCATTTTTCTTTCGTGCAGTACTTGTTGGGATCCTTGTTGTCTTTTTGTGCCTTTTCGCACTCTTCGCAGACTTCGTCGGGATCGTAATCGGGATTCGACTTCATAACCTCGATTTTGTTTGCAAGTTGTGCGCGATATTTTTCGACGATTGTTTTGTCGGGTTGTCCCGCCGTGAAGTTTTTAAGTTCGGTCGATTGCTCGTCGCTGAACTTGAACAAAATGTTGAAAACGTAGCCGTAGCCGTGTTCCGACGTCGGATGATAAACGGTGTTTGTCAAGGACGACGATATTGCCGACTTGTAATTCGATTCCGTTTCGATGCTGAATTTTTCCTTGTTGAGCGAAACGTATCTGTCGTATTCAGCCCGTATTGCGGTGTCGTCGGGGTCGAAATCCTTGACGAGTTCTCTCTTATACTTCGAGATAAGCTGGGTTTCGTACGCGCTGTTAAGGTAATAGTCATAGGACTTGTAGTTGTCTGCAAGTTGCTTTTTGAGTTCGTTCAGAGCCTTGGGTATATAGTCGGCTTTGCCCTCGACCTTGTTAAGTTCGTCCCATTCTTTTTCGGTGTACAAATCTTTGTAGGGTTTCTCAAAGAACTTAATTTCGGCTTTTGCGGGATCTAAAGGTTTGTTATAATCGACCTCGGCTTCCTTTTTGGCGGGACGAGTGGGACGCGCGGCGATTTTGTCGGTTTCGTCGACCTTATCGTCGTCTTTCGTATCGTCCGTCGTGTCGTCGGTGGAGTTTGCCTCTTTCCAGAGTTCCTCAAACACCTGTTCGTACCACTTTGCCATGGATTCGTTCGCGCTCTTTACCGCTTCGTTTTTCTCAACGGCGTTCAGCAGGTCTGCTACCGCGGTGGTGTTTGCGACACCCTGACTTTTTGCGATTTCGTCACGGACGTAAAGGATAAGCAGCTTGCGCTGGGCAAGCGAATCCAATATGGATGTCGCCGCTTCGTCGACGGTGTATCCGTAATAGTAAACGTAATAGTAGGCAAGTGAGTTGAACGACTCGTTAAACTCGCCCTTCGTGACGGTGGACGTAAGCCCTGCGTATTTCACGGTGGCAAGCGATTGGTTGTAGTCGCGCTCCTCATTCTTCGTGATAACGTCGCAACCCGCAAACACGGTAATTGCGATAATCGTCACAAGTATAACTGCCAAGAATTTCTTAATATTCATCATAGACTCCTTGCGGAATTATATATAATAATAAAAACCGTACACCATATTATATAAGATTACCTTAAATTAGGCAAACGTTTTTATATATTTTCCTTTTTATCGTTTTTTTTGTTTTTCACGCGGGAAATTTCACGATTTTTGCGTGATCAGCAAAAAGTTTATCATCTTTTCGACAACCTGTTCGACGGAAAGCCCCTTTGTGTTGAACAACAGTTGCGGGGGTACGGTCGCCGTCAGCACGACGTCTTCGGTAAGTTTCGCCACGGCGGAAAGCAGGTTTTGCTCCTTAAAAACGTTCGCGTCGCGGAACACGAATGCCGCGCCTTTTTTCGTCGCGACTATTTTTTCGACGTTGTATTCTCCCGCAAGGCTTTTTAACAGTGCGATGTCGATAAGGTTTTTAAGCGGCGCGGACACAGGGCCGTATACGTCGGACAGCGCCGCGATAAGTTCGTCCCTTTCTTTCACGCTCGTAACTTCCGAAATGCGCTTGTATACCCTGATTTTGTCGCCGTCGCCCACGTAGTCTTCGGGGACGTATGCGTCAACGTCGATTTTGATAAGCACGTTGTTTTCTTTCTTTACGCCGCCGTTTTTGATTTCTTCCACGGTTTCTTTCAGAATCTTGCTGTACAGTTCATAGCCGACCTTTTCGATATGGCCGTGCTGTTCCGCGCCGAGGAAAGTTCCCGCGCCTCTTATTTCAAGGTCGCGCAGCGATATTTTGAAGCCGCTGCCGAAGTCGCTGTATTCGGTAAGCGCGGTAAGGCGTTTTACGGCGTCGTCGGTCAGGACTTTGTTAAGCCGCGTCGTGAAATATGCGTGTGCAAGCGCGCCGCTTCTGCCGACTCTGCCCCTTAACTGATACAAAGTCGAAAGCCCGAATCTGTCGGCGTCGATAACGAAAAGAGTGTTCGCGTCGGGAAGGTCGATGCCGTTTTCGATAATCGTCGTTGCAATAAGCACGTCCGCTTCCCTTTGATAAAACGACGTCATTCGTTTGTCAAGTTCGCCCGCGCCCATCTGGCCGTGCGCCACCATCACCCTTGCTTTGCCGTCAACGAGTTTCCTGACCTTTTCGGCAAACGCCTCGATGGTATCGACGTAGTTGTAAAGGATAAACACCTGTCCGCCGCGGCTCACTTCGCGCATGACGGCGTCTTTTAACAGCCCGTCGCTGTATTCGACGACGTAGTTTTGCACGGGCAAACGGTTTTTCGGCGGAGTTTCCAGAAGACTTATGTCGCGGACTCCGCTCAACGCAAGATTCAGCGTTCTCGGGATCGGCGTTGCGGTAAGAGTTAAAACGTTGACGTCCTTTTTCACCGTTTTCAGTTTTTCTTTGTGCTCCACGCCGAAACGCTGTTCTTCGTCAAGGATTAAAAGCCCGAGATCGTGGAACGCGACGTCTTTCGACAGTATGCGGTGCGTGCCGACGACGATACTTACCACGCCGTCTTCGATTTCTTTGAGCGAGCGGTCGATTTCCTTGTCCGATTGAAGCCTTGATAAAAGTACCGTCTTTATCCCGAATCCCTGCAACCTTGCGTTTAAGGTGTTGAAATGCTGTTTTGCAAGGATTGTCGTCGGGGCAAGAATCGCAACCTGCTTGTTGTCCATGACCGTTTTGAACGCCGCGCGGAACGACACTTCCGTTTTGCCGTAGCCGACGTCGCCGCAGACAAGCCTGTCCATCACGCGCCCTTTTTCCATATCGTCCTTGATTTCGCGGACGGCGCGATCCTGGTCGTCGGTCAGGTCGTATTCGAAATTTTCCTCGAATTCGCGCTGCCACGGCGTATCGGGGGAATATTTATATCCTTTTTGCTTTTCGCGTTCCTGATAAAGTTTCAGCAAATCGAAGGCAAGTTTTCTAATCGAAGCCTTCGCTTTTTCTTTGGTTTTTTTGAATTCGTCGCCGCCGAGTTTATTGAGTTTCGGCGTTTCTCCGCCCGAAAACTTCGTCAGCATATCCATCTGGTCGATGGGCACGAAAAGTTTTCCGCCGTCGCGGTAACGAAGCACGACGTAATCGCGCGTTATCCCGTTGACGGTGATGCGGTCGGAGCCTTCGCAAACACCGATTCCGTATTGCTCGTGAACAACGTAATCTCCCGTTTTTAACTGGATAAACCCCGTTTTTGGTTTGCTTAACTCTGTTTTCTGTCCGATTTTGCCAAAAAGTTCGTCCATTCCGAGGACGACGAGTTTTGCCTGATGATATATAAATCCGACGCGTATCGGGGCTTTTGTCGCAATGATTTTACTGCGTGAAAAATCTTCGTCGCACTCTGCGTAAATTTCGTTTTCTTTGAGCGATTTCGACACGTTTTTCGCGCGGTTTTCGTCGCCGCAGCAAAGCATGACTTTGTAGCCCGTCGCATTGAAATTTTTGACGTCGGTGTAAAGCACGTTGCGGTCAAGATAATACTTTGCGGGCTGCTGCGATTTGAGCGTATATACGGCGTTTGACTCGAACACGGGATTGAGCGCGGTCAACTGCTGAAAAGCAAGCCGCTTCATCACTCTTATATACGTCAGCGCGTATGCGCGCGTTAAAATCGACTCCTTATGAATCGGCAGTACTTCGCCGCTTTCGACAAGGCTTTTTACCCTTGACGAATGTTCCTTTTCGATAAGTTCCAACTTGTCGTACAAAAGTTTCGGCTCGTCCACGATAATCGTCGCGTCGCGCGGAAGATAATCGAAAATCACGCTTCTTTCGTCGATAAACGGCGTTATCCACACAAGGTTTCTGTCAGTCGGATTAAGTTCGAGCCTGCCGATGACGTCGTCGATTACGTCGTTCGCTTTGCCGTTCGTCGTGCGGTGTTTTTTGATTTTTCCGATGATTTTGTCGGCTTCGTCGCGGGTGATGAGTACGTCGGTTGCCGGCGACAGCGTGACGTGTCCGACTTCTTTCACGCTTTCCATGGTTTCCGGACGGAAATATTTTATGCTTTCGACAAGGTCGTCAAAATAACTTATCCTTATCGGGTATTCGCTTGCAAGGGGATATACGTCCAGAATATCGCCGCGCAATGAAAACTCGCCGCGGTCGGACATGCTTTCGACGCGGGTATAACCCATCGACACAAGTTTGTTCGCGACTTTTTCGGGCGCGTACTCTTCTTCTTTCATAAGGGTAACGTGCGCCGCCCTGAACGCATCGACGTTGGGATAATACTGCAAAAGCGCCTCGGCGGGGATAACCGCGATTTCCGCTTTGTTTTGGATGAGGCGCGTCAACGCCTCGATTCTTCTTCCCGTGAGTCCGACCGAGCCCGCTTTTCTGTTCAAGAGTACGTCGTCCTTGTCGGGGATAAACACGACGCGGTCGTTCACGTACGCTTTCAGACGAGTGTATGCGGTTTCGGCGGCAAGTCTATCCGGCACAATCAGCAGTTTAACGCCAGGAATTGCGCTTGTAACGTGGTTTTTTGCTCCTTGGACAAGCGAAAACGCCGTGGTGGCTTTGCCACCCCGTACTGCGTCGAGAAGGTTTTTGAAGTCGCCTTTTAAGTTTTCGAGTCTCAAAAAGTCGTACATTTCGTTTTTATATTTTTCGTCATTCGGGCTTAAATCCGTTGACGTTTCTCATAAGTTTGTCAAAGTCGCCGTCTTTCAAAAACGACAAAAGTTCGTTTGCGACAAAGTCGGTCGAGGCGTCGACAAGCGTTTTGTTTTCGCCCTTGACTTTCGACAACACGACGTTGTAAAGGGGCACGTTGCCGTGGTCGAATCCCGTGCCGATGCGGATACGCTTGAAAGCAGTGTTGCCGTTCAAGCATTCCACGATATTCCGCATTCCGTTGTGAGTGCCCGCGCTTCCCGCGTTCCTTGCGCGGATCGTGCCGATTGCGATGTCGATATCGTCGTAAATCACGATTATGCCGTCCGCCGTTTCCTTATATTTCCCCATAAGTTCCCTGACCGACTCGCCGGAAAGGTTCATATACGTTTCGGGTTTTGCAAGGACGACGCGTTGCCCGTTCACGTTCGTAACGGCGGTTTTTGCCTTGCACTCGGTATGCGAAAACCTGACGCCCAACTCTTTCGCGAGTTTGCTCACGACGTCGAAACCCATGTTGTGATATGTGTTTTTATAGGAAAGTCCTTTGTTGCCAAGACCGATAATAATCATTTTTCACCTTGTATGTCGCTGTCTTTTTTGCGTTTTTTTCTGAAATATTCCGAAAGGAGCGCGGCGCATTCGTCTTTTAAGATGCCGCCTTCGACGTGGAGTCTGTGGTTGAACCGCTTGTCCGTCGGAAGGTCGTAAAGAGTGCCGCAGCAGCCGGCTTTTTGGTCGTACGCGCCAAAGTAAACCGCTTTCAGCCTGCTGTTTATAAGCGCGCCCGCGCACATCGCGCACGGTTCGAGCGTGACGTACATTTCGCAGTCCGAAAGATACCAGCCGAGTTTTTCGTTGGCGTTTTTGAGCGCGACGATTTCCGCGTGCGAAATTGCCGAATTGTCCCGTTCTTTTCTGTTGTTGCCTTCCGCGACGATCTCTCCGTTCAGGACGATGACCGCGCCGATGGGGACTTCGTCGAAAGTTTCCGCCTGTTTTGCGAGCTCGATTGCGCGGCGCATAAACTTTTCATCCATATTTCTTCACCGATTTTTGCAAGTATTTTCGGCGTGTTTTCAAGGATTTTCGCAAATTCCGCCGTGTGATCGCGCGAAATCGGGTGCAAAAGATAATCGTCGCCGAGTTCCGCCGTTATCGAAAATCCAAAGCCGTTTTTCAAAAACCAGTCCTTGTAGCCACCCGCGCTGCCGTCGCTAGTCACGGCGGGAAGTCCGGTTGCGGCTGCAATCATTTTAACATAATTTTTATAACATTTCAATTTTTTATAGCCATAATAGATAAGATTTCCCTTCGTATGCAGGCACATCGCCGCTTTGAAGCCGAATTTTTCAGTCAATTTTTTCAAGGCAAGCGTTTCGGGCTCGGAAAACGGACGCTCACCGACGTAATTTTCGGGCGCGGGATAAAATACGTTGCTTTCGCCTTTTCCGAAGTCCGCGTCGAAGTTTACGTTGAGGTCTACCGCCCGCCCGTTTGCTTTCCATTTTGAAAAATCCGTTGAATTATTATTCACCCGTTTCAAAAATTCGCGCGACGAAAACTCCGCCCCGTCAAGCGAATATTTCACAAGCATCGCGCCGTCCGGGTTTACAAGCGGCACGAAACATATCGCCGGCAAACTTTCGTCGTAATTATCGTAAAGCCGCATCACGACGTCGGCGGTAACGCACTCTCTTGCGTGAATCCCGCCGAATATGAGCGCGTGCGGATTCCCCCGTCCTTTAACAAATGCGAAAATTTCGCGCGAAAACACGCTTTGTCCGATTGAAAAATAATTTTTTCTTGTTTTAAGGTCGTTCAATAAATCGTCGTACGCGTAAATCATACGACATAATATGAAAAAACTTTTTCGTTTGACCTGATTTGAAGTAATAATAAAAGTTATTTATGGTACGGCAGATTGTTCATTATCGAAAACGCACGGTAAATCTGCTCCGACAAAATCACGCGCATAAGCTGATGGGGATAAGTCGCTTTCCCGAAAGAAATTTTGAAATCGGCGCGGTTTTTCACTTTGTCGCTCACGCCGTTGCTGCCGCCGATGACGAAAGTTATCTCGGAAACGCCCTCTGTCATTTTGACACTCATTAAACGCGAAATCTCCACGGAATCCAGCATTTTCCCGTCAATCGCTGTCAATATGACATATCCTTTGACACATTCGAGTATTTTCTCGCCTTCCTTTTCGACAGACTGCAATACTTCCGCCGCGCTTTGGTTTTTCACGGGGAATTCCGCGCACTCAATAACCTTAAACTCCGCAAACCTTGAAATTCTTTTTGCATATTCGTTTATCGCGTCCGTAAAATACTTTTCTTTTATCTTGCCCACGCACACGACGTTGATTTTCATCTTATAACCCCCCATACAAAGGTAAATATCGTAATAAGCGCATTCAGCGTTATCGCAAAATACAGCGGCGCGTTGTCAAGCCGTGCGGCCTCTTCCTTACAAAACGCGACTTCCTTGCCTTTTTCGATCCTGTTGTCGCTCTCAATAACCGACGTCTTCAAAAACAATACAAACATCAAAAACGCAACGATAATAAACAATATCGTGGCGATTATTCCGCCTTTGGTCGTGCCAAGCAGAAAACCATACGCCTTGTTCAGAAAATCGAAGCCTTTTCCCGTTTGCCGTCCGTAATCGCGCATCACCGCAACGAAGTTGTTGACGAAATGGCAAAACATCGCGGGATATATACTTTTCGTGACGTAAACGAGCGCGCCCGTGATAAGCCCGAAGAAGAACGTGTAAAACACCTGCGTGACGTTCGTATGCATCAGCGCGAACATCAATGCCGAAAGAATTATCGCAAAAGTCGGAAACCGCGCGTTTTCGTTTGCGCCGTAACAAAGTCCGCGGTTTGTGAACTCTTCAAACGTCGCGGGAAGAATCGCCGTGAGCGCGATATCCGCAAACAGTACGCCGATGTTTTCGTAAACAAGCGGTTTTGAAACCGAGGGAGTGTAGCCGATAACCGAAATAAGATTGTACCAGACGTTTGACAAACACGTTACCATAAAGGTTGCGAAAATCGAAATCAGGAAAATATAAACCCAACTTTTATTAGCGGGCAACGAATCGTACTTGAACTCCGCCGCGATTGTTTTTAAGGCGTGCTTGTCCCGGGAAAATTTAAGATATATTACGTATAGTAAAAGCGGCACGACGCCCATAAATCCGACTTGCACGACGACGCTCCACACGGCGTCGGAACCGAGCACGGAAAACCCCGACAAAACCCCATCAGACACCATAATACGAAAGATTGCGATAAGGAGCATCGAGAACGCGTATATGCCGTTTTTTGCGAAACGTTTTGTCATCAATTCAAAAATCCGCTGACCAGCGAGATAATCCAAATTACCGCGAGAATGACGTAAACAAGCTTGATATTCGACGGGAAAAAGTCCTCGCGCGACATCTCGGTCATTTCGTCATCTTCGGGCGTAATATCGCGGATTATGGTGTTTATCTTATTATAAGCAGCCTTTAATCCGCCTTTTTTGAAAATTCCGCACAAATCCCTAAATGCCGCCGCAAAGTCGTTTTTTCTTTCTTGTGCTTTAACGGACAAGGTCTTTTCGGTGGAATAAACGCCGTCCTTATTTTCGTAAACGTCGATGACTTCGGCGTTATCCGGCAAAATTTCAATGCGTTTCGGCGCGCTTACTTTCGTGAACTTTTTCAGAAGATATACGACAAGCGTGCCGCCTAAAAGTATCGCCACAATCCAGATGAGATACCGATATCCGACGTGCATCGAGCCCAAGCTCGTATTTTTCATAATCGCTTCGTACGGGTATTCCAGCGTCAGGCTTAAAAAGTTGTTGAAGAAATGCAGGAAAATCCCAGCCCACAGCGACTTCGACACAAGCACGACGTAGGCAAGCACCGCGCCCAGCAAAAACTGATGCACCGTCTGTATCGGGTTGCCGTGCATGAGCGAGAACATACCCGCGGTGATAAGTATCGCATAGGAATAATCGCGCTTTCTCGACGCCGCGTTCAGGACGACGCCGCGCATCAGAAACTCTTCGGCAAACGCAGGAAGCACCGCAAGCAGCAGCAGTCCCAAAAAGTATGCGCCGACCGATGCCGTCGTATCGACGATATTAAGGCTCATATCGAACCCGAGCCTTGAAAGTATGTCCAAAAATATGTTCGACACGGGCAAAAACGCCATAATACAGCATACCGACAACAGCGAAAGTATGCCGATTTGTTTCAGCCCGATTTTTTTGTTGAGTTTCGTCGCGGACACGACGTCGACGTTTTTACGCCGTGCGTAAACGAGCATCGAGCCTATGAACGCAACGGGGTTGATAAGATACTGACACCACGCCGCCGCCCCGCTCATTCCGCTTGTGAAACGGAAAGAGAATTCGTAAATAAGGCTCAGGACGTAAAAGGTCGCAAACGCAACGAGAAACGCGTTGCCCGTGTTTGAAAACTTGAAATTCTTATTTTTCATCGGCTTCGATAAGTTCTCCGCATTTATTCTGATATGCAAGTTCGACGCGGACTTTGTCCGAAAACCCGTTTGCGTCAAGGGCGGACAATACCGTCGAAAAAGCAAGTTCCGGGCAGTTGTTTTCCTCGGACATATGTCCGAGAATCAATGTTTTCAGCCCGCTGTGTGCAAGGACGGTCGCGACGTTTGCGGCGCAATCGTTGGAAATATGCCCGTTTGCACCCGAAATACGCGTTTTGAGCCGTTGCGTGTACGAGCCTTTCATCAGCATTTCCACGTCGTGATTCGCTTCCAGCAATACTACCTGACTACCCTTCAAATTACTTAAAATTCCTTCGGTTATATGACCGATATCGGTTGCGACGGAAACCCTTGCGCCGCCGGACACGAACGTATAAGCAAGCGGATATACCGTGTCGTGCGGTATTCTGAACGGATAAACCGCAATATCGCCGATTTCAAATCCAGCGTCGAAAAAATCTACGTTTTCAAACGGAATCTGCCCTATTCGGCGCGCGATATGCGGCATAACCCGCTCGTGCGCGTACACCTTGACGCCGGCGTTTGAAAGTGCGGAAAGCCCCGAAATATGGTCGTCGTGCTCGTGCGTGACGACAACTCCCGACAAATCCGTAATCCCCACGCCGATTGTCTTCAACGCGTCTGAAATTCTTTTCAAGTTTACCCCTGCGTCCACAAGGATATGCGTCGTTTCCGACGAGATATAAGTGCAGTTCCCGTGACTGCCGCTGGCGATCGACATAATTCTCAGTGACATATTAACCTCGTTTAATATTGTATCACGGTTTTTTTTGCTTTACAAGCGATATTATGTTATACTATATCGGTAAAAAGGTGAAGTATGATAATCGACACGATAAAAATCGAAAACGCGGTCAGGGAAATTTTTGAAAACATCGGCACGCACCTTGACGAAAAGGTATATTGCCGTCTGAAAGCGGCAAAAGGCGCAAACGAACGCGAAAGTTTCGCGCTTAAAGTCCTGACCGAAAACGCCGAAATCGCGCGGGATACAAACTCGCCGGTATGTCAGGATACGGGGCTTGCCGTCGTATTCTTGGAAATCGGGCAGGACGTCGCGCTTTCCGGGAAATACGTCGAAGACGCCGTAAACGACGGCGTAAGACAAGCGTATGAAAACTTCCGCAAATCGTCCGTGCATCCGCTTTCCCGCAAAAACTCGGGCGACAACACCCCCGCGATTATCCACACGCGCGTCGTGAAAGGCGACAAAGTGAAAGTTTCCTGCATGATGAAAGGATTCGGCAGCGAGAATATGTCGCGGCTTTTTATGCTAACTCCTGCGGACGGCGTCGAGGGCGTGGTCGAAAAGGTTGTGGAAACTGTGAAAGACGCAGGCAGTTGCCCGTGTCCGCCCGTAATCCTGGGCGTCGGCGTCGGCGGCACAATGGAAAAGGCGGCGATTATGAGCAAGCACGCCCTATTAAGCGACTTGGACAAGGAAAACCCCGACGAATATCTTTCTTCCCTTGAAAAGGAAATGCTTGAAAAAATCAACGCTCTGGGCATCGGCGCGGAAGGCTTCCGCGGCGACATTACCGCCCTTCGCGTGTTTATCGAAACGGAAAACACGCACATTGCGGGACTGCCCGTCGCGGTCACCGTACAATGCCATTGCTCGCGCCACGGCGAAAGAATAATCGAGGAATAAATGATTAAGGTCGAAACAAGCGATATTGAAATACTGAAAACGCTGAATGCGGGCGATATCGTGTCGATAAGCGGCACGATTTACACGGCGCGCGACGCCGCTCACAAAAAGATTTTCGCCCTTATGAAAGACAATGAGCCTTTACCTTTCCCCCTTCGGAATTCGTTTGTCTATTACACGGGCGCGACTCCCGCAAAAGACGGCGAACCATACGGCAGTTGCGGCCCCACGACGTCGAAACGCATGGACGTTTATACGCCCGATATGCTGGACGCGGGACTTAAAGGTATAATAGGTAAAGGCGCGCGCACGCGCGCGGTAGTGGACGCGATAAAACGAAACGGCGCGGTTTACTTCGTCGCAATCGGCGGAGCGGGCGCGTTTTATAAATCGGCGATTAAGTCGGCGGAAGTCATCGCTTTTCCGGAACTTTTGTCGGAAGCGGTAACGAAACTCGAAGTCGAAGGGTTCGAGTGCGTCGTCGGCGTGGACTCAAAAGGAAACGACATTTTTAATAAATAATTGTTTCAACAGATAATAATACGAAGGAGATAAAAGAATGAACGGAATTGAGAAAGATTACGTGGAAATTATAGGCGGAGATTTGGTGCCCTTATATATGGTAATGGGCAATTCGATTTTCGCTGAAAAATTCGGACAAAGTACGATTGCGTTGTATTCTTATTGCATCGACCACGGCAAGACGTGGGAAGAAGTCCTTGAATGGGAAGAAATCCCCGGCGTAGAATATTAAACGAACAAAACGAAAAAGCGCAAACAAAAATCCCGCGGTCTCCGCGGGATTTTTCATTGTATTTTGTTAAATCAGATCGCTTAAATCGTCGTCGTTATCGAACTTGGGCTTCCTTGGAATGAAGCAAAGCGCGAAAATCAAAAATACCACCGATACCATCGCAAGACGCCATACGAAGCTGCCCTTCGCAATCGGGTTCAAAGGAACGTTAAGCGCTTTGAATGCGGGAACGGTTGCACAAATAACTGCGCCCGCCACCGTCAATACGAACAGAATAAGCGCGGAAATCCAGATGTGGTATCCATGGCCGTTGCAAAGCCCCACGAATTCCACGATAAGCGTCGCAAGAGCAATCGCGCATACCACGGTGTAAAGGAACAGCGGGACTTGTTCGATAAGGTTGCTTGTATTGAAGTTCATCCAGCCGGCAATGATATCGGGCTCGCCGGGGGCAAGCGCAAGGCTTGTGATTTTAAGTTGTGCCGCGAAGTGGTTGAGAATGACAAACGCAAAGAATCCAAGGGTGATAACGAAAAGGATTGCCGCAAACGCGCGGTTTTTGGCTTTCGTTTTCTTGATTGCTTTTTCTGCAGACAGGTCATCCCCGACAAACTCGGGCTTTTTATCGCGGCGTTTTGCCGCGCGCGCCGCCTTTTTATCAAGGGGTTGATCCTTGACTTCGGGAAGCGGTTGTTGCTGTTTGGGTTTATTGTCGATTTGCAAAACGGGTTGGTTTTGCGTTGCGTACGGCACGAACGCCACAGGCACTACGACGGGGTTAAGCTGAACCTGACCGCGGGGTGCAATTATGGGTTGAAGACCGCCTGCCACGGGACGCATCACCGCATATTCGACGGGATTTGCAATCTCGGGCGGGACTTTTTGCGCGTTTTGCGGAGCGGGAGCAGCCGCCGCGGGTTTCCCTTGCGGAATGGGCGTTGCTTCGGACTTTTGAATTCTGAGTTCAGAAAAATCTTCGTCCTTCATTTCCGCGCGGGCGTTTTTAATGGTTTCTTCCGCGTTCACGGGCAAAGATTCGGCAACTACTTTTTTGTTTTTTCTTTTCATTATATAACCTCCGCTTAAAACTCGACAGTTTCCTGAATTCTGTGTTTAGGACAAATTATGTTGCAGACGAATGCGAACACAAGGTTTGCGCCGCCGATAATAATCAGCATTATCGAGGGCCAACCGCAATCGCGCGAAAGCAGATTGCCCAGATTTTTGATCTGAGAGAAGAATTTCATCTCATAAAACGCCGCGACGACAAAGCACAGGAACGCTATGACCGCGCAAAGGGTAAATCCTATTCTCTTTCCAGTGGAAATCGCGATTATCGACAAAATGAAGTTGACGATTATCGCAACGTAGGCGACGGCGATAAGATACGGCGCGAAAACAATGTCGAACTTTGCAAATTCGTGCGTTTTGAGCATCACGTCGAACATATCGGCAAAGTATTTAAGGCTGATGTATTTTTCCGCTCCCGCAATGGGATATTTTGCCGCGAACGACAACCCGAACAGAATTATCGACAGCGTGGCGATGATAAGCATAAGAACGCCCGACACACGTGCCGACGCGCGTTTTTCCGTCTTTCTTGCGGCAACGGTCTGTTGTTCCGCCGCGGACTGCGCGACGGTTTCTTCTTCCTCGCCCGCGGACAGGTAAGGAACGATCGCAACGGGATTTACCGTGGGTTGAAGTTGGATTTTTTCGCTGGGCCTTATGATAGGATACGGTTTGTTGACCGGCAACGGAGCGTAAAATACGACTTTTTCGTTTTTAACGTTTTCTGTTTTTTTATCCATAATTCCCCCGTTATTTTTTTGCGTTATTACGACGCATTCTTTCATAATCCGCCTTGGACGCATACTGCCACAAGGGCTGTTCCTGCGTGACGTACGGAACGATTGCAAGGGGCTGTACTATGGGCGAATTTTGCATAAATCCGTCGCCCGAATAAGCATAGCCGCCTGCGTAACCGGCTTGTCCGCCGCCCCTTACGGGTTTGCTGTCGGCAGACTTTTTACCGTTTATAAACTCAGGCTTTTTGTCCGCTTTCACCGGGAATACGGGCTCGACCACGGGAGTGTGCGGTACGTCGGGCACCTCGACGGCGTCTTCGAACGAAGGAATACGTTGCTTGCTTGCAAGGTACAGACTTCTGTTCTTATCTCTGCCGCAACGACGGCACTTTTCGTCGGAAATGCTGTTGCGCTTGCCGCATACCGGACAAACGTACGTGGAATTTTTCAATTCTTCTTCGGAAAGTTTGTCAAATTCGCCGTTGAACTTTTCGGCATAAGAGTGGATGAGCGGCAAAACCGCTTGCAGTTTTTCGATGCTTTCCACCTCGAACTCTTTTTCGAAATCGCCGGGCATTTCGCTGCCGCAAGCCGTGCAATATAAGGCGTCTTCGGCGTTTTCGCTGCCGCATACGGGACATTGAACCGTCTTGGGCTTTCTCAGAAGCACCGCGCCGCAATGTTTGCAAAAGCGCGTCCCGGGCGCATTCGGCGTTTCGCAAGCCGAACAGATAAGCGCGTCTTCGGGGTTGAACAGGCCTTGTCCGCAAACGGGGCAGAACGAGTCGCCCTGATGGACTACTGAACCGCAAGTTTTACATACTGCCATAATTTATCTCCTTAAACAATGGTCGAAATCACGAAAAAACCGTCGTGGTTTCAAGATACTTCTTAACTATTATAAACTAAAATAGTTTACATATCAACGCTTTTCGTAAAAAAGTTGACGGCGTTTTTCTTTTTTTGTCTTATTTGTTGAAGCTGTCTTTCAGCCCCACGACTTCGTTGAACACGGGCACGGATTTGTCGAAAGTGCTTACCGCCATATAATAGCCCTGTCTCATAAACTGGAAGCGGTCGTACGCCTTTGCGTTTTCGACGATGAATTTTTCGGCTTTCGCGCGGACAACCGTCTTTGAATTTTTGTTGACGCGATCCATAAGGTCGCCTTCGACGTCGTTGATAAGATAATCGAAACGATTTACAGTTACGTCGACGCAGTCGTTTGCGTTCACCCAGTGTATTACGCCCTTGACCTTGATGCCCGCGTTTGCGCCGCCCGATTTGCTGTCTTCGATATACTTGCAGCGCACTTCTTTGACGTTGCCGTTTTCGTCGACGTCGCAACCGGCGTATTCGACGATGTACGAGCCTTTGAGCCTTACCATTCCGCCGGGTTTTAAGCGGAAATATTTTGCGGGGGGATTCAGCGAAAAGTCGCTTTCTTCGATGAAAAGTTCGCGACTAAAAGTCGCGGTGTGAGTTCCCGCGCCTTCTTTGTTGGGATTGTTTTCGATTTCGACGGTTTCCGTCGCCCCTTCGGGATAGTTTTCGATAATAAGTTTCAACGGTTTCAGAACCGCCATTGCGCGCGTTGCGTTTTCGTTAAGGTTTTCGCGGACGCAGTGTTCCAGAAGCGCGATATCGACGACGCTGTTTGCCTTTGCCACGCCGATGCGGGAGCAGAAATCGCGGATGGCTTCCGCGGGATATCCCCTTTCACGCATACCGCTTAACGTCGGCATACGGGGATCGTTCCACCCTTCGACCACGCCGTCTTCGACAAGTTGACGAAGATAACGCTTGCTCATAATCGTGTGGGTAAGGTTGAGCCTTGCAAACTCGATTTGCCTCGGGCGGGGGTTGAATCCGCACTTTTCGACAACCCAGTCGTACAAGGGACGGTGATCCTCAAATTCAAGACTGCAACAACTGTGCGTGATACCCTCGATCGCGTCTTCCAAAGGATGCGCGAAGTCGTACATGGGATAAATCACCCATTTTGTGCCTTGTCTGTGGTGCGGCGCTTTCACGATACGGTAAATGACGGGATCGCGCATGTTGATATTGTTCGCCGCCATGTCGATTTTCGCGCGGAGAACCTTTTCGCCGTCGTCGTATTTTCCCGCGCGCATTTCCCTGAAAAGTCGCAGGTTTTCTTCCACGCTTCTGTCGCGGTACGGGCTGTTTACGCCGGGCTCGGTAAGCGTGCCGCGGGTTTTGCTGATTTCTTCCGCGGACAAATCGCAGACGTACGCAAGCCCTTTTTCGATAAGCCCTTCCGCAAGCGAATACATTTTTTCAAAGTAATCGGACGCATAATAAAGCGCGTCCCATTCAAAACCCAGCCACCTAATGTCTTCCTGAATGCTGTTGACGTATTCGACGTCTTCTTTCGACGGGTTGGTGTCGTCGAAACGCAGATTGCACGTGCCGTGATATTTTTCCTTAATGCCGAAATTTATGCAGACGGCTTTTGCGTGGCCGATATGCAGATACCCGTTCGGTTCGGGCGGGAAACGCGTCGCTATGAACGTATGCTTGCCGCTTTTAAGATCGGCGTCAATGATGTCTTCAATAAAGTTGGTTGGTTTTGCAAATTCTTCCATATATGCTCCTTAATGGAAAAATCGACGCTTTATACGCCGATTTTATTCGGTTAATTATCGATTTGGTGATTTCCGCCGCAAGACGACGGGAAAACTACGTCCCGCGCGGCAACAACCATCAGATCTCCTTGTTTTTTGAATCCGAATTTTTCAAGCCTGTCGTCGGGTGCAATAAGAATATTGACTTCGCTCATCGACAGTTTAAAAAGAATCGTCCTGAAAAAGAAGTCGGAAACCGACGGATCTTCCGACTTGTCCTTTGCAACGTCGAAAGATACAATAAGGATCCCTTCGTCGCGAAGCACCATTTTGCATACGCCCACGCCCTCGTCGTCGTCGAAGAGCACCGCGTTGATACCGCTCGTGTTTGCGCCCGTCACCCCCGCGCGGTCGTAAATTCTCATCAATTCATCGTCGTCGTCAACGTAATTTACGGTCAGCATATCGTCTTTTCTTCTCCCTTTTCCGATTTTTATTTATTATATAAATATTTTATATTAAAGTCAAACAATCTTGCGGGAAATTAACGCCCCGCGGCAATTTCGTTTTTCAAAACGCTTTTCATTTTTTCGGCGTTGTGCTATTATGTTATTATCAAAATAATATGGAGCACATTTATGATTACCGGTAAAAAAATCGTTCTGACCGGCGCAAACAGCGGTATCGGTCTCGAAACATTGAAACTTCTTGTGCAAGGCAACAACAAAATCCTTGCCGTCGACCTTAAAACGGACGTCATTTCCACGTTCGACCAAAGCAAGGTCTTCCCCATGCAATGCGACGTCGGCAACAAGGAAGGCATCGACAAAATCTTCGAGGTCGCAAAAGAAAAACTCGGCACAATCGACATTTTTTATGCAAACGCCGGCTTCCCTTATTACGAACAGTACAACTACGCCGACTGGGATCGCGTCAACAGAATGTTTCAGGTCAATACGATTTCGCCGATGTATACCTATGGCAAATACCTTGATTTCTTAAAAGGCCGCGACGGACACTTCTGCATCACCGTTTCCGCAATCGGTCAGATGGCTATGCCCGGCTACTGCGTGTATTCGGCGTCGAAGTTCGGCACGCAAGGCTTCCAGCAAGGTCTTCGTCTGGAACTTCCCGAAAACGTGACTATGACCTGCCTGTATCCCGTCGCAACGAATACGAACTTCTTCAAAACCGCAAATCCCAAGGAGTTCAAGAAACCCTTCCCCGTACAAAGCCCCGCTCACGTGGCAAAGAAAATGGTAAAGGGTATCGAACGCAAGAAGAAATACGTTTACCCCTGCGGACTGTTCACCTTCGCAAGATTCCTGTTTGCGATCTGCCCGCCGATTAAGACGATTTACTGGAAGATGGAAACCAAAAAACTTAAAGATTTCATCAAAAACAACAAGTAATAAAAGTAATAATCCGTTAAAAACGCCCCGCTTTTGCGGGGCTTTTGTTTGCCTTGCGGCAAGTGATGTGTCTTGCGACGCGATGTGCCTTTCGGCGTAATGCTCCAAACGACGCGATGTTCCTTTCGGAGTGATGTGCCTTCGGCATTACGGGTTTTTATAAACCCTTTTCACCCTTTCCGAAACGCCCGTCAGAATCTCGTACGGCAGAGTATCTGCGCGGTTTGCGACGTCCGTGACCGTTATCTCGTCGCCGAAAACGACAACTTCGTCCATAATTTTCACGTCTGCGTCGCCCGCGTCGACGGCAACGCTGTCCATCGAAACTTTTCCGACGATTTTCAGAAATTGCCCGTTGCAGAAAATCATTCCCTTGTTCGACAACGCCCGCGGGAGTCCGTCGGCGTAACCTGTCGATATTATCGCGACGCGCATATCTTTTTTCGCCCGATACCCGCGCGAGTACCCGATAAAATCGCCCTTTTTCACCGTGTTTATCGCAATTACCGCCGCGCGAAAAGTCATCACGGGCAAAAGCGGCGTTTTGTCGCCCGGGACGGGATTTACGCCGTACAGCGCGATTCCGATTCTCGCGCCGTCGAAAAATCTGCCGTACTTTATGAGCGCCGCGCTGTTTTCGGCATAAAAGGGGACGTCCTTTTCGTTTTTGACGACAAGTTCCGCTTCCATAAAGTTTTTTATCTGTGCTTCGGTAATACGGCGGTCGGTTGCGTCGTCGCCGTCTGCCGACGAAAGATGGGTGAACACCCCGAGAACCCGCAAGGTTTTCACGGCAGACGCCGTTTCTCCGATTGTCGAAAATCCGAGCCTGTTCATTCCCGTATTGATTTTTACGAAAACTTCCGCGTCGTACTTTTTTGCAAGACAAAGGGTGTGTTCGTCGTACACGAGCGGACGGGCGGCAATTTCGCGGGCAAGCCCGAAATCCTCGCAAAAACCGAGTATCGCGATTTCGCCGTTTATCCTGTTTTTCCTTAAACTTTCCGCCTCGTACACCGACGCCACGGCAAATTTTTTGCAACCGCTTTCTTCAAGGGTTTTCGCGACTTCCGTCGCGCCGTGTCCGTACGCGTTCGCTTTCACGACGGCAAACACGTCGTCGCATTTTCCTTTTATCGTTTCAAAGTTTTTTTTCAGCCGAGATAAATCGACTTCCGCGCGGCATCTGTCCACCCTTTTCCCCCGACGATTTTTTTCAATATATGACGAGACTCGTTCAAACGTGATTTCGCGCCTTGACTACCGCCCCCAAAAAGGGTAAAATATCGGTATGATTAAAATCGTTGACAGCGGATACGGCGTCAGGCTTTCTTTTGACGAAACGGAAGTTTTCAATCATACGTCGCTCGTTCCGTTTATAAAATCGGTAAAGGCCGAAAAAAAGTTCGGCGTGAAAAACGGGAAACTGACCGCGCGGTTCGACGTCGACGGGGAATACACGCTTTCGGACGTAAAAACCAAGTCGTGTTCGGTAAAGTCCGCGCATATCGACTTTTCGGGATACGACGGGGATTTTGTGAAAATTTCCGTCGTCGAAGAAGAAAACCGTCTTGCGCTGCATTTTTCAAACGCGACGTTTTCCGCCGCAAAACTCACCTTTCTCGTGCCGCCGACTTTCCCGGTGAAATTTTTAGGGAAAGAGATTTCAAAAGGTACAACAGACAACCTTGTCGAAAAAAAGACGGGCATTTTGTCGGCAATTTTTAAGAAACCGAAAGACACCTTAGAATACGAAAAATCGTGCGCGCTTTCCCTTTCGGACGGCAGAAGATACGAGTTTGAAACAACCTCTCTCGTGACGCTCGATTTCAACAAAAAAGCCGCTGTTTCGCTGTATTTCGAGCAACTGCCCGAAACTATATATTTTTACAAATTATGACAAAAAACGGGGTTTATTATGGAAATTAAAAACGTAAAGTTAATTTTTGACGGAAAAATCGCCGATAACGCCGTCGATATAACCGTTGAAAACGGAAAAATTTCAAAGGTTTCAAAGACGCGCGAAAAATCCGCGCCGCGATACGTTACGCTGCCATACGTCGATATTCACACGCACGGCGCGGTGACTCACGACGTCACGGAACTTAGCGAAAACGCATTGTCGGAAATCGGAAATTACCTTCTTTCAAACGGTATCGGAGCATACCTTCCGACCTTTGTCGCAACCCCGCTTACCGCGCTTGACAAAGCCTTTGAAAAACTGAGAAAATTGTCGCCGTCGGGCGCGGAAATTCTGGGCGCGCATATCGAAGGACCGTACATAAGCATTGCGAAAAAAGGCGCACAGCCCGTTGAAAACATAATGACTTCCTTTGACGAAAAGGACGCGGATTTTTTCAGCCGGAACGCGGACGTTCTTAAAATCGTAACGCTGTGTCCTGCAACGAAAAACGCGGTTGCACTCGTAAAAGCAATCGTCGGAAACGGCATAAAGGCGCAGGCGGGACACGACGACAGTATCGACGACCAGATTATCGCCTGCAAAAACATCGGGCTTGACGGAGCGACTCATATTTACTGCGCGTCAAGCGGATTCCGCCGCGTCGACGGCAAAATCACGAAACATCTCGGGCTGAACGAGTGCGCGATGTACTTTGACGATATTTATACGGAAGTCATCGCCGACGACGTGCATATCGGCGAAAACCTTTTCAAATTCATTTATAAGTGCAAAGGATATGAAAAAATCATACTTGTGTCGGACGCCCTTGCCCCGTGCGGCGCTCCTGTCGGCGAATATATCCTTGGCGAAAACACGCCCGTAATTGCCGACGGCACCGCGGCGTATCTCAAAGACAAGTCCGCCCTTGCCGGCAGCACGACGAACATCGCGAAGATGGTTGAAATCATCGTCCGATACGGCGTGCCGCTTGAAAAGGCGGTTTATTGCGCGACCGAATCGCCGAGAAAGTATTTGGGGCTTGAAATTCCCTCTCTTTCCGTTGGATATGACGCGTCGTTCAACGTCGTCGACGAGCGCGGAAAAGTCACGGAAGTTTATTCAAAAGGCAAAAAAGTCCTGTAACAGGACAATTTTTTCCTATAATTTTGCAAAAAATCGTCCGTTTTTGTCGTTTTCTTGAAAAAGAGTATTTACACCGCCCGCTTTTTAATGTACAATTAAAATGCAATAATGTTTTTGCAAATTACGGCACTTCAGGCACTTTTTCAGGGAGGAACTTATGAAAATCGTTATTCTGGACGGTTTTACCGAAAACCCCGGCGACCTTTCGTGGGACGGGTTCAGAAACCTCGGCGAGCTTACCGTGTACGACAGAACGCCCGACGACTTCGACACCGTTGTCAAACGCATCGGCAATAATCAGGCGGTCATCGTGAACAAGGTGAAAATCACAAAGGAAATTCTGGACGCCTGCCCGAATATCGAATATATCGGCGTGCTTGCAACCGGCTTCAACGTCGTCGATACCGTCGCCGCAGCCGAGCGCGGTATCCCCGTCTGCAACGTTCCTACCTATGGCACGGCGGCAGTCGCGCAGTTCACTTTCGCGCTTATTCTGGAATGTTGCCACCACGTCGGACACCACAGCGACGCCGTAAAACAAGGCCGCTGGACAAATTCAAAAGACTTTTGCTTCTGGGACTATCCGCTTACCGAGCTGAAAGGAAAGACTCTGGGGCTTGTCGGATACGGCAGAATCGGGCGCACCGTCGGCACGATCGCAAACGCGTTCGGCATGCACGTCATCGTTTACGACAAAATAATGTCGTTGGACAGCGAAATCGCCGAATACGCCGACCTTGCGGAATTGTACTCCCGCGCGGATATCGTTTCGCTGCACTGCCCGCTCACGAAAGACAACGAAAAAATGCTTGATAAAAACGCCTTCGATATGATGAAAGACGGCGTAATCGTCATCAATACTTCGCGCGGCGGACTCATCGACGAACAAGCGCTTAAAGACGCGCTCGACTCGGGCAAAGTTTCGTTTGCCGCAGTCGACGTCGTGTCGGAAGAGCCGATAAAACCCGACAATCCGCTTCTTCGCGCGGACAACTGCATCATCACGCCGCATATCGCCTGGGCGTCGAAGGAATCCCGAAAACGCCTTATGGACACCGCGGTTATGAACCTTGTGTCCTATCTTGACGGAGAGCCGATAAACGTCGTGAATTTCAGATAACAAAAAATTCAGATAATAAAAATCCTTTTACCCCGCGCCAGCGGGGTTTTTTATTTTTTTATTGACAATTTTTAATGCGCGGCGTAAAATAAGTTATACAAATCATACTTTTCATACTTTTGAGGTAATTATGAAATCGCAAAAAGACGGCAAATTCGCCTGGACGGTAAAAGTCGGCGAGAAAGGACAAATCGTCATTCCAAAGGAAGCGCGCGACGTTTTCGGCATTGTGCCCGGCGACACGCTTATTCTTTTCGGAGATCCCGAGCGCGGTATCGCCATTCCGCCGAAACAATACGTTTCGTGTTACGTCGACAAGGTGTTTAATAACGACAATGAAAACTCTTGAAATTGAACACCTTACAAAGGTTTATCCCGCATTTACCCTTGACGACGTGAGTTTTTCAGTCGAGAGCGGCCGCATTATGGGATTTATCGGCAGAAACGGCGCGGGAAAATCCACCACTCTCAAATGTCTTCTGGGTTTTGTCCATAAAGACGGCGGCACGGTAAAATTTTTCGGAAAGGACTTCTCGGAAAACGAAAAGGAAATCAAAAGCCGCGTCGGCTACGTTTCGGGCGGCGCGGATTATTACGTCACGAAAAAACTGAAAACGATAACCGCCGTCACGAAAAGGTTTTACGAAAACTTTGACGACGCGGCGTATCGCGGCTATCTTGAAAAATTCAACCTGGACGAAAACAAAACCGTAAAGGCGTTGTCGCAAGGAATGAAAGTCAAGTATTCGCTGGCGCTTGCCCTGTCGCACAACGCCGACCTTTTGATTCTGGACGAGCCGACGTCGGGGCTCGATCCCGTCTCGCGCGAGGACCTTCTGGACGTGTTTTTGTCGCTTAAAGACGACGGGAAAACCATACTCTTTTCAACGCACGTAACATCCGATCTCGACAAGTGCGCCGACGACATTACCTACATCAGAAACGGCAAGATTTTCGCAAGCGAACCCACCGATACGTTCAAGGAAAAATACAAACTCGCATTCGTTAAAAAGGACGCTTTCACGGACGATATCGCAGCGTGCTCGCACGGCGTGAGACGGCTGAAAGACGGGTTAAGCGTGTTGATTTCTGCCGATAAAGCCGATGTTTTGAACATTGAAACAACCGACGCTTCGCTTGAAGACATTATGATGCATCTTGAAAAGGAGGAATTATGAAAAATCTTGTTTACAAGGAATTCCGCCTTGCGGCGCACCCGACGAACTACATTTTTTTGTCGTTTGCCTTTATGCTGCTTATCCCGAATTATCCTTATCTTGTGTCGTTTTTTTACACCACGCTCGGCATATTCTTTATGTGTCTTTCGTCGCGTGAAAATCACGACCTGGAATACAGCCTTAACCTGCCTGTAAGAAAGCGCGATTTGGTGGGCGCAAGGATACTCACCGTCTGCATTTTTGAACTTTTGACGATTGTCGCGACGATTCCTTTTGCCGTCCTTCGCTGCACGGTTCTGAACGTTTCCGCAAATCAGGCGGGCTTGATGCCGTCGCTTGCTTTTTACGGAATCGCGTTTTTGTATTTCGGCATATTCAACCTGTCGTTTTTCACGGCGTATTATAAAAGTCCCGAAAAAATCGGCAGACATTTTGCCTTGTCGAGCGCACTCGGATTTTTAATCGTCGCAATCGACGTCGTGCTTGCACACGCGCCCGTTGTAAAAGACGTGTTTCTGACGACGGACGGCTCTCACCTTGCGGCAAAACTCGTAATTTTGTTTATTGGGATTATTTCGGGCGCAGGACTCACCGCGCTTTCATATAAAAATGGCGCGAAAAGTTTTGAAAAATACGACTTATAACGTTTTTTCGGACGCAAAAAAAACCGCCGTTGTACGGCGGTTTTTCAATGCGCTTTTGTTTGTTTTTTATTATTTGATTACTTCAAGTCCGCCCATAAACGGCCTTAAAACCTCGGGCACCGTTACCGAGCCGTCGGCGTTCTGATATTGTTCCACAAGCGCGGGAAGGATGCGACTTGTCGCAAGTCCGCTGCCATTTAAGGTATGCACGAAACGGGTTTTGCCGGTTGCGGCGTCGCGGAAACGAGTGTTGTTTCTTCTTGCCTGATAGTCGCGCGCGTTCGAAACGCTTGAAACTTCCTTGAAAATGCCCATCGACGGAATCCAGACCTCGATATCGGTCGTGCGCGCCATCGACGCCGAGCAGTCGCCCGCGGCAAGTTTCGATATGCGGTGATAAAGCCCCAGCTTTTCGACGAGTCCGCTTGCCTTGTTCACAAGTTCTTCAAAGGCTTCGTCGCTGTGATCGGGGTGGGTATATTGCACCATTTCGACCTTGTTGAACTGATGTCCGCGGATCATGCCGCGTTCTTCGCTTCGATAACTTCCCGCTTCCTTTCTGAAACACGGGGTGTATGCGAACATTTTCATCGGGAGTTTGCTTTCGTCGATGATTTCGCCCGAGTAAATATTCACGAGAGCGGTCTCCGCAGTCGGCAGCATAAAGCGGTTTTTCTTTCGGTCTTCGTCAACGTCGAGCCAATACACTTCGTCCGAAAACTTGGGGAATTGTCCCGCGCCGAATCCGCAGTTATAGCCGAGTTGCAACGGCGGAAGAATAAATTCGTAACCGTCTTTCAGGTGCTCCGAAATAAAGAAATTCAGAAGCGCCCATTCCAGCCGTGCGCCGACGCCGCGGTACATCCAGAATCCGCCGCCCGACAGTTTCACGCCGCGTTCGTAGTCGATGAGATTCAGGCTTGTGCAAAGGTCGACGTGGTTTTTGGGCGCAAAGTCGAATTCGGGCATTTTGCCGATGACTTTTTGTACGGCGTTGTTTTCCTTGCCGCCCGCAACGAGGTCGTCGTCGGGAAGGTTGGGAAGACACGCGACGAAATTGAAGATTTTCTCCTGCAAATCGTCGATTTTTTTGTCGTCTTCGGAGATTTCTTCGCCGATTTTTCTCATTTCGTCAAAGATTGCGTCAACGGGTTTGCCCTCTTTTTTCAAGCGGGGAATGTCCGCCGACACCTTGTTTTTTCTTGCTTTCAGACTTTCGACGTCGGAAATAAGCGCGCGTCTTTCGGCGTCCCACGAGAGAAGTTCCGAAAAGTCGACGTCGCATTCTTTCTTTTTCAAAGACGCTTTCACTGCGTCGGGATTGCTGCGAATCAGGTTAATATCAATCATATCTTTCTCCTATATTACGAAGTTGATAAGGCGATGGGGAATTACGATAACTTTTTTCACGGTCGCGCCGTCGAGAAGGGCTTTGACCTCATCGGAATCCATCGCGATTTTTTGGATTTCGTCTTTGTCCGCGCCGGACGGTACGACGATTTTCGCTTTCACGCGGCTGTTGATCTGCACCGCGAGTTCGAGTTCGTCCTTAATAAGGGCTTTTTCGTTGACTTTCGGGAATTCGGTATTGAAAATCGTGGTTTTGTTGCCCAAAATTTCCCAAAGTTCTTCCGTGAAATGCGGCGCGAACGGCGCAAGCACTTTCACAAGGTCTTCGACGCACTCCTTAAAGACGGCGTTTTTGTCGGACACTTTGTTCTCGTAATCGGTAAGCGCGTTCGTGAATTCCATAATACGCGCAATCGCCGTATTGAACGCAAAGTTTTCGGTGTCGGCGGTGACGCATTTTATCGTGTTGTTTCTGACGTATTCGATATTCTTTTCGGCAGCGGTCAAAGGATTATTGTTGTACGAGAACGTGCGGCTGTGGCACACGAGCCTTTCAACCCTGTCCATGAAACGCTGGATACTTTCAAGCCCTTTATCGTTCCACGGTCCGCCTTCGACATAGGAAAAACCGAACATAAGGTAAAGTCGGAAAGCGTCGCTGCCGTACTTTTCGATGAGAGTGTCGGGCGAAATTACGTTGCCGCGGGACTTGCTCATTTTTTGTCCGTCGGGCCCTAAAATCGTGCCCTGATGCACAAGCGACTTGAACGGTTCGTCAAAGTCGAGATATCCCATGTCGCGCAACGCTTTTGTGAAAAATCTTGCGTACAAAAGATGCATGCACGCGTGTTCCGCGCCACCGATGTATTTATCGACGGGAAGCATTTTGTCGACTTTTTCGCGGCTGAACGCTTCCTTGTCGTTTTTCGGATCGACATATCTCAGATAATACCAGCTGCTGCATACGAAGGTGTCGAGCGTATCGGGATCGCGCTTTGCGTCCGCGCCGCAAACGGGGCATTTCACGTTCATAAATTCGTCGCACTTTTTCAGCGGGCTTTCGCCGTCGGGCGTGAAGTTGACGTTGTAAGGAAGTTCCACGGGCAAATCCTTTTCGGGGACGGGCACAGCGCCGCAATGCGGACAATGGATAACGGGAATGGGCGCGCCCCAATAACGCTGACGCGAGATAAGCCAGTCGCGCAGACGATAGTTGGTTTTAAGTTCCCCTTTCCCTTCTTTTTCAAGTTTTTCGATGACGGCGATGCGTCCTTCTTCGGTGGTCATACCGTCAAATTCGCCGCTGTTGCACATTATGCCGTAGTCGGTATAAGGCAGATCGTCGGGCGAGCCGTCCTTGCTCCTTATTACTCTTTCGATGGGCAAGCCGTGCTTTTTCGCGAAAACGTAGTCGCGGTCGTCGTGCGCCGCAACGCCCATAACCGCGCCCGTGCCGTAACTTGCAAGGACGTAATCGGCAACGAGAATGGGGACTTCCCTGCCGTTTATCGGGTTGATGGCGTAACTTCCCGTGAACACGCCCGTCTTTTCGCGCGAGGACGAAAGACGTTCAATCTCGTTAATTTTGCTGCACTGCAATTTATAGTCTTCGACAATCTGTTTGTTTTCTTCGGTGACGACCTTATCGACAAGCGGGCTTTCGGGCGCGAGAACGACGTACGTGATACCGAAAATCGTGTCGGCGCGCGTCGTGAACACGCGGAAACTGACGTCCTTGTCTTTCACCCGGAACTCGATTTCACCGCCCGTGGATTTACCGATCCAGTGTTTTTGCATAAGTTTGGTTTTTTCGGGCCAGTCGAGTTTGTCGATGTCGTTCAAAAGTTCTTCGGCGTATTTCGTGATGCGGAAGAACCATTGCGTCAGATTTTTACGGACAACCGTCGTGCCGCATCTTTCGCAGCAACCGTCGACGACCTGCTCGTTCGCAAGAACGGTCTGGCAGGACGGGCACCAGTTGACCGGCGCTTCCTTTCTGTACGCCAGGTCGTGTTTATACATTTGCAAAAACAGCCATTGCGTCCATTTATAATACTTCGGATCGCACGTGACGACCTCGTAATCCCAATCGTATGTCGCGCCGATGTTTTTAAGCTGTTTTTCCATCGTCGCGATGTTTTTCATGGTGCTGTCTTTGGGATGAATACCCGTTTTTATCGCGTAGTTTTCGGCAGGCAGACCGAACGCGTCGAATCCCATCGGCTGGAACACTTCGTAGCCCTGCATACGCTTAAAGCGCGCGAAACTGTCCGACGGTCCGTAGTTGAACCAGTGTCCGACGTGCAACTTTGCGCCCGACGGATACGAAAACATTTCAAGGACGTAATACTTCTTGTCGATTCTCGACGGATCGAACTTATAGGTTTTTTCCTCTTCCCATTTTTTATTCCATTTTGCTTCGACTTCGAGCATGTTCATATAGGAAATACCTCGTTTGAAAAAATATATAAAAGATTATAACAAAGTAAATATAATAAGTAAACAAAAATCGAAAGGATTTTTCATTTTCAAAACCAAACGCCCCCGTTCTTTCGGGAGCGTCGTGATTTTCATTGTTTCGGATTTTGAATAAATTATACGTTGAAGCGGAACAAAACCACGTCGTCGGGTTGCATTACGTAGTCCTTTCCTTCGCTCCTCACCTTGCCTTTTTCTTTGGCGGCGTTGAAACTGCCAAGTTCCAAAAGCGTAGGATAATCTACTATTTCCGCACGGATAAACCCCTTTTCAAAGTCGGAATGGATTTTTCCTGCCGCTTGCGGCGCTTTCGTTCCGCGCTCGATCGTCCACGCCCTGACTTCCTTTTCGCCGGCGGTCAGATAACTGATAAGACCAAGGAGTTTATAGCACGCCGTGATAAGTTTCGGAAGCGCGCCTTCTTCGATTCCCAAATCGTCAAGGAAGGCTTTTCTTTCGTCGTCGGAAAGGCTTGCAAGTTCTTCCTCGATCTTTGCGGAAATCACGACGACTTCGCTGCCTTCCGCCTTTGCGTATTCTTCGACGGCTTTCGTATATTCGTTTCCGCCGGTCTGGTCTTCGGACACGTTCGCGCAGTAAATGACGGGTTTGTCGGTGAGCAGGAAAAAGGATTTCACAAGTTCCTTTTCGTCGTCGGACAGTTCCATCGTCCTTACGGGTTTGCCGCTTTCAAGCCATTTATAAATGCGGGTTAAAAGATTTGCCTCTTCGATAAACTTTTTGTCGCCGCCCTTTGCCATAGATTGCGCTTTTGCGATGCGGCGTTCCACCGTTTCCATATCGGCGAAAATAAGTTCCAGATTTATGGTTTCGATATCGTCGACGGGATCGACCTTACCGGAAACGTGCGTTACGTTTTCGTCGTCGAAGCACCTTACGACGTGCACGATCGCGTCCACTTCCCTGATGTGCGACAGGAATTTATTGCCAAGACCTTCGCCTTTCGACGCGCCCTTGACAAGCCCCGCGATATCCACGAATTCCACGGTTGCGGGGGTGATTTTCTTGCTGTTGTAAAGCGCCGCGAGTTTTTCAAGCCTTTCGTCCGGCACCGCGACGACGCCCACGTTCGGCTCTATCGTGCAAAAAGGATAATTCGCGCTCATCGCGCCTGCGTTTGTAATTGCGTTGAACAACGTGCTTTTCCCGACGTTGGGAAGCCCGACTACGCCTAATTTCATATCACACCTCTTGTTTTTGTCGAAAATATAATACAACATTTTTATTTTGTAGTAAAGAGAAAGGCGGCACTTTGGTTTACAAAATATAATTGCTATGATAAAATAACTTAAACTATTTAAGCATAAAAGCAAATAAAAAGGCAACTTATGGATTACAAACACGAGATTTCGCAACTTATCAACATCGACGGCGTCGACCGGCAGGACGTCGAATCCCTTATTGCGGTGCCCAAAGAAAGCGGCAACGGCGACTATTCCTTGCCGTGCTTCCGTTTCGCAAGGGTGTTAAGGAAAGCCCCCGACAAAATCGCCGAAGACCTTGCAAGCGATATCGTCGCAAAACTCAAACGCATAAACCGCATTCACGAAAGGATTTCCGCCGTGCGAGAGTCGGTAAAAAGCAAATCTTCTTTGCCCGATCTTTTGCCCGAAAACGAAAAGGACGATTTCCGCGCGGAGTTTTCCTCGCTCGGAAAGCCTTTTGAAAAACTTTTTGACGACGTCAGCCAGTCCGAGCCGAAAAAACGCGCCGACGCTTTCTTTTATCTTGCGTCGCTTGCGAAATTTGTCGATAAGGTCGAGGCGAAAAACGGATATCTCAACTTTTACCTTAACAAAAGCGCGTACAACAAAATAATTCTGGACAAAGTCGCCGTGGAAGGCGACAGGTACGGCGCGTCCGACGTCGGCGCGGGCAAAACCGTCTGCATCGACTATTCGTCCATCAACATCGCAAAGCCTTTCCACATCGGCCATCTTATGACGACGGTCATCGGCGCGGCGCTTTATCGCACGTTCAACTTCTTGGGCTATCGCGCGGTCGGCATAAATCACCTTGGCGACTGGGGCACGCAGTTCGGCAAACTTATCGTCGCATACAAACTCTGGGGCGACAAAGACGACATCGAAAAACGCGGTATCCGCGCCCTGCTCGATATTTACGTCCGCTTCCACAAAGAAGCCGAAAAGAACGACTCGCTGAACGACGAGGCAAGACATTACTTCAAACTTATCGAGGACGGCGACAAAGACGCGCTTGCCCTGTTCAACTGGTTCAAAGACATCACGATGAAGGAAGTCAACAGGACGTACAAACGTCTGAAAGTCACCTTCGACAGTTACGCCGGCGAAAGCTTTTACAACGACAAAATGCAGCCCGTCATCGACGAACTTAACGCAAAAGGATTGCTCAAAGACAGCGAGGGCGCAAAGGTTGTGGATTTGTCCGCATACAATATGCCGCCGTGTTTGATCTTAAAGGCGGACGGCGCGACGCTTTACGCCACGCGCGACCTTGCCGCGGCGTTTTATCGCAAGAAAACTTACGACTTTTATAAATGCCTGTACGTTGTTGCTTATCAGCAGAATCTGCACTTTAAGCAGTGGTTTAAGGTCGTTGAACTTATGGGTTACGACTGGTACAAGGATTTGGAGCACGTCGCTTTCGGCATGGTTTCGATGGAAGACGGCGCAATGAGCACCCGCGAAGGAAAGGTCGTGTTCTTGGAAGACGTCCTCAACAAAACCGTGGAAAAAGCCCGCGCAATTCTGGACGAAAAATCGAAAGGACTTGACGACAAAGAGACGGTTGCCGAAGATATCGGCGTTGGCGCGGTGGTGTTCTCCGCCCTTTACAACAACCGCATAAAAGACGTCGTTTTCAGTTACGACCGCGTGCTGTCGTTCGAGGGCGAAACGGGACCGTACGTACAATATACTCACGCGCGCTGCACAAGCGTTTTAAGCCGTGCGGAAATCACAAAGGACGTCGATTACTCCGCCCTTGACAATGCGGAAGCGAACGCCGTTGTGAAAGCGATCGCGGCATTCCCCGACGCAGTCAAAGACGCCGCCGAAAAATACGAGCCGTGCTATATTTCGCGCGCGGTGATGGCGGTATGTCAGGCATACAACAAGTTCTACTTCGAGCACCGCATTATCGACGCGGCAGAACCGCAAAGAAACGCAATGCTCCTGCTCACAAAAGCGACAAAACAAGTCATCAAAACGGGCTTGACGCTTCTGGGCATCGCCGCCCCCGACAAGATGTAACGCGTGCGTTACGATGTGTGCCTTTGGCACGTTGCGGTTACCTTATTAAAATAACCCCTCCGCAGGTCGCAGAGGGGCTTTTTAATGGGTTTATTTTGTCGTTATTAAATCGAAACCTTCCCGTCCTTGCACACAACTTCCGTCGCCGGTACGTTGTTTTTCCAATGATAGCCTTTTGAAATTGCACTCCATTGCGCTATCGTTCCGTTAAAAGCAATGCTTGTTAGCCCGGTGCAATTCCCAAATGCAAAATCGCCGATGCTCGTCACGCTGTCGGGAATTGTTATGCTCGTAAGCCCGCTGCAACCAGAGAAGGCTTCATAGCCGATGCTCGTCACACTGTCAGGGATTGTCACGCTCGTAAGCCCGCTGCAACCCTCGAAGGCATAATCGGTAATGCCCAATGTTCCTTCTTTTAATACAATCGAGGTGTTGCTTGGCATAGTTCCTTTATATTTATAAGCAACTTTGCCGGCATATACAAGCCCATCAGGTTGATTGTTATACCAAGTAGTGTCATAGAAGGCACGATCGCCGATGCTCGTTACGCTGTCGGGGATTGTTATGTTCGTAAGCCCGGTGCAACCAGAGAAGGCATATCTGTCGATGCTCGTCACGCTGTCGGGGATTGTCACGCTCGTCAAACCGCTACAACTGCTGAAGGCATAATCGTCGATGCTCGTCACGCTGTTTCCAATTGTCACGCTAGTAAGCCCGGTGCAATTGCGGAAGGCACCCCCGCCGATGCTTGTCACACTGTCAGGGATTGTTATGCTCGTAAGTCCCGTGCAACCAGAGAAGGCAAGATAGCCGATGCTCGTCACGCTGCCCCCGATTGTCACGCTCGTAAGCCCGGTACAACCTTCGAAGGCTGAATTTCCGATGCTCGTCACGCTGTCGGGGATTGTCACGCTCGTCAAACCGCTACAACCGCTGAAGGCACGATCGCCTATGTTCGTCACGCTATTTCCGATTGTCACGCTCGTAAGACTTGTGCAACCTTCGAAGGCTGAATTTCCGATGCTCGTCACGCTGTCGGGGATTGTTATGCTCGTAAGTCCGATGCAACCATCGAAGGCATGATCGCCTATGTTCGTCACGCTATTTCCGATTGTCACGCTCGTAAGCCCGCTGCAATTATAGAAAGCCCACTCACCTATGCTCGTCACGCTGTTCGGGATTGTGATGCTTGTAAGCCCTGAGCAATTGTAGAATGCATAACTTCCGATGCTTGTCACGCTATCTGGAATTGTTATACTCGTGAGCCCTTTGCAACCATAGAAGGCTGAATGTCCGATGCTCGTCACGCCATTACCAAACAAGGAAAGTGTCACAAGCTGTTTGCGCTGTTCATCATTCAATTGTTCAAGCAAACGAATAGGAATCACAGCATTCTCTATAATGCAATTTTCAAAAACAGAGTAATCTCCTGCATGGTAATCGCCTGTACACTGTACACTTTCGGGCATAGTGATGTTCCTGAGTGTTTCACTGTCGGCAAATGCACAACTGCGCACAAAGAAAGTGCCGTCCTCAACGGTGTAGTCTGCCGTGTTTCTGTTGGCATACGACAAAAACGCTTTGCCGACTTCACAGTCGAAATAGAACACGTCATCGCGTTCGACAATATGCGTATTTTTTGCAAGCGTGTTTGCCGCCGTATGTTTTTGAGTTGACATCGCTGTGCCAATCGTGACGTTGAGAGAATATGTTGTCGAATCGTCCGCAATATTCAAATCCCCATAATTGGCAGAATCGGACAGCATAACGTCGCCCTTCACCATACAATTGAAGAGCTTTGCATTGCCAAGCGGACGAACGTACAGGCTGTTACCGTTGCTCGTATGATTTACGCTGACGTACAATTCTTTGAAAGTAGCGTCGTAAATCGAGCCGCCTTGGAACAAATCAAAATATTCATACTTGGACGTATCCACAACGTTGCTGAGTCCGCGGATTGTATGTCCGTTTGCGTCAAAAATACCCGTGAGTTTGATTTGCGCTTTGGTTTGTACACTTCTCAAGTCCAAATCGTTCATCAACAGATAATATCCGTCCGTCATCGCAAAGAAATCTTCAACGGTATATATGCGTTTGAGCGCAGTGACGTTGTGAATGTCACCATTCCAATAATCGTTTTTGAAATCGCAACTCTGCGTGGTGTGGCCATAGTCGGCATAGCCGTATTCGATGCTGGTGATTGAAATATCTTTTGTGAATATTCTACCGCTGTCCACTGTCACAAAATCGTCACTTTCGTTGACTTTGAAAACCGTATATCCGTCCTCGTTGTCAAAACTAAGATACACGCCATCGCCGGTGTTTTCATATTTACTTATCGTTATAGGAGTGTATGTGATATTTATATCCTTATATATAGGATACTCAACCTCAACGCTTGAATCGATTGTTTGATTGACTTCTGTGCCGTTTATAACATAATCCACCCTGTCAATTGCAAACTTGCAAAGTCCCGACGTTTCTGGCACAAATTTGATAATTGCGCTTTCGATTCTGTCACCACCCACGACGGTTGCTTTTTGTCCGTTCACGTATATACCGGTGAGTTCGATTTCCGCCTCGTTTGCAAAATAAACACGCAAGTTGAGTTCTTCTCCGAGTTTGACAACGTTGTTGTTGAGCAACGTGAGATTGTCCACAACAATTTTGTCAACAAGCGTTGAGTATTTTGCGTCAACGTTGGCGGGTTTTTCACCCTTTCCGTCATTCAAATCGTACTTGTATTCGACGACAACTTTATATTCTTTTCCCGATTCAAGTCCGCCAAAAGATACGTGCGTCGCAAACGGCACGGATTTGACTTTGTTTTCCAATCTATAAAGCGCAATTTCCACGACACTACCAACGCTGTCAACGTCCGCATATGCAACGTCGCACTCAATTGTGTTTTGCGTGCTTGACAAGTTGCTTATCGTTGCACTCGGCATTGCCTTTGCTTTCGTCGTTATGCTTGTCGTCTTTACGATTTGTTGCTCGCCAACACCATCGTTAAGGTCATACGTGTATGTAACCTGAATTGTGTAATCGTTGTTAGAAAGCAAGTTTTCAAATGAACGTGCTGTGTTTTCCGCAACGATAGGCGCATCTTCTCCATGCAAAAGTTCTATCTTTGATATTGCACCGACATTGTCCGTGTCTGTTACGTTCAATTCAAACGAAACTTGTGTTTGTGTTGACTGCACGTTTGCGATTTCAACAGTAGGAACTGCTTTTGCATATGTAACAAACTCGATTGCAATGGTTTCGTCTTGGTTTTGAAGATTTTTGTAGGTTGCTTTGAGGATGTATTCGTTGTTGGATTTCAAGCCGTCAAGGCGCGTTGCGGTGGTGTCAACGTCCTGCACCTTTGCGCCGTTTTGCCACAGCGAGATTGCACTCATTTGCTTGTTTGCAAAAGATTCATTCCACACAAAGCCCCATTCGATACTCTCTTTGCCGACTTGCACGTCCTTAAACAGCACGATTGTGTCGGTATAGACTGCTTTTTTGTATAAAGTGTTGAGTTTTGCGCCATTGCCGCTCAAATTGTCATACAGTGCGACAACACCGTATTGATAAACGGTGTTTGGAGCAAGGTTGTCAAAGACGATGTTTGTCTTTTCGCCGACTTTGATGTCCTTTGTCCGCATATTCACGCCGTCATAAAGCACTGCTTTTGCATAGCCGCCGCTCTTTTCGATGAGTGAATACAAGTCCACAACTTGCGCGTCAAACGAGATGCTTGTCATCGTCTTTTGCTCGTTTGTCACGTTGACATAGGTTTGGTCGCTTGCTCTTACGCCTGCTTTGACGGTTCTATTCCCGTCCATACGCACGTCTTTGATTTCCGTGCCGTCAACGTACTTGATTGCGTCGATTGTGTATTCCACAATTCCTCCGACATCGCCCACGTTGACTTTAAGTACCAAGTTCTCCATGTCCGAGCCGTTCTCGAACATATAGTTGGAATACTTTTTCCCGTTGAGAGTGAAAGACAAAATTTCATAACTATCGGGGTTTGAAAGTCTGATAGTTATAAAAATATCTTGATTTTTGTCTGCGTAATAAATGCTTTCCGCCGAACCAACAACGTCCAAAGTGCTGTTTGCTTTGTTCTCGATGCTCGGCGCATTTGGATCTTCAAAAGGTTTGTTTTGGTCAACCTCATCGTTGCGATTATCGTGGTCACCTTTGAAATGTCCATAATGATTGCCGTTATCCTCAGCCGCTGTCGCTGCAGATGACGTTGCAAAACTACGCGAAATTGTCATGCCTTTATACACCGGGACTTGTTTTTCGCCGACTTTATCGCAAGCGGCAAAAATGCACGACAAAACGATTGCCATTACAAGAATGGCAAAAACAAGAAGGATTCTTTTTTTGTTGGATTTCATAACAAACCTCGCAACCATTATTACGGGGCATCAAAAATAAGCTAAAAATATAACAAGTGCATCCCCGCGACGATAAACCTAATAATAGGTTTATTCTCGCTAATAATATCATCTTTCCTGCGATATGTCAATTTTTTGAAGATTTGACCGATTTCGCTTTATAAAACAAAACCCTGCGGTGCAGGGTTTTGTTTTTGTTTTAGGGATAAATGATAAGGAAAATTATGTTTTATTAAATGACTTATGTTTTATTAAATGACTTCGGAGTAGCCGTTGTTGTAGGTGAGTTTATAGCCGCCTTCAACCGATTCAACGGTGATAAAGCCTTTTTCTTTGCCCTTTTCGTATTTAATCTTGAATTTTCCGTCCACGTCGCCTTTGATGATTTTATATTCGGTTTCTTCGGGGGCGTTTTCGATTTCCATCTTGAAGGATACTTCGGTTTTGCCGTTTTCGTCTTCGATTTCAAGCTTGAATTCGCGCGCCTTCTCGCCGTTTTCGTAGATTTCGTATTCGTATTCGACTTCCTGAGCGCCGTTTTCAACTTCTACGGATTGTTTGATTTTGACGTAGTTCAAGGGATTCGTCGTGCTTTTGGTGGTGAATTCGATGGAAGTTTCTTTTTCGTCGCCTTCGGTTTCGATTTCTTTCTTGCCGCTTACTTCAAACTCTTTGCCGTCAAAGACCATCACGCCGGACAAAGTCGTGGACACTTCGGTTTCTTCCACGCCGTCGTCGATTTCGGTTTCGGTGACGGTGTTGACTTCCTTATAATACATTTTTGCGGTGATGCCGGTGTTGCCGACGGTGACCGTCATGACGAAAGGATAATCTTTATAAAGCCCTTCAACGTCTTCGTTCTTTTCAACGGTTTGCGTGATGCCGCCACCCGAGATAATGTCGTCGAACATGTTAAGACAGTCTTTGATGCCGCTTACGTCCGCGTCGGTTATGACTCCGGGACGGGTTGTCTCCGCCGCGCCGGTTGCGCCGCTTTCGGTCTGATCAAGATATTCCGCACCGGTCAGCGCGGAAAGCGCGTATACGTCGTTTGCGTCGACTTTGACTTTCTCCGCGTTACCGCCGCCACCTTTGACGTCGCACGCCGTGAGTGCAGCCGTCATCGTTCCGATAAGAGCGAGCGCACATACTATTGATATTATTTTCTTTTTCATAAGGGGTTACCTCCTGTTTTTTCTACTTAATATACGGACAAGCCCTTAAAAAATTCTAACGTTTTTGAAAAATTTTTAATCTTCTTGTTCAAAAAGTTCTTCCTTGACGATTTCCAGAAGGTCGGACAGGATCTCTCCGTAGGAGTCGTCGCCGTCGGGATTGTTGATGTCGTCGATACATTCTTGAAGGTCTTTCTTTTTGTCAAAAAGTTCTTCGCAAAACTCGGCGATTTCGTCGTTGGCGACCTCGTGGTAATTCACCTTATAGTCGGCGCAATAAACCTTGATTGCTTCAAGCGCGGCTTTTTCCGCGTCGTTTTGGTCAAGCGTTTTCACCTTGCGCTCGTCTTTTTCCCACGGTTTCAATGTATTAAGAAGTTCGTCAATGTCCCCGATTTTTTTGTCGATTGCAAGCAGTAATTTCGTCTTGAACTCTTCAACCATCTGCTTTTCGTACTCGCCGACGTTGTTGTTGTCGTAATAATCCTCGATGGCGTCGATTTCATTATCGCTTAAAATCATTGCGGAAACGTCCTTGTTTTTGTTTTGGAACAAGTTGTTGACGACTTCTAAGGCGTGACGCTGTTTTTCGTCGATGCGTTTGCCTGTTTTTTTGTCGGCGACGGAAATTCTGACGTTGCCTTTATCCTTCACAAGCCCCGCCTCGTCCATTTTTTCAATGAGATAAGTTGCCGCCTCGTCGATATTTTTGCCGATAAGGTTTTCCTGATAAAGTAAAACCACGCCGTCTTTGTTCATTCCTTTTTGCGCGGTAACGACGTCCCCGCCGGACACATCGAGCCTTACGGACGGGTTGACGTCGATAAACACGACGTAGTCCGACGCATACGAAACGCCGGGGGTTTTTCCGGATTTTCCGGGCTTGGACGTTTTTGCGATAATCGGTGCAAGTACCGCAATCATCGCGATAAGCGCGACAGACAAGACTGCCGTCGCCCACTTGAACCCGTTTGTCGATTTTGCGGCGGGCGCGTTCTTCTTTTCAAACTGCGAAAAATCGACGTCTTTCCTGATTCTCTCTCTAACGTCGGGGGACTTTTCGTATAATTCGTTTATAATCTTGTTTTTATTTTTCATTATAAACCTCGCCGTAAAACGTTTTGACTTTTTTGATTAACTTGTTATATTTCCAGTTTATCGTGGATATGGGTTCGCCAAGCATTTTTGCGACCTCGACGCGGCGGTATCCGTAAATCGTCGTGAGTTCCAGTATGCGGAATTCGTCGTCGCTTAAATTCTGCCTTGCGTGTTCGAGAAGCGGAAGATCCGAAACGGTCACGTCGCTTGTCGCGATTTCGACGTCGTCGATATTCGCGCCCGCAGCCCTTGTCATTCGCCGAGCCTCGTCCAGCGCCTTGTTCTTCGCGATTTGCAAAAGGTACGAAAGCGGGTTTTGCTCATCGTCGATTTTCGCAATCGAGTTCAGAAAAGCGACGTACGTTTCCTGCATTGCGTCCTCGACAAGATAGCTGTCCTTCAATACGCCGCGTATCACGTAATACACCGACGCCCTTGTCAAATCGTAAATCTCGTCAAAATACTCGGTTTTGCCCTTTTTAAGTTGTTTGATAGCGCGCGCTACCTTTTCTTTCAACATGACTCTACTTTATATACGGATTATCTCCTGAAAATTTCCAACTTTTTTTCAAAATAATCTTAAAAATACAAACGGGGACTCCGAAAAGCCCCCTGTTTTTCGTTTTTTTGCCGTTTATCCGAAGATATACGTCCTTGCTTCCCACGGACGGGTAACAAAGCCGTTGTTTACCACTTTGTTGTCCTTGTAGTTTCCGATAAGTAACTTGCCCTTTTCAAGGTCGAAGCCTTCGGGCGCCTTGAACCTGACCGCTTTGTCCGAGAAATTCAGCACGACAAGCATACGTTTCCCTTCGTAATTCCTTTCGTAAACCCAAAGGTTTTTGCTGTTTTTATAATGCAACTTGTAGTCGCCGTAGATTATAATCGGGTTTTCTTTTCTTATCCTGATAAGTTCGCGATAGTAGTTAAGGACGCTGTTTTCGTCGTCAATCTGACTTTCGACGTTGATATCCTTATAGTTTTTGTTGATATGGAACCATGCGCGGTCTGCCGTCGTGAACCCGGCGCACTTGCCGTCCGTCCATTGTACGGGGGTGCGGGCATTGTCGCGGCTGCCGTATGCAAGCATTTTCATCGCGAGCTTTTCGGGAAGACCGAGTTTTTTCATTATGTCGTGCGTGCAGAACGCCGCAACGTCCACGTAATCGCGCATGTTTTTAAGGTATATGCTGGTCATGCCGATTTCCTGTCCCTGATACACAAACGGCGTGCCCGACAGGAAGAAATACGAGTTTGCAAGCACTTTCGCCGACAAGTCGTGATATCTCTTTTCGTCGCCGAAACGGGAAACCGAACGGGGTTGGTCGTGGTTTTCCATATAGTTTGCGTTCCACGCGACGCCATACATTTTGTCCTGCCACGTCGACATGACTTTTTTAAGTTTTTTGAGTTTGAATCCTGTGTGCACGCAAGCGTTGCCGATGCAGTCCGCTTCCATATGCTGGAAATGGAACATCATATTAAGGTCTTGTTTGTCGCCTTCTTTTATGAATTCGAGAGCGATATCGGGCGTCATTCCGGGCGCTTCTCCGACGGTCATGCAGTCGTATTTGCCCCAGCCTTCGTTTTTGAACTGTTGCAGATATTCGTGAAGGTGCGGTCCCCTGTTATAGTGCGTCGTGCCGCGCATGACGGGTGCGAGCGGATTGCCGTTCGGCAGCCCTTCTTCCTTGCTGATATAAGTGATGACGTCTTCACGGAAACCGTCCACGCCCATATCGAGCCAGTATTTGTAAATGTCGATGACTTCCTGTCTTACTTTCGGATTATCGTGATTCAGGTCGGGCTGTCCGACGGCGAACAGGTGCAGATAATATTCTTTCCTTTCGTCATCCCACGTCCAGGCAGGGCCGGGGAACGATGACGTCCAGTTGTTGGGATAACCTTTCCCGTCCTTTCCCGTGCCTTTGCGCCAGAAATAATAATCCTTATACGGGTTGTCGTCGCCGCCCATGCGGGACTTCTGGAACCATTCGTGTTCGGTCGACGTGTGGTTGACGACAAGGTCCATTATGACTTTTATGCCCCTTTCCTTGCATCCTTTCAACACCGCCTTGAAGTCGTCAAGGGTGCCGTATTCGGGCGCGATGTTGCGATAATCGGCAATGTCGTATCCGAAGTCGCATTGCGGACTTTTGTAAACGGGCGAAAACCAGATGGCGTCAATACCCAGCCATTTCAGATAATCAAGCTTTTCCAGCACGCCTTTCAGGTCGCCGATACCGTCGCCGTTGCCGTCCTTGAAACTTCTGGGCCAGATCTGGTAAACGGTCATTTCCTTGTACCAACACTTTTTGATTTCCATAATTTTACCTCTTTTTAAGGATAATTTATTATAACTATATATTATCAAATAAAGCGGCGGCTTTCAACAGATTGCACAAAAAAAACCGCGTTCCCCGACAAAAAAGTTGTGTTTTTTTTATAGTATGATATAATCGTAATGGTTTTCTTAACGCTCCTTGGCGAGGTAGCCCGTCGGAGAAGGTAGAAAAGTGCAAAAGCGTAAAAACTTGTTTTTATATTTCTTGCTTGCTTTGGTCACCATCGTCTGGGGCTTGGGCTTTGTATTCACGAAACAGGTGTTGCCGTATGTTTCGCCGTCGCTTCTGAACGTGTTGCGTTTTTCCGTCGCCGCGCTCATAACTTTCATTATATTTTTCAAACAGGTAGTTAAACTTAATATAAAGCAGTGTTTAAGTGGCGTTTTGGCAGGAACGCTTATTGTTTTCAGCTTTGGCTGTCAGACTTATTCAATGGTTTACACGTCAGCGACAAACACATCTTTGATGACGGGGCTTTACGTCGTGATGGTGCCGTTTTTTATTTGGGCGGCGCACAAAAAACGTCCGCCGATCCGCGCATTCGTCGCGGGCTTTCTGGGCTTTGCAAGCATTGCGTGTCTGGCTTTCGGCGGCTTGTCGAAACTGAACTTCGGCGACCTTCTCGCGTTTTTCTGCGCTTTGGGGTTTGCCGTCCATTATCTTGTCCTTGACAAAGCGACGAAGTCCACGCCCGCAGGCGCGCTGACCTTTGTACAAATGCTGACCGCCGCCGTTTTGTTTTTCGTCGTCGGATTTATCGTCGACGGCAAAGCAATGCTGAATTGCTCTTTCCCTAAATCCATTATCCTTCCGCTTTTCACCCTGTGCGTGTTGAATACAGCGTTTGCTTATATCGTTCAGACGCGCGCGCAAAAGACAATCGACGCGTCGAAAGTTTCGCTTGTTTTGTCGTTTGAAAGCACGCTGGGCGCGGTGTTTGCGGTGATTCTGGGCGGCGACAAATTCACCTGGTATCTCGCCCTTTCGATAATCGGAATGACGGCGGCTATCCTTATTGCCGAGTGGCCACAGAAAAAACAAACGTCGTCTCTTCCCGACGTCGAAACGAATAATTACGACTTTTTCGCAATATCCTCTTCTAACGACCAAATAAATTTGCCATAATTATTGACTTTTGATTTTCAAGGTAGTATTATTTCTTTCGAAAAATCGTTAGCGGAGGTTAGCATGCAAGAATTCGCAAAAAATTATATCAAATCATACGAAGGGCTCGGCAGATGGGTCAAGTTCCTTCTCAATTTCCTTTGGGCAATCCCCACGAATCTTTATCGCCTTTCGAAAAGCATCGTGAAAAAAGATACGATCGGCGCGATTCTTTCCGTCGTTCTTCTTATCTTCTGCGGCTGGTGGGTTATCGCAGTCATCGACTTCGTAACAATCGCCCTTCAAGACAAGATTTACTGGTTCGACTTCAAGGAAATGAAACTGTACGCCCTTGAAGACAGCACGGATTCGTCCGACGACAATTCTTCGTCCGACGACAACAACTCGAACGCCGACAAAATCGACTGAAAAAATCAAATCAAAAAGAAAAGACTTGCAGCAGACGGTTGCAAGTCTTTTTTTATTACGTTTTTTTGTTTATTGTCCGCGGGCTTCCTGCGATTGTCTTTGCTGCGACTTCGTTTGTTCGATACTGATATTCGATACATTTACGTACGTTCTTTCGAAAGTCATAACGTTGTTGCCCGCTTCGTCCTTATATGTCAGCGTTACCTTTTTCGTGATATCGTGAACGAAAGTTACGTCCTGCGGCGCGCCGAAAGTCACCCCGCCCGTTTCGTCATACTCGGGAAGCCTGAACCCCGAAATCTTCACGTATTGCACGTAAATATCACCCGATGAATCTTCGCCGTATGTCATCGTGAACGTGACGTCGTACTTTTCTTCTTCCTTTCCGTCGCGCTTCATTATGACCTGCCCGGTTTTGCCGTCGCTTTCGTTCAGCGCAATGATAAAGTATTCGAACTCGCCCGAAACGTTGTGTTTTTTGCCGTCTTTCGCGATATAATACATTTCGTTCACGCCGTACGTGCCGAAAGTTCTCTCCTCGTCAACCTCGTGCGAACGCGCTTCCCGCGTCCTTTGTTGCTGTTCTTTTGCGGACTTGATTTTCGCTTCGGTTGTCTTTTTTGCAATCTTGTGCAGCGCAAAGTAGTTTTTGTTGAATTTCACCCGGTTATCGTCGCCCATTTGTGAATGCGTAAGGCTGAACGTGAACGTTTCGTGCATCGGATAAAAACGGAACTCCCTTTGGGACGGATCGGAATAGCGCACCGCGCCCGTTTCGTCCTCGTATTCCGGCAGACGGAAATCGTTGACGGTAATGCTCCATATCGTTTTGCCGTCCGAGTTGAACTTCGGCGTATAAGTGATGTCGTATGAAAATTCTGCGTCGCCGTCGCGCTTCATTATGACCTTGCCCGTTCTCCCTTCGTCGCCGTTCAAGACCAGCAGAAAATATTCGTATTGCTCGGACACGTTGTACTTCTTTCCTTCATACGACTTATAATACATCGTCGTTACGCCGTAAATGCCTTTGAGTTCGTCTTCCGAGCCGTCGTTCGTGATGTTGCAGCCCGAAAGCGCGAACACCGCCACGACAATTATCGACAATATAAGGATAATCGCAATCGTTCTTTTTACGTTCATAATTCTCCTTTATTAAAAAACCGCGGTTAAGCGGTTTTTGGTCAATCTGAGGTACTGCCGCGTTTTTCGCGGGAATTAGTTTGTTTACTCTTTGCGCGTTCGATTTTCTTGTCGGTTGTCCTCATAGAAATTTTGTTAAATTCCAAAAGGTTTTTGCTGAACTTCCATTTGCCGTCTTCGATTTTCGACGGAGTCATTCTATATGTCAGGTCTTCGCGCTTCGGATACAGCATGAAACTTGCTTCCGCGGGCTCTGCAAAAGACAGCGTGCCCGTCGAGTCACCATACGTCGGCAGTCGGAAATCCTTGATGATTACCTTCTTCACGACCTTGCTTTTTTCCGCGTCGAATTCCAGCGTGAAGTGAACGTCGTACGAGGTTTCTTCGCCGCCGACGGGTTTTAAGATTACCTTGCCCGTCTTTTCGCTTTCGCCACCCTTATACAATACAAGAAGATAGTAGTCGAATTTGTCGGCGTAATTATACGTTTTTCCGTCGTACGAATTGTAAAACATACGGTCGACTCCGTACACCCCGTAAACTTCTTTCTCTGCGCCGGTATTGAATATGCAGCCCGTAAAAGTCAGCGCGGTTGTTACAATAAGTATCGCGACAAGCGCGACAGAAATCACCTTTTTCATGCTTTTATTGTATATGTTTTGACCGTTTTTGGCAACTATTCTCCCCTTTTTGCACGTTTTTCGCCCCTTTGCACGGTCTTTCACGAATTTTTTATTCCTTTTTTCTTATTTTTGTTTGACAAACATTCAATTATAAGATAAACTAATTAAGCATTTGATTTTTATGCAAACGGCGCGGGGTAGAGCAGTCGGTAGCTCATCGGGCTCATAACCCGAAGGTCGTGTGGTTCAAGTCCCACCCCCGCAACCAACTTGGCGGCGTAGCTTAGATGGTTATAGCGGCCGGTTCATACCCGGCAGGTCGTTGGTTCGAATCCGACCGCCGCTACCAAATGTAAACACCGTAAATTGCAACACCGCAAGGTGTCGGGTTTATTGAAAACACGTTGAAAGTTCACTTTCAAAAGCGTTTTTAATAAAAACGAGAAAATGCGAAGCATTTGCAATTTACGATATATACATCCCCATAGGCGGAAAGACGCATCGCGGCTTACCGACGACGGGAGAAATTAAAAAACACACGTTCCTTGAAAACTGAGCTATCCTTTAACGTTACGAAAGGTTTGTTTCTTTACGCCGTCTTCGCGTAAACGCAAAACGCCGAAACAAAACATTTGTTTTATTGTTTCCCCCTTGGTAATCGCCTTCGGCGCTTTCCAAGAAGCCGGTCAAAGCCTGCGCTTTGCCCACCCTATGTTTTCTTTACGCCGTCTTCGCGTAAACGCAAAACGCCGAAACAAAACATTTGTGAAACAAATCGCCTAATTTCGTGGCCCCTTGGTCAAGTGGTTAAGACATCGCCCTTTCACGGCGGTAACATGGGTTCGAACCCCGTAGGGGTCACCACAAGTTGGGGGTATAGCTCAGCTGGGAGAGCACGTGCCTTACAAGCACGGGGTCACAGGTTCGAGCCCTGTTGTCCCCACCAACAAAAAAGCGCATCAAGATGATGTGCTGTTTTTGTTGTATGAGGCAATTTATGGGCGAGAACCCAACCGAACGGTTGGCGGTCGGCGGTTGCTTGCAAACGCTTGCGTTATGCACCGTGTCTAACTTTGCAGACACTTTGCGTCGCTTTGCTGTTTATCCTCGATTTGCACTATGCCGAGCACGCCCTGTTGTCCCACGTCATAAACTGCGCTTTTGACCAAACAAACGCATTTTATTTGTTTGTTTGTCTTTTGCTTGTTTATTCCTTTTCCCCGCGAGTACACAGTATCCCGCGGGGTCCCCGTTAACTTCGCTTTTGAAGTCACATTATCGCTCGCGATAATGCTCACTCTTTTGCTTGCATACTCCTTATCCCCAAAAGTACAAAGTATCTTTTGGGGTCCCCATATTTTAAAAAAAGCGCATCAAGATGATGTGCTGTTTTTGTTGTATGGGACAATTTATGGGCGAGAACCCAACCGAACGGTTGGCGTTCGCACTTGAAATGCTTATTTTAATTTATTTGAAAACTTTGATATCGGGTTTTGATGAATAGACGTTCCATTGCGGTTTGCCGTCGACGTTGGGATTTTGCGATTTGGCAAAAGCGGAAAATCTGTCAACCATTTCGTCGGACAAGTCGTAATCGGCTTGCGTAAAAGGACGTAAAGAATCCCCGAGCGAGCCGAGCGCATACCAAAGATCGCAGGAATGGAATGAGGCGTTATCGGGTGGCAACAGCCGCGTGAGCGAAAAAACGTAACACGGCGTATTTTTTCTTTTTTGTTTTCTTGCAAACGCTCTTGCCATATGATTGAGCACGGGCGGTAATAAGTCCTTTTTGACTGTTCCGAAGATTATCGGGACGTCTGTGTCGTACTTTGCGTTTTTGACCAATTCGTTGTCGATCACGGGCTTTGTACAAAGCGCTTTCCCGAGCGTATGTTTTGTTTTCCACGCCGTCCAGGCCTGCTCTACGGGCAGTGTTTTGAACTCGTCAAAAGAGCTTGCTCCGCTTGCTTTCACGAGTTTTTTCCAATATCGCGCGTTCGGCTTTGACAACGGGAGTATCGCCGTGCGTTTTCCGCCGCCGGACAACATAATTGCACCCTTGACTTTGCCTTTGAGATAATCCGAGCAAATCAACGTTTGTATGCTCATCGCGCCTGCGCTTTGCCCCATAAGCGTTATGTTGTCGGGATCGCCGCCGAAAGCACTGACGTTGTGTCTGATCCACTCGATAGCGGTGTATTGATCGTACAATCCGAGATTGCCTTTGCAATGCACACCATCGGCAAAAAAGCCGAACACGTTGAGGCGATAGTTTATCGCAATGAAAATCACGCCACGCTTCGTATACGCCGAGCCGTTGAACTGCATTTCGTTTATGCTGCCGCCCGTGAAACTTCCGCCGTGAATAAACATGATCACGGGACAGTTTTTGGCGTTGTCGGGCGCATGAACGTCAAGGATAAGGCAATCTTCGCTGTAAGTAAACTCTTTTCCTTTCCTGAACTCCTGATAATAAAATCTGTGTTCTTCGTTCCAGAACGCGCGAATTTGCGGACAGCATACGCCTTGTTTTGTCGCGTCGAAATCACCGCCGAAAGACCTTACTTCGGCGGGCATTTCAAAGCGTCCGGCTGTTGCGTATTTTATACCTCTGAACCGCAATCCGTACGGTGTAATTTCGCCGATAACGTTGCCGCAAGGCGTTGCTATCGTTTTAGTTTGCATGTGCAATCCTCTTTAACGTATTCATCGAAAACTCGACGCTCTTATACGGATTCGGCGAAAAATCAAGCTCTACGACGGCGTTCTGAACCCCGCATTTTTCGGCTGTTTCGAGTATGCTCTTAAAATCAAGCGTGCCCTTCCCCACCGCTCTGAAAATTTTGTTTTTGTAGTCTTTGAGATGGAGCGTATTCACCCTGCCTTTCAACTTTTCAAGATACTCTTCAATGTCCTTTCCTGCAAATCTTATCCAGTACGTATCGGGAATAAACTCCACGCGCGGATCGGTATGCTCAATCATATAGTCGTATATAACCTTGCCGTCGATTTCGTCGAATTCAAACCAGTGATTATGATAAGCAATCGTCATACCCTCTCCCGCAAGCTTCTGCGCGGCGGAATTAAGAAAGGAGATAAATTTGTCCAGATCTTCAAGTTTTCCGGTGCGGAACTTTTTGGGCATCATGCCGACGCCCATACGATTGCAACCGTAAATCCTGTGCTCGGCGATAAGCGCGTCAAGGTCGTTTTCAAGCCTGGCGAAGTTATCGTGAGTTATGCAGACCGGCAGGTCGTACTTGTCCGAAAGCGACCTGATATATTCGGGTGCGACGGGTTTTCCGCCGGACAGCTGCACCACTTGCGCGCCCGTTTCTTTCGTGCGCTTGAACACTTGTTCGTATCCTTTTTCGTCTTTCAGATACTTTCTTAAAGAAAACAATTGTATGCCGTATTTCATACTTTATTCCTCGCTATTATCATTGTAAATGCCGTTTTGTGCAATTTAATCTATTTTTGTATCAGTCGTTTCTTCGGCTTCTTCTTCAAGTTGCGCGCACGATTCTCCAAGGGTTTCTATGCCTCTTGTATTGTCGATTGCAATCGCGTTGCTTTCGAATGCGTTTTTGAGATGTTCTTCTTTTGCAATTTGAAGATCGGCAACTTTCTTTTTGGAAAGCGGATACCATACAAGCAACACGACAGCCATAATTCCAAAAAGCACCGCCGGGATAATGGTTGCCATATCGTACATTATTTCAAGGTTTTTCGTGGTTTGAACCGCGCCTTTCGTATAGTCGTAATGCATGCCGAGAAGCGCGCCGTTTACGGCGATTGCCGCGATGACCTGCCCAAGCTTTCTGAAAAACATAAAGAACGCATAGGCGGTGCCGTCGTCACGACGTCCCGTTTTGACCTCGATATCGTCGATTGCGTCGGTTGCCATTGACCAGACCTGCAAAATGATGAAAGTAAGTCCGCATCCGCTTGCAAAGCAAAGCACCAGGAACAGATACGCCAAAATGTTCGGGTTAACCGAGCGCAAAGCAAACATTCCGAGGTTTGCAACCGCCGCGATAATCATACCTATTCCGCAAAGTTCTTTTTTGCCGAATTTTCTGACGAGTTTCGGTGTGAAGAACATGAATATGACCATGGGTGCGTACGTGCAGGCAGTAGAAACAAGGTTCATCCAAGGCTTTCCGAAATAGTCGTCGAACAGGTACAAATAAAAACTTTGCGTGAACATTTGTCCTGCAAGCAACAGCATACTTGCCACGCTGACCGCCAGAAATGCCCTGTTTTTGAACAGGCCTTTTACGATTTGTTTCGTCTCACCTTTTGCGACTTTTTCTTTGGGCTGAGCGATGACTCTTTCCTTGTTCATCATAAAAGCAAGGATAAGCATAACAAGCGCAACCAGTGACACGATTACGACGCCGATTATTACCGGCTTATACTGCATCTCGGAAATAACTCTGCCCGTCTGTTCGTTGACGCCGATTTTTTTGTAACAAAACGACGCGATAAGCACCGCAGGGATACTTCCGACGCCCGCCCCGATTGAACGGAACACCGAAAGTTTCGTGCGCTCTTTCTCGTCTGTCGTAACGACCGACGCAAGTCCGCCGTACGGAATCTGGAGCATCGTGTAACTCATGCCGAACATCACGTATGTAACCGTTGCATAAATGCAGGTGCCAACGTAGTTTTCTTCGCCCGTAAGCCCCGGCCATTTGATGAACATCAGCACCGTCGAAATAATCAACGGACCCGCTGCCCATAAGAACCACGGACGATATCTTCCCCATTTGGAAAGTTTGATTGTGTCGCACAATCTTCCCATAACGGGATCGTTGATTGCGTCCCAGACTCTCGCGCCGATGAACATAAGCATGATGAACAACGGGCTTAAACTGAAAATGTCGGTGTAAAATTTTTGCAAGAACGACGTGACCAGCCCGAAAACGAGACAACACGCCGTATCTCCCATCGCGTACCCGATATAATCCTTGCTTTTGAGCCCGCTCGTGCGCGAAATGAAACTTTGTTCCGTCGCCTGTGCGACGTTTGAAATATCGCTCATAATAACTCCCTTTTTTGTGTATTTTGATTATTTTTTGCCGTTTTCTTTTTCGGCTTCCTTGCGTTTTTCAAGCTCGCTGATATACAGATCTTCATCAAACGGAATCTGTACTTCCTTATGCGTCCAGCTTGCAAGGTGGATTGCATTGGAGAAAGTAAGTCCGACGATGCCCTGTTCGCCGGGAGCCGTGAATTTGTCCGTCTTTTTGAGAAGATAATCGGTATAGTTTTTGATTATGCCGACGTGCTGAGGCGGATATTTCGTGACGGCAAGATAATGCCCGATTCCGCGATACTTGTATTTTTTTGTTTTCGGCTTGCCCATAAACACGGTGTTGTGTTCCGAAAAAGCCGGCTCCATTTCTTCGTTTTCGGTGAAGACGAGTTTGCCGTTTTCAATGACGATTTTTCCGCCTTCCCCGGTGATTTCAAGGCGATTCGTGCCGGGCGCGTCGTGAGTTGAGGTAATAAACACACCCGTTGCGCCGTTTGCGAACTTGCAATAAGCCGTCACGTCGTTTTCAACGCTGATATCGCGACCGACGGTCGACGCCGTTGCCGTTACGCTGACGGGAAGCCCCGCAAGCCAGGTGAATAAATCGAGCTGGTGAGGACATTGATTGAGAAGTACGCCGCCGCCTTCACCCCACCACGTGCCGCGCCAGCCGCCTTGTGCATAATACGCACGCGGACGATACCAGTTTGTTATTATCCATACGATACGCGTGAGTTTTCCGAGACGTCCGCTGTCGATAATCTCTTTGGCTTTTATGTACAACGGATTCGTGCGCTGATTGAACATCATTCCAAAGAGCAGTTCCGGATGCTTTTTCGCTTCTTCGTTCATTTCTCTGACTTGTTTTGTGTAAACGCCCGCAGGCTTGTCGCAAAGCACGTTCAGCCCTGCTTTCATCGCGTCGATTGCGATTTGCGGGTGGAAATAGTGCGGGGTTTCGACCATAACGACGTCGATAAGTCCCGACGCAAACATATCCTGATAGTTATCAAAGACTTTAACGCCTTTGAGGTTTTCTTCGGCGTACTTGCGACGTTCAGGTAAAATGTCGCACACCGCCGTAAGCTTTGCACCTTTTACGAGTCCGCTGAGTTTGGTAAATATCTTTGTGTATAACGTGCCTTGTTTACCAATTCCTACAATGCCGTATCTGATTTCTTTCTTATCCATTATTCCACCTCTTTAAGTAGTTTTTTCAAATTATAGTATTGCCACAAGAAAACTTGTTTTCTTGTCGCGCACGCAAAATAGTTTCTGTGCATTTTCTTGTCGATAAGTCTGAACGCCTTGAAATAATCTTTCATCGCAAGTGCTGCAAACGGGACGAAATTGACAATCGGCTTGAATATCGCGTATTTGAAAGTATGCGGTTCAAGCGTCATAAAGCCGTGATAGCCCCGCTTTTTCAGTTCGCCCAGAATGTACGGATAGCACCCTTCGCCCGTGCCGACGGGGACTTCGACCTTGTATTTCGAGCAATCTTTGATATGATAATAAACGACGTAATCTTTCAGCATATCGAACGCCGTTTTCGGATTGACGTCGCACTGGACGTAGTTGCTTGCGTCAAAACACAAAACGAAATCTTCGTCGTTAATCGCGTTGTAAATTTCCAGAACTCTTTCGGGCACGTCGCCGTAAACTTTTTTCTCGTTTTCGTGCAGAAGTTTCACGCCGCTGCCTTTGACGATTTTCAGCATTTCTTTGAGGCGGGCAATAACTTTCTCCGTGCAATCTTTCGGATTTTTTTCGCCGTAAAAGAAGGAGAATACCCTGATGTATTCGCACCCCGTGAGTTTTGCGATTTTCACGAGTTCCGCAAGTTGTTTCTTTTGTTTCTCAAAGCCTTCTTCGTCGTCGATGCCGACTTTTCCTATCGGCGAACCGATGGACGAAAACTTCACGCCTTCCTTTTTTAACACGGGGAAAATCTTTTCCTTGAATTCTTCAAACGTATAGTCCGCAATGTTCTTGCCGTCCACGTTTCTCGGGCACATATAAGTTTCGCCGAGTTCGTGCAAAACAGCGATTTGAGTGCTTAACGCACTGCTTATTTCATCATAAAACCCTGATATTGTAATTTCATTCATAATAGTATCCTTTTTATCTTTGCACTCTTCCGCTTGCGTTTCCGTTTGCGAGTGCTTCGACTTCTTCTTTTGAGACCATGTTGTAATCGCCCTCGATCGAGTGTTTCAGACAACTTGCGGCAACTGCAAATTCAATCGCGTCACTCGCGTTTTTGCCTGCAAGCAACGAATGAATGAGCCCTGCGCCAAAACTGTCTCCGCCGCCGACTCTGTCCACGATATGCATTGCGTATTTTCTGCTGAAAACCGCTTTGCCGTCCGTGTACAGCATTCCCGACCAATTATTGTCGTTTGCGCTTATGCTTTCTCTTAACGTGATTGCAACCGCCTTAAAGCCGAACTTATCGACAAGTTGTCTCGCAACCGAAACGTAACCTTGTTCGTTAAGTTTGCCGCTTTCGATATCGGTGTTTTCCGCCTCGATTCCGAACACGTCTTTTGCGTCTTCTTCGTTTGCTATACACACGTCGACGTACTTGCAAATCTCGCTCATAACTTCTTTCGCTTTTTCCTTGCTCCAAAGTTTTTTACGGAAATTCAGGTCGCACGACACGGTTATTCCTTTTTCTTTTGCGATTCTGACAGCCTTCAAGACAATGCCTGCAAGCGTGTCGGAAAGCGCGGGTGTGATTCCCGTAAAGTGGAACCATTTTGCGCCGTCGAAAATTTTGTCCCAGTCGAAGTCGTCGTCGGTTGCGGTTGCAATTGCACTGCCCGCCCTGTCGTATATGACTTTGCTCGGGCGTTGGCTCGCGCCCTTTTCGCAGTAATAAATGCCGACTCGCTCGCCGCCCCTTGCGACAAACGACGTGCCGACGCCGAATTTGCAAAGGGAATTTATTGCACTTTGTCCTATCTCGTGGGACGGAAGTTTGCTCACAAACGAAACGTCGTCGCCGAAATTTGCAAGCGACACGGCAACGTTCGCTTCCGCACCGCCGAAAGTCGCTTCAAGCCTGTCCGCCTGTACGAACCGCAAATAGTTTTCGGGTGCCAGACGAAGCATTATTTCTCCAAACGTCACAACTCGCATATCTTTACAATCTCCTTACAATTTTTTACGATATCACCTTTCATCATAAAAGAGCCGCCGACGGCGTACACCTTATCGAAATCAAGGTATTCTTTCAAATTGCCCAAATCCACACCGCCCGTCGGTATAAATCTGACCTGCGGGAACGGCGCCGACAATGCTTTCATCGCTTTCAGACCGCCATATACGCCCGCCGGGAAAAACTTAACGACGTTCAGCCCGTACGAGAGCGCGCGCATAATCTCGGTGGGAGTCACACACCCCGGATAATACGGAATCTTCTCGTCTGTACAATAGCGAGCCACTTCGTCGGAAAACCCCGGGGACACGATGAACTTTGCGCCCGCCTGTACCGCGCTTTTTGCCTGTTCGGCGTTGATAACCGTACCCGCGCCGATATTCATATCTTCAAAGGCTTTCGTGCCGATTGCGATTGCTTCTTTCGCGCACGCCGTACGGAAGGTGATTTCCGCACAGTTTATGCCGCCTTCTCTCAATTTCGAGAGAATTTCTATCGTTTCTTTTTCGTCGTTTATGACGACAACGGGAATTACTTGTTTCATATTACACTCCGCTGTATGCCGAAAATCCGCCGTCAACGGGGATAACCGCACCCGTTACGAATCCGCTTGCTTTGTCGTCGGCAAGCCACAACAGACAACCGATAAGGTCGCTTATTTCGCCGAATTTTTTCATTGGCGTTGCGTTCAGAATCTTGCCCGTTCTTGCCGTCGGCGTGCCGTCCGCATTGAACAAAAGCGCCCTGTTCTGATTTGTCACGAAAAATCCCGGCGCGATTGCGTTGCAACGAATATTACACGGCGCAAAATGCACGGAAAGCCATTCGGTAAAATTGGATACGCCCGCTTTCGCCGCGCTGTATGCAGGGATTTTGGTGAGCGGTCTGAACGCATTCATCGACGAAATATTGATGATATTCCCGCCTGTTTTGACCATGTCTTTTGCAAACACCTGCGTCACCAGAAACGCCGACGTAATATTAAGGTCAAACACGAATTTAAGCCCGCTTTCTTCAAGGGCGAAAAAGTCTTTCGCGCTTTCAAGATCCGCCGTCATAACTTCGTTGTCGGTGGTCGCTTTGGGATTATTTCCGCCTGCGCCGTTGATAAGGAAGTTGACTTGTCCGAACTTTTTGACAACTTCTTCTTTGGCTTTTCGGATTTCGTCTTTGTCAAGGCAGTTGCACCTGACGGCAAACGCGTTTTCGCCAATCTCGTCCGCGACTTTTTTCGCCGCGTCGAAGTTTACGTCCAGAAGCGCGACTTTTGCGCCGCACTCCGCAAGCGCACGGGCAAATTCCGAGCAAATCACGCCGCCCGCGCCCGTTATTGCAACAATTTTGTCACTTAAATCTACTTTGAAAGGAACTTTCATTTTTTCTCTCCTTTTATATCCTTTTCAACCGCCTCGAACAGTCCCGTGAGATAACACGCGCCCATCGCTCTGTCAAACAGTCCGTATCCGGGCTTTGCGTCTTCGCCCCACACGTTTCTGCCGTGGTCGGGACGAACGTATCCGTCAAACCCGTTTTCGACAAGCGCTTTGACTATCGCGTACACGTCGACGTTTCCGCAGTCGGTCTGATGTCCGTTTTCGTAAAAATTTATTTCTCCGTCATATCTCAGCTGACGAAGGTGCGCAAAATAAATCCTGTTTGCATATTTTGCCGCCATTTTCGGAAGATCGTTGAACCTGCCCGCACCCAGGCTTCCCGTGCAGAACGTTATTCCGTTGTGCTTATTCGGTACCGCCTTAAACAACTTATCGTAGTCTTCTTCTTTGCAAATAATTCTGGGCAAACCGAACATATCCCACGGCGGATCGTCGGGATGTATCGCCATATCGACGCCCGCTTCGTCGCAGGCAGGCATAATCGCATTCAGAAAATACACAAGGTTTTCAAACAGTTTCTCGTGCGTGATTCCCTTGTATTCGTCCAGAAGTTTATTGAGTTCTGCCAATGAATAACTTTCGTCCCAGCCAGGCAAATGCAGGTTTTTGGGATCGAGCGCAAGCAATTTTTCGTGATCGTAAGCAAGCGACGTCGAGCCGTCTTTATGCTTGAAATAAAGGTCTGTCCTTAGCCAGTCGAACACGGGCATAAAATTATAACAAATGCACCTGACGCCGACTTTTCCGCAGTTGATGATATTTTGCTTGTACGCTTCGATATACTTGTCTCTCGTAGGTTTGCCGAGTTTTATGTCTTCGTGCACGGGGACGGACTCGATAACTTCCATATCAAGCCCCGCGTCGTTTGCAAGATTTTTGAGCCTTTCAAGTTTTTCTTCTTTCCAGACTTCTCCGACGGGCGTGTCGTAAACGGCGGTCACAACCCCGCTCATTCCCTGTATTTGTTTTATGTAATTCAGCGGTATGCAATCGTTTTCTCCATACCAGCGGAAGGTCATTTTCACAGTCCCAAAACCTCCTTTACGTTGTTGTATGCAATATCTTTTGCTAGCGCGAGCGCGGACTTTTCGTCATACTCGCCGTGGTCGACCTTATCTGCGATAAACGATGAAAGTATCCTTCTATAAAAGTCAAACCGCACGTACGAACTGAACGATCTGCTGTCGGTAAGCATGCCGAGATTCGTGCCGAGAACCGCATATTCCGACACGGTTTCAAGTTGTCTTTTTATGCCCGACACGGTGTCGTTAAACCACCATGCAGCACCGACAATAACGTTGGGAAATGCGCCTGAAATCGCACAAACAGCCCTTAAACATTCGTCGTTGAGCGGATAAAGTATGATTTTTGGCAAACCCCCAAGTTTTGTGTACATTTTGTCAAGAAGTCGTGCAAGCGCGTCGGTGTCAACGCTTGCCCTGAAAACGTCAAACCCGCTGTCTTTCCCGATTTTGTTAAACGCCGCGGTATTGACGTTTCGGAAAGTGCCGAAATGCAGCTGCAAAACGACTCCCTTTTCAAAGCATTTTTCAATCAGCCATTCGATATTTTGCGTGTCGGAAAAATCATCGAATCCGTGGTCTGCGATTTTGCAGCCTTTGGAAACAAAATAATCCAATCTCTTTTCAAGTTGCACCTTGTCGACGCCTTCCGAAAAACATCTGTCGGGACGGAACGTCGGGCGCACCTTCACCCCGTTTATATCTCCGTGGCAAGATAAATCGGAAAACGGATCGTCGGTGGTTGCGATATACTCCACCCTGAATTTTTCAAGCAGTTTTTGCACGCTGAGCCCTTGCAGAATTTCGTTTGTTTTTTCGTAAATACGACTTGCGCTGTCTTCGTTCAAAGGCTCCGTAATACCGAAAATTTGTTTAAGCTCCATATGCGTCCAGTAATAAAGCGGATTGCCGAAAAGTTTTGGCATAATCTTTGCGTATTTCAAAAACTTTTCTTCGTAAGAGCGGTCGCCCGTGATATAACTTTCGTCAACGCCGCAAAGACGCATCGCGCGCCACTTGTAATGGTCGCCCGAAAGCCACAGTTCCCCTATGTCGGAAAACTTCTTGTCGTTTTTAATATCCGCTTCGTTGAGATGACAGTGATAGTCGATAATCGGCAAATCCGCAATGCTTTTGTAAATTCCGCGCGCGGTGTCGCCGGTCAGCAAAAGATTTTCATCAAAAAATCCCATTTTCCTTTCTCCTTATTGAAAATATTTTATCACACAACTTTTGCATAGTAAATTTTATTTTTTGCTTTTTTGCTTGCATATCTTGCGGTTTTGGAGTATTGTTAAGATATGAGCGGAACAAAATACGAAAATCAACAAATGAGCAACTCGACTTACGAGGTGCATCACAAAAAAGACAAGGATTTCAAAACGGTGGAAATGCATTCTCACGATTTTTCGGAAATCTATTTCTTTTTGCAGGGTTCTGCGTCGTACATCGTGGAAGATTGCAAGTATTCCCTGCGCCCGGGCGACGTGCTGTTGATTCCTCCCAACAAGCTTCATCAGCTTGACATCAAAGACTCCGCCATGACGTACGAACGCTTTGTTGTGTGGCTTAATCAACGATATTTGAAACGCATCTCAACCGCAAAAACCGACCTAAACACCTGTTTTTTGCAGGCGCACGAACACAACGCTTTTCTTATCCGCAACAGTGCGGTTTCGGACAAAATCCGCCATATTCTGGACGGTTTTTCCGTTTCACAAACCGGCGACTTCGGCGCGGACATCGAAAACGAGGAGCGCATAAAGACTTTGCTTGTGTTGCTGGGACAGTATTTCTTGCAAAACCGCGACGATTTCACCATATTGGGAAAAGCAAATCCCTGCGTGACAAAAGCCATTGATTATATTTCCGAACATATCTCGCAAGATCTTTCCCTGGATGCAATCGCGTCTGCGTTGTTCGTGGACAAATACTACTTCGCGCACATTTTCAAGGAATACACCAACACTTCCCCCCACCGATATATCCTTAAAAAACGGCTGGTCTTGTCAAAACAATTTATCGAAGAAGGCTTCCCGATAACCGAAGTGTTTGCAAAATGCGGTTTCTCGGATTATACACACTTTTTCCGCGCGTTCAAAAACGAGTTCGGCATAACGCCGAAGCAATTTTACGCATCGATAAGTTTACAACCTTAATTGCCAAAATTTGCAATAAAAAACAGCCCGTTCGGGCTGTTTTTACGGTTTTTTCCAGAATAACGATTTTTCTTTTATATTTCAACGAATTTTCCGTCGCTTTCATACGCGGAAAGGACTTCCTTCGCGCATTTTGCCGCTTCGCTGCCGTCAATCGGAAATTTTTCTTTTTTCGCGACGCAATCGTAAAAATGACCGATAAGTTTCTCGTGTCCGTTGCCGTAGGCGCGTTTCCCGTTCCATTCGATTTCGTTTTCGATATCGGCAACCTCGCCGTTGATAAGCACCTTGTCGGGATAAAGCGTAACGATATCGCCGCCTGCAATGAAGCGTATCTCGACCGGTAAATCGGTTTTTGCGGTATTAGTGGCAAAAAACTCAAAATCCGTGTCGCCTTTGAACAGCGCGACGGCGGTGTCTTCTACCTCGATGACGTCTTTAAGCGAATAATTGTACGTGTTGGCGCAAACGCTCGTCGGCTCACCGCAAATCCATTGCATCAGATCAAGCGTATGTATTGCCTGATTGATAAGCACTCCGCCTCCTTCGGTTTCTTTCTTACCCCGCCATTCTCCCGACGCATAATACGCCTTGTCGCGATGCCACAACACGTTGCCGAAAGCGAAATCGACTTTTTTGTCTTGAAAATACCTTTTGACAAATTGACTGGATTTATTATATCTGTTTTGCAGGCATACGCCGAGCATCGCCTCGGACTTATTTTCCGCGTCGATAATCCGCGCGACGTCTTCTTTCCTAATGCACAGCGGTTTTTCGCATAAAACGTTCACGTTTCTTTCAAGCGCATATATCGTCATATCGGCGTGCAGATAGTGCGGCGTGCAAATATGCACGACGTCGATTTTCTCTTCATCCAGCATCTTCTTGTAGTCGAAATATTTTTTGACGTTGTCGTAGCCGTTCAACTTCGCCGCATCTATGTCGCAAAGTGCAACTATGTCTTCACCCTGCCTTTTCAAAACGTCGTAATGAACCTTTCCGATAACGCCCAGTCCTATAATTGCCGCTTTCATATTTTCTCCTTTTTTGCAACGATATAATATCACCATTTCGCCCCAAAGTCAACAACCGAATAACGAAATACTTAACCGGCGTCCGCGTCGCTTTGTTCGCTCACCGTGCACTCGTCGCCACGGTTACTTATCATTTTATCGTTTATGAACATCATAAGTCTTCCTATGCCGACAAACAGCAACATTCCCGCCATAAGCACGATGAACATCAGAAAATACGCAAGCGGATAATTGACGTCGCCTTTTGATAATATCGACCATATAAATTCGGGACGATAAAACGGATAAGGATAAAAGTGCATTTTCCCCACCGCGCCCCGGATTATGAAAAAGAGCGAATACACAAACGGATATATCGCAAACGCCCAAACCGTCTTATGATTCGTGCGCCTGTCCGTGAACGGGAAAAACCACAGTATCAGCATAATCGGCGGTATAATCATATGAAAATACACCTGAATGAAACTGCTCATCGCGTGGTAGGAATCGCCCCACTTGAACGGCGGAGTAAATCCCATGGGAATGCCCGCGGTGTATACGAGCCCGGTAACAAGGATATACGTCGTTGCCATTGCGCCGACAAGCGGATTGTACGCAACCTTCTTTGCCCCCTTAACGCCGAGAGACGCAAGCCCCGCGCAAATAAGATACACGTATACGAACACGTTGGATTGAATTGTGAAGAAAGACAGGATATTAAATTTTCCGTAATCGACAGGGCTGAATTTTTCGTCATATTCGAACTTGTAACAGCACAGCCTGTGTATGATAATCAAAAAACCGAACACTCCGAGAATCATCAGAAAGATTCCGAACGCCTTGTTTTTTGCGAGTTTGCTTTCTTTATGCATAATACCCCCTTGCCTTTCCCAAAACGATGTCGCGAAAACGCGCGACTTGTTATCAAACACTCCACGATTGTTTTTTCGTTTGTTAAAATATCGCCCCCGGACGAAAATCTTCGCGCGTATATTATAAATTATAAATCGGCACCCTTTCCGTTTGTCAACGAGCTTATGAAAAATTTTCTGTTTTTGTTGTATGCCAGACAAAAACAAACGTTTTTATGACATCGGCACGCCGAACAACGCAATGAAAAAGGCTTGCCGCGTGGCAAGCCTTTTTGTAGTCTGGAATTGCGGAAACGTTACTTCTTCCTTTCGGGTTTTTCGGGAGTCACGTTGTAGTCCTTATAGTAGTTTTTGGGGGCGCATTCAAAGGAGATTTCGTCGGAGTTGTCCCCTTTCAGCAAGATTTGCGTGCAGCCGCGTTGTGCGTGGTCTCTGACGCTGACGTAGGCGAGGTAGTCGATGGACATGCCGTACGTCAGGCGGATCGAGCGGGTTGCGCCCGTCGGGGTGTAGTTTACGGAGAAGTTGTTGTAGTGGTCGTGACCGCAAAAGACGCCCTGCATATCGTTTTCAAGCCCTGCCTCAAACAGTTCGTCCGTACGCATTCCGCAGAAGACGCCGTAGGTGCGCTGACCGTTTTTCTTCCCGTCGGACTCGCCCATCGTGCCGTAGATAAACTCGGTCGTGCCGCGGTCGGATACAAATTTATCGCCGACGTTCGGTTTTTCGTCATCGCCGATTTTGTCGATTACGTTCGCCCAAGCGTCGCGGTATTCGCGCAGCGGAATGTGGAAGAACACAAGGTTGTTGACGGCTTTATTGTTGTTTGCCGCTTTAAGTTTTTGGATTTCTTTCGTATACCAATCGACCTGGCACTGGTGGATATTGTCGTATTTCCACGCCGCGCCGAAGTAATCGCCGTCGATGTAGCTGTGGCTGTCGAACGTTACGAGCGCCTGATTGATGCTGCCGTCCGAATTTTTGACCACGAACATATTATTGCCGAAGCCCATTGCGTCGTCGCCAATATAGTCCTTTTCGTCGCAAACGCCCGCGTCGAACAAGCAATACTTGAAATTTCTTTCCTTATAATAGTTGCAGATATCCACGCGCGAATAACGGCTGTAATATTCGGTGTCGTGGTTGCCGAACGCGAACGTCCAGTACACGCCGAGGGTTTCCATCATTTCCGCGAAAATCATCGTGGCGTTTTTGTTGTTGAACGTGCCCGACTGGAAAGGTACGGGGTACGCGATATCGCCCGTGACCACGACAAAGTCGGGTTGCTCTTTTCTTATCATCGTCGCGACGGCGTTCATTGCCCACGCGTCTTTTTGGTGCGAGAACGCGCCGCCGCCGATATGGACGTCGGTGAACTGCAACACCTTGAAATCGCGGCCGTCTTCCTTCGTAAATACATAGTATCCGAGGCTTTCGTCAAACGTCGGGACAAGTTGCGAATGCTCGGTATATTCGACTTTGTCAAAACTCTGCCCTTGCTTGATAAGCGACTTCGTGCCGACAGCCGAACTTATCGCGCAACCGCCAAAGAATATCGCAAGGACAAGCACGACGCTTGCCGTGATAATCAGCGCTTTTATCGTACGCTTTTTCTTTTCTTCGGGCGAAAGGACCTTTTTCTCTTTCTTTCTCTTTTCACGCGTGCCGAATTCGGTTGTTTCCACGCTGAAAGAAACGTCGTTCGTTTCGTCGAATTTCTTCTTTCTCATATATTCACCTCAGTTGTTTTGTTCTTCGGCGTTTTCGCCGTTTGTTTCAATGATAAATTTAATTTCCGCGCCTGTTTTTTCGCGAACTTTTCGGGAAATGTCGGAAAATACGTTTTCGTCGCCGTTTTTCACGATGACAACGCCGATTTTTGCGCCGTAACCGTAATCGTGAAGTTCGGTTTTCACAACGGTCACGCCGACCTTTTCGCACTCTTTGTATATCGCTTCTTTCTCGTCGTTTGCGCCGTCACCCGACACAACCGCCTTTATGTTGTCCCTGACTGCCTTTATCGCAAATACGATAACCGCAATGCTTATGACGATGCCGACAATCGCGTCCGCAGCGTAGTCGATGCGAGCAGACACCGCAAACGACACCACCGAAGTCACCGTTATGCCGACGTCCATAAAACTGTCAATCGCCAAGGCTTTGAGCGCAGGCGACTTCAGCTTCTTGTCGGCAAAATAGTAGGTAAGCCCCAATCCGAGTTTTACCGGCACGGTCACCGATATCAATATGCAACTTTTTACACCGAACCATACCGGCTCGGGCATCGCCATGCGGTTAAGCGACCTTATCAGAAACAGCCCGCCGACCACGACCGAAGTCGCCGCGACGATAAACCCCGCAAGATACTCCGTCCTGCCGTAGCCGTACGGCGCCTTTTCGCTGCGCGGGATAAGAAGCGTGCAAAACGCTACCCCTGCCACTATCGCCGTCAAAATGTCAAAAAAGTTGTTGATCGCGTCAAGCATTATGCAAAGACTGTTGCTTGAAAGACCGACGTACATTTTGATGAGCGCAAGCGCGACGTTTACCACCACGCCGATTGCAACGATTATCAACGATTTCTTAACGCGCTGTTTCATTTTTTACGATATTTGCTCCGCCGCGACTTTGTGTTTTGCGGTGACTTTGTTCGTGATTTCGCTTACGATAAGCAGCGCCGCCGCAAACGCAAGCAGTAAGTACGGCATGAACAAAAAACCGACCTTTTGCGCGACGAATCCGAACGTGAGCTGCACCGCCCAGCCGATTGCGTAAGAGCCGCCCATCTGTATTCCCGTAATGTCCGCGGAATACTTCGTGCCGAACCTGAACGGTACTGCGTGTATCGTCGACGGAAACACCGGACCAAAACCCGTGCCGATGAGCAGAAGCCCCGCAAGCGAGTATTTTCCGATGGGCAACGCAAACACGATCATTCCGATTGTCATGACGATAATTCCCAACCGAATAAGGACTTTATCGTCAAATTTATAAGAGATAAACCCGCTGATTACCCTTCCTGCCATAATTCCGCCAAAATACAGCGACACCCAGCGAGCGGCGTCTGCGGGCGATACGCCCTTTGAATTGACGGCGTAACTTGCGCCCCACGTGCCGATCAGAAATTCCATCGAAGTGTACATGCCAAGCGACAAAACCGCCCACGCCACGCCCTTGATTTTCAATATTTCAAAAATTGCAGGCTTCTTCTTTTTCGGCTTTTCGCCGTCTTCTTCCGCCTGTTTTTTCGTCGTATTTTCGTTTTCTTCTTCGCTTTCGTCGGGCGCCGCCCCGACAAGCGTTTCAACCGTCACGGAGTGTTCGTACTTCTTAAAAAGCGGCAACGAAAAAAGCGAAGCCGCGAATATCGCGAACTGTATGCACGACACGCATCTGTATCCGCCGCGCCAGTTGTTGTTCCTATCCAGAAACGCGCCCATGATTATCGGGCTTAACGTAACTCCCACGCCCCAGAACGCGTGCAACCAGTTCATATGCCGCGCCTTATAATGCGTCGAAACATAGTTGTTGAGTCCCGTGTCGATTGCGCCCGCGCCAAACCCCATAAGTATGGAACCGCAAATCGCCATCGCGATATGCACCGAAAAACCGATGACAAGCATGCCGACGGCGGTAAGCAAAATCGACACCACCGTTACTTTGCCCGTACCGAATTTTCTGATGAGCGGCCCCGCAATAAAACTTACGCCGCCCGAGCCAACCGCGGTGATTATCATATATATGCTTGCGAAACTTTCGTTCACGTTGAAGTCAACGTGCATGACCGGCCACGCCGCGCCGAAAAGCGAATCGGGAAGCCCCAGCGATATGAAAATAAGATAAATTAACGCAAGCAATAAAAACATACGGTCGATTTAGAATCCTCTTACATCTGTCTATTATAATATGCAATTACAAAAAAGGCAACTTTATTGCCCGCACGCGCCAAAAGAAAAAGAGCGCCCTCTTTGGACGCCCCTTCTCAATAATGGGAGAAAATTATGTTATGAAACTTTATGGCTTAATCATAACCGCGCAAGTTAAAGATTACTTTAATCCGAAGTTAAGATTTAGTTAAAAAATTAACTTCTCATAAAAAGTCAGAATTTTGATGCTATTAAGCCCCACAAGTACACAGTATCTTGTGGGGACCCCTGTTTGTACTTTGGAATGACAGAGTGCGTTGCTCGGAATTAAAATCGCTCTAACAAAAAAGCACCCGTTTGGGTGCTTAAATATAGTTCTCTTAAAAAGTCAGAATTTTGATGAGATTTTGATGTTTCTTGGCAAGTTCTTACGAGGGCGCGTACTTTGGCGTACGTAACCGAGTAAGGTTTTGCCAAAAACTCAAAAGGTCGCAAAATTATGACTTTTTACCAGTAAGGGCGCGCATAGAATTGAGAGTAGCCAACACCGCCACACCCACGTCCGCAAACACCGCAAGCCACATACTCGCCAAGCCCAGCGCGCCGAGAATAAGCACGACGGCTTTGACAAGCAATATGAACACGATGTTTTCGTATGCGAGTTTAAGGGTTTTTTTGCTGATTTTCCGCGCCGAAACAAGCCCTGTAAGGTTGTCGTGCATAAGCACCATATCCGACGCTTCGACCGCGCTGTCGCTGCCTACGCCGCCCATCGAAACGCCGACGTCTGCACGCATAAGAACGGGGGCGTCGTTGACGCCGTCGCCGACGTACACGACCTTGTCTTTTTTGCCCTTATTTTCCATGATTGCTTCCATTTCGACGACTTTGTCCGCGGGAAGAAGACCGAATTTGAAATCGTCGATGCCGACTTCTTCGGCGACCGCACGGGTGTATTTTTCGTTATCGCCCGTAAGCATGACGGTTTTTGCGCCCTGCGCTTTCAGTTCTTTTATGACTTCTTTCGCGTCGTCGCGGACGGTATCCGCAATCAGAATCGCGCCGAGATATTGACCGTCTTTTGCGACGTACACCACGCTTCCGACTTCTTCGACGGGGATAATCGCAACGCCGTTTTCGACAAGCAATCTGCCGCTGCCGCAAAGTATGCGCCCTTCGGGTCCCGTCGCTTCCATACCGCGTCCCGAGCGTTCCGTGATTTGGTAATCGGAACTGTCGACGGACTTTCCGTACGCTTTGTAAATGCTTTTTGCGATGGGGTGCAGGCTGCCGCTTTCGGCGATGCACGCAACGCGCAGGATTTCGTCGCGGTTTTCCGCGGGGATAACCTTTTTGACGTCGAAAGTACCTTTCGTCAACGTGCCGGTTTTGTCAAACACGAATATATTTGCCTTGTCGATAAGTTCCAGATAACTCGTTCCCTTGAAAAGTATACCCTTTCTGGACGCGCAGCCGATACCGCCGAAAAACGACATCGGAACACTGATGACAAGCGCGCACGGACAACTGATGACAAGGAACGTAAGCGCGCGATTGAGCCACGAGATCCAGACCGCACCGCTTCTCATATCGATGACGAGCGGGGGCAGAATCGCAAGTACAACCGCCGTGATAACGACCGCGGGGGTGTAATATCTTGCAAATCTTGTGATAAAGTTTTCGGCTTTCGCTTTCTTTGCGGAAGCGTTTTCCACCATGTCGAGAATTTTTGCGACGGTGCTGTCGTAATACTCTTTCTCGGCGCGGATATACAAAACGCTGGAAAGGTTGATGGCGCCGCTTAAAACGATGCTGTTTTCCGACACGGTTTGCGGCACGCTTTCGCCGGTGAGCGCGGACGTATCAAGACTTCCTTCGCCCTTTATCACCACGCCGTCGACGGGGATTTTTTCGCCGGCTTTCACAACGATAACGTCGCCGATTTTAACTTCTTCGGGCGCGACTTCGGTTTCCTGTCCGTCCTTAAATATTACAGCCTTGTCGGGGCGGATATCCATAAGAGACGCAATGGATTTCCGACTCTTTCCGACGGCGTAATCCTGAAACAGTTCGCCAAGCTGATAAAAAAGCATGACCGCCGCGGCTTCGGGATATTCGCCGATTGCAAACGCGCCGACCGTCGCCACGCACATTAAAAAGTTTTCGTCGAAAACCTGTCCGTGCACGATGTTTCTCGCGGCGCGGTACAGCACGTCGTAGCCTATCGCGAAGTACACGACAAGATACGTCGCAAGTCCCACGTACCACGGCATACCGACGGTCTTTCCTACGGCGTAAAGCACGATAAACGCGGCAAGGCACACGCAAAAACGTATGAGCCTTATTTGGTTTTTTGATAACTTTTTCTTATCTTTATCTTTCATTTTTGTATTATAAACCCAATATTACGCAATCCGGTTCGACTTTCTTTGCACAATGCACGATTTCTTTTGCGATTCTTTCGTAATCTTCTTCGTCACATTCGAATTGCAGACGCTGTCCGAAGAAATTCAGGCTTGCGCTTTTAACGCCGTTGATTTTTTGCACGTCGCGTTCGATTTTTGCGGCGCAGTTTGCACAGTCGATGTCTTTAATGGTTACCGTCTTTTTCATATTTGTTACCTCTTTGATTTTTTACTCTTTTACGTGGTCGATTGCAAGTTCCAGAATCTTTACGACGTGGTTGTCCGCAAGCGAATAAAACACTTCTTTGCCGCTTCTTCTCGCCTTCACGAGTTTGTTGTGGCGAAGAATCCTGAGTTGATGCGATACCGCGCTGACCGTCATATTAAGTACCGCCGCGACGTCGCATACGCACAGTTCGTTTTTTGAAAGCGTCGCAAGGATATTGACGCGGGTGCTGTCGCCGAAAATTTTGAAAAGTTCCGCAACGTCAAACAATAAATCGGCGTCGGAAAGGCTTGCTTTGACTTTCTGCACCGTTTCGTCGTGCGCGTGCACTTCTTCGCAAAATTCGTTTTTTTTGATTTTTGTTTCTTTCATTTTTCTTTTTCCTTTTGTCAAACATTTGAATAACTGTTCAACTGTTTGTAATTATAAAACCCCTTTATACGTTTGTCAAGGGGTTTTCAAAAAGTTTTTAAGATTTTTAGGTTTTTCGCCGTTTGTATATTCGTTATATTATATGTTTTATAAAAAACGATATTTCTTTTTGCGTTTTCACGCGGTTTTCTTTTTACCGATATGTCTGAGTTTTTCTATAAACCTCTCTTCCGCGGTCATATCGAGCATTCCGTCCCATTTTTTGACGGCAAGGTATATGAAGTATATCGCGGCGGTCACAACCCAACTTATCGGGTAAATCATAAACAATACCGTGAGATTGTGCGTCATAAGCACCGCCGTGTAAAGCCAGATTATCCTTGTCAAGAGTATGCCGACAAACGTGATTATAAACGCCGTCAGCGACTTTGAAAGCCCTTTCAGCGTGCCCGAGAAAACTTCGCACATGCCGAAAATCACGTAAAACGGGCAGATGTGCAGAATGATATCCGAACCTACGCTCACGACGTCCGCTTCCTTATTGAATATGCGAACGACGTCGCCCCTTAAAATCAGCACGGGTACAATGATTACGACCGCCGTAACGACGCTCATAATAAGCGCGGTGTAAAAGCCTTTCTTCACGCGGTCCATGCGCTTTGCGCCGGCGTTTTGTCCGACGAAACTGTTCATCGCCATGCCGTAGGAACAAATGGGGGCATAGGTGAAATCGTCAACTTTCATTGCGGCAACCCAGCCCGCCATAACGACCGAGCCGAAGGTGTTCAGACTTGACTGGATAAGCAGGTTCCCGACGCTGTACATGCTTGACTGCAACCCTGCGGGGAGACCGACTTTGAATATGTTTTTGAGAATCGGCTTGTCAATCTTAAAATGCCGAAACGACAGTTTATAGTTCTGTTTTGTCAGAAGAAGCCTTAATGTGACCAGAATCGCCGATACGTATTGCGAAATAAGAGTCGCCCACGCCGCGCCCGCAACGCCCATGCCGAGCGTCTTTACGAACACTACGTCCAGCGCGATATTCAAGCAGCACGCGAACAACAAGTACAAAAACGGCCGCTTGCTGTCGCCGACCGCGAGTATCACGCCTGACCCCATATTGTATACGAGCGTGCCGAGAACGCCCAAGAAATAAATCTGCAAATATTCGCGACTCAGCGCCATTACGTTTTCGGGGGTGTGAACGAGTTTTAATATGGGCTCCGCAAGGAAGTATCCGCCGATTGTCAGCACTATGCCCGAAACAATCGCCAGAAACGCACAGGTCTGCACGGATTTTTTGAGTTTTTCATCGTCCTTTGCGCCGTAGTATTGCGCGACGACAACGCCCGCGCCCACGGATATTCCCAAAAACAGCGACACGAAAACGTTGATTATACTGTTGTTGCTGCCGACCGCCGCAAGCGCTTCGTGCCCGACAAACCGCCCTACGACGATAGAGTCAACCGCGTTATACAACCGCTGTATGACGTTGGACAAAAGTATCGGCAGCGCAAACGCCAGAATTTGTTTCCAGATGACGCCTTCCGTCATATCGCGCTGACCTTTCTTTTTCGGCAAATCCTCCGCGTTGTCGGTCGCGGAAATCTTTGCGGCGATGCCTGACGTTTCTGCGTTTTCGACGCTTACTATTTCGTTTTCTTCGCTTGTCGTTTGCCCTTCTTCGGTTTTTTCCCGTTCGCTTTCGGGCGGCACGACATGTTGTTCGTTTTCGTTTTCCATAGCGACAAAAATATAATCTTAAACCATTATATTGTCAACCGTTTCGGGCGACGATTTTCAACATTTTATTAAAAATAAAAACGCACTTTCGCGCGCCTTATTTTTTGCGTTTCTTTTTTATCAGCGTCGCCCCGATAAATGCGACGAGTCCCCCTGCCGCAACGCTTCCTACGACAATCCCCGCGATATCCGATTTCGAAAGGATTTTTTCTTTTTGCGGTTCGGGGACGGCGGTCTTTTGTAAAACAACCTGCTGTTTTACGTGGCACCTGACGCACGTTCGCTCTTTCAGCCCTTCTTCGTCGTTGGTGGCTTCTTTTACGACTGTCCATTCGCCGAAATAATGCATCGGCGTGCGCTTTTCGCCGCAAAGATTGCATTCGTCGTCGCAATCGTCGTCGTATTCGTGCGGGCAATTTCCCGTTTCGGCGTACGAAACGGCGCGCGGCGGTTTCATTGAAAATATCGTCGCCGATATCAGCGCACACACGATTGCCGAGAACAATATTTTGATTGTTGTTTCTTTCGTTTTCACGGCGGATTTATCTCTTTTTCTTTCCTCTGACCTTTTTGTCGAGTTTTTCCGACCACTTTCTGACCTTGTCCGCGTCGTAGTTTTTGGGGATACGTTTTGCGACCGCCATCGCGTTAAGCCCGCGCGCCGCATATTTCACGGCGCGGCAGACAAGCGAAAAGTTTTTGAAAAGGATTCCGATTTTTTTAAGGATTGTCCAAAAAGACAAGCCTTTTGCGTTTTCATCGGTGCTGAGAAGCGCCATATCGTCGTCGGTAACAAGACCGCTTGAAAACGCTAGGTTAACGTCTTTATCGGGCAGGTTGAGCGCCCAGCGTTTCAGAACGTCCACGAAAACGTACAAAAAACCGAACTGCTTATAAAATTTAAGTTGATACGGATACAGACTCTTTGCCGAAAAGTCGCAGTCCGTCCCGATTGTTTCGGCAAGCATTCTGCCTGCTTTCATCGCGCTTTCGATACCGCTGCCCATCATAGGCATCGTCATATACGCGCTGTCGCCGACGATTGCGTATCCGTCTGCGACAAGTATGCCCGCGGGATAGCGCAACGAAATATCAACGCGCCGCTCCACGATCGGCTCCCCGGTGTTGAAATCGTGATTTTTAAGAAGGCTTGTTTTCGCCCTTTCGAGTTCTTCGTCGGAGAGGCTACCGATGCGCCCGACAAGCACGTCCGCAACGTTGTCCTGCGACAGATTGCACCAGCTGATGCCGACACCGCCAAGGTGTTTTATGTAAAGTGTGCACGGCGGATTCGGCAGATTTTTGTTGAGATCTGCGCGATAATATCCCCGAAATGCACAAAATTTGTCGTCGGATTCCGGCTCCGGAATACCGAACTTTTTCGGGACTTCCCGGCGGAATTTCGAGTTGTAACCAGACGCGTCGATGACCATATCCGCGCGGACGTCTTTGCCGTTTACCCTGACTCCCGCGACTTTATCGCCGTCCGTGATAAGGTTTTCGACAGGGCTGTTAAAATGCACTTCGACGCCTTCGCATTCTTTCAGAAGGTATTCAAGAAGATATCGTCTATCGATTGCGATTTCTTCAAGCGGCGGCGTCATCGGCACTCTGAGCGTCGTCTTTTCGTCGGGCGACACGAATTTCCATTTGTTTTTCTGGACGCAGTCGGAAACGGGAATCGGCGTTAAGCCCGCTTCTTCGAAAACGGCGCGCCTTATATCGTCGCGCCAGGGATGCGCCGCGTTTTCGCGGCTTTCCGCCTCGTACACAACCACGTCGTGCCCGAAATTTTTAAGATGCTTTGCCGCGACAAGTCCGCCTTGTCCCGCGCCGATTACGATAATTTTTCCCATTTTTTCCTTTTTCCCTTTTCTTTTTTTATTTGAAATCTTTCAGCATTTGCAGATAATCAAGCGTTTTGAACCCGAGATGTCGATAAAGTTTCGCCGCGCGCTCGTTTTCCGCCGTGTATTCAAGCCTTATTCTCTTGTACCCTTCCGAAACGTACTTGCCTTCAAGGTACATTAAAGCAAGCGTGCCGAGTCCTTTTCCGCGCGCCTTTTCCGAAAGATACAATTCTTCAAACCATGCAACCATGCCGCCCGCTTCCTGCGAAAACGTTTTCGCAACGAGAGCGTATCCGACGTTTTCGCCGTCGCTTTCAATCATATAGCCGTCCGAAAACGGGTTGCCTTCGACAAGCGTTTCAAAGGTCAGCATCAGGTATTCTTCGGGAACGTCGTGCGTGACGGCGTCCGACGTATAAAACTCTTTTGCGAACTTTATATAATCCGCCCTGTCCGCCGACTCGATTCTTCTTATCATTTTTTCAACATACCGCCTTATGTTATTTATAAATATCAATAGTAATAATATAACCTTTGCGCCGTCCGTTGTCAAGGCGTGAATTTTGTGTTATTCTTGAATCAGGTCAAACGCGCGACAATCACGCCGTCGCGCCAAAAGGAGAAACTATGGGTATCGACGAATTCGATTATAAAGAGCCTGCCTGCGCGACATGCGGCGGCAAAGAGTTTTATTATCCCGAAACCGAAACTCACGGGATGATTCCCGTCGAACGCATTATCGAAAAGGAAGACGAGTTTTTGTCACGAAACGATCTTGCGTCCGCCGAAAAACTTTTGAGATACTGGCTTGACGAGGCAAAAGCCTTGAACGATAAACGGGGCGAACTCGTCGTGACGAGCGAACTCACCGGGGTTTTCAGAAAAACGGGAAACAAGGAAGACAGCGAGAAATATTGCGCCGAGATTTTGCGGCTGATTGACGAGACGGATATGGCGGAAACGACAAGCGGCGCGACGTTTTTACTGAACGTCGCAACCAACAAAAAAGCCTTCGGAGACGCGAAAGTCGCTCTGAAAATTTACGACGAAGTATACAAGGTTTTTTCAAAAAACCTTGACGCGGATAATGCGCTATTCGGCGGTTTATACAACAATTCCGCACTGTCATATGCCGATTTGGACGATTACGACACCGCAATATCGTATTTTGAAAAGGCACTTGAAATTGCGAAAAAGAGCGGGAACAAGTTGGACGAAGCGGTGACGTACACAAACCTTTCGACAACTTTTCTGAGAAAAGATCCCTTTGACGACGAAAACGTCGACAAGGCTCTTGACAACGCCCTGTCGTGCTTAAATGACGAAGGCGTAACGCGCGACGGATATTACGCCTTTGTGTGCGAAAAATGCGCGTCCGCCTTTTCCGACGCAGGAAGATTTATCGACGCACAAGACCTTTCGGCGCGCGCAAGGAGTATTTATGAAAGGCGTTGAGTTGTCTGAAAAATATTTTGAAAAATTCGGAATGCCGATGCTTGAAAAAGACTTCGCTTTTCTTTTGCCGACGTTGTCCGCAGGGCTTGTCGGTCAAGGCAGCGAGTGTCTGTTTTTCGACGACGACGTTTCAAAAGACCACGACTTCGAGCCGGGATTCTGCATTTTTTTAAGCGACGCGGATTACGAAAAATACGGGTTCGACTTAACCCGCGCGTACAACAAACTTCCCGACGAATTTTCCGGGTTTTCCCGTCTGAAATTTTCGCCCGCGGGCGGCAGTCGCCACGGCGTTTTTTCGTGCAAAGACTTTTACGAAAGTATTATCGGCAGAAGTTCCGCGCCCGAAACGGTTTTCGACTGGCTGAAAATCCCGCCATACGCCCTACGCACCGCCGTATCGGGCAAGATGTTTATAAATAACTGCGCCGAGTTTTCAAGGATTCGCGAAGTTTTGCAAAAAGGCTTCCCCGAGGACGTCCGTCTGAAAAAAATCGCGGCGCACTCGCTTTCTATGAGCCAATCCGGACAATACAACTACCCCCGCCTTATCGCAAGGAGAGAGACGGGCGCGGCGCAACTTGCGATTTTCGAATTTGTAAAAAGCGCGATTTCGTGCGTGTATTTGCTGAACAACGTTTACGAGCCTTTTTACAAATGGGCATACCGCGGCATGCGGGAACTAACCATTCTGTCCGATGTCGAAACGGCATTGTCGTTCCTTACCGAATGCGGAAATTCGACAAGCGAGGCAAAACTCAAAAACGAAATTATTGCTGACGTTTCGGGCAAAATCATTGCCGAGTTCCGCGCACAAAAAATATCCGACGAAGACGGACAAAATCTTGACAAACACGCGTTAAGTATTAACGATAAAATCAAAGACGTGAGCCTCAGAAATTCGTCGATTTTCATCGGGCTGTAACGCCGAAAATTTTTTTGTTTAAAACAAAAAACCGCCGTTTTGGCGGTTTTTGCGTTTTATCGTCAAATATTTGACGGCAAAGTTATTTTTCGTTTGATAAATACGTTGTGAACATACTCACGAGAAACTTCACCTTATCGTGCAACGATACGTCGTCAAAGCCGACGTTACCGCGCATCGTGAGCCTTTGAGACAAGCTGATAAGCGACTGCGTCGCCGCAAAATAAAAGTCCTGAAAACTGCCGATATCCCTGACCGTATTATCGGAAAGTCCCGTCTTATACGCGCTCTCAAACATTTTGTAAATTTCAAGCAGGATTGCGTCGTATTCCTTTCTCTCTTCCCGCGTCGCGTCTTCCGTCATCAGAAACGAATCGAGCGACAGCAAAAACTTTGAAAACGACTTTTCGTTCACGACAAGCCACGAAAAATATTTCGTAAGCACGACGATCTGGTCATATCCGCTTTCCGACAGATTTTTTTCATAAACGACGCGCAATTTATCACGTTTGTCCTGCCATATGGACACTGCGCATTCCATAATCAACGCTTTCCTGTTTCCGAAGTAGCGATACACCGACGCAACGCCGAAATCGGCTTCTTCCGCGATGTCCGCCATCGAAACGCCCGTGATCCCGCGTTCCAAAAAAACTTCTTTTGCCTTTGCAAGCACGTAATTTTTGTTTCTTTCTTTCGCTCCCATAATTCCTCCTTTTCATAAAAACTTGTTGATAATTTGCCTATCAAAATGAACTGTTTTTCTTAATTTTATTTTTTAAACCCTAAAATTACCTAAATTCCGCCGTATAAAGGGGGTTTTTTGAATTTTTTTCGATTTTCGGATTACGATTTTTCTGCTGAGGTTGCGAAAAAAGAAAAGATATTATAAAATACGATTGAGGTACCTATGAATATAAACGACCAAATTTTTTATAAGGCGGAACTCCTGACCAAAGGTATGCGCGCAAGCGACAACGCAAAAGCCATATTATATAAGGAATTTCCCGACTTTTTCACAAAAGGAATAATGCACAGCCTGAACGTAAGGTTTTCGGAAACGAATTGCAACGTCAGTATCGCCGACGACTTCGCGCACGAATCGCCCTATCTTCTGGACGAAAAGGACGGCAATTTTTTTATAACGGACGGAAAAAACAGTTTCCCCGTTTCGTTTTTCGGCGCGCTCCCACACACCGGCACGGTCGTGGACGACTTTGCAAGGCTTCACTCCAAGGGCTGCGTTACGATCTGGCCGAACAGTAATTGCTGTTATGACAGGGAAAACGAAAAATGCAGGTTTTGCAGTATCGTGAAAGAGCGCGAAACTCCGCTTGACGCCAACGTCCTTGCAGATTCCATAAAAAAACTTTTTGAACTGTCAAAAGACAATATGCTCAACTTTTCGGGCGGTACTTATAAAAACCCGGACGTCATGGCGGATTACTGGATTGACCTTGTCAAAAAAATTCGTGCGTTTTCGGACGCGAAAATCGCAATCGAGTTTGCCCCGCCGTCCGACCTTGAAAAAATCGCAGCGCTGAAAAATGCGGGCGCGGACGTCGCGATAATGAATCTGGAAGTCGCAAACGACGAATTAAGGAAAAAGATTTGCCCGGGAAAATCGAAAATTTCGTATGAGCATTATTATAAGGCGTTTGAAAAAGCGGTGAGCGTTTTCGGATGGGGACAGGTATCTTCCGTGCTGATTGCGGGAATCCAGCCGAAAGAAGACATTATGGCGGAATGTGAAAAGATGGCAAAAATCGGCGTATTCCCGACGGTTATGCCCATTCGTCCGCTTGACAACGCGCCCGTCGACATTTCGATAAGGTGCAAAACGCAGGATCTTATCGAAATCGCGACGCATTTATCAGGCCTTCTCGTGAAATACAATCTGGACTTCAAAAAACAGGAAGGTTGCACGAAATGCGGCGGCTGCTCCATCGAAAACGATTGTTATCGCAAACAACTTCAATCGAATAATTAGAACACACTTGCGTTTTTACTGTCGGTATATCTGTCATATTGACAATTATGCCGACTTTTTTGCGTTTTTGAGCCGGTTTTGCACGCCATTGTGTGTCATTCTGACACAAATTTGATATTATTATACTTTTTTATCCCTTTGTAAAAAAGTTGTTTACATTAAAAATACACTATGGTATAATTTTTGTATAAAAATTTTTTAGGGTGATACTTATGTCAAAATATATTATGGCCTACGACGTAGGCACGACAGGCATCAAAACTTGTATTTTCGAAATCGATAAAGACTTCAAAATTCTGGCGTCAGCAACCGAAAGCTACAAACTTTACGTCTACGACGACGGCGGCGCGGAACAGGATCCCGACGAATGGTGGGCGGCAATGTGCTCCACAACGCGCGTCGTACTTGAAAAATCCGGCATTTCCCCCGACAAAATCGCAGGCGTTTCTTTCTGTTCGCAGGCACAGGGGCTTGTCCTTGTCGACAAAGACGGTGTCGCAATCCGCAGAGCCTTTTCTTATATGGATCAGCGCGCGAGAAAGGAAATCAAGGAAGGCATTTCCTATGGGCTTCAAATCGCAGGCGCAAATATTTTCAAACTTATACCCGCGCTTATGATAACGGGCGCGGCACCCGTCAGCGTAAAAGACCCCGTCTGGAAATATAACTGGGTGAAAAATAACGAGCCCGAAAACTTTAAGCGCGTTTACAAATGGCTGGACGTAAAAGAGTATCTCATCTGCCGTCTAACCGGCGAATTCGTCATGACATACGACAGCGCGTTCGGCACGCTTTTACTTGACCTTAAAAACAAGTGCATCAGCAAAAAAATGTGCAAAATGTGCGGCGTGAATTACGACCACCTGCCAAAACTTATCGCGTCGTCCGACTGCGCGGGCGAAATCACCGAAAAAGCCGCGAAAGAACTTGGGCTTGTCAAAGGCATCAAAGTCTTCGGCGGCGGTATGGACGCTTCTCTTATCGGCGTCGGCGCGGGCAGCACGGAACTTGGCGAAACTCACATTTACAGCGGCACTTCGGGCTGGGTTTCGACCGTTACCGACAAATCCGCCGTGGACGTAACCACAATGATTGCGGCAACCGTCGCGGCGCAACCCGGCAAATTCAACTACTTTGCGGAACTTGAAACCTCGGGCAAGTGTCTTGAATGGGTGAAAGACCATATCGCTTTGGACGAGGTCGGCATTTACATTCAGAAAAAACACATCGCGGAAGATTTTGAATCCAAATATCTCAACCTGTATCAATATATGACAACCGTCGTCGACGATATCCCCGCAGGCTCGGGCGGCGTAATTTTCACGCCCTGGCTGCACGGCAACCGTTGCCCGTTTGAGGATCCGAACGCACGCGGTATGTTCTTCAACATTTCGCTTGACACCGGAAAAACCGAACTTATCCGCGCGGTGCTGGAAGGCGTATGCTATCACAAACGCTGGATGCTGGAAGCAAGCGAAAGGAAAGTCAAAACGTCAGACGTCATTCGTTTTGTCGGTGGCGGCGCGCTGAACGACTTTACCTGCCAGCTCCTTGCCGATATCACGGGACACACTATCGAAACGGTTGACAGTCCGCAAAACGTGGGCGCGGTCGGCGCGGCGGTATGCGTTGCAATCGGGCTTAACCTTATTCCTTCGTTTGACAAAGTTAAGGACTTTATCCCCGCAAAAAAGACGTTTAAGCCCAATTTGAAGCTGAAAGCCGAGGTTTACGATAAGGGCTTTGAAGTGTTCAAAAACCTTTATAAGGCGAACAAACAGAACTTCGCGCTGCTTAACGGCAACCACAAATAAGAGTTATGTCGCACAAGACGGACGCAACCCTGCGTCCGTTTTTATTTGCTTTTCCACATTGTGTCCCTTCCGGGAGATTGCCACGCTGCGCTCGCAATGACATAGTACTTCGTACGGAAAGGAATATAGGTTTGTTTGCAAAAATAATATCGTGATATAAGCACGCTCTTTATGCTATCCCGTGCAACGCACTTTATGTCATTGCGAGCGCAGCGTGGCAATCTCCCGGAAGGGTATCCTTGTTATAAAACTTCGCAATCGGCTTATTATTTTGTTTTTATTGTTTATTAATATTTTTATTACTATATAAGCAAAAAAATTTTTTGAAAATGCTTGTTTTTTGCTTTACAAAACCTTTTTTATATGGTATTATCCATTCATAACACTTTATTACGCTAAATTACTAACGCGTTAAACCGAGGTAAAAACATGAAAAAGAAAATCACCGTTATTGTTTCGATTATTTCAATAGTTTTCGTGATGGCGTTTGCGCTTGCAGCCTGCAACAAGGAAACAAAACCCGGCTACACCGCGCTCTCGGCGCAGGCAGACATTTTCAAGGAACTCAACGCCAAAACCGCCGACGTTGGCATAATGGACTACACGATGGCGAACTATCTTTTAAGCATCGACTCCGCAATGGCGAAAAATCTGACGATCGCCGACGTGGAATTTGAAAAAGAATACTACGGCATCGCTTTCAGAAAGGCAGCCGACGGCAAATACAACGCCCTTACCGACCTTGTCAATCAAGTTCTTGTTGAACTTAAAGACGCCAACTACAAAACAATCGCCGAAAAATACGGCATTTCCGCGGCAACGCTCGACCTTGTCTACACCAAACCCGCGGGCGAAGCGGACAATACGGAACTCGACTATATCAAAAACAAAGGCAAAATCGTCATCGGATTCACCTTGAACGCACCCATGGCTCTCGGCTCGGGCGACAAAACGACGGGCGGTTTCGACACCGACCTTGCAAAAGCGGTCTTTGCAAAAATCAGCGAGAAAGTCGGCAAGACAATCGCGGTTGAATTCAAACTTATCGATTGGGGCAAGAAGGAGTCCGAAATGGAAGCAAAAACCATCGACTGCGTATGGAACGGTCTGACCGTAACGCCGTCACGTGCCGCACAATGGTCGATAACGATGAACTACCTTGAAAACAAACAATGCGCCGTCATCAGAAAAGCCGACAAGGATAAATACAACTCCTACGACGCTTTGAAAAAAGCGCGCATCGTGGCGGAAGACGGCTCGGCAGGCGAAGACGCCGCAAAGGAAATTCTCGGCATAAAATAATTAAACAAAAAAATACTTTTTCGATTTCGCCGTGCAAACGGCGAAATCTACCTTTTTACGGACTTATAAATATGGTTTTATCGGCAGCAACAATTTCATTTTCGGAAGTGACGAGGCAACTTTTCACGGGGTTCGGGACAACGTGTCTTCTGTTTATTCTGACGCTTGTCCTGTCCGTGCCTTTGGGGCTTATCGTCTGCTTCGGCTCGATGTCGAAGTTCAAACCGCTTCAATATCTTTCAAAACTTATCGTATGGATTATCCGCGGCACGCCGCTTATGCTTCAAATCATAGTGGTATTTTACGTGCCGGGACTTTTGTTCGATTATCCGATGCAATCGCGATTCACGGCGGTACTCGTGGCGTTTGTGATAAACTACGCCTGCTACTTTTCGGAAATTTATCGCGGCGGGATCCAGTCGATACCGCGCGGACAAACGGAAGCGGCGGCGGTCTTAGGCATGAAGAAATCGCAGGCATTCTTTTACGTAACCCTGCCGCAGGTCGTGAAGCGCATTATGCCCCCGATGTCCAACGAAATAATCACGCTTGTCAAGGACACGTCGCTTGCGCGCGTCATCGGCGTTGTGGAACTCATCAAATTCAGCGAGCAAATCGTCAACAATTACGTCGTGTTGTGGCCGCTTTTCTATGCGGGCGTATTTTATCTCGTATTCAGCGGACTGCTCACTCTTCTTTTCCGCTACATCGAAAAGAAGCTGGACTATTATAAGGTATAAAAAATGGCAATTCTCGAAGTTAAAAATCTGAAAAAATCGTTCGGCGCGCAGGAAGTGCTGAAAGGCATAAATTTTGAAATGGACAAAGGCGAAGTCGTGGTGATTATCGGCTCCTCGGGCAGCGGAAAGACGACGCTTCTTCGGTGCTTAAACTTTTTGGAGACCGCCGACGACGGACAAATCATCGTTGACGGCGAAACTCTTTTCGACGGCGCAAGCGACAAAAACGAAAAATACAACGACCTTCGGAAAAAACGGCTGCACTTCGGACTTGTGTTCCAGCAGTTCAATTTGTTCCCGCATATGAACGTTTTGAAAAACGTGAAAATATCTGCGGAACTACTGGCAAAAGACAAGATAAAACAGCAAATTAAGGAGTTAAAACAGCAAAAAGTGCGCGGTAAAGCGTTGAGTTTGCAAAAAAAGCAACTTAAAGAAGCCGAGTATTCGGCAATCGACGCCCGCGCGAAAGAGACTCTTTCAAAGGTCGGTCTTCTGGACAGATGCGCGGCATACCCTTGCGAACTTTCGGGCGGACAACAGCAGCGCGTCGCAATCGCAAGAGCCCTTGCGCTCTCCCCCGATATCTTGTGCTTTGACGAGCCGACGTCCGCGCTCGATCCCGAACTTACGGGCGAAGTCCTGAAAGTCATAAAGGGGCTTAAAGGCGACAGTACAATGATTATCGTAACGCACGAAATGGACTTTGCAAGAAAGGTTGCCGACCGCGTCGTGTTTATGGCGGACGGCGAAGTCGCCGAATACGGCACGCCCGACGAAATCTTCGACAATCCCAAAACCGAGAAGCTGAAAGCGTTTTTGTTGAACTCCACATCGACGTTTGAATAAATTGTAAGCGCTTTTGCTTTTCATTTTTGAAAATATTTGTATAATAACGTTTATGAACAACGTTGAAGATCACAAGAAAAACAAAGAAATCGCGACACTTGGGATAACGCTTGCCCTTGTCGTCGTGTTGCAGGCTCTTGCGGAAATCATACAAAAATTCGGGCTGCCGATAAGTTTTGCGCTGGGGCTTATTCCCGTCTTCGTCTGCGGACAGGTTTACGGCGTGAAATTCGGCGCGATCTCGGGCGGCGTATTCGGGCTTGTAAGTTTGTTTATCGCGCTTATTTATTCGGGCAGTATTCCCATGTACGCCGTTGCGATAAACCCGCTCGTATCGGTGCTTCCGCGCATATTGTGCGGCACTGTCTGCGCGCTCGTATACAAAGGGCTGAGCAAGGCGGCGGCGAAATCGACAAAACCGCGCACCGAAAAACAAAACCGCGCCGTGAACTTTGCAATCGGCTGTTTTTCAACGATTTGCGGCGTTATCACCAACACGATATTGTTCCTTTCAATGTTTCTGGCGTTCGCGCACGGCAAAAACTACGACGGACTTGTCATAAATTTTAAGTGGCTTTTGTCAAGCGTGGTTGCAATCAACACCATTGTCGAACTTTGCTTGTTTGCGGTAATCGTGCCGTCGATAACCGTGGTTCTTAATATTATCGAAAACAAACGTCAAGAGGAAACCGGCGAGAATTAGCGCCTTTTCGAGTTTTTGACAAAACCTTACTCGGTTACGTACGACAAGTACGCGCCAGTGTAAGAACTTGTCAAGAAACGTCACGGGGCCCCCACAAGATTCTGTGTACTTGTGGGGCTTAAAGACATCTAATTCTCGCCGTTCTCGGGGGATTTTTATCCGACTGTCATTAGGACACTCTTGCATATTGTTGTGAAAACATTATTTATAAGATTGGTTGATAATGAGTAATGTCAGGATAAATAATTTGTGTTTGAATATAATGCAAAGTTTTTTAATTTAATTTGTACACAGCATAAACGTAAAATCTCACAAATCGAACGTAAGTTTATTGTTGTTTAATTGGATAACATTTTTATGATAGAGTTTTGTTCACAAGTTTTTATTTTGCGTTGTTGTAAAATCTTTTAATTTGATTTGTTTACCGAATAAACACGCCGGATTGAATCAACCGTCGATTACTATTATTGTTTTAAGCGGAATTTTGTTATCAATCAAAACTAATCTCAAATAACTATACTATGTTGGTAAAAACCTTTCTTAACTTTGTTAAGTCCCCTGCGGCTTGTTTTTTATATAACAAGAGTGTCATTTTGACAGTTATTTGTTATTTGGTTATTTTTTTGTCGTTTGCGGTTTGTTCGTTTGCGGCTTGTTCGTCCGATGGCGGGGTTTGTTCGTTTTTTGGGGTATTTTGTTCCGTTTCGGGCGGCGCGTCCGTTTTCTTTTTGCGGCCTATCAGCTTTTCAAGTTTAGGGAAAAGCGGGGTGTAGTCGAAAACTTTGTCAAGCCCTTTTCCGATTACCGCGATTATCGGGGCGTTTATCAACGTCGTGACAATCGTCCCAAGCCCCAGACTATGATAACTAGTCGTGGCGATATTTTTCCAGTCAAAGGTATTCGCGTCCCTGAATATCGTAAGAGCAAGCACCACGGACAGCACCAGAAAAGACAAGTCGAAAACAAGTTTCACCTTGTTTATTTTCAGGGAATATCTGTCGGACAGTTCCGCAACGAAAAGTTCGTGCACCTGAAGCGGCATATACGTCCTGAAAAAGCACGCCACGCCCGCCGCCGTCATCACGTCGCCCGCGATAAGCATAATCCATTTTAAGTACGCTTCTGTGAGCACGACGTTTTTGAAAACCAGCATCCACATGTCCATCACGTAGCCGTATATCACCGCCACCGCAAACGCCAGCAGGTATCGCCAGTTCACCCGTTGCACGACGGCGCACATTATAAGGAGAATCGCGCCCTGCACAAGATATTCGACCGTGCCCACCGATACAGCCCACAACGGTCTTATCGCTTCGTACACGATAAACGTCGGCGCGGCAATCATCGAAACTCCGAGATCGGCTTTCTTGCTCATCGTCACGCCAAGCGCGACAAGGAATATGCCCAGCACCCACATAAGTTCCGCGGTCTTCGGGATTTTTTTAAGCGGTTTTTTCATTAGTTCACCTTGAATTTTCTCACGATATATTATCACCGCGGGGGAAAAGTTGCAAGTGATTTTCCAAGAAATATGCGCCCTTTCGGACGCATACTTTGTTTTTTGAGATGGGGCGCGGTTATTGCCACGTTCCGTTGTTGTAATTATAGGTTTTGTTTGTCTCCGCCGCAACCGTCGAGTTGTCCGTATTTACGAACACCTGCGATTTGGTTACGCCGCATATATCGTTGAACGTAAATACGATATATATTCCGCTCCTTGCCATAGTTCCTTCGCCTTCCGCCGAGTGAACACCGCTTATCGTGGCGTTTGCCCCGACCGCGACCACACCCGCGTTATCCGACGTTACGTTTCCGCCGAGTGCGCCGTTGACGTTCATCGTGCCGTTTACAATAAGTTTCGCGTCGCCGCGGCTTGCTCCCGGATACGGGTAAGTCGAAATATCGGTGAACGATTTATCGTACATAACGAGTGTTCCGTTAAGGTTATATATGCCGCCGCTTTCAACGGTAATCGTTGCGCCCGGCAATGCTTTGAACATATAGCTTTGCGTAAACGTTGCGCCGTTTTTGAGCGTAATGTCGGTACGACCGTCAATCGGGAAGAAAACTTTTTCGGAGGTCATAGATACGGTCTTCTTTATCACTTTTACGCTTAATGACGTGTAGCCGTCATTAATCTCGTCAAACAAATCAAACCTTACTCTGTCACCGCTCATCGATTTTATGATTTTGCTGTTGTTCCCGACAAGTCTGAACAATCCGCTTGAAGCGTTGCTTGCATCGGAAGAAATAAAAGTAAGATACGCCTCGTTAATTTGTGCGGGTACTTTTACGAGCCCTCCGAGCTGTTCCAGTTTTCCGGTTGCTATCTTTGCGTAACCTTGCAATTTGCTCCCTTTGTTTATTGTTATTCTTGATTGAATTGATCTTAATTCATATTGGCTGAACGGGAATTGTGTAGGATTGTCGATTTTAAGATTTCCGGAAATGGCAAGCGACGCTCCGTCAATTTTATCATTGCCGATGTACCTTACCGCGGATTGCGTTCCGCCCATCCAACCCGAAAGATACAGATTTTCAATCACGGTCGAGTCGTTTGCAATAATTTCGCCGTTTCCTTTGATATATCCGTACACTTCAAGCGTTGCGTTGTTGAGCGTAATCGTGCCGCCTAAACTTATTTCGCAATAGTTGCCCGATACGGCATTTTGTCTTTGCCCTGCGTCGATTTTGCCGGTTTGTGCGCCGACAACAAGTTTTCCGTTGACGATAACTTCGATGCCTTCGGGGATAACGAGCGTCTTATAAAGTTTCGCAGTTCCCGTAAGCGCGGCTGTTGCATTGTAGTTGGCACTTCCGTCTTCGCCCGCGCCGATATGACCGACTGTGTCGTTCTCGTTAAACGGCAGAAGCAGCGTTACGCCCGTTTTGACGGTTTTGAATTTTACGTCGTTGTAAAGCACGCCTGCAATTTCTTGCGTTGCAAACGCCGTGTCGTTCAAGACGAAAATCGTTTGTCCTTCTTTCGCGACGTCAAGCGCGTCTTCGATTGTGTAATAGTTGTTGCCGACTTTCACGCCTTTGACCTTTACGTAAACGTAAGTGTTTTTGGGCAAATCGTAGTTGTCCGCTTCCATCGTAACAAGCGTTCTGTGCGTGCCGGCTTCGGAAAACATATTCTTTTCAAACGTCAGGGTGTAAGGCTCCGTTACTTCGATGTTATTGTACCTCACGGTCGTGCTGATTTCGTACGACGCGCCGTCAAAGTTAAACTCGAAAAGGTTTTGTGCGAGCGCTACCGTCGCCTTTTGAAGAACGAGCGTTACCGTCGTTAAAAAATCTTCGTAGTTTGCGGGGTCCTTATTGTACTTCGCCTCGTACACCGTCTTTGTGCAAACGGGGACTTCGTCCGGGTTAACCCAGGTAAATCCTTCCGAAAGCGTGTAATTTCCAAGCGTTTTGTTGGGATCGTATATGCCGGAAAGCGCTTCATGCGCGGTAACAGACGTATACGTTGCTTTTTCGATAACGATTGTTTTTGTAGTTTCGCCCGAAAGGGTATAGTTTTTGTCTTCCTTAATGGTTACCGTATAAGAGCCCGCGTTTTTGAAATCGCATACCGTACCGTCTTTTGTGAATATAAGGCTTGCGGTTTTGCCGTCGTACGTTGCCGTGGGCAAAGTCTGTCCGTCGGGACTATAAACGTAACTTTCCGCAATAGTCCAGTCGGCTTTGGCCGTCTTTTTGTTTATCGTGAGTGTGCCGGTCTTGACAGTCACCACATAATTATCGCTTGCGGTAAGTCCCGAAACGGAAATTTCGTATTCGCCCGCATCCGTGCCTGCGCCGCTGTAAACCGCTTCGCCCGAAAGCGTTTCGCCCTTTACAAGCCCCGTGACGGCGTACGAAAATGCGGGCGTATCGCCGTAAGTTATCGTGACGTCGTTAACCTTAATTTCAACCGCTTTCTTGTTTATCGTAAGCGTAACGCTTCCTTTTTCTTCCGCGCCGTTGGCGTTGTCAACAACCTTAAAGTATATCTTGTACGTGCCTGCGTTTGTATATTCGGGCGAAGTATTAAGCGTGCAATCGTTTTCGGTCGTGCCGTAAGTTATCGTGTAGTTTTTGCTTTCGTCGGTCTTTGTGACCACAACGCCGTGCGGCTGCCCGTCGTACGTCAGCGTAACGTCCGCGAAATCTATTGCGAAGGTGACCTCTATAAACGTAACGCTCATTTCGTACGAAATCACGTAGCAATCGGCGTTCGTAACGACAAGGTTGGATTTGTCGAAATCGTCTGCGTAATATGTGCCTTTGACGTCCTTTGTTATCGTGACGTATCCCGTGACGGTATCGCCCGCAATAAGTCCGATTTTTTCCAGGTGTTCTGCCTCGACCTTGTATGTTTTCCCGACCGCAACGGTCGCCGTATTATTGAGTTTTATCGTAAGATCCTTTGTGCCGACGGTGAACGTTGTGCCGGTTGCGGCGATTGCATAGTTTTTGTTTTCCGCGGCTTCGGGGTTAAACTCAACACTTGCGGTATATTCGCCTTTTCCCGCGCCGACCGTATAGTTGGTTTCAAGCGTGTAAGAAAGGCTGTCACCGGCAAGCACTCCGTCGACTGTTGCAGACAAAACGGGCACTTTATCGCCGTATGTGATGTCGTTAACTTTATCTATCGTGATTGTCGCCGCTTTTTGTATTACGGTGAAATCAGCCGCGTTCACGGTGATATTGTAAAACTTCGTCTTGTCGCCCGAAATGGTTACGGACGCCGTATACGTACCCACGTCGAGTTTTTCTGCAAATTCCGTTTCGGCTCTCGTGAAGTTTTCTTTCGTATCCGAAAGTTTCAACCCATCGAATGTATAAGTTATTTTTGGCAAAACTTCGCCGTACGTAAGTTCGGTTTTGTCCAGCGAAACGGTTACCGCAAGGTTCGCCTTATTAATCGTAATCGTGCCGATGGTTGTGAGCGCAATATCGTAATTCTTTTCGGGATACTTTGCGCGTAAGACCGAAATATCCACGTTTTCGATATTATACGTGCCGACGTTATTTGCAACGTCGCCCGTTATCGAGGTCATGCCCAGGTGCAATTCGTATTTGCCGCTTTTGATAGTGTACGTTTCGCCGTTTATGGCTGCGGTAAGGCTCGGCAAATTGTCGCCGTAAGTCAACGTGTCATCGTCGGGCGTAACGGTGGCGGAAACTTCCGCCTTATTTATCGTTACCGTGATTTTTCCCGACGTGTAAGGGTTGTAGTTGTCGCCCCTGTACACTCTTACAAAGTAATCGTATTCGCCGCAGTCGAGCGCCGACAAATCGACGTTTTGAAGCGGGAATGTTGTGCCGTCGGTGCCGTATGTTACGACGTCGTCCGCAAGAAGTCCGCTTATTCCGATTTTTGCGGTTTTATCGCCGTACGTCATTGTGACGCCCGTTACCGTAATGCCCGAAATGTCCGCGCGGGATACGATAAGCGTTTTGTCTGCCGTAAAGCCTTTTTCGACAGAGCCGCAGTTTTCCATTGACGCGACGATTTTGACATTTGCCAGATACTCGCCCGCCGCAAGGTTTTGAAGGGTGAGCGACGATTCGGTTGTTTCTTCCGTCTTATAAAAAACGTTATCTTTATTTATTGTCCATATATACTTATAAGTAACGCCCGCGTACAAAGTGGTGCCCTCGTTCGGCATTACACTAAATTCGGCGGTGCTGCTTTCCATAAACGTGAAATCCGCGGGGGTATTCACCTTGAAATCGCCGATTGCGGAATCCATAAGCCTTAATTTCAGCGTAAGCGTAAATTTTTCAGCCGGCATTGTCGGCAAATCGAGCTCGTCGATTCTCGTTCCGTCCGCTTTGTACCAGCCGTCGTAATCCAAAATTGTAGCGTCGTACGTCGCGTCGTTGTCTGCCGTTTCAAAATGGCTGTCGATGGACGCGCCGTACTCGACCTCCGCCGTGTAAACCGTCGTGCCGTCAAAGTTAATAAACGTCAGCGTGAACTTCTTCGTTTCAAACTTTGCGTTGACGATAAGGTCGCTTGTGACGTTGTCGAACGATTTGTCCCATCCGACGAACTTTTTCGTCGCGGTATCGTACACGTTCGGCGCAGTTGCGGCAAAGCCGTGTTTCACCATTTCGGTTTTGAGTGTCGTTTCGCCGTTTTTGAAAGTGACCGTATACTCGTTAAGTTCGTACACGGCGGAAACTTCAATGTCTTCCGTCACCTTTGAAAAGTCTTTGTCCCATTTTGCAAAATGCATGCCTTCGGGCGGCGAAAGCCGGGCGGTATCGGGCGCGGTCGCGGCGGCTTCGTATTCCACCGTTTGGGTTTCAAGCACCTTTTCGCCGTCCTTAAACGTCACCGTGAACGTGTCGACGTCGTACACCGCGTTTATCGTAAGGTCGCTTGTGACCTTTGAAAAATCTTTGTCCCATTTTGAAAAAGTCTTGCCGTCCTTTTTGGGGACTTCGGGCGCGGTTACGGTATCGCCGTGCGTGACGTTTGTAAAGGCTTTGAGCACCTTTTCGCCGTCCATAAACGTTACGGTGTATTTATTGATCGTCCATTTGACGTAAACCGTATCTCCGTTTTTTACTTTGGAATCCTTTGTAAGCGGCTTCAAAAAGTCCGCGTCGCGATACAGTCTTCCGGTGTATCCTTCTTTTTGAAGACTGAGCGTGAATAAGTCGGAAAACACGACGTTTTCCTTGTAAATGCTGCCGTCTTCGTCTTGGATTTTCACAATCACTTTCGTTTGTCCGTCTTTGTCAGCCACGTTGCTTTTGTTGCATGCAAACAGCGTAACAAGCCCTATTAAGAGCACGATACACACGAGCATTGTTTTTAATCCTTTTTTACTCATTCAACATCCTCCGCTACCACGGGATGAATATTCATCCCGTGGTTTCCTTGGTTTTTTATACTTTCCTGCCATGACAGGTTTCTACTCGATTTATTATTATAAAGGTAAAATCTGAAATCGCCCGCGCCCGCAGCCATAGGCAGCATTTTGCCCTGATTTCGGATATTCTCGTCCTTGCTGTTTTCAAGCACCGAGATATTGACGTCGTACACGCCGAACTGCTTTGTTTCGTCGTTCGCTTCCGTCAGGTCAAGATACGAATAGTTATATCCGCCGCCGTAAAACGCTATGCCGCCGTGGACGTATTCCGTCCCGCCGACGTTCAGGATTATATCACGGCATTCCTCCTTTACCTTCGCGACTTCTTTCATCATTTCCGCAACGTTCATCGAAAGCCACGGATTTGCATCGCCGGTAACTTCGATAAGCGTGCTGCTGTCAACGTTTGAAAGGTTTTTCCAGTCAAGCATCTTTACGTCGCCGACAATGCGAAGCGCCGACGCATACGAGGTCGCCGCGCATCCTTCCCACGTTGTTATCGTGCCGCCTAACAAGAATTCGCCCGAAAAGTGCGTTTCCATACCGACCGAGAACAACCCCGACGTTTCGAGCACCGAGTTTTTAAGCGTAACGTCGTTGATAAGATAATTGTCGTTAAAGTATTTGTCCGTATTGTTGCTCTCATCGTAAGGCGAATACGGATTGTTGTTTGCGCCAAGAAGTTTTCTTTGCACTTCGTCTTTTTGTTTCAGCGCGCGGTTGCTGCCGATTTTCAATATGAATTCGCGCGCGTTTGAAAGCACGCAACTTTCAATATGCACGTTTATCTTCTCATCTTGCACGTTAAACGCCGATTTGTCTTCAACAACGGGACTTCCCATTGTGGATCCGCCCGCAAAAATTCTGACGACGGTGCGACCGTTCGACACGCGGCTGTTCAACAGTTTAGCGCTTTTTGCGATTTCAAGCGTCGTGCCGACGTAGTTGAGTTTCGACAAGTTAAACTGTCCGTCTTCTTCAAGAAGGCTATCGTCGCTGCAACCTTTTAAGACGACGTTGTTTATAAGCACGTTGTCCGTCCTTACAAGGAAAGAAATGTTGTCCTGTCCCTTGACGCTTGCGGACGATATCGCGACGAAATTCAAAGGCCCTTTGAAAATTTTCGGAATCCCCGTCGCATCCTTGCACTGCGTGAACTTGTCGGCGTTGATTTCAAAACCGTTGCCGTAAACGTGGTTTTTGAACTCGATAAGATATTGAACTTTCTTGTTTTCGTCGTTTTCGCCGATGTTATCAAGATACGTTTTGTCGTACGTGGTTGTGAATTTTTTGACGTCTTTTTTGAGTTCGTCTTCGGTCATAACCGTGCCGTCGTTTTTGACGCCCAGCATCACGTCGCTTGTCAGCACGACGATATGCCCGGCTTCGGTCACCGTTTTCAGTTCCTCGTAATTGCCGACGTTTCTGCCGTCTTTGACAGCGCGAAGTCTGATTTTCGCGCAGATGTTCGTGCCGAAGTATTGGTTATAATTTTTGAGTTCCGCATTAAGCGTGGTAAGCCCCGTGCCCATCGCCCTGATTTCCGCAGAAACCGCGTCGGCGTTCGTCGCCGGTTGCGCCTTGCAGGAAAAGAGCGAATTATCGTCGGAAAACGCGACGTTCATAAATTCGTCCGTGAACGTTTCGGAGCCCGCTTCCGTAACAACCCTTACGAAAATCGTCCTTGCGTCCTGTCTTCCGTTGGGTTTTCTTCCGCCGATTGTCAATATGTTTTCGATGCCGTACTCTTTCGCGCTGTCCGAAAACTCCATCGAATACACGTTGGGCACGACGAGAATTGTCTTTTCGATTTCTTTGATGGGTTTTCCGTCGTGCTCGGCAGTGATTTTGATTTTGGCAGAGCCCCTTTTCGTTGCGGTAATAGTTGCAAACCGCCCGTGTTTTTCAAGGGTTATTACGTCTGTGTCGTCGCTTATTTCAAAATTCACGTCCACGTCGTCATCGCTTTCGGAATATGCGACGTAGGTAACTTTCGTGTTGTTTTTTTGTTTGATTTCGTCGCCTTCGCCGTCATAATACGACGTACGCACGTCAAGGTTATATTCGGTAAACTCCAAAGAGAAGTCCGTTGCGCCGACCTTTCCCGAAATTTCTTCGTCCGAAAATTCTTTGTCAAAAGACAAGGTCAATACGAATTTGTTTTCGGAAATCCTTTCGATTCCGCTTGCCGTGACTCCTTCGGGCAAAGTAAGGTCGGATATTTCAAGGGCGTCGTTTTTGCTTTCGACGAAAAGTTTTGCCGTTGTTGCGTTGTTTTTCACGGTGACTTTCGCGCCGCTGCTTTTTCCGTTGACCGCAAAGCCCGTGCTGTCGGTATCGACGTTGACCTTGACGGTCAAAACCTTTTCAAGCCCTTCTCGTCCTTCGGGACAAGTAATTCTGATCTGCGTCTCGCCCGAAAACAGCGCCTGCGCCACGCCCGTGACGGCGTTGAGTTTCAGAATGTGATTGTCGCCGATTTCTTCAAATATCCTTGTTTCGCCCGAAAGGTTTTCGGGGTACAGTTCTGCGGAAAATACGTTTTCGCCGCCGTCTATCGAAACTACGTCGCTCGTGATTTCATCACCGTTGACTTTGGGATAAATTCTTAACACTTTCGTGGAATATGCGGAAACTATGACGCTGTCCTTAAATCCTTTTTCGGCGGAAATCGCCGTGATTTTCACCTTTCCTACGTTATCTATATGAAGTTTTCCGTCGATTATTTCAAATCCGTCGGGGGCTTCGTCGCCGCCGACGCCCGATATTTCAAACGAATATTTCTGATTCCTTGCGTTGACGGGCTGCACCTGCGCCAAAAACGCGATGGGGTCGTAATCGGCAACGTCCACGTCGATAAATCCGTCTTCGTTCTGCGTCGTGATTTGTATGCCCGTCACGGGAATGTCCGCGTAAACGCCCGCCGCTTTTCCCACGGAGAACAGCGCGATCAGAAACACAATCGGTATTATCATTATAAGCGCGATTATTTTCTTTTTCATATCAATCCCCCTCCGTTACTCTGTCAAAGCGGGCTTTTATCCCGATAAGGTAATATAAAAGCGAGCCGACAAACTCCGCCACCGCGCACACGCTCACGAAAACGTAAGTAAACCAGCGCATATCTTTGCCCCTGACGTTCGACAATACGTTGACGAAAAGGGGTATTCCGCCAAGAAGCATCGCGGACACAAGCCCCAGCACGACGATTATCGACACGTTGTTGTTGCTTTCCCTCACGACGTTGTCTTCTTCCAGCGAAAACTGCGGACTGTTCAGATCCTTTCTTGTGGCGTACAGTATCTGCGACAACGCCATCATCGCGCCGACGAAAAACACGAAAACGCCTTCACCCGCCGACACGTATTTCTTTGCAAGAAGCACCGTCGCCGCAATGCCGACGGATATGACCGCCACCGCAAAACTGAGTGCGATTTTCGCGCCCATAATCTCGTTTATCGAAAGCGGCAACGTCTTTTCGACATAAAACGATTTCCCGTCGCGGCTGACGTTCGTCGCGCAGAACGTGTTCGTAAGCGCGCCGAAAAGCACCGTGAGCAAAATCGCCAGCTCGAAATCGCTCTGAACGAAAACGAGCGACGTCAGGAAGTTTTTGCCAATGCCCATACAAAAATATACCATAAGCGGCATTATCGCCGCCACCGTGAAGTACTGCACCGCGTAATCGGGCGTGAACAGCACGAGATTGAATTCCTTTTTCAAAAGACTTAAAAACGGCGGGAGTTTTCTTGCCGCGGATTTTTTTGCAAAAATCATTATTGCGCCCGCCGTCGCGCGCGTTTTCATCGCCTTGTTGTACAAAAGCGACGTTATGAGAATGCCGATTGCGCCCGTCGCGACGGTTATCGCCACGATTATCCCCAGGTTTTTCCAGACGTCCGTTTTCAGTGTGAACGCCGCGATAAAGTTTGCGGGGACAAGGTTTTTCGTCACCGAAATTATCGTTGTCATCGTCTTTTCGGAAAAGAAAAACTTGATTTCGCCCGTTGACATAAGGGTTTTTAAGAAGTCGAGCACCGTCGCATAGCAATAAAACAGCGCGAAAAGCACCAGCGTTACTATCACAAGCAGGCAAACGTACTTCGACGAGAAAAACTTTTTGACGTAATAATACGGCATCGCAAGCACGCTCGATACCGAAAGCGACATAACGGGAATAATAAACGCCGCAAGCAGCCCGAGGATCACGTATCCCGCGCCCTGCTTCGTCACGCTTGCGAACACCGCCACGAACGGCACGAGAATCACAAACGCCGACAACACCTGTTTTGCGTAAATGAAAATGATTTTTGAGTACAGTACGTCTGACGCCTTTACGGGAAGAGTCTGGATAATCATTCTGTCGTCGCTTTCAAAAATCGCGCGGTTTATTGCTACGACGCCGCCGATAACGTCGACCATGAAAACGAATTCATACACGAACGTCATTATTTCATATTGCCGCGCGCGCACGTCGCGTACGCCGTTGAGCCTGATTTCGGTATATTTCGCGACAAACGCGCCGAACACCTCGATAACGACGTACATAATAAACGCCGTCATCACAAGCGTAAGCAACGCGCCGACGATATCGATGCGTTTTTTGTCACGCTTGAAATAAGACAACTTTTCGGTCATCTGTTTTTTCAGAAGTACGCCCAGCATCAGTCTTCCTTATTAGTATCGTAATACTTTTCGATAAGTTCGTCGCCGTCGAATTTGTCCTTTCCGGTGACGATGATTTTTTTGAGTTCGCCCGCGGCAATTATAATCACCCTGTCGCAAACCCTTTCCACGACGTCGAGATTGTGCGACGAAAACAAAATGGTTTTGCCCGTCTGCACGTACTCGCGCATATAGTTTATGACGGAGTTCTGCGTGCGGGGATCGAGACCGAGCATCGGCTCGTCAAGAAGCCACAGCCGCGGCTCGTGAATGAGCGAACCCATCATACATATTTTCTGTTTCATTCCGTGGGAGTATCCCGAAATAAGTTTGTTTATGCTGTCGCCGAGTTTGAATACCCCTTCCAACTCCTTGATTTTCTCGTCGCGCTTTTCGTACGGCACGCCGTAAACGTCGCTCATAAAAGAAAGATATTGCATACCCGTCATTTTTGTGAACACCGTGTGATTGTCGGTGACAAAAGAAAAATTGCGTTTTGCATCCACGGGATTTTTCGACACGTCGTACCCCGACACGGTTATCGTGCCGGAACTTAACGGAATCATTCCCGTGATACATTTAAGAGTGGTGGATTTTCCTGCGCCGTTTGCGCCAAGGATACCGACGACTTCCCCTTCCGCACAAGAAAAAGAGATGTCTTTTACGGCATAATCGGATTTTTTGCCGTACTTTTTGAAAAGATTTTTTACTTCAAGGGGCAACGAACCGTCGATCGGCGTGCCAAGTGTTTTTTTACTATTTTTCATTGTATCTCTTATCTTCAAGTAATATATCGCGTATGCACGCGTGCGTGTTCTAATAAAAATTATTAGATACCTTATCATATATCCAAAAAACATATTTGTCAACGATAAAACCGCCCGAAACGCCTTTTGTTTCGTTATTCAACTTTTTGTATAGTATTTGCAAAAAATAAATATCGCCGCTCTTGACAAATAATAAAAATGGTTTTATACTATATACATACCCCCATAGGGTATATTGAAAATTAACGGAGAATAAACAATGGAAAATGTAAAATGCGCCGAAATATCGTGCGCCGATTGCTGCCGAAAGAAGCACACGCCGCGCGACGAAAAATCTCTCAAACGCCTGAACGACAGGTTAAACCGCATAATCGGACAGTTAAACGGCATAAAAAATATGTTGAACGACAATCGTTATTGCGGCGACATACTCGTGCAGTTGTCCGCCGCCGAAAGCGCGCTGTCGGCATTCGGGTATGAAATTCTGTCCGACCATTTCAAAACCTGCGTCGTCGAAAACGTGAAAGACGGAAACACCGCAATCCTTGACGAGGCGGTTGAACTCATTAAAAAACTGAAATAGTTAAATTATGGAAAAACTTAAATTCAACGTTTACGGTATGAGTTGCTCGGCGTGCGCCGCGCGCGTCGATAAGGTCGTAAGGGAACTTGACGGCATAAAAGACGTAGCCGTGAACCTTCTCACAAATCAGATGGTCGTCGACTTTGACGAGCCTGCCACTACCGAAAAAATCGAACGTGCCGTTTCGGGCGCGGGGTATAAAGCCGCTCTTTTTAACGATAAATCGCAAAAAAAGGAAAAAGTCAATCCGCTTATCCGCTCGATAATCCGCCTTGCCGTGTCCGCCGTCCTGCTTATCCCCCTTATGTACGTGTCGATGGGCGGTGTTATGTTCGGCTGGGATATGGGCGCGCTGAACGGCAACCCGATGGGTATCGCGATATACGAACTTGTGTTCTCTTTCGTCATACTTGTCATCAACGGAAAGTTTTTCGTGAGCGGCACAAAGGCGATTTTCCACCGCGCGCCGAATATGGATACTCTTGTGTCGATGGGCAGCGGCATTTCTTTCGTATACAGCGTCGCGCTTATGATCCGCGCAGGCGTAAATACCTCATATCTTCATCATCTTCCGCACACGTTGTACTTTGAGTCGGCGGCAATGATACTTGTGCTTATCACCCTTGGGAAAACGCTGGAAATTTACAGCAAAGGAAAAACCACGTCCGCGATAAAAGGGTTGATGAACCTTGCCCCCGAAACCGCAAGGGTTATTAAGGACGGCGAAGAAAAAGAAATTCCGCTGTCTTCACTTTCGACGGGCGACGCGTTTGTCGTACGCCCCGGCGAGAACTTCCCCGCGGACGGCGTAATATTGTCGGGGAGCGGCTCCGTCAACGAATCGGCGGTAACGGGCGAAAGTATGCCCGTCGATAAATCCGTCGGCGATAAGGTTATTTCCGGCACGACGAACGTCAACGGTTATATCACCGCAAAAGCCACTTCCGTCGGCGGAGATTCCACGCTCGGGCGAATCGTCAAACTTGTGCAGGACGCGTCCGCTTCAAAAGCCCCGATTGCAAAAACGGCAGATAAAGTATCCGGAATATTCGTGCCAAGCGTCATTTGCGTCGCAATCGTTACTTTTATCGTGTGGATTGCCGTGACGAAAAACTTTGCGACTTCCCTTACGCACGCCATATCCGTGCTTGTCATAAGTTGCCCGTGCGCCTTAGGTCTTGCAACCCCCGTCGCCATTATGGTCGGCAGCGGAAAAGGCGCGAAAAACGGACTTTTGTTCAAGACGGCAACCGCCCTTGAAGAAGCGGGAAAAACAGATATCGTCGTTCTGGACAAGACGGGCACCATAACAAAAGGCACGCCTGTCGTCACCGACGTTTCGGCTTTGTCGGATGAGTCCGAAGACGAAATTATCGCGCTTTCCGCAAGCCTTGAAAAAGGCAGTTCGCACCCGCTTGCGACGGCGATCGTACGCTTTTCGGAAGAAAAAAACATAACGGTTTTCACCCCGGAAAAGTTTGAAAACCTTTCGGGACACGGCGTGAAAGGAATCGTGAGCGGCGACGAAATCGTCATCGGAAACGCCGCCCTTATGAAAGATATCGGCGCGGCGGCAAACGACGCTTTCCCGACAGGCGAAAAGTTCGCGCGGGACGGCAAAACCCCGTTGTACGTTGCGAAAAACAATAAAATTATCGGCGTCATCGCCGTGTCGGACGAGCTGAAACCCGAAAGCGCGGGCGCGATAAAACAAATGAAAGAACAAGGTCTGTTCGTCACAATGCTTACGGGCGACAACGCGCTCAGCGCAAACGCGGTTGCAAAAACCTGCGACGTCGACTGCGTTATCCCGGACGTTCTTCCCGACGAAAAAGACGCCGTTTTGTCAAACCTTCAAAAGTACGGAAAGGTTGTCATGGTCGGCGACGGAATCAACGACGCTCCCGCCCTTACCCGCGCGGACGTCGGCATTGCAATCGGCGCGGGCACCGACGTCGCAATCGACAGCGCGGACGTCGTGCTGATGAAGTCGGAACTTTCGGACGTGCCGCGCGCGATAAGCCTTTCCCGCCGCACCCTTCTGAATATCCGCGAAAACCTGTTCTGGGCGTTTATTTACAACGTCGTGTGCATTCCCATCGCCGCAGGCGTGTTCTCTCCGCTCGGCGTTACGCTGAATCCCATGTGGGGCGCGGCGGCAATGAGCCTTTCAAGCGTATGCGTCGTGCTGAACGCGTTAAGACTTAATCTTATCAACCTTGACAAGCCCGTAAAACACAGGAAAAAAGTCGTGAAAATCGACGTGAACGATATTTCAAAAACCAAAAACACCGAAATTAAAAAAGGAGAACAAAGTATGAAAAAAACGTTGAAAATCGAAGGTATGATGTGCGCGCATTGCGTGGCTCACGTGAAATCCGCCCTGCAAAAAGTCGACGGCGTCAAAGACGTCGAAGTGTCGCTTGAAAACAAAACGGCGGTCGTAACGCTTACGTCGGACGTAAACAACGACGTGTTGAAATCCGCGGTAACAAACGAAGGCTACGAAGTCGTCGAAATAAAATAAAAAACCGCCAAAAACCACTTTCTTGTCAAAAACAAAACTTTGATGCGACGATTTTGAAAGATAAACACCAAAAAAATGAAGGGATAACGCATTTTGCGTTATCCCTTCTTTTATTCCGAAAGTTCCGTCCACTCGGTTATCAACGGATCAAGTTTTTCTTCAATCGTTTTTATTTCTTCTTCGACCGCCATTACTTTTTTGTAGTCGGTGTTGACGGTTTCGTCATCGAGCTTTGCCCGAGCCCGGCTTAGTTCTTCTTCAAGCGCGGTGATCTTTTTTTCCAAAAATTCGACGCGGTGTTTGCGCCGTGCTTCTTCCTTACTTTCGACGTAGCGTTCCCCGCCGGTTTTTTTGGTCTTTTCGGGCTTTTCCTTTGCGACTTCTTCCGCGGTTTCTTTTTCTCTTTCTTCGTACTCGTCGAAAGTGCCGTCGAAGTATCTTACCCCGCCGTTTTCAAACACGATAAGGCTTTTTGCAACGCGGTTTATAAGATACCTGTCGTGCGACACGACGATGACCGTGCCCGAAAAATCCATCAGAAGTTTTTCAAGGGTTTCCTTGCCGATGATGTCCATGTGGTTGGTCGGCTCGTCGAGAATCAGGAAGTTGGGACGACGGCGGAATATTTTTGAAAGCGCAAGGCGCACCTTTTCGCCGCCCGACAAATCTTTGACGCACTTGAAAACGTCGTCGCCCGAAAGCAAGAATCCGCCCAGCGTTTTTCGTATTTCCCCGTCGTTAAGTTCCGGAAACTCCGCGCGGAAGTCTTCAAGGACGCTCAACTCGCTTTTCGTTGCGGCAATGGTCTGGTCGAAGTACCCAACGCGCGTTTTCACGCCGAATCGGACGTCGCCCGAAAGCGGCGGAATAAGCCCCGTTATCGTTTTAAGTAAAGTAGATTTGCCCGTGCCGTTGCTGCCGATCACGCCGATTTTCTGTCCCCTTTCGACGGCAAGCGATATTTCGCCCAACGGTTTATCGTATCCGAAAACAAGGTCTTTCACAAACAGCGCGTCCCTGACGCTTTCGTACTCGGGCTGAAAAGACGAAGCAAACGTCGAGGTGTCGAAGCGGCGCGGGGTTTCGACAGTACCAAGCCTTTCGATTTCTTTCAGTTTCGACTGCGCCATTGCGGCTTTCGTCGCCTTGTAGCGAAATCTTTCGACAATTTTTCGGAGCCTGTCGATTTCGGCGGATTTCCATTTTGCGTCTTTAAGCGCCTTGTCGTACGCCTGTTGTTTTTGCGCCAAAAACGCCGTGTAGTTGCCCTTGTATCTTGTCGTGACGCCGTACTCGATTTCGTAAACGACGCCGACGATGCGGTCCAGAAACATACGGTCGTGCGACACGATGACGACCGAATTTTTATAGTTTTTAAGGTATCCTTCCAGCCACTCCACCGCGGCGATGTCAAGGTGGTTCGTGGGTTCGTCCAAAAGTAAAACGTCGGGTTTTTCAAGCAGCAGTTTCATAAGCGCGATTTTTGTGCGCTGCCCGCCCGAAAAGCACGAAAGTTTTTTGTCAAGGTCTTCGGCGGAAAACCCGAATTTACTCACCGCCGTCAGATATTCCTTTTTATAAAGGTATCCGCCGATATTTTCAAACCTTTCCATTGCGCGCGAGTACGCGCCGACGTTTTCGTCCGACGGGTTTTCGCTCATTTTGTCAAGAAGGATTTGCAATTTGTTTTCAAGTTCGACGACGTCCTTGTACGCCGACAAAATTTCCTGCCGGAGAGTCAGTTCGTCGTTCAAAGACACCTGTTGAAGATATCCGATTTTCGGCGCGCCCGATATCGAAAACGAGAATTTTTCGTCGCCGGTGCCGGACACAAGCGGCACTTCCCCGCTAATGCACTTCAATATGCTGGTTTTTCCGGAGCCGTTTCTGCCGACAAGCGCGATTTTTTCCTTGTCCGACACCGAAAAATTTATTTCGGAAAGCACCGTATTGCCGTCGTACTCGACGGAGCCGTTGATAATCTCGATTCTCATACGTCCGATTATACAAAACTTTTGTTAATTTGTCATTCGTTATGAACACAAGATAATAACGCGCTCTTTACATATTTTAAAATCGGTGCTATAATCCTATCAAACGAGGTAATGATAATTATATGGTCGGTTTAACGTCAAACAATTTAATGAACCTTAGCATGGCGGAACGCTTCGACAAGTTCAAGGAAAAGGGCTTCGGCTCGGTCATGATATGGCTCGGTCCCGACGCCAAAGAATCCGCGGACGAACGCGCCACCCTTGCCGAACGCGCCGGGCTTTTCATTGAAAACTTCCATTTAAGCTGCGACCACCTGAACGAAATATGGATCGACTGCAAGGAAGGGGACGAACGCATTTCCCGCTTTAAGGACGAAATTGCGGCAGCCTCGAAACACGGCGTGAAAACGGTTGTCTGCCACCTGACGCACGGCGATTTTCCGCCTTTTGTGTCGACAATCGGCACGAATCGTATCGAAGACCTTGTGAAATTTGCGGAAAACGCAAACGTGAAACTTGCGTTTGAAAACGTCATCACGAAAGACCACGTCACCTACGTTCTGGAAAATTTCAAGTCGCCTTACGTCGGGCTTTGCTACGACGTCGGACACGACCACTACTGGCGCGTTCAGGATTGGCTGGGACTTTTCGGCGACAGGGTTTTCGCCCTGCATCTGCACGACAATTTCGCCGATAAGGATTCCCACTTCATACCCTTTGACGGCAGCATCGACTGGCAGTACACGCTGCCCCGCCTTGCGAAAACGAGTTATCGCGGCACAACCACGCTTGAAACGAAGGACGCCGCCTACGTTTACGACGCCTCGCCCGATAAATATCTGGAACACGCGTTAAGCGTCGGCAACTATATCGACAAATTCCTTGAAAACAACCGCTGAACGGCAAAATAAAAAACACAAAACCGCGTTGGTTTTGTGTTTTCTTTTTGTTTTTTTGGTTGGTTTTTCTTTTTTCGGTTTTATTGACCGATGACGGCTTTGATACGCCTGACTCCCGCCGAACTCGACTGTTCTTTCGTGATTTTGAAAGATTTTAAGTCGCCCGTGTTGTTTGCATGCGGTCCGCCGCAAATTTCCTTGCTGAAATCGCCGATGGTATAAACTTTTACCTTTTCGCCGTACTTGTTGTCGAAGATACCGATTGCGCCCTGCGCCTTCGCTTCGTCAACGGTCATTTCTTCGCACACGACGGGAATATTCTTTTTGATTTGTTCGTTGACAAGGTCTTCAACCGCCTTTATTTCGTCCGCCGTCATTGCGCGGTCGAAACCGAAGTCGAACCTTAATCTTTCGGCGGTGATATTGCTGCCGCGCTGGCGCGCCTCGCCGCCCAGAACTTTCATAAGAGCGGAATGTAAAAGGTGTGTTGCTGTGTGGAGTTTTGCGGTTTCTTCGGAATTGTCCGCAAGCCCGCCGTGGAATTTCTGTTCCGCGCCCGCCTGCGATTTTTTCTGATGTTCCTTGAACGCGTCTTCGTATCCTTGCACGTCGACTTCGAACCCGTTTTCGTGCGCGAGTTCTTCCGTCATCTCGATGGGGAAGCCGAAAGTATCGTAAAGACGGAATGCGGTTTTCCCGCTTATCGTCTTTGTGGGAATGTGTGTGATGACCTTTTCAAACTCTTTCAGTCCTTGTTGCAATGTGTTGGAGAATCTGATTTCTTCCTTGTCAAGTTCCGACACAATCCTGTCTTTATTGGTCAAAAGATACTGATAAACGTCCTGATATTGCGAAATATACTGTTCCGCAATTTTGGAAAGGGAACGCTCGGGAAGGTCGATGATGCGTCCGAAACGCACCGCTCGACGGATAAGTCTCCTAAGAATATAGCCTTGGTCGACGTTGCTTGGCACAATGCCTTTCACGTCGCCGATAAGGAAGGTCGAGGTGCGGATATGGTCGGCGATTATTCGCATCGCTTTCGTGACCGTTTCGCTTTCGTCGTACTTATGTCCCGAAAGATTTTCGATGAGCGCGATCGCGGGTTTGAACAAGTCGGTTTCATAAACCGATTTGTATCCGTTCAGAATACAAAGCATACGTTCAAGCCCCATGCCCTCGTCGACGTTCTTTTGTTTAAGCGGCGAGAAGGTGCCGTCGGCGTTTTTGAAGTATTGCATAAAGACGTCGTTGCCGATTTCGACGTACTTGCCGCAGTCGCACGCGGGCGAACATTCGTCGGAGCATTTGGGTTTTCCGGTGTCGATGAACATTTCGGTGTCGGGACCGCAAGGACCGGTAACGCCGGCAGGACCCCACCAGTTGTTTTCTTTCGGAAGGAAGAAAATGCGGTCTTCGGGGATGCCCATCTTTTTCCAGAATTCCGCGCTTTCGTCATCGCGGGGGCAATCTTCGTCGCCCTTGAAAACGGTAACCGCGAATTTGTCTTTGTCAAATTCCAGCCGATTCAGCAAAAAGTCGTACGAGCAGGAAATTGCATATTCCTTGAAGTAGTCTCCGAGCGACCATCTGCCCAGCATTTCAAAAAACGTGCAGTGCGTCGGATCGCCGACTTCTTCGATATCGCCCGTGCGGACGCAGATTTGCACGTCGGTCAGACGGTTGCCCGCAGGGTGTTTTTCGCCGAGAAGGTACGGTACGAGGGGGTGCATGCCCGCCGTCGTGAACAATACCGTCGGATCGTTTTCGGGGATAAGCGACGCGCTGGAAATAACGGCGTGTCCCTTTGATTTGTAGTAGTCGAGATAAATTTTGCGAAGTTCGCTGCTTGTAAGATTTTTCATAAATATCCTTAAATTAAATTATCTTCTGATAAATTGCCCTGAACCCGTGCGGCAATACGCCGAGTTTGATGAGATAGCCTTCCGCGCCGTCGCCCTCGCTGACGGTGAGTTTGTCCGCGCCGAGATATTTCAGAATAAGCGAATACATGAGTATGCCCGGGGCGATGATGTCTGCGCGCTTTTCGGGGAGTCCTTTCACGTGGCGGCGTTCTTCCATCGTCATTTTGCTGATTTTGTCGTACATGTTTTCGATGTCGGAAAGCGTCAGCACCGAGCCGTTGACGACGTTTGGATCGTATGTTTCAAGTTGGTTTTTCATCGCTGCCATCGTGGATATCGTGCCTCCGATTGCGATGACGTTGTCAAACGGCGGAATTTCGCCGTATCCCAGAAGACAGTCGTTGATGAACGGCGTCATTTCGATTTTTTCGCGCTCGATTGCGGAAAGCCTGACGATGCCGTACGGCAAACTTTTGGAATATAATATGTTTTCGCCGTCGCCGACCGAAATTTCGGTGCTTGCACCGCCCATGTCGATAACGCAGCATCTGCCTTTCGTGCTTGCGCCCAAGAACCCGATTTCCGCCTCGGTCTTTTTGTCCAGAATGTCGATTTCAAGCCCGCAAAGTTCCCTGACTCTGTCGACGAACCTGTATTTGTTTTTCGCGGAGCGCACCGCTTCCGTCGCGTAGGCATAGACGTCTTCCGCGCCGTTTTGCATCGCAACGAAATAATACTCCGCAACGGCCTGAGCCGTACGTTCGATACTGACGGGTTGCAACGTATTCATCTCGTCCATATTCTCGGCAAGACGCGTCGTGTTCACCCTTTTTTCGACCTTTTCGCCGTCCGTCATCATAAGCCTTACGGACGTGCTGCCTATGTCGATTACTCCGAATAACATAAGTCCCTCACTAAAATAATACAACTATTATAAACAAGTAATAAGAGTTTGTCAATTTATGAAAACTCAATGCATACATTGTTTTTATGGAAAACGAAAAAAGAGGAGCGCTCGCGCTCGAAAACGACCGCCTGACCGTTACGTCCGTTTCAAAAGTGATTTCGTCGGGCGACAAGTCGATTGTATTGATGCAAAACAAGGAAACGTTGACAATCACGGGCGAAGGGCTTTCCGTCACCGAAATCAACCTTGACTCGGGACGGCTTTCGGCAACCGGCAGAGTGAAAGAAATCAGGTTTTCGGAAACGCTCACGAAGGCGGGACTTATCAAAAAGATTTTCAAATGACGCACTCGATAATTTCCGAAAGTTTTATCTTTCTTTCGATGATTCTTTGCGGAATGACGTCGGGCGTGCTTTACGTCTTTCTTTACGGTTTGCGCCGCGTCGTGAAGAAAAAGTTTTTCGCGTTCTTATCCGACGTTATTTTTGCGGCGGCAACGCTTGCAATGCTGTTTTTCGCGCTTGAAAAAACCTGCGGCGGTAACATAAGATTTTACCAAATCGCAGGCTTTATTGCGGGATTTTGTATTGTTGAACTGTTATTTGCGCTGATTACGCAGCGGCGCCAATCATAATCACCAGAACGTTTGAGCGTATTATCGCATAGCTGTATCCTTCAAGCCCGCGCCCGGACGCTTTCATCGCTTCTTTTGCGTAATTCTCCGCCGCGTACTTCGTTAAGGAAAACGCAAATTCAAACTCCACAATCGTCGATTTCGGGAGCGTTTTCAACGCGCGCGCCATTTGCTGTGCCGCAAGATTTCTGTTTGCGATAACGTAATTGTATTCCGTGCCGTTTGACGTATACGTTTCGTGCGCGTAATAATCGAATTTTCCTTCCGCTTTCGGGTAATCGTGTCCCGGGTTTTCGTCGTGAGTGTTTTTCACTTCGTCATCGGACAACAGGAAGTAGGCGTGCGACAAAAATTCCTTGCTGTCGTCGCCGACGTCGCCCCAGGTCGTGTCGACGAAATACCACTCCTTGTCCCCCGTGCCGTTAAGGTCAAGCAGGACTTTGTTCCAGGCGTGTCCGCCGGGGTTTTGGCCGTCGCTTGACGCTTTCCGCTGATACGCACGGCGGTGATACCCTCGATTCCGCACATTAAAACGAACGCTTTCGACTTCCCGTCGCAGACGGCGTGCATATCTTTCTTATAAAACTTATTAAGGAATATCCCTTCAAGGTAATATCCGTAATATTTCATTTTTTCGTTAAGATTTAAGTTTTGTAATTCCCTTTTTTCTTCTTCCGTTAAAAGCGCATTGTTGGTATTATATTTATCCTGTGCGTTTGCACAGTCGTGGTCGTAGCGCACGTTGTAGATTATGTAGTCGTAGATTGCGTGGACTTTTTCGTATTCGCTCATTTCGTCGGACACGATATAAGACAGCGCGTCTTTCGCGTTATCGTATATTTGTTTGAGATTTTCGGCTTGCGAACCCATAAATACGGGCTTGTAGCCCCACGCCACCGCCTTGTAAAGCATGTTGCTGGTCGACACGCTCATCGTTTCTTTCACGCTGTCGATATAAAAGTTTCTCTCTTTCTTTACATTGTCGTCGTAATGCGGTTTCGAATACGTATTTTGCACGGCGTCCATAAAGCCGTCGGGCGCGTCGTACTCGGGCGAATTGACCGTCTCGATAAGACCTGCCTCGTCGGCGAAGAACCTGAATTTTATCGTGAACTCGTTGCCGCTCGTTTCAAGCGAATATCCCGGGATAATGCCCGACTCTTCAACGCAATCCCTGACTTCGGACACGTCGTTTTTCACGGTTTCGGGCGTCGAGTATCCCGCGTAAAACGTGATTTCCGCGATTTTGTTTTCCAGAACGAAAAGGATAAGGTTTTTAAGTTCTTCCTTGGACGTTATATATCTGTTTTGCGCGTATCCGCCGTAGTCGTGGAAGTGCGAGGCGTAGTACCACGCTTCGTCGTGCTCCGAAAGATATACGATTGTTTTTGTTTTCGTGATTTTGTTTATTTCCGCCGTTACCTTATATTCGCCGCGGTTCGTCGGCTTAAAAGAAAAGGTTTTGCCCGTCGAATAATACTTGTCGTTGACGTACCATTTGACGCTTTCGACGTCGGCTTTTGCGGGCGAAAGAGTTGCCGTGAACGTTACCGTTTCCGCCGTGGTCTGGCTGAGATTTCCTGTCACACCGACTTCGATATGGTTTGCGGCAACGTTGTCTTTAACGACGAAATTAACTTCGCGGCTTACTCCGTCCACATCGACTTTTAAGGTGAAATTCCCTTCTTTTCCGATTGCGGCAATTGTATCGTTGACCTCGCCCATGCCGTTTGAACGGATTGTTTCAAGAGTCGTCGTGGAAATCAAATTCCCGCCTTCGTCGTAAACGTACGCCGTCGCAGTTTTGCCAAGAAGCGAGTTGTCGAAATATCTTGCGCGCACGACGATTTTTTCTTCCGTGCCGACGCGGTATTTGTCAAGATATACAAGAAGTTCTTCGACGGCGCAGAATCCGACGGTTGCGGATTTTCCGCCCGCCGTTACGGTGGCAAAATATATTTCGCCCGGGCTTGGAAGATACGACGCGGTTTTACCGCTTGCCGTCGCGACTTCTTCGCCCGCGCCGTTCGTGAATTTCCACGAAAAGACGGTGGCGGGGTTCGTGCCGTCGTTGAGCGTTGCGGAAAAATCGACGCTTTTCGGCGTTTCGCCCGATTGCAACAACTGATATTGATTTTCAACGTCGATTTTTACCGTTGAGACGTCGGCGTAATCGACGTTTACTTTAAGTTCCGCCGTGTCGCCTTTGCCGTTGGTTGCGGTAATCGTGACCGCGGTTTTGGTTTTCCCGACGGCTTTTATGCTTGTCCGCCCGTATATTTCGACCTTTGTTTTGTCCGACGTGGACAAAGTGAACTCGTCGGTGCGCCCGTTACTGAGCGTTACGTCGTACGTTTCGCCGATTTTCAGCGTTATCTCGCTTTCGGACAGCGCAAACTTCCCTTCCGGGTGTAAAATTCCTTGTATAAGACTGCATCCGCAAAGCGCGGCGCAAAGAAGCGCGACAACCGCGGCAATCAGCGTTATTTTCAAAAATCTTTTGTTTTTCATAGTAAATATATTTTATACTAATCTTGTTAAAAGGTCAATACGATTTTTTCTTGTTAAAGCCACTTCGATGTGATATAATCGGTCTTATGCAAGATACCATTCCTTTTCTTACGACGATAATCACAAAAGCCGAAGCGGACGAGATGAATCCGCTTGTTCTCGCTTTCGTCGGCGACTCCGTACAACAACTGTACGTCAGAACGCGGCTTGCCATTTCGTCCGACAAAAAATCGGGCGCGCTCCATAAACTCGCAACCAAGGAAATCAAGGCGGAAGCGCAGGCGGATAAAATCGAAAAACTGCTGCCGTGTCTTTCGGAAGAAGAGGTCGCGGTTTACAAGCGCGCAAGAAACGCGCATTATTCGTCGTCGGCAAAAAACGCAAGTATCGGCGACTACAAAAAAGCAAGCGGATTCGAGGCTCTTCTCGGATACCTGTATCTCACGGGAAAACACGACCGCCTGAACGAATTGCTTTCAATCGAATAAGGAGAACTTATGTTAATTACGGGAAAAAACGCAGTGTATGAGGCGTTGCGCTCCGACGCAACCGTTGAAAAACTTTACGTGCAAAGAGGCGAAACGACGGGCGTCGTAAAAAACATAATCGCCCTTGCAAAAGAAAAGAAAATCGTCGTGTCCGTCGTCGATAAAACCGCGCTTGACCGCATCACGCAAAACGCAAAACATCAGGGAGTCGCGCTTACTCAGACGGAGTTTGTTTATTCGTCTTTGGACGACATTTTGTCTTTTGCGAAATCGAAAGACGAGCCGCCCTTTATCGTGATTCTGGACGAACTTTCGGACCCCCACAATCTCGGCAGCATTATCCGTACGGCGGAGTGCGCGGGCGTGCACGGGATCGTTATCGGAAAGCACCGCGGCGTTACCGTGAACGACACCGTTTTAAGGTGCTCCGCAGGCGCGGCGGAACACGTGAAAATCGCGAAAGTTACCAACGTCAACGACGCGATAAATTATCTTAAATCGCAAAATGTGTATGTTTATTGCGCGGATATGGACGGTGAACCTATGTATCGTGCAAATCTTACCGGAGCAATCGCATTGCTTGTCGGCGGCGAGGACAGCGGCGTAAAACGCCTTTCAAAGGAACTTGCCGACGGCGTAATTTCCATTCCGATGAGCGGAAAAATCAACAGCCTGAACGCCTCGGTTGCCGCCGCCGTCGTGATTTACGAAAAGGTACGACAGGACAGAAAATGACATACGAAACTTTGCCCGACGAGGAACTTGCAAAACGCGCGCAGTCAAACGACTCCGCCGCAGTAAACGAACTGTTGCATCGTCATAAATCGCTGGTCAACAAGGCGGTGCGCCGCTTCTTTTTGCCGTCGGGCGACACCGACGATCTTGTGCAGGAAGGAATGGTCGCGCTGTTCAACGCGATTATGAATTACGACGAAAAAGCCGGCGCGAGTTTCACAACGTTTGCCTACATCTGCGTCCGCAAAAGAATCATCGGGTTAATCAGGAAATCTTCAAGCGGGAAAAATCGCGCGCTTAATGACAGCGTGCCGCTTGACGACGTCGAAATCGCGTCAGGCAATCCCGAAACCGTTTATATCGAAGAGGAACGGGAAACCCTTTTAATGCGGGAAATCGAAAGCGTTTTGTCGGAAGAAGAACAGCGGATTTTTTACGCTTATCTTGACGGCGACTCGTATCGGGAAATCGCCGCCTCTCTTTCGGTTTCCACAAAAAAAGTCGACAACACCCTGCAAAAAATAAGAAAATCGCTGAAAAAATCGTTAAATCGCTGACTTTTTCGCCGATTTTCGCTTTACATAAACGAATAAATTATTTATAATAATTGCACGTTGATATATTATCGACGAATTTCCTTGCCTGTTTAAGCAGGCCACAAAGTCCACAAGGAGGTATAAAAAGATGAACAAGTATGAAATCCTTTACATCATCGACAATGACGTTTCGGAAGAAGACAAGGCTGCTCTCGTCGACAGGTTCTCGGACCTCGTCGTAAAGCTCGGCGGCACCGTTGACGGCATTGACAAGTGGGGTACCCGCAAATATGCATATCCCGTCAACGATAAGAACGAAGGCTACTACGTCTTGATGAACTTTACGGCAGACGCATCCGCTCCCGCCGAAATCGATCGTCAGATGAAAATCACAGACGCAATCGTACGTCAGATGATTATCCGCAAATAACCGCATAAGGGGTCATTTATGAACAAAGTATTTTTAATCGGTAATTTAACAAAGAATCCCGAACTCACCAACACCGGCTCGGGCATTCCCGTTTGCAGATTCACGCTTGCCGTGTCGCGCAGATTTTCCAACAGCGACGGCGTAAGAGATACCGACTTCCTTCCCGTTGTCGTATGGAGAACGCAGGCGGAACATTGCAACAAATACTTGAAAAAAGGCAGTAAAGCGGCCGTATCCGGATCGGTTCAGACCCGCAGTTACGACGCTCCCGACGGAAGCCGCAGATACGTCACCGAAATCGTTGCCGACGAGGTTCAGTTCCTCAGCACCAAGGCCGAAGACGAATCCGCCTCGAACGACGGCGTGTTCGACGACCTTAAAGCCGTTGACGAGAATCTGCCCTTCTGATTTTCGCCCGTATATAGGGCTCAATAATTAAGAGGTATATTAAAATGAGTGAAGAAGTAAAACGCCCCGTTCAGGGCGGCAAAAGAATTCCCAAAAAGAAAGTCTGCCAATTCTGCGTCGATAAGGCAACCGAAATCGACTACAAAGACGTTGCCAAACTTCGCAAATACATCACCGAAAAAGGCAAGATGATGCCCCGTCGTATGACCGGCGTCTGTGCAAAACATCAACGCTTCTTGTCCGACGCAATCAAACGCGCCCGCGTTATGGCATTGCTTCCCTACAAAGCAGACTAATTATTAAACCAATCAAAAACGCACCGTTTTCACGGTGCGTTTTTTTGTTGCACGCAAGTACAAAAGTTTCTTGCGTGGGTTTTGTAATATGGTTCCCTTCCGGGGGACTCTCACGTCGTTGCAATGCAACTCCTCAGAATGACATAAAGTGCGTTGCACGGAATACTAATAAACAAGCACCCTTTTGGGTGCTTAAATATTAACTCCCCCCAAAACGGCAGAATTTTGATGAGATTACGGGGTTCTTGACGGGTTCGTGCGAAGGCGCGTACTTTGTCGTACGTAACTGAGCAGGGTTCCGTCAAAACGCCGTAAGGTCGCAAAATTATGCCGTTTTGCTTAGTTGTATTGGTTTTGAAGCAAGTCGAGCATCTCCCTGCTCCCGCCGACAAGCAAAGTGTCGCCGTCAAGCAAAGGTTCGTCCGCGGCGAAGTTGACGATGACGTCGTTGTCGCGCTCGACCGCAAGAACGTTGACGTCGTATTTTTTGCGGATATCAAGCGTCACAAGGGAGCTTCCTGCCCAACTTGACGGAAGTTCCATTTCGATAATGCTGTATTTGCTGCTTATGGTCATTATGTCGTGCAGCAAGGGGTTGGCAAGGCGTGCGCCCATTTTTTCGCCCATTTCCATTTCGGGAATGACGACCTCGTCCGCGCCGACGCGTTCCAAAACCATTTTATGTTTAAGGTTTTCGGCCTTTGCGATGACCTTTTTGACGCCGATTTCCTTGCAGGTGAGCGTGCACAAAACGCTTGCTTCCAGGTCGCTTGCGATGCCAATAATGACGACGTCGAAGTTTTCGATGCCGAGCGCGCGCAAAGTGCGTTCGTCGGTAACGTCGGCGACGACGGCGTGCGTGGTGTACTCGTGCGCTTCCGTGATGACCTCTTCTTTTATATCGACGGCAAGGACTTCCTCGCCTTTTTCAAACAAGGTTTTCGCGACGGTCGAGCCGAATCTGCCAAGTCCGATTACCGCAAATTGTTGATTTTTCGATTTTTTGTTTTTCATAAAATAAACCTCCGCTTATCCGATAAGAATTTTGGCATCGGGGTATTTGATATTTGCCGATTGTTTTTTTGTATTCAAAAGCGCGGTGCCGATTGTCAGCGGCCCGAGACGACCGATGAACATCGAAAAACACAGCGTAATGAGCGCGGGTGTATGGAGCGATGTCGTGAGCCCTGCCGATACGCCGACCGTGCCGAACGCGCTGAACGCCTCGTACATGCTGTCGATGACGGACAACTGCACGCCGTACGCCGCCTCCGTCGCCCAGATTATGAGAGCCTGCGCGAAAGATCCCAGGAAACATGCCGTCGTAACGACCGCCGCGCGTTTTATCGTCCTTGTATTGATTGTTTCCTTGCCGACAACGACTTCGTCGCGGCCACGGAATACGGACGCGAACAACATAATCATAACGAAAATGGTTGTGGTTTTTACGCCGCCGCCTGTCGATGCGGGACACGCGCCGACGAACATAAGCACCATCGTCGCGACTTTTGCGCCGTCCGTGAGATTTGCCTGGTTTATCGACGTCCAGCCCGCTGTCCTTGCCGTCGTCGACTGGAAAAACGCGTTAAGGACTTTGTCGCCCCAGTCCATCGGACCGAGCGTGCCGGGATTGTTCCATTCGATACCGAGTATCATCGCCGCGCCGACAACAAGCAAAATCGCCGTCATCGAAAGCGAAACGCGCGTGTGAAGCCGAAGCGGTCTGTTTCTCTTTTTCCTTAATATGTCGTTGAAAACCAAAAAGCCGAGCCCGCCCGATATGATAAGCACCATTACGGTGATAAGTACGACGGGATCGTGCGAAAATGCCGAAATGCTGGAAAACGCGCCGTAGTCTTTGCCCATTATGTCGATGCCCGCGTTGCAGAACGACGAAACCGCCGTGAACAACGAAACGTATATGCCGCGCGCGCCGAGTGCGGGGACAAGCCTTGTCATAAGCATAAGCGTGCCGAACCCTTCAAAAATGAACGTGAACGCAAGGATTCGTTTTGTCAGTTTCACAACGCCTTTCAGGCTGTCTTGGTCAAGCGACTCCTGAATCGTCATGCGCTCTTTCAGGCTGATTTTCTTGCCAACAAGCATAAACATGAACGTCGTCGTGGTCATGAACCCGAGACCGCCGATTTGTATGAGCAACAAAACGACGATTTGTCCGAAAATCGACAGCTGAGTTGCGGGATCTATGACGGTAAGCCCCGTCACGCACACCGTGGTCGTCGACGTAAACAACGCGGGAACAAAGCCGATTGTCTTTCCGCTTGCCGAAGAAAACGGAAGCACCAGCAAAATCGTCCCGACGGCGATGACGCCCAAAAACCCGAGCACGATATATCGCGCAGGAGTCATAAGATTCTTAATTTTTTTGCCGACAGCCTTGAACAACTGCCCTGTTTTTTCTTTCATCAATCCTTAATTTCCCATTCGATCGGCGCGATACCGTTTTTTTCCAAAAACTCGTTCGTCCTTGAAAACGGCTTGCTGCCGAAAAAGCCGTTGTATGCAGAAAGCGGACTTGGATGTGCGCTTTCGATAACGTAATGTATCGGATTTGTAATATATTGCTTTTTCGAGCGGGCGTTTGCGCCCCACAGAATAAAGACTATCGGGGTATCCCGCTCGTTAAGTTTTTTGATAATATCGTCGGTGAAAATCTGCCAGCCGCAATTCTTGTGGCTGTTGGCAAGGTGCGCGCGCACCGTCAATACCGAGTTCAGAAGAAGCACGCCCTGCTTTGCCCAACTTTCAAGACAGCCGTGCGGCGCGGGCGAAATGCCCAGATCGCTTTTCAGCTCCTTGTAAATATTGACAAGCGACGGCGGAATATCCACTCCTTTTTTCACCGAGAAGGAAAGCCCGTGAGCCTGCCCTTCTTCGTGATAAGGGTCTTGTCCGATTATCACCGCTTTGACGGCGTAATAATCGGTGTATTTCAGCGCGTTGAATATGTCGTACATCGACGGATAGCAGACGTGATGAGAATACTCGTCTTTCAGAAATTCGCGGATTTTAAGGTAGTTTTCTCCCGAAAACTCGTCCTTCAAAATCTCGTCCCAGCTGTTGCCGATGCTCACCATATATTATTTCAGTTCCTCGTATTTTCTTGCCATCATGGCGTCGATATAGGAAAGCGCGTCTTCGTATTTCACTTTGTCCGCCGAAAGCGTCGCGCGGTCGGTAACTTCGATTTCGTCGTTTTGAAGTCCGCGGGGGCTTACCACGACGCGGATAGGCATACCCATAAGGTCGGCGTCGGCGAATTTCACGCCGTTTGAGACGTTTTCGCGGTCGTCAAGCAACACGTTCACGCCTTTTTTCATAAGCGCGTCGTACAGCGCAAAAGCCTTTTCGCGGACGTTTTGGTCGTCGATACGTAAGGGGCAGATGTGCACCTTGTAAGGCGCAACGGTGATTGGCAGAATAAGCCCTGCTTTGTCGTTGCTTTCCTGCGCGATTGCGGCGATTGCACGGCCTACGCCGATACCGTAACAGCCCATAATGGGGTTGACGGCTTCGCCTTTTTCGTTAAGCACGGTCATGCCCATGCTCTTTGTGTATTTCGTGCCGAGCTGGAAAATGTTGCCGATTTCGATGCCGTTTTCAAGGTGCAGCGGTTTTCCGCAAACGGGGCATTTGTCGCCTGCTTTCACTTTTGCGATATCGACGAACGATTTGGGCTTAATATCGCGCGCGACGTTCACGCCTTTCACGTGGTACAGCGGCTTATTTGCGCCGGCAACCATATTGTGCGCGCCTTCCAAAGACTTATCGAAAACGACGATTCCGTCTTTCAGGTCAAGCCCGATTGGCCCGATATTTCCCGCGACGAGCCCCGATTCTTCGTCGGCTTCCCACGGAACGATGTTTTTCATAATCGCTTTTTTGAGTTTGGCTTCGTTGACTTCCAAATCGCCCCTGATAAACGCGACGACAACCGTCTTTTCGCCCTTCACGGCGTAAACGACCGCCTTTATCGTCTGATAAGGCTGAACTTTCAAAACCTCCGAAACTTCCGCGATGTCTTTGGCGTCGCCGGTGAAAACCTCTTCCTTTTCCGCGTCCGCGCCGAAATCGACCTCGGGACGTGCGCCCGTCGCGACTTCCATATTCGACTTGTATCCGCACTCGTCGCAAAGCACGAGCGTGTCTTCGCCGACTTCTGTCAGCAGCATAAACTCATGAGCGATACTGCCGCCCATCATACCGCTGTCCGACTTGACCGCGATGAATTTTTTCAGCCCGATACGGCGGAATATGTTGTTGTATGCGTCGTATTCCTTGTAATAATGCTTTTCAAGGTCCTCCTGCGTCATGTGGAACGAGTACGCGTCTTTCATCGTGAATTCCCTGACGCGGATAAGTCCGCCGCGGCAACGAGGCTCGTCGCGGAACTTCGTCTGAATCTGATAAATCATGAACGGAAGCTGATTATAACTCGAAACGGTGTTTTTTGCAAGGTGTACCGCCGCTTCTTCGTGCGTCATTCCGAGAAGCATGTCTTTGCCGCTTCTGTCCTTAAACCGCACCATCTCGCTGCCGATGCTTGAATATCTTCCCGACTGCTCCCAGAGTTCCCTGGGCATAACGACGGGGAATTTCACTTCCTGTCCGTCGATTTTGTTCATTTCGTCGCGGATAATGTCTTCGATATTCTTCGCCATAAGCTGGGCGGGAGAAGTAAGCGAGAAAATGCCGTTTGCAACCGGCTTGATATACCCCGCGCGGGCAAGCAGCGCGTGGCTTAAAATGGTAACGTCCGCAGGGGCTTCCTTAACGCGTTCCCCCACAAGTTTCGATAAAAGCATAATGCCTCCGATAAAAGTCGTAAATATTTAAAGATATACAAAGTATATACTTATTTTATAATTTAGGCAAGGATTTGACGAAAATATAAACTTTGCGGGATTTTTCAAACTTTTTCGGAAAAATAAAAAGACGTGCCGTAGCACGTCTTTTATTGTTGATTTTTCTTATAGCGTAATTTACACATCGAGTTTCATCCACTCGCCTTTGATCCAGCCTTTCTTTTCAAAAAGGATTCTAAGTAGTAGCGACACGACTGCGGGAATTACGAACATTAAAAACACGATGGCAAGCGCGATATTCGCGTCCGACACAACGCCTTTCGACGCCTCGACCGCGCCGAACACGCCGACGAGTCCGCTTGTGCCCATGCCGCCGCCGCCCGCGGTACAACGAAGTTTGAACACGCACGTCGCAATGGGACCTACGATTGCGGAGGCAATAATCGGCGGTACGAAAATGAGCGGGTGTTTCATAATGTTGGGGATTTGCAACATGCTGGTGCCGATACCTTGTGAGATAAGTCCGCCGACGCCGTTTTCTTTGAAAGTCATCACGGCAAAGCCGACCATTTGCGCCGCGCATCCGACGACAGCCGCGCCGCCCGCAAGCATCATCGCGTCGGACGTACTTCCCGACGCAATCGCAATCCATATCGCCGCAGAAGACGTGGGCATCGTCAAAAGTATGCCCATCACGACGGATATCACAACGCCCATAATAAAGGGTTGCGCCGTCACCGAAATTTCAATGAATTTCTGAATTACTTTTATAAACCAGATTGCGGGATATGCGACAAACATTGAGATTATCGTCACAAACATCACCGTTAAAGGTACGATTAAGATATCAAGTTTTGTTTTGCCTTGTACGAGCAACACTATTTCAAGCGCGATAAGAGTCGACACGTACGAGCCGATGGGGTTGCCGGGCGCGCCCACTTTGAACGCAGTTATCGAGCCCGCCACCGCTTTCAACGAAAAACTTCCGTCGGACAAAAGATTGTAAACTTTGTCGGGCAAAAACGCTCCCAAAAATCCCGCGACCGCACACGCAAAAACCACAAGGTCGGGCGCTTTCAGTTTCTTGGCGATACCTACGCCGATGCCCGCGCCCATAAGCGTGCAGGCGATGTTTCCGATGAGAATAAGCAGTGCGCCGAAGCCCGAATTCGCGCCGCACCAACTGCCGATCTGCTTTAATATCGTCCCTGCGATAAGCGTGACGAACAGTCCTTGCGCCATTCCCGAAAACGCGTCGATGAAGTAACGATTCGCATACTTTTTGACGACGGTTTTCCACTTCTTTTCGGGTTCTTTCTGCTGAAATACGACGGGGTTTGTTTCGATTTCGGGAATAACGTTCACGGGTTCGGATTTCATTTATCTTTCTCCTTTATGCAGACTTTGCGTTGCGCCTTTTGTCCGCGACCTTATCAAGTTAATAAGATTTTAATGAATTATCTTATAAAAGTCAAACCTTATTCCCCCTTTCGGCGTTTTTCCGCCGTATCTTTCGTCGTTTTTTGTTTTTTAATAAAAAATCCCGCAATCTCGTTGCGGGAATTTCGTTTTGTTTTGAAAAATTAGCAGCAGTTTACATTATTGTCTTTTCGCCGCGGAAAAGTTGCTGGCGTTCCTGCATATACCGCATCGTATCGACCGTCACGTTAAGCGCGCTTTTGAAGGCTTTGTCGTATGCCGACGAAAGTTCGTTGTCGCCTTTTTTGAGTTCGATCGTAGTCGTGGGGATTTTGCGCCGCGCAAACGGTGTGCTGTCGGTGAAAAGCGTTTCGCTGTACCTGAACGCCACGTCGTCGCATTCTTCCTTAATCGCCTTGAACGCCACGTTGTTGATTTTCAGGTCGTAAATGTTTTTGTATTGTCTGTCGCCCTGTATCACGACGTTGTCGCAATCGCCGACTTTTGAAAAGTTTATCACGACGGGATTTATCAGTGATTCGTCCCTGCCGTAGTGTTGCAATATGAGTTGTTCCGCGCCCTTTGCGCCGCATTCTTTCGCGCCGAAACACGCAAGCACGACTTTCGTATTGTCGGGGATAAGTTCGGGATGCAGCCTTAAATAGTCCGCAACCGCAAGGGATACCCCCGCCGCCTGCAATCCTTCGTGTCCGATGTTGCTGTTGCGCTTTTTGTATGAAAACATCGTGACAAGATAAAATATCGCAAGTCCGCAGAATATCGTCGGGAATAAAAACATCACCGCTTTGTCGCCGGCGTTTAAGCGCGGCAGACATATCGCGATAATTTCAAACACGAGAAGCACGGGTATGCTGATTATCGACAACGCCTTGAACGCGCGCGAAATCCATTTCGGCAGGTTTTTGTCTTTCAGGAACATTACGACGTCCGACCTGTCCATATCGCTGTCGTAGTGACTGCCGATGACAAGCGTGTTTTCGGCAGGGGCTTTCGCCTCGATCGACGACAATACGTTGTACGACGTGCGCTTCGGGAAAAGCGCGTTGAACGTGTTTTTGTTTGTCAGAACCTGTACGAAAAGCATTGCGCCGACAAAAATGGTAACAAGCATCGACAGTGCAAGAAAACCGTATGTGACGGCTTTGTCGTCGATAAGCACGCCCACTATATAAAACGCAAGCGCGATCGCGAAAATCACCCCGTAAACGGGTATGCCGAATCGTCCCGCAAGCGGCGCGACGGTGGTGGGTTCCGTCCTTGCAGGAAGCCCCAAAATCTTTTCGTAAAGCTCACGGATTTTCACCGCGCCTTTCTTTTCGTCAACGCTTGTCGCAATCCTGACGGGCGCGGCGGTTTCAACCTTTTCCACAAAAGTGTCGGCGATGATGTTCGCCCTTTTAAGGTCGACTTCCGACGGCGTTATGTTGCCGTTTTCGGGCTTTATATTGTCGTTTTCAACGTTTAACATCGTTTTTTACTCATAGAATAGAATGTCGCCGTAAGACGGGAACGGCCATTCTTTCTTCTCGGTGATAAGTTCGAGCTTGTCCACGCTTTCACGCAGTCTGTTCATTGCGACAAGGACTTTGTCGCGATAACACTCTGCCTGTTTTTCAAAATTCTCAATCGACTTTGCCTTTGCAAGAGCGTGTTCAAGATCGGTCGTGCGACGATCGGTTTCGTCGATAAGTTTATCGGTTTCGGCAAGCAGTCTTTCGTCCGCCGCCCCGAATTTCTGATTTATTTCCCTTACGTCTTTCAGGTATGCCGCAAGTTTTCCTTCCGTCCTCATGACCGCGGGCAAAATTTGTTTCCTTGCGATATTTCGCATTGCAAGAGCCTCGATATTGACGGTCTTTGCGTAGTTTTCGACAAAGATTTCATAGCGGCTCGTAAGTTCCTTTTCGCTTAAAACGCCGTTCCTTTCATAAAGATTGACAATATCCTTGTCCAGCATACATCTGAACGCGTCAAGGCTGTTGGACGTCATATGAAGACCGCGGCGTTTCGCTTCTTCCACCCATTCCTTGCTGTAATTGTTGCCGTTATAGATAATGCGACCGTGCGCGCGGATATAAGACACGATGATTTCCGACAACGCGTGGTCGAGGTCTTCGCCCGCTTTTGTCTTTTCTTCGATTTCGTCGGCGATACGGCGCACCATTTCGGCGGTTATCGTGTCAAGGACGATTATGGACGTCGCAAGCGACGCGCTGCTTCCGACCATGCGGAATTCAAACTTGTTCCCCGTGAACGCAAACGGCGAGGTGCGGTTTCTGTCGGTGTTGTCCTTTTTGAGTTTCGGGAAAGACGGCAGCCCCATTTTGATGTACTCTTTGACTTTCGTAACGGCGGTTTTGCCTTCTTTCAGCGTTTCAAACGCCGAGTAAAGGTCGTTGCCGACGAAAACCGAAATTATCGACGGGGGTGCTTCGTTTCCGCCCAGACGGTTGTCGTTTCCCGCGCTTGCCGCGCTCATTCTGACAAGGTCGGCATATTCGTCCACGCCCGCGATGACCGCAAGTATCATAAGCATAAATATGCGGTTTTCGGCGGGATTGCTGCCGGGCTCTAAAAGGTTCACGCCCGTGTCCGTCATTATCGACCAGTTGTTGTGTTTGCCGCTGCCGTTGACGCCGTTGAAAGGCTTTTCGTGCAGAAGACACGCAAGGTCGTGCTTTTCCGCAACCTTTTTCATCGTCTCCATTATAAGCTGGTTCTGGTCGGTCGCGATGTTTGCGGACGTGAAAATCGGTGCAAGCTCGTGCTGAGCGGGCGCGACTTCGTTATGCTCCGTCTTTGCGGCGATGCCGAGTTTCCAGAGTTCGCGATTCAGATCTTCCATAAAAAAGGCGACGCGGTCACGGATTGTCGCGTAATACTGGTCGGACTTTTCCTGTCCTTTTGCGGGGGGCGCGCCGAACAAAGTACGTCCCGCGTACTTCAAGTCTTCGCGCTGCATATAGTGGTTTTTGTCGATCAAAAAATATTCCTGCTCGCCGCCGACGACGGGGGTAACTTTTTTGGTTTCGTTGTCTCCGAGAATCCTTAAAAGCCTTAAAACCTCGCGGTTTAAAACGTTCATACTGCGAAGGAGCGGGGTTTTTTTGTCAAGAGCCTCGCCGGTGTAGGCGCAAAACGCCGTCGGTATGCACAGTACGCCCGCGCCGCCCTTTGAACGCTTGATAAACGCCGGGGAACTGCAATCCCATACGGTGTAACCGCGCGCCTCGAACGTGGCGCGGATTCCGCCCGACGGGAAACTCGACGCGTCCGCTTCGCCCTTTGAAAGACTTTTGCCCGAAAATTCCAAAAGTACCTTTCCGTCTTTGTCGACGGAAATGAAACTGTCGTGCTTTTCTGCCGTGTATTCCGTCATCGGCTGGAACCAGTGCGTGAAATGCGTTGCACCCTTTTCGACAGCCCACGTCTTCATTGCCGCGGCAACTTCGTCGGCAAGACTCCTCGGCAGTTCGTCGCCACGTGCGATAACGTCTTTCAGCGCGCGATACGCGTCTTCCGACATATATCGCTGCATCACTTCGTCGGTGAACACTTCTTCCTGAAAAATATCTTTGATGTTCAGTCTTTCGTAATAAGCCATAAAAAATCCCTTTTCGATTTAATTACTATATTATAGCCTTAATAAGTTAATATAGTCAATGATTTTTCCTTAATAAAAACGGGCGCGGTTTTCGCGCCCGACCTTTTTTGTTATGCCTTTTTTATCGTGAATCCGTCTTTCGTGTCGACAAGAATAAACCCTTTGTCCGCGATTTCTTTCCTGATTTCGTCGGCAAGAGCGTAGTTCTTTTCGGCTTTCGCCGCCTTTCTCTTTTCCGCGAGCGCGAAAATTTCTTCTGGAACGGACACGTTGTCTTCGGCGTCGGCTTTGTCGTATTTTTTCAAAAATTCTTTTGCGTCCGCGCGGAACAATCCAAGGATATCGTAGTTTTCACGGATTGCGTTGATGTCTTCGATTGCGGTTACGTCGCCGTCTTTCAGCTTCTTTCTGACGATTTTGAAATATCCGAAAAGATTGCTTATCGCAAGCGCGGTGTTGAAGTCGTCGTCCATGCAATTTACAAAGTCTTCTCCGATTTTTTCGGTCTTTTTGCTGCTTTCAAGCCCGGATTTTTCGGCTTCTTCCAAAACTCTGTAAAAGTCGACAAGGTGTTTTTCGGCGGTGGGGAACAAATCGTCCGTGACGTTGATGTCGGCGCGGTAGTTCGTCTGCAACAGCGCGAATTTTATCGTTTCCGCCGAATACTTTTTCAACAAGTCTTCAAGGAGCAGGCTGTTGCCCAACGACTTGCTCATTTTTTGTCCGTTGACCTTGATAAGCCCGTTGTGAATCCAGTATTTCACGAATTTTTTGCCGGTAAGCGCCTCGGACTGCGCGATTTCGTTTTCGTGATGCGGGAAAATAAGGTCGCGACCGCCGCCGTGTATGTCAATCTGATCGCCGAACGCCGCGCGGTTCATTGCCGAACATTCGATATGCCAGCCGGGACGTCCTTTGCCCCACGGGCTGTCCCACGAAATTTCGCCTTCTTTTGCGGACTTCCAAAGCGCAAAGTCCAGCGCGCTTTTCTTGTTGTCTTCGTTTTCGATACGAACGCTTGAAAACGCTTCCTCGGTTTTTCTGTTGCTGAGCGCACCGTAGGACGGGAATTTTTCGACGGAGAAATACACGTCGCCTTCGGGCGTTGCGTAGGCGTACCCTTTTTCTTCCAGCCCCTTTATGAAGTCAATGATGTTGTCGATATTGCACGTCGCTTTCAGCCAGATGTCGGGATCGTCCACGTCGAACTCACGCATAACTTTGTCGATGCGTTTTATCATCATTGCCGCGTACTTGTCGGCAGGGATTCCCGTTTCTTTCGATTTTGCGATAATCTTATCGTCGACGTCGGTGTAATTTCTGGCGTACGTTACGTCAAAGCCCCTTTTCACAAGGTACTTTCTGATGATGTCGTAAATGAGCGCCTGATATGCGTGACCGATGTGAGCGTCGCCCGAAACGGTGATGCCGCACGCGTACATATTTATTCTGTTGCCCGAAAGCGGAATAAGTTCTTCCTTTCTTCTTGTCAGCGTATTGTATACTTTAACCATACTTTTTCTCCTTTAATCTGTCGTTTCGGTTGATTTTGTGTTTTCTTCGTTTGCAATCGAATAACGCGAACAGTTGATGCCCGAAAGGTTTTCGATTTGCGTTAGCCTTGCGTTTATGCGGCGAAGTTCTTCCAGCACGGGGTCGGGAAGTTCCACCTGGTTTAAGCTGTCCACGCGCTTTCCGTCCTGCTTTACGATGCGCCCGGGAACGCCCACGACTGTGCAGTTTTCGGGCACCGGTTTCAGCACTACGCTGCCCGCGCCGATCTTACTTCCCTTGCCGACGGTGAACGGACCGAGAACTTTTGCGCCCGCCGCAATCACGACGTTGTCCTCAATCGTGGGGTGTCGTTTGCCCGCGTCTTTGCCTGTGCCGCCAAGCGTTACGCCCTGATAAAGTGTAACGTTGTTGCCGACTTCCGCCGTTTCGCCGATGACGACTCCCGCGCCGTGGTCGATGAACACTCCCTTGCCGATTATCGCGCCCGGGTGAATTTCAATGCCCGTCCAGAACCGCACGTGTTGCGAAATTACCCGCGCAAGGAATTTCATTTTGTGTCTGTAACACCAGTTTGCGGGACGATGCCACATAAGCGCCTTTACCCCGGGATAGGTAAACAGCACCATAATTTTGCTTGTCGCGGCAGGATCTTTTTCCATTGCCGCCGCCACGTAACTTTTGAGATATCCCGACATTTTTGCCTTCCTTTAATAAAAAATCCGTCCGAAAAGTTTCCTTTAAGGACGGGCTGAAATTAACTCCGTTGTTCCACCTCAATCAAGGATAGCGCAATAACGTTTGCGCGCACGCACGGGCATTTCCTCCCGTAAGGCTCAAAACCGCACTTTCCCGCATTTATCCAAAAAACCTTGCAGCCAAAAGGGTTTTCTCTCTTGATGGCGTCCTGCGCTACTCTTGTTTCTCATCGCCTGTGAGTTTAGTATATTATATTTATTATTACGCAAATTGTCAACTAGTCGTCATAAATTGTGCACCGAGGACAAGAACGATTATATTTGCAATGCAAGTTATATTTTGGCTTCATCAAAGCTAAGGTATTTATCCATAACTTGCCCGCAGTGCAAATATCACTGTCGAAGACAATATCACTGCGAAAGCAATATCTCGCCGTAGGCATATCACTGCCGAAGGCAACAAGGATTCCCTTCCGGGAGATTGCCACGTCGCGTTGCTCCTCGCAATGACATTAAGTACTTCGTACGCAAAATAATATTTTCTTTTATTATTCCCTATAAAACGGCGAGAATTTGATGGATTTTTGATGTTTCTTGGCAAGTTCTTACGAGGGCGCGTACTTTGGCGTACGTAACCGAGTAAGGTTTTGCCAAAAACTCAAAAAGGCGCGAATTATCGCCGTTTTACTTCTTTGGCGAAGACTTTGCCGAAAGACCCAAAGTCGTGTATCATCGTAAATCCGTACTTTTCATAAAACCTGATGCCGCCCGCGTTGTCGCCGCCAACGCCCAAATGCACGCCTTTCACGCCCTTTTCGGCAAGGTAATCCATGAGGGCGTCCATAAGTTTCGTGCCGTATCCCTTGTGCTGTGCCTCGGGCAAAATGTCGATATGCAGGTGCGCGGGATATTTTTTCGCGTCCATATAAAGACTTTGGCGGAATGCAAAAAAGTGTGTGAACGCTTCAATCCTTGAAAGTTTTCTGACGCGCGGCATAACGTATCTGGTGAATGTCTTCACAAAGGTTTTGTAATCAAGACTTGACAAGATATATCCGACCGCAACGTCGTCTTCGTCCCGCGCCAAAACGAAAATGCCGTCGGGCTCGAACTCGGTATAATAGTCGGCGTAAAGCGTTGCGACAAGTTCCGGATTTTTGACGTATGCGGGCGCGGTCGCCGTAAGGTGGCAAATTCTCCTCACGTCGTCGCGATCCGATTCTCTGTACTTCCTGATATGATACGCCATTATTCGAATTTGAAATATATTTCGAGTTTTCCGTCGACAAAGCGGGCATTTAGTCCTTTGAAGAACTCGCTTGCCGTCAGGTCTTCGCCGCCGTTTGCGACTTTTATCGCGTCAAGCGTTGCTTCCGACATTCCGAGATTGCCCCAGGTGTTAAGTTCGCGCAAGGTGGCGACTTTGATTTTGTCGGAAACTTCGGCTTCGATTGAAGAAATCTTGCTGTTTCCGAGCCCGTATAAAATGCTGTTTGTGTCGTTAAGTTCCATCACGTCGCCGATACGCATATCTTTCACGATTTTGTCCATCGTGCCGCTGTCGGCAAGGTCCTTAACGGTCATCGTTGCCATTTTTGAAAGTATCTTGTCGGATTCGCCGTCGTAAATGCAGGCATAGTATTCGGTTGCGGTTTCGCCGTCAAACTTAAAGCGTTTATAGTCGTTCATATTATGCCACTCGGTACCTATCTGGAACCATTCACCGTCGGGTGATGAAGTATAACTTCCCCCGGTTTTATCGAATCTGGCAGTCGGTTTATAGTAACCCGAGGAAAGAAGAACGTAATCGCCGTTGTTGTTTCTGACGTAGCCTGCTTCCAGGAACAGGTTGCCGTCCTTATAATATGCGACGTGTTGCCCGATTTTATCGTGGCTTAATGCAACCGCCGCGTCGAAATCTGTCGCTTTGACGTAAACTTTGCCGTCGATTTCCAGAACGTCCGAAAGCGTTGCTCCGTTGACGACTTCGTCGACGCCCGTCGAAAGCGTGCCGATGGTTTTGTCCTGCAATCCGACAAGCACGCCCGAACTTGCCTTATCGACAATCACGTACTGCGTGACACCCGCCGCAATCGTACCTCTTGCGCGCACGAATTTAATGTCCGTGTCGGGATCGGTCTCCACGTAACCCACGTTGAACGTTCCCGCGTATTCGGGGGCTGCGTAAACGTCGGCAAGCGAGATATACTTCCTGACGCTTGTGTTGCCGATGTCCGCCGCCGTCGCGACTTTTAATTTATATCTTTCTTTGACTTCGACGACTTCCTTTAAGAGCGTGCTGTTGACAACGTCGTCCATACGGGCGGCAATATTGTTTACGCCGATTGTCGAAAGTTTTTTGACGACAGCGTTTCCGTCGCCTTCGTATACTCTCTTATATTCAGCCGTTTCGCCCGCCGCCGCAAGACGGAAGAATCCGTTTTCGCCGTGTGCGTCTTCGTCAAGGATAAATTTCGCGTCGGCAGTCGAGTCCAAAACAAACACGTCGCCGTCGATATCCATTACGCTTGAAAGTCGTGCGGCGTTTACAAGGTCGTCGATACCTGCGGTTTGCAACTCTCCGATGGTCTTGTCTGCAAGCGCGACGACAACGCCGTTGCTTGCCTTTTCGGTGATGTTGTATCTGTCGCCGGTAAAGGCAAGTCCATCCTTGTATTTCACAAGATATACGGTTTTATCCCCTTCTTTTGCGGTGATAAACGTGCCTTTGTATTCTTTGCCCGCGGAAAGTGCGGGAAGCGCGATATATTCGCCGTCCGTCGCTTTTTCTGCGGTCGTGACGGAAACAACCTTCATAATATCGCCGACTTTGACGTTCTTGACATCTTTGTCGATTTCGGAAATTTTGCTGTCTTTCAGCTTTTTCAGAATGTCCGCGCTGGCGTCGGTAATCTCGATGACCTGACCGAGTTTCATATCGCCGATCGCGCCGTCAAGGGTGTTGAGAGTTTCGTCCGCAAGCGCTTTAAGGACGGGCTCGCTCTTCCCGACGTGCATAAGAGCGTATCTTACCAAAGAATCGGTTGACGAATATTCCGTGAGTTCTTCGTCGGTGACCTTTCCGTCTCTGCTGTAACCGTAAGTTTTCCACGGTTCTGCCTCGAAATAGTCCGCCTTTGTCGTTTCGACGTATCCGCGCCATTCAATGATTTCGGCGTATTTTGCGGGTTCTGTTCCGGTTGCGTCCTGAATCTTCGTGCGGACTGCCGCGCCTACACGGTAAAAATATTCAACGCCCGCTTCCGTTGCTGTTACAAAATCGTATTCATAATAGAACAAACCGCTTTCGTTCTTCGTCGAATAATCGGCGTCGTATCTTTCGGTAACCGTCATACCGTGGCTGTCTTCGGGCACGACGTATGCGATGCCGAAACGGTTTTGATTGCCCGATTTATCGTATCTGTTTTTGAAGTAGGGAAGTTCCGCCCCTGCTTTGAGTTTCCAGTTGCCGGCGTCGCTGACTTTTATCGTGCCCGCGTCGGCGTCAAGAAGATAATAAGTTTCGCCGCTGACTTTTTTGTCGTTTGAAACGTACTCAAAGTATTCGCTCGTGCCATTTGCTGCGATGAGCGTTTTCTGCGGGAACTGCGCGCGCGATCTTCTGTACAAGACCGCCGTGTTGTTTTGGTAATCCCATTCGGTATAAAGGTCACGGTCGAAATCGGGCAAAACGTCTTCAAACTTAATGTTGTTTATCGCGGAATTGAGATCGCCGATTTTCACGTTTGCGACAGTGTCCAGCACGCCGCCCGCGCCAAACGACACGCCGAGAAGATATTGCATTTCGGCGATGGTCATTTCGTTGAGTTCCAGTGATTTAAGCAGCGCGTTGAATCCGTCGATGACAGGCTCCGAAATATGTTCCTGCACTATCGGCTTGCTTGCAAGCCCCGTGGTTGTGTCGATACCCGTCTTTTTCAGAACGTCGCCAAGCGTAAAGCAGTTAAGCACGACTTTCAGATTATCGTCTTTGAAAACGTCCGCGACCTTTAACGCGCCAAGCGTTTCGCGACTTTTGTCGTCCACCGTGATTTCAAGCGAGTTTTCAAGGATTTTGATGATGTCGATGCCGAAAATACGCTTCGCGTCGGACACCGTCGTCTCCTTGATGTTGCCGCCTTTCACCATATCGTAAATGTCAAGTATGGATTTGTTGCGGATTTCAGCGTCCTTGTCGATGAAAGTGAATTCCTGCTTTGTGTAGTTTTCCACGTCGTTGACGGAAACCGCCGCCACCGCGTAGTACACCACGCCCGCAATCGTACCGCCGACAAGCAATACGCCCACGACAAGCCCTAAAATGAATGTAAGAAATTTTCCAAAACCGCCTTTCATAGTTCCTCCGATATATCGTAACGAAACAATATCGCATTATTTACTAATAATTATAATACTATATCAAAAATATATTTGCAAGCGATATGTATTTTTTATATACAATATAAAAATCCACCATTGCTCGGGTTTTTGAAAACCACTCTTTTCAAAAACCGTGAAAGGGGAATTCAGGGTTAGCGGCGCGCGGGTTCCGATGTGCGGTTATATTTGCTTCGCAAGTTATATTTTGACTTCGTCAAAGTGATATTTTGGCTGTCGCCAAAATTATATTTCGGCTTCCAGCCGAAGTTAAGGTAAATCCGCAACTTGCCTTAAAGGCAAATATCACTGCAACGCAATATCACTGCGTAAGCAATATCACTGCCGAAGGCAACAAGAGTTCCCTGAATGGGGAAAACAACACAAAAAAAGCACCCACTTGGGGTGCTTTAATGTTTTTGTTAAAACGGAAAGAAATCGATAGTCTACCGCCCCACGAGTACAAGTATCTCGTGGGGACCCCGTTGATGTTTCTTTTGGGGTTCTGAAAATCCTCCGCTGTTCGGGTTTTGGAAACCACGCTTTTCAAAACCCGTGAAAGGGGAATTCAGGGTTAGCAGCGCGCGGGCTCCCTGAATGGGGAAAACAACACAAAAAAAGCACCTCGTTCGAGATGCTTTTGACTGTTGTGTGCCCCGCCCCAAAACGGCAATCTTTTCATTTGCCGTTTTGAGAGCGACAGCGCAATTTATTTGCGTTTCGCGTCTTCTTTTGCGCCGATTTTCTTGATCGTCCTATACACCGCTTCGATACCGCCCTCGAAAACGCTGGTCTTTAAGCGATCCGACTTATCGTTGGAAGTGTGGTAATAATCGGTGGCGATGGGGTTTTGCGCGGCGAAGGTGATGGTTTTCACGCCTGCACGGCAGAACGGGGTGCTGTCGCAACCGCCGACGGGATTCCAGATTCTGCCCGTCTTTTTGACAAGTCCGAGTTCCTGCAAGGATTCGTAAAGCATATCGCCGAGTTCCATATCGAATTTGCACATTTGCGCGGCGTCGCCCTGAATGACCTCGAAGTAATCTTCGTCGGAGATGCTGTCGACATTGATCTGATAGCAATTTTTGAGCATGCCGTCGTCTTTATGGTGTTTCACGAACGCGCGCGAGCCGCGGAGACCGGATTCTTCGCAAGCCATAGCGGCGCAGATAAGACGGCAGTTTTCGGGCAAATCTTCGGGATGCGCGCTGAAATGTTTGGCGATTTCCTGATTCAAGCCGATGCCCGTAAGGTTATCCATACAGCCGGGGGACGCGATGGTTTTGTCGTGCGACAGGAATTGCGTGATGAAGTAAAGCCCCGGAATGCAGACGATGGGAAGGATATATCCGACGTATGCGTACCATTTCCATGTGGTGATGGTTGCGGCGTTTGTCCACAAGGGATTAGCGTACGTCCCGTCCGCGGCAAACTGCAACACGAATCCGAACACCAGAATCGAAAGGAGCCCTACGACGCCGTAAACGATTTTCGGAATGAACGTTTTGGGGTTTTTCTTTGCAAGATTCCAGTTCCAGCTGCTGTCGTAGTGCGCGGACAACACGATGGTATAGTCTGTCTTGCCGGACAAAGGCTCCTGCACGGTATAGAAGTTTTCGGTGTCTTTCTTTTTCCAAAGGAAGTCGAAAATCTGCGTGTAGAAACCGCCCATAAGCGCGAAGTATATGAAGCAAAGCGCAGCGATTACCGCGCCCGCTATCGGGTAAATAAAGAACGCGATAAGCGCGATAAGTCCGCCGATACCGATGTACGGGATCGAGCCGATTCCGCTTTCGGGTGCAACCTTGAACGGCTCGGACACGGGCTTGATTCCGATATTCTTTTCGTATTCTTCTTTGATGAGTTTGGCGCCGGCGCGTTCTTCGTCGGAACCCGGGAGACGCGGACCGATTTCCGTTTCGACTTTCTTAATAAAGTCCATCATACTTTCGGAAGCGGCTTTGAAGTCAAAATCTGCCATAATTTCCTCCAACGTTATTAAAAGATAAAGTAATTATAACACAGTGAAAAGGTTTATTTCAATATTTTTCGCGCACAAAGTCCTTTTTGCCCGAAAAAAATTTTTCGTTTATGTTCCCTTTTGAAAGAAATACCACGTTTGTTTTACAAGGTTCCCCTCCCGGGAGATTGCCACGCTGCGCTCGCAATGACAGAGTACTTCGTACGGAATATAACAAGAGTTTGTTTACCAGAATCTATTTGCAGAATTTTCGTTCTTTCTTTATTCTATCCCGTGCAACGCACTTTATGTCATTGCGAGGCATTGCCAACGGCGATGCCGTGGCAATCTCCCGGAAGGGATACCTTGTAAAAGCGATGGTGCGATGTTTTTACCTGTCGGCAAAAGCGATGTGCCTTCGGCGCGATGTGTGCCTTAGGCACGTTGTGGATTAAAAATTGACATTGCGAGCGAAAATACGGGGACCCCGCGGGATACTGTATAATGGGTCCCAACGGGATACTGTGTACCCGTTGGGAAAAGGAGTATGCGAGCGTAAGACAGACATTTGTCGCTTGCGACGATTGTCTGGTCAAGAATGAAGCATACGACGCGGAGGAAAAGGCGCACACAAGCAAAAGAGTGAGCATTATCTCTTGCGATAACGTGATTTCAAAAGCGCAGTTATCGGGGACCCCGCGGGATACTGTGTACTCGCGGGGAAAAGGCGCACACAAGCAAAAGACAAACAATTGTCGCTTGCGACGATTGTTTGGTCAAAAGTGCAGTGTGCGCCGTGGGGCAATGACATTACCACCGCAACTGCGGTGGTATTGTCTTTTGATGTGTTTTAGGATTAAGGAATTATGGATTGTGATCTGTGTTAATTTCGTGGCGTGGGGGGATTTCCGCCCTGTCCGCCGGGTTGACCGCCGGGTTGACCGCCACCGGGTTGCTCGGGTTGTCCGCCCTGTCTGCCGTTCGACCGCACGCCTATTGCCGTTATCGTTTCGGTCACCGAAAAGCTTGCAAGAAGGTTTTCGTCCGCATACAGACTATACGTGCCGTTGGTTGCGAGTTCGGGCGTCGACAGGATTATCGCCTGCGCCTGTTTTTTGAGCGTTATGCGGACCATTTCGCCGCCGTCCGCGTTTGTCAGAATGATTTCCGAGCCCGCCGGGACAGTGTTTACGCCGTACACAAGCACGTTGGATTTTGAGTTCGACGCGGGGATTTCCATCATTTCTTTGGACGACGCGACGAATACGTTGCCGTCGTCGATAAGGATTCCGCCGTCTGCGTCAAGTCCTGTGTCCGCGCCCGTCGTGGGGCCGTATACGATAAGTGTGCCGCCCGTGACGTAAATCGTGCCGTTGCTGTCCAAGCCGTCGCCCGACGCGTCGACCGTTATCGTTCCGCCCGAGATAATGATATGTTCGTTCACGCTTTCGTCATCGCTTGCGGCGTTTATGCCGGCGTCGATTGCGGTGATGTAAATCGTGCCGCCGCCTATTTCAACGTATGCGCCCTCGATTCCTTCGTATGAGCCGTTCACGGTGATTTCGCCGCCGTCGATTTTCACGAGTTCGTCGGCGTGGATTCCGTCGTCGAGAGTCGTAAGGTCAAGTGTGCCGCCTTTTATAAGCACGTTTCCCGAGTTCGTATGGATCGCGTCGTCGGACGAATTGATTTTCACGCGTGCGCCGTCAATGACGATAAAGTAATTCGAATTTTTTGTGACGGCGTATTCCGTGCCGTCGATTTCATATTTGATTTCGCCGCACTTGATGCCTTTCGTGCTTTGAATCATAGCGTATCGCGCGCCCTTGGTCGCTACGTCGTCGGCAACCTTTTTATAGGTATCGCCGCTTTTGATATATCTGAAATCGTCCTCGGTAAGGTCGTATGTCGCCATGCTTTCTGCGCTGTAACTCACAAACGTTGCCGAGGTTTCTATATCCACGCTTCCGCCCGTGATATATACGAACGTGTCCGCCTGAATTCCGTCGCCCGAAACGCTTGCAATTATCTTGCTGTTTTTAAGAGAAACGTATCCTTCGTCCAAAGTAAACTCTTGCGTTTCATCGTCACATTCCGCATTTAACGCGTCTTTTCCAGCGGATAAAACGTTTATTTTCGCGTTTTCCGCCTCAATGAACCTTGCGGACAAAGCGTGGTTTCCGACGGTCAAATTTATCGTCGAATCCGCAATCGAAAGCCCTTTTGAAACCTTTATTCCGTTCTTTTTCGCGCTTACTTTTATCGTTCCCGTGCCATTGATTTTCAGCGTGCCTTTGACGTGGATCGCGTTCACGTCGTCACCCTTACTTGCCACTTCGTTTTCGGTGTTTTCGCACGCGGTGATTATAAGCGTTGATTTTTTATTCGTGTTTGAAATCGCGATTCCCGTGCCGCCCGATATCGTCGCGTCGTTCAGAAACAGATGCACCGTTTCGCCGTTGCCGACGCTCACGGTTATCCCCGCGTACGCGCCCGTCAATATATAACTGCCCGCGCTCGTAATCGTCGTTACGTCGTTTGAAAGCACGGTCGCTCCGTCCGCGTTCACGTCTTTTGAAAGAGTCGACAAATCGACTGTTGCCGCATTTTCCACCGCGCTTTCTTTTTCGCTCACGTCGTAAACTGTCGGCGCGACGGCAGTCGTTTTTTTCAGTCCGCCGCTTTTGTCGTTTTCACTGTTGCAGGCGACAAGCGAAAACGAACATATCGCAATAATCGTTACTACCAAAACTTTCAAAATCCTCTTTTTCATGTTCCTGCTCCATTTTCTTTCATTTTTAAGCATAAGCCTTAATTTTATTAAAAATTTTTCATAAAAGATACTTAAAATTTCGGCAAAGTCGTGTTCGCGACAAGGTTTTCGCCGTGTCGATAACGCTATATCCTTATATAATTCGTAAACACCAAATAAAAAAGCACCGCTTTAGGCGTTCCCTATAAGGGATTTTTAGGCAATATAAAAGACTAACGAACACCTTTCGTTAGTCTTTCTTTTTTATCCCGCAAAAGCACACGACTTTGCTTGCAAAGTATAGTGTGCTAAACTTTTGAAAATTTTCCCACAAAATTAACAACTCGATAAATTGGAATTTGTCGCGCTCTGTTTTATAACCGAAAAGTTTTCGTCGCAATCGTTTCTCTAAAGGCTTTATCGTGTTCGACAAAAATCATCGTAGGCGAAAATTCTTTTATGAGCTGCTCAATCTGCATACGAGAATACACATCAATAAAGTTAAGTGGCTCATCCCATATGTACAGATGCGCTTGCTCACAGAGGCTTTTCGCTATCAAAACTTTTTTCTTTTGACCGCCTGAAAAATCTTGTATATCTTTTTCAAACTGTACGCGCTCAAAGTCCATTTTCCGCAGAATTGCTTTGAATAAACTTTCATCTATATGGTTTTCTTCAGCGAAAGCTGATAAACTCCCTTGTAGATGTGAGGTGTCCTGCGGCACATAGGATATGATAAGTCCCGATGCAAGCTGTATCGTACCTGTATGCTCGATTGGCTCACCGATTATAAGTTTAAGCAAACTGCTTTTTCCGCTTCCGTTTCTACCGTCAAGGACAACTCTATCTCCTTGCCGTATTGTAAATGAAACGGGTTCGCATATCGCATTTTCGTCATAACAAACAGAAACATCAGAAAGGGTAACGAGTGTTTCTGCGTGATACATCAACGTAGTGAGCTTCAAATTCTCGGCAGTTTCGATGTTTTTTAGAAGCCCTGATTTCTGCTCAATAGCTTGCAGTTGCCTTGCTTCGATTGCTTTTGACCGTTTCATCATCTTTGCTGCTTTATGCCCGACATAACCCTTGTCGGCTGCTCCTTTTTTCGATGCTTCTACACGATCAGACCACACCGCAGAGCGTTTCGCCGATTGTTGTAATCGAGCAATATCCTTTTGTAAGCGTTCATTTTGTTCGAGTTCAAATTCTTGTTGACGTTCAAAGTTCTCCATCCAAGACGAAAAATTTCCGCTTTGTACTTCAATGCTTGCTCTATTCAGCGACAAAATATGGTCAACACATCCATCCAAGAAGGCACGGTCGTGAGATACGAGTATAAAGCCTTTTTTCTTTTTTAAATATGCTGATACCATTTCACGAGCGTGAACGTCTAAATGGTTCGTTGGCTCGTCAATCAAAAGAAAATGTCCTTCGTTGCAAAATAAAGCCGCTAACAGTATCTTTGTCTGCTCACCGTTTGATAGAGTTTCAAATGGACGGTAAAGCACATCTGCCTCCACATCCAAGTAAGACAGTTCTCGCATTAACTCCCATTCCTCTGCCGCAGGGGCGATTTCAGAGAAAATTTCACACGTAAGCTTCGCTTTATCCGATACGGGATATGGAAAATAATCGAACTGCACGGATGCGTGAATTTTACCGCTATACTCATACTTTCCGAGCAAAAGATTTAACAGCGTTGTTTTTCCTCTGCCGTTTCTTCCCACAAAGCCGAGCTTCCAATCGGTATCAATTTGAAAGCTTATGTTTTCAAAAACATTATCATAACTCGTTGGATAGGAAAACGTAAGATTTTCTATTTTAATCATTGACATAAACTAAATCCTCCTTTGCATGGCTTAATAAATACAAAGTCGGCGTTTCGGTGATATTTCACTCCGTATAGATTTCACCGTTTTATACCGACACTATACGGAGTAAATCATGTGTAACAATCATTTCTTCTGCTTTCATGGGTAGCACCTCCTAAAAATTATTTGTTGTTTTCATCAAATTCTTATTTATCGATGAGTTGATTATAACATAAAATTAACTTTAATTCAATCTGTTTTATGTGGGTAAAAGAAAACTCGACTTATTGAAAGTCGAGTTTTATAAAATATTCAATTAAAATCCCTAAGAGTGACGCCCTTTCGCGATGCTTTCTGTTTTGTTTGATTTGCCTTATTCTTCGTCGGAAACGGTTTCGTTTACGGCGTTGATTTCGGCGTTGACTTCCGCCGCTTCTTCCGAGCTTTCGTTATCGACGGGGAATTCGGAATCTGTCGCGGACGTTACTTCCGTCACGTCTTCGGTCATCGTCACGGGTTTGCCGTTTTCGTCAAGCACGACTTCTTCTTCGGGTTCTTCGTGCGGGACGACCGCAATCGACATAATCTTGCTGCCTTCCCTGAGGTTCATGACTTTTACGCCCTTGGTATCCCTGCCGATCTTGCGAATTTCGTCCGCCGCGACTCTGATAATGATGCCGTTGTCGGCGATAATCATAATATCGTTGTCGGCGTTGATCATTTTCAGGCACACGAGTTTTCCGGTTTCCTCGTTGAACACGCCCGCTTTGACGCCCATACCCGCACGTCCTTGCACGCGGTATTCGTCGGGCGAGGAGCGTTTTCCGAAGCCGTTTTCGGAGATTGTCAGAACTTCTTTGTCTTCTTCGACCATTGCCATATCGACGGCGTAGTCGCCGGGGTTCAGTTTCATACTGCGTACGCCCTGGCAGTCTCTGCCCATTGCGCGGACGTCTGCCTCGCGGAAGCGGATACACTTGCCTTCGTGCGACGCGATGATAAGTTCTTCATCGCCTTTCGTGATCATTGCCGCGATGAGCTCATCCCCGTCAACCAACCGAATCGCCTTTTTACCGGTCTTTCTGATGCTTTCAAACTCGGATAATGCCGTTTTCTTGATAAGTCCTTGTTTGGTTGCGAGCATCAGATAGCCTTCGCCGCGTTCGGGCACGGGAAGGAGCGTCGCGACCTTTTCGCCGGGATCGAGCTGCAAAATGTTGATGACCGCGCGCCCGCGGGAGTTCCTGGACGCCTCGGGAATTTCATACCCTTTGATGACGTAAACCTTGCCGAAGTTGGTGAAGAACATAAGGTCGTCGTGGGTGGACGTCGTGAAGATGCTTTCCACAAAGTCTTCGTCTTTCGTCTTATGCGCGGTGATGCCCACGCCGCCCCTGTGCTGACTCTTGTATTCCGCAACGGGCTGACGTTTGACGTATCCGCCGTGAGTCATTGAAACGACGATGTCTTCCTTTTCGATAAGGTCTTCGATATTGATTTCGGAATAATCGTAGGAAACTTCGCTGCGACGCGGCGTATTGTACGTTTCCTTGACCTCCAAAAGTTCTTTCTTGACGATGTCGTTGACTTTGTTGATGTCGGCAAGAATTTCCTTGTAGTTGGCGATTTCGACTTCTTTTTGGGCAAGTTCGTCGTTGATTTTTTCGACTTCCAGAGAAGTAAGTCTGCGAAGTCTCATTTCAAGGATTGCCGCCGCCTGCTTGTCGCTGAGAAGGAACCTTTCCATAAGGGCTTTCGCGGCGGAGTCGTTGTCGGCGCTTTCTTTGATAACCTTAATGACCTCGTCGATGTTCGCAAGCGCGATTGCAAGACCTTTTAAGATATGTTCCCTTTCTTCCGCCTTTTCAAGGTCGAACCTCGTACGGCGGGTGATGACGTCTTCCTGGTGTCTGATGTAATAAGTCAGGATTTCTTTCAGATTGAGAATGCGCGGTTTTTTGTCGGCAAGGACAAGCATAATCATACTGAAACTGATTTGCATCTGGGTTTGTTTGAAAAGCGTGTTCAGAACGACCTGCGCGTTCGCGTCCTTTTTGATGTCGATTACGACGCGGAGACCGTGGCGGTCGGATTCGTCCTTAATGTCCGAAATGCCCTCTATTCGCTTGTCTTTGACCTGGTCGGCGATATTTTCGATAAGGCGCGCCTTGTTGACCTGATACGGAAGTTCGGTAACGACGATTCTCGTCCTGCCGTTTGCCATTTCTTCGATTTCGGTGCGGGCGCGGATTATGCAGCCTCCGCGACCGGTTTTGTATGCCTGACGAATGGACGCACGGCCGAGAACTATGCCTGCCGACGGAAAATCGGGCGCGGGAACGAATTTCATAAGGTCTTCGACTTCCAGTTCGGGGTTTTCCATAAGAGCGACGGTGGCGTCGATAACTTCGCCCAGATTGTGCGGGGGAATGGACGTCGCCATACCGACGGCGATACCGTCCGAACCGTTCACGAGAAGGTTGGGGTAACGCGAAGGAAGCACGACGGGCTGTTCACGCGTGTCGTCGAAGTTGGGGCAAAAGTCCACGACGCGTTTGTCAAGGTCGCGGATCATTTCGTTGGCGATTTTGGAAAGCCTTGCTTCTGTGTAACGATAAGCCGCCGCGGGGTCGCCGTCGACCGAACCGAAGTTGCCGTGTCCGTCGATAAGCGGGCAGCGGATCGAGAAGTCCTGAGCAAGCCTTACGAGAGCGTCGTAAACCGAGCTGTCGCCGTGGGGGTGATATTTGCCGAGAACGTCGCCGACGATAAGCGCGCACTTTCTGAACGGCTTGTCGCAGGTCAGATTAAGTTCGCTCATGCTGTAAAGGATACGGCGGTGTACGGGTTTCAGACCGTCCCTGACGTCGGGAATCGCACGGGATACGTTGACCGCCATTGCGTAGGCGATGAACGATTTTTTCATTTCCTGGTCAAGGTCGATTTTGACGATTTTCGACATCCCGAGATGTTCGACGAAATCTTTATCTTTCTGAGAATCGTTATTTTTGATTATCATTTTTCATCTCTCCTTAAATGTCAAGTTCTGTTACGAGCGTCGCGTTGTCTTCGATAAACTGACGGCGCAGTTCGGGCTGTTCGCCCATAAGAACGGTGAATATTTCGTCCGCGGCGATCGCGTCGTCCATATTTACGCGCAGCAGCGTGCGGGATTTCGGATCCATCGTGGTTTCCCAAAGTTGTTCGGGGTCCATTTCGCCAAGACCTTTGTAACGCTGAATTTCGTTGCCCTTTCGTCCGACGGAATCGAGATATTCGTTAAGTTCGTCATCGGAATAGCAATATTTGACGGTTTTGCCCTTCGTGACTTTATAAAGCGGGGGCTGCGCGATATAAACGTGACCGTTTTCGATGAGCGGGCGCATGAAACGGAAGAAGAACGTGAGCATAAGTATGCGGATATGGCTGCCGTCAACGTCGGCATCCGTCATACAGATGATGCGGTTGTAACGAAGCTTGCTTTCGTCAAAATCTTCCTTGATGCCCGCGCCGAACGCGGTGATCATCGTCTTTATTTCTTCGTTTTCAAGGACCTTATGGAGCCTTGCCTTTTCAACGTTCAGGATTTTACCGCGGAGGGGCAGTATTGCCTGAAAACGTCTGTCGCGCCCCATCTTTGCGCTGCCGCCTGCGGAGTCGCCCTCGACAAGGTAAATTTCGCAAAGAGAAGGATCTTTGTCCGAACAGTCGGCAAGTTTGCCGGGGAGCGTGGTGCTTTCAAGGGCGGATTTGCGCCTTGCAAGGTCGCGCGCGTTCCTTGCGGCTTCTCGTGCCTTCTGGGCGAGAACGCCTTTCATAATCAAATCTTTGGCTTCTTTGGGGTGTTCTTCGAGATACGAGCCCAACCCTTCGGCCATAGCCTTTGCGACGACCGTACGCATTTCGCTGTTGCCGAGTTTCGTCTTGGTCTGACCTTCGAACTGCGGGTTGGTGAGTTTCACGGAAATAACCGCCGTCAAGCCTTCCCTGACGTCGTCGCCCGAAAGTTTTTCGTCGCCTTTCAAGATATTGTTGTTTTTGCCGTAATCGTTGATGATTTTGGTGAGCGAGTTTTTGAAACCTTCCAGGTGCGTGCCGCCTTCTTCGGTATTGATGTTGTTGGCGAACGCGAAAATGGTTTCCGAATAACTGTCGTTGTACTGCATCGCGATTTCGACCTCGCCGTTTTCGTAACTTTCGTCAAAATAAATGACCTCCGGGAAAACGGTCTCTTTGTTTTTATTCAGACTTTCGACAAACTGGACGATACCGCCTTCGTAATGGAAAGTTTCGTCGCGTGCGGGCTCTTCGCGGCGGTCGATAAGCTGAATGGTCAACCCGCGGTTGAGATACGCAAGTTCGCGCAGGCGGATTTTCATCGTGTCGTAGTTGAAATCAAGCGTCTCGAAAATTTCGGGATCGGGATAAAACTGAATCGTCGTGCCGGTGCGGTCGGTCGTGCCGACTTCCTGCAACGGACGTTGCGCGATGCCCCTGTTGAAAATTTGTTTGTATATTTTTCCGTTCTGGTAAACGGTGGCTTCCAACCATTCGGACAATGCGTTCACGCAGGATACGCCGACGCCGTGCAGTCCGCCCGAGATTTTATAGCCGCTGCCGCCGAATTTTCCGCCGGCGTGCAACTTCGTCAGAACGACTTCAACGGCGGATTTACCCTCTTTCGGAATAATGCCCGTGGGGATTCCGCGGCCGTTATCGATGACTTTGCAACTGCCGTCCTTTTCAATCGAAACGATGATTTTGTCGCAGTATCCGGCAAGAGCCTCGTCGATACTGTTGTCGACGACTTCCGTAACAAGGTGATGCAAGCCCCTTTCGTCGGTCGAGCCGATGTACATACCCGGTCTTTTACGGACGGGATCCAGCCCTTCGAGGACCTGTATCGCGCCCTGGTCGTAAGATAAATTTTGTTGTTCCATAATACCTCCGTTTATATGAAAATAAAACCGTGTTTTTCAAAATGTGAAAAAAGCGCGCGCCCCGACAGATTGCTTATGTAAGCATGTTGTTTTCCGTCTTCGTCGTCGTAAAAAACGACGCTTCTGGGTTCGCCGGTTTTTTGTACCTTTACCATGCCTTCCGAAATGATTTCGTCAAGAGCCAGGGACAAGGTCGAATTTCCGACGCCTTCGTCGATTATCGCGACGACGTCCGTGTAAAACACGCGCATACGCTCTCCCGCGTACGCAATGCGTGCGCACGCATAAAGTAATAAGTATAATAATTATAACATATTATCAATAAATTACAAAACGTTTTTCGCGTCTTTTTGATAAATTATCCTTTTTTACGGGATTTTCGGGGCTTTTAAGGGCAAAATTCAATTTGTCGTGGGGGAATATATCCGTTTTTCTTATTTCGGTTCTGATAACCCCTGCGGCGCGGACGTCTTTTTTTACGGTTCCGCCGCGGATAAGAAACCGCGCGTTTTGCCGATATTTCCTAAAAATTCTTTTACTTTCTTTTCCGATATGATATAATAACCGTATGTTTATCAAATCGCTTCAACTGAAAAATTTCAGAAACTACGACGCGGCGTCCGTTACTTTCGGACAAGGCATCAACGTGCTTTCCGGCGAAAACGCAAGCGGAAAGACGAATATGCTGGAAGCGATTTATCTGTTGGGACTTGGCAAATCCCCCCGTACGAGCCGCGAAAAGGAGCTTATTTCGTTCAACGCCGAGCGCGCGTATATCAAGGCGGAAATCGCAAAAAAATACCGCACGCACGTCATCGAAATCGTAATTGAAAACAAAGGCGCGAAAAAGATAAAAATCGACAATCTTCCCGTGAAAAGACTGTCCGAACTTATCGGCATCGTCAACGTCGTTTACTTCTCCCCCGACGAAATGCGTTTCGTGAAGGCAGGCCCCGACGAACGACGGAGATTTTTGGACATTTCCCTTTCGCAACAATCGAAAACTTACTTTAAGTCGCTTGCAAAATACAACAAGATTCTGCAACAAAGAAACACCCTGCTCAAAAACGAAAACCGCAACGAAAACCTGAAAACCCTTTTGTCGATATGGGACGAGGGTATGGCGGAAGTCGGCGCGAATCTGATTCTTGCAAGGAAAAATTACGTAAAGAAACTTTCAACCCTTGCAAAAGATTCCCACTTTGAATTGTCGGACGGAAAAGAAACTCTGTCGCTGCAATACGAGTGCGCGATAAAAGGCGACACTTACGACGAAATTTACAATAATTTACTTTCCGCATTTTCGACGTCGGTGGAGCGCGACCGCGCCCTTATGTATACGTCGCAAGGTCCGCACCGCGACGATATTAAAATAATATTAAACGACGTGGACGCAAGAAAATTCGCGTCGCAGGGACAGCAACGAAGCGTGTCGCTTTCGGTCAAAATCGCAGAACTCACTCTTTTCAAAAACGAAACGGGCGAAGCCCCGATTTTACTTCTGGACGACGTTCTGAGCGAGCTTGACGTGGCGCGCCGCGAAAAACTTATCGAACTTGCAAACCGCACGCAAACGGTGATTACGTGCACTGAATTTGACGTTAAACCCATTAATTTGTCAAAACTGTACGTCGTAAATAACGGCACCGTCGCTGAAAAAAGATAAAATAAGCGCAAAAAACTTTCTTAAATAAATATACTTTATTTTTATAATATATACCGATTTTGTTTGTTTTTTTCGGTCAATAATGTTATCATATATTTATTATGATTGATATCAATACCCTTTGGAACGACACCAAAATCAAATTATCAGCAAGACTTCAGGCGATAAGTTACGAAGTATGGATTGAAAAACTGGAACCGATTTGTTTTATCGGTCATACTCTCGTGCTGCAAACGGGAAGTCAGAGCAGTAAAAACACAATCGTGAAAAATTACCGCGAAACAATCCTCGAAGCGGTGAAAGAAGTCAACCCCATTATCTCGGACGTTAAGATTATTATCGAATCCGAAAAAGCCGATTGTCTGAAACAGCAGGACTATACATTGGGGGACGAACTTGTCGTAAAAAAGGTTGAAAAATCCGATGACGCGGGTTTTTCGTTCAATAAAAAATATACCTTTTCAAACTTTGTCGTCGGTAAATCCAACGAGATCGCCTTCGCCGCGGCGCAAGCCGTGTCCGAGCATCCCGGCGGTCGTTTCAATCCCCTGTTCATATACGGCGGAGTCGGGCTTGGAAAAACCCACCTTATGCACGCAATCGGAAATTACATAAACGCAAAATTTCCGCAAAAACGCATAATGTACATCACGACGGACAAGTATATCGCCGACTATGTGGAGTCGATAAGAGATTCCAAAACAAGCGTCGCTTTCCGTGAAAAATATCGTTCCGTCGACGTGCTTATGATTGACGATATTCAGTTTATCGCGTCGAAACAAGGCACGCAGGAGGCGTTGTTCCACACCTTCAACGATTTATATCAGAACGACAAACATATCATTATTTCGTCGGATCGTCCGCCAAAGGAAATCGCTCCCCTTGAAGAAAGGCTTCGCACCCGTTTCCAGTGGGGACTTCTTGCGGACATTCAGCCGCCCGATATCGAAACGAGAATCGCAATTCTCAAAAAGAAAGCCGACGCCGAAAACTTTTATCTTTCGGACGATGTCGCGTCGTTTATCGCCAGCAATATGGAAAACAACATCCGCGATCTTGAAGGGCTTCTGAATAAGGTTATGTTTTATTCCCAACTTTCGGGACAGCCGGCGTCGCTTGCGATTGCGAAAGAGGCTCTTTCCGGGTATATCGAAACGAAAAAGGAACACTTTGACGCATACGACGTGCTTTCGACAACCTGCAAATACTTCGGCGTTTCCGAAAACGACGTTATCGGCAAAAAGAAAAACAAGGAATTTGTGGAGCCCCGCATGATCGCGATTTATCTTATCTGCGACATGCTTTCCGTCCCCCTTGTGTCGATCGGCGGTATTTTCGGCGGCCGCGACCACGCGACGATAATCCACGCGCGCGACAAAATTTCGGACCTTATTTCATCGAATAGCGGCGCGTCACAAAAACTAAAAATACAAATCAACGACATAAAAGACATGCTCTATAAACGCTGATTGTAGATATGTTCATAATAATTAAAAGTTTTCAACAAAGTTGTAAACATTAAAATCCACAACTTGTTGTTGGCACCAATCCGATTTTGTCAATATCTTGTGCGAAACGTTCACCTTCAACTTTTCCACAACCATTATTAACAAAATCATCATCAAGTATAAAATAACAATAAATAATTAAGGAGAAAACGATGAAACTTTCTTGCGACAGCCTTGACTTATCAGACGCTTTAACACAGGTGGGAAAAGCCCTTCCCTTAAAGAAAGTAATGCCGATATTGAACGGTATTAAACTGAAAGCGGAAGGAGATACTTTGACGCTTACCGCAACGGATCTCGAACTTTCAATCGAAAAGAAAATAAAGGCGGATATTTTTACCGAAGGAGAAACGGTTATCCTTGGAAAATATTTTACGGAATACGTCAGAAAAATCGATAAGGAAGACGTTATTATCGATACGTCCGGGGAAAACACCCTTAAACTTACCTACGGCGAAAATAACGGCTATATACAGACAATGGAAGCCGACGAATATCCCGCTTTCAAAAACGTCAACGACGAAAATTCTTTTTATATTGTAAAGAAAGAGTTGAAAAACCTTATCGAAAAAATCATATTCTGCACCGCAAGCGAAGATAACCGCCCAACGCTTAAAGGTTGCAGCATTGAAATTTCCGACAATAAAATAATCGGCGTCGCGTCAGACGGATACCGCCTTGCTTATTGCAAAAAAGAAATCGAATACGGCGGAGCGGATATTAAAATAATAGTCCCCGCAAGAAGTATGAGCGAAATTTCAAAACTTCTTGACGACAGCGACGAAAACGTAAAGGTGAGCATTGAGAAAAACTATTTTATGGTAGATCTCGAAAACACCAAAATCGTAACGCGACTTATCGAAGGCGAATATATCAATTACAATAAGATTATTCCTTCCGACTTCACAACCACCGTGTTTGTCGATAAAAAGGCGTTGGACACCGCAATCGACCGCGCGTCGCTTGCAACCCGCACCGAAAAGAAAAGCGTCGTAAAACTTGAAATCCGCGAAAAGAGAATGTCGATATCTGCGGAAAGCGAAATCAGCGGCATCAACGAAATAGTCAATATCGACCTTCTGGGACACGACCTTAACATCGGGTTCAACGCAAGATATCTTTCGGACAGCCTGCGCGCGATAAGCGACGATTTTGTGAAACTTTGCTTCACGACTTCGACCGCGCCCGGCGTCATCGTACCTACGGAAAAGAAGGAAGACGAATATCTTTACCTTATATTGCCCGTGCGTATTATCAACTGACAAAAACTTATTTCAAAACAAAAAAACACACTGCGAAAAATTGCAGTGTGTTTTGTTTTATCCTTTTTATTATATTTTATTTTTTTAATTAATTGGTGCTATAGAAATTATATAACTCGTGTCCTTCTTGGGAGGTCGTTTAATAGTAGCATCATCTTTATTAGAATAGCATTTTATAGTCGAAGGAAGTGGTGCCTCTAGGTCTAATACAAAATAGTAGATTCCTATAAATGTTTCAGTTCTATTTCCATTCAATTCAAAGAGAATAGTATTATCAGAATTAACAACAGGTTTTTCTATACTTTGTATAGTTTTTCCATCATTTACAGTAAATACAACATCATGGTATGTTAGCACTAATTCTTTATAATAAACTCCATTTGAAAAACTAGGATAGTAACTAGAGAATTCTTCGCCTGGTACACTCCATTCAGATTTTTCTGCTTCAGTTAAAAATTCCTCAGCTTTAAAATATAAAATTTTGAGTTCTCCATTATTTGTATTAACAAATATAATTCCATCATTGTATAGATAGCTATAAAGATTTCTTGATCTATCAACATAGTTTGTTCCATCTAAAGCATACATTATAACAGAAGAGATAGTCATATCACTTTCTGGATTGTTGAAGATGAGTCTTCCTGTAATTTTTTTTCCACTTTCTATATTGCTGACTTTTGAAATTAGATATGAGTAGTTTCTTTCAACACCACAGCAAGTATGATCAACAGTATTTAGAATAAATAACTTTCCATTTAGGACGAACATATCTTTAATAAGATCTATACCTTTATCAGTTATTCCATCCATGAGTGGTCTCAATCTAATACGAGAACTTGTTTGAGAGTAATCTTCTTCAGAATATGTTAATCTTGTTTCTTGTACTTGTTCATTTTTCTCATTTAAAACTGTTACTTTTTCATAACCAGTTACCTTTTTCATTTTTCCATCAATAAATGAATAAGCATTATTATTATAGTCAAAAACGAAAGTTGGTGTCTTCCATGCCATTTTTCCAGGGTTAAATTCTAAAGAATAATAAACAAAAGTAACATTAATATTACTGTAGTGAACCACATCTGTACGAGTTCTTCTATCTATTGATTCTTTTACAAAAATAATACCATTTTTATCTTTGTAAACTGCAAGTGCACTATTACCTCTTCCATCAACAATATTACTTGAAATATCACGAAGAGTTAATGTAACATTGTCTTCATCATTTAAGCGAATTTCATATTTTTTATCGCCCATAAGAGCCATGCCAAATTCATCAACTTCATCAAGGTTATTTTCACCAAGAGCATAGATCTTTCCAGTATTTGTATCAAGAATATAAGATTGAACGAATCTGTTTGTATAATAATCTACGCTGTCATATTTATCAGCATTCGCCTCAGTTTTTCTTTCAGGAAGATCAGCCGCTGTAAAACGAGTAATTGTTCCATCGGCTTCCTCAATTGTATAAACACCACCAAGATAGCATTCATTAGGAATAGGTATAGCAAAGCAGATAAATGCAAAATTATTTACAACTTTAAGTTTTATAATATCAAGAGCAAAAGTATCTTGAGATTTTACAATTGTGACTTCAACAATTTTTTCTTTTTCGTCAAGCTCATCTTCAGGAATGGTGTCTGCATAGACATAATCTACAACATTATCAGCATTTCTTTCTTGGCGTGGAATTTCGTTTCCGCTTTCATCTAATTCATAGATATAGTTCCAATCATTTTCCTCAGGAAGAGTGACTTCTTGTCTTTCCTCATCTACTAAAAGTGCAGTTCCAGTTTCATCAGCAGCATAGTATTTTACATTTCCATCAGTTGTTTCATGTATTGCATAGCTCTGAACACCATCAACTTTGTAGCTGAAGAGTTTCTTATACTCAGTGCCAAGTTTTTCTTTATGAATAACTTCTTCAGTCTTGAATAAGAGATTTCCATTCTCATTTTTTGCTTGAATGGGTTGACCATTTTCATCGACTTTTTCAATTAATTGACCAGGGTTATTAGGGTCTTCTACCATTTCATAGATTGGTTCTTCAGTAGTGACAATTTCAACTCTTTCTGTATAAGTATCAATCATCACATGCGTTAAGAAAACCTTTCTAACTTGGCTAAATGTAATTTCTTTATTAATTAATTCATCAAAATCTGAGAAAGCACTTAAATACTGTCTGACTTTAGGGCTGTCTGAGTCAGCTGCTGCAACTGCGCCAGTTTTCGTAGTAATTCCAAGGTATTTAGTTCCAGCAGGAATATTTACTTTAAATGTACTAAGATTTACTTTTGATTGTTTTACAGTCGCTTTTACTTGTTGAACTACTTCAGTTTTTGAATATTGGCAAACTGTACATGTAAATGTCTTTTCAGTTCCAGCAGAATTTAAAACACCATTTCCAAATTTATGTTTTTCTTTTCCAGAAACTTCAGTACTGTGTTCACATGTTGCTTTGTGCCAGTGGTAAGTTGAATCGTTTTCCCATGCCTGTGAGAATGTATGCGTATGGACATGAACATCAGGAGTTGGATCACCTCCGGGATCTTTCCTACTATTAAAATCACAGGCTACTAGGATAGACGTCATCATTACTAGTATTAAAGTAATAATGAAAATTTTACTAATTGTCGTTTTTTTCATCTTTATTCCTCCTTAGAATAAATTATTAATATACGATCTCCTTAGTATATTCATATGTTTTATGGAATTCTAGCTATTTAGAACAAATAATTATATGATATTTTCGTAATGGAGGGTAGTTATGGCCTCGACACCCGCAAGATAAAGCCCGTTTTCGTATCTACCTTCCCACGGCTTAAAAGACAGTGTTTCGTCGCTCATAGCGCCCCACAAGCCTTTAAGCGCGCCCGACTCGTCCCACTTTGCAAGATAAGATATTTCCGAAAAGTTTTTATTTAATTCCGTCCATAAATCTCTGACGAAATCTTTGCCGTCTTTCGACGAACCGCACTTCCCGATCAATGTAATTTTCGGCAAGGTTATTCTGGTGGTTTCCATACTTTATCTTAAAAATTAACATCTTAAACTGTCGATTAAGTCGTAAATGCGTTGCAAATCGTCGTTGGAATAATAATTGATTTTGTTTTAACTTTTTTGTTACTTTTCTTCTTCGACTTTTCTTATCGGAAACATAAGGAAGTTTTCGTTGGTTTTCGGATTAGTGAAATTTTGCACGCTTCCGACAAGGTTTATCTTGTTTGCGATAAGGTATCCGATAAGTTCCTTAAAAGTTTCGGTCGACTCCACCTTTGCCTTTATATATTCAAAAGACGGTATCTCCCATTTTGTCCAGCCGCTTGGAGCGACGGCGTTGTCGACGGCTTCGACACCCGCAAGATAAAGCCCGTTTTCATATCCGCCTTCCCACGGCTTAAAAGACAGTGATTCGTCGCTCATAGCGCCCCACAGACCTTTAAGCGTGCCCGACTCGTCCCACTTTGCAAGATAAGATATTTCCGAAAAGTTTTTGTTTAATTCCGTCCATAAATCTCTGACGAAATCTTTGCCGTCTTTCGACGAACCGCACTTCCCGATCAATGTAATTTTCGGCAAGGTTATTCTGGTGGTTTCCATACTTTATCTTAAAAATTAATGTCTTAAACTGTCGATTAAGTCGTAAATGCGTTGCAAATCGTCGTTGGAATAATAGTTTATTCGGATTTGTCCTTTTTCTTCGCCGCCAAGGATCGTGACCTTTGTGTTGAAGATTCGTTTCATATCGTTGACAAAGCCTTTAAGTTCCTTCGATTGTTTTTCCTTTCTTGCGCCGGTCGGGATAAGTTTTCTGCCGAGATAAAGTTGGATTTGCTGTTCAAGATCTCTCACGGACATTTTGTTGTCGCACGCTTTGTTGGCGTAATATACCTGCACTTCGGGGTCGGTAACGACGACAAGACATCTTGCGTGGCTTCCCGAAAGTCTGCCTGCCCTTACGAGTTCCAGAACTTCTTTGTCAAGCGACAAGAGCCTTAAAAGGTTGGTTACGACGGGGCGGCTCATACCGATACGTTCCGCCGCTTCTTCCTGCGTCAGGTCGCACGATTTGATAAGTTCCGCGATACCTTCCGCCGCTTCGACGGGGTTCAAGTCCTCACGTTGAAGGTTTTCGATAAGGGCGATTTCTCTCATTTCGCGCGGGGTAAGTTCCCTTACGACGCATGGCACCGAGGTAAGACCGGCAAGTCGCGCCGCGCGGAAACGCCTTTCGCCCGCGATTATGACGTATCTGTTGCCGCTTCTCAAAACTATCAGAGGCTGGATAATGCCGAATGTCTTAATCGACGCCGCAAGTTCTTCCAGAGCGGCTTTGTCAAAAACTTTACGCGGCTGATAAGGGTTGGTGTCGATAAGGGAAATATCGACGTTCATTATTTCGCGGGATACGGCGGATTCGCTTTTTTCCGCAATCGTTTCTTCTTCCTTCATATTGCCGAGCAAGGCAGCAAGACCTTTTCCGATACCTTTGTTTGACATAAAACACCTCGTATGTAAAAGTATTTTTTTTCAGTATAACATTAAAAAGGCGAATAATCAATTATTTACAAAAATTTGTGAAACATTATTTTTGTGAAACATAAGAAAATAAAAAGCGGATAAAATAAAAAAACGCTGTTTTCACAGCGGATTTTTCTTGATTGCGCCAAATTTTCTCGGATAAATTCTCGGCGTGTCTTCAATCTTTTCGTAAACGACGATGTTTCTTTCGCCGACGTCAAAAGGAAGACAGAAATTGAAAACCTCGGTTTTTTTCGCGTTGAGCGCGGCTTCCGCCGTCTTTGCGGTTTCCACGTCGGACAAATCCTTGCCTTTATAATTTATAAAAACGCCGTGCTTTTTAAGGAGCGGGATTGAAAGTTCCAGAAGGATGTTCGTCTGACCGACCGCCCTTGCGACGACGACGTCGGCACTCCCCCTTAAAAGTTTTTCGCCCGCTTCTTCCGCCCTTAAATGTTTGGCTTTTGCGTTTTTAAGGAAAAGTTCGCTTACGGCAAAGTTCAGAAAATCCACGCGTTTTGAAAGCGCGTCAAGCATAATTACGGCAATATCGTCACGGATAATTTTAAGTGGTATCGACGGGAATCCCGCGCCCGCCCCGATATCGACGACGGCGGCGTTTTCTTTTATAAATTTTGCGGCGGAAATACTGTCTACAATATGTTTTACGATAAACTCTTTTTCGTCGGTAATGGCAGTTAAATTGACGTTTTTGTTGTATTCAACCACAGTTTCGTAAAATTTGTAAAGCTTTTCGCATTGGTTGTCGGTAACGCTTATGCCGACGGATTCAGCCGCGGTTTTAAGCGTTGTAAAAAAGGATTCAGTCATTCTTTTTCGCTTTCCTTTTTGTGAAATATTTTTTCATGTGGTCGCGCAATCCGCCGGTTGCGTAGTCGGATTTCACGATAAGAATGCAGACAAGCGCAACGAGTATCGCGACGGCGCAGTACGGGAACAGCACGCTGTAATCGCCGACTTTCACGACCTCGGTATTGACGCCGTTTACGATTTGTTCGATGACGTACGTCTTGCCCGTTTTCTTGCCGACTTCCTTGATTACGTAGCCGGCGAGTATGGGAGTGACGACCATTGCGGCGGTTGTAGAGCCCGCAAAGATACCCGTGTTTTGCCCGATGTTTTTGGCTTTGCTGAGTTCCAGATAAAACGGATACAGATTAGCCATTGCAAAGCCGTAGCCGACGCCCTCGACCATAAAGAAGAAAACAAGCGGGATTTTCAGTTCAAGTCCCGAGTCTTTTTTGGAAAACGGCATCGCGGCAAGCAGCGCGACCATCATAAGCGCAAGTCCGATCGTTATCGTGTACTTACGGCCGATTTTCTTTGCGACGTGAGAAGCGAATATAAACCCGGGCAGCGCGCCGATTATGACGAATACCAGCGGCAGTTGCGGCATTTTGAAGCCGAGCATTACGTCGCTGTACACGGTGAAATTCGACACGAGCGCGTTGTACGCGATATAAAAGAAGAACACGCTTGCAAGAATGAAAATCTTATTGAAAAGATTGCCCTTCATCTGCTGCTTGTCAAGTTCTTCCACAACGACGGTTTCGCTTTTGTATTTTTCGGGGTAGTCGCGTTTATATTCTTCCAAACGACGATTGAAGTCGTCCGTCACCCGTTTTTCGCTGAAAGTGAACGAGTATGCGGCAACCGTTATAAGACTGCTGCCGACAACCGCAAGACAAATCGGCAAAAATTGCGCATTTTTCGCGGCTTTAAGGGGCATGAACGCCATCGCCAGCACGATACCAACGGCGGTGAACGCGACGGACACAAGATTCGCAATCGAGTTTGCCCTGCCTCGGTCGGGCTCGTATACGAAATCGGGCACGAGAGAAAGCCCCGCGCTTCTGTACGCCGCCATCGCGATAAGAGTCACCGTCAGCGATACGATATACGGGGCAAGTTGCCTTTCCGACGCGAATACGCCAACAAGACACAACCCGATAAGAGATATCGCCGTGCCGGCGTAAATATACGGCGTGCGCTTGCCGAAACGGCTTTTGCATCTGTCCGAAAAGTGGCCGAAAAGAGGCAGAATAAAAAGCCCGACAATATTGTCGATTGCAAGAATCCACCCGCTTTCGTACGGTTCGAGCGCGAATGAATACGTGTTTATTGATTGAATAAGTTGATCGTATACGTTCCAGAAAATTGAAATCCAGCCGAATACAAGCGATGCGAGCGCAACGTTTCTCTTATCGAATTTCATAAATACCTCTTCAATCCGAAATTATACCATACGCCGCGACGATTTAACAAATCATTTGTTTGAAATTTCTGGAAGATATGGTATACTTATGTAAAATATATCGACAAAAAAGGACTGTTATGAAAAAATTCGGAATGGTTATCGCAATCGGACGCGAAGTCAAAGGAGTGCTCGAAGCCTTTGGGAAAGTCGAAAAAATCGAAAATAAGCCGTACGACACGTACCTTGTCAGCCGCGAAAACGCCCTGATTTACGTCGTGGTGTCCGGCATGGGCGAAATATCGGCCGCGGGAGCAACCGAGTATTTAATCGCGAAATACGACGTACGGGCGATATTCAACTTCGGTTTCGTCGGGACGCTTACGAAACGCTTCGGCTGCAAGGACGTCGCGGTTGTCGAAAAAGTCGTGCATTACGAAATCGACACGTCGGCAATCGACAACGTGAAAGCGGGCCATTACGACGAAAATCCCGACCCGTACTTTTATTTCGACAAAAATCTTGTTTCCGCGGTGAAAAAGGATTTCCCAAAAATTAAGACGGCAAGGCTTGCTTCCGGGGACAAGTTCATTTCGTCAAGCGAAGTTAAAGATAAACTTATTGCGGATTTCGATGCCGAAATCTGCGATATGGAAGGCGCGGGAATTTGCATTATCGCAAACAAAAACGGAGTGCCTGCTCTGAGCCTTAAAATCGTCAGCGACAACGCCGACGAAACAAGCCCCGCCGACTTCAACGAAATCGCAGACCAAGGGACAAGCGATTGCGCGAAAATAATCGTCGACGTTATCGACGCGATTGCGCGCGAAAAATAAAAAGGCAAAAAGCCGAAAAATCACGAAAAAAACAAAGGATAAAATTTTATATATTATATAATAATATATAAAATTCAAAAACTATGGAAACCATCAAATCTTTTCTTATAAATCACGATGCCCACCCGGAGGGGGTTTACCTTTCTCATGAGGAGCACAATATCTATACTTACGACCTTCGTTTCAAAAAACCGAACGCGGGCGATTTCCTTACGACTGCCGCGGCGCATACCGTTGAGCACCTTTTCGCAACCGTGATAAGAAACAGCGCGGTCAAAGACAAGGTTGTTTATTTCGGGCCGATGGGCTGCCGCACGGGCTTTTATCTGCTTATGCTCGACACCACGCTTGACGAAGTAAAGCTTATTGTGAAAGAGTGCTTTGAAAAGTGTCTGGAAATGACGGAAATCCCGGGCTCAAAGCGGCAGGAATGCGGGAATTATCTCGACCACGATCTCGAAGGCGCAAAGGAAGAAATCAGAGCGTTTTTGCCCCATATTATTTAATCGGCATAAAGAATGCTTTTAATTGGCGCATACTTATAAATTAAAGGAAAAAAACATTTACATGACAAAAAGTCTGAGCCCGGCGCAAACCCTGTCGAACAACTCGCAGAAAAACAGAAAAACATCGGAATGGCGTCAAGCAAGAAAACGTTTCTATTGAAAATAAACGTTTTTAAGACGAAACGCGCTTATAATAAACCGCCCGAAACGGCGGTTTTTTGTTATACCGAAAAAAATAATAAAAACAAAAGTCTTAACGGCAAATTATTCAAGACAAAACGATTGTGAAATTATCATAACAGGCATTATCATTCACGCTCCTTGCCGCAACAGCAAAAAAGAAAAGAACAATCAAATCCGGAATACAAAAGACTTTTTCCTGTTTTTATACTAAAACACAGCGAAAAACAAACAAAAAAACCGGCTAATACCAATATAAAAAGAAAACAAAACACCTCGCCAAAAACGACAATGTTTTACGTGAAACGCCCGTTTTTGCCAAGAAAAACGGCACTATTTAATTCAAACGATCAAGAGTTGTGCCGCATTTCAGGCATGAGTTTTGGTTGTTTTTCACACAATCTTCGCAAAAGCAAGCGCCGCATGACTTACATACATACATTTTTTCGGGTGAAAATGACTTATTACACGACGTACATTTCATAATAATTACCGCCTTTTCCTAATATAATTTATTGCAATTATTTCCAAAAAAACGCGAAATATACCTTGTCCGAAAAAGCCGAAAGTTATCCACAAAACCGCGCCCTTAAATTTACACGGAGAAAGAACGGAAAATCACGAAACAAAACGATAAAAACAATTAAAAATAGCCCAAAATCCCCGTAAAAACAGCCTAAAACACGCCCAAAACAACGGCTTTTGTTCCACGTGGAACAAATGTGGACAACTAATTGTTTCGCGCGAAACATATAAAATCGATACATCTTAAAACTGTCAAAATATCCCGTTGTTTCACGTGAAACGGCGCTTCTTAAAAATGTGGATATCTTTTAATTGTTTTTCCAGTAAATTGACATATTGTCAACCGATTGTTATAATATTTTTGAGAAAAATAACATAAAAGAAGGTTTTATGGCTACCGATCTGAATTATATTAAATACGTTGTCGAACAAATTGATTTACCGGATATTTCTTTCAAGAAAATGTTTGGCGAATATATGGTATATTATAAAGCCGTGCCCGTTTTACTTGTTTGCGACGATTGTGCTTTTGTTAAGATTTTTAAAGAAACAACCGAACTTCTTGGTGAAGATTGCGAACAAGGATATCCATACGACGGCGCAAAGTTGCATTACGTGCTTGATATTGATAATTCCGATCTCGCAAGACAAACAGTTATTGTTGTATATAATGGTCGAAAGAATATGCCAAAGAAATCAAAATAGCAATGTTTTTATTTGCCCGAGTTTTCGGGCTTTTTAATTATTATTTTGCCGTGTTCCGAAAAGGTGTATTTTTTATGGAAAGTGCCGTTTTATTGATATTTGGCATGCTTGTCCGGAATAAAAGTAAGAATTGTCAATATCTGATTACAATGTAATAATTTTGTTTTTTGTGCGGACAATACATTATTGTTGAAATTGTTATTCGTTCCTTGTGTTTTGAATTTACTCCAAATTAAATATATTTTCTTGCGAGTTTCCAATTATCAAAAAATAAAGAGTTTTACTTTTTCGTGTTTGCAGTATTGTTACCTCAAAGTATAGGTTATGTTGTTTTGTCTTGTGTATTTGCGTTGAGTTTTTATGAAAGGCGTATTTGCGGTTGGCTCGGAAGTAGTTGCCGTTTGCGATATTATAATATTCAAAAACATTGCATTTTGTCGTAATTACTTGTCGTGTTTGTCTTTGGGTGCTTTTGATTGAGTGGTTGCGGGGATTGTTTTTTCTGATTGTTTGATTTGATTGATTGTTCCGGTTGGTTGTTTTTTTGTTGAGTGGTTGTGATTTTGTGAGAAAGAAAAAGTTATGGTCGGACGGTGAATTTTCATAGTTGCCGTTGTTAAACCTTACGTAAAAATGAGTGCGGTCTGATTCAAACGGTTGATCTTTTGATTTGGGCGTGTATTGTTTGTTGTGAAAACGCTTTTGTGTTTTGAACGTCGTTTTGCGAGCGGCACAAGTTAAATCGTTTGCCAAATAGCGATTGATACGTTCTTGTGTTTAAGAAAACGCAGTGGGTTGTTCGGCCTTGTTTTAATTGCGTGGATTTTATGGCGCAAACGGTAGTGGCGTAATCGTCGGCGCGCAAATGATTTTTGATTGTAAAAAAATAACCATTGAAGCGAACCGTGAAAAATGTGACCGATACGGATTGAACGATATCGTTGCCAAAACGCCGATATTTCAACGCTTTTATGAAAAATGCTCGCTTGTAGTACATACAGTACAACTGCGTTCGCCTTTTCCAAAAATCATCTGAAATCTCGGCGTTTTCGGTTGTGAACAAGTTTTCCGTCATGTTTTTAGAATAAGACAAGACGCGCGAGCGTCTTAATACTTTACCGTATAAGCCGTGAGCGTAACGCAATATTAGTCAAAAACACGACGGAAAACCTAAGTTAGTATTATTATCTGTTGGCATAATTATGATTTTGGATGTGAAAAGGGTGTAAAATGCAAATAATGTTTTTTCGGGTTGTTTTAGGTCGAATAATTTTGCGTTGTCTGATCGTAAAAACAATAATTTTTGATAAGTGCTTGTTTATGGGCGAGCGCCGGCGATTTGCGGTGTGTTTGTTCCGAAACCCGACCTTGAACGGATGTCGCATATCGCACAAACAACCGTTAAAACACAAATGCCGGAAATCGGCAAATAAACTATCTGCAATAACTACGGCGGGTTTATTAAAACCGAGTTGTTTGTCGTAAATGCAGGGCTTATGAAGTTTGACTTGCTTTTGTATTGCTGCATGCCGGGGCGGTATTGTTTGAAGTTTAGTTTCAGGCGAAACAACGTATGACTGTTTTGATTATTGTTGCAGGCGAACGGTGGTTTGTTGATTGATATTTGTTGCAAGCACAACAAAGGTTTTTGCATTGTCGAATAATGCAAAAATGAAATAATTTCGGACAAAAATAAAAGAATGTAAACTGGGAAAAGCATAAACATTGGCAGAAAAACTATACAAGTGTCTAATTTTTATAGCCGGGCGGAAACAAATATTAATTTAAAAGAGCTGTTGTTTGTTTTTTGACGGAAAACGGCACAAAATCTTCGAAAACAATTTTTTAAACCGTACAAAGTACGGTTTAATTTTTCAAAAAAGAGAAAAAGGTTTTTTCTTTTGAAAAAGATTTTGAACGAAACGAGATATTTGCCGTTTCGTTTTCCGAAAACGGAAAGTTTTTTATTTTATGTGCAATCGAACGGAAAAAATCGCCTTATACTTTTTACCGAAAAGTTATCGGGGCGGAAAACGGCATTTATTCAAAAGGCGTCAAATCGGTTGACACGCGAACAAAATTTCCTTATAATTGACTGGCATTGTTATATTATAATAACAATAGTAACGAAGAAATAATCCCTATCAAGGAGGCATATATGAAAAGGACATTCCAACCCAAGAAAAGACACGTAACCAAGGTACATGGTTTCAGGAAGAGAATGCAAACCAAGCAAGGCCGCAACGTTCTGAAACGTCGCCGCAACAAAGGCAGAGCAAAACTTACCCCGCACAACTAATTGTGCGGGCAGACGCTCCCCCGAACAATGCAAAAGGAATATAAGTTAAAAAAACGCGCGTCTTTCAACTACATTTACAGGAAAGGCACGGTTTTTTCAAACGACGATTTCGTTTTGTACACAGTAAAGACGAAAGGGGCGCTCAAAGTCGGATTTTCGGTTTCGAAAAAGGTCGGCGGCAGCGTCCAGCGAAACAGGGTAAAACGACAGATGCGCGAAAGCGTCCGTCTTATGATACCCGAGATAACCCCCGGGTACAACATAATATTCGTGGCGAGAAGCACAGTCTACGGCAAGAAAAGCAGCGTCATTGCCGATTCGATGAGGTCGCTCCTCAAAAAGGCCGGACTTTTGGGCCATTCCTTATGATTATGAAAACGCTCGCCCGTATTTTAATTGGATTTTACAAACGTTTTATTTCGATAAATCTTACGCGGCCGTGCATATACGTGCCGACGTGTTCGATTTATACCCTGACCGCAATTGAAAAACACGGATTCTTTAAGGGATGCGTAATGGGTGCGAAAAGGATACTTCGATGCACCCCTTTCCACGAGGGCGGCTACGACCCCGTGGCAGAAAACTATAAAGGAAACGCAAAATGGTTAGTATAATGGAGATGGGCCTTGCGGCGAACAAAATTGCCGAAGGCGTAATGTGGCTTATCGACGCGCTGAACAAGGGTATCGGTAACTACGGTGTGGCGGTAATCTGCTTCACGCTCATCTTAAAGCTCGCGATGTCGCCCTTCGACGTATGGCAGAAAGTCGTAATGACGAAGAACAACCGCGCGATGGAAAGAATGAAGCCGCAACTTGAAAAATTGCAGCAGCAGTACGCCGGAAATAAGGAGTTGTATTCGCAAAAGCAGATGGAACTTTACCGCAAGGAAAAGTACAGCATGCTTGGAAGTTGTCTTCCGTCGATAATCTCGCTTGTCATATTCTTCATGGTTTTTTCGGGATTTAACGGCATGGTAAAGCAATACAACATCAACATGTACAAGGATTTGTCAAGCTCGTACTATTCGACCTACGAAACACAACGCGCCGCGGCATATACGGCGGAATACAATCGTTTAATAAACGACGGAAAGAGCGAAACGGAAGCGGACGAGGCGGCAACCATTGTCGCAAAAGAAACCGCAACGACGGCAGCGCAAAACGCGATCGTAAGCCTTTTTGACGACAAATACAAAAAAGAAATCAAGTTCATGTGGGTAAACAACGTGTTTATGCCCGACAGCTGGAAGAATCCTATCCCCGATTACGAAACGTTTATCGGCAACGGAATCGGAAAACTCGGCATCGACACCGCTTCTATCGAGCACGGCAACCGTACCGAATACGAAGAAGTCATGAACCCGCTTATCGCGAAGTATAACCAGGTCAAGAGAAACGGAAAGAGCGGCAGCCGCTGGGACGGCTTTATGTTATTGCCCATAATCACCGGACTTATCACTTTCGCGTCCACCAAACTTATGAAACAAACCCAGCCGCCCCAACCCCCGACGGCTAACGACAGCGGCAAAGATATGCAAAACGCAATGCAGGCAAATATGAAAATGATGCAGTGGTTTATGCCCATTATGCTTGCGGTGTTCGCCCTTTTGTACAGCACGGCGTTCACGGTATATATGGTAATAAGCAACCTGTTCAGCACCGTTTTCCAACTTATTTACAATGCGTGCGTAAAGGTCAACGACAAGCGAAACGAAGAAAAACGCCTTGAAACGACCTTCAAATAATAAGGAGTCCCTATGGAAAAAATCGAAGTCAAAGCGTCCTCGGTCGAAAAAGCCATCGAGGAAGGCTTGAAAGAACTCGGCATCGAAAGAGAAAACGCCGAAATAGAAGTTTTGCAGGAAGGCGGGCTTTTCAGCAAGGCGGTCGTAACCGTCCAAAGAAAGGAAACACCCGCGGACATTGTCATCGACTTTCTGAACGGCTTGTTTGAAAGAATGAATCTGAGATGCTATGCCGACTGCGAAGTCAAAGACGAAGAAATCGTCGTCAATATCACGGGAAGCGACAGCGGCGTCATTATCGGATACCGCGGCGAAGTGCTTGACGCGATACAGTATCTTGCGCTCATTCTTGTCAACGAAAGCGGACACAACTTTATCCGCGTGTCGATCAACGCCGAAAACTACCGCGAAAAACGCATCGAAACGCTGGAATCCCTTGCAAACCGCCTTGCATACAAGGCGTACCGCACGGGAAGAAAGGTCGAGCTTGAACCCATGAACCCGTTTGAACGCCGCGTGATCCACACCGCGCTTCAAAACAGCAAATACGCCACGACCGAATCCGAGGGAGAAGATATGAACCGTCATATCGTCATCGTCCCGAAAGAAGGCGGCGTGCGCGAAGGATACGAAGAAAGAAACGGCAGACGCAACGACGGCAGACGTAACGACAGAAACAGACGAAACGACAGCCGCGACCGTCGCGGCAACCGCAACGATTCTCGTCAGGAATCCGCGCCCGTAAAGCCCGTTGAAAATCCAACGTCGACGGAGTTTAATCTGAAAAAGAACGGACCGCCGAAATTCAAATCCTTCGGCTATACCAAAAAACACTTTTAAAATCGGCGACAATTCGCGCCTTTTTGAGTTTTTTCGAGAACCCGAAAATCCGTGTACGCCAAGTACACTGGGATTTTCAGAACCCCGAAAGAAACGTCAAAAATCCATCAAATTCTCGCCGATTTAAGGGGAGTAATTAGAGAGATTTTTGCGTGCGAAGCACGTTATGTCATTGCGAGGAGCAAGGCGACGTGGCAATCTCCCGGAAGGGCAACCTTATTATATAGCCCCTAAAAGATAACTTTGTTCTTTTGGAAAATGGAACACGTTCCCGAAAAAACTTGTTTTTTGGGTGATAAACACTGAATGTTCTCGCCGCAAGAAACGGCGAGATTTTTATTATAAAGCAAATTAGTATGGACACAATCGTGGCATTGTCAACGCCCGCGGGAAAGGGCGGCATAGCGGTAATCAGACTCAGCGGCAACCCGCTGCCGATTGCCCGCGCCGTTTTTGAAACGAAATCGATAAATGGCGAAATTAAACCGAACTTTATGTACTTCGGAAAAATTAACGCGAAAGACTTTTCCGACCTTGGTTATATGGTTTATTTTAAATCGCCGAAAAGTTACACCGGCGAAGACGTCGTGGAGTTTCACGTGCACGGCGGAACAAGGATTGCGGAAGGCGTGATTTCTGCGTGCGTGTCGAAAGGTGCGCGCCTTGCGGAGCGGGGCGAATTCACCCGTCGCGCGTTTCTGAACGGGAAAATGGATTTGTCCGACGCGGAAGGCGTCATAGATATGATAAACGCCGACAGCGCGGACGCCGTAAAAGCCGCATATCGCCTTATGACCGGCAAGTTGTCCAAGGCGGTGAAAGACGTTCAGAACGACCTGAAAACCGTCCTGACGGGGCTTGTCGCGGTACTGGATTATCCCGAGGAACTGGAAGACGAAACACTGCCGTCGGCGGAAGAAGAACTTGAAAAAATCGTAAAAACCCTTACCGCGCTTCAAAACAGCCGCGCCTACGGCAAAATGATAAAAGAAGGCATGGACGTCGCTCTCGTCGGCGACACGAACGTCGGCAAGTCAAGTCTGATGAACGCGATTTTGGGGTACGACCGCGCAATCGTTTCGTCGATAAAAGGAACGACAAGGGACTTTATCTCGGACAGCTTTGAATTAAGCGGGAAGAAAATCAATCTTTGCGACACCGCGGGAATAAGAGAAAGTAACGACGAAATTGAAAAAGAAGGCATTAACCGTTCGATTTCGATAGTTAAAGACGCTCGTTTGGTACTTCGCGTTCTGGACGCAACACAAGGAAAGCCTGAAAACAGGGCGCTTGAAAACGCCCTTTTAGGCAAAAAAGTCGTGGAAGTTTACAACAAAAGCGACCTTATAAACAATGCGAAAAACGAAGAAAACAAGATTTTCGTCAGTGCGAAAACGGGCGACGGAATCGACGAACTTCTGAAAATCGTCGCAAAATATTTCGATGAAGAAAAGACGTCGGAATCGGAAGTGCTGACGTCAGAAAGACAACTGTCGTCGGTAACGACGGCAAAAGAAAAGGTCGAAGAAGGGCTTAACGCGCTGAAAGCGGGCGTTACGACCGACTGCGTAATTTCCGTTCTGACGGAAGGCTACACCGCGCTTGGCGAAATCACGGGCGAAACCGTCAGCGAAAAAATCATCGACGACATATTCGATAAATTCTGCGTGGGTAAATAATGAAAAAGGTTTACGACGTAATTGTAATCGGCGCGGGACACGCCGGCATCGAAGCCGCGCTTGCCGCGGCGCGCATGGGCAAAAGCACCCTTCTTACGACACTTGAAAAGTCAGGCGTCGCGCTTATGCCGTGCAATCCTGCAATCGGCGGCACGGCGAAAGGTCATCTCGTGCGGGAAGTGGACGCTCTGGGCGGGCAAATGGGGCTTTCTGCGGACGAGGCGTTGTTGCAGATAAAAATGCTCAACCGCGGAAAAGGTCCCGCCGTATTCAGTCTTCGCGGACAGGCGGACAAGGCGTTGTATCACGATATTATGCTGCGCGTTTTGGAAAATCAGAAAAACCTTGACGTGTTGTACGACGAAACGACGGAAATTTTGGTGAAAGACGGCGTGGCGCACGGCATAACCACCCTTGAAAACGGCGAAATCGAAGGAAGAGCGGTCGTAATCGCGACGGGCGTATATTTAAACGGGCGCACGATAATCGGCGCGGAAACAAAAAGCAGCGGCCCCGTCGGGTTCAAAAACGCAACGCACCTTACGGACAACTTGTTAAGTCTCGGCATAGATATCCGCCGTTTCAAAACGGGAACGCCCGCGCGCATTGCGAAAGACAGCATCGACTACGACGAAATGGAAGTGCAGGAAGGCGAAAGCGATATCGGTACGTTTTCGTTCATGAACGACGGAAATCTTTATTCTCAGATGCCGTGCTGGCTCACCTATACCAACGAAAAAACCCACGAAATAATCAGGAAAAACATAAAAAGAAGTCCGCTTTACAACGGCACGATACACGGAATCGGCCCGAGATATTGCCCGTCCATCGAGGACAAGGTAATGCGTTTCCCCGACAAAACCCGACACCAGATATTTGTGGAGCCCGAAGGCCGCGACAGTGATTTAATGTATATTCAGGGCATGTCGTCAAGTTTGCCGAAAGACGTGCAGGAAGAAATGTACCACTCGATAAAAGGGCTTACGCACGCGCGGTTTATAAGGTACGCATACGCGATAGAATACGACTGCATAAACCCCCTGGAACTTTCGTCGTCGTTGCAGGTAAAAAGGATAAAAGGGCTTTATTCCGCCGGGCAAATCAACGGCAGCAGCGGATATGAAGAAGCGGCGGCGCAAGGGCTTATGGCAGGCATAAACGCCGCGTTGTACGTCGACGAAAAACCGCCTTTCACATTAAACCGCGACGAAGCGTACATAGGAGTGCTTATCGACGACCTTGTCACAAAAGGCACGAACGAGCCGTATCGTATGATGACGGCGCGCGCGGAATATCGTTTGAGGCTCCGTCAGGACAACGCCGACCTGCGCCTTACCGAAAAAGGATACGCCCTTGGGCTTGCGACGGAAGAAAGGCTCAAAAAAATGCAGGAAAGAAGGGAAGAAATCGAGCGTATCGTCAGGCTTTCCGAAACCGTCAAAATCAAAAAGGAAAACGGCGGAATATTTGAAAGATACGAGGGAGTGCAGGTTGAAAAAACAATGCCCGTAAAAGAAGCGTTGAAACACCCCGGCATCACCTTTGACGTATTGAAAGAAGTCACAAACGCGTTTTCGGAGTTTTCAAAAAGCGCGCTGTTTTCGGCGGAAGTCATGATAAAATACGCGGGATACCTTGAAAAGGAAGACGCCGCGATAAGAGACGCACGACGTTTGGAAGAAAAGATTTTGCCCGAAGATATCGACTACAACGCTTTAAGCGGATTAAGGATCGAGGCGCGGCAGAAACTTTCAAAAATCCGCCCCGCGACGCTCGGGCAGGCGTCCAGGATTTCGGGAGTGAGCCCCGCGGATATTACCGTCCTGCTGATTTATCTGAAAACCGCAAAATAAACCTCAAAACAAAACACATAAAAAAAGCAAGGTAAAAAACCTTGCTTAATTTTTTGTTTAATTTTGTCTTATTTACAGAAGAAGGAACGGGTTGTTTTCATAAAACCATTTCGCAACGGTGCCCGATTCGATATTGTCGATTGCCGCCTGCGCGCCCGAGCCGACTTTTGCGATCACGAACATTGCGACGAAAACGAGAGCGACGGTGAATGCCGCCGAGAACACAAGCCCGATAATACGGTCGACGCTGCGGAAGCCTTTTTGTTTTTCGACAATCTTTGAAAGAAGTTTTGAAAGAAGCGAAAACAGAATTTCAAGCACGATAATCGACGCGACGAAAACGATAAGGGCGCAAAGGGCTTTCACGATAAGGTTTGCCGCAAACGCCGCAAGGGTAACGCTGCCCGTGAGCGCGCCGCTGAAAAGCTTGACGCAAACTGTTTGCACAAGCAGTGCGATTTTGAGTTTTGACGAGCCTTCGAACAGCGTCGATACGCTTGTCCACGCGCTGCCGCTGACGTTCAGGAAAAGTTCCCCGTCGGAGACCTTTGCCTTGTAGCCCGCCACGTCGAATTTACTTACGAAAAAGTCGCTGATTTTTGCTTGAAGGTCAACAAACGCGGAAACACCGGCAAGATACCCCGCAAGGAATATGCCAAGGCATATCGCCGCGATAAACGCAATGATGCCGCCGATCGTGCCGTTGAGCAATTTTGCAAAGCCTGCAATAATACCCGCGACGATGCCGACCGCCAGAACCGCCAGAATGACGATATCCGAGACGTTCATGCTCGCAGTACATAAAGCATTCAACATACCATAATCCCTCTTTTTTACGATATTTCTCGATATTTATAAATATTATACCAAATTTGTCACAGAAATCAAACAATATTTAATAAAAAAACGCGCTTATTTTTGTAAGCCCTGTCAATACTTATGAAAAGGAGATAAAAATGAAACAAGGAACCCCCGTAATTTTGTGCATAGGAAGCGACAAAATCGCCGGCGACAGCGTCGGTCCGATTGTCGGCGATATTTTGAAAAACAGGCTGGACGCAAGATGTTTCGTATACGGCGCGACGGGAAAAAGCGTCAACGGAAGAAACGTGCAGGACTTTCTGAAACTCATAAAATGCGCGCACCCCGAAAGCCCCGTAATCGCGGTGGACGCGTGCTTGTCAAAGGAGGCGGAAAAGCCTTTCGTCGCAGTGGTTTCGGGCGGAGTCAACCCCAAAAGGGCGATAACGGGAATCGAAAATCCCGCAGGCGACGTCGGCATTCTCGGCGCGGTCGAAAAACCGTCGGACGATCCGCTGAAAACTCTTATGGCGGTATCGTGGGATAAAGTGCAAAAAACGAGCGTTAAAATTGCGATTGCGTTATATAAAGCGTTGTTTTCCGCGTAAAAATCAACAAAACCCGAGTTTTTAATTTTAGTTGATTTTTAGGGAGTTTATGTTATAATAGTACTAACTTCGTGATAAAGATAAATAATAAGACGTTTTTATTGCGGAAGCGGAGGCTATTACACAGTGAAAAAAAGAACAAAAGGAATAATAATTTTTCTGATTTGTCTTGTGCTTGTCGTGCTTGTCGCGACGATGCTCTCGGACAACGGCGCGGGCGAGATAAGTTACACGTCGCTTGTCGAAGACATAAAGGCGGGCAAAGTCGCTAATATTCAGATTACCGGCGACTACGTTCTGAAAGTCAGATATAACGACAGCAAGATCGCCGAAAAGAATTTTCCGAATAAGTACGACGCGTTTTGTTATATTCCCGACAGAAACGTTCAGCAGGTTTACGACATGATCGAAGACTGTCAGGGCAACACGGGTTGGACGTCCCCCAAGGTTTCGTACGACAATCCCGCGCGCCGCTCGCTTCTTTACAGCTTGCTTTTGCCCATACTGTCGGTTGTGCTTCTCGGTATCGTGATGTACATTATTTACCGTCAGAGCCAGGGACAAAACCAGCAGGCGATGAACTTCGGAAAGACCAAAGCCCGCGTTACCCAGTCGGTTAAGGTGCGTTTTTCGGACGTCGCCGGCGCGGAAGAAGAAAAGGAAGAACTGCAAGAAATCGTGGAATTCCTTAAAAACCCCAAAAAGTTCGTCGATATCGGCGCAAGAATTCCCAAGGGCGTTTTGCTCGTAGGTCCTCCGGGCACCGGTAAGACGTTGTTTGCAAAAGCGGTCGCAGGCGAGGCGAACGTGCCGTTTTTCAGCATAAGCGGCAGTGACTTTGTCGAAATGTTCGTCGGCGTCGGCGCGTCTCGTGTGCGCGACTTGTTCGACCAGGCGAAACACAATATGCCGTGCATCGTTTTCATCGACGAAATCGACGCGGTCGGCAGACAGCGCGGCACGGGCTTGGGTGGCGGTCACGACGAGCGCGAACAAACGCTCAACCAGTTGCTTGTCCAGATGGACGGCTTTGAAAAGAACGACGGCATTATCGTTATGGCGGCAACCAACCGCGCGGATATTCTCGACCCCGCATTGTTGCGCCCCGGCCGTTTCGACCGTCAGATTTACGTACAGGTCCCCGACGTTCGCGGCAGGGAAGAAATATTCAAGGTTCACGCAAGGAACAAACCTCTTGCCCCCGACATCGATTTCAAAACGCTTGCCCGTCTTACTTCGGGTTTCACCGGCGCGGACATTGAAAACCTTCTGAACGAGGCGGCAATCCTTTGCGCGCGCGACAACAGAAAAGTCATTACGATGGGCGATATCAACGAAGGTATCAATAAGGTCATCGCGGGCCCGCAGAAAAAGAGCCGCGTCGTCAGCGAAAGAGACAAACGCATCACCGCGTATCACGAAAGCGGACACGCAATCGTTGCGAAACTCCTTAAAAACTGCGACGAAGTCAACGAGGTTTCCATCATACCGCGCGGACAGGCGGCAGGCTATACCATCACCCGTCCCGTGAACGACGACAACCACGTTACACGCGGAAAGTTGATGGACGAAATCGCAATGATGCTTGCGGGACGCGTCGCCGAAGAAATCGTCATCGAAGACATCACGACGGGCGCAAGCAACGATATTCAGCGCGCAAGCGCCATCGCAAGAAAGATGGTTACCGAATGGGGAATGAGCCCGCTCGGCACGATATATCTCGGCAATCCCGAACACGAGGTGTTTTTGGGACGCGATTTCAATCAGCAGGCAATGTCGCCCGAAACCGCCGCGAAAGTCGACGCCGAAATGAAGAGTATCCTCGACGAGTGCTACGACACCGCAAGGAATATCCTTTCGGAACACAGAGACCTTCTGGACAATATGGTCAAGGTGCTGTTTGCGAAAGAAACCATTTTCCAAAACGAAGTCGATATGCTGTTTGAAGGCAAAACGCCCGAAGAAATCATTAAGCTCAGCAACGAAAAAAGCATGGAAAAAATGAAAGCGGCGGAAGCGTCAAAGACGGAAGAAAAAACCGACGACAAAACGGAAGTCGGTGCGGACGACAAAACGGCTGCGGACGAAATCAAAAAACTTCACGAAAAGTTGAAGGAAAAGATTGAAAAAATCGAAAACTCCGCGCCCGCCGAACAAACCGAAACGGACACGTCGGAAAAACCCGAAGACAACAAAACGGACGAAAATCCCGACGAAAACAAGTAGCGAATCAAACAAAAACCGCCGTATGCACGGCGGTTTTCTTTTTGCAGAAAATTACTTTCTGAAAGGTTTTTCGTATTTTTCTTCCCATTTCGAAAAGGCGGCTTCGTCGTAATATTTGGGCATATTCGACGCGGTCTTACATTCTTTCTTCATCTTTTGCAAAAGCACGGCAAGATTTAAAAGAAGGGGAAGTTTTTCGATTCCCTTTACGGCGGCTTGCGCCATTTCCGCGGGCGACATGACGATCATATGCCCCGCGCTCGCTTCGATAAGGACTTTCCTTGAAACCACGCCTTTGCCGAGCAGGAAGTCGACATCTCCTTTTTTGCTGTTCAGAAGCCAGTTTTTCATCATATCGACGGCGGCGTGCTTTCCGCCGATTTCTTTCATAAACCTTGCCTGATAACGATAAAGATTTTCAACTGAAAACGGGTTTTCGGTGACGGGGGAAGAGATGACGTCCGAAAGCATTTTTCCCGCTTTCATACCGCTTGCCATGCCGCTTCCCAGCATAGGAATGGTCATACACGCGCTGTCGCCGAGCAGGGCGTATCCGTTTGCGACGAAACGCGACAAGGGGTGGCGTACGGGGATTTGCAGAAGTTGTCCGCCCGTGACGATTTTATCGCCCACGATTTCGTTGTCGCGGCGGATATCGGCAAGGGCGTTTTCGTAGGTTTTGTCGGACATTTCGCCGACGCGGCCGATAAGGACGTCTGCTTGTTTTTCGTCATGGGACAGCGTGCACCAGGATATGCCGCGCTCGTTGATATGTTTAAGGTACGCGCGGTTCGTGTACTTCGGGCGCGCCGTGTTTTCGGGCCGATTGAAGAAAGTGCGCCTTACGATGAAAGTGTCGTTTTTGTCGATATTTCTCGTGATTTTCAAAGATTCGGGCAGGCTCTTTCTGACGGCGGAATTTACGCCGCCGCAATCGACGACAAGCCCTGCCGGCACGACTTCGCCGTTTTCAAGTTCCGCGCCCAGAACGACGTCGTTTTCGACAATGGCGCGCTTTACCGGGGTTTCGTAAAACACATTCACGCCGGCACATTCTGCGCGCGACAAAAGCCACGCGTTGAACGGACGACGATATATCGCCATATCAAGTTGGTCGTCGGGCAAATCCATAAGGACGTTTACGCCTTTTTCGGGCGGCACGAACGTCCAGTTTCTTTTTCTCGTGTAAATCTCCTTCGGGGGAAGGGGCATCCCGACTTCTTCAAAGGTTTCTTCAACCATATCGTCGGTCCAGTCGTACGCGACGTCGCATTGTTTTTTCGCCTCGTACACGGTGACGTCAAAGCCGGCATTTCTTGCAAACGCGGCAAAAACAAGCCCCGTCTGGTTTGCGCCGACAACGATGATGTTTTTATTCATAATCTCCTCCATACTGCATAAAACGCAAGTTTACGCGTCGATTTTTATTTATTAAACGGCTTATCGTATTTTTTCCGCCACTTTTCAAATTCTTTTTCGTCAAAGCGCGGCGGCATTTTCGTGGCGTGAGATATAACACACGCCGCTTTTATTGAGACGCCGAAAAGGGTTTTCCACAGCGAAAAATACTTGAAAAAGAGTGCAAGGAAACTTTTGACAAGTCGCTTTGCGCTTCCGCCCGACACGACCGACGCCAACCCCTCCATAACGCCCGATTTCACAAGATCGTCAATTTCGCCGCGGCTTGAAAGCAGCTTGTTTTTGACAAGTTCGATTGCGGCGTGTTTTCCGCCGATTTCACGCATAAATTTCAACTGATAGCGATAAAGATTTTTCTTTGAAAAAGGTTTTTTGTCGGCACTCGTCACGGCGTCAGCAAGCATTTTTGCGGCTTTCAGTCCGCTTCCAATTCCGCTTCCGATTATGGGGATTGTCATGCACGCGCTGTCGCCGAGCAGTACGTAACCATTTGCAACAAGATTTGAAAGGGGACGGCGCACGGGGATTTCAAAAATTACGTCGCCGCCGAAAACTTTGTTGCCGATGACGGGATTGTCTTCTTTTAAGTCGGCAATGGCGTTTTCGTAGGTTTCGTCCGAAAGACTGCCGATTCTGCCGACAAGGACGTCCGAGGTTTCGTCGTCCTTTTTCAAAAAGCACCGGGAAATGCCGTTTTCGTTTTTGTGTTTAAGATAAACTTTTTCGGGATGCTTTGGGAGCGGACAGTTTTCGGGACGCGCGAAAAATTCTCTTTTCACAAAAAGCTTGTCGTTTGCGTTCACTTCGTTTTGGATTTGGAAAATTTGCGGTAAGGAACGTCTGACGGACGAATTCACGCCGCCGCAGTCGACGACAAGGTCGCATTCAAAAGTTTCGCCGTTTGAGAACTCCACGCCGTAAACGACGTCGCCGTCGGTAAGTGCGCGCGTTACGCACGCGTCGAAATATAATTCAACACCTTCCGAAAGAAGGGAAATAAGCCATTCGTTAAGTCCGCGCCGCGACACGTTTATGTCGGGCTCTTCTTCCTTTTGGGGGACGAAGACGGGGTTGTGCCCGGGCGGGACGAAAGTCAGACTCCTTGTGCGGGTAAAAATATCGTTTGGGGGAAAGGGTAATCCGACCTCTTTGAAAACGGACGGAGAAATATCGTCCGTCCATTCGTACGCCGCGTTTTCACGGCTGTTTTTTTCAAATACAAAAACAGAAAAGCCTTGTTCCGAAAACAACTTTGCGGCAAACAAACCCGTTTGATTCGCGCCGATTATCGCAATCGTACCTTTCATATTTCATCCCTTATCTCTTTTGATCATTTTGCCATGACGATTGCAAGGAACACGCATTTTCCGCCGCCCGTCGCAATCATTCCGTGCGGGTTTCCGCTGTCGTAATATAAGCAGTCGCCTGCGTGCAGAATTTCGATATTGCCGTTTATGTTGCATTTCAGGCTACCCTCGAGGATAAAGTCGAGTTCCTGTCCTTTATGGCTGGAAAGGTGAATTTCCTTGTCCTGTTCTTCCTCGATATACGGGGCGGTAACGACAAACGGCTCCGCAATGCGGTTTTTCATATATTGCGCGACGTGCAGATACTCAAACCCTTCGCGACGTTTCAGTTTCATGCCGTAGCCCGCGCGCACGATGGAATATTCCGACAGGTTCGGCGATTTTCCGAGCAGCAATTCCGTGATGTCGATGCCGAGTTTTTTCGCGCAGTTATAAAGCAGGGTAAAGGTGAAGTCCTTTTTGCCCGATTCGTAGTCGATATATTCGTTTTCCGAAATGCCCGCGCATTCCGCCATTTCCGCCGTGGAAATTTCTTCCATTTCGCGGATTCCTTTCAGCCTTTCGGCGATTTCTTGAATTTCTTTCATACGTTACCTCTTTTTATCTATTGTAAAATAAACGAACGGCGGTGTCAAACGATTTATAAAATCGTCAGGTCGAAGAATTTGTCGTATGCTTGGTAACGTTCGTATTATTATCTGTTGGCATTCCCCGAAAACAGTCCGCAGCCGTTCCCGTTTTCGCCGATAAGCACGGCAAGCGTCGAAGCGAACAGTACGATAAGTTCCGTCCCCGCGATTTCGCCGTCGCGGCCGAACAGCACCATTATTATGAACAGGTACAAAATCCAGTTGTCGTCAAACATATTTTCCCCCTTTTGAAAATCTCTTAAATATACAATATGCGACAAAATGAGATAAATTTACCCAAAACCGCGGTTTTCTTTTAATGTATAATCGGTGTGAACAAAGGGGGAAAACCATGCCGCTTATCGATAATAAAACGCAAGTCAAGGTCAGATATTATCTGCCCGACAACGCCGTCCTTACCGAGCTTTCGGATTTGTTTTCGGTTTTGTCGGACAGCACCCGCATAAAAATCCTTTCGGCAATCTGCATTTCCGAAATGTGCGTCGGGGATTTGTCGGAAATGCTCGATATGAATCAGACGACAGTGTCGCATCAGCTCAAAATTCTGCGCTCCACGGGCATCGTTACGGCGCGCCGCGACGGAAAAACGATATATTATTCGCTCGCAAATATGATAATTCCCGAAATTATGCGTTTCGGAACGCTTTATCTTGGGTATTATTAAAAATGTAAACCGAAAACCTGCCCGATAACCAAATTTTCTCGTTTCTGTTGACACGGGGGCAAAATTTCGGTTATACTGTTTTCAGGCAATTAGCCAATAACGGAGGATAACTATGAATAAAAACGAATTTGTCGGCGCAGTCGCCGCGAAAGCAAACATCTCACAGGCGGCAGCAAAAGAAGCCGTCGACGCCGCTCTTCAAGTCATTGCGGAAGCGTTGAAAGACAACAACGACGTCGCTCTTGTCGGCTTCGGTACGTTCAAAGCAAAAGAAACCGCCGCAAGAATGGGCGTCAACCCCAAAACCGGCGAAGCAATCGAAATCTCCGCAAAGAAGACCGTTGCTTTCAAACCCGGCAAAAACCTGCTTGAAGACATAAGATAATTGTTGAAAAAGGATAACCCTTCGGTTCGCCCGAAGGGTTGTTTTTTGTCGTGTTTCAAAATAAACCGCTTTTAACTGCGTTTAATCGGTTCAGTTGGTTAGTGCCACTAACCAACTGAAAAAACGCGCGCTGATTTTACAACAATTTTTAGACAAGTGTCGGGAAAAATTTTGAAATATTAGCAAAATATCGTAAAAAAAGACAAAATATATGTCAAATTATCGTTTTTCCCCAAAAAAACCTTGACGGCTTTTTGCTGCCGCGGTAAACTAATTAAAGTTTACGGACAGAAAAACGATCAGAAGCAGGGGAAAATGAAGGGGAGAAAGAAAATTTTGCTGCTCGCGTTGTTCGCGGTGGCAACACTTGTGTTTTCGGCTTGTTCCAAGACACAGACAAATAACGACTTTTCTGTCGGCGGTATCGTAATAACGGACGCCGAATTTTTTGAGATTTCAATTCTTGTCAACGGCATAAAAACAGATTATTCGCTTGATTCAAGCGGATGCTTCAACATTTCTCATCTTAAAAGCGGCGACGTAATCACGTTTTCAAGGGAAGGATATTCTTTCAATTCCTACACGGTGGGAGGCTTTTCCGTGGACGGCATTGAAATCGTCGGGACGAAGTGCCGGTACGACGTGCTTACTTTTTTGACGAAAATTACGGGACGGTTTCGGGCGCGGGAAAGTACGAGTACGGCGAAACCGCAACACTTACCGTCACCCCGAAAGGACATTTTGAAATCGACGGGATTTACGAAAAAGACAATCTTGTGTCATCAAACAGCGAATACTCGTTCACGGTAACGGACGATCGCGTTTTCGTTGTTAGGTTTTCAAAAAAGAAGTATCCGATAACAATTGAAAAGACAGACAAAGCGTGCGTAGTCGCGGCGCCCGAAAGCGCGGTTTTCGGCGAAGAAATCACGGTTTCCGCAAGCGACGACGAAAACTTTGCTTTTGCATATTTCGAGATTGACGGTACGAAATATTACGATAAAACCTTGAATTTTACGATTGAATCCGAAAACACAAAAATAAACGCGGTGTTTTTGAAAAGACTTTCAAAGCCCGAAATATCTTTTGACGGAAGAAGTATTTCAGTTGTCAAAGGTGAAAACGCCGAAAGCTGCGAAATATTTATCGACGGCGAATTTTTGTTTAATACTACTTCCGGAGGGAAGTTTTCCCTTGCGGATTACAATGTGTCGGACGGCGCGCACAATGTGCTTGTAAAAGTATCCGGCGACGGCTTCGGCGAGAACGAAAGCGCAATAAATATAAATTACGTCCGTCCGTACGATACGCCGAAAAACGTCGGTATGCTCATCGAAGAAGGCAAGGTTTATTTTGTTTTCCAACAGGTACTTGCGGCAAGCGGTTACGAAATCTTTATGAACGGGCAAAAGGTTGAAACGCCACTAGCCAAGAAGGCTTCGGGCGGAAGCATACTTATCCGCGTCGATACGCTTTTCACAGAAAACGGCACATATGCTTTTTCCGTCCGCGCGACGGGCGACCGCCCCGAAAGCGAAATGTCCTTCGCGGCGGAATATACCTTCAAAGGCACGCTTTCCGCGCCCGTTGCAAAAATCGAAAACGGCGTTCTTACCGTTTCCCACGAAAAGGACGTGAAATTCCTTGTCGAAATCAACGGCGTCAACGTCGCGGACAAGCTTGACGAAAACAAGTCGCTTGCGTTATCCGACGTGCTGGAAAATGGCACAAGCGCGGCAAAAATCAAGATCACGGCCATGCTTGACGGCTATAAGCCGAGTTCGGTCGAAATTATATATAATGAGGAGGAATAAAAAATGAAAAAAGTAATCGCGGCGGTGGTGTTTATGCTGCTTGTCGCCGTCTTTGCGCCGTTTGGTGCAAGCGACGTTGCTTTTGCAAACGACGGCAAAACGATGCCGCCGCAAAATCTTTCCGTCATCGTGCGTGACGGGAAATATTATCTGACCTTTGAAAACGTCCCCGGCAATAACGGGTACGAAGTCGTTGTAAACGGAACGACGAACGTTGTCGAAAAGGACGTAACGACGGTGCCGATTAACGTCGAAAGCGGCAGCGAATTTTCGGTAAAGATAAGGACGATTTGCGCCGACGAAACGCGCTCGTCCGACTTTTACGAAACCACGCTCGTTATCGGCCGCGCGCTTGATGCGCCCGAAAATCTTACGATGTCCGCCGACAAGAAACTGTCGTTTTCCGCGGTTGACGGAGCGGCGTCGTACGACGTCGTGATAAACGGCGTGTCCGTTTTAAAATCCGCGACTAAAACAGAGATCGAACTTAACGACGTACTGACTTCGCCGATAAATTACGAAATAAAAGTGCGCGCAAACGGCGACAATCGTTTGACTTTCGACAGCAAGTTTTCAACGCTTTCTTACGACAACGTGATGAAACTCGGCACCCCGGAAAACGTCGGGATAACAAGCGTCGACGGGAAAGTGATTTTATCATTCGACAGCGTTTCGTACGCAAGCGGATATGAAATCGACGTGAACGGCGAAACACTGAAAACAACGGATAACAAGTATGATTTGACAGATAAAGTGTCCGTTCCTGCCGATTATACGATAAAAGTGCGCGCGACGGGCGGCAAAGGATATGACGCCGGCGAGTGGGCGACCACGATGTACAAATGTCGTAAAACCATTGAAAGTCCGCGGCTTTTGGTTGAAAACAAAACGGTGTCCTGGGCAAAGTCGGAAGGCGCAAACGAATACTCGGTCGTCGTAACTTTTATGGAAACCGAAATTGAAAAGGTCGACAGATTTTCGGGAACGAGTTTTGACCTTTCGGAACTTGTCGCAAACCACGGCGCGGGCGAATACGCGGTGAAAGTGCAGGCACTTTCGAACGGGAATTACGATTATTCCGACGTAACGACGATATATTACCGCAATTACCTGACGCTCGAGGCGCCGACGGTCACCATAAACGGGACAATCGTCAGTTGGACAAAGGTTGAAAACGCGGTCGATTACACGATAAAAATCGACGGCAGGATAATTTCCACAAACGTAACAGCAGAAAGTTTTGACGTTTCGCCGTACGTTGCGGAAGTAAAAACCTACACGATTGCGGTTGTCGCAAACGCAAATGGCTGGTATTATGAATCGGCGGAAGGAACGGCGACTTTTGTTAAGACGGGCGCGCTCTCGTCACCCGTACCCACGGCAAGCGGAAGCGTTGTAAGCTGGACGAAAGTACTCGGCGCAACGGCGTATGACGTTTACGTCGGCGGCGAAAAGGTGCTGACGGTTACCGAAACAACGGCGGATATTTCCGCGCATCTTCAACAGGGCGAAAACAAAGTGAAAATCGTCGCGACAGCCGACGGGTTTTCAGACGGAGTGTCGGAAGAAATCGTCGTAATCGGTGACGCAATCGAACGCGTAGGGCTCAAAACGTACAAAATGATAATTGAAAACGAAAGCGACTACATCGTGTTCGTTGACGGACAAAGGACTGATAAGAAAATCGCAAACGGCAGAATCACGCTTCCCGATACGGCGGAAAAGATGATTATCGTCCCCGATATAACGAATTTGCCGGCGGAAGGGGGATACGTAATGTTGTTTTCGGAAATCGACCTTACGACAGCCGCAAAAGACGGCGAGGAGTACGTGGCAACCATTGTAGGCGAATTGTTTTATGAAGAAGGCCTTACGATTATCGGTGAAGGTGAAGGGACAAACGAACTCGGCGAACATACCGTGGACGGCGGGAACAAAGTCTATTATCTCAACGAAAAAGGCAAATACCGTCCGAAACAGCCGGACGAAGAATAAATAAAAGATATTCGTTAAGCCTTGTATTTTAAGAAAAAGACTGATATAATATATCGCGAGGTGAAATTATGAGCGTCGACAAAACGTTAAAAACCCAACTGAAAGATTACGACGTGCAGGAAGTCGCGCCGAAAATCTATAAAATCAACGAATACAACCTTTCGACAATGTTCGTGATCGTGGGCAGCGAGCGCGCGCTTTGCATAGATTGCGGCACGGGCGTAGGCGACTATAAGGCGGTCATCGAAAGGCTTGTCGAAGGGAAACCTTACGATATGGTGTTGTCGCACGGACACGTCGACCATGCCGGCGGCCGAGAGCAGTTCGACAAAATATACGTCGGTAGTCGCGACAAAGACATTGTAAAGGAGGCAACCCTTTTGTACCGCAAGTTTTACATAATCATTATGCGCTATCTTATGTTTTTCAAGTGCATAAAGTTTAAGGACGCGGTCATGAAAAAGGTCGAAAAGGAGCCGGAACTTATCCCGATTTGCGAAGGGTTCACGTTTGATTTGGGCGACAAAACGATTGAAGTTTTCGAGACGCCGGGACACACGGAAGGCTGCTTGTGTTTCTTGTCGAGGAGCGACCGCATAATGTTTTCGGGCGACACGTTCAACCCGCTTATGCTGATGTTTCTGGCGCACGCGACGTCAATCGAGGAATACCGCGAAACGCAGGAAAAACTTTTGAAAATCGACGGATACGACGTGTTCTGGCCGTCGCATCTTTCCGCGCCGCTCACCCGTGAAGACGGGGCGGGCATTATGAAAACCGCCGACAAAATCCTAAAGCAAAAGCACAATTTCTTCCTGCCGTCGATATTCATAAAAACGGTTGATAAAATGAGCATTATTTATCGTCCCGACCATGTTCGCCGCAAGAAGAAAGAAAAACAAAAACAAGGTTAAACAACCAAAATTATGCGGTAAACTGCACTTTTTGCAGTATACCGCATTTTTGATATAAGGAGAAAGAAATGATTATTTTTGCAAAATACGGTGAGTACGACAGGCGTGAACTTCTGGAAGAATGCCTGACAAAATATCTTGAAACCATGAAAAAAACCAAGCTCGAAGGAGAACTTACCGAGCTTAAAAACCACAACGACAAACCTTATTTCAAGGATTATCCCGACGTAAGGTTTTCGATTTCGCACAGCGGCGCGCTTGTCGTCGTCGCAATGGCGCAGACGGAAGTCGGAATCGACATCGAGGAGTTCCGTCCCCGCGCTTATCAGAAAGTCGTCGAAAACGTTTTCACGAAAGGCGAGGCGAAAGAAGTCAAAGACCTTGAAACTTTTCTTGCGGTATGGACGAGAAAGGAAGCCTATCTCAAACTCACGAGCGAGGGGCTTTCGGGCGTCAGGTCAAACGACGTGTCGGGCGATTTGTTTTACGAGGGCAAGCGCGTCGTCGCAACGCCGCTCAATATTTTCGCGGGATACGTCGGCACGGTCGTTGCGGAAGACCAGCCCGTTATTTTCGTCGATCTCGATTGACTTATCGAAAAAGATTTAGTAAAATAAAACATATTCCGAAACGGAGGACTTTGAAATGGTACTTGATAAAATTAAAGACATGCTTGAAAAACAACTCGGCATCGACAAAAGCAAAATCACCGAAGATTCCGATATTATCAAAGACATCGGCGCGGACAGTTTGGACATCGTGGAATTTCTGATGGACGCCGAAAACGAATGGGGCATCACCATCGAAGAAGAAGACGTGAAAAACCTTCATACCATCGGCGACGTCGTAAAATATATCGAATCCCGCATTTAATAAAATTCGCGAAAACACGAAAAGCACAAAAGAAAACCACCGAAAATTCGGTGGTTTGTTTTTTGCCCGTTTGGCATAGTTCGTATTATTCACGGTTGGCATAATATTGATTTTTAACGGTTTTATCTTCGTGCTTGTATATCGGCACGCTTAGGTAATGATTGCTATAGAAATTACTCATTGTGGATAATATAACCTCTCCTATCCATTTTTTATGTACTACCGTCTTCCTTTTCTATGCAATGCTCCTTCATATCTTGGATTGAAAGCATAATGCATAACCGCCTCTATCAACTCAATCGTCGCATCTCCGCAACTTGCATCAACGAGTATGTTTATACGGTGAGTATTAGCTTTTATCCAATCGGATGCATTTTCCCCATTCATTTCTGTTTCCCACATACTTTTATCGGCAACTAAAGATTTTGCCAATGTACTGCTCGCATTAAATCCATAATGTTGCGATGAATATCTTGCATTCGACTTCTCGTTTGCTTTACCGATTTTTAGTGCTTCGTCTTTGTAGAAAAACATATATACTGCGCACTTTCCTTTGGGAAGTTGTGAGCTTTGATGCGGGCATCCTCTATCTTCTATTATGTAATCTTTTTCAGTTATCGGATTGCCAAGCTCAGTGGATAGACGACAAACGATATCCATTATATTTTTGACTTTATCTACAATGGCATTGCTCATCTTTTATCTTCCTCCTCCTTCGTTTCTGCAGTCATCGTCAGGGCAATCTTCACATTCGCAATCTTCGTAATACTCATCGCATTCCGAACAGTTCTCTTCCCAATCGTCATCAAAGATGTTTTGTTTCTTTTCTTTACCCTTTTTCTTTGGTGTTCCAAACAGCACATCCCATAACGAAGGTTCTCTATCTCTCATATTAATTATTCCCCCGATCTTTTCTATACCCGTCCATCAATGATTGAATATAAATCGGCTTGAAACTCTACCAACTGCTCTTCGCCTTGGGACATGCCGCAAAGCGGAATTTCGTTATTTATCCTGATATACGCGCCACAGGAAGTCCTTTTCCTTTTTAAGGACGATGCGCGCCGAGGGCATCCACGTTTTCAGGTTGTAGTCGTGGAAAGAGTTGAGCGGTTCCCACGCGCAGAAGTATTCGTAAGGAATGTCTTTTTCTTCCAGCGCTTTTCTCAGTTTCTTGCTGCCGCCGTTCGTGAAGACGTCCTGCATGCCGTTGTTAAGGAACAGACGGGGGAAGGGTTTCTCGACGCCCAAAAAAACCTGCAATTCGTTGTAATATTCGTACTCCGATTTGAGTTTTTTGTAGTGTTTGATGCCGGTGCAGTGATAAGTCATCGTGCGGATAACGGGCAGGTTGATGATTTTGCCTTCGAAGTCGATTGCGGGGCAGTTGAGAATCGCGCCCTTGATTTTGATATCGACGTCGGGAAGTCCCAGATGTTCGCGATATTCGGGGTGATTCTGGCAGTTTATCGTCACCATGGAAAGGTGTCCGCCCGCGCTGTCGCCGGAGATGACGAAGTTGTCAAGGTCAAGACCGTATTTGTCGGCGTTGGCGACAACCCATTGCAGAGCCTTGTAGACCTGTTTCATGTAGTCGGGGAAGCGGTATTTCGGGCCGAGACCGTAACTGATATTGACGGTGAAAGCGCCCGTGCGCGCCATATGTTGGCAATAGCCGCGGCGCATTTTTTTGTCGCCTTCGATCCAGCCGCCGCCGTGGATATTAAAGAACACGGGGAACTTTCCTTCCGTAAGTTTTCCGCGTTGCTTTTCGTCGTAAATAATATCGAGTTTTCCCGTGTCGGGATGTTCCTCGTCATAGACGATATCTTTCACTTCCGTAAGCCCTTTTCCGGGGAAGCGGTTGCATAATAAATATTTGATATAGTCATCGACAAAAAAAGCAGTGCTTAATAATGACATAAAATTCCTCCAAGATTTATTACAATAAGTATAATAAAAATCGCCGCACTTTGCAACAGTTTTCCGCCGCCCGGCAAAAGAAAAAGGCAAAAGACGGAAAAACGCGCATACGATTTTATTAAAAAAGAAAATACAAACGCGCCGTTTTGTCAAAAATCGCCTTAAAAACACACGCTCTTTTCCATACAAAACAAGACGAGTGTAAAAAATAATATTTTTATCCGATTAAGGATTGAAAAATGGCGCGGTTTTATGATAAGATTAAATTACTAAATTCTATAAAAAGGGGGATATCCTATGGACAACATCACCAAGGCAAAAATAAATCTGTTTGCTGTCTTAAGGAACCTTGAAGATTTATGTGCAATGGACAAAGAGTCCGCCGACATCATCAAGGATACCAAACTTTCCGTACAGTTCAACGTGCCCGACGTAGGAAGCGCAACCATAGATTTCGATCACGGCAAGTGCACTTTCAATCGCGGCAAAAAACACGCCGGACTGCAACTCTTCTTCACTTCGGCGGAGCATTTCAACAACCTTATCGATCCGCCCAAGGACGCTAACGGTAAACCCAAGACGGTCATACCTATTTTCTACAACGTATTCAAAGTAGGATTTCTTCTCAATCAATTCACGAAGCTCGCCGATAGACTTTCGTATTTCCTGCAACCGGCGGCGGACAAGAAGGCGGAACTTCTGAAAGATCCCGAATATTTCAAAATCAACACGACTCTCACGCTGTACACCGCGTTGTTCGCACTCTGCGAAGTCGCAAACAGCGATAAGGTCGGTAAACTTTGTGCAAAGCGTATGTGCGACGGCAAGATCGCTGCGGGTATCCCCGGCGGTCCGCAACTCAACATCACCGTCAAAGACCACAAACTTTACGGAGCAAAGGGCGCAATCGACGACTGGTCGGCACAAATGTTCTTTGCGAATATGGAATTCGCACACGACTTGCTGAACGGCAACGCGTCGAGTTTCGGCGGTATGGGCAGCGGCGACTTCCAGGTAAGAGGCCGTCTCGATATGCTGGAACAAATGGCAAAGATGCTCAACCTCGTCAGCGCATATCTCGGATAGGAGGAAATTATGAATCTCGTTTACGAACCCAAAAAGATAATTGACGTTACCAAAAGCCAGGCCACTTTCAAAAGGGCTCTGAATTGTATCCCCGCGGGCATTTACGGACATCTCGGACCTTCCGAGGGCTGTATGGTTCCCGTATCGTCGTATCCTTTATATATGGATCACGCGCAAGGCGCGTACATATACGATATCGACGGCAACAGAATCATCGACTATATGTGCGGTTACGGCCCCAACTATCTGGGCTATAACGATCCCGACGTCGACGCTGCCGCCGCCGCTCAGAGAAAGAAGGGCGACTGCACCACGCTTATCAGCGATATCACCGTCGAATTTGCGGAAGAAGTTTGCAAGACCATCAATATGGCTGACTGGGCATTCTTCGCAAAGAACGGCAACGACGTCACGCAGTTTGCGATGATGATCGCGCGTGCTTATACCGGACGCAAGAAAATGGTTTTGACGAAAGGCTGGTACCACGGCGTATCTCCCTGGACGCAAAAACTCGGCTATTCGGGCATCATCGAAGAAGACGTTTGCAATAACCTTTATATCGAGTGGAACCATCCCGAACAATTCGAGGCACTCTGCCAACAGTACGAAGGACAAATCGCAGGCTTCATTTCTCAACCTTATCAACACGGTAACTTTGCGGATAACGAACTGCCCGCCCCCGGATACTGGCAGAAGATTCGCGAAATCTGCGACAAATACGGCGTAGTTCTTATTATCGACGACGTACGCGCGGGCTTCCGTATCGACATCAACGGTTCCGATTACCATTACGGCATTAAATCCGACTTGTCCTGCTTCTGCAAGGCAATCGCAAACGGATACAACGTATCGTGCCTCTGCGGCAATAAGAAACTTCTCAACGCGACGTCCGACATCGCGTACACCGGCAGCTACTGGCTTTCGGCAGTACCGTTTGCGGCGGGTATCGCAACTCTTCGCAAGGCAAAAGCGTTGAACGCTACCGAAGAAAACGCAAAAAAAGGCAAGAAACTTACCGACGGCCTTAAAGAAATCGCAAAAGACAACGGATTCGACCTCCGCGTCACAGGCGAACCGGGTATGTTCTATCTGCGCCTTGCGAACGACCTTCCTTCGCGCGTTATCCATCAGGACTGGGTATGCGAGTGCGTAAAACGCGGCGTATTCTTCACCAGCCACCACAACCACTTCATCAACTATGCACTCAGCAATGAGGACATCCAATACACTTGGGAAGTTGCGGACGAAGCGTACAAAGTAGTGCGTGAACGCTATCCCCAGGCACAACTCATTAAATAATTTTAGGAGGAATCAATTATGGCTTTAACTAAACAAGAGTGGATAAGACTTGAAGAAAAGGCTGACGAACTGCGCAAACTTTGTCTTTACACCACGCATTGTTCCAGCGGGCATATCGGCGGCAGCATGAGCGCAGCCGACGTCCTCACTGCTCTTTATTACAAGTATATGAATTTCGACCCGAAGAACCCCGACGATCCCGACCGCGACAGATGCATCGTGTCCAAAGGACACATCGGCATTTTCCTTGCGGGTATGTTCGCCGACCTCGGTCTTGTCGACAAAGAAGAACTCAAAACCTTCAACCTTACCGGCAGCCGTCTCGGAATGCACCTTGACAGCAATAAGGTCAAAGGTCTTGACGCGTCCACCGGTTCGTTGGGACACGGCCCCTCGCTTGCTCTCGGCATGGCTTATGCGGCACGTCTTAACAAACAAAACTACACCACGTACGTTATGACCGGCGACGGCGAACTTGACGAAGGTTCCTGCTGGGAAGCGTTCATGGCAATCTCGCACTTCAAACTCACGAACTGCGTCGTTATCATCGACCGCAACCATTTCAGTATCGACGGCAACACCGAAGACGTTATGGCGCTTGAACCCCTTGCGGACAAAATGACCGCTTTCGGTTTCGACACCAAAGTCATCAACGGACATCGTTTCGACGAAATTTGCGACGCTATCGAATACGCAAAGAAAGCACCGAACGGCAAACCCGTTTGCATCATCTCCGACTCTATCAAGGGTGTAGGTATGAAACTTACGTCCGGTAACTTCAAATGGCACTACGGCGCCATCAACGACGAAATGTATGAAACCTGCTTGCACGATCTGGACGAATACAAGAAATCCAGAATCGCTGTGGCTGAAAAGGAGGGCATTTAATTATGGCTGGCGGATTAGTATATACTGCGCTTGAAAGCACATCAATGGCAACTGCCGAAATTTACGGCAAAACTCTTGTTAAACTCGGCGAACAAAACCCCAAAATCGTCGCTCTTACCGCCGACCTTAAAGGCTCGACGAAAATAGGCGACTTCGCGGCGAAATTCCCCGAAAGAACCATTAACGTCGGTATTGCGGAACAGAACATGTACGGCATGGCGGCAGGTCTTGCGAAATGCGGATTCATTCCTTTCGCGTCTTCCTTCTCCGTCTTCGCGTCGCTCCGCGCGCTTGACCAGATTCACACCGACATTTGCTATCAGAACGTCAACGTGAAAATCATCGGCACGCACGGCGGTACGTCGTTCGGTCAGGCGGGCTCCACCCACCACGCAATTGAAGACTTCGCGGTTATCCGTTCGCTTGTCAACATGACGCTTATCTGCCCCGCCGACGGTATCGAAACGGGCAAAGCGGTTGAAGCGGCTGCAAACACTGAAGGTCCTTTCTACATTCGTATTAACCGTGGTTTCGACACCAACGTTTACGCGGACGACAACTACGACTTCGAAGTCGGCAAAGCCGTTCTCCTTAACGAAGGTAACGACATCACCATTATCGCGTGCGGCAGCTGCGTATATCAGGCTGTTCAGGCTGCGAAGATCCTTAAATACGACCACGACATCAACGCTCGCGTGCTGAACATGCACACCATTAAACCTATCGATAAGGAAGCAATCCTTGCTGCGGTCAACGACACTCGTCGTATCATCACCGCGGAAGACCACACCGTTATCGGCGGTCTCGGCAGCGCGGTTGCGGAAGTCGTCATCGAAGCAGGTAAGGCTTGCGCGTTCAGAAAACTCGGTCTCCAAGACAAGTTCAGCAAAATCGGTCTCCACGAAGACCTTATGGCTATGCACGAAATCGATGCGGAAGGCATCGTGAAAAACGCTCTTGAAGTCATCAATCAGGACTTCGAAAAAGAAGGCGTCAAAGGCTCTGCCGTCAAAGCGGAATCCGCAAAAGTCGGCGCAGCCGTCAAACTTGCTCCGCAGGGCGCAAACTGGGTAGACGAGGTATAGTATTATGGCAATGACTCAAGGCGATAAGTATGCATTGAGAATTTTCTTCTTCGCCGCGATTCCATTGGCAAAAACCGTTGCGGAAAATGATCCGAAATTCGTAAAGAAATTCAAGGGCAAAAACTTCGTTTTCCAGATCAGCGTTTTGTCGCCGGAATTCAAGAAGACCGGAAAACTTTCAACGCACTTCGTTGTCAAGGACGGCAAGTGGGAAACTCACACCGGTGAAACCCACCCCCATCCTGATATCGAACTGGAATTTTCAACCCCCGAGAAGTTCATTCTGTTCTTCACCGGAAAAGGTATGCCGCTTCCCAAAATCAAGGGCGCGCTCGCACACCTTCCCACTTTCGTGAACATCCTTATGACGCTTCTCAGAATGGCGGGACTTCTGCAAGCCACCGACGTTCCCGAAAAACCCGAAGATCAGGAACTTTTGGTCTTGCTTTACATCAACCTTCTTACCGTCGGCGTCAGCCAACTTAACAGGGTTGAACATCCCGACGTCAAGCACTTTACGGAAGGCAGCCCCGACCGTGTGTACGCATTTGCGGTTACCGGTCACGAAAAACTCCAAGGCTGGCTCCGCGTTAAGGACGGTCAGACCGTTTCGGGACGCGGCGAATGCAAACGTTGCAAACCTTTCGTGTGCATGCGCTTCGACTCTCCCAAACACGCTCTTGAAATTCTCATGAGCAAGGTCGAGATGATTCCTTATATGCAAAAAGGATATCTGTCCATCGAAGGCGCGCCCGAATTCGGCAACGAACTTTCGGCACAGCTCTTCACGGTTGCATATTACGCGCAGGGCACGTATCTTGACGACCAGAAGAAACAATAATCTTCAACAATGCAAAGGGCACGCTGTTCAGCGTGCCTTTTTTTTGCGCCTTTTCAAGGGGTATATTATTGCCGGAAAAAAGCGGACGATTGCCCGTCCGCAAAAATCAGATGCTGTAATTTTCGGTAGAATGTTTTTCGGCGTATTCTTCGTCAAGTTTTTTCAGGGTTTCGTTCAGGGGCTTACGCAGTGCGACGTATAAGGTGTAAATGGCAAGCCCGCCGATTTTTATCGACGAATGGAAAACGTCGGACGCGATTTGCGCCTTTATAATGTTTCCGCCGATAAGCGTGCCCACGGGGATAAAGTCCATAATCGCGTAAACGAGCGCAAAGATTATGCTTGCAAGCCCTTGCCTTAAATAAATTTCGCCGTACTTTTCGCTCTTTTTTTTGAAGCAGCAGATTGCGATGCCCGACGCAAGCAGGGCGGCGACGGAAAGGCTTTCGACAATTTCGTACGCGATGAAAAGCCCTTGCTTTTTATCAGGATAAAAGTTCTGCATACCGCTGATTATAGGAAGGACAATCACGTTGACAAGCATAAAGACGACGGCGATAACCGACGGAATAAACACGCATTTTTTGTATTCGGTTTCTTCACCCTCGGGGAGCCCTCCTTTTTGCTTTTCGCGCACGGCGTGGAAAATGAAAATGCCGTATTCCACGATAACGCGAAGGGCAAGGACGGTTATCCCCAGGTCAACGACGAAGCCGTCCTGAATCCCCATAAGTTTCAGCGGCGCCCAGAATATCGTAACCGTCGTGTTGTAGTTGAACGCGGTAAGGAACACGCAGCTGACAATCGACGCAATCGCCGTCGCGTAGTAATATTTCGTTTGTTTTTTTCTGCTGTGGAAGTTCAGAAACGTCAAAATTAGGCAAATGAAAGCGATTGCAAGGTACAACGCCGCAAACACCGACACCCATATGATATAAGTGTTTTCGTCGGTGTAGTCCTGCATGAAAGTGTAGTTCCGAACGTTGAAGTGAATGAGCGAGATAAAAAGCGCGATGACCGCCGTCGCGTCGTACGCAAACTCTTTTTTGACGCTCATCGGCGCGAAGTTTCTGAAATCGATATATCCCAAGACGAAGGTCAGGGGGATTGCAAAAAGTAGGACGACGTTCACGATTGCGGCGGCTTTCATGCTGTCCGTGGAAATCGCCAGCAGGTTGACAAGACTTATCGCCGCCATCACCATAAGCAAAAACCAATAAATATTCAGAAGTTCTTTTTTCTTTTCGTTTTTTACGTTTTGTTCGTCCATACGCTAATGTTATCATTATTTTTTGAAAAAAGCAATTTTATTTTAATTAGTATATTCTTTTAATTTTTCGACACGCTATCAGGGATATGAAAAAATGCTTATTGTTTATGATGACGGCGGCGGTGTTTTTCATCGCGGGTTTTGAAAACCGCGGCGCGTCAAACGCCGCAACGCTTTACGATGTTTTCAGCGAACGCCACCTTGAATTTTACGAAAACGAAGTCGCAAAAGAAAAGGTTTTCAGCAAGTATTCGGAGCGCGAACTTGCAAAAATGGCAGTTGACAACGATATTTCGATTGAAAAAGTCAAAAAACTGCTTGTATATTGTCACGCGATGAAAAATATCGGGAAGAATTATACAATAAAAGAAGCGGACAAATTATCAAACGCCACGGTAATTTCCGACACCAGAAAGTACGTCGATTATCTGAAATCGACAAGGTCAAAGGAGGAACTTGCCGCGCTTGAAAAAAGGTTTAAGGAAATCGGCAAGGGACAATAAGCCGACAAATCACATACAAATTTGATAACGAAAGAAAACAAAAAAGCCGCGGAAATTCCGCGGCTTTCTGCTGTGTCGAATTATTTCTTATAAGTCTTTTTGAAAAGATCCAGCGAAAGTTCGGTCGTGTATTTGTCGGCTTTTGCCTTTTCGACGGTCTTTTGCTCGATATAAGTTTTGCAGCCTTCTTCCAGAGCGCGGCACGCTTCGAAAGCGTCTTCCAGGGATTTCCCGCATACGAACACGCCGTGGTTTGCAAGGAAGCAGGCGTTTCTGCCTTCCATTGCGGCGACGGTATTTTTCGTAAGTTTTTTGGTTCCTGCAAGGCCGTACTTTGCACAACGGACGTCGCCCAGAAGATACTTTTTCATTTTATCGTTGAAAGCGGGCAGTGAAAGGTGCGTGCTTGCAAAGGTTGCGCCCCAGGTGGGGTGGCTGTGCAGAACGACGTTGATTTCGGGACGCGCGCGAAGAATAGCGGCGTGGATTTTCCTTTCGCTTGTGGGTTTCCGGGGGCCCGTCCATTCAAGCGTTTCGATATCGACGACGGGAAGGTCGTCGGGCGTCATAACGACGTAATCGAGTCCCGACGGGGTGACAAGCGCATGCTTTTCGTCAAGGCGGATCGAGATGTTGCCCCAGGTGCCTTGCACGAGGTTTTCTTCCAGCATTCTGACGCCTGCGTCTTTGACCATTTGTCTTAATTCTTTTTCGGTAAATGCCATAATAAACCTCCTATTCGCGCTCGGCTTTCAAAAGCGCTTCCTGATTCGTTTTGCTGTATTTTTTGCGATACACGACGTGTTCCAGCACCGCGCCGATTTTGCCGACGGGTTTGCAGCCGCCGACGGCTTGCGCCATTATAAGGGTATGGGCGGCTTTGTCAAGGACAAGACAAGCGGTGAACGCTTCGTTGAGCGTTGTGCCTGTCGAAAGAATACCGATGTCCGAAAGCAGGCATGCTCCGCGGCCTTTAAGCGCCTTGGAAATGCCAAAGATGTCGTTGGTTTTTGCGGTTCTTGCGGTAGGGCCGACGATTTGCGCCATATCGTCCAGAACGGGCGGAATGGTGACTTTTTTATTTGCGACGGTCAGTGCGAACACGGGCGAAGTAATCATAATCGCGCCGACATCCTGACGCGCGCCGTACAGTTTAACGTGCAAAAGCGCGTCTTTCAGAGTGTCGGAAGGGCATTTGTCGGTTTCGTTGAATTTTACCTCAATAATATCTTCAACGGTCAAATCTTTGAAGTTAACCCCCGATTTGGTGATAAGCATACTTTCCGAGTCCACTCTTGCGCTGATGTTGTTGGTGTGCGCGCCGAAAAGATTTTCGTCGTAAACCTTATGCGCGTACTCAACCATTGTGTTTTTGAGTTTTTCGTTCATAACGACTCCTTATTAAAAACAGCGGGCGGAAAAAACCGCCCGCAAGTTTTAGCGATTATTTCTTTTTGGGTTTTTCGAAACTGCGTTGAAGTTCGGGCGTGCCTTGTGCTTTTACGAGAGAGAAAACTTTGTCAAAGCGTTCAAGCGCGGCGTCGATGACTTCGTCGGTGTCCGCCATGGAGGTGTAAAGACGGCTTCCTGCAAGGGTAACGATACCGTTTGCCATGTACGCTGCGCCCATATCTTTCATGGCTTCTGCGCGGGCTTCCATTTCGGGCTTGTTTTTGAGAAGTCCCAATGCGGATTTAAGGAAGCTGAAACTGCTGTAATCGAAGCTCATTGCGCCGGTGCATTCAAGGTGAACGATGCTGCCCTGGTTGTAAACGACGTAAGGAAGATTGTGTTTTTTGACAAGGGCTTTAAGGCCTGCCGCAAGTCTGTCGCCCGCAATACCCGCTTTTTCGCAAGCGTTGTATTTTTCGATGGCTTTTATGCAGCAGTATCCTGCGTATGCGGACAAGGGGTTCGCCGCGAGAGTGCCGCCGACGTACGCTTTTTTGCCAAGGCCCGCGACGCCCGCCGCCATAAGGGAGATGTATTCGCGTTTGCCGCCTACGCCGCCCGCTGCGGGATAACCGCCGGCGATGATTTTGCCGAAGATGGTAAGGTCGGGTTTGACGTTGAAGAAACCTTGCGCTCCGCCAAGACCCATACGGAAACCGGTAACGACTTCGTCAAAGATGAAGAGCGCGCCGTATTTGTGGGCAAGTTCAAGGGCTTTCTGGTTGTAATCGAAGTCAATGGGGCGAGTGCCGCTTTCGGGGCCCACGGGTTCAACGATGACGCAAGCCGTGCCGCCGCGAAGTTTATTGCGTCTGAGCATACCTTCCAGCATTTTCAGGTCGTTGGGGCGGACTTCGTCGGTGGAGCCGAAGCAGCCTTTGGGAATGCCGTGGCTTTCAAGAAGGTTGCGGCTTCCGGGGATTTTCAGACCATAGACCATCTGGTCGGACCAGCCGTGATATGCGCCTCCGACTTTGATGACGCGTTTGTTTTTGGTTGCACAACGGGATACGCGGATTGCCGCCATGACGGATTCAGTACCCGAGCCGAGCATACGGAACATTTCGCACGCAGGCATATGTTTATTGATCTCTTTTGCAAGCAGAAGTTCCGCTTCGTGGAAAAGACCGGTAACGGGACCGCAGGATTTGATAAGTTCGATCGCCTGTTCCTGAACTTCGGGGAAGTTGCTGCCGAGGATTGTCGGGCCGCCCGCTTGCAGGAAATCGAAGTATTTGTTGCCGTCCGCGTCGTAAAGGTATGCGCCTTCGGCTTTTACCATGCACATGGGGAAGGGTTTGTTGAAAGCAAGGTTGTGCTGAACGCCGCCGGGGATATATTGTTTTGCCTCGGTGGTGATTGCTTTGGATTTCGCGCATTGTTTGTCGAAGTAGTTTTCGACGATGTCCTTATACGCTGCGTCCGATACGCAATAGATGGGTTTGCTCGTGAGTTCGTGCAACTCGTTGTAGATGTCTTGCGCTTTCGGCCATTTGCCTTGTTCGCAAGCGTAACCGTTTCTGCTCATAGTGAAGTCCTCCTAACGTTTTAAGTAGTTAATAAATTTATCGATTGACTGTTTGATTTCAACGTCGTCAAAGGGTTTGTTTTTGATGAAGCGTTGAAAAACAATTCCGAAATATGCGCCGAGGATATATGCCGAAAGTTCCTCGGGAGTGAACGTTTCCAGAAGTTTCGCGTATGCCGCGTGCGTTTTTATGCGCTCCGTCGCCATATCGTAAATTTTCGAGAAACTGCTTTCGCCTTTGCACAGGATACCGCGCATTAAAAGATTGCCCGTAAGGTAAGGGTAAGGAATCGTGTCGTCGACGAGTTTGTCGATGAGCGCCGATATGGAAACTTCCTGCTCGGATTCTTCAAAGACCGAAACAAGGTCGTTGATTTCTTCCGCCGCGATTTGTTCCATAAGGTCGTCCAGCGAATTGAAGTGAGTGAAGAAAGTGCTGCGCGATACGTCCGCCGCCTCCGATATTTCGTCGATGGTAACGTTCCCGAGACCTTTTTCTTCAAACAGTTTTTTCGCCGCGTGCAACAACGCTTTATGAGTGTTGTTTTTTTTGCGCAGACGGCGTGACGTTTCCAATGGTGCCATAAAATCTCCTTTTAATATATTTTGATTATATCACTAAAATAATATGGTTGTAAAGAGATTTTTGTATTAAAGTACAATTTTGTACTGACGGTCAGTTTATTGATAACGATGTCCCGAAAATTTTCATTTTTTGCCGTTTTTCGTCTTTTTTCGCGCATTTTGGCGCGATAGCGCGCCCGTAAGGCGGTCAAAACCATTGACAAAACGAAAAGTCGCAAGTATAATAGGGCAATAGACATTGGCATATTTTATATGCCTTTGATTTTTTATGGAGAAGAAAAATGGAAAAAGAAGTTTTTTTAACCAAGGAAGGCTACGACAAATTAAAACGCGAATATGACGAACTCAGTTCGACAGGTCGCAAAGAAATGGCGGAAAAAATCAAAATTGCCCGTGAGTTCGGCGATCTCAGCGAAAATGCGGAATACGACGCCGCCAAAGAAGAGCAGGGTTTCCTTGAAAAGCGCATTCGTGAAATCAACGAAATGCTCAGCAACTGCACGATTATCGACGAAAGCACGATCGATACCAAAACCGTCAGCGTCGGTTGCATCGTAAAACTTCAGGATCTGGAATTCGGGGACAAGCTCGAATATAAAATCGTCGGCGTTTCGGAAGCGAAAATCGAAGAAAATCTTATCAGCAACGAATCTCCTCTCGGCAGCGCGCTCATCGGCAAGAAAAAGGGACAGGAAGTCGTCGTTACCACCCCCGGCGGCGAAGCAAGATTCAAAATTTTAAGCATTAACGCATAAGAGGTCAAAATGGCAGAAAACGACGTCCGAAACAACGAACAACAGGAAGATTTAAGCGAGCTTATCAAGGTTCGTCGCGACAAACTGCGCGATTTGCAGGAAGCGGGCAAAGACCCTTTCAAAGAAGTCCGCTTCGAAAAAACGGCGATGTCCAAGGAAATCGTCGATAATTTTGAAAAATACGAGGGCAAAACCGTGTCGCTTGCCGGCAGACTCGTCAGCAAACGCGTCATGGGCAAGGCAAGTTTCGCGCATATCCTTGACGGCGACGGACAGATTCAGCTTTACTTTAAGCGCGACGTTCTGGGCGACGAGCCGTATGCGGAATTCAAAAAATACGACATCGGCGATATCATCGGCGTTACCGGCGAAGTTTTCGTGACGCACATGGGCGAAACCACCGTCAACGTTACGTCGGTGAAACTTCTTTCAAAGTCGCTTTTGCCGCTCCCCGAAAAGTTCCACGGACTTACCAACACCGACCTTCGTTATCGTCAGCGTTACGTTGACCTTATCGTCAATCCGGAAGTAAAATCGGTTTTCGTGAAACGTAGTATGGTCCTTCGCGAAATCAGAAACTTTTTGGACGAAAAAGGATATCTGGAGGTCGAAACCCCCGTTCTGCACAACATCGCGGGCGGCGCAAACGCAAGGCCGTTCATTACGCACCACAACACGCTCGATATCGATATGTACCTTCGTATCGCTTTGGAACTTTATCTTAAACGCCTTATCGTCGGCGGGTTTGAAAAAGTTTACGAAATCGGCAGAGTTTTCAGAAACGAAGGTATGGATCAACGCCATAATCCCGAGTTCACTTTGCTGGAACTTTACGAGGCATACACCGACATTCACGGCATGATGGATATCACCGAAGGTATGTTCAGATACGTTGCAAACAAAGTTTGCGGCACGGGCAAAATCACCTTCGACGGCGAGGATTTGGACCTTGACAAACCTTTTGAAAGAATTTCGATGGTCGAGGCAGTCAGAAAGTACGCAGGCGTCGACTTTGACAAAATCGAAACACTGGACGAAGCAAGGGCGGTCGCGAAAGAACACCACATCGAATACGAACAACGCCACAAAAAAGGCGACATTCTCAATCTGTTTATCGAGGCTTACGTCGAGGATAAACTCGTCCAGCCCACGTTCCTTACCGGACACCCCGTGGAAATCAGCCCGCTTGCAAAGCGCGATCCCGATCATCCCGGCTACACCCAGCGTTTTGAGTTGTTCATAAACGGCAGGGAATACGCCAACGCTTTTTCGGAACTTAACGATCCCATCGACCAGCGCGGCAGATTCGAGGCTCAGGCGGAACTCAAAAAACAGGGCGACGAAGAAGCCAACGACATCGACGAAGATTATCTCACCGCAATGGAATACGGCATGCCCCCGACGGGCGGATTAGGCGTCGGCATTGACCGTCTTGTAATGCTTGTTACGGGTGTGGAGACGATAAGGGATGTATTGTTGTTCCCCACTATGAAACCAATTAAAAAGTAAATATTTTGCGCCTTTTCGGCGTTTTGACGGAACCCTGCTCAGTTACGTACGACAAAGTACGCGCCTTCGCACGAACCCGTCAAGAACCCCGAAAATCCATCAAAATCTTTACTTTTTAGAGAGAATTATATTTAAGCACCCAAACGGGTGCTTTTTTATTAGAGAAATTTTAATTCCGTGCAACGCGCCTTATGTCATTGCGAGGCATAAATCAGGGGACCCCGCGGGATACTGTGTACCCGTGGGGAGAAGGAGCACACAAGCAAAAGAGTGAGCGTTATCGCTTGCGATAACGTGATTTCAAAAGAGAAGTGTGCGACGCATCGCCCGGAAGGGAAACGATATAATTAAAGCACCGATATTTCGGTGCTTTTTGTTTTTTATATCGTTGCGCGCTGTTATTGATTGTTGCGGAAGCCGAACCCGCTGACTTCTTTCGCCTTATTGATATAGGTGAACGCGTCGGGATCGACGTCTTTTATGATTTGTTTGAGCAGGGCGGATTGTTTTTTCTTCACGACGCAGACCAGGATTTTTCTGGTGGAGTTTGTGTAGATGCCTTCCGCGTGGATTATCGTGCCTCCGCGGTGCAGGATTTGCACGATTGCGTCGCCGACTTCTTCCGCCTTATCGGTGATGATATTAAACACGACGCTGGATTGCGTACCTGTCGTGATGACGTCCGCAACCTCGCTTGTCAAAAACAGGGTGATGAACGAGTAAAATATCGGGGAAGCGATTTTGACGAAGGTAGTATTCGCGTCCATGCCTTTTGCCGACAGCAGACCGACGATACCCGACAGCAAAACGACGATGCTGTCAAACAGGAAAATAAACCAACTTGTATTAAGTTCGGGCTTTTTCTTGTTTGCGATTTTCCCAAGGATATCCGTGCCGCCCGCGCTGCTGTTCGTAAGAAGGGAGCCGCCAAGCGCAACGCCCGTAATGACGCCGCCCGCGAGTGCCGAGATTATCGTCAGACTGCTTTCCATGCCCGAGCCTTGAAATACGGGCAGTTTAAGTGCGGAAAACAGTGCCATAAAGCCCGAATAGCCCAAAACGACGACGGTCGTATTGATTGCAAATTGTTTGTTGAGCGTGAAAAACGACGCGATAACAAGCGGCAGATTCAGCACGAAAATCGTGACGGCGGGGTTGAACACGCTTTCCGCAAGTTTATGGTCGTACAGATTGACGACGTTGTACACGATACTCGCGATACCGCCTACGCCGCCCGGGGCAAATGCGTTCGGGACAATAAAGACGTACGACGCCACCGCGCGAAGCAGTGCGAAGAATAGCAAAAGACCGTAAAACCCGACACGACTTAAAAATTTTTTCGATTTCTCTGATTTCATAGCCCGTAATATAAACTTATAAAAGAAAATTGTCAACAAAAATATCTCATGTTCGACACAAAATATTTTGTCGATAAACCTTGTATTCCAAAAAAGATATATTTATATATCAATCTTCAAGTTTTTTGAGCTCCTCGTCGTCCGAAGAATCGTCGGGTTCCACCGATTGATGCACGCGTGCAGACACGTCTTTAAGGTCATAGGTTTTGACGTCGAAACTGCCGTCTTTGTCCATGATTTTGACCTTGACCTGCTGTTTTAAGATGTCGTTGCTTTCCACGACGCCTTCGCCGTCGGGAGTTTTTGCGCGACTGCCGACCTTGGGCATTTTTTTGTACATTTCGGCGTAGTAATCGTTCTCGAATTTCAAGCAGCACATAAGACGTCCGCAAACGCCGCTGATTTTTGTGGGGTTAAGCGACAGTCCTTGCAGTTTCGCCATTTTGATGGAAACTTTCGCAAAGTCGGGAAGACAGGTGTTGCAGCAGCACGGCCGTCCGCAGGGGGCAAGCGCGCCGCGCATTTTCGCGTCGTCGCGTTCATAAATCTGGCGAAGTTCGATGCGGTTTCTGAACACGCCCGCAAGGTCTTTGACAAGGTCGCGGAAATCGACTCGTCCCGCCGCCGTGAAGTAAAAGATAATCTTCTGACGGTCAAAAGTGTATTCCACGTCCACAAGCTTCATATTAAGGTTGTGTTTTTCGATTTTCTCGTTTGCGATGCGAATGGCTTCCGGGCGCATGGCAAGGTTTTTTTCCACCTGTTTTTTGTCGGCGTCGGTGGCTTTCCTTAAAACGGGTTTCAAAGGTTGCACGACGTCTTTGTCGTCGACTTCGCGGTTTGAGAGCACGACTTCGCCGTATTCCGTGCCGCGCGCCGTTTCGACAATCGCCGCGTCGCCTTCCGAAAACGAAATGTTCTCGGGGCTGAAATAGTACACCTTGCACGAGTTCTTAAATTTTATGCCGACTATCGTTACTGACATTTATATTTAACCTCCAAAATACCGAGAAGCAGGTTTTCGACAACACCGGTGCTTCCCACGTAAAAACTCAATTTTTTTCTTTCTTCGTTGACAAGATAAAGTATGTTGGAAAGGGCGTCAAGCGAAAAGCCTTTCGACAGCGTTTCGATTTCCCATTCCTTATGTTTGCTCATTATAAGGTTCTTGTCGGTTTTTGCCGCAATCATATCGCGAAGTACGATTGAGAGCGCGTCCAGAAAAACGGGCAAATTATCCTTATCAAGGGTTTTATCGTTCAAAAAAGACGCCACATCGCTGCTTTTTTTCAGATTGTTGAGTATGAATATGGCGCGGTCGAACGTTTCCGAAAAGGCGGAGTTTGACGAAATTTCCTTTGCGCGCCACAGCATACCGTCGGCGCAGGCCGCGGCAATCGTCGCGTTTCCGACGGCAACGCCCGAACTTATCAGCGCGTCTTTTATGTCGCCCGCGGAAAACCTGTCAAGGGTTATTTTTTTCGTTCTCGACTTCACCGTGTCCAGAATCGCGCTTTCGCTGCCGACTCCCAGAAATATGCTCACCGCTTTTTGCGGTTCTTCCAGAGTTTTCAGCAACTTGTTTTGCGCGGCGGGGTTCATTTTGTCCGCGTAATTTACAAAGTACAGTTTGTTGTCGCTCTCAAACGGTTTCGTCTCGGTGTCTTCGATAAGGGCGGCGACGTCTTCGACCTTGATTTTTTTGCCGTCTTCGTTGATGAATTTCACGTCGGCGTGATTTCCGTTCAGCACTTTTTTGCAAACGGGGCAGGTCGTGCAGGCGTCCTTGCAATATACCGCGCACGCAATCAGTCTGAAAAGATTCTGCACGGCGAAAACGTCGGGCGAGATCACCATATAAGCGTGCGACAAATTGCCCGTGTCGATATCGTGTTTTATTAAGTTGTAGGCGCGGCTCTTTTTCAGAGCGTCCTGAAACTCAATCATCTGATAAGTCCTTTTTCGCGAAGGGCGTCGATAATATGCCGGCTTGTTTCGGCCTTGCACTCGCATGGGACGATGCGGATCACCCTTTCCGGATTTTCGTCGGCGATGTCGGAAAAGCCCTTGTAAACGCGGGCGTGGAAATCGCCCGATTCCACCTCGAAACGGTCGCCCAGTTCTTCCGCCTTTTTGCGGCTTCTGAACATTTTGTCGTGGGGCAGGTCGATGAAAACCGTCGCGTCGACGGGACAGCCCTCGATTGCTTTTGCGTTTATGTTTTTCACGACGTCGGTGCCAAGTCCGCGTCCCGCGCCCTGATAGGCGACCGAACTGTCGACGTGCCTGTCGCAAATCACGATTTTTCCTTCGTTAAGGGCGGGAATGACGACTTCCCTTAAAAGTTGCGCGCGCGCCGCTGCGTAAAGATACGCCTCGCACTCGGGCGTCATATCCGCGCTTTCGGGAGAGAGCAGTATTTCGCGAATTTTTTCACAAATGGGAGTGCCGCCGGGCTGACGAACGAGAACGGCGGGTTGAGACGTTTTTTCAAGATATTCCATAAGAAGACGAACCTGCGTGGATTTTCCGACGCCTTCGCCGCCTTCAAAAGTGATAAATTTTCCTTTCATAATGATGTCCGTTAATTATTCTACTTATCTATTGTAACATATAATCTGCCGTTTACAAAACCAAAAACGTCGCGGTCTTTCAAAAAATCGGCAATATTTTCGGTAATTACTTCGCCGTACGCGACGACGGGAATGCCCGGGGGATACGTCCCGACCTCCCTTAACGACACGTGACCTATCGCGTCGTGCAGCGGAAGATACGCGCCGCCGCCCGTTACTTTTTTGAAAACAGGCGCGGGCAAGGGCGGAATTTCACGCGCGCTTTCGCAGTTCACGTCTTTTAAGGCGTCGTAAATATCGTCGATTCTTTCTTCGTTTTCGGGAGACAGTATAAAGACCGCCAAATCGTAAAAAGTCATTTCCGGCACGACATTTTTTTGTCTGAGCGCCGAAAACCCGTTGTCCCCGCACCTTACGACAAGCCTTGTGAAGTCGTCGTTTTTAATTATTTTCCCGGGCAGTTTTTCTTTTAATAAGTTTACCTTTTCAAAAAGGTTTTCATACTTTTCTTCCCCCGATATTCTTCTTTCGTCAAGGGAATAATCAATGCTCAAAAGGGTAAGATAGCACGGGCTTGTAGTGTGCAAATCGGCACGTAAACGCAACAAATCGTCCGTTAAAGTATCGTTATTGCAAAATAAAGCCGCCCCGCCCGAATACACGGGCAAGGTTTTGTGAAAGCTTGTAACAGAGATGTCGGAAAATCCCGAAAAGCCTTTTTCAAAGCGTTCTGAAAACGGGAAATGCGCGCCGTGCGCCTCGTCTACGAAAAGAATTTTGCCACGTTTTTTCACAAGCGCGGATATACTTTTTGCGTCCGCCGTCATGCCGAAGTAATTCGGTGACGTTATGACGCACGCGCCCGCAGACGGATATTGTTCAAGCGCGGTTTCGACGTCTTTTTCCGTCACGGGCAAAGGGATTCCGTTTTTGTCGAAAGACGACGGAATATATCTTACCTTAAACCCGAGCGTTCTTGCCGCCGCGTAAACCGACTTATGCGAAGAGCGGGCAACGATTATTTCGTCGGTGCGGTTTCGCATCGCGCACATTGCAATGAAAACCCCCGTCGTGCTGCCCGAGGTCAGATAAAAGCAGTTTTTCGCGCCGTACGTTTTCGCGCATTCCTTTTCGCTTTCAAGGATAGCGCCCGTCGGATTTTGCAGATTGTCCGAAAAATCGAGTTCGGTCACGTCGTATTTCGCGCTTGAAAAAAGCGGATTATCGCCCGTGCCGAAGTGCGCCGGCATATGGAAGCGCGCGGGATTTTTTGCGACGTATTCGCAGATCTTGTCGTACAACGGTTTCATAATCCTTATTATATATTGTTTTTGCGCGTTTGTCTAAATAAAAGTCAAGTAAAATTTGAAAACCCTTGCAAATTCCGCGGCGGTGTGGTAATATAATGAAAAGGGGAAAACCCAAATAAGACAAATTAGAAAAGGAGACGTTACTATGGCACACAAAATCAGTGATGAATGCATCGCTTGCGGAGCGTGCGCGGACACTTGCCCGGTAGGTGCTATTTCCGAAAACGGCGGTAAATACGAAATCAACCCCGACGAATGCATCGATTGTGGCGCTTGCGCAGAAGGCTGCCCCGTCGGAGCAATCCAAGGCTGACAAACACAAAAAGAAAGAACTCCCCGGATTTTTTCGGGGTTTCTTTTTGGAAAAAACACGGCGGAAATTGAATAATCCGCCGTTTTTTGACAAAATCCGAAAAAATGTAAAAATCGTCAAATAAAAAAAGGGATTCGATTGTTTATTTGTTGCAAGGGTTATATCGGTTGCAAAATTCTTCCCGACTTTGTATAATATGCCTATTAAATAAAAGAGGTATTCCGTTTGGATAATAAACGCCTTGACATTTTAATAGCGCGCATCAAGGAATCGGGCGATGAAACCGCTTTTGCGGAGTTTTACGAACTCACGTCAAAAGGTTTGTTTTCGTATTTATTGTCGATAGTAAGGAGAAGGGAAGTTGCCGAAGACCTTATGCAGGATACGTATGTGCGTTTCAGACAAAGCGTGCAAAGTTACAAATCGGGCAATCCGGCGGCGTTTCTTATCGAGATCGGCAAAAACATCGCCTTCAACCACATAAAGCGCGCGAAGTACGAGACCGCGACGGATTTTTCGGAGTGGGAACCCGTGTCCGGCGAAAAGAGCGTCGAAGATCTTGCCGACACCACCGTCACCGACGCGATGAAAAAGGTGCTGACCGCCGACGAAGCTCAAATCGTTATGCTGTACGTCGTGGCGGGATTCAAACATCGCGAGATTGCTGAAATCGTAAAAAAACCCGTGGGCACGGTACTCTGGACGTACAACAACAGCCTTAAAAAACTCAGAAAATACTTAAAGGAGGAGCAAGCGTGAACAACAAAGATTTGAAAAACAAATTAAAAAGCGAAATCGAAAGCATTACGCCGCGTGTTTACGACAACGTCGTGCAGTCCTCCTATATCGAAAAACCCGTGGCGAAAACAAAGAAAGCGGGCGCAAGCAAAGCGTTCAGAATCGCGACGTCCGCCGTGGCGTGCGTGCTGATTATGGCAATCGCGATCACTTGCGGCGTCTTACTCGCGCCGAAAAAAGATAATTCGCCGATAAGCAATTACTATTACGTGCAAGTTTCTGCGGGCGCGGACAAAGCGACTGCGGCGGCGGACGAAAAAACCGACGGCGCAAAAATCACGCTCACGTTAAACAGCGAGGAAACCGTGGAAACGGTGCGCGCCGAAAATGTGGACGGCGACATGATACTGCATCTTTCCGGCGAATTGAAAGGGCTTAAATTTGACGTTGCGACAAGAAAAATCAACGAAGCCGCGCGGACGCTCAAATTCGTCGATGACGCGGACGGGCTTTCCGTTTCCGTTTCCGGCGAGACCGCCGAAAGCTTTGCAAAACGGCTTCGAGCGGCGTTTGACTTTTCGCTGTCGATAAAGACGATTTCAAAGGAAGACCTTGCAAACCAAGCGAAGAAATATTTGCAAAACGCGACTTCATCAATGAGTTTTGAACAATTAACCGCCGCTTTTGCCAAAAGAAAGAGTTTGCTGGAAGAATCCTGGCTCGGCGACAAAAGCATTTTTTCTGACGTTTATTATAAATATGCGGAAGAAGAAATCAAGCGACAAAATATCAGCAGCGACTACGTAAAAAGTTTTACAAAGGGCTCTTACGCCGAAATGATCGAAAGCCTTAAAAGTATCGAAAGTATGTGCGAGATTTTGGGGCTGACCGATTTGCAGGCAAAAGTTGCGGAAATCCGTAGCTCCCTTGAAAACATCGACTTTGCGAAAATCAAGACGATGTACGACAATTATATCACCGGTTTAATCAACGATATTCTGAACCCGAGCGAACAAACAACGAACAGTATTTTTAATATTTAATAAACAATATAAAAATAAAAACAAGCCTTATCGGAAACGGTAAGGTTTTTTGTTGCAATTTAATATAAATAAGAATTGAGAAGAAATATCAATATTATATCGTTTTTGAAAAAAATAAAAATTTTTCAAAAAATCCCAATAAAACGCGCTCGTCGATTGTTTACTTTGCGAAAACAATTTGAAAAACACGGAGGTTTTACTCAATATGAAAAAGAAAATCCTGGCAATACTTCTTGTAGTATCGATGGTAGCGGCTCTTGCGGTCGGACTTACCGCCTGCAATAAGGATAAGTCAACCGCACCTGCAAAAGCAGACAACGCCGAAACTCTCGGCACGGCAATCGCAGTCGCGATGAACTCTTCGGCAGCGGGCACTGCTTCGGCGGAAGGCGATGAAAACGTTGATCCTTCTTTCACCATTAACGGCATCGGCGCAATCCCCGGTATCAGCGCGGCAACCGACGAACTTGCAAAATACCTTAACGAATACGTAAACAACGCACAGGCGTACATCAAAGATCACAGCGTCGAAGTTGAAATCACTTCGTCCGACAAAGACGGATACAACTATAAAATGCTCGTGACCGTCACTTATAAAGACGCCGAAGGCAAAGACGTATCCGACGTATCGACGATTTACATCAACGCAAAGAAAATCAAAGACGGCGAAGTTACCGAAGAAGACGCAGATATCAACGGCAAAGAAGACTATGCTTTCGAAGCGGTTGTTGCACACGGCGAAGTCAACCTTGTAGAAATCAAAGGCACCTGCGAATATGACAAAGAAAAAGACACGATGGTCTTCAAGTTTGGTGCAGGCGTAGGGGTTGAAGTCGACAACGTCGGCGCAAAAGTCACCGCATATGCAAACGAAAAGGGCGGCGTAGTCGTTGAAGTTAACGTCGGTGTTGACAACGCATGCAAGGTCAACGTAAAAGTCGAACTTGGCAAAATCAGCGATACCGAAACCGGCGCGAAAGTCTACGTTGACGTAGTAGCGGCAGGCGAAAGCGTGAAAGTGAACGTCGTTGCAAACGTTGTCTCGAATGCAAACGCAACCAACCTTGACAAAAACGACTTTGCAATCAACGGCACGGCGGCTGTCATCGTGACGGGCGCTGTAAACGTGAATGTGAACGTCGATATCAGCGGCGCTGCAAAATACGTCCCCGGTGAACCGGAAGTCGAAAACGGCAAATACGTTGTACAAGTCAGCGGCAACGCCAGCGTCAATGTCGGCAAATAATATGCTTATTATCGGATTACGACAGTAATCTTTCCACCTAAATCAAAGGAACGTCCCGATTTTCGGGGCGTTTCTTTTTGCAAAAATTCACCTTGCTAAAAAATGGAAAATTTCAAACATTTTTCAATAATATGCAAAGTATTGTCATATTTTGTATGCAATAATGCAATCAAGAGGTGAACAAAATGAAAAAATTATTTGCTATAATCAGAAACACAAAGGTTAAAACCCCCGCCCGCCGATCGCTCGAAATATATCATATCGACAAAGGATTTTCGGAGCCCCTTTTTGAGTGCGCGGATTACGTCGTGTCCCGCACGAGCGGACTTTTTGAAAACGCGGAGTATCATGAAGTCACAAACTCTTACGGCGTAAAGTTCAACGTGACGAAAAGCGTTTTATAAATCGCGAAGCGCGAAAAAACCGTCGGGAAACGACGGTTTTTGTTATGCCAACAGATAATAATACGAACTTAGGTTTCCCGCCGTGTTTTTGACTAATACTGCGTTACGCTCACGGCTTATACGATAAAGTATTAAGCCGCTCGTGTGCCTTGTCTTATCCTAAAAACACGACGGGAAACTTGTTCACAACCGAAAACGCCGAGATTTCAGATGATTTTTGGAAAAGGCGAACGCAGTTGTACTTTTCGTACCACAAGCGAGCATTTTTCATAAAAGCGTTGAAATATCGGCGTTTTGGCAATGTTAGTATTATTATCTGTTGGCATCGTATTGTTTTCGGTTTATTAAAACTTCACAAGTTCCGGCTCGCGGTTCACGTATCGGGTGAAACCTTCAAAGCCGATTTCTTTCATTGCCGCCGCAATTTTGTCGTAATTGTAAGCGATGCTGTTGGTGCGGTGTGCGTCGCTGCCGAAAGAAATTTTCCTTCCGCCGAGTTCGTAGTATCGTTTCAGGACGTCGACATCGGGGATTGAAAGGTGTCGCAAAGAAAACTCGCTTGTGGTTTTTCCGCCGCGATAAGTTTTGCTGTTGACTTCCAGGCACTTATCCTTTTCGATGATGGCGGTGAGGATATCGTCAAAGACGTCCGAAAACTCCTCGTAAAACATATCGGGCTCCTTATACGGCGCGTTTCTCTGGATATAGCCGATGTGGCCGATAATGTCGTAGGGGTAGGGCGCGTCGACGCTTTCCCGGACGGCTTTCAGGTATTCGAGATAGGCAAAGTGTTTATAGGGGCACTTATTGAAATATTCCGCGTAATAGACCTCGCTGCCGAGCACGCAGTGAACGCTGTTGATAATGACGTCGAAGTCGATATCGGCAAGGTCTTTGATATACAGATTGTTTGCCGATTTCAAGTAACCGAGTTCCGCGCCCATGGCAAGGCGGAAGTTTTTCTTATTGAAGCGGCGTTTGAAGTCCTGCATTGCGGCGACGTACGCCGACATATTTATTTGCGGGTTGTCATATCCGATGACCTGATAATCGCGGTTGACGTGATCGGTGATTGCGACATAGTCGCAACCGCGAGAAAGCGCCGTCGCAACGACGTCTTCGACCGCCTCCATGCCGTCGTCCGAAAAAATACTGTGAACGTGCGAATCGTGCATAAAATTCCTCCTAACGATTATTATACAAACGTAAGGACAATATGTAAAGGTTTTTCGCAAAATATTACACGCGGGCGCATTTGTAACGTTTAGGTTAAAAATTACCTTAAAACGATTTGCCGATAACCCCGAAACGGCGCGCGTCGGGCGGAAATCACGACTTAGCCTTGACAAGAAAATTAATAAATATTAAAATATATGACGTAGAGATATACGCACGTTCGCGTGCGTGTACAATTTAAATCTCGAAAGGAGACGAAAAATGAAAAACAAGAAATTTTTGCGAGTACTCGCAATAGTTTGCGTTCTCGTTTTGTGCGTCGGCGTTCTGGCTGCCTGCAATAAAGGAAGCGGCGGCGGAAACCAAGGCGGCGGAACGGGCGGCGGTGGCGGAACCGGCGGCGGCGGAAGCACCGGCAACCAAGCAGGCGCCTCGATGAACGCATTTGTCAACACAATGTTCCAAAGCGCAAACGAAATCGCAAACGGCACTTCGTTTGAACTTGCCGACGGCAAAAACATCGCTTTGAGCCTCGGCGCGACAATCACCCTTAAAAAGGACAGCGGCGTCGCGGGCGAAATAATGCCGATCGAACTTGCTCTGAAAGGTTTTCTCGACCGTCAGAACGTCACCGACAAATATATCGATGACGCAAACGGTGCATACGTGCTTATCGACGGCAAGTACGTGTCGTATGACGCAAGCCTCCACGAAGGACAAACGAGATATTCGAAAGCGGTTGCTCTCACGGAAGACAACGAAACCTATATCGACGTGTCCGCGCGCATTAACGGCGTCGATTCTTTCCGCCTTATTTACGAAAAAGACTTCCTTTACGCAACGATCGCAGGGAACAAAGTCGGCGTTGACCTTTCAAAACTTGAAAAGACCGCAAACGGACAAACCGTCAAAGACGCGCTTTTCACCAAGATCGAAGGGCTGCTCAAAAACAACATCGTAAAGAGCGTTGTCGAAGCTTTCAACGGCGGCGACTTTGACCTTAACGAAGTTATCACCGGGCTTATCAACACGTTTGTAAAGAAAGAGTATATGCCGTACAGCGACACGCTTGTCAATGCGGCAAGCAGAAACCGTTACAACCTCGTTAACGGCGAATATGTTAAAGCCGCAAACGGCACATACGTTGTGAAAACCCTTGCCGACACGATTTTTGAGAAAGACATTTCTTTCAGCGGCATTTCTATCAACAACATGCTTTCGGATATATTCGGAGGCAAAGAAAAATTTTACAGTTACTTTGGCGAAACCCTTGACGTTCAGGGCATTCTTACCGCGGACTTAAAAGGCACACCGTTTGCAAGCAACTTGTTCAGCGAACCTACCTGGTACACCTGGAAAAACGGTCAGTTCCAAGAAGCGAACAAAGGCTATTCGTCCGTCAAGAGCGACCTGTCGCAAAAACTTTCCGCAACGATCGCGCTCAATCCTTTCAGTTTTGGCGACAGCATTGCCTTGACGAAAAACAGCGCAATCAAGCTGGGCTTTGAAAAAGAAGCGGGTGCAAACGGCAGCATCGGCAAGATGAGCAAATTCTTCCTCGACCTTAACCTGCCCGCAGGCGAAAACAACAGGACTTTCGGTATCGAACTTGCAATCACCGACCTTAAAATCGGAAACGATAAAGACGCGATTTCCACGACGGCTGTAAACAAAGAAGATTACGGCGCAATGAATATCGACGCAGGTCTTGATTTCGACTTCGGCGAAGACCTTCTGAGCCTTGTCGCACACGATTATACAAGTCCCAACGGCTTAACATTCAAAGTCGGCGGCGACGATCTGAAATACGATGCGTTGGCGAACACGCTCACCGTTCCCAAAACGCTGAAACTCAATATCAAAGGCACGCTCGATTTCGTAAATATCCAAAACACTCGCGCGGTTGCAACGATTACCGCAAACGACAAGGTGTTTGCGAAACTTCAACTGTATTCCGCCAACATAGGAACAGCTGAAAACCCCGATTACGACCTGCAACTTGACGCGAAAATCATGGAAGAATACAAAGGCGTTCTCCCCGGGATTCTCGATATGTGCGTCGCGCTCGGTAAAAACGGCGCAATCGGTATCAACGGCTTTAAGAAAGTTGGCGGCAAATGGGGCTTCTATGCAGAGGACGGCACAGACAAAGTCGGCGGCGTCCTGTACTCGGTCTATGAAGAGCACGCAGACGGCAATTACGGCAAAAATGAGGAAACGGGCGAATACTTCCTGCTGACCGCTGACAACTCGGCAACCTACACCGGCGCGAAATATAAGAAATTCAACGTTTCTTACAGCTTTGCAAAAGTCAACGAATCCATCGATCATCTGATGACGAGTGGCGAAGCGCACGTCAAAGGGCTCAACTTCGTGAAACTTGTCAACTACCTTATCAATAAGAACGGCAACGGCTTGTTCGTGAACTACGATGATTACAAAGCCGAAGCGGCAGCGGAAAACGACATCACGATTGGCGACGTTATTATGAACCTGGTGCTTAAAGACAACGTGGGCATAATTCCCGCAGTGTACGGACTTATCGGCATCAATCAGGCGGACGGTCTTGACAACTCGCTTGTTATCGGCGGCGAAAAACTCCTTGCAACGACGTTCAAAAACTTGTTTGAATACAACAACGATAATATCGACGCGGTGAGCATGGTCGCTCTTGCAATGAAATACTTCACGAAGTATCAGGTTGACCTGAAAGGCAAGACTTACGACTCGGTCGCGGTTTATAAGGAATTCGAAACCGAACTTTACAAGTTGACGGCTCGCGGAATTTACGCGCAAGGTCTCAGCAAACAGCTTTTGTTGCTCCGTCCCACGGGATATATGACGGCAGGCGAAGAGTTCTTTGCAAACCATAAAGAGACGGCAACGACCGCAATAATGCACGAAAACGGCCACAAAGAATACGCCGTGATCGAAGACAGCGCGGGCAACAAATATCTGTACCCGTACGTGCTTTATGCAGAACTTGAAAACGCCGTAAAGAAAAACAACGAGACATATATCCGCGAAGAAGGGTTTGAACTTAAAAACGGCACACTCGTGCTTATCAAAACGCCCGACGTCCTTAAACAGGCAATCGTAGACGAACTCAATCGCACAGCGGGGGAATACACGGAAAGCAACTATATCGACGGCAAAGCCGGTTCGTTGCTCCGTCAGGCATACCGCCTCGGAAAGACCTACGTCCCGTATTTCGATAAGACGGCAAACAGCTGGAAAGTCGAGGAAATAGCTGCGGCCGGCACAAGCGCAAATGCGGAAATTATTGACGACATCGCGCTTAAAGTCATCATCGGCACGAAGAAAGACGGCGACCGCGAAACGTACGGCACCGCAACTGTCGAAGGAAAAGTCTACGGAAAGACGTTCTCGATCAAAGGCTACGTCAACTACCTGACGGAAGCGCCGGAAATCACAAAAGAAAACCTTATTTCCGACGAAACAAAGGGAAAGGCTTTTGAAATCCAGATCATCAATCCGCAAACGTATAACAAATAAGTAATACGTAAAAAACAACACAAAGGGCTGCACGTTTACCGTGCAGCCCTTATTTTATTAAAAAGTCATAATTTTGCGACCTGTTGAGTTTTTTCGGGAACCCGAAAATCCGTGTACGCCAAGTACACGCCTTCGTAAGAACTTGCCAAGAAACGTCACGGGGACCCCACAAGATACTGTGTACTTGTGGGGCTTAAAGACATCAAATTCTCGCCGTTTTAAGGAGCTGGGGGGCGTTTGCCGTTTTAAGGTGTGTTGCACGGAAGAAAATAAACGCAGTGCGCGCTGTGGGCAAGTTATGGATAAATACCGCATAATGACAAAGACCGATTATAAACGCTTAAACTATTTATGTAAAATTCATAATAAAATTAACCGAATAAACATTGTACGGTATTAAAAGCAAATTTTCTTATCCAAAATACACTCAACCAGGATACCAGACAATTTCTCATTAAAAAGATGGTCATCTATACAGCAAGAGTGTCCTATTGACAGGATGACGTTTTTTATTTGTTTTGTTTCATCTGAAAACCACATTTTTTTGAAAAGCCTTTACTTAACAAATATCGTGTGTTAAAATATTGTAAGATTGTATAGGGAGAAAGTTATGTTACTCAACAGATTGCTCATAAAAACGGTCGCACCCGTTCCGAAAATCGAAAAATTCAAGACGTATTTGTTCGTTGCGCCGCACCCCGACGATATCGAAATTGCCGTGGGCAGCACCGTCGCAAGGCTTGCGCGCGAAGGGAAGGACGTATATTATCTCGTTTGCACCGACGGACGGTTCGGCACGGAAGACGAAAACATGTCGCCCGAAACGCTTGTTAAAATCCGCCGCGACGAACAACTGGCAGCCGCGAAAATTCTGGGCGTTAAGGACGTCAGATTTCTGCCTTTTGAGGACGGCGGCATGTACGACGAAGTCGCGCTCCGCATCGAAATCGCAAAAGTCATCGCAGAAATTAAGCCCGACGTCGTGATCGGCCCCGACCACAAACTGTACCCCGAAAGCCACCCCGACCATCTTCGTGTGGGAGAAGCGGTGTCAAAGGCGTATTTTATGTGCAGCAACGTCAATATGATGAAAAGCGTCGGGGCAACCCAAATTGCAAAACCAACGGTTCTGGCGTACTATTTCACCGGTAAACCCAACAGATTCGTCAAAATAACCAAAAAAGACTTTGAAAAAACAAAAGCGGCGTACGCTTGCTTCGTGTCACAATGTCCCCCGCCCGACAACGGCAAAAGTCTTATGCTGTACATGCGACTGAAAGTCCGTCTTAACGGCTTGCGAAGCTTCCATATTCGCGCCGACGCATTCAGAGTAATGAACAATATGCACATTCACTGCTGCGGCGAAGCGGAAGACACTGCAATCAGACGCCCGTTATAATAAGGAGAAAGTATGGCAAAACAAAAACTCACGCCCGAAGAAAAGGCACAAAGAAAAGCAGACAGAAAGGCGAAATTCAAGGCAATGAACGAGAAAAACGGCACTCGTTGGCAAGCCGTCAAATACTTACTTTGCACGGCAAGCGCGGGGATTATCCAGTTCGTTTCGTTCACGATAATGACTTATGCGTTCGCAAAACTCGACTGGGGCACGATAAATTTCATCACCGAAATGAAAAAGACGACCTTCGTCGCAACGACCGTCGCGCTTGCTCTGTCGGTTTTGTGGAACTTTACGTTAAACCGCAAATTCACGTTCAAATCGGCAAAGAACGTTCCCGTCGCAATGACGCTCGCGTTCTTGTTTTACGTCCCGTTTTATCCGTTCCAGACCTGGTACGTTCACGCCGTGTCAACCGCGCTCGGCGGCAAGGAATGGGCAAGCCTTATTGCGGAAGCAACCGTAATGCTTATCAACGGCGTTCTGGAATTCTGCTGGCAGAAATTCGTCATTTACAGGAAGTCCGCAAACACGGCAGCGCATAAGGAAACCGCGCCCGACGCCGCGCCCGACGCCGCGCCCGAAATCGAGCATATCAAAGACAGCGGAGTTTCGGTGGAAGATGTGACTTTGGACGACGCCGATACCATCACCAAAGGATAAAAAGTCATAATTTTGCGACCTTACGGTGTTTTGACGGAACCCTGCTCAGTTACGTACGACAAAGTACGCGCCCTCGTAAGAACTTGCCAAGAAACGTCAAAAATCCATCAAATTCTCGCCGTTTATCGGAAGTTAGTTTCTAAATTCTGACTTTTTAGAGTTAGGGGACCCCACAAGATACTTTTGTACTTGTGGGGCTTAATTATTAATCCCGCCTACAAAAGGCGGGAATTGTCTTTTTCGAGGCGAATAGAGTTTTCCGTTTTGCACAGAATAAAGGGCGGAGGGTTTATGAAATCATTGAAAAGTAAAAAGGAAATCAACCAGGCGGCGTTTGCGCCGAATATGTATGATCCGCTTGGAATGTACGGCTGTTTCCCCGCGCTTATGACTTTTGAAACGTACGAGCCGCTTGAAACGCCCACGCAAGATGCGGACGACTTATAGGAGAAAAGCACAAAAAAAATCACCGATTGCTCGGTGATTCTTTTTTTGTTGTTCGTTAATTAGTTGCAAGCCTTAACAGCTGCTTTGGTGCCGTAATAGAATGCTTTTCCGGAAACACCGAATTTGACGTCTTTCATCTCTTCAAGGGCTTTTTTGTAATCGTCTTCGCTGATATTGCCTGCGTCTTTTTGTTTTTTGAGTTCGTCCTTAGCTTTCTTTACGTTTGCTTTGCAAGCTTTGTTGAAAGCTTTTGCGTCTTTCGCGTTGTCGAAGTAGTAAATGGTAACGCTTTGTTTGCCGTCTTCGCTTACGCCGGTAACGATGTTGTCGCATTTGCCGGTAAGGGTAATGTCATAAGCAGCAGCGGCAACTTTCGCAGCAGCGTTAGCGCCATTTACAAGGTCGCCGTTTCCAACAGTAGCGGCAGTATAGCCATTCTCTTTAAGGTTTGCTGCGGCTTTCGAGAAATCAGAAGGTACGCAAGCGCAAAGTACGGTTGCAAGAAGTGCAACTACAAGAATAACGGCAAGAATTTTGCCAATGTTCTTTTTCATAAACAATAAATCCTCCAAATATATTTAGATAAGCATATTATACGCGTGCAAGAAAAAAATGTCAACGATTTTTCGTTGACCGCGCCCGTTTGTTTTTGATGTATTTCGCTTTGAAAAAGCGCGCGCTCGGGGTATACTTATAATAAATATAGGTAATCCGATCACAAACAAAAAAGGGCAAAGAAGAATGATTATTCACGGGCTTAACAAACTGACGCTCCTGGACTATCCGGGGCTTACCGCATGCACGCTTTTTACGGGCGGGTGCAATTTCCGTTGTCCGTTTTGTCACAACGCGAGCCTTGTCGAAAATCCGATGGGACAACCCGTCATTCCCGAAGACGAAATATTCGCGTATCTTAAAAAGCGACAGGGCATTCTGGAAGGCGTTTGTATCACCGGCGGCGAGCCTACGCTCAACCCCGACCTTATCGACTTTATGAAAAAGGTAAAGTCGCTTTCGTACAAGGTAAAACTCGACACCAACGGCACGAACCCCGATATGCTGATCCGCGCGGTCGAAGAAGGGGCGGTGGACTACGTCGCGATGGACATTAAAAACAGCCCTGAAAATTACGGCATGTCCGTCGGCATAAAAAATTACGACACCGCAAAAATAAAACGCAGCGTGAAATACCTTCTTGAAGACCACGTCGATTACGAATTCCGCACGACCGTCGTCCGCGAATTTAACGACAAAAACTCGTTTTACGGCGTCGCCGACCTTATCTCGGGCGCGAAAAAATATTATCTTCAGGCATTTAAGGACAGCGGCGATCTGATTGACGAGACACTTCACGGGCTGACAAGGGAGGAAATGGAAGAAATATTGCCGATTTTCGACGGAAAAGTCGATAAAATTGAAATTCGCGGCATAGACTGATACCACAACATCTTGTGGTGCGGTTAAAAAAACAAATCAATATATTGATATAAAACAATTGACACGTGCATTTATGCGTGTTATTATGAATGTACTCGCAATAGCGATATGTCAGGGTGTTATCCGCTTGGATTTTTCAAAGAATCTTCACGGGAAACTCCCCTTTTTGTGCCCAAAAACGATAAAACGGCAAAATCTTGCGCCTTTTTTAAGTTTTGTCAAAAATCGTTTTATAGGGAGTTTAGTAAGAATCCGTGCAACGCACTCTGTCATTGCGAGGAGCGTAGCGACGTGGCAATCTCCCGGAAGGGACACCGAATAATGAAAACATATTACGTATACATAATGACAAACGTGGACAATACGGTATTGTATACGGGCGTCACCGACGATATAGAAAGAAGAGTGGCGGAACACAAAAGCCATACATTGAAAGGTTTTACCGACAGATATAACGTAACGAAATGCGTGTACGTTGAAGAATACGGGAACATAAACGACGCAATAATGCGTGAAAAACAAATCAAAGGTTGGAGCAGAGCAAAGAAGTTTGACCTTATCAACACGACAAATCCGGCATTAAAAGACTTAGGGGAATAAGGTAACCCTTCCGGGAGATTGCCACGCTGCGCTCGCAATGACACAAGTACTTCGTACAAAGGGCAACCAAATAAAAAACAAAACGACGACGTCGTTAAGTATAAAGTAGTCAACAAAAGAAATTATAAAGGAAATGAGGAAAATGTATCAGGTAATTAAAAGAGACGGTAAAATAACCGATTTTGATCTTAACAAAGTCTCTGTCGCCATTACCAAAGCGTTTGAGGCGCAGAACAAGCAGTACGTTCCCGCAATCATCGACATGTTGACGCTCCGCGTTACCGCCGATTTCGAAAGCAAGATTGAAAACAATCTCGTCCACGTCGAAGACATCCAGGACAGCGTCGAGCACGTCCTTGAACAATCGGGCTACACCGACGTTGCGAAGGCATACATTCTTTACAGAAAACAACGTGAAAAGATCCGTAATATGAAGTCGACGATACTTGACTACAAGGAAGTCGTCAACAATTACGTCCATCTTGAAGACTGGCGCGTGAAAGAAAACTCCACGGTCACTTATTCCGTCGGCGGACTTATTCTCAGCAACAGCGGCGCAATCACCGCAAACTACTGGCTTTCGGAAGTTTACGACGAAGAAATCGCACGCGCTCACAAAAACGCCGATATTCACATCCACGATTTGTCGATGCTCACCGGTTACTGCGCCGGTTGGTCGCTGAAACAACTTATTCAGGAAGGTCTTGGCGGAATCCGCGGCAAAATCACGTCAAGCCCCGCGGCGCATCTTTCCACGCTTTGCAATCAGATGGTAAACTTTTTGGGCATCATGCAAAACGAATGGGCGGGCGCACAGGCTTTTTCCTCATTCGACACGTATCTTGCGCCGTTTGTCAAAGTCGATAACCTTTCTTATAAAGAAGTAAAGCAGTGCATACAATCCTTCATTTACGGCGTCAACACGCCCAGCCGTTGGGGTACGCAGGCTCCGTTCACCAACATCACGCTTGACTGGACGGTTCCTAACGATCTGGCGGAACTCAACGCAATCGTCGGCGGCAAAGAATGCGACTTCAAATACAAGGATTGCAAAAAAGAAATGGATATGGTCAATAAGGCCTTTATCGAAATCATGATCGAGGGCGACGCCAACGGCCGCGGTTTCCAATATCCTATCCCCACGTATTCCATCACCCGCGACTTCGACTGGTCGGAAACCGAAAACAACAAACTCCTGTTTGAAATGACCTCGAAATACGGCACCCCGTACTTCTCGAATTACATCAACAGCGATATGGAGCCTTCGGACGTCAGAAGTATGTGTTGCAGACTTCGCCTGGACCTTCGCGAACTTCGCAAGAAATCGGGCGGCTTCTTCGGCAGCGGCGAAAGCACGGGCTCTATCGGCGTCGTGACCATCAACCTTCCCAGAATCGCGTATCTCGCAACCGATAAGGCGGACTTCTATCGCCGCCTTGACAAGATGATGGACATCTCCGCGCGCAGCCTGAAAGTCAAACGCGACGTCATCACCAAACTCCTCGAAGAAGGGCTTTATCCTTACACCAAACGTTATCTCGGCACGTTCAGCAACCACTTCTCGACAATCGGTCTTGTCGGCATGAACGAGGCAGGGCTCAACGCAAAATGGCTCAGAAAAGACCTGACGAACGTCGAAACGCAGGAGTTCGCAAAAGAAGTCCTCAACCATATGCGCGAAAGACTTTCCGATTATCAGGAACAGTACGGCGATTTGTACAACCTCGAAGCAACCCCGGCGGAATCCACTTCCTATCGTCTTGCAAAACACGATAAGGCGCAATTCCCCGACATCATCACCGCTTCCGAAAACGACAATATTCCGTACTACACCAACAGTTCGCACCTTCCCGTCGGATACACCGCGGATATCTTCTCGGCACTCGACGTGCAGGATGAACTCCAAACGCTGTATACTTCGGGCACGGTATTCCACGCGTTCCTCGGCGAAAAACTTCCCGACTGGAAATCCACGGCAAAACTTGTCAGAACCATCGCGGAAAACTACAAACTGCCGTATTACACCATCTCGCCGACGTACAGCATCTGCAAAGAGCACGGCTATATCTCGGGCGAACACTTCAAGTGCCCCAAATGCGGACAACCCGCCGAAGTTTACAGCCGTATCACCGGCTACTATCGTCCCGTACAGAACTGGAACGACGGCAAACTGCAAGAGTTCTCGCAAAGGAAAACTTACGACATTGCAAACTCTTCGTATCACGGCGTAAACCAGCATATCGTCAGCGATACCTGCTGCGGCGAACAGGACGTGAGAGTGCAGGCAGATCCCAACTTCAAACAGAACGACGGCGAAATCCTGCTGTTCACAACGAAAACCTGCCCCAACTGCAAAATGGCAAAAATGATGCTCGATAAAGCAGGTATCAAATACACCGTCATCGACGCGGAAGATCAGAAAGACCTTACCCAAAAATACGGCGTCAAAAAAGCCCCCACTATGCTCGTCGCAAACGGACAGGGCTACGACCGCTACGAAAACGCGAGCTTCATTAAAAAATTCGTTGAAAACGCAAAATAATTTATGATTTACGATGTAATTATCATAGGCGCGGGGACGGCAGGCATGACTGCCGCCCTCAACGCTTTAAGAAACGGCAAAACAGTCCTTGTGCTGGAAAAAGAAACTGTCGGCGGTCAGATTTCGCTTTCGCCGCGCGTCGAAAACTTCCCCACGATTACCGCAATCTCGGGGGCGGAACTCTCCGACAGGCTGTTTGAACAGATTATGCACCACGGCGCGGATTTCGAGCTGGAAAAGGTCACCGGGCTTAAAAAGGACGGCGACGTCTTTACCGTTCTTACCGACTACGGCGCGCACGAAGGGAAATCCGTCATCATCGCAACCGGCGCAAGCGCAAGACATATCGGCGTCCCCGGCGAAGACGAACTTATCGGTCACGGCGTGTCTTATTGCGCGTTGTGCGACGGAGCGTTTTACAAGGACGAAGAAGTCGCGCTCATCGGCGACGCCAATACCGCTTTGCAATACGCGCTGTTTTTGACGAATTATTGCAAAAAAGTCCACGTTTGCACGCTTTTTGACAGATTCTTTGCGGACAAAGCCCACGTCGACAACCTTATGACAAAAGACAACGTCGCGATTTATCACAACCTTTCGCTGAAAGAGTTTTTAAGTGACGGCGGCGAACTTTCGGGGCTTGTTTTTGAAAATACCGTCGACAAATCGGAATTCCGCCTGCCCGTAAAAGCCGTGTTTATCGCGATAGGGCAAATCCCCGACAACTCCGCTTTCAAAGACTTCGTCGACATCGACAAAAACGGATATATCGTCGCGGGCGAAGACGGCACGACCAGAACCGACGGATTGTTCGTCGCGGGCGACTGCCGCACCAAACATATCCGCCAACTCGCAACGGCGGCGGCGGACGGCGCGATTGCCGCAACCAACGCGTCCATTTATCTGAAATAAGAAATCCGACAAAGACTTTTCGCCCGCCGATTCCTTGACAAACAAGTTGCAAAACGATAAAATCTTTTTTGCAACTTATAAAACGCTTCCGTAGTTAAATGGATATAATAAACCCCTCCTAAGGGTTAGTTATGGGTTCGATTCCCGTCGGGAGTACCAAAACGACTGTGAAGACAGTCGTTTTTTTACACCCAACGGAGAATCGAACGGCTGTTAACACAGCCCGATT
>ERZ780157.23-NODE-23-length-195444-cov-10.372989_pt1 | contig 195444 bp, 188 predicted proteins | sample MGYA00511169_ERZ780157 | MGnify/ENA primary metagenome ERZ780157 (study PRJEB29588, sample SAMEA1965149) | human gut metagenome | biome: human gut; feature: human-associated habitat; material: faeces | place: Denmark | collected 2008/2010 ...
CTTCAATGGGTTTGGAAAATGCCAGCCAGCCGCAGCCGACAAAGCGGTAAAGCAAAAATCCTCCGACGGCGCCGAGAACGGCGAACGCAATATAAAGGAGAAGAAATATAATTTTCCCGTTACGCTTTTCCATCTATCGACGGCTCATTTCCGTGTTTCAGTATTTTTCTGTCAATATCTGCCACGGTGATACCGCGCAGACTTTTTCTGCAATGCTCGTCAAGCCGGGCGCAGATGTTTTCCATCACCGAGCCCATTCCCGACGAGATAAGACACTCTTTATCCATATCCCCGCTGCGCCACGGAGAACCGACAAAATGCGCGTCGATCGCCTCGGCTATCGTTTCCAAAGTAAGTGTTTCGGCGTCCGAGGCAAAGGCATAGCCCCCGGATTTCCCGCCCTTTGTGGTCACAATGCCCGCCTTTTTCAGCTTGGACATAACCTTTCTCACAAGCACGGGATTGGTGCATACGTTCTGCGCAAGCTCTTCGCTGCTGAGAACTCTTTCCATGTGATTGAGATAAACCAGCGCGTGAACCGCAATACTGAATGAACTGTTCATAAGTATTTCTTCTCCTCAATCCTTAACCTTTTCATACGGCCAGTCGATTATTCCTCCGAAATCATAAACATTTTCATAACCCAACGCTAAAAGTTTATTTGCTGCGTCGTGGCTTCTCCGCCCGCTTCGACAGTAAACAAGCAAGACGGCTTGTTTGTCCTGCAGCTCCGACGGAGCATTATTGACTATTGTTTCATTTGGGACAAGAACAGCGCCTTTGATATGCCCCTCGTCGTATTCCGCCCTCGTGCGCACGTCCACAACTGTAACGCCGCCGGCGGACATCATATCATAAGCTTCCTTTGCAGATATCTTTTTATACATACCCTTTTCCTTTTCGGTCGTCCCGACGGACGCCTCGGTGTTTTTCGCGCTCTCCGTTTTCTCCTGACGGGACGGTATCACGCACGAAGACAGAAGAAAAACAGACAGAACAGTAAAAAATAAAAACAACCTTTTCATTCGATATCCTCCCTTTTTAATTGTAATTAAAACTATTACATTTTCTACTGTAATTATAATTGTTACAACAACTCTTGTCAATAGCCTTTAACGAGAATTAACATTCTTTCCGCAAACAGACTCGCGCCGAACACAAAAAACATCATCAGCCTCAAAAAAAGGAGCAGGCAAAAACCTGCTCCGTAAATAATCCGTATTAATATAAAAAAATCGAGTATTCATAAAGTGAAACCCCTTATGAATACTCAATATGGTCGGAGTGACGGGATTCGAACCCACGACCTCTTGGTCCCGAACCAAGCACGCTACCATCTGCGCTACACCCCGAAGTGCTCAATCATTATATCATTTTTGAGAGTGTTTGTCAAGTGCCAAATATGATAATTTGTTGAAGTTTGAAACAATTCGTATTCGGTCATTTTTATATCCCGAGTTTTACGTTTTTAACAGTAACCCGACGGTAAACCGTCGGGTTACTGTTAGTTCTGTCAGTTTGGGACAATAACACCCTTTTTCAGTATCAGATTCGCATACAGCGCGGTCTCGCCCGTCGCGATTACCGCATACGCCTTTTCTGCGCGGTCGTAGAAGGCAAATCTTTCGATATGTCCTATTCTGACCTTATCGCCCTCGGAATCGTTCATTATGCGGGAATATTCGTCCCAGATAGGAGTTTCGACGTTATCCCCGGGAACGACCTCCATCAACATCGCGTTCGGGTCTGAATATGTATCGAGCGGAAACACGGACATAACTGCTTTCAGAACGTCAGTACCCGTATGAGCATCGAGTCTGACTACCCTTTTCCCGATAGCCTCGGACGGAAAATTTCCGTCCGCAAGCACTATCTCGTCTCCATGTCCCATCTCGCTGAGAATTTTAAGCAATTCGGGTGTTAAAAGCGGTGATAAGCCTTTCAGCATCGGTCGGTCCTCCCTGTTATCTGTATAAAGGACCGTACTGTTTGCACGCTGCGTAGTCCGCCGCCTGACTGTCATCCGTTCCGAACGCCGCCCACGAATGCGGACGATAAATCTGTTCTTCGGGAACGTTGTGCATATTAACGGGGATACGAAGCATGGAAGCAAGAGTGATAAGGTCTGCACCGACGTGACCGTAAACCGTTACGCCGTGGTTAGCGCCCCAGTTTGCCATTACGCTGTAAACGTCGGTGAATGCGCCCTTGCCTGTAAGTCTCGGACAGAACCATGTCGTCGGCCAAGTCGGGTCCGTTCTCTTGTCGATGACGTTGTGTATTTCATCGGGAAGGCCGGAGGTGTAACCTTCCGCAATCTGCAATACGGGACCGATACCTTCGATGATGTTGAATCGAAGCATCGTTACGGGCATTTCCGCCTTGCAACGGAAATGGCTGGAGAATCCGCCGCCGCGGAAATATTCATAGTCGGCTCTGCACCAGTCTGTTGCTTCAAGACAAGCCGAAACGTCTTTGTCTGTCATCTCCCAGAAAGGTTTCATGCAGTTTTTGCCGTTTTCGTCTCTCGAAGCGCCGCTTCCGTCAAGCGCGGTCGCACCGGAGTTTATAAGATGGATAAATCCGTTAGCCGCAACGCCGTCGGGTCTGTGTCCCGTTACGCGCTCGCAAGCTTCGGGACTCCAATATGTGCGCACGTCGTGGAAGCACGGCGCAGAGTGGCTGACAAGTGTTCCGAGCATCATTGCGATACCGTTGCAAGTGTCGTTTTCGGTTGCAAACGGCGTGGGGGCTTTTCTTCCGTTCCAGTCGAACGTGGAAGCCATAATAGCCTCGGTAAAGTCTGCATTCGGAAGCCAGTCCGTCCACTGTCTCTGTCCCTGGAAGCCGCCCGCAACAGCATTTCTGCCGAGCGCTTCTTCGTGCCAGCCGAGATCGTCGAGTTTGGTGTTTCCGTAAAGGATATCGCGCATGATTATCGTCATCTTAACGATAAATTCCCAATCCTTGTCTGCGGGAACGACTTTCGATTTTGTAATAACATCGGGGAATGTTTTCGGAGCGTTTTTATCAAAGCCCTCTTTGCAGTTCGCTTTTACCCAAGCAAGCGCCTTTTCATATTCTTCTTTATCGTAAATGCCAACGCTTATTCTGCGGAGGATTTCAACTTCGTCAACCCATTCAGCTCTGATACCGAAGTATTTTTGAAGAACTGATGCGTCGCAGAAACTGCCTGCAATACCCATCGCAACAGCACCGACATTGACATAAGCTTTATTCTTCATCCAGCCGACAACAACCGCACATCTTGCAAAGCGGAGAATCTTTTCCGCAACGTCTGCGGGAACGGAGGTGTCATCTTTGTCCTGTACATCGTGCCCGTATATGGAGAATGCGGGGAGTCCGCGCTGTGCGTGAGCCGCAAGAACTGCCGCAAGATAAACGGCACCGGGTCTTTCGGTTCCGTTGAAGCCCCAAACCGCCTTTATCGTGTTCGGGTCCATATCAAACGTTTCCGTGCCGTAGCACCAGCAAGGCGTTACCGTAAGCGTGGCAACAACATTTTCCGTTGCAAACTGGTCCGCAACGCGAGCCGCTTCCGCGCCGCCGCCTATCGTTGTGCAACCGACAACGCACTGTACAGGAGTTCCGTCAGGATAACGGAGTGTGTCAGATATGAGTTTTGCGGCGCTTTCCGCCATTGCCATGGTTTGTTTCTCGAGACTTTCGCGAACACCTCCCCATCGACCGTCAATCGCGGGGCGTATACCTATCTTGGGATATAACATAATAATCACCTTTCATGCTTCAAGTTTTAAGGACATCAGATTTTTGATTCTGAAAAAGAGCAGAACCTGCCACACCACACGAAAGTGTGCGTGTGGCAGGTTCGACCTATTTGCCAACTGTTGTTTTTTCGGGAGCAATTAACCTTCGTAAACGAGGTTGTTCTTGATCATTTCGTCAACGTTGGAAGCATCCCACCAAGCGCCTGCGATATCAACTTTTGCGGTAACGGTTTTGCCTTCTGCCGCAAAGATTGCCTGTTCAACAGCCTGGTAACCGATCTGATAGGAGTCCTGAGCAACCGCGCCGATAAGCTTCGGACCGGTGGTCTTCTTCATCCATTCGATCTGTTTGGAGCCTGCGTCAAATCCGCAGAATACTATATTGTCGTACTTGGAGCCTGCTGCGCCGATTGCGTCGTAAACCTGCTTAACAACGCCTTCGTTGCTCATGAATATTGCTTTTACGTTCTTTTCGAAAAGTGCTTCAAGAGCTGCCTTGTAAGCCTGATCCGCATCGCCGGGTTTAACTTCTTTTTCGATGGTGTACTTGCCTGCGGTTGTGGAATCCGCGTCAGCGAGAGCCTTGAATTTCTCTTCGAATCCGCCCGCGCGGTCAATACCGGTCTGGGTTTCGTCATGCTGAATGATACCTACAACATAAGTGTCGGTGGAAGCAGCGATGTCAGCTTTGATAGCTTCGAAGAATTTCTCTGCCGCAAGCCCCGCAGCAAGTCTGTTGCTCGTTGCAACGGAGGAAACTATTGGGTTCTGTTTTGCGGAATCAAGAGACTCAATGTCTTTTGCCCAGATACCGCTGTCAAACTGAACAACGGGGATTTTCTGAGTGAATGCGTGTTTGAGGCTGTCAACGAATCCTTCGCCTATCGTTCCGAGAACGAGACCTGCGGGATTGTTGTTAAGGGCGGTACTTACCATTTCCATCTGAGACGGAAGGTCTTTTGCGGACTCACTTGCGGGGCCCTGGAAAGTAACTTCGTAACCGTACTTTTTGCCTGCGTCTACGGCGCCGGCTTTAACCGACTGCCAAAATGCGTGGGATTCGCCTTTTGCAACAACGGCAATGGTCTTGTTAACGGTTGTTTTTCCGTCACCTTTGGTCGTGTTGCTTGTGTCGCCGCCGCAGCCTGCGAGGAGAGCAACTGTCAACGCCAATACGCAAAGAAGCGGTAAAAACGTTTTTCTGAACTTTTTCATGAGAATGTCCTCCTTGAAATTTGACCCTTTCGGGTATTGTTAATATATTTATGCTTTTTGCTGTTTAATTTTATCAAGTTCGAGTTTATACTCGACTTTTGCCGTCTCTATCTGCTTGCGGATTTCTGCGGACTGTGCGGTTCTTTCGGATTCGGGAAGAGCCTTGTTCGACAGAACTTCGTCAAGTCTGTATTCGAGATGATCTTTGTTTTCGATATAGTTTCTTTTAAGTTTCTGTGCGGGAGTGAGAACCTTGACTTTTGCTGCTCTTTTGTTCTTTATGATGTCCATAAGAACTGCGATTACAACGATGATACCGGTAAGAACGTATGTGACGTATGTTGCGTTTACGTTTACATGGAACTTCGCAAGAACGAAGTTAAGTCCGCTTCTGATTACGACGAGCATTATGCTGCCGATTACAGAACCTGAAACGGATGCTACGCCGCCTGCTGCGCTTGTGCCGCCGATGTATACGCCTGCGATTGCGTCAAGTTCGTATCCGTTACCGGTAGCTGCCGCAACGGTGGTGAACGATGCAGACCAGAAGATTGCCGCTATACCAGCGCCGATACCGCCTATGATGTATGCAAGCATCTTGTATTTGTCGGTGTTGATACCGGAAAGTCTTGTTGCCTCTTCGTTACTGCCTATCGAAAGAATGTATCTGCCGACTTTGTTCTTGTACATCAGGTACATACAGATAAACATGAATCCCACTATCCAGATAAGACCTACCGGGAAAGATTTGTAGTTGGAGAATACTTCATTGAACCAGCTGCCCGTGGGATAGAAGATGTTCGGAACCGCAACTATGATAGCACTCAAACCTCTTGAAAGCATCATTGTGCCGAGCGTTGCGATGAACGCGGGGATTTTCAGTTTTGCGACAAGGAATCCGTTTATAAGCCCGAACAGCGCGCCGATGAGAATCATTACGGGAATCGTTGCCCAAAGCGGAATTATCTGTTTTGTGAAAAGGTGTCCTGCAACAACCGAGGATGCGATACACACGGTGCCTATCGAAAGGTCTATGCCGCCCGTTGCAATTACGAATGTAACACCAAGCGCCAAAATAGCATAAGGTGCAAGGCTCTGCGCCATACTTACGATATTGTATCTGTTAAGGAAATTCGGGTTAAGCAGGTAGAATACGAAGATGAGCACAACAAGTGCTATCAGGATTATCATATTCTGCATACCTTTTGTTTTTATGTTTCTGCCGAAGTTTATTACCGATCTGCGCATTCTGCGTGATGCGGAGATTTTTACGTTTTCGTTATCCATTTATGTAACCTCCCGTGATCTTGGTGGTTTGTTTATTTTATCTGCTTAATTCCGCATCGTTGCGTATTTCATTATCTCTTCCTGTGTGAGACCGTCGTCTATGCTCAAATCTGCTGTTACTCTGCCCTCACACATAACGATAACTCTGTCGGAAAGTCTCTGAATTTCGGAAAGTTCCGAGGAAATCATTATTATGGATTTTCCCTGTGCGGCAAGTTCTTCCATCAAATCGTACATTTCGCTCTTTGCGCCGACATCGATACCTCTTGTCGGTTCGTCAAAGATGAATATGTCCGAATTTTTAAGAAGCCAGCGCGCCACGATAACTTTCTGTTGGTTACCTCCTGAAAGGTTTTTCAGAAGTTGATCCATTGACGGTGTTTTTGTTCTCAATTTTTTGTTGACTTCTTCCGCCGCTTTCTTTGCTTTTGCATCGTTTATCCAACCGAATTTGATGTAATCGTCAAGCGATGCAAGCACCGAGTTCTCCGCAACGGATTTTATAAGAAGCAAACCGTATTGTTTTCTGTCTTCCGAAAGATAGCAGATACCGTGTTTTACCGCAGATTCGGGAGTTCTTATCTTAACCTTTTTACCATTGATGAAAACTTCACCCGAATCAAATTCGTCAGCACCGTAAATAGCTCTCGCAAGTTCCGTGCGTCCCGCGCCCATCAGTCCCGCAAATCCGAGAATCTCGCCTTTACGGAGTTTGAAACTTACGTTTTTTACCATATTGCCGCTATTCATGTTTTTAACTTCAAGAACGGTCGGTGCGTCATTCGGCACATTGCTCTTTGTTTTCGGGTCGGTGTAAACAACTCTGCCGACCATCATTTTTACTATCTCATCTTTGGTCGTGTCTTTTGTTTGAAGAGTTCCGACGTACTCGCCGTCTCTCATAACCGTTACCCTGTCGGAAATTCTGTTTATCTCATCCATTCGGTGAGAGATGTATATCATTCCGATGCCCTTGTCGCGCAGATCATTCATTATTCTGAACAACTCTTCAACTTCGGGCTGCGTGAGTGCCGCCGTCGGCTCGTCAAGAATGAGCAGTTTCGAATCATGGGAAATTGCCTTTGCAATTTCGACCATCTGCTGTTTTCCTACGGTCAGTGTTCCGAGTTTTACCGAGGGGTTGATGTGTATTCCGATTTTTTTGAAAAGGTTTCTTGCATCCTGTTCCATCTTGCGGTCATCAATGTAAACGCCCGCTTTTTTCGGTTCGCGTCCGATGTAAATGTTCTGTGCGACCGTCAGATGGTTCATCATGTTGAGTTCTTGGTGTATGATGCTGATTCCTGCCGCCTGCGATTCCGCGATGTTTGCGAAATTGACCGGCTTGCCGAAATATTCTATCTCACCGGCGTCTCTTGAATGTATACCGCACAGGACTTTCATCAAAGTGGATTTTCCCGCGCCGTTCTCACCCATAAGAGCGTGAACTTCTCCGGAACGCAGTTCAAAGTCAACATGCTTTAATGCGTGTACGCCCGAGAACCGCTTATCTATTCCGGTCATCTTCAAGATAATGTCACCCATACTATGTCACTCTCTTTCCGGTATCATTATCAACAGTTTTGTTCCTCTGTTCGATTACATTCTATCAGTTTTGCACAAAATGCGCAAGACATTTAATTGTCATATTTGGACCGCAAGAAAATCCTATTTTTACCGTTGACTTTTGCTTAAACTATTGATATAATAAATATAAATAGAGAAAAAGCGGTTATTACTTGAATTTTAAAGTACAAAAACAATGACGGTTTATTGACACGGAGGGAAGTTTTTATGGAAGTCATGCACAGATATAACAGCGAAGAACGACAGCATTTTTTGTTGGAAAAGCACTATTCGTTCAAATTAAAACCACGCCTTTTATATGTGGGACTTCTTGACAAACACGGCGGGTGGCGCGAAGTTCCGCATGACCATAAGTTTTTGGAGATAATATTTGTAACCGACGGCAAGGGTACGGTTGCGATCGAAGATAAAGTCTTTGAAGTCAAACGCGGGGACTTGCTTATATACAACGCCGATGTTATGCACTTTGAGAAAAGCAATGAGACTGACCCGATGGAAATACTTTTTGTTGCTTATGACAAATTGGAAATCACAGATTTACCCCCGAACTGGTTACTTCCGCCCTCATACGGATATGTTTTTCCTACGGGAGATATGTACGACATATTCTACCGTTATTTTTCGACGCTTGTTAACGAGTTCGACAAAAAAGAACGTTTCTATATGGAGATAGCGCAAAATATTTCAAGAACGCTTCTGATGTACATATTCAGGCTTATAAACAAGACGGAAAATGCAGGAGAATTACTCGCTTCGGGAAAGACTATGGAGATTGCCCTGAAATTTATCGACGAAAATTTCCGTAATGAAATAACGCTTGACACCATCGCGGAAGCCTGTTTTACAAATAAATATTATCTTTCGCACCTTTTCACGCGGGCACAGGGCGTCAGTGTCGGGAAATATATATTGGACAAGCGCATAAAAGAGGCAAAGCGACAACTTGAAAATAAAGATTTGACGGTTGCTCAGATTGCCGCAGATGTGGGATTCAATGACTCGAGTTATTTCTGTCGCGTTTTCAAAAAAGAAACGGGACTCACTCCCCTTGCATATAGGAAAAGAGCGGTTGTATAATATGTTTATTGCACATTGTTCAATCTTTAACCGTTGACTTTCGGTTATGTTTCCTTTATAATCAGTAATGCTCATCGGAGGGCAATAACCGTAAATGTTATAGCCGGATAAGATGTCGGGAATACCCGGTATTTTATCCGGCTTTATAATACGGAAAAGGAGAAGAAAATGGAAATCAAACTTTCCGATCATTTTACTTATAAAAAACTGCTCAGATTTGTTCTTCCGTCAATCGTAATGATGGTCTTTACTTCTATTTACTGTGTTGTTGACGGACTGTTCGTTTCGAATTTCGTAGGAAAAACGCCTTTTGCGGCGATAAATTTGATTATGCCGTTTGTTATGATATTCGGCGGCGTAGGATTTATGTTCGGTACGGGCGGAAGCGCACTTGTATCAAAAACGCTCGGTGAAAAACGTCCCGAAAAGGCGAAGCAGTACTTTACGATGATGCTGCTTGTTACTCTTATTGTCGGCATTATCATCTCTGTTATCGGCATTATATTTATGCCGCAGATTGCAGACCTTCTCGGAGCGGAGGGCAGCGAGATGAAAAATGATTGCGTTGTTTACGGCAGAATAGTTATCGGATTCAATACAGCATTCATGCTTCAAAACGTTTTTCAGAGTTTCTTTGTAACGGCGGAAAAACCGAAACTCGGTCTTGCCGTGACGGTTGCCGCAGGTGTTACAAATATGATTCTCGACGCCGTTTTCATGGTTCCTCTCAATATGGGCGTTGCGGGTGCGGCGATTGCGACGGGTATCAGCCAATGCGTGGGCGGTATCATTCCTTTGATATATTTCCTGCTTCCCAATTCAAGCCTTTTACAAATCACGAGGACCAAAATTGAAATCAAACCCGTATTGCGCGCTTGCGGAAACGGAGCTTCGGAACTTGTTACGACAGTTACTTCTTCCGTTGTCGGAATGCTCTACAATTTCCGTCTGCTTGAATATTCTGGTGAAAACGGCGTTGCGACTTACGGAGTACTGATGTATGTCGAGTTCATCTTCATCGCAATTTTTATCGGATATTCCGTCGGCTGTGCTCCGATAATAGGCTATCATTACGGTGCGGGCAACAATTCGGAATTGAACAATATGCTGAAAAAGAGTCTGAAACTGATTTTTGGCTGCGGTGTAGGCATGGTCGTTCTCGGACAACTGCTTGCAATTCCGCTTGCGCATTTATTTGTAGGCTATGACAAGGTTTTATATGAAGAAACAGTAAATGCTTTCAGAATATTTGCGCTGACATTCCTTTTCTCCGGGTTCAATATTTTTGCGTCGTCCTTTTTCACGGCACTCAGCGACGGCGGCGTTTCCGCAACCATTTCTTTTCTCCGAACATTCCTGTTCAAATGTACCGCGGTAATCGTGCTTCCCATTATATTCGGAATAAACGGCATATGGTGGGCAACGGTCGTTGCGGAAGTCCTTGCAATAGTTCTTTCAGCTGTATTTCTCATCGTCAAGCGGAAAAAGTACGGTTACGCATAGGCTGGTACGATAATGCAATGCCAATATAAAACTCAAAGACGGCTCGCAAAAACGAGCCGTCTTGTATTTTTGATAGTTTAATTGAATTTTTTCGCAGAAACAAGCATATCTTTCGCTGTTGCGACAGCCGAGGAAGCAATATCCCCGCCGAGCAGTCGCGCAAGTTCTTCTATTCTGCCTTTTTCATCAAGTTCGGTAACAGTAGTAAAGGTTCTTTGACCGTCGTCCTTTTTCTCAATTTTAAGATGTTCATCTGCATAAGCCGCGATCTGCGCAAGGTGCGTAACAGTAATGACCTGCGCCGTTTTTGACATCTGTTTCATCTTTTGTGCGATACGCACGGAAGCTTTGCCGCTGACGCCGGTATCTATTTCGTCGAATATCAGCGTTTCGTTTTGCGCGGAAGACGACAGTATTTTTCTCAATGCCAACATAATGCGGCTCAACTCACCGCCCGAAGCAACTGCCGAAAGCGGCTTGACATTTTCACCGACGTTCGTGCTTATCAAAAATTCAACGTCGTCTGCTCCGTCAAAAGAATATTTCTTTTTGTCGGTTCTGACCTGCATTCGAACTTTCGGCATTTCAAGCTCGGAAAGTTCTTTTGTTACTTCCCTGCTTATTTCTTCCGCCGCTTTCTTTCTCGAATCGGTCAATACTTTCGCCTTTGCAACAAGTTCATCATGTGCTTTTGCAAGTTCTGCGTCAAGTTTTAATATTGCCTCGTCGGAGTATTCGATTTGTGCAAGTTTTGCTTTCGCGTCGGCAAGATATGAGTTTATCTCCCCTATTGTTCTGCCGTATTTTCTTTTAAGCGAATTTATAACGCCGAGACGGTCTTCGATTTCGTCGAGTTCTCTCGGGTTAAAGTCAAATCTGTCCGCAAGCGTCCTTACGTCGTCTGCAAGTGAATCTATTTCTGCCAAAACATTCTCCGAACGCGAAGCAAAATCTTCAAGTTCATCGGAAAACTCGGAGATAGATTCGAGGTTTGTCACCGCTTGCGAAAACATTTCGGAAACATTATATTCTCCGTCCGAAAGAATCGTTCTTGCAGCAGAAAGGCTCTCTATTATCTTCTCTGCGCCCAAAAGAACCTTTTTTCTGTCCGCAAGGTCTTCGTCCTCGCCTTCAACAGGTTCAGCCGCTTCAATCTCGTTTATCTGATATGTCAGCGTGTCTACCCTGCGCACTTTTTCATCGTCGTCAAGCGTAAGTTTGTCTATTTCTTTTTTTATCGAGCGAAAATTTCTGTATGCGGTTCTGTATTCGTTTATTTCGCTACTGTTTTTTGCATACGCGTCAAGAAAAGACAGATGCGTTGACGTATCAAGCAACGTTCCGTTATCCTGCTGACCGTGTATCGTTATCAGTCTTTTTCCGAACTCCTTCAAGACGGATGCGGGAACAGGTCTCGAATTTACTCTTGCAACGCTCTTGCCCTCAACCGAGAGTTCTCTCGAAAGAAAAATGCTTCCGTTGCCCTCGTCTGGAACACCGTATTCAGAAAACAGTTTTTCAAGCCCCGCAACATCATCAAACTCCGCGCTGACAAATGCCTTTGAACAGCCTGTCCGCACAAGATCTTTTGACGCTCTGTTGCCGAGCAGAATATTGATGCTGTCTATCAATATGGATTTTCCCGCACCTGTCTCGCCCGTCAATGCGATAAAACCATTGCGGAAATCAATATCGGCGCTTTCAATAACGGCGATATTTTCTATATGCAATCGTGAAATCATTGCCTTATCAGCCCGCTGTTATCGCATTTATTTCCGATACGATGTCAAGTGCTCTGTCGTTGTCCGTGGCAACAAGAAAAATGGTATCGTCGCCCGCAAGAGAACCGACAATGTTTGTTCTGTCAAGAGCGTCTATCGAAGCGCAGACAGCCTGTGCCATACCGGTATAGCATTTAACAACGACGATGTTCTGAGCCACGCGAACGTTCATAATACCCTCACGCATGACCGCCTGAGATTTTGCGCTCAAAACGCTTCCTCCCGAAACCGCTTTATCGCGCTGCTCATATCTGTAAACGTTGTCTTTCGTAAGAATCTTGACCAGGTGCAGTTCTTTAATATCTCTGGAAACGGTCGCCTGCGTTGCCTTGAATCCCGCAGCGTTCAGAAAAAGTGTCAATTCGTCCTGTGTTTCAATATTGTTATCGTTGATGATTTCCAAAATCTTTGCGTGTCGTCTGCTTTTCAGTTTCATATTCTTTACCCCAACTTCCTGTTAAGTATTTCGTAAAATGACATATCTTTCAATCTTATGATTTTTGTTGTCTTTTTTGAGCGTTCGACCTGAACGATATCGCCGTCGGCAAGCCTGAAATTCTCATATCCGTCTGCTGTCAGATACGGTTCGCCGTTAAACACGGAAACTTCCGCGAACAATTTTGTTCCCGCATCGAAAAGTATCGGTCTGCTGTGCAATGAATGTGCGCATATCGGAGTTTGAATTATAGCGTGCATTTTCGGGTCTACCGCAGGTCCACCCGCCGATATTGAATATCCCGTAGAGCCTGTCGGTGTTGAAAAGACAATTCCGTCCGCGGAATACTCGCTTATAAACCCGACATCGGAATCCACTTTGATCCCCACGGTTCGGCTGACGGCGCCGTGACTTATAACAACATCATTCAAAGCCGAACAGGAAAAACAAACCTTTCCGTTTCTTACGACCTTGCAATCAAGCATCATTCGTTCGTCAACCGTATATTTACCATCGACAAGTCTGTTCAGAAGAGTTACTTCCACGGGTTCGACTTCCGCAAGAAATCCGACTTTTCCCATATTCACACCGAGAATGGGTTTCTCTTCTTCGGACGCTTTTTTTGCGGCGCGCAAAATCGTTCCGTCTCCTCCGACACTCAAAACGATGTCGCAAGTCTCGATTCCCTCCGCGGTTTCACGAAAGTTAACCGATTGAAAGGCGTCTGCAACAGACGGTACATCCGAACTCACTTCGACACCGAGGTCGAGCAGTTCGCGTACTATGGCTTCGGTGACAGAACGGTCTTTGTCCTTTTGCGTGTTTGTTACTATATGAACTTTCAAGCGATCACCGCCCTTTTAACGTTTCGTGTGCTTTTCGTACCGTTGTTTTTATATCTGTTGTTGTTTTCAACGCACTGTTTTTTGTAAGATACAAAAGAAATTCGATATTGCCCTCGCCGCCTTTTATCGGGGAAAAATCCAATCCCGAAACGGTCAGCCCGAGACTTTCTGCGTAGTCAAGAATATCCGAAACGACCTCAACGTGTGTCTTTTCGTCGGATACGACTCCGTTTTTGAGTCTTTTCTTTCCGACCTCAAACTGAGGCTTTACAAGGCATATTATTTGCCCGTATTCATCAATAAAGTTCGATATATGGAAAAGTAACTTTTTTATCGAAACAAATGAAACATCGGAAACAACAATATCCGTTTTATCAATGTTTTCGGGAGAAATATCAAGGATATTGCGTCCCTCGAAATTTACAACTCGGTCGTTGCTTGCCAACTTTGGGTCGAGTTGTCCGTGCCCCACATCGACGGCGTATACTTTTTTTGCACCGTTTTGGAGTGCACAGTCCGTAAAACCACCCGTGGAAGCCCCAACGTCAAGCACTGTTTTATCAAAAAAGTTCAACCTGAACGATTCGATTGCTTTTTTAAGTTTAAGCCCGCCTTTACCTACGAAACCGATACTGTCTCTTATTTCTACACCGTCTTTTTCGGAAACATCGTATGACGGTTTTTCTATAACCGTTCCGTTGACGGAAACATCTCCGTTTTTAATATAATATCGGGCTTTTTCGCGGCTGCAAAACCTCATTTCCGAGGAAATAAAAATATCAAGACGCATTATTTCTTCTTTTTCTTACTTTTTTCCTCGCCGAAGACGCTTAAAAGTCTTGCGAAAAAGAAAATTATGTCATTCGCTTTTTTCATTGCGAAGTTTTTGCCGAAAGATTTACCTGCAACTGTTATCGCAGATGTCAATGCAGTTACAACGACTGCGGATATAAGTTTGCTGAAATTGAAAGTATCTGCAAGCCCTATTGCTATAACACTGCCGACGGAACCGCTCAATACGCTTGAAATATCGCCCATTACGTCGTTGCAGAAGTTAGCGACGGTATCTGCACTCTGCACCCATTTAAGCGCTTTTTTTGCGCCTTTAACCTGTCTGGTGCACATTGAGTTCAGGCTCTTGGGATCGGCGGACATGACAGCCGTTCCTATTATATCAAAAAGAATACCTATGAAAACAAAAACGCAAAGAATGATAAATGCGACCCATACCGGAAGTTCTTCCGAAACCGATTCGGAAAAAAGCGAAAGTCCAATCGATATCGAAAAAGTTAAAAGAAATATTCTTGCCGTCCATTTCCAATTGAAAAGACTTTCTTTTTTCTGCTTTTTCTGTTCCTGCGGCTGGGCGTCTTTATTTTTTTTGTCCTCGTTTTCCTCTGATTCGGACTTGTTACTTCGGTCTATATCCGAAGAGACATCTTCTTTCATTTTGTTTCTCCTGTAATTATTCGAGTGTTATTTAATCAAAAAAATATACGATGATAACGCCCAAAGTTAATCTTATGTCTTAGGTCAAGTAGGTTTCCCCATGTTCTACCCGCTGTCGCCATACGGGCGGTTTCCCTTTAAAGCCCACGAAAACCGCATCACTGCGATTTTAACTTGATCGCCACTCAGTACATACTGCAATCCTTTGAGCGTATACGGTCTAGGAGATTTCCTCAACGGTTTAAGTCAACGCTTAGTCTCTTTTGCAAGAACGGTTTCAATCCGCAATAAAGCAAGTCTGCTGCCGCAGTTTGCTTCTGATCGAACATTCACCGCACCCACTCAAGACAGGCTACGGCTGCACACAGCGTAATCCCCATTTCAAAAAAATGTTTTTGCAAAGTTCCTTCGGAACAGGCGTTACACCGCCTTGCAGGTTTTATCCCGAGTCGTACCACGCAATAAGGCACAAGTTCGGGTCTCCACGGCAAACGGAACAGGATCGTATGCCATTACGGTTGCCCGTAAGCCATAGGACGCTCTCGCGTCCCCCATCCAGCACCCACCCCAGACTGGGCGTAAGAAGCAAGCACCAGAAGTTTCACAGATATGCCCTTCGGTGGATTTTTAGCCCCACCCTGGTCGTTGCAAAAACCGACTAGAATACCGCATCATCGTAGAACACATTATAGCACATATTTTATTCGTTTTCAATACCTTTTTGGAATATTTTTTGCATAAACGCATTTTTTGCACATAAAACGTTGACAAAAAATGTCTTTTGATGTATAATTTTGTCAACAGATTTTGAAACGAACCGATATTCAGAAAAAGGGAGATAAATGAAATGAAGAAATTCATTTCAACGCTGTCAGTTATACTTGTTTTTACGGTATTTTTATGCGCTTGTGTACCCGAATCGAAAAATGAAATAACGAAATTGGATTTTGCAGAGAAATATTCGGATTTTGAATTGGAGGCAGGTGAAATATCGGAAGAGCTTTGTCTGTTTGTGACGGCGAAAGGCAAATTTGATGAAGCAACAATTATCGCAAACTCCGATAATCCTGCTGTTGCGACCGTTGTCGAAAAGACTTATGACGGCTCGGACACTTTTAAATTCAGAATCGAAGCAATCGGAACAGGCACTGCGCATATTTGGTTTGAAACTGCCGATAAAAGTGTTAAAACACCCGAAATCAAAATTAAAGTAACGGAACGGAAGACCGCAACAACAAACGCGCCCGAGACAGAGTTTTCAACAACAGAAAGCACAACGGAAAGCGTAGTTATACAGACCGAAAACGAAACGTCTCCGACAGATAAGACCGTATATGTCACGCCGACAGGCAAGAAATATCACTATTCGAAATCCTGCGCAGGAAAGAATGCGACACCGAAAAGCCTTGAAGACGCAAAACGACATTACGACCCGTGTAAAAAATGCGCTCACGACTGATATATTTTTATATGTTAGTTTTAATGGAATAATATTTTGTTAACAATGTATTAAAACACTTGCATTTTAATTTATTTAATGATAGAATGACTGAGGTAACGCAGCCTTTATGCTTGCGGAAACCTCAGTCTTTTATGTATAAAAAAAATTTTAATACAGGCATACCTTTAAGGAGGATATGAAAATGTCAATTCTTACCCTGCCGGACACTACGGAAGTCATTGCCGAATATCCGTATTTTCCGACAAGACAGCAACTTTTCATTTGGCGTAACTGGGGCATGGTCAAAACCGAAACGATAGCGGAAGTTCTGGGAACAGACGTTGAGACCGTTAACGGACTTGCCGCCGACATGGGACTTGACGTTCCGATGAAGTATAACGCCGAATATGCGAAGCGCGGTTTTATAACCATCATCAGAAACAACTGGCAGGTCGTTCCCTACGACCAACTGATCAAATGCGCGGGAATGACGCGCGACGAACTTGCGTTCACGCTTAAAGAGGACGATTTCCTCGGCGTTAAGTTGCAGGAAAAACCGAATGTTTCCGAAATAAAGTATACCCCGCTTACAGAAGAGCAGAAAGAGCAGACAAAGAAGCTCAAAGCGTGGACGGAAAAGCATTTTGCCGAATACAGAGACAAGATAACCGTTAACGACTTTGACTTTATCAAAGACTACGGCAAACCCGAAAGAAAAATGAAGAACAACACAAACAGAGCCGTTGTTCTCGATTCTTCATGGGGCGTTAAAAACGAAAGCGGAAATTCCGCTGTTGACGTCTTTGCCGAAAACTTTGTCAACGACACCGAAAAAGAGTGGGGCGTCAAACTCTGCGGCACGGAAAAATTTATAACTCTTAAAATTGAGCCTGATGAAACCAAAAAACAGGAAAGCCATGTTGTGGCGTTCGCAAAAGACGGAATTACCGTTACCGCGGTCGATGAAGAGGGCGTCAACAAAGGTCTTCAATATATCGCTTTCATCGCAGACAGAAACGACGGCCTTACGTTTGATGAAGGCACGATAGCCAGAGACACTCAATTTGATGTCAGATATACATATTCCTATAACGCACTTTACGGAGACGCTCTGCTTGAAGGCGGCGTTTCGTCGTACCCCGATGAACTTCTCAAAGAATATTCCAGAATAGGCATAAACGGTATCTGGATACACGCAGTTCTTTACAAACTCGTTGAGTTTCCGTGGGAACCGTCTCTTTCCGATAAGTGGCAGCAGCGTATAAAGGGACTTCAAAGCCTTGTTGCAAGAGCCGCAAAATTCGGCATAAAGGTTTACCTTTACATGAACGAACCCCGCGCAATGCCGATGAGTTTCTTTGACAAATATCCCGAATTGCTCGGCTATTCCAACGGTCCCGAGGGCACGCTCTGCACCTCTACGCCCGAAGTTCAAAAATATCTTTCGGATTCGATAACCCAACTGTGCGAAGCGGCGCCGCAACTCGGCGGATTCTTCACGATAACAGCTTCCGAAAACCTGACAAACTGCTATGCGCACGTTGTTGAAACACCCTGCCCGAGATGCAGCAAGAGAAAGGCTTACGAAGTCCTTGCGGAAGTCAACCTTATAATTGCAAGAGCCGCAAGAAAGGTCAACAAAGACATCAAAGTCCTTGCATGGAACTGGGGTTGGACAGGCAGATTCGATTCGTGGGACGATATGGCGCAGGCTATCGGCGACGAGGGTGCTCGCGTTATGTGTACAAGCGAAGAGGGTGTTAAAAAGACGATCGGCGGTATTGAGACATCCGTTATCGACTACTCCATTTCTCTTGTAGGCCCCGGCGAAAATGCAAAGAATATCTGGAAAACGTGCAGAAAACACGGCGTAAAGACGCTTGCAAAAGTTCAGTTCAACAACACATGGGAATGCTCTACCGTTCCCTATCTGCCTGTTGTTGACCTCGTGGAACAGCATATTCAGGGCATTGTTGACAACAAAGTTGACGGTCTTATGATAGGTTGGACGCTCGGCGGCTACCCGTCCATGAACCTTGAAGTTGCCAGCCAGTATTATTGGACAAACGGAAACCCGCAGGACGCGATAGTTTCCATATTCGGAGACAAAGCACCCGTTATCAATAAGGCGACAGAAACGTTCTCCAAAGCATTCCAGAACTTCCCGTTCCATATCGGAACGCTTTACAAAGGTCCGCAGCATATGGGACCGTCCAACCCGCTGTTTGAACATCAGACAAAACTCTATGCAACAATGACGGGACTTCCCTATGACGATATAAATCAATGGCGTTCGATTTACCCGCTGGATATTTTCGAAAATCAACTCCGACTTGTTGCCGAGGGATTCAAGGAAGGCATAGACGAACTGAAAGCGTCCGTAACGGATAAAGACCTTGCTGAAAACAAGCGTTTGGCTGAATTTGTTGACGTTGCAACAGGAACGTATTGTCTGTTCAAGAGTTCGTATCAGCAGACAGCATATAACGTTACGAGAAACAAATTCGACGAAGAGACCGATCCCGCAAAGAAAGAGGAATACAGAAAACGTATCATTGAACTTCTTAATGCGGAAATGGATACCGCGATGGAGATGTACAAAGTTATGATTCACAACTCCACCATCGGTTACGAAGCGGCAAACCACTATTTCTTCAACAAGTACAGCATGATGGAAAAAATCCTCTGCTGCGAATATCTTCTCGAAAGATTCGGCAAATAATGCCGCATTTTGGGGAAACGGCGGAAGTTTCGTCGTTTCCCCGTTTTTTTGGAATATTTTAATTCTCCTTTGAATATTTTTAAGTGATAACAAAGGAGGTTAAACACCAATGAACAGTATCAATTACAGACCCGAAGGCACAAGCGCACTTGACGAAAAGCCGTCTTTGCTTCAACTTGAACGGGCAAAAGCGACCAACAGGATTCTCGAAGCACGCGCCGTTATGTGCGACAACGACCACAACCTGATAGTGGATCTCGGAGACATTAAAGGTGTTATACCGAGAGAGGAAGCTGCGATAGGCATACGCGACGGAAGCGTTAAAGACATTGCCGTTTTGAGCCGCGTCAACAAACAGATATGCTTCAAGGTAGACGACATTCTGACAAAGCAGGGACAAACAGTTGCCCGTCTCAGCCGCGTTTCGGCACAGCAGGACGCTCTTAACTATATGCTCTCGACATATAAAAAGGGCGACATAATTCCCGCGCGGATAACGCACCTTGAACCGTTCGGCGCATTTGCGGATATCGGCTGCGGGATAGTTGGGCTTATAAGTATCGAAAATATTTCGGTTTCGAGGATTTCGCACCCGAGGGACAGATTTTTTGTCGGACAAAATATCCGAGTCGTTATAAAGGACATTGATTATGAAAACCGACGGTTTACCCTCTCGCACAAAGAACTTCTCGGAACATGGGAAGAAAACGCGGATATGTTCAATGTCGGGCAGACCGTTTGCGGAGTTGTGCGCTCAATAGAAGATTACGGTATATTTATTGAACTGACGCCGAACCTTGCGGGGCTTGCCGAATATAAAGCGGGCATTGTTTCGGGTCAGCAGGCAACCGTTTACATAAAAAATATAATTCCCGAAAAAATGAAAATAAAATTGAGCATAATCGACTGTTTTTGCGGAGACGCAAAACTTGAAGATTACAGATATTTTTGCCACGGATCGCATATTGACGAGTTTGTGTATTCCCCTCCCGAAGCCAACAAGGTCATAAGAACTTCTTTTGACGAAGTTCCCGTATAAAAAGATCAAGGACGCAGAAATGCGTCCTTATTTTTTCGAATAAAAACGGTTGACAAAGACTTTTGAATGTTCTATAATATAGAAAACAGCAAGGATTTTCGGAGTATTCAGATGAAAAAAGACAAAAAAGATACGGCGGAACTGCTCGGACAAATTGAATATGATGAAGCCGCGACTTCCGCAATAAATGCAGACATGGCGGTTTTGCTTGCACTTTCCGCACTTGAACTTATAGCGGGCTTTTTCATGAACGGCTATTCGGTCATCGCCGACGGACTGCATAACATTGTTTCTGCCGCACTTTGCGCAAAACTCGGCAAAAAATTCAAAAAAGTTATCGCCGTAATAATGCTCCCGTTTTCTGCGGCAGGGATATATTTCGGATTCTATCTGATGACGCTCAAAGTCTCTTACCTTGATCGTGCGCCGAAAATATGGCTGTTTATGATAATAATTCCCGTTCTGCTTTTGAAAATAGGTTTTGCATTGAACACATCCGATAAAATCAAATTAAGCGGTGTAAGGTGGATCAAACCCGTTTCAACGCAGATGAATGTCTGCTTTCTGACTGCCGTAGCCTCGTTTGTCGGACTGTTTGCATCGTTTTTTATGGATTTTTATATAGAGACTGCAATCGCGACCGCGATCTGTCTGCTTTCTCTGCTCGAAAGTTTCCGCGTTTTCGGACAGTTTAAAGCCGACTATATAGAAAAAGTGATTGAAAACGATACGGTGAAAGAAATAACAGAAAAAGAACCCGATGATTTTGCCCCCATATCCGTCGGCGAAATTCATCTTCTCTCTAAATCAATGGGCGTTGATGAAACGGACGAAGAATTGACGTCCTTTGACCCCGTGCAACCGAATGAGACGGAAGTGACGGAAGAAAAGGAACAGCCGAAGAAAGAAAAGAAGAAAAAAGAAAAAATATTTACTGACGAAAAGAAAGACGAAGAAGACGATTGGTAGAAAACAGCGATTGCATTTTGCAATCGCTGTTTTCTACTGATAAGTTCTTTTTAATCTCGAAAAGACATTTTCAGCCTCTTTTTCGCTTAAAATCAACCCGTATTTTTTCGCGGTCAGGCGCAGTTCATCAGCCGAACGTGAATTTTTAAGCGATTCGATTCTTTCAAGGTATTTTTCCATGCGTCAGACCGTCTCGAAATATTTATCAATCTCATATTCCGTCTTATTGTCCGCTTGCAGATAAGACATACACTCTTTACGTTTTTCATCAACGTAAGTTTTGACCGCATATTCGGGCAGAACGGAGCGCACAAAACTTGACGATGCACCGAGTTCGACCGCTTCATAAAGACTGTTTGGAAGCGAAGCAAGACCGTCCGTCACACCGCAAGGCGCTTTGTACAGCGTTTGTTCTATCGGTTTTCTGACGGGGAGTTTGTGTTCTATTCCGTATATACCCGCATTCAGAAGCAGCGTCAACGCCGCATACGGCGAGCAAGATGGGTCTGCGGAGCGAATCTCGACGCGCTTATTTGCATCGGGCGCGGCAGGTATTCTGACAAGTTGAGAACGGTTTGTATTTGACCATGCAACGTATTTCGGGGCTTCAAATGAGCCGAAACGCGCGTATGAATTGGTCAACGGGTTCATAAACATCGTTATTTCATCTATATATGTCAGAACGCCCTCTATAAAACTTTCCGCAACTTCCCTGTTTGTCAGAAAAACATTTTTTCCGTCTTTATAAAGCGAAACGTGAAAATGCAATCCGCTTCCGCTTTTATCGGGGAACGGTTTGGGCATAAACGACGCGAAAAGATTGTGCTGTGCCGCAAGCGTTTTTACAACGGAACGGTATGTGATGTAATTGTCAACAGCGGTTACCGCGGACGAATATCTGAAATCTATTTCGTTTTGTCCGGGACCTCTCTTGTGCTGGGAACTTTGCGGGCGTATGCCCATTTCACCGAGCGTAAGGCATATCTCACGTCTTATATCTCCGCCCTTGTCGCGGGGGGAAATATCCATATACCCCGCGTTGTCAAGAGGCGTTCTTGTGGGATTTCCGTCCGTATCGCATTTGAAAAGATAAAATTCGCTTTCGATTCCGACTTTGCATTCGTATCCGAGTTCGAAAAGTCGTGCCACCGCTTTTTTCAGCGCGTAACGAAGATCGCTTTCGAACGGCGAAGAGTCTGTATGACGTATGTCGCAAAAAAGGTGAAGTTCCTTTTCACCCGAAGTTGACCAAGGCAACAACGTCATAGTTTCCGGCTCGGGAAAAAGCAGGCAACTGACACTTTCTTTATCCGTAAACCCGGGTATGTCGGAAGCGTCAAAAGAAATGCCGTTTTCAAAGATTCTCGGCAGTTCTTCCGGCATTACGCATATATTTTTTTGATTTCCGTAAATGTCGCAAAATGCAAGGCTGACGAATTTGACGTCATGTTCCTCGGCAAAGCGCAATATATTTTCGTATTCTTTCATTGCAGACTTTCCATTCATATTATTGATATAATTATAATACAAATGTTTCCCGATGTCAATAATCAGGCGTAAAAAGCCTTAAATTCAATGAAATTTTGCGCTGTCAATGTTGACAATCGTAAAAAATAATGATATAATTTATTTTATTAAAACGGAGAAACAAGGTGTAAAAGTATGAGTAAAATTTTTGTACCCAAGGGGTATTCCCCCAAACTTAACCTTTACGAAACACAGACGGCGATAGGCTTTACAAACAGAACGTTTGAAGGCTATCTGAGCGAGGCACTCAATTTAAAAAGAGTTTCCGCTCCCCTGTTCGTCGATCCCGAATCGGGGCTTAACGATGACCTGAACGGCATTGAACGGCCCGTACAGTTTGAATTGACGGATTCCGGCAAACAGGCGCAGATAGTTCACTCTCTCGCAAAATGGAAGAGAATGGCGCTTCATAAGTACGGATTCCGTATAGGAAACGGTCTTTATACCATAATGAACGCTATCCGTCGCGACGAAGAGACCGACAATCTTCATTCTGTCTATGTCGATCAGTGGGACTGGGAAAAAGTTATCGATGAAAAGACCCGCAATATCGATTACCTGAAAGCGACCGTAAAAGCCATTGTCGGCGCTATTTGCGACACCCTTGACGATTTGAAAGTCAAATTCCCGCAGGTAGACACCGTTCTCAAAAGAGAAGTAAGTTTTATCACCACGCAGGAACTTGAAGATATGTACCCCGCGCTTACTCCGAAACAGCGCGAAGACGCATATCTCAAAGAAAACAAGACAGCATTCATCATGCAGATAGGCGATAAACTGAAAAGCGGAATCAAGCACGACGGCAGAGCCCCCGACTATGACGATTGGGCGCTTAACGGGGATATTCTTTTCTACAATGAGGTTCTCGGTTGTGCGTTTGAAATTTCATCAATGGGTATTCGCGTTGACCCGAAATCTCTTGATGAACAGCTGACAAAGGCGAATGCGGACAACAGAAGAAAATATCCGTTTCACAAAGCACTTTTGGCAGGTGAACTCCCCTTGACCATAGGCGGAGGTATCGGTCAGTCAAGACTTTCAATGCTGCTTCAAGGCAAGGCTCACATAGGTGAAGTTCAGGTTTCCGTATGGGATGACGAAACGCTTGATATCTGCCGCAAAAACAATATAGAGATTTTGTAATATGAGTATACTTTATTTTTTCGAATCCATCAGAAATCCCGTGCTTGACGCCGTTATGCTGGCGTTGACAAAACTTGCCGAAGAGTATGTTTTCATCGTTGCCGCACTTCTTTTCTTTTGGTGTATCAATAAGAAGAACGGCTACTACATGATAACCGTGGGACTTGTCGGAATAACTCTCAATCAATGGCTGAAAATGCTTTTCAGAGTTCCGCGTCCGTGGGTACTCGACCCAAACTTTAAGGCGGTCGAAGCCGCTACACCTGCGGCAAACGATTTCTCGTTTCCCAGCGGGCATACCCAAAACGCCGTCGGAACTTACGGAAGTATAGCGAGGTTTACAAAGTATAAATGGCTCCGCATTGTGGGCATAGTGCTTGCGGTGTTGATTCCGATTTCGAGACTTTATCTCGGCGTTCATACCCCGCTTGATGTCGGCGTATCGTTTGTTATAGGTACGGTGCTTGTACTTATTATGTACCCGCTTATCAAAAAGACTGATGAAAAGCCGTGGATTCTCGGCGTTATTTTCGGCATTTGCTCCGTGCTGATGATAGGTTTTCTTGTGTTTACATATATCAGACCTTTTGAAGTAACGGAAGTCTGGCAAACGGAATGTATCGACGGTGCGATGACAAACGTTTCGAAAATGCTTGGGGCAACGCTCGGTATACTTGTTGCATGGTTTGTTGATTCAAAATATATCAAGTTTGAGACGGCAGCCCCGTGGTATGTTCAGATAACAAAGGTGGTGTTCGGCGTCGGCGTTGTTTTCGGACTGAAATCATTTTTCAAAATGGCTTTGTTCGCGCTGTTGGGCGACGGCAGCATTCCGGCTTTGATAATCGAGTACTTCCTCGTTGTCATAGTTGCCGCGCTGCTTTTTCCGATGACGTTTAAGCCTTTGAACAAACTCTTTGCAAAGTATTTGAAAAAGTAAATTCAACAAATTCAAAACGGGACGCTGATAGCTGGGTGTACGTAAGACAGTATTGCGCCGAGATTGACGAAGCGGCACGAAACCGCATGGAGCTGATCGTGCGGTCACTGGCAGAGCAAAACGGCGTGACCGAGCAACTGAAAGCTGAAAACCAAATGGAATGGGTGCGGCAGATGAACGCTTGCAAGGCACAGGCAGAGGAGATTGTGAAAGCGGAATTGATTTATGATTGAGCGAGAAAGTCCGGGCAGAAAACTGTTCGGACTTTTCTCATATAGTCCAAAGTTGCGGTAGAAATGTTCACAAGTTTTATGGTATAATTTGAATACGAAAAGTGAGCAGACAAATCGGAATTTGAGGAGGATTAACATGACGGTTGATGTATATGAAAATTGCCCTATTTATGAAAATGAATATTATATGCTAAGAATGACAAACAAAGAGGACAAGGCGGATTTGTTAAAAGTATATTCTGATGAAAAATCAGTACCATTTTTTAATAGTGATAATTGTGGTGGAGATGATTTTTACTATACAACTGAAAAAAGAATGGAACAAGCGATTGAATTTTGGCATTGGGAATATGATAGACAGGGTTTTGTCCGTTGGACGATTGTTTCAAAGGAAACAAATGAGGCGGTGGGTACGATAGAACTTTTTCATCGAGAAGCCGAAGATTATTTTACAAATTGTTGTTTACTTAGATTGGATATTCGGAGCGATTATGAAATTACAAGTGAGATTGTTAAAATTTTGGAGTTGATAATTGAACCTGCATATGTACTTTTTCAATGTGATAAAATTGCTACAAAAGCGATAGATTTAGCGGTTGAACGTATTTCAGCATTGAAAAGATTGGGCTTTAAGTATTCAGAAGAAAAGTTGATTGGACATGACGGTACAGAATATGATTCATATTACGTATTAGAGCAATAACTTCCGATTTGTCGAACTGATAAAATCCCTTTAGGAACTAAAGGGCGCACTTCTATACTCTCCTATCGGGAGTATGTGCGTCCTGCGGAGCTTCATTCCCGGTCAGCAGAAGAAAACTGCACGACCGAGAATGTTTCGTCACTTCGTTCCGTCAAGGTGGCTACACCCCCTTGCGCCGCTAAAGCGGCTATCCCCTGTGGACTTGCCGTCCGCAAACGGTTTTGACAAACCGTTTGCCGCCAGCAAGTTTGAAGATTAGACATAAACAAATCCTCCGCATGGTCTAAGCCATACGGAGGATTAACTGTTTTACGGACACCCGTCTATGCGTCCCGTTTTTTATGTCATCGTATTATATCCGCAGTCGTTGCGCCGCTTAATGAAATTAAATCCTGCGGTGCAAGCGAGATTTGATACCCTATCCTGCCTGCGCTGACTGTAACGGTCTTTTGTTCGAGTGCCGATGAATGAAAAACGGTCTTATACCGCTTTTTCATACCTATCGGCGAACACCCTCCTCTGATATACCCCGTAACGGCGTTTATCTCGGAAACGTGAATCATCTCAACGGATTTTTCGCCGACTGCCTTTGCGGCTTTCTTAAAATCAAGTTCTTCCGCAACGGGAATGACAAATACAAAATACGCCTTTGACGCACCTTTCGTAACAAGTGTTTTGAAAACTCCCGCAGGGTCAAGTCCGACAAGTTCCGCAACGGTAACGCCGTCAACACAAACGCCGTCTTCGTGCGGGTATTCGAGAGCGCTGTACTTAACTTTTGCTTTGTCAAGTATACGCATAACATTTGTTTTGAATTCAGCCATCAGACCGCAACCTCTTTCATAACCGTGTTTCCCCTGCCGACGATATCGTAAATTTGTGAGCATACGCCGTCGGAAAGATCGACACCTTGTTGGAATTTTGCTTTTTTGCCGGCATCGGTGAAATGAAAATACACAATATCTTTTCCGGGATTTGAACGGAGTACGTCCATACATTCTCCGAAACGAACCTTATCCGATTGGTCAACGGATATCATCATTGCCAATATCGCCTGCGGCATTACATCGGGGATAGAAACGGGAACTTCTTCCATGGAGTAGTTTCTGTCAACTTCGCTGATGTTTCTTGCCATCAGTTTTGCTATTTCGCGCGTGTCGGATTCATCGTCGTCGCTGCCGAAACTATCCTTTTCAATGCTCAGTCTGCCTTCAATAATAACGACCTTGTCCTCAACAAGCAAAGATTGGAACTTTTCGTAGGTCTTGGAGAAAAGCAAAACTTCAATAGTTCCCGTGAGGTCTTGCAGTTGAAGTATAGCCATCATGGTCTCGTTGCGGGTGAGTTTTTTCGTCACCTTGGCAAGTATACCCATAATGCTGACCTTGTCACCGTCCTTGCACTCGTTTTCTTCATCGAAAAGCGAGGCAATGGTTCGGGTGCCGTATGCTTCAATAAGCCCCGCATATTCTTTCATCGGGTGGTCGGAAAGATAGAGTCCCGTAACGTCTTTCTCAAATTTGAGTTTTTCTTTCTTTGAGTATTCGGGAACTTTCGGGAATTTGAACTCGGGTGTTGCGTCCTCTTCCTCATCATCTTCAAAAAGACTGAACTGACCGCCTTTTTCTTCTTTCAGACTGCTTTGCAGACTTGAACGGAGTTCGGGAAAACCCGCTATGAGTTCGTGTCTCGTATTTCCGAAACTGTCAAACGCTCCCGCGTAAACAAGACTTTCAACTGTTCGGGAGTCAATGTCGTAATTCTTCATCATGCGGTGCAGAAAGTCGTAGAAACTTTTGAAAGGTCCCTTTTCTTCCCTTTCCCTGATGATGTTGTGCGAAATTTCAACGCCGACGTTCTTGACTGCCGCAAGACCGAAACGTATATTTTCGCCGCTAACAGAGAAATACACTTCACTTTCATTTACATCGGGCGCGAGAACGGGAACGTTCTGTTTTTGCGCCTCGTTGATGTAATCGACCATCTTGTCGGGCTTTGTCAATACGCTTGTCAGAAGAGCCGACATATACTCTTTCATGAAATGGCATTTCAAGTATGCCGTGTAGTACGTTACAAACGCATACGCCGCCGCATGGGATTTATTGAATGCGTATTTCGCAAACTCGATCATTTCGTCGAATATCTCATTTGCCACATCTTCGGGAACGCCGTTTCTGACCGCACCGGGGAGTTCCATTGTTCCGTCGGCTGCAAATTTGCCGTGAATGAAATATTCACGTTCCTGCTGCATGACGTCCATCTTTTTCTTACCCATTGCTCGACGCACGATGTCGGCGCGCCCGAATGAGTAACCGGCAAGGTTACGAACGACCTGCATGACCTGCTCCTGGTATACCATACAGCCGTGGGTAACTTCAAGTATAGGCTTCAACTGCGGGTCTTTATATTTAATGGATTCGGGGTGGTAACTGTTGTTGATATACGTCGGAATGGAATCCATGGGACCTGGACGGTAAAGCGAGATAACCGCCGTAATATCTTCTATATTCTTCGGCTTCAACTGGATAAGCGTTTTCTTCATTCCGCCCGATTCAAGCTGGAATACGCCGTCCGTCTGACCGAGAGAAAGCATATCGTAAACCGCCTTGTCGTCCATATCAACGTTTTCTATCTTGAAATCTGGAATTTTTTTCCTTATCTGACGGCACGCATCTTCTATGACCGTGAGGTTTCGCAAGCCGAGGAAGTCCATTTTAAGCAGACCGAGTTCCTCGTCGATAACCATATCGTATTGCGTAACGGGCATATCGTCCTGCACGGCAAGAGGAACGTAATCCGAAACGTCACTTCCCGCAATGATAACGCCGCAGGCGTGCACAGAGGTGTGTCGGGGCGCATTCTCAACACCCGCAGAAAGGTCTATAAGTTCTTTTATTCTCGGGTCGGTGTTGTACATTTCTCGGAGTTCCGGCATTATTTCGACGGATTCCATTATGGTTTTCTTGTCTTGCAAAAGTTTTGCTATCGCATTGGCTTCCGCAGGAGTAAATTCAAGCACTCTGGCAACGTCTTTGACCGCCATTTTTGCTTTCATCGTTCCGAATGTGACTATCTGTGCAACACATTCCGCACCGTATTTTTGGATACAGTAATCAACTATTTCCTGACGTCTTTCAACGCAGAAATCGACGTCGAAATCGGGCATAGAAACACGTTCGGGGTTCAGGAAACGCTCAAAAAGGAGATTATATTTCAGCGGTTCGATGTTTGTAATATCTATGCAGTACGCAACCATACTGCCTGCGCCCGAACCTCTTCCCGGTCCAACGGGGATTCCGACGCTTTTTGCATAACGAACGTAGTCGCTTACGATAAGGAAGTAATCGACGAAGCCCATTTTATGAACAACGCCGAGTTCGTATTCAAGACGTTCGTCAAGTTCTTTTGTTCTTGCGGGATATTTTCTGTCATAACCCTCGTATGCAAGTTTTTTAAGGAACTCAAAGTGGTCCATATTGTCGGGCGTGACAAAGTTCGGCAAATGATAAACCTTGTGGTCGGGGTCGTCAAGATTCTGAAACGACACATCGCACATTTCTGCGATTTTAACGGTGTTGTCGCACGCCTCGGGAATGTATTGGAAAAGATCTCTCATTTCCTTTTCGGATTTTAGATAGAACTCGTCCGTTTCAAAGCCCATTCCGCACTCTTCGCTCAAAGTTTTTTTAAGTTGGACGTACAAAAGCACTTTTTGTGCCTTAGCGTCCGACTTGCGCAGATAGTGAGCGTCGTTTGTGGCAACAAGCGGAATGCCCGTCTCTTCGTGCATACGCAAAAGGCCGTCTATGACTATCTTCTGATCTTCAATTCCGTGATCCTGAATTTCAAGATAGTAATTGCCTCTGCCGAACAGGTTGTCATACCAAAGCGCAAGTTCTTTTGCGCCCTCATAGTCGCCTGCGACAAGTCTTTGCGGAACATCTCCCGCAAGACACGCGGAAAGGCAAATAAGTCCCTCATGATACTTTTCAAGCAGTTCTTTGTCGATACGCGGCTTGTAATAGAAACCCTGCGTATTGCTCAACGAAACCATTTTGATAAGGTTTTGGTAACCCACATTATTTTTGCAGAGCAAAACAAGGTGACCGTAATGAGCGTCATATTCCCTGCTCTTGTCAAAACGGGTACGCGCCGCCGTGTAGCATTCGCAGCCGAGTATGGGCTTTATACCGTGCTTCTTTGCGGATTTATAGAATTTTATCGCTCCGTACATATTGCCGTGATCGGTAATAGCGATGGCGGTCTGTCCCATTTCTTCGAGCAGTTCCATCATCTTATCTTTTTTATCACCCATCGTGCAGGCTCCGTCAAGAAGACTGTACTGCGAGTGTACGTGCAAATGAACAAATGCCATAATTCCTCCGCGGACTTCAAATGTCCTGTATATAAACTTATCGTAATTTTCTAAATTGATTTTTCGGCTGCCGCCACAAGTTTTTTCAGGCGGTAAGCCGTTCCCGATTTCGAAAGCGGCGGGTCAAAAGTTTCCCCCAACTGTTCAATGCTCATATCGGGATGCGCCAAACGCGCTTCCGCAACGACTATTAAATCATCCGAAAGCCCCACATATTTATTTTGTTTGAGTTTTTTTGCCGCTTCGATATGTTTTGCCGACGAAATCGCCTGTTTTTTCGCATTTGCGACATCGCAGTTCCCCGCCCTGTTCGCATCGTTGCGAACGGTGCGCAGAATATTTGAATTTATACATTCAAACGCCTGATTTTTTGCGCCTATCTCAAACAATAGTTGAGAAACATCGTCAACGGTTTTGAAATAAAAGAAATTGCCGGTTGCTCTGTGCGAAACGCGAACAACAATATCAAGCGACGAAAAAATATCAAGTGTAGGTTCTATTATCTCTTCGTTTTTTATACCGATTTCGGCATATATAGTTTTTGACGGGTCGCTGACACTTCCCGCTCCGAGGAAAAGCCCCCTGATAAACGAAATCCCGACATTATCCTTTGAAAGCACGGAAAAATCCGCGTCTTTCGGTTGCGGTATGATTTTTGAAACCGCATTGTAGACATCTGCGCCACCCTCGAATATCAGACGCTTGCCTCTCGAACCTCTTCTTACACTCGATTCAGCGTCAATTCCGCAAAGGCGTGATAGCAAACGGCAAAAACGGGACATCGTGTCCTCGCTTTCCGTTACAAAAAGAATTCCCCGCTCATCATAGATGTCGCACGAACATATAAGACCGAGTAATTCACCGGCTTTTTCGTTTCCCGAACACTTCACGGCACAAGCCGCTTTTTTTACTTTCTGCGAAAAAGTCGTCATTTTATCCTCTTAACTTCCGGTTCAAGCATAACTCCGAATTTTTCAAAAACGGTCTTCTGCACAAGTTCTCGCAGTCCGTCAACGTCTTTACAGGTCGCACCGCCTTTATTGATGATGAATCCCGCGTGTTTTTCGCTGACCTGCGCACCTCCGACGGAAGTGCCTTTCAGTCCGCTGTCCTGTATAAGTTTTCCCGCAAAATACCCCTCGGGACGCTTGAAAAAACTGCCTGCGCTCGGAAATTCAAGCGGTTGCGATGTTTTTCTTTTCCCTATAAGAATCTGCATTTCCGACTTGATTTTTTCACGGTCACCGTCACGGAGCATGAGTCTTGTTTCGCAGATAATGTCGCTGTCCGAAAAACAGGAATGTCTGTAACCGAAATCATGTTCTTTGCCTTTGACCGTTTTGATATTACCGTTTTGGTCAACATAAGTCGTTTCCGAAACAATATCCGCAAAAGTTCCACCGTATGCACCTGCATTCATAAACACGGCGCCGCCGATGCTTCCCGGAATGCCATGTGCAAATTCCATTCCCGTCAAAGACGCTTCAAGTGCGGCGTTTGCGACTTTTGAATTAAGCGCACCCGCGCCTGCGACGATTTCATTGCCCTTGACATATACGCTGTCAAGTCTCGATGTCTTTATGACAGCACCGCGTATTCCATCGTCATCCACAAGCAGGTTCGAGCCGTTTCCGACCGTGATATAACGGATATTTTCTCTGTTCAGTTCACAAACGCAGTCTCTGACCTGTTCAACCGAACGCGGAAAAATCATTATATCAGCATTGCCGCCTATCCGAAAAGTTGTATTCTTCGACATCGGAACATCAACTTCAAATTCAATGCCGTTTGCAGTTAAAAAGTCTTTGAGTTCGGAAAGCATAAGTTTCTCCGTTTCAGAAAATTCAATCGTTGTCGTTCATCGATGCTTCAAGGCGTTTGTTGAGTTCCGCAGCGGCATTGTAACCGAGACGTTTGAGTCTGTTGTTCATCGCCGCAACTTCAATTATGACAGCAAGGTTACGTCCGGGCTTAATGGGAATGGTTATCATCGGAACTTGAAGACCGAGAATGTCATACTGTTCATATTCCAGACCGAATCTGTCGTATTTTGTATCCTGGCTCCAATTTTCGAGAGAAAGAACAAGGTCTATCTTTTCAGATTCCTTAACCGCGCCCATACCGAATATCTGACGAACGTCAACAATACCTATGCCGCGAAGTTCGATAAGATGACGGATTATTTCGGGCGAAGTACCTACAAGCGTTCTGTTGGAAACACGCTTTATCTCGACAGCATCGTCTGCAACAAGTCGGTGACCTCTTTTGAGAAGTTCCATTGCGGCTTCGCTTTTGCCTACACCGCTTTCACCGAGCATGAGAATGCCCTCACCGTAAACCTCCACAAGCACGCCGTGACGGGTGACCTGCGGGGCAAGTTTTACGCTTAAAAGGCTGATAACGGAACTCATCACATTAGAAGTCGGCTCTTCCGTTCCGAGCAGAGGTATTTCATATTTTTTCGCGCTTTCCGTTATTTCAGGAATGGCTTTGATTCCCTGACAGATTATGAGTGCGGGGAACTTGCGCGAAAACAATGCGTCAACCTTTGCCTTTCTGTCATCCGGCGTCAGACTTTCGAGATAGCCGTGTTCGGCGTTACCCATAAGTTGAAGTCTGTCCTTTTCAAAATCAGTAAAATACCCTGTCAGCGCAAGCCCGGGACGGTTGACCTCCGATGTTATAATATCGATGTCGTCGCAGTTTTCGGAGCCGCCGCCGGGAACGTAAACGGTTTTTAATCCGAGTTTTTCGACAAGATAAGAAAGTTTAAGGCTTGTGTTTTTGTTAGACATAAGTCCTCCTAAAAAAGTCACTCAGGCAACCAAAATTGCCTGAGTAACTCAAAATCGGTCATCCATCGGCAATTTTACCGATAAACGTTAATTTTATTCTGCTGCATCCTCAGACGCGGGCTCTGCGGTATATTCCGCAGGTGCTTCCTCTTCGTCCGATTTCTCTTCGCCCGCAAGAAGCGCCTTGATGGAAAGGCTTACTTTCTTGGTCTCGTAGTTGATTTCGGTGATCTGCGCATTAACGGTCTGACCTATCTGAAGAACGTCGGAAACGTTTTCAACTCTGTGATTTGCAATCTGAGAGATATGGATAAGTCCGTCAATGCCGGGGATAACGCTTACGAAAGCACCGTAGGGCATGAATTTAAGAACTTTAACTTCCACTACGTCGCCGACATGATATTTCTTCGGGAGAATTACCCAAGGATCATCTTCGGTCTTCTTGTAAGTAAGAGAAACTTTCTTCGTCTCGGGGTTGAAAGATTTAACTTCAACTTCGATAACGTCGCCGACTTTAACAACTTCGGAGGGATGCTTGATTCTGCCCCAGGAAAGGTCTGTGATGTGAACAAGACCGTCAACGCCGCCGATATCGACAAACGCACCGAACGTTGTAAGAGATTTAACGGTACCCGTATATCTCTTGCCGACTTCAATGTTGTCCCAAACTTCTTTCTGCGCAGCTTCTTTTTCTTCTTTGAGAACGGACTTGATGGAACCGATAATGCGGCTTCTTCTGCCGTTTTCTTCAACTTCGATAATGCGAAGTTTTACATTTGTGCCGTTGAACGGAGTAAGATCCTCTGTTCTGCGAAGCGTTGCGAGCGATGCGGGAACAAATACTCTGACCTTGTTGACAAGAACAACAAGACCGCCTTTTACTACCTGTATTACTTTACCGGTAACGATCTCTCCGCTTTCTTTGAGTTCCGCGATACGCTCACGTCCCTTTTCAGCGTCGAGTTTAGCCTTCGAAAGAAGAACTGTTCCCTCGGCATCGTTTACCTTCACGACGACCGCTTCAACCTCATCGCCGACGGCAACGGGCTTATCATCGTGCTCAAACTCCTCCGCAGGAATAAATCCGGAGTGTTTAGCACAAAGGTCAACCTGAACTTCCGTTCCGTTGACAGCCGTAACTGTTCCGGTTACTTTTTGACCGTTTTTCATCGGTCTGAGTGAAGCCTCCACAAGGCTGGCAAAATCTTCGCCGTCCTCGGTGAGTACCTTCTCGTCGTTTTCGTTTACCATGTTGATAATGACCTCCTCGATTGCACTGCGGTGCGTTGACGCTCCGGCAGACAATCCTATTTTTTTATACTTACCTAAATAAGTTGGCAATTGAGTAAAATTCTCTATATGGACGGCATCGCAGTTCTGTGACGCTATCTGATAGAGTTTTTTTGTGTTTGAACTGTTTTTTCCGCCGACAATTATCATAAAATCGACTTTCTTTGACAGTTCTTCGACCTGCTTCTGACGATCGTGCGTCGCAGTGCAGATTGTATTTATAACCTCGACGTTCGGAAACGCTTTTGCGTATTCCGCCATACGTTCGAATTCGGAAATATTGAATGTTGTTTGAGCAACGAGAACATATTCCCTGTTTTTATTTAATTCATTATGCAATATAATTTTGAGTTCGTCAAGACTTTTTGCAATAAAGTAACGATTTTCTGCATTTCCGACAATTCCGATGACCTCGGGATGTGCAATATCACCCACGATTATCAAATCTTTATTGCCCGCCGCAATTTTTTGTATTCTCTTGACTTTCGGGCAAGTCATATCAACAGTTTCGACACCGCGTTTTTCAAGTTCTTCGGTAACGCTTTTCGGCACGCCGTGAGTTCGGATAAACACTATATCCCCCGGCGCTGCCTGCGAAACATCATCTATAACTTCAACTCCGTTTGAGCGAAGATCTTCGTTGATGTCGGGGTTATGAATGATAGGACCGTAGGTATAGATTTTTCTGCCGCTGTGTGCTTCATGTTCTGCTTTTATACGCTCGTAAAGCGCCGTAACGGCACGATCGACACCGAAGCAAAAGCCCAATGTTTCGGTCGTAAATATTTCAAAGCCCATAAACGGTTTCCATTATATGCTCGCCGGCTTGCGTATATTCTTCGGAAGAGCCTTTTTCGATACCGAGTTCTTCGGGAATTATAGGCTTACCTATTCTTATCTCATAACGATTGAAAAAATTGACATTGCGTTTGTAGACCAAATGAATGGGAACTATGGGCGCTTTGCACTTGTACGAAAACATTGCAACTCCGCCGCGCGCGTCGCTTCCGTCGCCCGAATTATAACGTGTTCCCTCGGGGAATATTCCGAGTTGTTCGCCGTTTTTAAGTGCTTTCAGCGCACCTCTGACGGCTGAAATCGGCATACCGCTTCTGTCAACGGAAATGGCGTTAAGTCTTTTCAAAAAGAAACTCATAACAGGAATCTTGAAAAGTTCCTGCTTCGCCATAAATATAATGCGTCTTTTGAACACGGTAAGAAGCAAGAGTATGTCAAACACCGAATGATGATTTGCGCATATTATAAGCGCGCCGTCCGTCGGAATATTTTCCTTACCTGTGACTTTGACACGGTTGAAGACATAAATGTAAAAAAGCGAAATCGCTCTGACGAATTTATACATTGACTTTTCTCCGTATTATGTTAATTACAGTCTGAACCGACTGTTCTAAATCCATATCGGAAGTATCTACCAACACAGCGTCTTCGGCAGGTTTGAGAGGTGCTGTCGCACGTTCTGAATCCGCCTTGTCCCTTTCCGCTACCTCTTTCAAAACGCGTTCGAACGTATCGGGAGTTTCAAGTCCCTTTGCCATGAGTTCCCTGTGGCGGCGTCTTGCCCTTACTTCAACGTTTGCTGTCAGAAATATTTTGACTTCCGCATTCGGAAGAATTACCGTCCCGACATCTCTTCCGTCCATTATGACGTTGTTCTTTCTTGCAATGTCACGCTGTAAATCAAGCAAGAATGCTCTGACTTCGGGAACGGCGGAAACCTTTGACGCCGCGGAAGATATTTCCTGCGTTCTGATAAGAGACGATACGTCTTCGCCGTCAATGATTATATGCTGTTCTCCGTCTGTATGAGTCAATGAGAGTTCTGTTCCGGGAAGCACGGAAATTATATTTTCATTTGTAAAAGACTTCCCCGTCCTAACAAATTTCAAGCCAATCGCGCGGTATATAGCGCCCGTGTCAACATAAATGAAGCCGAGTTGTTTTGCCACGGCGCGTGCAACGGTGCTTTTTCCCGCACCTCCGGGACCGTCAATCGCAATATTTATTCCCATGTTCCGATGTCCTTTCCCGCACAATATCCCGTACTGAACGCAATTTGCAGATTAAAACCGCCCGTATATGCGTCAACGTCGAGAACCTCGCCGCAGAAATACAGATTTTTTATAATTTTTGAGCGCATATTTTTCGGACAAACGTTTTTGACGCTTACCCCGCCCGCCGTTACTATCGCTTCGTTTATGTTGCCTCTTGAATGAACCGTGAAGCATAATGATTTCAGCAGTTCAAGTAACCGAGCGCGCTCTTTTGACGTTATCGAATTCACCTTTTTGTCGGGAGCGATACCGCTCAAATCAATGATAACGGGTATCAGTTTTGACGGAAGTAATTCCGAAAGCGAATTGGAAAAATTCCTGTTCAGATTTTTTGAAAAATCGGAAATAAGCCGTGCATCAAGCGTTTTTTCGTCAAGCGCGGGTTTTAAGTCTATGCTAACCCTGTCGCCCTTTTCGGCAACGGAACTTGCGCTCAATATTTCCGGTCCGCTCATTCCGTCATGAGTGAAAACCATCTCTCCGAATCCGTCGTATACGGTTTTGCCGTTTCTGACGAGTTTTATTCCGACATTGCGCAGAGAAAGTCCCTCAAGCCTTGCGCATAAACTCTTTTCTTCAAAAACAAGGGGAACAAGCGCCGCACGGGGTTCAACGATATCGTGACCGCACGACCGTGCAAGTTCGTAACCTTTTCCGTCCGAACCCGTCAGAGGGTAAGATTTCCCGCCTGTCGCAACAACGGTATTTTCAGCAAAAATTTCTCTGCCGTCGGAAAGTCTCACGCCGAGAATTCGTCCGTTTTCGACAATCAGCGAAACAACATCGCCGCGTTCAAATTTCACACCGCAGTCGTCGCAATATTTTTTTAACGCATTGCAAATATCGCTTGCTTTGTCAGAAGAGGGAAAAACTCTGTTTCCGCGCTCCGTTTTAAGCGGAACTCCGAGCGTTTCAAAGAATCTTATCGTATCCTCGTTTGAAAACGCAGAGAATGAACTCATCATAAATCTCGGATTTGATACGATGTTTGCAAAAAATGTTGCGGCGTCGCAGTTGTTCGTCACATTGCAGCGCCCTTTGCCTGTTATCAGGAGTTTACGCCCCGCCATCTTGTTTTTCTCGACAACGACAACTCTGTTCCCGTTTTCAGCCGCTGTTCCAGCACACATCATACCAGAAGCGCCGGCGCCGATGACAACGCAATCAATATGTTGACTCAAACCCAAACGCTCCTCTCCGATAATAAAATATTATATCATTTTTCGGAGAAAAAATCAATAGCAAAAACGCCTGTTCAAACTATTGTCATAACAGTTTTCAGACAGAATGTTTTTCGCCCACGATGTCAACTTTGAGCAGGTTTGTTGTGCCCGAAACGCCGAGCGGAACGCCTGCGGTTATAACCACAAGGTCTCCGTCGTTGACATAGCCAGCTTTTTTTGCGCCCTCAATGGCGTCCGCAAACAGTTCGTCGGTATTCGCCTTTTCTTCGAGAATAAGCGGATACACGCCCCATGAAAGGTTCATCTGACGGCAAACCTTTTCGCTCATTGCAAAAGCGACTATCGGCGAAAGCGGACGGAATTTTGATATTTCACGAGCGGTTCTGCCCGATTTTGTAACGGTGACTATTGCCCTCGCTCCGAGGTCGTGCGCAGTTGTACAGGTTGCGTGCGAAATAGCGTTTGTAACGTCTCCGCCTTTGTCCTGCGGACGTGTCGCAAAACGATGAATGTAATTGATATCCGATTCTGTTCTCTCTGCTATACGAGCCATAGTCCTGACCGCTGCTATCGGATAAAGCCCGTTTGCGGTTTCTCCCGAAAGCATTATTGCAGATGTGCCGTCGTATATGGCGTTTGCAACGTCAGTGGCTTCCGCTCTTGTCGGACGCGGATTTTTTATCATGGAATCGAGCATCTGCGTGGCGGTTATGACCTGTTTGCCCGCATTGTATACTTTTTTGATAAGGTCTTTTTGAATCACGGGAATCTCTTCAAGAGGAACTTCAACGCCGAGGTCACCTCTTGCTACCATAAGCCCGTCCGAAACGCTCAAAATATCGTCGGCGTTGCGGACGCCCTCCATATTTTCGATTTTTGCAATGATTTTTATGTCCGTATTGCCGAGCGACGCAAGATATTCTCTGATGTCGAGTATATCGCGGGCGGAACGCACAAACGATGCCGCGATGAAATCGAATCCGGTCTCCACCCCGAATTTTATATCGCTTTTGTCGCGTTCGCTTAAAAACGGTATGGAAAGTCGGACATTGGGCACGTTTATACCCTTATTGTTTGAAACCCGACCTCCGTTAAGAACTTTGCAGAAGATATTGTTGCCGACAACATCTTGAACCGTCAGTTCAATAAGTCCGTCATCAATCAAAATGACCGTACCTTTTTTAACATCGTCGGGAAGCCCCTTATATGTCACCGAACAACGCTCCGCCGTGCCGTCAACATCGTCTGTCGTCAGCACAAAAGTTTGTCCCTTTTTCAATTCGACGGAACCTGCGGAAAACTGCTTTACACGAACCTCGGGGCCCTTTGTATCAAGCATCGTGGCAACGGGAAAACCGAGTCTGTCACGAACTGCAACAAACTCATCGAATCTTTTTTTATGCTCTTCATGTGTCGCGTGCGAAAAATTAAAACGTGCGACGTTCATACCGCTTTTTATCAACTCTTCAACAACTTTCGGGTCGTTTGTCGCGGGACCGAGCGTACAAACTATTTTTGTCTTTCTCATCTTTTTATCCTCCGAAATTATTCCATAATATATTATATCACAAAAATCATGGATTGTAAATAAAATATATGTAAAACTTCGGGATTAAATTGCAAAAAGAGCGTTCCGAGGAACGCTCTTAAAATCAGAATATTTGTATTTGGAAACCGACGATAAATTCTTTTCTCGGTTCAAGACTTATCATGTCACGTTTTTCTTCAAGAGGCAACTTTTCGTCAATGAACGCGGAATGACCTATCCAAGGTTCGAGACAAACAAACGGAGCATCACTCCTGTTTGTATGCCATATGCCGAGAAGATTAAACCCGTCAAAGCGCATACGCAAACCGTTATTGCCTTTTCTGCTCTTCAAAGTGACAGTCTTTGCCGTGTTTTTTAACACAATCGCGTCATTGTCAAACAGGTCGTGACGCAGACCGAGACGCACACTGTCTTCAAGTTCAAACGGTTCTGTCTCGCCTGTCAAGAATCCCTCTTCCGTCAGCAGATATCTTTGCGGTGCGCACGGTTCGGAAAATTCGAGAAAGTAATCTTCGAACTTTTCGTCCGCATTGAGCGGAACTCTGAACCCGAGATGCGAACCCAGCGCAAAAATCATTTTTTCCGTTTCGGAAACGTTTCTGACTGTATAAGTGACCCCGACCGTTTTATTTTTCAGCAAGTCGTAGCGTACAAGAAACTCAAAATCAAACGGATATACGGCTTTTGTCTCGTTGTCGGAACGCAGAGAAAAAGTCATCGAAGTTTCGGTGTGCGCGACAAGAGAAAACTTTTTGTCGCGGGCAAATCCGTGTCTTGATTTCAGTTCATAGTCTTTTCCGCCGTAAGTATACTTTCCTCCGAGAATGCGTCCGACAAACGGGAACAGGTTCGGTGCGTGACTTTTCCAATACTTTTCGTCACCCGTCCAAACATATTCCTTGTTTTTTTGCGTCATATCGCAAATCGAGAGCAATTCGGCGCCTTTCGGCTCGGCTGCCATGATAATGGTGCCGTCGGTCATCGAGTAATACATATTTTTCTCCGTTAAAGAGTTTTTGCGATCTCTTTCAGATATTCTCTGAAATCAGCACCGATCTCGGGATGTTTGAGCGCAGTCTCAACCTGTGCCTGCATAACGCCGAGTTTGTTGCCCATGTCGTATCTCTTACCAACAAAGTCAACCGCAACCATTCTTTCTGTCTGCGCAACGGTCTTCATCGCGTCGGTCAACTGCAATTCATCGCCTGCGCCGAGCGGTGTCTTTTCGAGAACGGAGTATATTTCGGGAGTAAGAACAAGTCTGCCGAGAATCGAATAGTAAGAAAGAATCTGATCTTTCGTCGGCTTTTCGATCATATCGAAAACATAATATCTGTTATCTTCAATGTGATCAACGGCAAGTGTGCAGTATCTCTGAATTGCCTCTTCGGAAACCGCCTGAACGCCGCAAACGCCTTTGCCGTACTTTTCGTAAGCGTCACAAAGCTGTTTTACAACGGGATATTCATCGTTCATAATAACATCGTCGCCGTAAAGAACAGCGAACGGATCGTTGCCGGTGAACTCTCTTGCATACATAAGTGCGCCGCCTGTGCCGTTCATCGTCTTCTGACGAACGTAAACGATGTTTGCCATATTGGAAATCTCATTTACGGTTTCGAGAAGTTTTGCTTTCTTCGCGCCGCCCGCTTTGAGTCTGTCTTCCAATTCGGGTGAACGGTCAAAATGATCTTCGATAAGCGTCTTGCCTCTCGAAATAACGATCATGATGTCCTCGATTCCGCTCTTGACACACTCTTCAACAAGATATTGAAGCGCCGGCTTGTCAACAATGGGAATGAGTTCTTTCGGAACCGACTTTGTCGCGGGAAGCATTCTCGTTCCGAGACCCGCGGCAAGAATGACTGCCTTTTTAACTTTCATACAAAAAAACTTCCTTTCGGGAACAACTTTCAATTCTGTATTTTATCATAATAAATATTAAAAATCAAGTTATTTGAAAACTGTTCCGTCTTTTTTAAAAAATGCGACTCTTTTGACTGTTATCGGACAGATTTTACCGCCCGTAAACTCCGAAAACGCTTTCATCAGCAAGTTCACGCCGACATTGTTTTCGCTGTTGCACGGAAGATTTATAACAAACACGGAGTCATTTTCCTTGTTTGTTCTTGACTTAACCGTCATTCCGTCGCTGATACATACTGTCTTCATTCCGCCTTTTTTCGCTTTTTTCTCTATTTCAATTCTGTCTTGTGAAATGAAGTTTTCAAACTCCGAAACGCAGTTTTCGGGTACTGTCAGTTCGTAATCGGCATTGTCTATAAGATTGAGTTTTTCTCCGTCTTCGTAAGCGTCCGCAATTCGTATATCGGCGGGCACGGCAAGAGACATTCTGCGTTTTATCTCTTCCCCGCTCATCGGTTCGTCGGTCTTGATGTCTACTATCTCGCAATCGCTTAAAACGCCGAGAGAAAGCGGCGGTGAAAAGACCATATACGGATGCGGATTGAACCCCTGCGTATGGCTGACGGGAATGCCCGCTCTGCTGAAAATTCTGGTAAAGCAGCGCACAAGGTCAAGATGTGAAATAAAGCGCGCGTTTGCTTCTTTTGTAAACACTATTCTCACGGGCAGACATCTCCTTTGCAATATTTTGTAATTCCGCAGCCCGCGCATTTTTCCTTGCAGTTGGGCGTTGTTTCCGCACGGTATGCTTTTTCGCATTCGTGTTGCAGGAATTTTTTCGATACGCCGCAGTTGATAACGTCCCAAGGAAGAGATTCGTCAAAATCGCGTTTTCTGTTGCAATACTCCGCGGCGGTAAGCCCCTCTTCTTCTATGGCTTTCATCCATTCGTCGAACTTGAAATGCTCATTCCAGCCGTCAAGTTGACAGCCGCGTTTATATGCGTTGTAAATTACTTTTCCGAGACGTCTGTCTCCCCTTGCAAAAACGCCTTCAAGCACGGAAGTCTTTCCGTCATGATAATTGACCTTGATATGCTTATTTCTGCCCACGGTCTCTATGAGCAGTTTCTGACGTCGGTCTATTTCGTCAAGCGTTATCTGCGGTTCCCATTGGAACGGCGTAAACGGTTTCGGAACAAAAGTCGAAAGACTTATCGTGATAAAAAGACCTCTGGCGCGTTTTATAGGCAACGAATAGAAAAGATCGACGATTCTCTGCGCCGTATATGCAATGCCCTTTATGTCTTCGTCCGTTTCCGTCGGAAGTCCTATCATGAAATACAGTTTTACCGCGCAGGCACCACCCTCGAACGCAATACGGCAGGTGTTCATTATTTCTTCTTCCGTTACATTCTTGTTGATAACGTCGCGCAACCGCTGTGTTCCCGCTTCGGGAGCGAATGTAAGCCCGCTTTTGCGTACGGACTGCATTTTTTCGAGCAGGTCTTTTGTGAAATTGTCAACTCGCAGCGACGGCAAAGATATATCTATATGCTGCGGCACGCAATACGTCAAAAGGCTGTCCGCAAGTTCATCGAGGTGTTCAAAGTCACTCGTTGAAAGAGACGTCAAACTTATCTCGTCATACCCCGTTGCCTTAATGAGTTTTTTTGCTGTCTCAACAAGCAGTTCGGGCGAGCGCTGTCTGAAAGGTCGGTAAATCATTCCCGCCTGACAGAAGCGGCAGCCTCGAATGCAGCCGCGCATGATTTCGAGCACCACGCGGTCATGCACTATCTCAGCATAAGGCACGACCATTTTATCGGGGATATAGCATTTGTTTATGTCTTTGATGATTCGCCTGTTGACCTGCTGTCCCTCTTTATGGTATTTCGGAACATACATACAGTCTATTTCCGTCGCACGGCGCAAAAACTCTTCCCTGTCCTTGCCGCACTGTCTGTAAATATCAAAAAGCGGATAATAGTCCTCTTCACCGTCTCCGATAAAGAATATGTCGACAAAATCGGAAATCGGTTCGGGATTGCACGCGCACGGACCGCCGCAGATAACAATGGGGTCGCCCTGTTTTCTGTCTTTTGCGAATATGGGAACGCCCGCAAGGTCGAGCATTGCCACAATGTTGGTGTAACTTAACTCATATTGCAGCGTAAACCCGACAAAATCATCGTTTTTTATGGGCTCGTGGCTTTCCAGACCGAAAAGAGGAATATCGTTTTCTCTCATCAGTTGCTGCATATCGGTGTTCGGCATAAACACACGTTCGCACCATACGTCGGGCATGGTGTCATTCATCATGTGATAGAGTATCTTCATGCCGAGGTGCGACATTCCCACGTCGTACATATCGGGAAAGCAGAACGCAAAACGGATATTGACAGTTTCTTTATTTTTGACGACGCTCCCGTATTCTCCCCCGACATACCATGACGGCTTTTGAACTTCGGCAAGCCGTGTATTTATAAACTCGTCTATATTCATATTTAGTTTCCTTTCGGTTTTTTACATCTTATTTTACTACATTCCGCTCTCGATTTCAAGGGCTTTTCGTCAAATTTCTCTCTTTAACGCAATATATGCGAACAGATATGCGCAAATCATCAGCAAGGAGAAGTTATAGCCGGTTTTCACAACAAGCACAACGGCACAGACACTGAGAGGAACAAGAAACACAAAAGACACAATAATGCTTACTTTCCGTGCCGCAAGCGGCGTTGATCTTTTCAACAGCAAAAAATAAAGCGCCCGTCCGCCGTCAAGCGGCAGAACGGGGACAAGATTTATAAACGCGAGCGCAAGATTGCAGGCGGCAAAGAAATCCGCGCCGAGAATATTCTCTGTTTTTCCGAGTAAAAACGAAATTCCGCCCACGGCAAGATTTGCCGCAATGCCCGCAAGCGCCGCAAAAATCTCCTTTCGGCATGTAACGTCTGCCGCAGAACGCAGGCTGACACTGACTCCGAACGGCATAAGTCTGATTTTTTCAATTCGCTCACCGTATGCAAGGAATGCGACAATATGTGCGGTTTCATGGATAAGCGCTGCAACAAAAACGAGAAGAACTCCGTCGCTTTTGCCGAGAATCAGCAATATGCCCCATATAATCGGAAATGCGGGGTGTATGGAAAATCTACTCTTCGTTGAATTTGAAATAGACTTGCGGGTCAACATATCTTTCTCCGTATTCTATCTGAAAATGCAGGTGTGCTCCCGTTACGTTTCCCGTGTGACCCGAAAGTGCAATGACCTGCGCTTTTTCAACCGTATCTCCGTCTTTGACAAGAGCCTGTTGCAAATGCCCGTAATAAGTGACAAATCCGTTCGAATGTTCCACCCTTATGTAGTTGCCGCCGATGTCGTTATATCCCACTTCAACAACTTTTCCCGCAAGTGCACACTTTACTTCCGTTCCGTCACTTGCCTTTATATCAACGCCTCGATGAAGGACCGTACTTGCTTCATTAAACGGGTCGGTTCTGTAACCGAAGCCGGAATTGAGAGAGGAATTTACCGGCAAACAGGCTTCCGAAAACGGATTCTCGGCTTCCTGCGTTGTGTCTCCCGCCTCGACCTGCGCAATGACTTCCAAAACGCTTTCATCCATTTTCTGTTTACCGCCCTTTGCAGTTCCCGTCAATGCCGCAAAGACCGCCTGCAAACCGTTGCCCTGCGCTTCGCTGTTGTTTTTTATCGTATCGGTTCCGTATTTTTGTATTTTTGTCGCGGCAATTACACAAAACCCGAGCGCAAGCATCAGCGCAACAAAAGAAAAAACATGTCTGCCGCTGCGTCTGCATTTCAATTCGAGTTTTCTTACCGCAAGATCGGTCATTCGAGACATTATACCACCTCATTAAATTTTAGTCGCGGCAGTCTTGAAATATGACTTGTTTTATGGTATAATAATCAAAGAAAGACGTTTATTTTCACGGAAGGCTGCAATTTGATGAATATTCGTATCGGCGACCGTTCTTACGGCGTTAAAAGTTATATAAAGAATTTCGACAAAGTTCTGCTCGGTCTTATAGCCGTGCTGCTTGTTTTCAGCATGCTTTGCATAAACAGCGCAACATACGGGTCGGACGCTCATTCCCGAAGCATGATTGTTCAGGGCGTTGCGATCGGTCTCGGCTTTGTTTTGATGATAATTGTTTCAAAACTCGATTACGATATAATTTCCGACCTTTGGAAATACATTGTCGTCGCATCTTCCGCGGCACTTTTTCTGACAGCACTTATCGCACCCGAGATAAACGGTAACAGAAACTGGCTGATGATAGGTTCCGTCAATATTCAGACATCGGAATTTACAAAGATATGCTTTGCGGTCACGATGTCCAAACACCTCTCAAAACTCGGCGAAGATCTGAACAAACCCAAGAATATTCTTTTTGTTCTGATACACTTTCTTGCATACCTCGTTCCGATTCTGTTGCAGGGCGATATAGGAACCGCACTTATCTACATCGGAATATTTGTCGTTCTTGTATTTGCGGCGGGAATATATTACAGATACATTCTTATCGGCGCGCTCGGAGTTGCGGGCATTACCCCGCTGCTTTGGAACATGATGAAAGACTATCAGAAACTGCGTATTCTTTACGGCTTTCAGCCTGAACTCGACCCGCTTGGAAAAGGCTATCAGCCGCTTGTTTCGAGGATGGCTATCGGCTCGGGTCAACTTTGGGGGCTCGGCTATCAAAAAGGCATTCAGGCGCAGAATTCGCTTCTTCCCGAAATCAGAACCGACTTCATATATGCCATTGTCGGTGAAGAGTGGGGTTTTGTGGGCTGTGTATTCGTTTTGCTTGTTTTGGTTACAATAGTATTGTTAATATTCAGAAACGCGCGCAAAGCGAAGGACCAAAAGGGCTTTTTCATCTGCATAGCCGTTGCAAGTACGATAATGTTCCAAACGCTGATAAACATAGGAATGTGTATCGGAGTTTTGCCTGTTATCGGCGTTACGCTTCCGTTTTTCAGTTACGGCGGCTCATCCGTTCTTGCCCTTTTGATTTCAGTCGGTCTTGTTCAGGCAGTCTGCGTGAAGCCCGACCGTTCGCTCAAATTCGGAATGAGGTAAATGCGGAAAAAACTTTTGAAACTGCTCGACTTTTCGGTCGATCTCATTTACAGAACTTTAATAACAAAAGGCGCGGTGTTCTTTTCGAATGCCGCGCTTGATTTTGTTTTGTTCCGCCTGCTGACAGTCGTTTTTTCGGTATTCGCTCCGCTGTCGCAGTTTTTGTCATATACTGTTTCAACCGTTACAAGATACTTCTCATACAGCTATATAAAATTCAACCGCACGGGTACGGGACACGCCGTGCGATTTACAAAATTTTTTAGTATCAATTTATTTGTCGCAACCGTCTCCCCTTTTATTCTCTCCGCAATTCTTGCGGCGGGAATAGAAACCGAATACGCAAAACTCGCCGTGCTCGGGTTGACGGTTTTTTCAAACTTTACTTTTTACAAGTACGCGGTTTTTATTTAACGGCGTTTTCCCGTTCTACTGAAAAGCAGCTCAAAGCAGTAACGTCGACCGTGTTCGGAATAACAAAACGTATCGACTTAGGCATACACTCTATCTCTGCTCTTGTCGTCGGAAGCATTTCCCCGTCGTAACAAACCGTAAACGGAGTTTCTTTTGTCAGCACGGCACGCCGACAGAGACGGTGCTTCAATATTTTATCTCCGGCGGGCGTCCCGATTATCGTACCCTTTTGATAGGCGGATACATTGCTCACGAATACCCGACGGCTTACGTTTTTGACGGTTATAACATCCATCATGCCGTCATCAACTTTTGCGGGAGATGCGGAACGGTAGCCTCCGCCGTAATACTGAGCGTTAGCAAAAAGAGTAAGCAAAAATTTTTCATCCTGCTCTTCCCCGTCGTCGAATTTAATTTTCAAGGTCTCTTTCGGAAACTTTATCAGGCAGATGGCAACGCCGAGATGATATGATACCGCTTTCGGGACAAATCGTTTCTTGCGCAGTTTTTCCACGCGCTGAACGACCGCAGCGTCAAAGCCTATGTTTGCGATATTTATGCAAATTCTGTCATTTATCTTTATCGCGTCAATCGGTCGCGCTTCCGAATCTATTACAGTCTCTATATCGAAAAACTTTTTGATGTCTCCGAATGTCCTGATAAAATCGTTGCCCGTGCCTATCGGGATAACGGCAAGTTCGGCATTTTTAAATCCGAATATTCCGTTTACGACCTCGTTAACAGTGCCGTCCCCGCCGCAGGCGTAGACGCGAACCGCGTCGCCCTTTTCAGCCGCTTGCCGCGCGAAATTCTCCGCGTCGAGATTTTTCGCCGTTGATTTTATCTCAAACTCAAGTCCGCGATTAACGCACAATTCCTCGATTTTATGCCGAAATTTCTCCGTAAATGCCTCCGAATTCGACTTCGGATTTATGATAAAAACATGCTTCATTTTACGCCCGTCCTTAATCTCTCACTGAAAACGTATGTAAGGTTTTGTCTTTATAAAAACGTGTACTCAATCTCAGAGCGCGTTATCATAATAGTATCGGTGTTCACAATTTTTTTCATGCGCGCACCAAGCTCGGTGATCTCCGGCTCGTTCGCGCCGATGATAACGATGCGAAGGCTTGTCTCGGTCGTATATCCCCAGCCGTGCTGATATCCGCCCAACTGCGTGATCAGCGAAAAGGCAATATCTTTCTGCGCGCATATTTCGGTCAGCGTTTTGCAGAAATCCTCAACCGTAATATTTTCAAGATAACTGTCTTTGTCTTTTATCCCGATGTAAATTTCATAACAAAAACCCGCCGTATATTTTTCCTTTTTCTCCACCTACATATACCTCTTTTCGACAGTATGTTTCATAACAAGCGACGCTTCCTGATTAAGAAACATCGACAGGTTTTTCGCCAGACGAAAGATATCAATGCCCTGATCGCCCACAAGAGTGATTATAATTATATTTTCAAGAATATATTTGCCGTCTTTATACAAATACCCGCCTTTTCCGGAAGATATCGTAAAGCCGATCTTTTTCTTTTGAAAATAAGCGGAAACGAGCTGCTCCAGCTCGTCCTCGGTAACCAACTGCTCTTTTGTCTGAGAGTCGTTGTAACCGAGAAATATCCGATAGCATATAATTTCGTTCATTTCCTTTTCCTTTTCGAAGTCACTGTCGAAAATCTTTCGTTTCGTAATTACTTCACGCCGTCAATCAATTCACCTTATTCAATATAACTACGCACTCTACATGTTTTGTGCGTGGGAACATATCTATCGGCTGAATGACGGTCGGGACGTAGCCGCCGAGCTCGTCAAATATCTTCAAATCACGGGCGAGCGTTGCCGGATCGCACGAAATATACGCGAATTTTTCAGGGTTTAAGGACAGAACTGCCTCGATAGTTTTTGCGTCAAGGCCTTTTCGCGGAGGATCGACTATCACGACGTTCGGATGACAGTTCGGCAGGATATTTTTGAATATATCCGCTGTGTCGGACGCTTGCGAATAATAAAACTCGGCATTATCAAAATTGTTGATATAAGAATTCCGAACCGCGTTTTCAACAGCATCATGAACCGCTTCAATTCCTATGACCTTTTCGACTCTGTCGGCACAGGACAACCCTATCGTGCCTATGCCGCAGTACAAATCAAGCAAGATGTCCGTCTTTTTTAGCTGAAGCCCGTCTTTTACATAAATATACAGTTTTTCACACGTTTCGGAATTCACCTGATAAAAAGACATCGGCGAGATCTCAAAGCGGCAGCCGCAAAGGACATCGGTGATAAAAGGCTCGCCCCAGAGCAAAATGTTCTTTGAACCGTAAATCACATTCGTGTTTTTTCTGTTGATGTTCAGATAAATACACTTAACGCCTTCAACGGCGGTGAGTTTTGATAAAAACTGCACTTTATGCGGAAGAATTTCGGAAGTCGCGACAAGCACCACGGAGATCTCGCCCGTTGACGGCGCCCGTCTGATACAAACGTGCCGAAGCAGTCCTTTTTGCGTTGTTTCATTGTATACGGGAACCGAATATTCGGAAATATAGTTTTCTATCACCTTTGTGATTTCCGCAAACACAGGAGGTGTAAGCAAACAGCCGTCACACGGTATTACCCTATGCGAATTTATTGCAAAATACCCGCATTTTCCGTCTTCCGATATCGGAAACTGCGCTTTGTTGCGATAGCCGTCAATCGTAACGGACGGAAGCGCATTTTCGATATTGACGGGACAATCGGGATAATTCTTTTTAAAAACATCGCGAACATGTTCCGTCTTATATCTGAGTTCCGCGTCATAACCGACATGGCGATAACAGCAACCTCCGCATTTGCCGAACACGTCGCAGGAACATTTAATTCTGTCCGGAGAAGTTTCGACAAACGAAACGATTTTTGCGAACGCGTAACTTTTCAGAACTTTCAAAACAAGGACTTCCACAATGTCTCCGACAGCCGCGGCAGCAACAAAAACGACGAAGTCTTTAACGGTTTCATCGGAAAATCTTCCGATACCGAAGCCTTCGCCCGACATTGCGACAACATTCAACGTTATTCGGTCATTTTTGTTCAACATAGAAAAAATACACGCCCTTTTTTCATATATACTGATTATAATACATTTTTTTTAATATGTCAAGTTACCAATCGGCTTTGTAGATTGGAAAAGGCTTGTTCCGAACTTTGCAAAATACAAATTTATGTTCAAAAGCACTTGATTTTCAGCACAATATATTGTATAATATAAAATATGAAAATACAAAATATCGGACGGGAGATAAATAAATGAACGTTAAAACTCTGTATGTGATTCCGACAGCTCGCTATTCGATTGGAGCAACGCAACATTCGTTTGCGGAAAAGGAATATCAAAGACGCATGCTGGACACGGTGCTGTCCATGACAGGTGACGACTCCCCTTTCCGTTGGACGTGCGCAAGTGCCGCCGTTGTTTCGGATTATCTCCGCAGTGCAGATGATATAACAAGAAAAACATTTTATTCAGCCGTTGAAAAAGGTTTTATCGAAGTCTGCGGAACGGGCTATGATCACTCCTCGTTCATGTCCGATATAACTCTGATAAAAAGCGTTGAAACGCTTGATTCCGAGACATGGAAAAAACTTTCCGTCCACAGCGTGATGCAACTCGGTGTAGGAGGGGTCAATTCAAGCGCGATAAAACGTGCCTGCGAAAAAGGTGCGGAATATCTTTGGGTCGGAATTGACGAAAAATCCGCACAGATGAGACATTCCCTGCCGTTTGCTTTTAACTGGCGAGTAACCGTTAAAGACAAAGCTTTTACTTGGGTTGACAGCATTGAAAACGATTTGTTTACGTTGCTTTTTGCGGAAAAGTCTCCCAAATTCACAGGTTTTGACTCTCCGTCCGCAGAAAAAAACCTGTGCAGACTTTTAAGAACCGCAAGCAAGGACGATCTTGTACTTATGAGCGCGCGTCTTTGCACGAAAATCGAAGAGATAGAGAAAAAGTCCGCTTATAAATCGGTTGCATACCCCGTTCTTTTCACGGGAGGAAACGGTTACAACAATATTGAAGCTGTTTCTTTGCTTCCCTCCTTTGTTGATACATGGAACAATCTCGGTCTTATTCCGAGACTTGAAACAGCAACCGTTTCGACGGCGCTGCGCGAAGTTGAAAAAGAGATAACAAACACAAATCTTCTCAGCCTCACGGGAGAATGGTCGGACGGAATAAATCAGGCGGCATCCATGCCTCGTGAAATCGCATTGCTGCGCGATACGGAAAGAAAATTCCGTGCCACACTTGCAATGCCCGCTTTCAACGCGCATCGTGAAAACAGATTTGCTGACAGCATCGCTTCCGATCTTTGCGTATTCTCGGAAAAAACTTTCCGTGCCGACGAGCGTTTACTCGCTCCCGAAAAAGCCGATACTTTCAATTACAAGCGTTCGAGACTTTCGCTTGCCGCGGCAAAGACGGAAATGCTGTATTCGGACAGAATCAAAAACTATTTCGAACAGTCCGACTCGGGTATGGTACATGTGTTTAACACCGGTAAATCATTGTACAGAGGTCTTGTCTCAATTCCCGCAACTGGACTTCCCGAAAACTGCTACTGCGCCGTAAATACCTCGACATCCAGAACGGAAAAACTTTCTTTCTGCGACGGATATGCGCGCTTTTATGTTGAGATTCCTGCGGGCGGAATACAGACGTTCAGACTTTCCGACGAAATAGGAAACGATATTTCTTCAATAAGAATCCCGACCGTTACGGTTGACGAACTCGGCTGTCCGACGGAAGTCGTATGGGGCGACGTTAAGTTTTCGGCAACCGCGCTCGGAGAATTTTGCGCAGTCTGCACGGACAGCGAAACAAAACGTGACGTTATGTCATCCCTCTATTCCGAAACAGACGTCGATATGAAAAATTCGCTTGTCAGACACTATTCGCTTGTATATCAGAGCGAATTCGGACAAGCGGCGAAGACCGAAGATTCGAACTTTATCCGCTTTGAGCAACCGTTCAAAAATGAACGACTTGTTTCGGGCAAACGTATCATAACGGTTTGGAAAAAGACCGAAAGAATAACGGTTCAAGTAATTATAGACAGGCAGCTTTCGGAAGACCCCGAGAGTTTCTATCTCAAATTCCTGCTCGACGGCGCAAAGTCTGCGGCTGTTTCTTCAATGGGCGGCAGAGTGTTTGAATTCGGGCGCGGTCAACTTGATTTTTCAAACTTTGACAGCACTTCGATAGACGGCTGGATAGCATATCCGTATGACGATTTGCTCTTCACTTCAAAAGACGCCCCCGTCATGTGTTTCGGCGGAGCGAATTACTTTGCAGGGCTGAAAACACCGTCTCAGGACTGCGGTTGTCTGTTCTCCTGCATCTTCAACAATACATACAACAATTTCTGCAACAGAGAGTTCGGCGGAACCGCATCGTTCACTTACGACATCTTTGCGGGAATGAAAACGGATGACTTTGCGGCTGATAAAGCGGTTTACACCACAGTATACACATCCCCCGTCGTTTATTCGGAATTATAATTATGAAACCGTTTGAAATAATCGCGACATCGGCTTTCGGAATAGAAAGCGTTACGGCAAGAGAATTGACAAACCTCGGTTACGAGGATATTATGACCGAAAACGGACGTGTGACGTTCCGAGGAGATTTTGCAGATATAGCAAAAGCGAACGTCGAACTCCGAACGGCTGACAGAGTTCTGATAAAACTTACGGAATTTCGTGCCACGACATTTGAAGAACTCTTTCAGGGTGTTTATGCCGTTGAATGGGCTGACATACTTTCTCCCGACGCTTTTATTCATGTTGTGGGAAAATCTGTAAAATCAACGCTTTTCAGCGTACCAGATTGTCAATCAATAACAAAAAAAGCAATTATCGAAAAACTGAAGCTCCGTTACAGGAAAGAAATTTTTCCCGAAGACGGAGCGGAATACAAAATCTCCGTTGCCATATTGAAAGATGTTGCGACAATTACGCTTGACACCTCGGGTGCGGGACTTCATAAACGCGGGTACAGAAGCCTTGCGGGAGAAGCGCCGCTGAAAGAAACGCTTGCGTGCAGTTTGCTGCTTCTCAGTTATTGGCGAGGTGAACGACTTCTTGCAGACCCGCTCTGCGGTTCGGGAACAATTCCCATAGAAGCGGCAATGATAGCGCTTGATATGGCGCCCGGCATGAACAGAGGTTTTGCGGCGGAGCGTTGGACAAACTTTGATGCAACGGTATTTGATAAAGCCCGTGATGAAGCAAAACAGCGTGTAAAATTTGACAGAGATCTCAACATTTACGGCAGCGACATCGACCCGAAAGCAATTGAACTTGCCATGCAACATGCCGAGGAAGCGGGCGTTGACGAATATATACATCTCAAACAGATGAATGTTGCGGACTTTGCTTCAAAAGAAAAATACGGCTTTGTCGTCACCAATCCCCCATACGGAGAAAGGCTCGGAGAAAGCCGTGAAGCCGAAAGTCTTTACAGACTTATGGGCAAAACATTTTCAAAACTCGACACTTGGTCGTTTTATATCATTACGTCCAACCCGTATTTTGAGAAAAATTTCGGTAAAAAGGCGGACAAGCGCAGAAAACTGTATAACGGAAAACTCGAATGCCAATACTATCAGTACTTCGGTCCGAAGCCTCCGAAAAAAGAAAAACGCGTCGGAGAATCAGAACAGGCGTGACGCACGGGAACGAATTGCAAGATAAAGCACTACCCCAAACATTCCCGCGGAAATAATTTCGCCGAGCCCCACGGTAAGCACCATATACCACATTGCGTCCTGCCTTCCGTATGCGTAACGCAGAACAAACGGAACGATTGCCGCGTTTGCAATGATTGTCGGCAACGGCGCGAGAAAATAAGCGTATTTGAGCCTATTCATAACATATTTTCCGATGAGCCATGCTCCGACGGCGCCTATGAGCGTTGCTATGCTTCCGCAGATAACATCAATGACTACTGCGCCCGTCAGTGCATTGGCGAGAATACAGCCGACAAACAAACCCGGAATGGCGGCAGGAGTGAAGACAGGCAAGATGGTCAGCGCTTCCGAGAATCTGACCTGAATGACGCCGCTTGAAAGATTAAACGCCGCAGCAAGATAAGTCAGAACAACATAAAGAGCCGCAATAACTGCGGCATCAACGATAAACTTAACTTTTTTGTTTTTCATATTTACATCTCCGAAAAATGCGGCATACCCGCAAATACTGTTGCTATTCTAACACAGCAAAAAGAAAAAGTCAATGAACTTTTTATAAGAGAATGTATTAATTTCCGAAAAATAATAGGTTTTATAAATTTTCAAATCAAATGAAAGGAGCCCGTTATGGCTGAAATTACACTTACACAAGAAAACTTTGAAGATGAAGTTATCAATTCCGATATTCCCGTACTCGTTGATTTTTGGGCTACATGGTGCGGTCCGTGCAAAATGATTGCACCCATTGTTGAAGAAATTGCGGAAGAATACGAGGGCAAAATCAAAGTCGGCAAAGTCAATGTGGACGACGAGGGAGACCTTGCTTCCGAATACAGAATAGCAAGCATTCCCACCCTGCTGATATTCAAAAACGGTGAGATAGTTCATACTTTGGTCGGATACAGACCGAAAGAGCAAATTCTCGAATATTTGAAATAACAAATAAAAAATAAGACGGAGGTTAAACTCTCCGTCTTATTCTTTCCTTGAATTTTTCAATGGTTTTTATTCGAAACCGCCGCTGTCGTCTTTTTCTGCGCAGCCGTGCTATATCTCTGTCAAATGCAGAAAAAGGAATTTCTCTGTCGGGCTTAAAAGAGATAGTCTCCGCCGTTTTTCCGACAGGTACAAACTTTTTCGAATTATGTGCAAGGCACACCCTTGCAAACACCGCGCCGAACGGCTCCGCGCCCGATTCCGCAAGAACACGTCCCACTTCACGAAGCGTCGAACCCGTTGTCTGCACGTCGTCGATTACAAGAACGCGCTTTCCGCGAACGTCTTCACCTACCGAAAACGCATTGCTGACATTGCGCCGTATTTCTTTGTCGCTGCGACAACTTGTTTGCGATTTTATGTTTCTTGTTTTGATAATCGTCTTTTCTCCGAACGGAACTCCGAGAGATTTTGATATGCGTTTCGCCATCTCTTTTGAAGATGAATACGGAACATGCTTGCCGTACCTCGGAACAAATGTGACTACATCAAATTTTCCGTCGGTATTTGAGGTTATCGCGTTCAAGACCTCATTCGCCGCAAAATCTACAACTTTCGGTTTGTATTCGTGCTTCATGTTGCGAACGACGTTTGCCGCACCGTCAATATAAACATATGCGGAAACAACGCGTCTGAACGGATATCTTTCGTCAACGAGACTGTCTTTCACCATAGAATGAGCACACTCATTGCAGAAAAGACAGTCCGAACCGACTTCAATCAATTTTCCGCACGAAGCGCATCTTTTCGGAAAGAACAAATCGCCGACAAATGAAAATTTCATTTTAGATATAATCAATAGCCGACAACAACGGCAAGAAATACAAGAGGCTCGTCCTCAACGTTTTTCATCGCGTGCCAGCCGCCGTTACCGCACAGAGTGGAATCTCCGGGACATACTTCGACCCAATTTCCGTCGCCGTCATTGTAAAGACCCTTGCCCGAAATAACATAATAAACTTCATCGTCATCGGGATGGTCATGCAGTCCCACTTCACAGCCCTTGTCAAGTTTTACGGTGCAACATGCGAGAATCTTCGATTTTGCCTCGCCGCCGTGAACAAACGTTTCAATAACCGTTTCTCCGCTGCCGCCGCAAAAACCGGGAATAACTTCTCTGTCAATGTCAGATGCTCTTTTAATCATATCTATGCCGCCTTTCAAAAAATTATTTACTGAATAATCATCAAACGCCGCAACTGCCGCCGCAGGCCGGGCAGGAACCCTGACATTGCTCATTCGGGTCAATGCCGTATGCGATCGGGTCAATGCCCTTCTTTTTCAGGTAATCGAGAATAGCAGCTTTTACGGCCTCTTCCGCAAGAACGGAACAGTGTATTTTTACCGGAGGCAGACCGTCAAGCGCTTCAATAACCGCTTTGTTTGTCAGTTTAAGAGCGTCTTTAACGCTTTTGCCTTTTATGAGTTCGGTTGCCATGGAAGACGTCGCAACTGCGGCACCGCAACCGAAAGTTTTGAATTTAACGTCAACAATTATATCATTTTCAATCTTCAAATACATTTTCATGATGTCTCCGCAGCGGGCATTGCCTACTTCACCGATACCGTCGGCATCGGGAATTTCGCCCACATTGCGGGGATTTGAAAAGTGATCCATTACTTTTTCGCTGTAAAGCATATCTATATATCTCCTAATCTGTTATACAAGGTTTTTTGTCTTCGACTCTTTCCCAAAGCGGGGACATATCACGAAGTCTCTGAATAATTTTCGGAAGCGTATTTATAATATGATCTACTTCTTCTTCCGTGTTGTTGTGGTCAAGGCTCATTCTGACGGATCCGTGAGCAACTTCGTGCGGCAGACCTATCGCCAAAAGAACGTGCGACGGGTCAAGACTGCCCGATGTGCAGGCAGAACCGGAAGACGCGCAAATACCGTTCATATCAAGCATAAGCAGTATCGACTCACCCTCTATATACTCAAACGAAATATTGAGAGTTCCGGGAAGTGAATTTTCCGGGGTGTTGAGTTTTGAGTAAGGAATGCGTCTCATAAGTTCGTCACGCAGTCTGTCGCGCATTTTCTTGACGCGTCCCATACGCTCGTCCAATTCTTTGGTCGCAACTTCTATCGCATAACCCATTCCGACTATTGCGGGAATGTTTTCGGTTCCTGCTCTCTTGCCTCTCTCCTGCTGACCGCCGTCTATCAGATTGGGAATGGTAATACCTTTTCTGATATAGAGCGCACCGACGCCCTTGGGAGCATTGAATTTATGTCCCGAAAGACTCAGCATATCAATGTTCATTGCTTTAACATCAATGGCAACGTGCGCCACCGCCTGAACCGCGTCCGTGTGGAATATGATGCCATGCTTTTTGCAAACTTCACCGATTTCCGCAATAGGCTCAACCGAACCTATTTCGTTATTGGCAAACATAACGCTGACCATTATCGTGTCGGGACGAATAGCCTTTTCAACCTGTTCCGCCGTAACGAAGCCCTCGCTGTCAACAGGCAGATACGTTACTTCAAAGCCCTCTTTTTCAAGGCTTTTCATACTGTGAAGAACCGCATGGTGTTCAATGTTTGTGGTTATAAGGTGTTTGCCTTTTTTTGCATATTTGTGCGCAACGCCTTTTATTGCCCAGTTATCGGACTCCGAACCGCCTGCGGTAAAATATATTTCGCTCGTCTCGGCGCCGAGAGCGGTCGCAACCTGTTCTCTTGCCGTGTCGAGCAGTTCCTTTGCTTTTCTGCCCGCTTCATGAATGCTTGAAGCATTTCCGAAAACGGAAGTAAAGCACGGAACGACTTTTTCGACAACTGCGGGGTCAACCTGCGTCGTTGCCGCATTATCAACATAAACAAACATTTTTTTGCCTCCCGATATACTTTAATATATCCGAATTTTTCTCTAATAGTACCTTTTTAGTATATATTAGCACAGGCAAACCGTTTTGTCAATAAGAGAGCGCATTATTTAACAATTTAACCAAAAAATTCGGGAACGCCTTTTGAGCGTTCCCGAAAATCTTTTGCCTGATTATTTAACTATGTAGCCTTCGCCGTTGGAAAGACATGCGTTGGATTCATCCGTATCAATGTGCATTGCGGGAGCGAATTTGTCGCTTACACGGATAACGACATCGCCGAATACTGTCTTTCTGCCCTCGCCGTTGATCTCAACGCTGACGATCTGCTTATCCTCAACGCCGTATTCAGCAGCGGTCTCGGGTGTCAGATGGATATGTCTCTTTGCAACGATAACGCCCTCGGATATTTCAACTTCGCCGCAGGGACCTACGATTTTGCAGCCGGGAGTTCCCGCAAGGTCACCGGATTCTCTTACCGCTATGGGAATACCCACGCTTCTTGCGTCGGTTGCGGAAAGTTCAACCTGGGTCTGCTTTCTTACGGGACCGAGAATGGAGATGTTTGCAATCTCTCTCTTCGGACCTACAACGGTCACTCTTTCGTTGGAAGCATACTGTCCGGGCTGGGAAAGTTCCTTTTTAACGGTAAGTTCAAATCCCTTTCCGAAAAGAATATCAAGGTCTTCACGGGAAACGTGAACGTGGCGTGCGGAAGTTTCAACGAGTATCTTATTCATTTTAAGACAACGTCCTTTCATGTTATAATATAATTATTCTTACAAATCATATTATACGCCAAACAGCAAAATTTTGCAATAGGAAAATGTGTATTTCGACAAATATTTCAATATTATCCTCTTTGAACAACGATTTTGTGAGTTGCGTTGCCCTCGGAATCGACCGCCGCTTCCGCAAATTTTGCGCGATATGCAAGTTTGAACTCGCCTTCAAGTTCACGCATATGTTCTTTTACGCCCGGCAAGTGTGTAACGCTTATACAACGGAAGCCCGATGCCGCAGCGTAAGCAAGAACGTTGCAGAGAACGTCAGCTGCCTCTTCGTAAGCGGTTGACTGGAACGCCTCGTTAAGCAGAACAAGGTCGCCCTCTTTGACGATGTCAAGCATTGAAGAAATGCTCTTGACCTTATCTTCAAATCTTCCGTTACCGGTATCCATAGCCGTGAAATACGCATATAGACCGTGAACGGGGCTGATATAACAAGTTTCCGCGGGGACGGGAAGTCCGGCCTGTGCAAGCGCCTGAATAACGCCTATCGTGCGCAGGAAAACCGTTTTACCCGCATTGTTCTTACCTGTTATTACAAGCGAACCGTCGGTGGGTCCGAGATATATGTCGTTGGGAACGACCGAGTCGCCCGGGCGGCAATATCTGTCTTTCTTTTTCATATTGAGCGCAAGCCAAAGGTCGCAGGCGGACGAGCATTCGAATCGGAGCAGGTCGTCTCTGTCAATCGACGGAAGACAAACGGGAAGCCCGAGTTCTCTTATTTTATTGTCAAGACCGATGCCGAATCGGTAGAAATATATTCCCCTGCTTATCTTTTCGAACGGCTTCTTCATTTCGGAAACGATATGTTCCATCTGTCTGCAAAGACGGGCAATACTCTTTTCCACAAGCAGACGAAGCTGACCGTCGTCGATATCGTCAAAACCGATATACTCAATTCTTGACTGCGAATCAAACTCCGCACGTTTTTTCGGGTCTTTGTAATTGTACGGGTTTGAATCCAGTTCAAGCATTTCAACGTCTTCAACGCAAAAATACTTGTTAAGATCCATAGAAATGATAAAAGACGTGTCAAGCGTTATGGACTCGGAAAGTTCCTTTGCAAGCGCTTTGAGCTGCATTGTCTCCGTTTTGCGGATCTCGCGGTTTATAAGGTCCTTTATTTTGCAGAACGCTTCGGATGTCAATCTGCGCGGCTTGATTATATTCGCCGCTTCCTCATACATTTCAATGGTTCTGACGATACACTCCGCGTAAGAACGCATTTTGAATATCTGCGAATCGCGTCCCGTCAGTTCTTTTTTCGAAACGACCGCGGTACCGCCGCCTCTTGCCGCGTTTCTCATACCCTTGCTTATCTCGTCATGAATACCGAGAATTGCGCGCAGGTCGTCAAACAACGCGGGGTTTGAGAGGAAATCGTCAAGAATATCACGACGCCAAATAATGTTTTCGGGGTCGGGTTCGGGAACGCTTATAAGGTCATAAATATCCTGCTGCAACTGCGGGTTTACGGTTGCGCCGTTTATTACTTCTTCAAGAAGAAGATGTTTCATCGACTCTTCCTGGTTCGGCGTTTTTATAAGTTCGTGCGGGTTTTTGTAAAGGAGATCTACAACTTCAATCATCTTATTATACCTCCTTCAAATGGCATCTTTCAAAGAGTTGTTCTCTCGTCATACGGTGACGCAGAAGAATATCTCTCGAATACGATGAATTTGCGCTTTCCAGCGGAACTATCTTGTAAAGACGTCTTTCGTCAACGCTTTCATCAACGGCAGCGACAAGCAGACAAATCTTTTTGTCGTGCGTCTGCGAATATTCTTTGCAGAACTCCTTGACCGTGTGGAAGTGCGTAACGAAAAGTCCGTAACTGTCCTTTTCCATAAGGGCGGATATAAGCTTTGTCGAAAGGTCGTGCGCAATATCCGCTTTGGTTGAAGAATATGTCTCGTTCAGAAGCACCATTGCACCGTTCGGCATCTCGGCAAGCATTCTGTCGCAACGTCCCTGTTCTTCGACAAGTCTGCCCTGAGAATCGTTTCTTTCTTCCACGGGGAAATGCGTATAAAGGTAAGAAACGGGATACATTTCGGCAAGCGACGCTGTGGTATAACCCGAAATCTGGAACAGCATCTGGCAAATACCGAGCGCAGTAAGGAATATGGTTTTACCGCCGCCATTCGGACCTGTCAAAAGGTTGAAGTGCATTTCGGGCGTACTGCTGAAATCGGAGCAGATTATTTCGCCGCGACCGAGACCTTTTTTGACAAGGACGAGCGAATACATATTATGTATGATAACTGGTTTGTCCTCGCTGATGAATTTGACGGGGCAAACGGGAAGTCCGCGACGGATAAGCCCTTTGTAGAGCATTCTCAGACCGAGCAATGTATTTGTTTCGTGAACAAGCACGAACCAATCGGGGCTGAAAAGGTCGTAATACTTTTCAGAAAACTCAATAACGCGGTCAAAGACTTCCGGATACGCTTTCATATAGCACTCGAATATCTTTGCGGTCGGAGGAAACAAGTTATCCGTGATAGGCTCAATTTCAAGAGGTTCTATCTCCATTCGGGAAGCAAGACGCGAAATCGTCTGCATAAGCCCCTCTCCCTTAACGGATGTCGTTATGGAGTTTTCAACGTTTTCCCCGCGCGAAAAGAGTCTGTTTATGCGAACGCGGCTGACGCTTTCAAGCGAACGGCGAATATATTTCGCGTCCGAATACGCTTTTTCAATGACGTTCAGTTTCTCGGGGTCGGTTATCGAAGCAAAAACTTCGGTCAATTCTCTTGACAGATACTCGCTGTCAAGTTCCTTTATACCGTCCACAAGTTGCATATAAAGTTCAAGAAAACATTCCGTCAGCAAAAACGGTTTTACGCGTTCCATGTGAGGATATTTCTCAAACATCTCGTTTTTGTCAAGCGCTTCAAATTCGGTAACCTTGTCGCGAAGCGCAATAAAGAACCTCTCAACGGTCTCATATTTCAGAAGGTCTCCGAGTATGTTTTGACGGTATTCAAGAATCTCTTTTTCGGGATAGAAATATTTCATCTCGGCAAAAAGAGCCTTTTCTTCCGTTTCGCTGTCTATGACCGTGTGAAGAATATCCGGAATCTGCAAATCCTCGGCAACACAGTCCCAAAGTTTTTTATGTTCGTTTCTGACCGAATCGTTAACGTTCGGAAACAGAAAACTGAAAAACAGATTCATTCGCTCACCTCAAATCTTTCTGCAAGACTTTTTTTATCTTGCCCGCAACGGCTTTTCTTTCAACCATGTTAAGCAGCGGGAGCGCGTCTCCCTCCTGCGGTTCAACGGTCTTTGCCAAACTCTCGTTATCGGAGACAATCATACCGTAAAAAGTGTAGTCTCCGTTATTCATAATAACTCCGTTGCGCGTATTCAAATACTTAACGGACGGAGAATGAAGCATAACGGGAACAACGGGTGCGTTTAACTCTTTTGCCAGTTCACGGGCATAATCAATCATATAAAGAGGAGCGGGTTTCGTTTTGATTTTTTTGTATCGCGGGTCTATCGACTTAATTGACAGCAGTTGTTCCGTCTTTCTGTCCTTACGTCTGTGGCGGAACGCCCACCGCTCGGGAGACATGAACAGTATCTGTTTTCGTCTGTCATAAAACGAATGGAGTTTTACAATGTAAGTCACGCCTTTCGAATACAGAACGAAATCAGGCTTACGAACACGCCACGACGGAATCAAAAATGACAAAAAGCCTCTTTCGACAACCAACCATGAATCTCGGCAATTTTTTAGATTGTTGATTTTGAATTTGCAAACGCTCCATGTTTTTATCCTGCAAATCAGATATTTTAAAAGAGGATAAACGACAAACAATGCCACAAGCACATAAAATATAAATACAATCAGGTTCCAAAGATATGAACCGAGCACTCGGCGCACATAATCAAACATTCCCGCCAACAATACGCAATCAACCAAAAAAACGCCCCCTTTCTGAATTATTCAAATTTGATTTACGGTATAATTATACATCATGAACACCGTGTTTTTCAATATGAATAAAGAACAAAAAAAAGGTATTACCGTTGGTGATAATACCTTTTTAGCGAATTTTCGGAAAACTTCTTCCGAAATTATTGATAATTTACTTCTTCTTTATAACAATGATATATCTTATCGTTTGTTCGTCCTCGCTTTTTTCCATTACAGTATTTATACCGTTGCTTTTCATCACACTCACGGTGTGGTTGAGAGAGTTCACATAGAGACGCAGATCCTTACAGTATCCCTTAAAAATCGGCTTCTCTTTCTGCTTTTGTTTGTCAAAAAGTTTGTCTATATATTTTTCGAGTTGTTCCGCGTTCATTTTTTGTTTTACGGCAGCATGTGCGGCAGACATCATTTTCGCAGGCTCGTCTATGCGAAGCAATGCCCGCGCGTGTCGCTCTTTCAAATGCTGATCAAGAATATAACGGCGAACCTCAGGCGAAATTTTCAACAGCCGCAGTTTGTTTGCAACCGCTGATTGGCTCAGACTGAGTTCTTTTGCAAGTTCCGCCTGCGTTATATCTGTCATTTCAAGTATATTGCTTATCGCCTGCGCCTGCTCAAAAAAATTCAGGTCGGAGCGTAACATATTTTCAGTCAAAGCAAGCAACGCCGACATATGGTCATCGGCGGTCACAAGCAGACACGGAATGGAATATCTGCCCGCGAGTTTTGCGGCGCGAAGTCGTCGTTCTCCCGCCACAAGTTCGTATTTCCCGTTTTCATAACGAACAGAAATCGGATTTATTACCCCTACCCTGCGTATGCTGTCCGAAAGTCTTTCTATGTCTTTTTCCCTGAATCTTTTGCGCGGCTGGTGCGGGTTTGGGATTATATCCTTTACGGGAACTTCCATAAGTCCCACTCCGAATGTTTCGCAAAGTCCCGACATAATATGCTTCCTCCGTATTGATATTCGGCACCTCGTAACAAAATTCATTTTTTTCGGGTGCAATTTAATATTATACGAAAGCAAACGGGATTTCAAGCAAAACCGTTCGACCGAAATCAACGTTAACCACAAACATTCAAGACTTTTTGTACTTTCCGAAAACGAATTTCGACCGAACGGAAAGAAATTCGGAAAATGTTGTCGTAAGATTTCGCAGATATGAGATGAGTGCATTACAGGTTGTCCCAATAACTTTTATAATGGTTTCGATTCAAACAATAAAAAACGGCGGACGGAATTGCTTTCCGTCCGCTGAATATTTCAGTTTTAATCAAGTATTCCGAGATACTCTTCAAGTGTCAGACCGCTGTCCATGATTTTTTTTGCGTCTTCCTGTCCGACGTATCTGTAATGCCAAGGCTCATAAATAATTCTTGTTATATCCTGTTTTTCTTTCGGGTAACGAAGAATGAAACCATATTCGGCACAATGCGTTTTCAGCCACTTGAATGTCGCCGTTTTATCGAAATCGGAATTGAGCATCTGGTAACTCGGCGTTACGATATCCGCAGCAAGACCGAGTTCATGTTCGCTCGTTCCGGGATAAGCGTTTATCGTCTTCGCCTTTTCTGCCGCCTGCTCATAAGTCAGGGACGAATCGCGATTCATCAGAATTTTAATTCTGTTTTCGTAAAGTTTCTTCTGCGTCTCATACGTTCTGAAAGTGGAGCAAAGTTGCAGAGTGATTCCGTCTCTCTTTGCTGCGGCTATCATATCGCGCATGGGCTCGGCACAGCGGCTGTCCATAACATAACTGCCCTGAACTTTTTCAAGCGTTATGCTCTCAACATAGCCGTCGGGAACGGAATGTGTCGGATTGACGAGCATCAGCGTTTTGAACGAGTAATTTTTCGGTTCAACAGCAGAATTCGTTTTGGGTTCTGTGTTTGATTCCGACTCGGATTTTGAAGGCGCGGTTTCCTCCGTCGGTCTTGAGGTTTCGGGTTCAAATTCCGTTGATGGCAATGTGGTTTCAGGCTCAGTGGCATCGCCTGTCATATCGGATGCGGTCGGCTGAGAAGTTGTATTGTCGTAATACGACGGATACGGCTCTTTCTCACGCTGGCATGCCGCAAGCATTCCAACCGCGAAAACTGCGGCAAGAACCGCCGCGATTATTTTATATTTCATAAATCAAATACGCTTCCTTTATAACATAAAAAGAATTATCATTTGTAAGTAGTATAGCACTTTTTGTCAATATTGTCAACGCATTAAAAGTTAAATCTTTGACAAAAACAGTCCTTTTTGAACACAGTTTTCGTTATATATCAATAATTGTAAAAAAATTAACAATATTAGTATTGAAAAGTCCCCCGATTTGATGTATAATCAGTATGTAAAAATATCGACGCAACGAGCGTCTGTGAAAGGATGATAAGACACATGGCAATTTCTTACTCACACGAAGTTGAGAATATGTGCACAGTTGCAAAAGGTCCGCATCACGGTCCGTCTCCGATTCCCGAAGAGGGTCTTTGGGTAAAAGCAAAAGATATCAAAGATATCTCCGGTCTTTCCCACGGTGTCGGCGGTTGCGCTCCCAGACAGGGCACATGTAAGTTGACAATCAACGTCAAAGAAGGTATTATCGAGGAGGCACTCGTTGAGACGACGGGATGTTCGGGCATGACCCACTCCGCCGCTATGGCTGCCGAGATTCTTCAGGGAAAAACACTTCTTGAAGCACTCAACTCCGACCTTGTTTGCGACGCTATCAACGAAGCGATGAAAAAAGTTTTCGACCAGCTCGTTTACGGCCGTTCGCAGACCGCATTCTCCGAAAACGGTCTTCCGATAGGCGCATCTCTTGAAGACCTCGGAAAAGGACTTCGCTCGCAGATAGGCACTATCTTTGCGACAAAAGAAAAGGGCGTTCGTTACCTTGAAATGGCAGAGGGTTATATTCTTTCCATGGGACTTGACGCCGACAACGAAGTTATCGGCTACAAGTTTGTTCACCTCGGAAAAATGATGGATATGATCCGCGCGGGCAAAGATCCGAAAGAAGCATACGAATCCAACATCAAAACTTACGGTCGCTATGATGACGCTGTCAAATATATCGACCCGAGAAACGAATAAGAAAGGGGGCGCTGAACAATGCCGAAATTTGAAGGTTATGAAAGAAGAATAGACAAGATCAACGCTTGCCTTAAAGAATACGGTATCAAAGATCTCGACGACGCAAGACAGATCTGCCTTGACAAGGGCATCGACCCCGCAGAGATAGTAAGAGGCATTCAGCCCATCGCTTTTGACAATGCGGGCTGGGCTTACACCGTAGGTTGCGCCATCGCAATCAAAAAGAATACCACCAAGGCGGCTGACGCTGCCGAAGCAATCGGTATCGGACTTCAGTCTTTCTGCGTTCCCGGTTCCGTTGCACAGAACAGAAAAGTAGGTCTCGGTCACGGTAACCTTGCCGCAATGCTTTTGAGAGAAGACACCAAGTGCTTCTGCTTCCTTGCAGGTCACGAGTCTTTCGCGGCGGCAGAGGGCGCTATCGGTATCGCAAGAAGCGCGAACAAAGTTCGTAAAGAACCCCTCCGCGTTATTCTTAACGGTCTCGGCAAAGACGCCGCATATATCATTTCGAGAATCAACGGCTTTACCTATGTTGAAACCGAATATGATTACTATGCGGACGAAGTTAAAATAGTTCGCGAAAAAGCATACTCCGACGGCGAAAGAGCAAAAGTTCGCTGCTACGGTGCGAACGACGCTTACGAAGGCGTTGCTATAATGAAACTTGAAGGCGTTGACGTTTCCATCACCGGTAACTCGACCAACCCGACAAGATTCCAGCACATCGTTGCCGGCACTTACAAGAAGTGGACGAACGAAAACGGCAAGAAATACTTCTCCGTTGCTTCCGGCGGCGGCACGGGCAGAACGCTTCACCCCGATAACCTCGGTGCAGGTCCCGCTTCTTACGGTCTGACCGACTTTATGGGCAGAATGCACGGTGACGCGCAGTTCGCAGGTTCTTCCTCCGTTCCCGCTCACGTTGAAATGATGGGTCTTATCGGCGCGGGCAACAACCCGATGGTCGGCATGACCGTTGCGTGCGCGGTTGCCGTTGAAGAGGCTCTGAAATAATTAAACTTTAACAAAGGGTCAGTAAGAAACGCAAGTTTTTTACTGACCCTGATTTTTTTATTTCAATTTAATACTCTTCGTTCTTTATAATATCGAATTTGTCAACGACACGATAATTGCCCTGCTTGAACAAATTACCGCGCCATTCAAATCGTTTCCCGCATACAGGGCTGAGGCGGTTAATCATCACGATAAATTCCTTAATTAAAAAAATACAGCACAATGTTCGATTGCAAAACACAACCGAACATTGTGCTCTTATTTTCTTCATTTTCGTGATACTGAAATCAGCAAAACCAGAAATATATATATATATATAATTCAATTATATTTCAGTTGCCGCATCTGTTGCAGATACTTCATTCTTATCACAATCGCTCATCTCATACACCTTTCGAACATCGGCACGTCTGCCCCATATCAGAAGCCAGCACGCAAGCATAGAAACAGAGCCACCTATCGTGACGCACCAGCGATAGTCGACAACCTCTCCGAGAATACCCATAAGAAAAGAAAAAACGCTTGCGCCTATTGTTAACAGCACTCCGTTGAATGCATTGACGCGTGATCGCAGTTCTTTCGGAATATAGCGTTGCACGGCGGCATTCCGCATAATTGCGCTATTATTGCCGAGAAAGCCGCATATACCGCGGTTGACCAGCATAAGAGGATAAGGCAGCCAAAGCAGACACATATCCATGGTTTCATAAACCTGATAGACAAAAAATGCGAAGCCGTATCTCTTTTTCTTTGGGATGCTGATTCGGTATTGTAATGCGCTGCCGATTGACCGTCCGACGAATTCCACCACGGAAAATGCGGAATACATGGCGGCGGTAAAACCGGGGAATGTGCGGAAAAATGCTACCAAAACAGGAGAAAAGCCGCTTGCGACACCGTTGGTAACCGCCATATATCCGAAAAGGCTGCGCAAACCGCGCTCTTTTTTTAAATACTGCACCGCTTCTCGTATGTCTTCGACCCACTCTCTGAAAGAATACGGATCACGGTTTTTCCGTTCGGTTTCGTCTATGCGTATGAAACTTTCCGTGACAGCCGCTGCCAATGAGAAACCGCTCTGCGCAATCAGAATCCACGCTACGCCGAGCGTATCGAGAAGAACAGCAGCCAACGGTGTCATGATAACTTTCAGAACCGGATAGAGCATAGAGGACACCGCATATCCTTTTTGCTCGGCGCCTTTCGGAATCAAATCCGGATAAATACTTGTAAAAGCCAATTCGTCAACAGCACCAAGGCAAGCCAGCAGCAGAGAAACGACAAGATATCCCACATAAGAAAAATCAAAAAACAGCAGCCATACACCCATTCCCGCAAGCAAAACCGCATTTGCAACGTCGCCCGCCACCAAAAATGATTTACGTGGGAGCCTATCCATGAACGGCGCAATCAAAAAAGGGAGTAAAAGATATGGCAGCAGCTGAATAGCTACGATCATAGCAGATGCCAGAGTGCTGCCGGTTTCATCAAACACCAAAAACGCCAACGCAAAACTGCCGGCAATTGCGCCCAAAGTGCCGATGGCAGATGCAAGTATTACCAGGCAGAAGTTTCGTGTCCAAAGTTTTACTGTTTTCATACATCTCACCTCTGCACATATTATAGCACATCGGTCAGATAAATAAAAGCCCGTATATTTGGGAAAATTACTCCAAAAATACGAGCTGAAAAGCCGCTTACATTGATTTTTCAGGAAACTCCTCTAATAACTCACAGGCTTTTTTGTATTGTCTTGTTGCCTTGTACCATTCCAGCATCCAAGGTAAGTGGAAAATCGCAAATCCTGAGGGCAGTTCTTTTCGAATGCGGTCAAAGCTATCCGAAAGCAACGAACCGTATTCGTCGCGGGAAAGATAGTCGGGGTTCTCCAGCCGATAACGAACCAACCGCAGAAGACGTAATTCAAGAGATTTTTCCGGCTCGTCACCCACCATGTCTTCAGCCTGCCGCAAGGCGCAAAACGCTTCGTCCCGCCGTCCGGTCTTTTCGCAACAGACCGCCAGTTTATGAAGTGACATCAGATTGGGTTGCTCCTGCGCCGAGAACCATGCGTATGCGTCCTCATAGCGTCCTGTTTCTATCCATGCCGATGCCGTGTTGTAGCCGATCGTCTGCAATGCATCCCGGTCCTGCATCGCCTCAGCCAACCGCTTTCCGACAAGATAGTGACGCTCCATATTAGGCAGATCCTGCCGATTGCAATAAACATTGCCGATAAAAAGTTTTGCCTCCAGCATTATTCTCGCGGCGCCGTCCCTGCTTGCCAACTCATAGGAGGTCTGCAACCGATCGACGGCGGAAAAATAGTTTCCTGAGTTATAGTCGGCAATTCCCAGAGACAGGAAAGTATATGCATTCGGCATAAGTCGCACAGCTTCGTCCGCCCGTCCCTGCAAGATTCGCTGCAAAGCCAACTGTCGCGTATCCATACAGGGTTCAAGAGCGGCGTCCAAAGGTTTTTTGGAAGAAAGCAACGCCAAATCCAGCCACGCAGGAACTGCCCGATAACATTCAATATCCTTGCCCCGCAGCAGCTCGTTCAGTATTTCGTATCTGCCGTCAAGCAACAGTTCCCAGCCTCGATTTGCGAGTTCGGAGGCCTCCCGCTCCGCTTCCTTATCTATTTTCAATTCCAGCCGAGCCATGAGCTGTTGTAAAATCTCCTCCGACGGCTCAGTTTTGCCGGTTTCGATTTTTGATAAATAAGAAACCGTACAAATTCCTTTACACAATCCCGCCTGATTCCAACTCCGCTGTATTCGGGTACGATAAATGAGAAAACCTTGGTAATTCATATGTTTCATACACCTCACTTTAAGTGTTGCGTCGTTTCGGCATTTCCTCCCTGTCTTCGGTTCAGCCTTTACGTGACGGGCGCAGCCTGTTTCGTTCGAGATGCTCGCCGTTTTCTTTAGATAATAAACATTTCCAAAATCCGATCTTGCGTTATCTTATTATACCACAACTTTTCCCGTTTTTCAACCTGCGTCACGCATTGACAGGTCAACATTTATACGAAATGGTGTTTAGGCAGGCAAATAGGAATTTGTCTGATTAACTTCCGGTTTTTCGGTTCATTGCTGTTTCAAAAAGTGTTCGATATAAACGGAGAGATCATTGGGGAATTTATGATTCATAATCTCTTTAGTCAGTGATCTGACAACTGTTTCCTCAAAAGCATTGAGTACTCCGGAATCGCTTCCTGCCAAGTAGTACGATTGATCCAGTTGGTCGTTGACCGGCCTGTGCTTCAGAATCATATCCTTCTGCTCCGCCACAGTCGGATGTACCACATGATGCAGGAATTCATGGATAACGGAATCTGTCCGGAATGCCCCTGATGAGAAAATAAAGCAGTCTTCCGTCAGATGGTAGTCCGATGCATAAACGCATTTAACAGGATTGAGGCAGATCCGGATCTCCCGTACCGGGGAATGATACCGGCCGGTACAGATCTCTATGCATTCCTGAATCAGGTGCATCTCTTCCCGATAAATATTTTCCTGTCCAGCGATCCATTCTCTCTCCCATTCCAGGTATCCTGCAAAAGAGTTGTCTGATAGAACCGCGACGATCGCCCGGGGGAAACCTTCCAGCCAGCGCCAAAGGGATTCTCCACGTTCGCTTTCCGAGATGTTTCCCGCAGTCAGTATCTTCCGGCGTAGCGTTTCAAAATCCTGAAAGCCGGTATTGTTGTCGTTGAGGAAAAAAGCCGCCGATTCCATCATGAACGCACGTGGCCAGTAAGGATATACGTCGCAGGTGTCCTGCTTGGCTCCGGAAAAGAAAGCATCCTGATGTTTCCGGTTCCTATACTTCATAATATGCCGAATATGTTCAGCAGAACGTTCCGGGATATAAAAGTCATACCCAGCCTGTAGTAACCCGTAATAGATTGCTGATATCTTTGGAAACCGGATGATCATATCAGTTTCCCATAATTGAGTCAATTCAAAGTCACTTTCCATAAAACAACTCCCGCTTTGTTGTTATCTTATTATACCACAGCTTTTCCCGTTTTTCAACCTGCGTAGCGCATTTTGTCAGAGAAAGAATGCTCGGCAAAGGTAATACAAACTGAAAAAAGCACTTGCATCGCAAGTGCTTTTTGGCAGGGATGGCAGGACTCGAACCTACGCATGCCAGAGTCAAAGTCTGGTGCCTTACCGGCTTGGCTACATCCCCGTATATGTCGGTCAACGTTTTCTGTTGAACCGACAATTATTATAGCATAACAAAGCGCGCCTGTCAAGCGACAAAAGCAATTTGTATAACTTTTGAACGATTTTTCAAAAATCGAGCGTTTCGACACGGGAAAGGACATCTTCAAGACGTTTTGAACAAAACTCTATGGCATCTTTCCCCTCTTTGCTGTCGTGTGAATGGCGTTTGAGAACGTGAGACAAATATCGTATATATCCTACCGCGTATGCTTTATCCTCAACAGAGCTCGCAAGACTGTCATCATCTGTTCCGAGGTAACGTTTGACCGCTTTGTGCCAAAATTCAAGCCCCGTTTCGTAAGAGTATGTGAGAAATTTTTCGGTAACGGAATGATCGAGTTCTCCGAAGATGACAAAACCGAGCGCCATACAGGCAAACTCTATAACGGGATGTCCGTAACTGACCTTGTCCATATCTATCAGAAGCGCCTCTCCGTTTTGAAGCATGATATTGTTGGTATGATAATCGCAATGCAGCATTGTATGCGGTTCGGGAAGTTCGGAGACAAGATGCTCTATTTTAGCCGAAATATCGGACGGCAAATAAGTTTTTGCCGTTTTGACCATATTGTCGAGCCAAGGCTTTGCGGATGGGATGTCGGAAGTTTCAACAACAGTTGAATGAATCTTTTTCAGAAGATCGGCAAACAGTTCGGCGTATTTGTCAAGGTGTTCGGGATCTTCTCGTATAAATTTAGAAAGAGGTTCGGCGTTCAGCATTTCAAAAACGGAGCCGAATTTGTCGCCGACTTTAACAACGTCATAAGATATGGCTGTGGGAATACCGAGAACAAAGGCGCGGCGAGCAAGGTTGCGCTCCTGCAGAATAAGCGGCAGACAGTTATCATCCTTGAACACTTTTACCATAGTATCCGCATTTATGCGGTAAACTATACCTTTCGCGCCCTCCGCGACCCGTTCGCTGCCGTCAAGTGAAATTCGACGGTACGCCTTTTCCACAGGCATCATTTCGGTAAACCCCGTCATCTCAAAAATATCGTACACATCATTTGAAACGTTCGCGACTTTCATATCCTTTTCGGATCTTTTCAAACGGAGAATAACCCGAAGTCCCGCGCTTGATATGTATTCAAGATTTTCAAAATCAATGACAAGCGCAACATGTTCGTTTTTTCGAAGTTCGTTTATCTCATTTTCTACGGCGTCAGCGTTTGCGGAATCAATTTTACCCGTGACAGAAACAGTCAAAACACCGCCTGAATACTTTCCGCTAACCATGTTATTTACCTCTTTCATTTTCATCAAATACAATCGAAATCAGTCTGTCATATTCAGCCCATGCGCAGGTATTTTCAAAACTGCATTTCAGAATATTCGCAATACTGCGATAGTACCAAAGATGCCATTTCGGATCTTTCTGCGAGAAATGTAACCACATTTTTTCACCTTCGGAGAATTTCAAACGATAAAAAGAGCGCATATTTGAAAGTTTGTCGCTTAAAGTCACAATCAGAACGCCGATATCGGAGCAATTTTCAAGTTTTTCTATCGTTTCTTTCTTGCGCGTCTCCCACGTCTCGCTTTTCGGTAACCCGTGACGTTTGTTTTCTGTCTCGGAAGCGACAAGTGCCGCAATCCGTGAACCGAACTCGCGACGAATATCTTCTATTGAGGTTGCAGTGTCTTCAACAGTGTCGTGGAGCGCAGCCGCGGCTATCACGGATTCATCGGAAGTCAATGCGGACGCTATGCAGGCAACTTCAAGCGGATGAAAAATATAATATTCTTTGCCGCCCTTTCGATATTGCCCGCTGTGAGCGTCTGTTGCAAAATGTATCGCTTTATCAATAATATTCAAAGTAATATTTCCCTTTACGTAAGATTTATATATAACATTTTATCACAACGGCAATGCGATGTCAAGTAAATTCCGAATAAGTGTGAATTTGTGAAATTTTATAAAACTAATTACCTTTTCTCTTTCAATAAGACGTCAATGCTGATATAATAAAACAAACGGAAAGGAGGAAAGATATGAAAAAGGATATACTCGGCGCCATAATCGAAAGACGAGAGCGCATAAATTCGGCGCATATCCCGACATGGGACAAACTTCCGTCGCTTAATCTTTACATGGATCAGCTGATATTCATTCTTTCCGAAATTTTCGAGCCTTATTTTGACGATGTTCCGAAACTCATAAACAAAGCAATAATAAACAACTATGTAAAACTCGGTTATATTCCCGCACCTGTCAAGAAAAAATATTCAAAAGAACATATTGCTTATCTTGTTGTGGTATGCAGTCTCAAGCAGGTCATGCCTATCGCGGCAATCTCGGCGCTTGTAAAAGCGCAAACGGAAAAGATACCTCTTTCGGAGTTTTACGACAACTTCTGCGCAAACAGAGAAAAGGCGGTTCTTGCAGCACTCGGAGAAGCGGAAATAGGCATAGGCGATCCCGAATACCCGAAAACCGCGCAAACATCACTTTCACTCGCTCTTTCGGCTCAGGCATACAGCATCGTTTCCGCCGCTGTGGCACAGACTCTTATTCCAGAGGAAGAACCGAAACAGAAAAAAAACTGACGGCAATTGAATATATCAGCATATCAATTTTTAAAAAAGTGTGTTTTTTTATTTATTTGGGAAAAAGTATTGCATTTACAGAAAAAATATGATATAATCATTGAGTAACCAATTCCGACCGATTAGGAGGTGCTTAGGTGTGAGAGAGGGTATTCATCCCGAATACGTTGATTCTGTTATCAAGTGTGTGTGCGGTAACGAGGTCGCTACCCGTTCTACTAAAAAGGAGATACGCGTAGAAATCTGTTCGAAGTGCCATCCTTTCTTTACGGGCAAGCAGAAGTTAGTTGACTCTGCGGGACGTGTTGACAGATTCAAGAAGAAGTTCAATCTTGACTAAAAAAACAAACAGGGTGTACCTTTCAGGTACGCCCTGTAAGATTATGCGGCGAGAAGTTTTTCTTCCCGCCGATGATTTTCGGAGGTAAAATCATGCTTGATTTCTCAAAACATCCCGAATATGAAGCCGTTAAGTCCGACTACCACGGCTGCGACCGCTACGACTTCAAGGTTCTCGGCAAAAACGCGATAATCGTTTTCCCGAAAAAATTCACGCCGAAGAATAAATGGGTTTGGCGCGCGGAGTTTTTCGACGCGTTCCCCATCGTTGACCTCGACCTGCTTGAACAGGGCTGGGCGCTGACGTATATCGGCATAAGCGACATGTACGGCAATGATGAATCTGTTGAAATAATGAGACAGTATCAGGAATTTCTCGTTAACGCGTTCGACCTCGAACCGAAAGCGACTATCTTCGGATTCAGCCGCGGCGCGTTTTACGCAGTTAACTACACCGCAAAATATCCGCAGAATGTCGGCTGTCTTTATCTTGACGCTCCGGTTCTCGATATTCTTTCATGGCCCGCAGGCAGAGGAAAGAGTTTCGGAGGTCAGGGCACTCCCGCAGATTGGGAGATATGCAAAAATGTTCTCGGCTTGACCGAAGAAACCGCTGCTGATTACAAAGGAAGCCCGAAATTCCATATTGCCGAACTTGCAAAAGCGGATATTCCCCTTATACTCGTTCAGGGCGATGCGGATATTGCCGCACCGATGGAGGAGAATGCGCAGTTGCTTATTGACAACTACGAAAAACTCGGCGGAACGAAGTTCAAGGTCATCATCATGAAAGGCAAAGGACACCACCCGCACAGCGTATACGACCCGAAACCGGTTTCCGACTTCATCAAAGCCGCATACGAAAAGTAAGATCATAAATGCAACGCCGCAGGCTGACGCCTGCGGCATATTTTTATTTTGAGAGAAAGTCCGAAACGATTTTAATCTGTTTTTCAACCGAATCTTTTCCCGTGCCTCCCGCAGAAACGCGCGCGCGGACGCAGGTCAAAAGATCTATTGCGGAATAAACATCATCGTCTATATCAGGGCAAAAACTCTTGTATACATCAAGAGGAACGGTTTCAAGTATAAGTCCGTTGTCGATGCAATACGCAACCGCCTGACCCGAAATTTTATATGCCGTTCGGAACGGTATACCTTTCTTTGTCAGATAATCGGCAAGGTCGGTGGCATTTATAAATCCTTTTTGCGCGGCGGCAAGCATATTGTCTTTCAAAACTTTCATGCCGCTTATCATCGGCGGAAAGACTTCAAGACACTGCTTGACGGTATCGACCGCATCGAATATCGACTCTTTATCCTCTTGCATATCCTTGTTGTATGCGAGCGGAAGTCCTTTCAAAACGGTCAGCATTGCCATTAAGTCGCCGTAAACGCGACCTGTTTTACCGCGGACAAGTTCCGCAATATCGGGGTTTTTCTTCTGCGGCATTATACTTGAACCCGTGGTGAACGAATCATCAAGTTCGATAAATTTGAACTCCCAACTTGACCAGAGGATTATTTCCTCGGAAAAACGCGACAGGTGCATCATAACCGTGGCAAACGCAGAAAGCAGTTCAACGCAGAAATCCCTGTCCGAAACGCCGTCAATACTGTTTTCTGTTATTCCGTCGAATCCGAGAGCGAAAGCGACCGCTTCCCTGTCCGTATCATATGTCGTTCCCGCAAGCGCGCATGAACCGAGAGGGCAAACATTCATACGTTTTACTGCATCGCCTATGCGGTCAACATCGCGCATAAACATCATGCAGTATGCCAACAAATGATGCGCAAACGTTATCGGTTGTGCGCGCTGCAAATGAGTGTAGCCGGGGACAATTGTCTCGGTATTTTCTTTTGCTTTTTTGAGAACTGCGGCAAGCAGTTCTTTCAGTCCGTCGGTAATTTCAGCCGCTTCATCACGCAGATAAAGACGTATATCAACGGCAACTTGATCATTGCGGCTTCTTGCGGTATGAAGGCGTTTTCCGACATCGCCTATCCGCTTTGTCAGTTCCGCTTCAACGAACATGTGAATATCTTCCGCTGTCGGGTCTATCTGCAATTTACCCTGCTCGATATCGTCAAGAACCGAGCCGAGCCCCTCAATAATCTTTTCCGCATCCGACGCAGAGATGATCCCTCTTGACGCAAGCATTGTCGCATGGGCGACCGAGCCTTTTATATCCTGTTTGAACATTCGGCTGTCAAAACGAATTGACGAGTTAAAATCGTCCGCGCGGCAGTCAAGAGACTTGTGAAAGCGTCCCGCCCACATCTTTTCCATAGATATTTACCTTACTTATTCTTATTTTTTTCGTTTACCTGCGCCTGAACCTTTATCGGAAGTCCGAAAAGATTTATAAAGCCGCCCGCATCTTTTTGATCGTAAACATGATCTTCGCCGAACGTTGCGATCTCCTCCGAATACAGAGACCAGTCACTCCATGCCCCCGCTTTTATGATATTGCCTTTATAAAGTTTGAGTTTAACTTTGCCGGTAACGTGTTCCTGCGTTTTCGAAACAAATGCGGAAAGCGCTTCGCGAAGCGGCGTATACCATTGACCGTTATAGAGCAAATCAGCAAAGGTTATTGCAAGTTCCTGTTTTTTGTGCATCGTCAGTTTGTCAAGACAAAGCGTTTCGAGATAATTATGCGCAAAGTAGAGAATATCTCCACCAGGGGTCTCATAAACGCCGCGGCACTTCATTCCCACAAGACGGTTTTCAACAATATCAAGAAGTCCTATACCGTTTGCGCCGCCGACTTCGTTAAGCTTGAGAATAATCTCTTTTGCGCTCATCTTCTCGTCGTTGAACGCGACGGGAACCCCCGCTTCAAAATCAAGAGTTATATACGTAGTCGTGTCGGGAGCGTCGATGGGAGAAACGCCCATTTCAAGAAAACCTTTTTTCTCATAAAGAGGCTCATTGCCCGCATCTTCAAGGTCAAGCCCCTCGTGTGACAAATGCCACATATTCTTATCTTTCGAATAGTTTGTTTCACGGTTGATTTTCAGCGGAACATTATGCGCTTCCGCATAGTCTATCTCTTCATCGCGGGATTTTATACTCCATTCACGCCACGGAGCTATTATCTTCATATCGGGAGCGAACGCCTTTATCGCAAGTTCAAAACGAACCTGGTCGTTGCCTTTGCCAGTGCAGCCGTGACAAATCGCGTCCGCGCCCTCGGCTTTTGCTATCTCCACAAGCCTTTTCGCGATTATCGGACGCGCAAGTGACGTTCCGAGCAAATATCCTTCATACTTCGCGCCTGCCTGAACGGTCGGAATAATCATTTCATTGACAAACTCTTCCGTAAGGTCTTCTATATATATCTTTGAAGCGCCCGTTTTAATTGCTTTTTCCTCAAGCCCTTCAAGTTCGTCGTTCTGACCGACGTTACCGGAAACGGCGATTATTTCGGGGTCTCCGTAGTTCTCTTTGAGCCAAGGAATGATTATTGATGTGTCAAGTCCGCCCGAATATGCGAGCACGACTTTCTTTACGGTATCGTTTTTCATAATATGCCTCCATATTTGCATAAATATATGCGTTTCATGATTATTTATGCCGATATTATAGCATAAAATGAAAGAATATGCAATACCTGATTTTGATTTTTTCCAACTTCTGCTTGTTGCACAAAAAACGCTCCCGTTTCGGGAGCGTTTTGTTGATAAGGCATAATCGAAGTGCTTTCCAACGCCGATTTTAAATGACAAATCCCCTGCCGACAGTTTTTTAACCATCGGCAAAACGAATTTATATTCAAAACGCGCCGTCAGATTCTTGACATAACGTTTTCGATAAAGAATTTCTCCGCCGCGTCAGGCGTAACCGAAAAAACATCTTCGTCAATTTTAACGCAGACATCGTTTTGGCATTGACCCGCGCAGAAGATACCACCGAGTTCCACTTTGCCTCCGACATCGTTATCATCAATCATCTTTCTGAAAGTGTCAACGACGTGCTGCGACCCTTTTAAGTGGCAAGATGAGCCTATACAAACGGTGAGTTTCATTATAATTCCCTTTCAAAAGCCAATTATGTTTATTTCGCGGTTGCAGCAGCGCGATCTGCCGCTTCGTCGAGCTTCTTGTTTCTGAAATAAAGTCCGACATCAATTGAAATTTCGATGAAGTTCAGTACATAGAAGAAGAAACTCAGATAGAACAGAAATCCGGAACTGCCGCCGCAGACCTGAATGATCTTTCTCGCGATACCGCACGCATAACCGATAAGAAGAAAGACTTCAAAGAAAAGGCTTTTTCCTTTCGCGGTTCTGGATACAAGCGACTTTCTGATTGAAATGGGCCATGAAAGTCCGAAACAGAATATAGTTAATGCTTCAAGTAAATCTACCATTTTTTAATCCAACTTTCGTATATCGGTTATCTTTGTCTGCGGTAATCCGGCAGAAGTTTCGGAGAAACGGCGTCAGTCACGATACCTGCTTCTTCACGTTCTTTGTCGAATTTTGCGATATGGTCAAGCGTAAGTTTGCCCACAGTTACATCTTTCGCTTTTGCGGAAGCGTGCTGACCGGCATTTCTGCCGAATACGATAACGTCAAGCAGGGAGTTACCCATAAGACGGTTACGTCCGTGAATGCCGCCGACAGCCTCGCCCGCAACAAACAGATTCTCAACCTTTGTGGACATACCGTCAACGCTTATGTCAAGACCGCCGTTCTGATAGTGAAGCGTCGGATAAACAAGAATGGGCTCTTTTCTTATATCTATGCCGTAACTTGCGAACATACGCATCATCGCGGGAATACGTCTTTCTATCGTGCCCTCTCCGCCTATCGCTTCTATCATCGGAGTATCGAGCCATACGGCCTTGCCGCTGCCCGTGTCAACACCTTCATCCCTGTCGGAACATTCTCTGATAATCGAAGCCGCCGCAACGTCACGGGTTTCAAGCGGGTGCATGAAAACCTTACCGTCACGGTTGACAAGCTTTGCGCCGAGCGAACGAACCTTTTCGGTTACGAGCGCGCCGAAAATCTGCTGCGGGAATGCCGCGCCCGTCGGGTGATATTGAAGCGTATCGGCATAAAGAAGTTTTGCGCCGACACGGTAACCGAGAACAAGACCGTCTGCTGTAGCGCCGTAGTGGTTGGAGGTCGGGAAGCCCTGATAGTGCATACGTCCCGCGCCGCCCGTTGCAATAATAACCGTCTTTGCGCGAGCAACCATAAGTTCTTTTGTTTCCATATTCATAAGAACCGCGCCCGCCGCTTTGCCGTTTTCATCAAGTATAAGTTCTATTGCGGAAGTGAAGTCAACAACGGGAATGCCTCTGTTGAGAACCTCATCGCGAAGCGTTCTCATAATCTCCGCGCCGGAATAGTCCTTCGCGGCGTGCATACGCTTACGGGAAGTTCCGCCGCCGTGCGTGGTTATCATTGTTCCGTCGGGAGTCTTGTCAAACTCAACGCCGAGATCATTGAGCCATTGAATTGCCTCGGGAGCGTCGCAAACAAGTTTTGCAAGAAGTTCGCGCTTTGCGGCATAGTGTCCGCCGCCGTAGGCGTCAACGAAGTGTATCGCGGGAGAATCGTTGGGCTTGTCAGCCGCCTGAATACCGCCCTCCGCCATCATCGTGTTGGCGTCGCCGATACGCAGTTTTGTAACTATCATCGTCTTTGCGCCCGCGTTATCAGCTTCAATAGCCGCAGAAGCGCCCGCTCCGCCGCCGCCGATGATAAGAACGTCAACATCGTAACGAACATCGTTCAAATCAACATCGGAAGCCTTTATACGGCTGTGCGCCTGCAACATTTCGCAGAGTTCGTGAGGAACTTCTTCGCCTTTGTTCGGACCTATTTTAAGAACGGAAAATTCGCTCTTTTTATAGTCCGGGTGATAAGCGGCAAGGAGGTCGTCCTTTTCCTGAGCCGTCATGCGAACGGGTTCATAAGCGATATTTGCTTCTCTTGCCGCTTCAACGGCTTTCAGAGACGCTTCAAATTCTTTTGAATACATAACTCGTTCCCTCCTTACTTCTCGATCTCTCTGTTGTTGTAAAGTTCTTTGAGTTCTTCAACGGGTTTGCCCATAAGCGCTTCGATAAGGTCGTTGAAAGTTCCGTCCTTTATCTCTTTAACTCTGTCTTCGAGGTGCTGCGACTTTGGGGCAAGATATTTACCGTTGAGTCTGCGGGCAAGCATCGCCACCTGCGGATGAGAAATGCCTGCGGGACAGCGGGAAGAACATACTCCGCACATAACGCAGTCAAAGGATTCCTCCGCGCACTTGTCGAACTCTCCGCGCTGAGCGTATGCGATATACTGCATAACGTTCAAATTCTGCGTGCAACTCTTTGTGCAGGCATTGCAGCCGACACACGCATATATTTCGGGATAAAGCTGCATCATTATCTGTTCGGTCGGCTTTATCTTTTCTACATCATATACCTGTTTGACAAGCGGGAAGAACGGAAGCGTCGCAACATACATATCGTTTTCGACTTTTGTCTGACAGGCAAGGCAGGTTTTGAGTTCTCTGTCGCCTTTGATTCTGTAAATCGTTGCGCACGCACCGCAGAAGCCGTTACGGCAACCGCATCCGCGAATAAGTTGATATCCCGCATATTCCATGGCGCGCATGATGGTCAAGTCATCGGGAACGCTGTATTTCTTTCCGAACAGGTAAACGTCTACCATATTTTCCATGTTCATTTTCTCCTTATCAGTATTCATCGGGAAGTTCGTCGATCTCGTCGCAACGGAAAACGGGGCCGTCTTTGCAAACATACTTTGCGCCGATGTTGCATCTGCCGCACTTTCCTATTCCGCACTTCATGCGAAGTTCCATTGTCGTGTATACCTGAGTTTTATCAAATCCGAGTTCCTGCAAGCCCGCAAGAGTGAATTTAATCATTATCGGAGGTCCGCAGAGAACGGCTATCTTGTCCGTCGAGAAGTTGAGTTCCTTAACATAATTCGGAACAAATCCGACGTGACCGTTCCATTCGGGTTGCTCACGGTCGATTGTCAGATGAACGTTGACACCCGCATCGTTTGACCATTCGTCGATTATCTCTTTGTAATCAACAAGATCCTGCATACTGCGCGAACCGTAAACGATGTCTATCTTGCCGTAACGGTCGCGGTAGTGGCGACAGTAGTTGATAACAGAACGGAGCGGAGCAAGACCGATACCGCCTGCGATGAACAGCATATCGTGTCCCGCAAATTCGGTATCAACGGGGAACGGTCTGCCGTAAGGACCTCGAATGGTTATCTCCTGTCCGACTTCCATAGAATGAAGCCACTCGGTAACACAGCCGCATTTTTTTATGGAAAATTCCATAAACTCGGTATTCGTCGGAGAAGACGTTATGGAGAACATCGCCTCACCGACACCCGGAATGGAGAGCATTGCGCACTGTCCGGGTCTGTGCTCAAAAGCCTTTTTGCCGTCGGGCGTAACAACTCTGAAAGTTTTTACATCGGGAGTGTCGATACGGATATCCGTAACAACGCCTATTTTAGGAATAAGCGGTTCTTTAATGTCAAGCATTTTCACGACCTCCCAACTTTTTCATAACTTTTACTATATTCATCTTTATCGGGCATTTCTGCATACATCTGCCGCAGCCGACGCAGGAGAAAAGACCGTTGTTGTTCGTCGGATAGTAAACGAGTTTGTGCATAAAGCGCTGACGGAAACGTTCAAGCTGCGTCAGTCTCGGCTGTCCGGCGGACATCTTGGTGAAATCGGAATACATACAGGAATCCCAGCAGCGGAAACGCTTAACGCCGTGACCGGTGTTGAAATCCTTGATATCGTAGCATTGACAGGTCGGGCAAACGAATGTGCAGGTACCGCAGCCGAGGCAGCTTTCGGAAAGTTCCTTCCACTCGGGAGCATTGAAGAACTCCGAGGTTTTACCGCTGCCGAATGCGTCTGCGGAAAGAGTTGCGAGAGGAAGTTTTTCCATTCTGTCGCGAATGGTCTTTTTCTGCTCTTCAACCGCACTTTCGTCAGCCGATTCAGTTACGGATTCAAGGCTGTCAAGCAAAGCCTTACCTTTTTCGGTCTTTGCGTCAAGGTAAAGAGCGTCAGAAGTCTTATGGCAGACAATGTCGCCCTCGGGAGACGCCGCATCAATGCCGAATGTACCGCAGAAGCAGGTCTCAACGGGTTTTGTGCAGGCAACGGAAACAATTATTCCGTGTTCGCGACGGTTTTTATAGTAAGAATCGACAGGTTCCGCAAGGAACACGTTATCAAGCACTTCAAAACTCTTTACGTCACAGGCGCGAACGCCGAACACAACGAAATCCTCGCACTCCTCGCGGGTGTCGATGATTTCTATCTTCTTGCCCTCAGTTTTGAAATCCATAAGGTTTTCGGTCTGCGGGAAGAAGAAATCTTTGGCACTTCTGACCGTGTTCAGAGCGTCGGAAAGAACTTTGCCCTGTTCCCATTTTTCAAACTTCGCGCCGACGTTTGTGTCAACGGGAAGATACAAAGTTTTTGTCGAAGCGACAGCGGCGAAAAATCCGTCGAGTTTATCAAGAGATACCTTACGCATTTACGTCACCTCTTTCGACTGCCTCCGAGGGTTCGGGGTCTTCTTTTGTATAGTTGACTATCGGTGCGCGGCTGCCGACTTCCGCACCGGCCTGATACTCGCCGTAAAGTTCGTCAATATCTTTGATGAACTTGCGGTTAAGCAGGTGCAGCGGGATATGCTGCGGACATACGCGGGAACATTCGCCGCAGTCCGTACAGCGTCCGACAACGTGGAACGCACGGATAATGTGGAACATCTTATCCTCAAAAGAGTTTGATGCCGCTTTGTTTTCTACACCTGAATTCGGGTTGTCGAAAACGCATTTTTCGCAAGTGCATGCGGGACATACGTCGCGGCAGGCATTGCAGCGAATACAGCGTGAAAGTTCACCCTGCCAGAACGCAAAACGTTCATCGGGAGTCATCTTTTCGAGTTTTTCAACTTCATCGAATCTTCCGCTGTCAAGAACTTCGCCGTCTTCGCCGAGAAGTTCGTCATAAGCGACGTGTTTTTTCGATTTGCAGTTTTTGCATCTGTCGGGAAGAAGGTCGTTTCTGTTAAGTTCAACAGTTCCGTCAAAAAGCGTCTCAACAAGAACTTTGTCGCCGTCTTCTCTAACGGAAGCAACACTGTCAACGCTGCGCTTTATCTGCTCAACGTCAAGCATACCCTCGCAGGGAACGCCGACGGCATAAACCTTTTCGCGGTCGAAGCGATGTTCTGTAAGAAGTTGGTTAAAGCTGTATGTATCGCAGGGTTTGAGGAAAACAAGAACCTTTCCGTCCCCTTTTCCCGTTTCTTTTACGAGATATTTAGAGAAGTTCGCGCCACAGAAATCGCCCCAAACGAAATCTTTTTCAAGGTCTTCGGCAGAGCGGAAGATACCGGGCGTAACGTCATAATCGAATTCTCCGTTTTTCCAGCCGAGAACTCTGTCAACAGTTCCGTTCGCAAGCAGTTCGGAGGCTTTGGACACGAGAACTTCGCGTTTTATTTCTTGCATCTCAGATCCTCCAATCTCTTATTTTCTCCGAGCGCGGCAACCGTTTCGACAAAATCGTTCATCGTTGCGGCAAATTTTGCGCCCTCGGCGGCACTCACCCATTCAACTCTTGTACGTTCTCTTTCAATGCCGAGATAATCGAGCATGGAGAACAGAAGCGACATACGGCGACGGGTGTAATAGTTGCCCGAAGTGTAATGACAGTCTCCGGGGTGGCAACCGCAGATGATAACGCCGTCCGCACCGCGCTGGAACGCACGGAGGATGAACATCGGGTTCACTCTGCACGAGCACGGAACACGGATTATCTTAACATCGGCGGGATAATTAAGTCGGTTGTTTCCCGCAAGGTCAGCGCCCGCGTATGAACACCAGTTGCAGCAGAAAGCCACAATCAGAGGTTTATATCCGTTTATCTGCATATCGCATCCACCTCCGCCATAATTTGCTTGGATGTAAAGCCGCGAAGATCCATAGCGCCTGACATACAAGCAACGGTGCAGGCACCGCAGCCTTGACAAACCGCTTCGTTGACGCTTGCAACGCGGCGAACCTTTGTGGTTCTGTCGGGCATTCTGAATTCTTTGTCAATATAAGTAATTGCGCCGTACGGGCAGACTTTTTCGCAAGTAGAACAGCCGTTGCACATCATTTCGTCCGAATGTGCGATACACGGGTTGCCAGTCAGTTTATCCTTGCAGAGAAGTCCGATAACTTTCGACGCCGCCGCACCCGCCTGAGAAACGGTTTCGGGGATGTCTTTCGGTCCTTGGCAGGTTCCCGAAAGGAACACACCGGCGGTCGGGCTTTCCACGGGACGCAGTTTCGGGTGCGCTTCTGTGAAGAAGTCATTCGTATCCATGCTTGCCGTCAACATCGTCGCAAGCGGACGAGCCGATTTGTCAGGTTCGATAGCCGCGGCAAGAACAACAAGGTCTGCGTCTATATGAAGTTGTCTGTTATCAATAAGGTCGGACGCCTGAACTTTAAGTTTTTTGCCGTCGGGCGATACCTTGCCGACCATACCCTTGATATAATGAACGCCGTATTCCTCGACAGCGCGGCGATAGAACTCATCAAAGTTCTTACCGGGGGTACGCACATCGATATAGAAAACGTATACATCGGTATCGGGATATTTGTCACGGATAAGCATTGCGTGTTTTGCGGTATACATACAGCAGATCTTGGAGCAATACTCTTTGCCCTTTTGCGCGCACGCCTCGCAGCGTGAGCCGACACACTGAACAAATACTATCGTGTGCGGATGTTCGCCGTCGGACGGACGGAGAAGTGTTCCGCCTGTCGGACCTGCGGCATTCATAAGTCTTTCGAGTTCAAGCGACGTGATAACGTCTTTTGACTGCGAATACGCAAACTCATCAAACTTATCCATCGAAATGGGATTAAAGCCTGTCGCAACAACGATTGCGCCGTATTTTTCTTCTATTATTTCGTCCTGTGCCTTGTAATCTATCGCGCCTGCCGTGCAGACCTTTGAACATACTCCGCACTTGCCTGTTTTAAGCATCGTGCAATAGTTGGGGTCAATGGTCGCAACCTTGGGAACAGCCTGTGCGAAAGGAATATAGATAGCACGGCGGTTATCCATACCGAGGTTAAACTCGTTGGGCACTTTTTTCTGCGGACATTTTTCGGTGCACGCACCGCAGCCGGTACATACATCTTCTTTGACATATCTTGCCTTTTTCTTTATCTTGACGTCGAAATTGCCGACAAATCCGCTGACGTCGGTCACTTCCGAATAGGAGAAAATTCTGATTTTCTCATTTTGTGCGACATCAACCATTTTCGGTGTCAGAATACAAGCCGCACAGTCAAGTGTCGGAAAAGTTTTGTCAAGCTGAGCCATTTTTCCGCCGATTGTCGGCTTTTTCTCAACTATATCAACAGGGAAACCAGCATCCGCAATATCAAGAGCGGTCTGGATTCCCGCGATTCCGCCTCCGATAACAAGCGCACGTTTTGTAACAGGGCTTTCACCGGGCGTAAGCGGTGCGTTGAGATTTACTTTCGCTACTGCGGCTTTCGCAAGAATAATTGCTTTTTCCGTGCCTATCGGCATCTCTTTATGTACCCACGAACACTGTTCGCGGATATTGGCTATCTCAACCATGTACGGGTTAAGACCTGCCGCGGCGGCGGTTTTTCTGAACGTCGCCTCGTGCATACGCGGCGAGCAGGAGCAAACGACGATACCTGTCAGTTTATGCTCGGCTACCGCTTCCTTTATCATGTTTTGTCCCGCTTGGGAACACATGTACTGATAGTCGGTGGAGAAAACGACACCCGGTTCGTGTTCCAACGCCGACGCAACGGCTTTAACGTCAACCGTCCCGGCTATATTCGTGCCGCAATGGCAAACGAAAACTCCGATTCTCTGCATGGTTCGTTTCTCCTTTCTATTTGGAATACTTGCGCAGAGCGCTCATTATCGCCTGCTGCGGCATATCGTCGTCAAGCAAAGCTGGTATATCGTCTGGTTTGAGATGATTTGCGCCCTTTTCGCGGATAACGCAAAGACGAAGCGCCTCAACAAGTTTTGCGGGTTCAACGCCTCTCGGACAGCGGTCTACACACGCAAAACACGAAAGACATTTGTATAAAGACTCCGATTTAAGCAGAGGCTCAAGTTCACCCGTTTCTACCATATATACAAACTGGTGAGGATGATACTCCATCTCATCGTAAGACGGACATGTTCCCGAACATTTTCCGCAGCGCATGCATTTAAGAGGATTGACGCCGCTCATACGAAGAATCTGTTCTTTCATACGTTCGTTTTTATTCTGCATCGTTTTCCTCCTTTACTCCGAGCGCTTCCGCAAGCAGTTCGGTGAAATATACAACGGGAACGGGGCTGCCGTTCTTTACAAGGTTGTACATACAAAGCGGACAAGCGGTCACAAGAGTGTCCGCGCCATGATTTTCGGCGCTCTGACAGACCGCATTGCTCTTTTTCTTTGCGGATGCGGCATCTTCAAGAGCGACATAACCGCCGCAGCACTCGTTTCTCATCGGATATACCACGGGTTCCGCACCGAGAGCGCGAATGAAATCTTCGATTATCTTCGGATTCTCGGGATCGTCAAACGCCATAACCTTTCCGGGACGGAGAAGCAGACAACCGTAATAGGCGCCTATTTTTCTGCCCGTAAGAGGATTGACAACCGCTTCTTTGATTTTGTCAAAGCCGACAACATCGCGGAGAAGTTCAAGATAATGAAGAACCTGCGTATCTCCCTCATACGGAGCGGTCGGCTCTTTGTCCTGAGCCATATACGCGTTCACCTTTGCGGTGAAATCCGTATCCGTTTTAACGGCGTTATTGGTTTGCTTTATAACATTGTGACAGGCTGAACATACCGTGACCAAAGGCTGACCCGCATCTCTGGCGGCGACAAGCGCGCGAACGGAAGGAAGTTTCGACGCTATCTCGTCTTTTGCGGAAACGAAAACGCCGCCGCAGCATTGCCAATCCTTTATCTCGCAGAGTTCAACACCGAGTTTTTCGGCGCATCTGCGGGCGTAAAGGTCGAGTTTTTTCGCTTTGGTTCGGAGAGTACAACCGGGAAAATAACTTACTTTCATCGTTTGCCTCCAAATATTTCGGTATCAGACCATCTGTTCGGGATGGAATACTTCGTCGAATTTTTCCGCAGTCAGGAAGCCGAGTTCCACACAGGCTTCTTTCAGCGAAATGTTATCTTTGAACGCTTTCTTTGCCGTTTTTGCCGCGTTTTCATATCCGATATAAGGATTGAGCGCGGTAACAAGCATAAGAGAGTTATGAAGATTGTGATACATCTTGTCCTTGTTCGCGGTTATGCCTACGGCGCAGTTGACATTAAACGAAACAATCGCTTCGGCGAGCAGACGCGCGGACTGCAAGAAATTATACATGGTAACGGGCATGAACACGTTGAGTTCAAAGTTGCCCTGAGATGCGGCAACACCGACAGCGACATCGTTGCCCATGACCTGAACGGCAACCATGGTAACCGCCTCGCATTGAGTAGGATTTACCTTGCCCGGCATAATGGACGAACCGGGTTCGTTTTCGGGAATATGTATTTCTCCGAGACCGTCACGCGGACCGGAAGCCAGCCAGCGGACGTCGTTTGCTATCTTCATCATATCGCAGGCGGTCGCTTTTATTGCGCCGTGTGCAAATACAAGTTCGTCTTTCGATGTAAGCGCATGGAACTTATTTTCTGCGGTTATGAACGGTTTGCCCGTAAGTTCCGCAACTTTCTTTGCAACAAGTTCGTCAAAACCTTTCGGAGCGTTAAGTCCCGTTCCTACCGCAGTTCCGCCGAGCGCAAGCCCGTAAAGAGGTTTAACGGCAAGTTTCAGAAGTTCCACATCTCTTTCAAGGCTTGAACGCCAACCTGAAATCTCTTGGCTGAACTTTATCGGAGTTGCGTCCTGCAAGTGAGTACGTCCCGATTTTACAATGCCCTCGTTTTCTTCTTCAAGGCGTTTGAATGTCGCTATAAGCGTTTCAACCGCGGGAATAAGTTTGTCTTCCATCGCGATAACGGCGGAAATGTGCATAGCCGTCGGGAAGGTGTCGTTTGAAGACTGGCTCATGTTTATATCGTCGTTCGGGTGGCAGAGTTTCTGTCCCGCAATCTGATTTGCGCGATTTGCGATAACTTCGTTCGCGTTCATGTTGGACTGCGTGCCCGAACCGGTCTGCCAAACAACAAGCGGGAAATGATCATTGAGTTTGCCCGAGATGACCTCATCGCAAGCCGCGCTGATTGCGGCAAGTTTTTCGGAAGTCATTTTTTCGGGTTTAAGTTCCGCGTTCGCAAGAGCGGCGGCTTTTTTCAAAATACCGAAAGCGTGTGTTATTTCTCTCGGCATGGTTTCGATGTCAACGCCAATCTTAAAATTCTCGTGGCTCCTCTGGGTCTGTGCCGCCCAAAGTCTGTCTGCGGGAACTTTGACTTCGCCCATCGAATCGTGTTCGATACGATAATCCATAATTTCTTCTCCCGTTTTATATATCAAGGCTTTTGATAACGCCTTTCAAGGTGTCTGCGCTGAAATGAAGTTTTGCAATTTCTTCATCGGTAAGAGGAATGTTTACTTTGCCGCGTGTTCCGTCTTTGCCTACGATGTTAAGCGTGCTCAGACACACATCGTCAATGCCGTATTCGCCGTGAAGCATAGTCGAAACGGTCATCGTGGTGTCAATACCGGTCAAAATGCATTTACAGATATGACATACGGAAACGGAAACGGCATAGAAAGTCGCACCCTTGCGCGCGATAACACGAGCGCCCGATTTTCTTACATACTGCTCGACATCATCGTAGTCAAGCGGCGGATTGGTGATTCCGGGCATCGTGATAAGATTCTGACATTCGGATATGGGAATGTTGGAAATGTTCGCAACAGACCAAGGAATAAACGAAGAGTCTCCGTGTTCGCCGAAAACATAGGCGTGAACATTGCCCTGATTGATGTTGTAATACTCGGAAAGTCTGGAACGAAGACGCGCCGTGTCAAGAATTGTGCCCGAACCTATGATGTGGTTTTCGGGAAGTCCCGATTTTTTGAAGAATGTGTACGTCAGAACGTCAACGGGATTGCTGACAATTATGTAAATGGCGTTCGGAGCGTGTTTTGTGATTTCGGGAATAATGGACTTTGTGATGTTAACATTGGTTTGAGCAAGTTCAAGACGGGATTGTCCGGGCCTTCTTGCGATACCCGATGTTAAAATAACAATGTCGGAACCTTCCGCATCCCTGTAACTGCCCGCATAGATCGAGCAGGACGGACAAAACGGTGTTCCCTGTCTGATGTCGAGAGCTTCTCCGAGTGCTTTTTCGTTATTGATGTCAATCATAACTATCTCGGACGCAATGCCCATTACGGTGAGAGTATAGGCAATGGTCGAACCGACGCTGCCCGTACCGATGATGGAAATTTTGTTCATAAATGCACCTTCCTGTATATTATGTAACTAAATTATTTTTTAAATATATCCAAATGTCCCCATTATTCGATTTATTATAACATAATTCGACAGAGAACGCAAGACAAAGTTTCATATATCGGTATTGTATTTATCGATATATCTTATTTTGATTTGATTTTTATTCTGTTTCAGCGGCTTCCGCGGCTTCGAGTTTTACATATTTATCAACGTTGTCTATCCAGCGGAAGCGATTAACTTTTACCGCTGCGACGATACATTTCAGTATCTGATCGCTTTTCAGACAGATAAAGACCACAACCGGCGAAAGATTAAGCCAAAACGCCGCCGCAAACGAAACAGGGAGAACGAGCAGCCACATGAATATAAGGTCGTTGACGAGAACGAACTTTGTATCTCCCGCTCCCCTGACGATACCTGTCAGACAGGCAACCTGATAACTTGTTCCGACAATGGTAACGGACAGCACGCATATCAGCGCATCTGCAAGTTCACGCGTCTTTTCCGTTATATCGTAAATAGACAGTATGGCGTATCGACTGAAAAACAGCACTGCCCCCGCGACTATGCCTATCAGCAAAAACAACAGTTGCAGCGTGACGGCATATTCTTTCAGTTTGTGCTTCTTTCCCTCGCCTATCGTTTTTCCTATAAGAACGCTTGTTGCATTCGCCGCACCGTAGGAGAACACACTGACTATACTGAATACCGTGGTCGCAACGGAGTTTGCCGCAATAACGGAGACACCGTCCGCCGCGGTTTGCAGATGTCCGAGAATCGCGGCTTGGATAAACATCGCCGCGCCCCAAAAGAACCCCGAACCGACCATTGGTATCGAGGTCTTTATATAAGTCTTGAACAAATCGGCTTTAAACGAAATCAGCGACTTCAACGTTATCCGAATCTTTTTATCAAAGAATATCAAATAAACGATAACGACCAGAAGTTCAACGGCTCTTGCGGTAAACGTTGCCCATGCCGCACCTACTTCGCCGAGTCTCGGAGCGCCGAATTTACCGAATATCAGCACATAGTTCAACCCTACATTGACAACAAGCGCAATGCAGGAATCAACAAAACCTATCGCAACCGTTTCAACACTTCGCAGACTTGCAAGCAGTACCGTGGTAACGGCAAAGAAAAAGTAAGTGAAACATACTATCCTTGCATACGAGCACGCGGCAGCCACTTCGGCAGGGTCTTTGCTCAAAAGAGAAAAGACCTGCTCGGGAAAGAAAAATACGATAGCCCATGTCACAGCCGCTATCAGAAAGCCGCATTTCAAACCTATCGAAACAACGTCTTTTATGGGTTCAAGCGTTTTTCTGCCCCAGAAACGGGAACCGAGAATTACAACGCCCTCGCCGACGCCCACAATGACCATCTGCAACAGAAACTGAATCTGATTGACAAGCGCAACTCCGCTCATCGCAGATTCGGCGTAACTGCCGAGCATGATATTGTCGGCAAGGTTTACGGCATATACGATAATATTTTGAAGCGCGATAATGGAAGTCAGCCGCGCAAAGGTCTTGTAAAAGTCCTTGTCTTTTGTTATATATTTCAATTCAAACGCCTCAGATCAATGTTGTTTGCTCTTTGTTATCCGCATCGCGCAGAAACGCACCCGCGGACGGTATGTTCTTTGATCTGTAATGATCGGGGTCGGTGAACATTCCCTCGCAAAGCGGTTTTACCGATTCGAGGAACGTTTTCGATTTCAATGTTATCGTGTGAATACCCGCCGTATTCTTTGTTGTCTTGACGGAAATCATTCCGCTGTTGACTATCAGAGTTCTCGAATTGGACGCCGTAAGCACGAAATCCGTGTTTTCGGTCACGCAGAACATCGCCACAAGTTCGGAAACGTCCGAATATGCGTTCACAAGCTTCTTTCTGTTCAGTTTTGTCGCGAAAGAAGCCAAATCGACATTCGCGCACTTGCCGTTTTTGTAGAACGACAAAATGTTGCCTTTATAATCGGAAGTGAACGCCACATAAACGACTTTTTCGCCGTCCTGCATTTTCAGAGCCTGCGGCAGATAGTCGCCGAGAACACTTATTTTTGTGTCCGCAAAATCACCGACACGCGCCTTATAGCATTGGAATTTATCCGTAAACACAAGCATTTCAGATGCGTTTGTCGTCTCAACGGTCTGCGCAAGTCCGTCACCCTCTTTGAACTTATGTTCCCCGCTCATTCGAAGCGACAAAGCTGTAACTTTCTTGAAATATCCCTCTCTTGTCACAAATGCGGTGACGGGATAATCGGGAATTTCTTCAACCACCGCTTCGTCGGAGATCTCGTCGGGATAAAGCAGTTTCGTTTTTCTCGGTTTACCCTCTTTTTTCGCTATCTCCGTCAACTGCTGAACGATTATCTTTTTCACTCTTGCGGGTTTTGCGAGAATATCTTCGATATCCGCTATGTCAGCCGCAAGTTTTTCAAGTTCGGCAGTCTTATTCAGAATGTATTCCTTATTAAGATTACGCAGTTTTATATCCGCAACAAATTCCGCCTGCGGTTTATCTATACCGAATCCTATCATAAGATTCGGCACTACTTCATCGTCGTCTTCGGTCTCACGAACTATCTTTATCGCCTTATCTATGTCGAGAAGTATCTTTTGAAGTCCCGAAAGCAGATGGTATCTGTCTTTCTTCTTTGTCAGGTCAAAAAACAGTCCGCGTTTTATACATTCCGTTCTGAACGCTATCCATTCGGTCAGTATTTCGCGAATACCCATAACACGGGGAGAACCCGCTATAAGAATATTGAAGTTACATGATGTTGAATCTTCAAGCGGCGTCATCTTGAAGAGTTTTTGCATGAGTTTATCGGGATCGACACCTTTTTTGAGTTCAATGGAAATCCGCAGACCGCTCATATCCGAAAGGTCGCGGATATTGTTTATCTCACGGAGTTTTGAGGAATCTACAAGGTCCACAACTTTGTCGATTATCGCTTCTATTGTTGTGGAATACGGTATCTCGTAAACTTCTATCGTGTTACCTTTTTTCTCGTAATTGTACTTTGCCCTGACCTTGAACGAACCGAGACCCGTATCATAGATACGGCGCAGTTGTTCCGCATCATAAACAAGGTCACCGCCGGTCGGGAAATCGGGCGCGACAAGGGTCGTCATCAAATCTGCGTCGGTGTCTTTGATCAACGCTATTGTGGTATCGCATATCTCTTTAAGATTAAACGAACAAATTGAACTTGCCATACCGACGGCTATACCCTGATTAGGGTTTACAAGAACATTCGGGAACGCTGTCGGCAGCAGTACGGGTTCGGTAAGTTCTCCGTCATAATTCGGGACGAAATCAACAACGTCTTTTTCTATATCGGTAAATATATATTTGCATATATCGTCAAGTTTTGCTTCCGTATAACGCGAGGCCGCATAAGCGGTATCGCGGGAATAGTGATTGCCGAAGTTGCCTTTTGATTCGACAAGCGGATGAAGCAATGCAGCATGTCCCCGTGTCAGACGAACCATCGTATCATATATGGCGGAATCTCCGTGAGGGTTCAGTTTCATCGTTTCGCCGACGATGTTTGCGGACTTCGTGGTCTTGCCGCCGAGCAGACCTTTTTTATACATGGTATAAAGAAGTTTTCTGTGCGAGGGCTTGAATCCGTCAATTTCGGGAATGGCGCGGCTGACGATAACGCTTATCGCATAAGGAAGATAGTTTTCTTTCAGCGTATCTACGACCTGTTTTTCTTCATAACGTTCAGACATTCGAAAAACACCCCCTTACGATATATCGGCAAGGTCTATGTATTCCCTGCCGCAATTTGCGATTATCTCTTTTCTGCCCTGCAAATCGTTGCCGAGCAATACGTCAAATACTTCCGCGGTTTCCTTGACATCGGACGGCATGATTTTTTGAAGACGCCGCGTATCGGGGTGCATGGTAGTAAGTGACATCATCTCGGGTTCGTTTTCGCCGAGACCTTTCGAGCGCTGAACCGATACTTTTTTGCCCTCAAATTTTTTAAGTATATCCGCTTTTTCTTTTTCGTTGTACGCAAAATAGGATTTTCCGCCGACGATTATTTCGTAAAGAGGCGAAACCGCGATATAAACTTTGCCCGCTTCGATGAGTTCGGGCATAAGGCGGTATATCATCGCAAGCACAAGAGTTCTTATCTGGTACCCATCCACATCGGCATCGGTGCAGATTATGACCTTGCCGAAACGCAGATTGTTTATATCAAACTCGGAGATCGCCTTGCCCTTTGTTTTTAAGTCCATTCCGCAACCCATGACCTTGACAAGATCAAGGATTATATCGCTCTTTGCAATTTGGTTGTTATCCGCTTTCAGACAGTTGAGAATCTTTCCTCGTATCGGCATAATAGCCTGAAAATCCGCTTGTCTCGCCTGTTTGCACGAACCGAGAGCCGAGTCGCCCTCCACGATATACAGTTCGCGTTTTTCAGTATCGCGGCTTCTGCAATCGACGAACTTTTCAACACGGTTACTCATGTTTATTTCGCCCGTCAACTTCTTTTTGAGTTTGACGCGGCTTTTTTCCGCATCTTCACGGGAACGCTTGTTTATGAGGACCTGTTCAACTATTTTATCCGCCTCGGGTTTGTTTTCAATAAAGAAAACTTCAAGTTGATGACGCAGAAATTCGGTCATAGCGTCCTGAATAAACTTGTTCGTTATCGACTTTTTCGTTTGGTTTTCATACGAAGTCTCTGTCGAATAGGAGTTCGATACAAGAACAAGACAGTCCGCCACGTCCTGAAACGTTATGCGTGTCTCGTTTTTATTGTACTTGTTATTCTGCTTAATATACGCATCAATACCGAACACAAATGCGTTTCTTACCGCCTTGTCGGGCGAACCGCCGTGTTCGAGATAACTTGAATTGTGATAATATTCAAGTAACTGCACCTGATTGCTGAAACAGCACGCAACATTTAGTTTGACATTGTATTCGGGCAGGTCGTCACGGTCACGTCCGCGTCTTTCGCCCGACCAGAATTGCACATCACAGATAGTCGGCTTGTTACCGACAACCTCTTTGACATAATCCACAATGCCGTTTTCGTAATAATATGTCTGCGTTTCAAATGTTCTGCCGTTTTCTCTGTCCTGCCATCTGAAAACTATTGTAAGCCCGGAGTTGCATATTGCCTGTTTGCGGAGCGTTTCTTCAAAAAATATTTTCGGTATGGCGATGTCCTTGAAAACTTTAAGGTCGGGACGCCACTTTATGCGCGTACCGCTCTTATGTTTCATTTCTTCCTTTATAAGTTCTTCATCATAAGGACGGACAGGTTTGCCGTGTTTGAAATCAAGTTCGTATCTGTATTTGCCGTTATATATTTCAACTTCCATATATTCGGAAGCGTATTGCGTTGCGCAAAGACCGAGACCGTTCAGTCCCAAAGAATATGCGTAATCGGAGTTTTCCTTGTCATATTTGCCGCCCGCATACATTTCGTTGAACAGCAGATCCCAGTTGTATCTGCCCTCTTTTTCGTTGAACTCAACGGGAATGCCACGTCCGAAGTCGGTAACTTCAAGCGAAAGATCCGCGTAAGAAGTGACAATTATCTTATCTCCGTAACCGCCTTTGAACTCGTCGATGGCATTCGCAACTATCTCAAAAAGCGCATGGCAGCACCCTTCGATACCGTCCGAGCCGAAAATAACTCCGGGACGGGTGCGAACTCTGTCTGCGCCTTTGAGCGAGGATATACTTTCGTCGTTATATTCCTTTTTCTTCGCCAAAATCTTTACCTCCGTTTTCAAGAAGTTCTCCCAGACAACTTTCGCCGCGGGAAGATATAATCTTTGCCGTAAGTATCTTGTTTGTCAGATCGCAATCGGTTTTAACTCCGACTTCCGCATAATCGGGGGTCAGACCCGTAAACAGATCGCCTTTGCGGTGTTCGAAGAGCACAGAAACAACTTTTCCGACTTTTGCGGAATAAAAAGCGTCGGCGCTTTCTTTTGCTACTTCAAGCATTTCCGCAGTTCTGCGTTTTTTGATGTCGGGAGGAACCTGTTCTTTCATATCGTAAGCCCGGGTTCCCTTTCTCGGAGAAAACGGAAAAACGTGTATTTTCGCAAAGCCGATTTTTTTTGCAAATTCAAGGCTCTGTTTACAATTTTCCTCCGTTTCGGTCGGGAAGCCCGTAATTATATCCGTTGTTACGGAAACAACGTCAAAAGCCGCACGCAGACGGTCAACGGCGTCCGAAAACTCTGCGGTCGTATAGTGCCTGTTCATTGCACGGAGAATATCGTCCGAGCCGCTTTGGAGCGAAAGATGAAAATGCGGACAGAGCGTCCGAAGATTTTTCAGCCGTTCAACATTTTTATCGTTGATGAATATGGGTTCGAGAGAGCCGAGGCGCACCCGTTCAAGCCCTTTTATGGTATCCATTCTTTCAAGCAAGTCGCAAAGGTCGAACCGTCCGTGTTCCTTGCCGTAACTGTCAAGGTGAATACCTGTGAGAACTATCTCTTTATAGCCGTTTTTTACTATCGAGACAGCCTCTTCGTATGCCTCGTCTATATCTTTTGAGCGTATTCTGCCTCTCGCATACGGAATTATGCAATAAGAGCAAAAGTTGTTGCAGCCGTCCTGTATCTTTATCTGAGCGCGGGTACGTTCTCCCCTGTCTGTGCGCATAGGTTCAAAATCGGATTCAAACGTCATATCTCCGACGGCGACAACTCGCTTACCGTTCATCAAAAACTCATCAACAAAGCGCGGGACGTCACGCTTGTGCTTACTACCCACGACAACATCCGCTTCCTCAAGTTTTTCGGCGTCACCCGTTTGAGCAAGACAACCGACTACAACCGTGACCGTTTCGGGAGAAATCTTCTTTGCGCGTCGCATCATCTGACGGGATTTTCTTGCGCTTTCCTCCGTCACTGCGCAGGTATTTATTACCGAAACATCGGTTTTTTCGCCGAAAGGAACAACTTCATAGCCGCGGGCGGAAAAATCCTGTTCCATTATAACTGTTTCGTACTGATTGACCTTGCAGCCGAGCGTATAAAACGACACTTTCAAACGATTTCACCCCAAAATATGCAAAATTCACCTCGTACATTATACTACATCTTGTAGCGAATTGCAAGGCTTGTTAAAAAAATATCATTTTTAGTATTATATATCAATTCTGATATAACCAACAGTAAAAAGACGTAACACTTTTACGGCACAGGCATACGCTGTAATGAGGTGATATAAATGTTCTTCAATAACGGATGCGGAAACAATAACAACAACTTTTGGTGGATCATTATCATCGCGGCTATCGTAATATGGTGCCTTTGCTCCGACAACGGCAACCAGAATTCCGGCTGCTGTGAGCCGCCCGCTCCTCCCTGCTGTTGCTGAAAAAAGCGGCAACGACGGAATAAATCCGTCCGAATAACTCAAAAGAGACGGCTTCGTTTCTAACAGCGAAGCCGTCTCGAAAGTTCGTAAAAAATTCATTATTTCATATCTCGTGATGAATAAAAAAATACAAAATCAAAACACGGAAATTAAATATAAAAAATTTATTTGATTTTTTTCGTCTGCTATTGATTTATTATCTGATATTTGATATAATGTTATTATTATAACGATATATGTCGAACGGGAGACGTATTATGAAGATAATGATTGCATCGGACATTCACGGTTCGGACTTTTACTGTGAAAAAATGCTTGAAGCCTTTTCGGAAGAAAAAGCCGACAAACTGCTTCTGCTCGGAGACATACTGTATCACGGGCCGAGAAACGACCTGCCGAAAGACTACGCTCCGAAAAAAGTCATTGAAAGACTCAACGCAATCAAGGACGTTATCCTTTGCGTTCGCGGCAACTGCGATACGGAAGTAGATCAAATGGTTCTCAAATTTCCGATACTTGCTGATTACTGCATAATTTATTCCGCAGACCGCATGATATTCGCAACCCACGGGCACAACTTCAACGAAGAAAAACTTCCCCCTCTCGGAAAAGGCGACGTTCTTCTTCTCGGGCATACGCACGTTCCCAAATGCGTTCAACACGAAACTTATCTTTATTGCAATCCAGGTTCCGTTTCCATTCCGAAAGAAAACTCCGAACACGGATATATGACGCTTACGGACGGGTTGTTCGAATGGAAAACGCTTGAGGGAAAAACATATATGACTCACGATTTGCGGGAGGATTGACGAATGAATATTTTACATTTGAAATATGCGGTTGAGATAGCAAAAACAGGCTCTCTGAACAAGGCGGCGGAAAATCTTTATATGGGACAACCCAATCTGAGCCGTGCGATAAAGGAACTCGAATCTTCTCTCGGTATAACGATATTCGACCGTTCCGCAAAAGGCATGGTGGCAACCGCCGAGGGCGAAGAATTTTTGCAATATGCCCGCAAGATCCTTGCACAGATAGATGCCGTCGAGGCAATTTATAAAACGGGCGTTCCCGTAAAACGCAAGTTTTCCATCTCCGTGCCGAGAGCAAGTTATATAGCGGAGGCATTCACGCAATTTTCCAAACAGGTTGACGGCGACGGCTCTGCTGAACTCTTCTACAAAGAAACTAACTCTTCCCGAGCAATAAAGAATATTCTCGAAGCAGACTATAAGCTCGGTATAATCCGCTATGCGGAATCCTATGACAAGTATTTCAAAGACATGATTGAAGAAAAGGGACTTGTCGGAGAAGTAATAACGGAGTTTTCATACGTTCTTCTTATGAGCAAAAACAGCCCGCTCACAAAAATAGATGACATCAGATATCCCGACTTAAAGCCGTATTTTGAAATCGCGCACGCCGACCCGTTCGTGCCTTCACTGCCGCTTTCCGCTGTCAGAAAAGAAGAACTTCCGAACGACATAGACAAGCGTATATTCGTTTTTGAGAGAGCGAGCCAATTTTCTCTGCTTTCGGATAACCCGAATACATTCATGTGGGTTTCCCCTGTCCCGGGCAAATTGCTCGACCTTTACGGACTTATTCAAAAGCCGTGCCGCGACAACGTCAGAAAATACAAAGACGTTTTGATATACCATAAGGATTATCACCTGACAGACCTTGACAAACTGTTTATAACCGAACTCTGCACGGCAAAAAGAAAGTATATGTAACGCAAAAACACTTGCGTTTTCGAAGTTTGAATATTCGACACGGATATATCGATATACACAATACCGATATATTAAACACGCTATTTACAATTTACATCGAGTATGTTATGATGTAGACTGATGAAAGGCGGTGTGTTTATGCAGACCCGAAACGTGCCAAAGGCAACATTGGGAAGACTTCCCGGCTACTTAAAATATCTGAATGAAATTAAAGATGAATGCAAGACCGTATCCGCGACAACGATTTCCAAAGCGCTCGGTCTCGGGGAAGTTCAGGTTCGAAAAGACCTCGGAACCGTCAGCGGCGAGGGAAAACCGAAAATCGGATATGTAACGGAAGAGTTGATAGCAAAACTCGAAGACTGTCTCGGTCAAAAAGAAAAACACAAAGCGGTGATAGTGGGCGCGGGTAAACTCGGTCGGGCATTGCTTGACTATGAGGGATTTGCCGATTACGGACTCGAGATTGCCGCCGCATTTGACGCCAAAACAAAAAAGGAAGAAGCCTCCGATGCGGGCAAGCCTATCTACCCCATGTGCGAATTTGAACGCTTCTGTCTTGAAAACGATATAAGAATAGGCGTTATAACCGTTCCGAAAACTGCGGCACAGGAAGTTGCGGATATTATGGTTGAGAGCAATATCGGAGCAATTTGGAGTTTTGCGCCGACGGCGATAAAAGTTCCCGACAATGTTCTTGTCGAGCACGAAAACCTTGCGCTTTCGCTTGCACACCTTGACAAACAATTCTGAAAAATCAGCGGTTTTATCCCGCAGAAACATAAAGGCATTAGGAGTATATATGAATTTGGACAGAGTAATCGCGGTCAGAACGACAAAAACCGTTTACCGCGACGGAGACCTTTGCATAAAGGTCTTTAACAAAGAGTTTACGAAAGCCGACGTGCTGAACGAGGCTTTGAATCAGGCAATTGTCGAGGGAACGGGACTGAACGTTCCGAAAATAAAAGAAGTCACCACAATTAACGGCAAATGGGCAATTGCGTCGGAATTTATCGAGGGAAAAACCCTTTCCGCGCTGATGAAAGAGAACCCCGACAAAAATGATGAATATTTGGATTGGTTTGTATCGCTCCAATTAGAAGTGCTCTCCAAATCCGCCCCCGACCTGATAAAACTGAAAGACAAAATAAACAGGAACATCGGTCGCGTGCAGCTTGACGCGACAACACGTTACGATCTGCACACAAGGCTTGAAAGTATGCCGAAGCACACAAGGCTTTGCCACGGAGACTTTGTTCCGTCCAACATAATAATCACCCCCGAAGGCACGCCGTTTATAACCGACTGGGCGCACGCTTCACAAGGCAATGCAACGGCAGACGCCGCAATAACGTATCTTGCCCTCAAATTGAACGGCGACACGGAAACAGCAAAAAAATACATCGAAAAATTCTGCGAAAAGTGCGACAGACCGCGAAAATATGTTCAAAAATGGATCCCGATAATCGCGGCTTCTCAATCTGTAAAATGCAACGAACACGACAGAGAACGTCTTCTTTCTTGGTCAAACGTCGTTGATTACGAATAAAAAACGGAGGATATCAAAGATGAAAGTAACGTTATGTATCGGAAGTTCATGTCACCTGAAAGGTTCAAAACAGGTGCTTGAACAGCTGCAACAGCTTATTTCGGACAACAATCTCGGAAACAAAGTCGAGCTCGGCGGAACGTTTTGCATGGGCAACTGCAAAGAAGGCGTTTGCGTCACGGTTGACGGAAACCTCTTTTCCGTAACTCCAGAAACGACCGAAGAGTTCTTTGAAAAAGAAATCAAAGCGAAAGCGTGAGCCGCAATATGAATGTACTTATTTGCGTCGGAAGTTCGTGCCATCTGAAAGGAGCGCCCGAACTCGTTGAACTTTTTCAAAAAGCCATTGAGGAGAATCATTTGGAAGGTCTTGTTACTCTTTCGGGAAGTTTTTGCACGGGACAATGCAACCGCGTCGGAGTTACCGTCACCGTTGACGACGAAGTTTTTCCCGGAATAACAAAAGAAAGTTTCAAAGACTTCTTCAACGATAAGATTCTCGGCAAAATTAAAGGAGGCGTATAACGTGGCAAACTGTCTGACACTCAAAAAGTCAAACTGCAAAAACTGCTACAAATGTATCCGTCACTGTCCCGTTAAATCCATCAGATTTTCGGGAAACCAGGCGCACATAATCGGCAACGAATGTATTCTCTGCGGTCAGTGCTTCGTAGTCTGTCCCCAGAACGCAAAACAGATAGTAGACGAGACCGAGATAGTTAAAGTTATATTGCAGGGCAAAGAACCCGTTATCGTCAGTCTTGCTCCGTCCTTTGTCGCGAATTACGACGGAGTCGGCATTGAGGCAATGCGTGAAGCAATAAAGAAACTCGGCTTTTACGATGTTGAAGAGACCGCTTTCGGCGCTTCCATTGTCAAAAGCGAGTATGAAAGAATGCTGCATGAAGACAAACGTGACGTTATCATCTCTTCGTGCTGCCATTCTATAAATCTTCTTATACAAAAATATTTTCCGCGCGAACTCGAATATCTTGCGGACGTTGTCTCCCCTATGCAAGCACACTGCAAGGATATTAAGAAACGCTATCCCAACGCAAAGACCGTTTTTATCGGTCCATGCGTTGCAAAAAAGGACGAAGCGGCATATTACGAGGGTATCGTGGATGCTGTTCTGACGTTTGAAGAACTGACGAATTGGTTTGCCGCCGAGGGCATCGAGTTGAAAAACGAAATGGACAGTAACGAAAAAAGCCGTGCAAGATTTTTCCCGACAACGGGCGGAATACTCAAAACAATGGCGCAGGACGAGCCGGGATATTCGTATATGGCAATAGACGGCGTTGAAAACTGCATAGCAGCGCTCAAAGACATTGAGCGAGGAAACATACATAACTGTTTCATAGAAATGTCTGCGTGCGTAGGCAGTTGCGTCGGCGGTCCCGTTATGGAAAAATTCCATCGTTCCCCTGTCAGAGATTATGCGGCGGTGGCGAGATTTGCGGGTAAAGAAGACTTTGAAACGGGGGACCGTGACCCGCTCGAACTCCGCAAAACATTTACTGTTATAGAGAAGAAATTGCAACCCCCAACCGACGAAGAAATCAACTCGATATTGCGTCAGATGGGCAAATTCAAGCCCTCCGACGAACTGAACTGCGGCTCGTGCGGATATGATACCTGCCGCGAAAAAGCGGTTGCGATTTATCAGGGCAAAGCGGAAATCTCGATGTGTTTGCCGTATCTTAAAGACAAAGCGGAAAGTTTCTCGGACAACATCGTAAACAACACGCCTAACGGTCTTATAGTTCTGAACGAAAATCTTGAAGTTCAGCAGATAAACAGCGCAGCGCGCAAGATGATGAATATCAGAGCGGCTTCCGATATTCTGGGAGAGCCTGTGAACAGAATTCTTGACACCGAACCGTTCGAGAAAGTACTGCGTACCGGCAGAAGTGTTCGCGATCAGCGTATGTATCTTGCGGAATATGACAAATATATTGAGCAGACAATAATATTCGATCGCGATTACAGAATCCTTATCTGCATCATGCGTGATGTTACGGACATGGAAAAAGAACGCGAAAAGAAGGAGAATATCAGCCGTCAGACAGTTGAAATAGCCGACAATGTCGTTGACAAGCAGATGCGCATCGTTCAGGAGATCGCGTCCCTGCTCGGAGAGACTGCGGCAGAAACAAAGATTGCGCTGACGAAACTGAAAAAGAGTATTTCCGATGAATAATCTGTGCGCTGACGTTGGATACCAAAGCATAAACCATTATGGAGAACAACTCTGCGGCGATCATGTTGATGTTGTGGAACAGGGTGAAAATTCCACGGTTATAGTGCTTGCGGACGGTCTCGGAAGCGGCGTAAAAGCGAGCATTCTTTCCACGCTTACTTCTAAGATAATCTCTACGATGATGTCGGAAGGATTGACACTTGAAGACTGCGTTGAAACCATTGCGGCAACACTCCCGATATGCTCCGTGCGCGGCGTTGCGTATTCAACTTTTACGATAATACATCTCATAAACAACGAAACCGCCGAACTTATGCAGTTCGACAACCCGCTTGTGATACTTATCCGCGACGGAGAACATTACGAGTACAAGAAAACCGAACTGAACATCGGCGGCAAAAAGATATACAATTCAACGATACAACTCAGGGAAAACGATGTCTTTATAGCAATGAGCGACGGGTGTCCGCATGCGGGCATAGGAACGCTCTATAACTTCGGTTGGAAGCGCTCGGATATCATCACGTTTATGGAGCCGCTTGCAATGGCGGGTTATACCGCAAAGACGCTCTCTACCCTGCTTATCGAAGAATGCAACAATCTTTACAGAAATCAACCCGGCGACGATGCGACGGCTTGTGTCGTAAGAATCAGAAAACGTTCGCCGATGAATATGCTTTTCGGTCCCCCGTCAAACAGGGACGACTGCGACAGAATGATGTCTCTTTTCTTCTCAAAAGAGGGAAAGCACATTATATGCGGAGGTACGACCTCTACAATCGCGGCGAAATATCTGCACAAGCCGCTTGTCGCAAGTCTTGATTTTGTTGAATCCGATGTGCCGCCCATCGCAAAGATAGAGGGCGTTGACTTAGTAACGGAGGGCGTTATAACGGTCAACAAAGTTCTTGAATATGCGAGGGATTACCTCGGAGACAACAAGGAATACGAAAAATGGAGTATCAAGAACGACGGTGCGTCTCAGATATGCAGACTGCTGTTTGAAGAAGCGACGGACATAAACTTTTTTGTCGGGAGAGCAGTTAACCCCGCACACCAAAACCCCGATCTTCCGATAAACTTCAACATCAAAATGAACCTCGTTCAGGATCTTTCAAAGTGCCTGAAACGAATGGGAAAAAGAATAAAGGTCAGTTATTTTTAAGAAGGTAGCGTATGCGAAAATTTGACACAAAGGTACAGCATCTGAAATACAAGGTTTTGAGAGAGGTTGCCAGACAGGCATGGAAAGACACTCTGTACGAAAACCTTTACAATATCCCGAAAATAATCGTTCCGGGAAAAACTCCGACAATGCGTTGCTGCGTTTATAAGGAAAGAGCCATTCTCGAAGAGCGCGTAAACCTTGCGATGGGCGGAGACAAGAATAATCCGAACATTATCGAGGTTATTGATATTGCCTGCGATGAGTGCCCCGTTGGCGGATATGAAGTCACGGACGCTTGCAGAGGATGTCTTGCACACAGGTGCGAAGATGTTTGCCGATTCGGAGCAATAACATTCGACTCAAACCATGTTGCGCACATTGACAAAACAAAATGCAAAGAATGCGGAGCGTGTTCGAAAGTTTGCCCCTATACGGCAATCGTGAGCCGTGTACGTCCCTGCCAGAGCGCGTGCAAGATCAAGGCAATTTCGATGAGTGAAGACAAAGCCGCAAAAATCGACAACGACAAGTGTATCGCCTGCGGCGCTTGCGTTTACCAGTGTCCTTTCGGCGCAATCATGGACAAATCGTTTATGATAAACGTCATAGACCTGATAAAGAAGAGCCAACAGGGTGCGCATTACAAACTTTATGCGGTGGTTGCGCCGTCAATATCGAGCCAGTTCACATACGCGAAACTCGGACAGGTCATCACGGGGCTGAAAGAACTCGGTTTCCACACCGTGGTTGAAGCGGCGCTCGGCGCTGACATGGTAGCGCAAGCGGAGTCGAAAGAACTTGCCGAAAAAGGCTTTTTGACAAGTTCCTGCTGTCCTGCATTCGTATCATATATCAAAAAGAACTTCCCGACAGTAATCCCCTATGTTTCGCACAATCTTTCGCCGATGGCGACCATTGCAAAATACATAAAAGATACGGACAAAGACGCAAAAGTCGTATTCATCGGTCCCTGCACGGCAAAAAAAGCAGAAGTTCAACTCGAAAGCGTCAAACCATATGTAGATGCGGCGCTGACGTTTGAAGAACTGCAAGCGTTGTTTGACAGCAAGGATATAGACATAACAACTCTTGCGGAGGGCGTTCTTGACAACGCATCCTATTTCGGAAGAATCTTTGCGCGCTGCGGAGGACTTTCCGACGCTGTTGCGGAGGGACTTAAAGAACAGGGACTTACGGATTTCGAATTAAAGGCTTGTTCCTGCGACGGCATAGACGCCTGCCGCGTTGCTCTTATCAGAAAAACAAAGAATATGCTTGATGCCAACTTCATCGAGGGCATGGCGTGCATGGGCGGCTGTATCGGCGGTGCGGGCTGTCTGACCCACGGCGAAAAGAACAAGGCAGAGGTTGACAAGTACGGACGCGAAGCGATGGAAAAGACCATAGCGGACGCGCTTGCACAACTTAAATAAGCAAAATATTTAATATGAAAAAAAACGCTTTCGGAGATAAATCCGAAAGCGTTTTTATATAAAAAGGTTTATTTATCGTCTTCTGCGGAAGCGAATGCGTCAACATAAAATTTGCCGTCAGTCACAACACGTCGTTTCACATCGACAAGCGCCGCGAATAAATCAAAGAAAAAGGCAACCGAATCAACATCTATCCCGAATTTAGAGCGCAACTTTTTCTTATAGTCCTCAGCCATAAGAAGATACCTGCGCATTTTATCAACAGTCAAATGAGATTCGGGATAAAACGGAGAATTTGTATCCGCTGTTTTTACTTCAACAAAATGCACCTGACCGTTTTTCATTGCAATAATGTCAATTTCACCGTGACGGCACAGATAATCTCTTTCAAGTATGCGAAAGCCGAATTTTTTCAGACACCGTGCGGCGTATGCTTCGCCGACGTCCCCGATATATCTTCTGTCCCGGGTTTTGTTCGGAACGGAAAACTTTTTTATATCCGTCATAATCGTCCCGTTCAAAAAAACTGAGTAAAACCTAAAGTCTCTTCAAATTCCCGCTTTCGCGGAGCTCTTCCACAAAACTTCTTATCTGTTCGTAATTCCCGAGCCAATCCGAAAAAGCGGTCGAACTTCCTGCGGCTACGGCATAGAGTAAAGCCTCTTCCTGATCTCCCGTCGAAAGAAAACCGTGTATATAACCCGCAAGCGCAGAATCCCCCGCCGCCACCGTATTGACAGACGTTCCTTTCGGAACTGAACAAAATATTGCGTCACCGTTCGACGGAAGAAGCACCGCGCCGTCTCCGCCGAGAGAAACAAGAACATTTTTTGCGCCGAGATTTTGCAGTTCCATTGCGGCGGCAACGACCTGTTCGAGAGTATCGCACGGCATTCCCGTCGTCTGCTCAAGTTCTTCCCTGTTCGGCTTAATTACAAAAGGCTCATATTGCAAAGTCTCCTTCAAAAGGTCTCCGACAGCATCTATCACAACACCGACGCCGCGAGCCTTGCATTGCCTTGCAAGCGTAGCGTAAAAGGTCTGAGGTATACAGTTGGGAACACTTCCCGAAAGGCAAAGAATATCCCCTGCTTTTGCGGCATCTATTTTCGCAAGAAGTTTCTTCAAGTACTTCTGCGGAATATCGGGACCGTCCGTATTCAAATCCGTCTCTTCCGCGGCACGGATCTTCACGTTTATACGCGTCATTCCCTCGGGCAGCATAATGAAATCCATGTTCAGCCCCTCGTTTTTCAGAAGCCGTTCCATTTCTTTGCCCGTGAAACCCGCAAAAAATCCGAGAGCCAAAGTTTGCTCGCCGAACTTGGACAGCATAGCTGAAACATTTATGCCTTTGCCGCCGCAAATAACCTGTTCGCGGCAATGCTTGTTTATCTGCCCTATCTTCAAATCGTCAAGATGAAGAGTGTAGTCTATCGCAGGATTGAACGTAACAGTATAGATCATTTCAGCACCTTGTTTGCATTGATTTTTTGATAACCATTTCCTGCCAATCGCGGTTAAGAGTTACAAAGCGCGCAGACCAACCGGAAACTCTTACGGCAAGCGTGGGATACTTGTCGGGATTGTCTCTTGCGTCAAGAAGCGTTTTGTTGTCCACAACATCTATATGAACAAAGATGCCGCCAACATCGATAAAAGTCTTGTAGAGACCCACCATCGCGTTTATACCGTCTTCTCCTTTAACACTTGACGGCGCAAGTTTCATATCAAGTGCTGTTCCGTTGACAAGTGAAGACATATCAAGCGCGCCGAGAGACTGAATAATCGCCGTGGGACCGTTTTTATCAGAGCCGGGTGTCGGAGTGATGTTTGCAGCAAGTATCTCATGGGCAAGATGTCCGTCAGCCTGTGCAGAACGCTGATCCCTGAAGCCTATTTCTCTGCCGAAAGTCGAAGCGCCTGCGGGGAAAAGAACACCGGCCTTGCTGTGCACTTCACGCTGGAACCAAGAATAATCGTGCAATACTTTTTTGCCGAACTCGTCTATTTCGGGGTCGGCGTTGCCGTAACCGATAAAGTCTTTGAGAATACGCCGACGAATATCTTCGTGTCCTTCCCAATTCAAACGCAGATACCCAACAAGTTCTTCAAGCGTCAGTTTCTTTTCTTCATAAACATACTTCTTTATCGCAAACAGCGAATTTATAACGTTCGGAAGTCCCGAAGCATGCGGGCTGTAAACCGTATATCTCGCACCTCTGTCATAGTAACCCGCAGCACGTTCGATACAATCGTTGATAAACAACGAAATCATTGTGTTGGGTGTTCCCTGCGTGCCCCAACCGACACCGTAATTTTCTATAATATCGACAGCACCCGCACGAACTTTTTCAAACCATGCGGCATAAAGATCGTCAAAACTCGGATATTCGGGCGTCTTATCTGCGTTTACGCCGAGCGTTTCGTCAAGCAAAAGAAGAATGTCATACGGATGATATGTAAAGCAGGTCGCACCGGGCACCTGAATTTCCCAGCAGCCGTCGTTTGCAAAATTTCTTGCCTCGTGTATATCGTAACCGAAATCAACAAGATTTTTAATAATGAAATCGTTGTTGTATATGGCAACTGTACCCGTGCCGAGACGCTGAACCTCAGCAATCCTGCGGAAGAGTTTTTCGGAAGAGCGTTTACTCAGGCGCACCGCTATCGGGAAATCGCTTATTAGGGTCTCCTCAACAACATCAAGAACAAGAAAAGTGACCTCGTTTTCGACGTCGTTTCCGTCCGTGTCAACCCCCGAAAGAATAATATTCTGATAATGCTGTCCGTCGCCCGAGCCATCGAAAAATTCGCCCGAACCTACCCACTCACAGCCTTTTATCCAAAAATGAGCAAGGTATTCTCTCGCTTCATCAAGCGTTATCGAACCGTCCGCGAGGTCTTTTTTAAGATAATCGCCGAGGAACAGGTCTATACGACCGATTCCGGGCCAGTTACCGCATTGACGCTGAAAAGCAAACTGGAACATCAGAGACTGCACCGCTTCGCGGAAATTTGTTGCGGGGTGCATGGGAACATTCTGCGCATATTTTCTGACTTTCTCGTAATGCACGCGCTGCTCGCCGTCACTTTCGAGTATAAGTTTGTCCAACAGTTCCATATATCTCGTGTGCCAATGCTCAAACGCGTCGAGAGTCTGCAAGCAGGCTTCGAGGAAATTGATTTTTTTCGGGTCTGTAATATCCCCTCTTGAAAGTCTTTCTTCCGCGTGTCTGCGCAGTCCGTCAAGACCGATTTTTACAACAGTCGCAAAATCAAGCGTAACGTGTGAAACACTTCTTACTGCGGGTTCGTCCCTGTCGGGCTGCAACACGGGCGTAACGTGACAAGTGCAGTCTTTGAGAGTGGTCGCGCCTATAACAAGTTCGTCGGGGTTTATTCTTATGTCGCCCTCTTCCGCAATATGACGCACACAGGCGGCATACATCTTGCTGGGATCCTGTTCAAACTCTTCTTTTGTAAGGCGGAGCGTTGTGGGTTTAAGCATTTTGCCCCATTTGCCGAGCAACGCTTCCTGTGCCATTTTTAATGTCTTTTCGGAAAGTCTTGTTTCCATATTTTATCTCCCGTGTTTATACACTGTATCTTACATTCGGCAAGATACCGCGAGCGGTATTTGCCAGCTTTTCCATTTTTTCTTCGGTCGGCACGTCGAACTCCCTGCCGAACCGCATATTCAGCGACGGCAGTTTTCCGAGCCCGAACGAATGATATTCCAAAAGTTCATAGTAGTCGAGGTTTTCGAAATCCTTGATAAAATTGCAGATATCGGAAATCTCTTTTTCGTTATCGTTTACACTCGGAACAACGGGTGTTCTTACAATCAACCGAACGTTTTCTTTCGAAAGTTTTTGCAGGTTTTCTTTTATAATAGCATTGTCCGTTCCAATAAATTTTTTATGTAAGTCGGCGTCAAAAACCTTGAAATCCGACATAACGATATCTGTATAAGGAAGAACCTTTTTGAAGTACGAATAAGGAACGTTTGAAGCGGTCTGTATACAAACGGTTATTCCGCGTTCTTTGCAAAGGCAGGCACATTCGGTCAAAAAATCAGGCTGAATCATCGGTTCGCCGCCCGAAAAAGTTGCTCCGCCTCCCGAATTGGAATAGAACAGTTTATCCTTTTCGATTGCGGCAACCACATCTTCCGCCGTCATCTGTTTTCCGCAAAGTTCGCGTGCTCCTGTCGGACAGACTACCGCACATTTCCCGCAGGAAACGCACTTTTCAAAATGCAGACTGCCATCCCTTGCAACCGCGCCTGTCGGACAGGCCTCGGCGCATTTTCCGCATCCGATGCAAAGGCTCTCAAAATATCGAAGTTGAGGCTTTGCTTCAAGCGACTCGGGATTATGACACCACACACAACGGTTGTTACAGCCTTTAAGAAAGACTGTTGTTCTTATTCCGGGTCCGTCATGCGTCGAAAATTTTTGTATATCGAAAACAATCCCTTGCATAATGTTATCCTTATATTTTTATACTATTTTCATTTTATATTTATATATAAAAAATGTCAAGGTTTTCGTGAAAATTTTACAGTTTTTTCAGTTTGTTTCTTGCTTCTGAACAGCAAGAACAGAACTGTAAGTGAAAAGGCAACAACCGCCCCGCAAACCAAAGCGTAAACCGAAATTTGCGGTATTTCCGACGACGGAAGAATATCCGCCTTGTAACCTGGAATCAGAAAAGAACAAATAAAAATCAAAGCAGTCGCAAAAGCGGTTTGCAGTATCTTGCCTATAAAATACGGTTTCGGAGAAAGTCCTCCGTCACAGATATACGAAAGCACCTGGCAATGCACGCTTATACCCGCCCAGCCTATCAATGCGCTTGTGACGGCAAGATTTTGTAATACGGGAGCGGAGTTTCCCACACGACTGACACCCGTTGTCATTTCAAAAATCCCAACAAGCAGATTTTCCACGGTCTCTCGCTCAAAAAACGGAAACAGTTTGCAGATTGCTGCTGAAATTGACGGTATTAAACCCGTATGCAGAAGAAGAGAGACGGCAACGGCAAAAAACACAACAAAAGAACAGATGTAAAGCATAGATACCGCACCGTCTGTAACAGATGAAAGAAATATGTGTAAAACAGATTGTTTTTGCGGAATATTGTTTTTTGTATTCACGAAAACGACTGTGTCAGCAGTTCCTTTCCAGATTCTGCCGACAATTATTCCCACAAAAACGGCGGAGACTATCTGAACCGCCCATAAAAGCCAACCGGTCTTGCCGCTTTGCCAGATTCCGACACCGACTGTGCCGAGGATAAACGACGGACCTGCATTGTTGCAAAAAGCGAGGGTTCTTTCTGCTTCAACCTTTGAACAGGCACCGTTTTTATAAAGAGAAGATACCGTTTTTGCGCCGACGGGGAAGCCTGAAACAAGCCCGAGAATCATTGCGGAAGAACAGTTTCCACCGACACAGAACACCTTTTTCGTGAAGCGGTCAAGCAGGCGACCGAGACGTTCGGCAAAACCGCATTTTATAAAAATTCCCGACAGGACAAGAAACGGAAACAGCGTCGGAACAAGAACCGTCAGGCACATCTCTATTGCCTGTTCCGCCGAATCACATGACACTTCGGGATAAATCAAAATTCCGACAATACCGCAAAGCGTCAGCAATAAAACAAATATATTTTTCACTCTGTTTCGTGTCTTATTTTTCATTTTAATGCTCTCCGCTATTGCAATTTAACAAAAAATATTGTAGAATGTAAAAGGTGATTTTATGTTGAATTATGAAAAAATAAAAGATATAGTTTACCGCAAAACAAACGATTGCAACCTGCATCTTGATCTGCTTGTTCCGCGTGCAAAAAACGATGAAAAAATTCCCTGTTGCGTGTTTTTTCACGGCGGCGGGTGGAAAGAGGGCGGCAGACAGGATGTTGACGGTTTTCCGATTATAACAGATAAGATAATCGAAAGCGGCGGGGCTGTTGCGTCGGTCGAATATCGGCTTGTCGGCAAAAACGGCGGCGGTTTTCCGCAAAGTTTCGAAGACTGTCTGTATGCGCTGAAATTTCTTGATGAGCAGACGATTTGTCCCATAAACAGGTTCAGAAAAGGGCTGTACGGAATTTCCGCAGGCGGCACTATGGCTTGCGCATCTGCGCTTATGCAGGAGCGGTTCGGAATATATTCCCCTGTTTCCGCAGTCGCGGATATGTGCGGTGTTATTTGGTTCGGCGGTAACGACAAGGTATTTTCCGAAATCAAAACGCCGTCCGCGACCGAGGGTTTTATCAAAAATCTGCTCGGAGGACAAGGCCCGAATATGACTTCACCCGTTGAATACCTGAAAACATCGCCGCAGCGTCCGAAATTTCTGATAGTACACGGCGACAACGACGAATGTGTCAATGTCAACTCCTCGCGTGAGTTCTTCAAACGAGCTGTTCAAGAGGGCTACAATGCGGAATATCTCGAAGTAAAGAACTCAAATCACACGTTCTTTCCCGTCGGAGGCAGGCTCGTTCCCAACGCGCAGACATTATTCGGCAAAATCGGTGATTTTCTTGCAAAAAACATATAAACGCTTGACATATTGCGACATTTATTATATAATTATATTATATAATTCTACACATTTTGAATATATGAGGTTTGATATAAATGAGACTTACGCTTGTGGTTCCCTGCTACAACGAGCAGGATAATGTTGTTGATTTCTGCAAAGAATGCGTACGCGTTTTTTCAAAGGGCGATTTTGATTATGATTTTGTGTTTGTCAACGACGGTTCGACGGATAAAACGCTTAAAACCCTCAGAGAAATATATTCTCTCGGCAAACTCAATATGACGATAATCAGTTTTTCCCGAAATTTCGGAAAAGAAGCCGCAATTTATGCCGGACTGAAAAACGCAAAGGGCGACCTTGTAACGGTCATCGACGCAGACCTGCAACAGCGTCCCGAAGTTGTTATGGAGATGATAGGTTATCTTTCCGAACACAAGGAATGCGACTGCGTTGCAGCGTATCAGAGAGAAAGACACGAAAGCAAACTGCTCAAAACATTCAAAGGCTGGTTTTACGGTCTGAGCAACAAGATAATGCAGACTAAACTTTACCCCGGAGCAAGCGATTTCCGCACGATGAGAAGACAGATGGTCAATGCCGTTCTCCAACTCAGCGAATATCACCGCTTTTCAAAGGGAATTTTTTCTTGGGTAGGATTTAACACATATTATATGCCCTACCATGTCAGAGAACGCAATGCGGGCTCTTCCAAATGGTCTTTCAAAAAACTTTTTGAATATGCGATTGAGGGCATAGTCGCATTCACAACAAAGCCGCTTCGCATTCCCGTTTATCTTGGTGCGGCTTCGTTGTTTGCGTCTTTTGTGTTCCTCATCTATATGATTGTAAAAATCTGTCTCGGAACATATATCACCGCTCATCTTGCGGTTTATCTGCTGCTGTTGCTCGGAGGTTCCATACTCGTTGCGCTCGGAGTTATCGGAGAATATCTCTCCAAAACGTATATGGAAACAAAGGGACGCCCGATTTATATTATCAAAAATAAGTGGACGACAGAGGGCAAATAATGGAAACGCAGAACAAAAAAAACGTAAAAGAAGTTGTTCTCTATCTGATATTCGGAGTTGCGACAACACTTGTAAACTGGATAGTATATCTAATATTCAACAACCTCGTTTTCAATCACCTTTTCTCCGAAAACACGGCGATGACCGCATCAAATGCGGTTGCGTGGTTTCTTGCGGTGCTGTTCGCGTTTATCACAAACAAACTCATAGTATTCAAAAGCAAGGAAAAGACCGCAAAAGTTCTCATTCCCGAACTGCTGTCGTTTTACGCTTCAAGAGGGCTGACAGGTTTGCTTGAAATATTTGTTCCGACGCTCCTTGTCAATTGGGGCATCACATTCACGGTTCTCGGCGACGGCGGCATTTTCCCGAACGCCATGCGCGACAGCGGCTTTATCTTCACTACCCTGTCGGACAGAGGACTTGTTCCGAAAATGATCGTTGCGGTTGTCGTAATCATATTGAATTACGTTTTCAGCAAACTTATCGTTTTCAGAAAAAAGAAAGAGAAATAAAGTCAAATCCGTCTGTGCAGAAGCGCAGACGGATTTTTTTAAGGTTTGTTATTCTCAATAAAAACACCGCGTTTTGAAACGCGGTATTTTATACTATAAGATTCTGTTTTTCATAAAATTAACAACCATTTCCATGGCTACGAGATTATGCCCGCCCTCGGGAATTATAATATCCGCAAATTTTTTGCTCGGCTCAACATACGCCTCGTGCATTGGTTTAACGGTCAACAGATATTGGTCGATAACGGAATCAAGCGTTCGTCTTCTTTCGTTTACGTCACGTCTGATTCTGCGCAATATGCGTATATCGGCATCGGTATCGACAAATAACTTCAAGTCCATAAGTTCACGAAGTTTCGGTTCAGCAAGTATAAGAATACCGTCAAGCAACAGGCACTTTGTCGGATATATGCGTCTGACTTTATCGCTTCTGTCATATTCCTTATAATCGTAAACGGGACAGTCTATCGGTTCACCGTTGCGAAGCGCCCGCAAATGCTTTGCCAGCAATTCGGTATCATACGCATCGGGACAGTCATAGTTCTGTTTGACACGCTCCGCAAAAGGCATTGAGTGCTGTTCTTTGTAATAATCGTCGTGCCGCAAAACCGTGACACTGTCTCCGAATTTGTCGGAAAGATATTTTGTGATGGTGCTTTTGCCGCTTCCCGACCCACCGGCGATACCGATAATAAGCATTGTTTATTCTCCTTTAACGACCTTGTATATAAGCGGCTTTTTCTTAGGCGGTTCACTTCCGAAAACAAGTGCGTCAAGATACCTCTTTTCCGCATCTGCTACGGCGTCGGCGTTGTTAGTGTGCAGTTCGCACAGGACATCGCCTTTCTTGACCTTATCCCCCGCTTTTCCGCGAATGACTATACCTGCGGAAAAATCAATGGGATCGCCCTTTGTAAGCCTACCCGCGCCGAGGACAACACTTGCATTTCCGATACCCTCGGCGTCCATATCGTGAATATAACCGTCTGTCGGGGACTTCACTTCGTGAATTATTGACGCTTTTTCAAATCTTGAAGTATCTTCTATATAGCGAACATCTCCGCCCTGTGCGGATATCCATTCTTTCATTTTCTCGTAAGCCGCACCGCTGTCTATTGCTGTTATTACACGTTTTTCAGCCTCTTCAATCGGCAAATCAAAAGTCAGAGACACCATATTTGCAGCAAGGCAAACGCAGACCTGACGCAGGTCGGAAACGTTTTCTCCGCGAAGAACAGCCACCGCTTCGGCAATTTCAAGGCTGTTGCCCACGGCATGACCGAGAGGAACGTTCATATCCGTCAGCACCGCTGCGGTCTTTCTGCCGCACCCATTGCCTATTTTGACCATTTCTGTTGCAAGTTCTTCCGCCTGTTCAACGGTTTTCATAAATGCGCCGCTGCCCACTTTTACGTCAAGCACGATGGAATGAGAGCCTGCGGCTATCTTTTTGCCCATAATGCTTGAAGTTATAAGCGGAATACTGTCAACCGTGGCGGTAACATCGCGAAGCGCATAGAGTTTTTTGTCTGCGGGGGTGAGATTTCCACTCTGACCGATAAGCGCAATGCCGATTTTTTCGACCTGGTTCAAAAACTCTTCGGAAGAAATTGTCGTTCGGTAACCGGGTATCGATTCGAGTTTATCAACCGTACCGCCCGTATGACCGAGCCCTCTGCCCGACATTTTTGCGACTTTCGCGCCAAGCGCCGCAACGGTGGGAGCAACGATAAGCGATGTTTTGTCCCCGACACCGCCCGTGCTGTGTTTGTCAACGGAAAGAGTTCCGAAACGGGAAAGGTCAACGGTATCGCCCGACTCCGCTATACACTTTGTCAGACAAACGGTTTCCCTGTCGCTCATTCCTCTGAAATATATGGCCATCGCAAGCGCCGCCGCCTGATAATCGGGAATCGAGCCTGCCGTATAGCCGTCAACGAAGAACTTTATTTCTTCATCGGAAAGTTCTTCACCGTTTCTCTTGTTGTGAATAATGTCATACATTCTCATAAAAAACACCTCCGAATCCATCGGTGACTATCGGCGGGCAAAAATGCCCGCCGATAGGATTTAATATTATCGTTGTCCCTTATCGTAGGGTATGCCCTCTGCTTTCGGCGCTCTTGATTTCTTGGAAGTAAACGCAAGAACGATAAGCGAAATAACATAAGGCATCATATTGTAAATGGAACTGCTGATATTCAGATTTGCAAGGAAGCCGATACCCGAATAAACATTTGAAAGAGCACGGAAAAGACCGAACAGAAGCGCGGCAAGCGCAATGCGCGTGGGCTTCCATTGACCGAATATCATAACGGCAAGAGCAAGGAAACCGAAGCCTGCAACGCCGCCCTCAAATTTCCATTCGCTGACGCCTGCGGTGATATATGCGATACCGCCGATACCGCCGAGGACACCCGAAATCATAACGCCCGCATAACGCATTTTGTAAACGCTTATTCCGACGCTGTTCGCCGCCTGCGGATGTTCGCCGCACGCCATAAGACGCAGACCGAATCTTGTTTTGTAGAGCAGTATGTAAGCCACAATAAGCAAGATAACGGTTATGACCATGAACCAGTTAAGTTCAAAGTCGCCTATCTTCTGCACAAATGCGCCTTTGCCGTCGTAATAAGTTATGCTTGAAGAAACGTTGTCGGGAGATTCAGCCGTATTTATCGCTCTTGCGATAATAACGGAAGCGGCAAGTCCGAGCATATTCAGCGCCGTACCGACTATTGTCTGGTCCGCGTTGAAAGTGACGCACGCCACACTTAACAGCAATGAATATATCAGTCCGACAAGCGCCGCAACCAATACGGCGGAAAGAATAAGAACTATTGCGGGAACGCCCTGCCATGCAGCACAAAGATATTTCAAAGTCAATGCGCCGCCGAGTGCGCCCATTATCATAATACCTTCAAGTCCGAGGTTGATAACGCCCGAATGCTCTGCAAAGCAACCGCCGAGAGCGACAAGGATAAGAACCGAAGCGTAAATCAAAGTATATTGAACAAGTAACGTCATTCAGCCTTACCTCCTTTCTCTTCGGAAGAAACCGCAGCAGCCTGTTTTTCTTCAAGTTTGCGAGCGGCTGCCGCATCGCGGGTCATAAGCCATTTGTTGAGCACGGTCTTCGCAAAGAATACGAATCCGCACAGGTAAATTATGATTGCGGATATCAGGTCGGAGATCTGTGACGAATATACCATCTTGTCGATGTATGCACCGCCGCTTGTGATGTGCTGAATGAAATACGACGAGAATATCGAACCTATCGGATGAAGTCCGCCGAGGAACGCCGCCGCAATTCCGTTGAAGCCCATTGCCGGAACGGAAGATTCGCTTAACGACCATTGCATAATACCCGTGAGATAATACAGAGCCGCGCCGAAGCCCGCAAGCGCACCACCGATAACAAGAGTTACAACGATGTTGCGTTTTTCAGCCATACCGCAATACTTTGCGGCGTGACGGTTATAGCCCGTCGCCTTCAATTCATAACCGAATTTTGTTTTGTCAAGGACTACCCAGATTATAATTGCAACAAGAACAGCAATGGGAATTGCAATCGTTGCATAGTTGTTATTGAGAAGTTTACCTATTCCGAGAGACGGAATAATTGCCTTTGAATTAACACCGAGAACGCTCTTTGTGTAAGGGCTGGTAGGCTCTTTTACAATGTTCAAAAGCATATTGACAAGATAAAGGCTTATCCAGTTGAGCATGATTCCGCTGATAACCTCATTGACGTTGCAATAGGCTTTGAGCAGACCGCTTACGGTTCCGAGCACAGCACCCGCAACGATTGCAAGGAGTACGCACAGATACCACGGAAGCCCCAAACCGAGCGCCGCATAAAGAGCAACGCCTGCACCGATAACGTACTGTCCAGCAGCGCCGATATTGAAAAGTCCCGCCTTATAGCAGAACAGTATCGACAGCGAACACATAAGAAGAGGAACGGTCGTTACAAGTGTATTGCCGAGGTTCTTTACACGCAACGTGGCGCGCGAGAACGTCATAAAGTTTTTGAGCATATCCGTAATGGCTTTGAATGCGCCGTCAGGGTTTATGCACAGAAGAACGACATAACCGATGATGAGTCCGATTATGACACAGAGAACGGAAGCAACTATCGTCTGGAAGACATTATTGCCTACAAGGCGACGTCCGAAACTTTTCTTAGGCATCATAAACCTCCTCTCTCTTTGCGCCGGACATATAAAGTCCGAGTTCTTCAACGGTTATCTTCTTCGGGTCAAGTTGTCCGACAATTTCACCCTCATACATAACAAGGATTCTGTCCGCAACGCTCATGACCTCATCAAGTTCGAGAGATACAAGCAATACCGCCTTATCCTCGTCACGCAGATTTATCAGTTGACGGTGAATGTTTTCGATAGCGCCGACATCGAGACCTCTGGTAGGCTGAACCGCAACAAGCAAGTCGGGATTGCAGTCCACTTCACGGGCAACGATAGCCTTTTGCTGGTTACCGCCCGACATGGTTCTTGCAATTGTAACGCTTCCCTGTCCCGAACGAATATCAAAACGTTCGATAAGGTCTTTTGCGTAGCCGCGAATAACGCGTTTTTTAAGAAAGCCCGCTTTGTTAGTAAATTTCGGAGTGAAATAACGTTGCAAAACGAGATTGTTTTCAAGTGAATAATCAAGAACAAGACCGTGTTTGTGTCTGTCCTCGGGAATATGGCTCATTCCCGAAACATTTCTCTTTCTGACAGAAGCGTGGGAAATATCTTTTCCGAGAAGCAAAATTTTTCCCTTTTTGATTTTTTCAAGTCCCGTAAGAGCGTAAACAAGTTCGGTCTGTCCGTTTCCGTCAATGCCCGCGATAGCGACAATCTCACCTCTGCGAACACGGAACGAAACATTTTTGACCGCGTCTTTTTTATGTATACGGCTTTGAGCGTAAAGCCCCTTGACTTCAAGAACGGTATCGCCGACGGGGTGTTCGTCTTTTTGAACAACAAATTCAACGTCTCTGCCGACCATCATGCGAGAAAGTTCGTTCTTGGTCGTATCTTTGATATCGACAGTGCCCACATATTTGCCTTTACGCAAAACAGTACAGCGATCCGCTATTTCCATTATCTCGTTCAATTTGTGAGAAATGAAAAGTATCGATTTTCCCTCTGCCGCAAGGTTACGCATTATCTGCATAAGTTCCGTTATCTCCTGCGGAGTAAGAACCGCGGTGGGTTCGTCAAATATAAGTATTTCGTTTTCTCTGTAAAGCATTTTCAGAATTTCGGTTCTCTGCTGCATTCCGACGGAGATATTTTCGATAATCGCATCGGGGTCAACGCTGAGTCCGTATTTATCCGAAAGTTCAAGTATCTTTTTGCGTGCGACGCGCTTTTGCAGGAAACCCGCTTTCGTCGGTTCGACACCGAGCATTATATTGTCGAGAACGGAAAAACACTCAACAAGTTTGAAATGCTGATGTACCATTCCTATTCCGAGCGCATTCGCATCGTTCGGGTCTTTTATGCTGACCTTTTTGCCGTCCTTGTAGATCTCACCCTCTTCGGGCTGATATATACCGAAAAGAACGGACATCAAAGTCGATTTTCCCGCGCCGTTCTCGCCGAGAAGCGCGTGGATTTCACCTTTTTTAAGTCGGAGAGTTATATCGTCGTTCGCGGTTATTCCCGCAAACCTTTTCGTTATATGCAACATTTCTATCGCATACTGTTCCGCCATAACGATCTCCCCCTTTCTTACTGTTTTTTCCTGTTTCTTTGCAAAACAGGGGTGTCCGTTTTCGGACACCCCTGTCAATGTTCGGGGAATCTGATCTTTTCAATTCCCTTATTTTAACAATGATTAGCCGACTATTCTGCCCTGATCGGATACGTTGGAATTGGTAACGGTCGGGAATACGGTCGTGTCATCGGATACGGTAACCTTGCCCTCAAACATATTCTTAACGAGAGCGGTGTAATCCTCTTTGGTAAACGTATCGCCGAACTGCGTGGTATCCATAGGAAGCTGAACGTAGTTCTTGGTCGGGTCTTCGCCGTTTACGAGACCGAGAGAAACGATCTTACCCTTGTAGTTATCCCATTTGCCGGCAATGATGTCGGTAAGGGTGTCGTACGTTGCGGGATAAAGGCCCTTCATAGCGGACGTAACGGTGATTCCTTTGCCGTAGCCCTTATCAATGATGGGGCTCTGGTCGGTATCAACGCCGATGATCTTGCCGCCGACTTTCTTGGCAGCCTCTGCTGCGGAGGTGTAAACGCCGCCGCCGCAAGCGAACACGAGCTGCGTGCCGTTAGCGAACCAAGTGTCCATTTTAGCGGTGATCGCGGGGTCGCCCTGGAAAAGACCGCCGTATACATAGTTCATATCAATGGTTATGTTAAGTTCTTTCGCAGCTTCATCTGCGCCCTGAACGAAACCGTAACCGAAGCGGATAACCGCGGGAACCGCCATACCGCCGAGGAAGCCGAGTTTGGTGTAGCCGAGTTTAACTGCGGCGTAACCTGCCATGTAACCGCTGAGTTCTTCTTTGTAAATAGCGCTGTAAATGTTGTCAAGTTTTACATATTTGTCGAAATCCCAGTTTTCGGGTTTGTAGTCGTAGGTTTCGCCTGCGAGTTTAACGCCTGCTTCAAGGAAGTCGCCCTGAGCAACGTCGAGCGCGAAGAATTTAACGTCGGGATACTGCGGAGCGCGGCTGAGGATAGCGGTCGCGAACGCATAACCGGGCATAACAAGAACGTTGTAACCCTTATCAACCGCGTTGTCTATCATAGACTCACGAGCGGCGTCGGAGTTATCTGCGGGCTTGAAGTACTCGAATTGAAGGTTGTTAGCCTCTGCGAATGCTTTGCACGCCTCGTAGGTGGTCTGGTTGAAAGACTGGTCGGTGATGTCGCCGTAGTCGGTGATCATCGCGATTTTGTAGTCGGAAGCCGGGGTTTTGTCGTCAGTTCCGGATGTAGAAGTAGGATTATTATCCTTATTTCCGCATGCGGAGAGAACGAAAAGACCTGCTACCATGACTACCGCCAGGAAAACAGCAAGAAACTTTTTCATAAAAGAACCTCCTAAAAATATGCAGTATTTACTGCTTGTTCGTGAAAATTTTATCACAATTCACCCATATTGTCAATAGTTTTGTATGCATTTGTGTAAACTGCACAAATCAATTTGTGACAAAATTCGGGTAGAAGGCATTCGGAAGAATTTCTCCGAGAGTATGCTCGGTATACTTCCCGTCTCCGACAACGAAAAGAACGGGAAACTCAGGCGAACAAAACTCCGCCATCACCTGTCTGCAAACGCCGCACGGAGGAAACTCACCGTTGACAACGCCGCCTTTGCCGCCCGCAACCGCAATCATTTCAAATTTGCGTTCGCCCTCGCTGACAGCCTTAAAAATAGCCGTTCTTTCCGCGCATACCGTCGGTGTAAACGATGCGTTCTCGATATTGCAGCCCGTAAAAACTTTTCCCGTCGAAGTCAGAAGAGCCGCGCCCACGGTATAACCCGAATACGGGACATAAGCCATTTTCATTGTATCTATCGCAAGCGCACAGAGTTCTTCTTTCGTCATTTCGGAAAACCTCCTTTATTCGGCGTCCAACGCAACTGCGGTTTTAAGCGCAAGTTCCATCATTTCCGTAAACGAATTCTGTCTCTCTATCGCGGGCAGATTTTCACCCGTCAGAATATGGTCTGAAATCGTGCATATCGCAAGCGCGTTGCGTCCGCATCTTGCAGCATTCATATAAAGCGCGGCGGCTTCCATTTCTATCGCCATAACGCCCATTTTGCTCCAGGACGGCGTTGACTTCAACCCGTCGGGAAGTCCCTCTTCGTCATTGTAGAACGTATCAGACGAAAGAATGTTGCCGACGTGATAACGGAGTCCCATATCTTCGGCAATATCAGCACAATGACGGAGCATTTTGTAACTGCTTATCGGAGCAAAAGTTCCGGGCAGATGATACTGCGCCGCAAAATTGGAATTGGTGCAGGCGCCCTGCCCGATAACGATGTCGCGAACCTTTATATTCGGGTTTATCGCTCCCGCAGAGCCGATACGCATGATGTTCTGCACGCCGTAAACAGTATACAGTTCGTAAGAATATATACCGATGGACGGCATACCCATGCCGCTTGCCATAACGGAAACTTTTACGCCGTTGTATGTTCCCGTGTAACCGTGAATACCGCGGACATTGTTGACAAGTTTTGCGTCTTGAAGAAAAGTATTTGCGATAAATTCAGCGCGGAGCGGGTCACCGGGCATAAGCACGGTTTTGGCAAAATCGCCGAGAGCCGCTTCGTTGTGAGGGGTAAGGTTTGCCATGTGAAGTTCCTCCTTTGTTGTTCGGAACGCTGCTGCGCATTCCGAAATTTTTTATTTTTCGCCGTTTTGTTTTCTTATCTGCTCATGATAACATTTGTAGCACATTCCGACATAACTTTCGTTGCCGCCGATAAATACCTGAGAACCTTCGGTCAGAATGTTGCCTTTTCCGTCAAGACGTGCATTGACGGTCGCTTTTCTGCCGCAGCGGCAAATGGATTTGATCTCGGTTATGCTGTCCGCTATCTCAAAAAGCCGCTTGCTTCCGGGGAAGAGCCGTGTTCTGAAATCCGCGCGAAGCCCGAAGCAGAGAACGGGAACATCATACATATCCGCGATGTCTTTCATCTGTTCTATCTGAACTTCCGTCAAAAACTGACATTCGTCGCAGATTATGACATCGACCTTTTGCTTTTTGTCACGCTCCAAGTACATATCTATAATGTTATCGTTGTCCGACACGGTTACCGCAGGGGCTTTCAACCCTATTCTGCTCCGAACTTCCGCCGTGACGTTGCCGAATTCGTCAACTTCGTCTCCCCTGTCGTCCGTTGCGGGCTTCATCAGAAAAACATTTTTGTTTTTCTCTTCATAATTGAATTTTGTCATCAGCGCCTGTGCGCTTTTCGAACTGCCCATCGCGCCGAATTTGAAATAAAGCTTAGCCATAAAACATCATGCTCCGAAATTATTTTATCTGTTGTTCCGAATTAAAATTCACGATTAAATGTAAAAAACTCATAGACAAGCCGAGTTCCGCCATAAATTGAAATTACAAGGGAGGCATTATAATATGTTCGGTTCTTTCTTAAATCTGTTTCTGCTTATACTGCATATCGGTCAGACAGGGTCGTTTCCACCGCCGCTTTCCGAAAAAGAAGAAAAGGAACTCGTTGAAAAAATGCTGAAAGGAGACGACAGCGCACGTTCGAAACTCATCGAACACAACATGAGACTTGTTGCGCACATCGTTAAAAAATACTATGCGTCTGCGGAAGACCAGAACGACCTTATTTCGATAGGCTCGATAGGTCTGATAAAAGGCGTTGACAGTTACAAGCCCGAGAAGAAGGTCAGGCTCGTGACTTATGCCGCAAAGTGCGTCGAAAATGAAATCCGTATGCATTTCCGAAAAAAGAAACGTGCGGCAAATGAAATATCGCTGAACGAACACATCGAGACCGACAAGGACGGAAACGAACTGTCGCTGATAGACGTGATAGCCGAAGAGGATAAAATTCTCGATTCCGTTTACAGAAAAATGTGTGTCGAGCAACTGATAAAAGGTATCAGAACGCAGCTGGACGACAGAGAGCGAACGATAATCGAACTTCGTTACGGGCTGACCGAACCGCCTCTTACGCAAAAGCAGACGGCGCAGCGGCTCGGCGTTTCACGCTCATACATCTCACGGCTGGAAAAAAAGGCTTTGCTTGCGCTTCGGGAATATCTGCAAAAAACGCCGCTGTGATCACTTCAAATCGGACGGATACGTTATTTTTATATTGCAGCGGTCGCATTCGATAAAACGGACGGGATAACCGCAAGCTTCGACAAGTCCCGAATCGTCCGTATATAAATGAAGCGATTTTTCCGCACGACAGAGCGCCTCGGCATATATATCACGTCTGAACGCCTGCGGGGTAAAGACAGAAACAACTTTTTCACGGTTGACGGTCTCGTCTATAAACCCGTCGGGCGTAAGGGTCTTAATTGTATTTACCGCACGGACACCGCAGACGGCTGCGCCGAACTCTGCGGCGGCGGCATTCACGCTGTCTATATCGTCAGACAAGACAAAAGGACGTGCGCCGTCATGCACGCAAACTATCTCGGTGTTCGGGGAAACGGCATAAAAGCCGTTACGGACAGATTCCTGACGGCAGTTTCCGCCGTCCGCAAACATTATATTTTTCGAAAATTGCTTTTCGGTTATTGCTTTTTTCACATCGTCCGAAGACGTAACGACAACTATATCACGCACGCTTTCGGCGTTGACAAAAGCTGCAACAGTCTTGACTATCAGCGGTTCTCCGCCCACTGACAGCAGCAGTTTGTTGCGTCCCATACGCGTTGAATTTCCCGCCGCAACGACTATTGCGGTCACAAAAGGTAATGCCATATTCAAATCTTCTCCTATACAAGATGATTATAATACATTTCGCCGAAAAAAGCAATATGTGAAAAAAAATTATTTTCTTCTATTGCTTTTTGTCGAAAAACGGGGTATAATGATTAGGTAGAATTTATTCGAATACCAAAACGGAGAAAATATATGAAATTTATCTGTCTCGGCGACGTTGTTGCGGACATCGGACTTGATGCTGTCAAAAAAGTTCTGCCCCGTCTGATAAATAAATACGGTGCGGATTTTGTCGTTGTCAACGGCGAGAACGCGAACAAGTACAACGGAATTTCCGCCGATGACGCACGGGAACTGCATTTTTGCGGCGCGGACGTTATAACGACGGGTAACCACGTATTCAAACAAAAAAGCATCTATCCCCTGCTTGACGAAGAAGATTACATAATCCGTCCCGCGAATTTTCCGTCTTCGGCGTCGGGTACGGGATATACGGAAATAAAAACCCCGTTCGGAACGGTTGCCGTGATAAATCTTTTGGGACAGGTAAACGTTGAAAACGTCGATAACCCGTTCACGACCGTTGACGGACTGCTGAAAAAAATCGACGCAGACTACATTTTGGTTGACATACATGCGGAAGCGACGAGTGAAAAACGCGCACTCGGGTTTTATCTTGACGGCAACGTCACGGCGGTCTTCGGAACACATACGCATATTCAGACCGCAGACGAACAGTTTTTGCCGAAAGGTACCGCATACATAACCGACCTCGGAATGTGCGGAGCGCATGACTCCGTGCTCGGCGTGAAAAAAGAATGTGTGATAGAAAAATTCAGAACGCGAATGCCCGTTGTTTTCGAAAAGGCGACGGACGACGTTCGTGTAGACGGAATTTTCTTTGACACGAAAAGCAAGAAGATTGAAAGAATAGGAGAGAAAATATCATGAAAATTTCCCCATCCATTCTGAGCGCGAATTTCGCATGGCTCAGAGACGATGTTTTGACAGTAAAAGACTCTGATTACCTGCACGTTGACGTTATGGACGGTCATTTTGTTCCGAACATCACATTCGGATTGCCCATTGTCAAAGACCTCAAATCAAGTGTCGATATTCCGCTTGACGTGCATCTCATGATAACCGAACCCGAAAAATATATAGAGCGTTTCTGCAAAGCGGGTGCGGATATAGTAACGTTCCATATCGAAGCGACAAATTGTCCCGACAAATGTATCGAACTGATAAAAGAAAACGGCGCTGTCCCGTCGATTTCCGTCAAGCCCAACACCCCTGTTGAAGATATTTATCCGTTTCTCGACAAGGTCGGAATGGTGCTTGTTATGACCGTTGAACCGGGTTTCGGCGGACAGAAATTCATGGCAGACTGCCTTGAAAAATGCAGAAAACTCCGCGACGAAAGAGCAAAAAGAGGACTTTCGTTCATGATTCAGACCGACGGCGGAGTCAACAGACAAACGATCATTGACTGCAAAGATGCGGGCGTTGACTGTGCGGTTGTCGGTTCCGCCCTGTTCGGAGCGGAAAACAGAGAAGAAGAACTCAAATTGCTGCAATCGGTTTGAGGAGGTCTGGAATGAAACTTGGACTGAAACTTTTTCCGATGAACGGCGTTCAAAGACTTGTCGACGACGTTACGGTAGACCTCAAAAAACTTTCCCTCAACGCCGAAAAAACAGTGGTTGTAAACATAGACCAGATAGTCGGTTTTTTTCTTCGCGGAGCAATGGCATCGCCGCGTCTTGAAAAGATAATTCCGAAAATAGAAAAGGTAAATGACCTTTTCGACAAATCGAGAAAACTTTTCTTCATTGATTCGCACTCTGCGGTCAGTACGGAATTCACCGCCTATCCCCTGCATTGCGTCACGGAGGACGAGTGCAAAATAATTCCCGAATTAAATCGTTTTTTGCCCGATTCGGACGTAATTGACAAGAACTGTACAAACGGCTTTCTCGCGCCCGATTACGTCAAATGGCTCGGAGCAAATCTTCCGACGATTGAAAACATCATAGTCACGGGCGGAATGTCCGATATATCCGTTATGCAATATGCTTTGACGCAAAAAGCGCATTTCAACGAAATCGACTGCAAGGCAAAGGTCATCGTGGTTGAAAACGCAACGCAGACTTTTGACACACAGGCGCACAACGGTGACAATATGCACGCGTTTGCGATGTACAATCTTTATCAAAACGGAGTTATTATCGCACGGATATAAAACAGTATATATTCAAGACCTCAAATCATACTTTTAGGTCTTGTTTTTTGTTGAAATACTAAGTTTTAATACGTATTAACGTTCAACTTGATATGTTAAATCGTTTTTGGCGAAATAAAACGCTGTTATAAAAAATTTGCCTATTATTGCCACTATAATAAATATTTAATAAATACAGTATTGAAAAAAAAGCCGACTTGTCGTATAATAAAAACAAGCGTTGCATAATACAAAAAGCCTGCTCGGGAGGGATAAAAATGCCGCCGAAACCGAAGTTTACAAGAGAAGAAGTTGTCGATACGGCAATAGAACTGATAAAAGACAAAGGTATAGAGGCGCTGACGGCGCGAGAACTCGGAGCAAAACTCGGAAGTTCCGCAAGACCGATATTCACGGTTTTCAGGAATATGGAAGAACTCATCTCTGCTGTCAGAAAATCCGTTCAAAGCGAATTCGAAAAAGAAATAATGACCGCGTTTGAATACACTCCCGCATTCAAACAGTTCGGAATGAGAATGGTCAAATTTGCAACCGAAGAGCCTAAACTTTTTCAGTTTCTTTTCATGAAAGAACACACGGAAGCATCAAGTTTCAACGTCGTATTCGGCGAGCTAGGAGAACATGCTCAAAAATGTATTAACTGCATAAAACGCGACTATGACGTGAACGACGACGAAGCGCAGATACTTTTTCAGCAGGCATGGATATTTACATACGGCGTAAGTATGCTGTGTGCAACGAAGATGTGCAGTTTTTCGGAAAACCAACTCGTGCAGATGTTCGGCAGAATGTTCATATCGTTGCTTTTGTATGTCAAAGCGGGCAATCTTGACGTTCAGACGCCGAAACCTCAGAAAAAAGATTAGATAAAAACGGGAGAAAACGTATGGAACAGATAATCAGCATTGACGGACTCTGCAAATCGTTCGGAGACGTCAAAGCCGTTCAAAACCTTTCGTTCCAAGTAAAAAAAGGCGAACTGTTTGCATTTCTCGGCGTCAACGGCGCAGGAAAATCAACGACGATATCGATTCTCTGCGGACAGCTTGCAAAAGATGCGGGAACGGTGTTCGTCTGCGGCGAAGATGTGGAGAAAGGCATGGAAAAGATATGCCGAAAACTCGGCGTTGTGTTCCAGAACTCCGTGCTTGATAAAGCGCTTACGGTCAGGGACAACCTGCAAAGCCGTGCGGCGCTGTACGGTATAACGGGCAAAGAATTCAAGAAAAGGCTTGCGGAACTCGCTTCCCTGCTCGATTTTGAAAATCTGCTGAACAGAACCGTCGGCAAACTTTCGGGAGGTCAGCACAGACGCATAGACATTGCGCGGGCAATTTTGCACAAGCCCGAATTGCTTATTCTTGACGAGCCGACAACGGGGCTTGACCCGCAGACAAGAAAACTGCTTTGGGACGTTGTTCGCAACCTGCGCCGAACGGACGGCATGACGGTGCTTCTGACAACGCACTATATGGAAGAAGCCGCCGATGCGGACTATGTTGTTATTATAGATTCAGGCAAAATATCCGCGGAGGGTACGCCGCTTGAACTCAAAAACAAATATACGGGAGATTTTATTACACTTTACGGTGTTTCCGAAGACAACATAAACAATCTCGGACTCCCGTTTGAAAAGATACGCGATGCGGTCCGGGTTTCCGTTCCCGACACAAGGGCAGCAACGCAACTCATACTTGAACACCCCGAACTTTTTTCTGATTATGAAATCACAAAGGGCAAAATGGACGATGTTTTCCTTGCCGTCACAGGCAAAAAGCCCGAGGGAGGTGAAAACAGATGAGTTCGCTCGGAAGTCTTACAAAAAGAGGTCTCAAACTGTTTTTCAAAGATAAGGGTATGCTTTTTTCGTCCCTGATAACGCCTCTTATTTTGCTTGTTCTCTACATAACGTTTCTGGCAAAAGTCTATAAGGACAGTTTTTTATCGTCGCTCGAAGCAGCGCACGTCGCGGATTTTCCGCAGGAACTCATTGACGCAACCGTGGGCGGACAGTTGTTTTCTTCACTGCTTGCCGTATGCTGTATCACGGTCGCATTCTGCTGCAACATGACAATGGTTCAGGACAAAGTGACCGGCGCGCGCAAAGACCTGATGATGACACCCGTCAAAAAATCAACGCTTGCATTGAGTTACTACCTTTCAACGTTCATTTCAACATTTATCATTTGTCTTATCGCAGAAGGCGCAAGTTTTATCTATCTTGCAAATGTGGGCTGGTATCTTTCGGCAAGTGACATTCTGCTTTCGCTGCTTGACGTGTTCCTGCTTGTCATGTTCGGAACCGCGCTTTCAAGCATCGTCAACTTCTTTTTGACCTCGCAGGGGCAGATTTCGGCGGTCGGAACGGTTGTAAGCGCGGGCTACGGTTTCATCTGCGGCGCATATATGCCCATATCGCAGTTCGGCGGCGGGCTTCAAAAAGTGCTTTCGTTTCTGCCGGGGACATACGGAACGGCGCTTATCCGTTCGCATTCGCTGGCAGGCGTTTTCAGAGAGATGTCCTCTCTCGGATTTCCGAATGATGTGGTCGAAAACATTCGTAAATCAATAGATTGCAGTATTTATTTCTTCGGAAATAAAGTTGAAGTGGGCGCAATGTATGCGATTCTTGCAGGGTCGGTTGTCGCTTTCATCGGGATATATATACTGCTGAACATTCTCAAAAAAGGTAAAAGATAACATTACATAAGGAATATGAAACTTCAAATGAAAAAAGTATTTACGCCTCCGAACATTTGCACGTTTATAAGAATTGTCGGAACATTGTGCCTTTTTTTGACGGAGCCTCTGACATTGCCGTTTTTTATCGTCTACGGAATATGCGGCGTCAGCGATGTCGTTGACGGCACGCTTGCGAGGTTGACAAATACCGAAACGGCTTTCGGCGCAAAACTTGACAGCATTGCGGACATTTTATTTTACGGGGTTATGATAATCAGGCTTTTGCCGAACCTTATTGCGCTTTTTACGCCGCATGTGTGGATGCTTATTGCGGCAGCCGCATTCGTTCGTCTTTGCTCATACATTGTCGGCGCAATAAAATTCAAAAAGTTCGTTTCGCTTCACACTCTGATGAACAAAATAACGGGGCTTGCGGTGTTTACCGTTCCGTTCATACTAAATTTGACGTTTGCGCTGTGGTATTGCATCGGAGTTGTGATTATCGCGTTTATCGCGTCCGCGGAAGAGCTGCTGATCCACATCTTTTCAAAAGAATGCCACACGGGAAAAGGCGGACTGCCCGGACTTATTTCTCAAAGACGCGAACAGCGAAGAGCGCAGGAGCGTCAGATAAAAAATACCGAAACAGAATAGAAAAGACTTAACATAAAAACAATCGTATTTAAGGAGATACAGACAATGAAAGTTATCTACAATGACGGAACCGTTGCGGAGTGTCCCGAAGAGGAAGAACTTCACGTTATAAGACACAGCGCGGCGCATATTATGGCGCAGGCAATAAAAAGACTGCACCCGAACGCTGATTTCGCCTACGGTCCCGCGACCGAAACGGGATTTTATTACGACGTTGACCTCGGTGAAGAGAAACTGTCGGACGAAGATCTTGCGGCAATCGAAGCGGAGATGAAAAAAATCGTAAAGGAAAATCTCCCGATAAGACCGTTCATTCTTCCGAGAGAAGAAGCAATAAAACTTATGGAAGACCTCGGAGAAAAATATAAAGTCGAGCATATAGGAGACCTTGACCCCGACGCGCAGATAAGTTTTTACAAGCAGGGTGAATACACGGATATGTGCGTGGGTCCTCACCTCTGCTACACAAAAGCGCTCAAAGCGTTCAAGATAACAGGGCAATCGGGTGCATATTGGAAAAATGACAAGAACAACAAGATGCTTACCCGCGTCAAGGGTATCGCGTTCAGAAATCAGACCGAACTTGACGAACATCTGAAAATGATTGAAGAGGCTGAAAAGAGAGACCACAGAAGAATAGGCAAAGAAATGGGGCTCTTTATGCTTTGCGACGAAGCGCCCGGCTTCCCGTTCTTCCTGCCCAACGGTATGAAACTGAAAAACGCGCTTATAGACTATTGGCGCGAACTTCATACAAAAGCAGGTTATGTCGAAGTTTCCACCCCGATGATAATGAACAGAAAACTCTGGGAAACAAGCGGACATTGGGATCACTACAAGGACAATATGTATTCGACTGTCATAGACGATGACATATATTGCGTAAAGCCGATGAACTGCCCCGGCGGAGTTATGGTCTACAAAAGCCGTCCGCACAGTTACAGAGAGTTGCCCCTGCGCGTGGGAGAGCTCGGGCTTGTTCACCGTCACGAACTTCGCGGCGCGCTTCACGGTCTTTTCAGAGTTCGCTGCTTCACGCAGGACGACGCGCATATCTTTATGAGAAGAGACCAGATAACGGACGAAATAGCGGGCGTTGTACACCTTATCAACGAGGTTTACGGCAAGTTCGGCTTTAAGTATGCGGTTGAGCTTTCCACACGTCCCGAAAACAGCATGGGCAGCGACGAGGATTGGGAGGACGCAACAAACGGATTGAAAGCCGCTCTCGAAAAGCTCAATATGCCCTATACGATAAACGAGGGCGACGGCGCATTCTACGGACCGAAGATAGACTTCCACCTTGAAGACTCGATAGGCCGTACATGGCAATGCGGAACGATACAGCTTGACTTCCAGATGCCGCTTAACTTTGAACTTGAATATGTTGCGGAAAATGGTGAAAAACAGAGACCGATAATGATTCACCGCGTCGTATTCGGCTCAATAGAAAGATTTATCGGAATACTGACTGAGCATTATGCGGGCAAATTCCCGACATGGCTCGCTCCCCTGCAAACAAAAATACTTCTTGTTTCCGAAAAGAGTACGGAATACGGCAAAAAAGTATATGAAGCGCTGCGAAATGCCAACGTCCGCTGCGAACTTGATCAGAGAAACGAAAAGATCGGATATCTTATCCGCGAAGCGCAGGTGGTTGACAGAGTTCCGTATATGCTGATAATCGGTCAGAAAGAAGCGGAAGAAGGCACCGTTTCCGTCCGCACACGCGACGGCAGCGAAAACATCTCAATGACGCTTGACGAATTTGTTGCGAAGATAACGAAAGAGATAGCCGACAGAGCCTAAAATATAAATAAGAACCGAAAGGAGACGAAGAAATGTATAAGATGCTGATAGTTGAGGACGACCCGACGATAGCGGACGAGGTAGCGGCACAGATAGCGCCTTGGGGAATCGAGGCAAAAAAAGCCGACGACCTGCGAAACGTGATGCAGGTATTTGCGAAGTTTCAGCCGCATATCGTTCTGCTTGACATATCGTTGCCGTTTTTTAACGGTTACCATTGGTGCGAACAGATACGGGCAGTTTCGAAAGTACCGGTCATATTCATTTCTTCAGCCTCCGACAATATGAACATCGTTATGGCGATGAATCTCGGCGCGGACGACTTTGTTTCAAAACCGTTTGACATGAATGTCCTGACCGCAAAAGTCAGGGCATTGCTTCGCAGAACTTATGATTTCGGAGCGTCCGTTCCCCTGCTTGAACATAAGGGAGCGATTTTGAATACGGGTGACGGCTCTTTGTCCGTAAACGGAGAAAAAGTTTCTCTTTCAAAAAACGAATACCGTATACTGCTGTGTCTGATGGAAAACAAGGGCAAAACCGTCAGCCGTGAAAAATTGATGGAGCGGCTGTGGCAGACAGATCAGTTCATTGACGAAAACACGCTGACCGTAAACGTAAACAGATTGAGAAAAAAACTCGATGCGGCGGGACTTGCCGACTTTATAGAAACAAAATTCGGCGTCGGCTACATCGTTGACTGAACCGTTATGAAAAAACAAAGAGAAAAACTGCTGTTTCAATATCTGAAACAGCGTCGCCGCGGAATACTTGCGGGGATTTTCTTCTGCACGCTGTTCGCAGTTTCATTTGCGCTTTAAAATTGCCTGTCGGCGCGGTTGCCTATCCTGCCGCGCTTTGTTTGATTTCGGGCACAGTCTTTGTTGCGATTGATTTCCTGCGAATAAGAAAAAAGCATAAGGATTACAGCGCTGTCAAGAATTTGACAGCGGAAACGCTAACGGATATACCGGCAGCGGACGGGATTGAAGAAAAAGATTTACAGGAGATAATTGCGGGGCTGAAACAGGAGTGTATCAATTCCTCAGAACTGTTTTCGGCACGGTTGAACGATACAATAGAGTATTACACCGTTTGGGCGCATCAAATTAAAACGCCCATTGCCGTGATGAAACTCACTTTGCAAAATGAGGACACACAAGCGGCAAGGCAACTTCTTGCGGAGCTTTTCAGAATCGAACAGTATGTCGATATGGTTATGGCGTACCTGCGGCTCAACTCAAAGACGACGGACTTCGTTTTCAGAGAGTTTGAGATTGACCGAATAATAAAAAACTCCGTCAAGAGGTTTTCTTCGGAGTTTATCAACAGAAAAATAAAACTTGAATATACGCCGACTGACTCAAAACTCATAACTGATGAAAAATGGTTTTCATTTGTGTTCGAACAAATACTTTCAAACTCGCTGAAATACACCCCGTCCGACGGAACTATAAAAATATATATGAAAGACGGGAAATCTCTTTGCATATCCGATACGGGCATAGGCATAGACGAAGCGGATCTGCCGAGAATCTTTGAAAAAGGATATACGGGCGCAAACGGCAGAACAGATATGCGCGCAAGCGGTATAGGACTGTATCTGTGCAAGAATATATGCGAAAAACTCGGCTGCGGTCTATCCGTCCGTTCCGAAACAGGAAAAGGTACGGAAGTAACAATAAATTTTGAGCAATACGATCTGAATCTTACAGAAGCTTAAGATTTGAAACGGGAAATGTAAGCCTTATCTATGGCGAGGCATTTCCCTTTCTGCTATAATGGAGGCAGAAAAAGATCGGAGGACGATTTATGAGTATATTGAAAGTAAACGGACTTAAAAAAATCTATGTTTCCCGTTTCGGAACAACCAAGACCGAAGCGCTGAAAAAAGTCGATTTCAGCGTTGAAGAGGGCGAATACGTCGCAATAATGGGTGAATCGGGTTCGGGAAAAACGACGTTGCTTAATATCATCGCGGCACTTGACAAACCGACAGCGGGCAGCGTGTTGCTGGACGGAAAAGACATTGCAAAAGTCAAGGACTCGGAACTTGCGGAATTCAGAAGGAACAATCTCGGGTTTGTTTTTCAGGACTTCAATCTGCTGGACACTTTCACGGTTGAGGACAACATTTTTCTGCCGCTCGTTCTTGCGGGAAAGAACTGCAAACAGATGAGCGAAAAGCTCAAACCGATAGCGGCGAATCTCGGGATAACCGAGATTCTGAAAAAGTACCCGTATGAGATCTCGGGAGGACAAAAGCAGCGCGCGGCAGTCGCAAGAGCGCTGATCACAAACCCGAAACTCGTCCTTGCTGATGAACCGACGGGTGCTCTCGATTCAAAAGTGACAGAAGAACTGCTGCGCCTTTTCGGCAAAATAAATATGCTTGGTCAGACGATAATTATGGTCACCCATTCGGTCAAGGCAGCAAGCTCGGCAAACAGAGTGCTGTTTATCAGGGACGGAGAGGTTTTTCATCAGATTTTCAGAGGAAAAGATACTAACGAACAACTCTATCAGAAGATCTCCGACACGCTCACACTTCTTGCGACGGGCGGTGAAAGACAATGAAAGGCGCATTTTATCCAAAACTTGCACTTGACGGGATACGCAAAAACAAAAGGCTGTATATCCCATACATTCTGACTTGCGTCGGAATGGTCACGATGTTCTATATTATCACGTTTCTGCAAAAAAGCGAGACCGTCGGAGCGATGCGGAGCGGAAGCACGGTACAGAAGATATTGTCGTTCGGCATAATCGTAATCGCGGTTTTTGCGTGCATATTCCTTTTTTACACGAACTCGTTTCTGATGAAGCGCAGAAAAAAGGAGTTCGGACTATATAATATCCTCGGTATGGGCAAACGAAATATCGGCATAATTCTTGTATGGGAATCGCTGATAATTGCGCTGTTTTCTCTTGCGGTCGGGCTGTTTATAGGCATAGCAATATCAAAACTTGCGGAACTTGCGCTTGTCAATATTCTGAACGGCGCGGTAAAGTATTCGTTTTCGATCTCTCCCCTTGCGATAGTTATGACTGTTGCCGTGTTCGGAGCGATTTTTCTGCTGTTGCTTCTCAATTCAATCAGGCAAATCAGATTTTCAAATACGGCGGCACTTCTGCGAAGCGAAAATCTCGGTGAAAAGCCCCCGAAAGGAAACATTTTCATCGGAATACTCGGCATTTTGCTTCTCGGAGGCGCGTATTGGCTCGCGGTTTCGATAAAAGACCCGATTGCCGCGATGCTGATGTTCTTTATCGCGGTGATAATGGTCATTCTCGGAACTTATCTGACAATGATAGCCGGTTCTGTCTCGTTTTGCAGAATTTTACAGAAAAATAAAAAATATTATTACAAGCCTTCGCATTTTGTCTCTGTCTCATCAATGGCTTACAGAATGAAGCGAAACGGCGCGGGGCTTGCGTCCGTCTGCATTCTCGCCACAATGGTGCTTGTTATGATCTCTTCAACGGCAAGCCTGTATTTCGGTGCGGACGACGCTGTCAAAAAACTCTATCCGAGAGAGATTAACACAACAGTCACTTTCAGAAGAGCTGATGCGGCGACGAAAGAAAACGCGGCAACCGTTCGCGATGAAATCGCAAAAACGGCGACAGAAAACGGGGCGACAGTATCAAACACAAGCGCTTACCGAAGCATATCATTTTCGGCGCTCGCGAGGGGTTCTGATTTTCTGACAAACGCGGAAGATGTCTATTCCTATTCCGAATTCAACGCAACGGCAAGCGGCGTATATTGGATATACATCATCCCCCTCTCGGATTTCAATGCGATGAGCGAATATAGCGAAAAACTTGACAAAAACGAAGTGATCGTCTCCTTTTACGGAAACGGTAGAAAATTCGAGAACGACACCTTGAGTTTCAACGGCAAACAGTCATATCATGTTAAAGACGTGATCGCGTCAGATTTTGAAAGAGGCGATGCGGCGAAGAATCTGTCGCAGTCTTTGATAATCGTTTCTTCCGATCCCGACGCCATCATTGAAGACATATACGCAGCGAAAGATCCTGTCAACGTCCTTTTCAGGTACACGTTCAATTTTGACACAGGACTTGACGCCGACGGTCAAATTGCTCTCGCGCAAAAGATAGCCTACTCCGATACGCTTTCAGATCTTTCCCTTTCCGAAAAACTGGGATACGGTTCAATAAACGTCGAAAGCCGCGAAAATAACAGGAATGATTTCTATTGCACATACGGCGGACTTTTCTTTCTCGGCATACTTCTCAGCGTAATCTTCATCTTTGCCGCGGTTCTGATAATCTATTACAAGCAGATAACGGAAGGCTATGAGGATCAGGCGCGTTTCGATATTATGCAGAAGATAGGCATGACTAAAAAAGAGATCCGAAAGAGCATAAACTCACAACTGCTGACGGTCTTCTTTTTGCCGCTCCTTTTTGCGGCGCTTCACTTGGCGTTTGCGTTTCCGATGGTCAAAAAAATGCTTGCGCTGTCCGGATTGCAGAACATAACGCTTTTTGCGCTTGTAACGATAGGAACCTTTTTTGTTTACGCGATATTCTATGCGCTTGTTTATAAAATAACTTCAAACGCCTACTACCGTATTGTAAGCGACGCAAAATAAACAATAACAAACAAAGCCCATACGGGGAAATACCGAAACATCGGTCAGCCTCGTATGGGCTTTTTGAAGCGTCAATTCTAATCACAAAAATGAAAGCAGGCGCTTTCTTTTATTTTTATAGTACAACAAACCTGCAAGATCTGCCAATATCCAACCTATCGGCACGGACCACCAAATTCCTACAACACCGACGTCGGGTATACCTATAAATATAACAAACAGATACTCGCGCATATCGCCCCAAGCTTCAAGGGGAACTCGCAGAAAAATGCGGAGTTTGTCCAAAAAGACATACGCAAAAATGTTCAGAAAGGCGGTAACTACTGCGATAAAAAAGAAAGAAGCGCACAAACTCCCGCGCAACGTTTTTTCGTCCCGTTGTCCGAAACGCATGGAAAACAGAGCGCCGCTGCCCAAGCACAATCCGAGAATAACGGAAGTCAGAAATGTCATCAGTGTAAAAGATGAACCTACAGCGGCAAGCGCGTTCCTGCCGAGCCAATGACCGACTATCAGAGTATCGACAATATTATAACACTGTTGAAGAAGATCACCCAAAATCATCGGAACGGCAAACAGCAACATAGACTTGACGATAGGTCCTTTTGTTAAATTCCTGTTCATATCTGCCCTCCAAAAATAATCCGTAATTTTCGCAACGTCATTATTTTAACGTTTTCAGATAAAAAAGTCAATACGCATATTCATACGACAGACGCGCAAACTAACAAAAAAAAGACAGGAGATATCTGTATGTCGCTTATAGGTAAAGAAATAAATGATTTTTCGGTTTGGGCTTATCAGGACAAAGATTTCAAAAAGGTCACAAAGGAAGATATAAAAGGCAAATGGAGCGTGTTCTTTTTCTATCCCGCGGATTTTACTTTTGTTTGTCCGACAGAACTTGAAGATCTGCAAAACAGATATGATGACTTCAAAAAAGAGAGCTGCGAGATTTTTACGGTCTCAACAGATACGCATTTCGTGCATAAGGCATGGCACGACAGTTCAGAAAGAATATCAAAGACGGAATTTCCCATGCTTGCCGACCCCACACATGCTCTGTGCAGAGATTTCGAAGTGCTTATTGAAAAGGAAGGACTTGCGGAGCGCGGCAGTTTTATAGTTGACCCCGACGGCAAAATAGTTATGTACGAAGTCAACGCGGGAAACGTGGGAAGAAATGCGGAGGAACTGTTCAGGCGGTTGCAAGCGTGCAAATTTGTTGCGGAACACGGAGATGAAGTCTGCCCCGCAAAATGGACTCCGGGAGAAGAAACGCTTAAACCGAGCCTTGACCTTGTGGGGTTGCTGTGATGAACGAAAAGAATATTTACGACGCAATAATTATCGGCGGAGGTCCTGCGGGACTTTCCGCCGCAATATATCTCGCACGAGCGCGTTACAGAGTTCTTGTTCTTGAAAAAGAAACGTTCGGAGGACAGATAACAATAACATCCGAAGTGGTCAACTACCCCGGAATAGAAAGGACAGACGGAAAATACCTGACACAAGTCATGCGCAAACAAGCCGAAAATTTCGGCGCGGAGTTTTCGGTCGCGGAAGTAATGGACACAGTTCTTACGGATGATATCAAAACCGTAAAAACGGACAAAGGCGTTTTTTCATCATTCGGGGTTTTGATTGCAACCGGCGCACGCCCGAGAACGCTCGGTTTTCCGGGAGAGGAGAAATTCAAAGGACACGGCGTTGCATATTGCGCGACATGCGACGGAGAATTTTTTACGGGAAAGGAAATCTTTGTTATCGGCGGCGGCTTTGCGGCGGCGGAAGAAAGCGTTTTTCTGACACGGTACGCAAAACACGTTACGGTGCTTGTTCGCGAAGACGATTTTACCTGCGCAGCGGCTGTTGCGGAAAAAGCAAAGGAGAATCCGAAAATAACAGTGATGACGAACACGGAAGTTGTCAGCGTAGAGGGCGGCGAATATCCGAACAAAATTATTTATAAAAATAATAAAACGGGAAAAGAAACGACTTTTGCGAGCAAAGACGATGCGTTCGGGGTGTTTGTGTTTGTCGGATATGAACCTGCCTCGGAACTTGTTGCGAACGCAGTTGCGACGGACAAATACGGATATATTCTGACGGACAAGACACAAAAAACAAACATTGACGGCGTTTACGCGGCAGGTGATGTTTGCGAAAAAACGCTTCGTCAAGTCGTTACTGCGGTGTCCGACGGTGCGACTGCGGCAACCGAACTTGAAAAATATGCGGCGGCAATGCAGCGAAAAACAGGATTTAAGCCGAAAAACGAGCCTGGCGTAAACAAGACAGACCCAACCCCCGAGACCCAAAAACTGTTTGATGATAAGGTAACGGAACAGTTGGATAAAGTTTTTGAAAAAATGAAAAAACCGCTGACGCTCAAACTGCATCTTGACAAAACACCGAAGTCCGAAGAACTGCGGAAGTTCGTAACGGAACTGGCTGTTAAAACAGAAAAACTAAATGTAACGACGGCGGAAAACAGCGAAGAACAGCATAAACCGTTCGTCGAAATTCTGACAGCCGACGTTAAGAAGACAGGGCTCGGCTTTCACGGCGTGCCTACGGGACATGAATTTACGCCGTTCATTCTCGGACTGCTCAATGCATCGTCCGATTCGGGATTAAAAATAAGCGCCGAAACGGAGCAGAAAATTAAATCTCTGCCGAAAACAGACATGAAAATACTTGTAACTCTCACCTGCTCGATGTGCCCCGAACTCGTGGCCGCGGCACAAAAAACAGCCACAATAAACGAAAATATAACAGCGGAAGTATATGACGTAAGCCTTTTCCCCGACTTGCGGGAAAAGTATAAAATAATGAGCGTTCCGTGCCTTGTTGTCAACGAAAACGACGTTTCATTCGGCAAAAAGGATATTGATACGCTTATTGACTTTCTTATAAACAAATAGAGCAACAAGAGCAGAACCGCCGCAGGAACTTTCCTACGGCGGTTAATTTGTATATGTATTTTTTTAACTCAAAAAATCCTTTAACTTTGCCAAAGCGTTGTTATGCAAAAGTTTTGCGTAAGAATATGAAATACTCATTTTTTCCGCAATTTCTTTCAATGTCAAACCTTTATAATAGTGAAATATTATCAGGTCTCGCGAACGTTCGTCAAGGCTTTCAAGCGCGTCGCAAAGTTCGGAAAGAGATTCTTCCTTTATAACGTTTTCGTCTACGCCGTCGTCCGACACCAACGTTTCGGGCAATTCTTCACAAGTTTTGTTTGTTCGGTAAAAATCTATTACGGTATTTCTGGTAATCGTATATACCCACGTCGAAACGGAGGCTTTTTCGCCGTCAAACTTTTCAAGTTTTTCGTATACCTTTACAAACACATCGCTTGTCAGGTCTTCGATATCATGAATGTTCCGAACCTTTCCCGATATGTAACGACGAACCTTATCGCGATAGTCGAGATACACTCTTTCCCTGTCGCACAGCGTGTTCATCGTTTCTCTTTCCCGCCTTTGCTTTTCTTTTGAGGAATGTCTGTCTCGCCCGCCGCGCTGACAAATTCAAGCGAATCGTCCGAAAGTGCGGCGCCGTAGCGCGCTTCCGTGTCCTCGATCATTTTTGCAAGTCTCGGGTTTTCCGCAATGCGCTGATAATCAAACAGCGCGAAGAGTCTGCCCTGTACGGCATTTCTTTTCGTTTTCATCTTTTTACCTGTATACCCCTATCAGAAAGATTTCTTGATCCGAAGAATATTCTGTCCGTTTTTATATTCGTATGAAACGTCATCCATCGTCTTTTTTACGAGGAATATCCCAAGCCCGCCGACTTCCCTGTCGTCAGCCGAAAGAGTTATATCGGGGTCTGCTTTTTTGAGAGGGTCATACGGCACGCCGTTGTCTATAAACGTTATAATAACGGACAGCGGCTCTTTCGGAACTTCGACACGAACGGTTGCGGGACCGACATTCGGGTCATAAGCATAATGCGCAATGTTGCCGAAAAGTTCGTCTATCGCAATATCTATCTGCGTCTGCGCTTTCATCGGACACCCAACTTCTTGCAGTTGTTCGTTTACAAAGTCCGTCACCTTTTCGATATTTGCGACGGTCGCTTCAATAGTCATTTCTTTCACGGTAACACCCCCGTTGTATTTCAAACAAAGCATTGTAATATCATCGGACTGCGGAGTTTCTCCGACAAAGCGTGAGACATCTTCCTTTACTGCGTTGCAGATTTCTTGGCTCGATATGTCGCCGAGCGTATTCAGAAATGAAAGAAGTCGCTCTTCGCCGTAAAGGGCGTCGTCTTCATTTGTCGCTTCCGTCACGCCGTCCGTGTATAGAAAGATTTCATCGCCCGCAGAGAGTTTCAACTCGTTCTTCTTGTATTTGATGTCCTCCATGCCCGCAAGAACAAGCCCGGGACGGACACGCAAATATTCAAATTTTCCGTTCCTATGGCGTACAAGCGGAGGATTATGTCCCGCATTCGCGAACTCGACAAGCCCGGTTTTCAATTCCAACACGCCCATCCACGCGGTTACGAACATTCCAGCCTCGTTGCTCTCGCAAAGTTTCTCGTTTGCGACGGTGAATACATCGTTAACCGGTATTCCCGATTCGGCATATCCTTTGATTATCGTCTTTGACGTCATCATAAACATAGCCGCGGGAATGCCCTTGCCCGAAACGTCCGCGACAAGAAATGCTATTCTGTCTTCGCCAACAAAATAGAAGTCGTAGAAATCACCGCCGACCTCTTTTGCCGTATACATCGAAGCGAATATGTCAAATTCCGGATGTCCCGGGAAAGGCGGGAACACCGACGGAATTGCGGAATGCTGAATTGCTTTTGCGAATTCAAGTTCACGGTCTATCCTTGCCGCCGCTTCCGCGATATACCGTTTCAACGTCAAAACAGTTGAGTTTATGTCGTCCGAAAGCGACGCAAACTCTTCATTTGAACGGACATCTACTACAACATCGAGATTTCCTCCGGTTATCTCGGAAAGAGAACGGTTGACCTTTTCCATATTGTCAACCACAAGTTTTTTGATAAGGAAATACACAAATATAAACAAAACGCCGAATACGACAAACTCCATAAATACCGTTACATAAACGGAAATATCACGCGAAAACAACGCTTCCGCTTTCGGCATCGTCGCAATTATGTAATATCCCTCCGAAACAACATAAACACAATATGCGTTTTCGCCGTAAACTTCGGTTTCAAATATCTGATTTTCGGAAATTTTCTCTTTATCGAGATTTATGCCCGTAGCGCCGAGGTCTCTGCCCTCGCCGCCATGGCGGTCGCTGACGATATTTCCGTTTTCGTCGGCAATTATTATACAGCCGTCCTCGCCCACGCGACGGTTGCGGGTAGCGCCTACGACTTTATCATCTATGTCTTTTTGAAAACGTTCGGCATCGTACGCAACCTGAACAAACCCACCGCCGTCCAAAGCGATTCCCGCATATTTGCGCAGAATGTTCGGGTTGGAAGATGTCGGCATATAACTCTGAACAAATTCGGTCGTTTGTCCGTCAAGAAGCACAAGAAACGCCGCCGATTGCTCCCCGCCGCGCATATTGTAATACATGAATTCGGGTTCTGTCGAAGCAATTATTATACCCGCCTCGTCAATCATGTTGATTTCCGCGACATCATATTTTTCCGCAAGCGATTTCAGTAAATCCGAATTGGGCAGATACGCTCTTTCGATTTCGGCTGTTATTTGTTTTGTCAGGCGCAGCAAATTCTCGTTTGAAGCGTCGAGAATATCCTGTCTGACGTCTTCAATATTGAGTTTTTCCAACTCATAAGCGTCATTTGCGGAAAGTTCCGTCTGCAAAGCCCATGTAAACAATGTGGTCAGCAAGAATCCCGCCACAACGCAAAGCAGCAGCCAGCGCTGGAATGTCTGCGATATTTTCTTTATACCGTGATGTTTCCTTTTTGGTCCTCTCCTCCCGAGGAAAGACACAAGAGCAACCGCCGCCATAACAGCAATCGCGTTTATCGCTATCATCGGAAGCGAACAGGTGCGGACAAACGAAAATGCGGTATGAACATCTCTCATGTTCGTCAGGAAAATCATCAGCATATGTATAACTTCCGTGATTATGCCGACGGCAAGCCCATAAAACCATTTGGGACGCTTGTTGTCAAACATAAACTTTCGAAGAAGCGCCGCAAACACACCGGCAAGAACCGTAGATACGGAGCACGCCAGTTGCGTGTAAACACCCGCGCCCCACAAAACGGCAAACCACCGTTCCACGCCGCCGATAACACCTGCGATAATACCCGCCGGCGCGCCGAACAAAAGCCCCGCGCATATGGGAGCCGCATCGCGGGCATTCATCACCGCGCCGCCTATATCAACACCGAACTCCGTTCCGAGAACCGCCAGTCCGCCGAAAAGGATTCCGACCATGATCTGATTCAACGCATACGGAATCTTTTTGGCAAGCCGCGTTTTCTCGATAAAATATATTATAACGGAGAGGATAACGGGCAAAACCGCAATCAGGGCTAATTGTAAAAGAGTTTTAATCAACATAACTTTATCTTTCGATCGTCAATATATCGGAAAACCCGGTTATTTCAAAAACTTCATTTATATCGTCGTTTACGTTTTTCAGCAGCATACTGCCCTGCCTGTTCATAACTTTTTGCGCGGCAAGCAAAACGCGGAGCCCCGCGGAAGAAATATACGCAAGCCCGCCGAAATCAAACGTCAGTTCTGTTATTCCATTCAGGGACTGTTTGAGCTCCCCTTCAAGCAAAGGTGCGGTATTGGTGTCCAATCTGCCTTCAAGAGTTATCGTCAAAGACGTTCCGTCAAGTTTTTTTTCTATCGTCATTCTGAAATCTCCAATCTGAATTTTATAATAACATTATACCATTTTAACACATATTCGTCAACAACCCTTTGCGCATTTTTTTGTGACCCACACACTTTTTCACAATATAAGACATCTACGACGAATATCTCTCGCATTTTTCATTCTTCAATCCTTTATACGAACAAAAACGACGAGAGGACAGTCTCTCGGCGAATTTTTTTAATTTTCATCTACCCAATGTGCTTTCTTCTTCAAAAACGCAAATAATTCCGCTCTGCGCATCAAAGCCGAAGACCAAAAAAGTATATGTTTCGTCTTCCCACGGCGTAATATTGTATTTTCTTTCGGTTTCATTATAGATCAAATAGTAATTACACCGAACATAGTCAAATTCAAAATATCTCAAATTGCCCGCGAGTTCATCAACCCAAAATGGTGAATCCTCTACGCTTTTCAGAAATTCGGATTTTTCCTTAAGCATAAATCCGCCTAATACCGCAAGGAATTAAGCGGTAATTATGCAAAAAAATAAAAACAATCATGAAAAAGGCTTGAAAACGCGCTTGTTTTATGGTATAATATATTGAAACAGAATACGGCCTAAAAAATGTTTCCGTAGCTCAGCAGGATAGAGCGACCGCCTCCTAAGCGGTAGGTCGGGTGTTCGAATCACCTCGGGAACGCCAAATGTGTGCTTGCGCGGATTTATTATTCACGCAGGTACACCGTATTCGGGGGCGTACCGGTTTTCGACGGGGGCGCTGAACCTTGATAAGCGAGTAGTGTCGGGCAATCACTTAAAAGGCCTAAACTTAAAATTAAACGCTAATAGAACAGAATTAGCAGCTGCCTAACCCGGCAGCCGTCCTCTCTTTGAGTACCGCGGCGAAGAACAGGGCGTCGATTCAGCGGTGAACGACATCGGAGGGTATCGGGACTCCTTTGCGGCTTAATTCCGTTTATAGCGACAGAGGATTTGTTTATTGTTCCCCTGCCGCCGAATTCAAACGATAAACTACACTCGTAGAAAGTCTTGGGAATGTTCTTTCGGACGGGAGTTCAACTCTCCCCGCCTCCACCATTGAAAAATCCCATAACCACGGCAAAAAACCGCTGGTTATGGGGATTTTTTATATCTTGATTATCTCTGAAAAAGACACTTGAAGCGCAATAAAATAAAAATTTGTGCCACTTTTTGTGGCACTTTTTATCTCAAAAACTTCGTTTCAAAATACCCCTATCGGACTCAGTCGCCATGTTTTTGATAAAACTGCGGTGGATTTTTCTATTGAAGATTATATTGAATATTATATGGTTTTATTATAAGATACAATTAGTTTGTCATATTGAATTTTTCAGAAGAAAGAGAAACAAAATGTCAGAAGAAACGATGTGGCCGGCATACCGCGCGCAACAAATACAGCCTCAAGCAAAAGGCATGATATATGGAAGTCCGGGGCGGTAAACTTGCCGACTAACTTGCAATCTTGTTCTCACGGAAATAAAGGCCGCGACTTCAAGAACAAAACTCGCCCATGAAACGGAAGTTGCGTTTTTAAAAAATTTGAGAATGTATATCCGTAAGATTCTTTCCGGTTATAAAAAATGAGTGTCTAATTTAAACATAACCGATATCTTGATTTTTTTCTTATAATGTGCTATATTTTATACATACAAACATTAACGCATAAAGGTATCCGTTTACACCCATTGCCTCTATCTGAAAACAGTAATCAGATAATTTAATAAAACGGCTATTTAGGAGAAAGAAAGATATGACCGAATATATACGAACAGAAAAAAACGGCGGTACTCTTTTATCTGCTGAAAACAATGCCTCTTCGCCCATACTGACAATTATGACTGCGGAAGAATTTGCAGAACGGAAAAATGAGTTTTTGCATGTCAAGGATGTGCTGCACGGTAAAGGCGCCGCAAGGTATTGCAAAGCGGATGTTTTCGCAAACTGTATTTGGGGAACAGTCAGAATACCGAACAAAAGTGACGACACAAAACCGCCCGTATCATTTCTTTTTTATTTGGTTGATAACAAACTTGTTTTGATTGAAGATGTCGGAAACATCAAGCAATGGATAAAGGTTCAATCCGAAAAGCTCTGCGATTTCAACAGTTCCGACACGCTGCTTTTCAGGATCATTGAAAGTTCATTTGAAAACGATTTGATGTATCTTTCCCATATCGAAAAAAAGATTGAAAATCTTGAAGATTCCATTTCGGAAAATCTGCCGAATGACTTTTTTGACAAGATTACGAAAGAACGCAAAAAACTCTCAGAAATGCACGCATTTTACGAACAGATATCCGATATGTCCGATATACTCGGGGCATGCGGCAAAACACAAATAATTAAGGAAACCGAACTTTGGTCAAGACTCGGCGGCAGAGCCGACAGGCTTGGAGACCATATTCGACTTCTGCAAGAAAACATTCTGCAATTACGGGAACTTTATCAGGCAAAGCAGGACGCAAAGCAAAACAAGGTTATGTGCATTCTTACAATAGTAACAACCTTATTCTTGCCCTTGACACTTCTTACGGGGTGGTACGGAATGAATTTCAGAAACATGCCTGAACTTCAATGGGAACACGGTTATCTCGGGGTTATCGTTATCGCCGTCGTTTCCGTTATACTTGAAATCATATATTTTAAAAAGAAGAAAATGTTTTAGCCGTCAAAATCAACGCATAAATGAGTATTTCCCGTCATAGTTATTACCAAAACGAATTTTTCGGAGGTAAACTATGACGGGAACCGATATTTACAGGGATATATCGACGCGCACGGACGGAGACATTTATATAGGTGTCGTGGGACCTGTGCGCACGGGTAAGTCCACATTCATCAAAAAATTTATGGAAGCGCTTGTAATTCCGAACATTGACGGAGACTACAAACGCGACAGAGCGGTTGACGAACTGCCGCAATCGGCGGCGGGACGAACCATAATGACAACAGAGCCGAAGTTCATTCCCAACGAAGCGGTCAATATATGCGTTGACGACAATATTGATATGCGCATAAGGCTTATTGACTGCGTGGGATATATTGTGCCGAGTGCGCTCGGATATATCGAAAACAATTATCCGAGAATGGTCATGACACCGTGGTTCGACGAACAGGTACCGTTCAATATGGCGGCGGAGATAGGCACGCAAAAAGTTATAACCGAACATTCGACGATAGGGCTTGTTGTTACCACCGACGGCACAATAGGAGATATTCCGCGTGACGATTACATAGAAGCGGAGACGCGCGTCATATCCGAATTGAAAGACCTCGGAAAGCCGTTTGTCGTACTGCTCAATTCCACGCAGCCGGAATCCGAACCGACAAAACTTTTGGCGCGTTCGATGGCGGACGAGTACGGCGTAACGGTCATTCCCGCAGATTGTCTGACACTCGGCGAAGAAGAGATAAAGTATATTCTCGGGCAGATACTTTGTGAATTCCCTGTTCGGGAAATAAGAGTTGCCGTTCCCTCTTGGGTTTCATCGCTTGAAGACGGGCACGCGCTGAAAGAAAGCGTATATAAAGATGTGCGTGAAGCGACAAAAGACTGTTGCCGCATAAGCGAAGTTTCAAAAATTGCGGAACGGCTCGAAAAGAACGAATACATTTGCTCCGCGAAGTCCGAAAAAACAGATCTCGGAACCGGTATAGTGCGAATAACGCTCGATCTGCCGAAACTGCTCTTTTATAAAGTTCTCGGCGATGCAACAGGAGTAAAACTTGAAGACGACGGAGACCTTATTTCGCTTGTAACACAACTTTCGCAGTCAAAACAGGTGTATGACAAACTTTCGGATGCACTTGAATCGGCTGACGCGACCGGTTACGGCATCGTAACTCCGAGCATTGACGAACTGACACTCGATGAGCCTGAAATAGTAAAACAGGGCAACAGGTTCGGCGTTCGGCTTAAAGCGTCCGCTCCGTCATACCATATAATCAAGGCTGATATTCAGACCGAAGTCTCCCCCATTGTGGGAAGCGAAAAACAGTCGGAAGAACTTGTCAGATTTTTGCTGACAGGGTTTGAAGAAGACCCGAAAAAGATATGGGAGAGCAATATTTTCGGAAAATCGCTTCATGAACTTGTCAACGAGGGGCTGAATGCGAAGTTGAACAAAATGCCGCAGGAAGCGCGCGGAAAAGTTCAGGAAACGCTTCAAAAAATAATCAATGAGGGCAGCGGCGGGCTTATCTGCATAATTCTGTAAATCACATCGGGAATCTCTTGACGGGGTTCCCGATTTTTATTCATACGATTTTTCTTGCAATCAGATAAATTTTATGATACAATAAGAAAAAAATAATTGAATGTCTGGAGTTACAAAATGTCGCAGATAACGAAACGGGCGCTTGAAGCGTCGCTGAAAAATCTTTTGCTCAAAAAGCCGCTGAACAAAATAACCGTCAACGATATAACCGATGACTGCGGAATTAACCGCATGACGTTTTATTATCATTTCAAGGATATTTACGACCTTGTGGAATGGTCTTGTCTGGAAGATGCGTCAAAGGCTCTGAAAGAAAAAAAGACGCATGATACATGGGAACAGGGACTTATTCAGATTTTTTATGCGGTCAAAGAAAATAAGCCATTCATAATGAATGTTTACAGGTGTGTCAGCAGAGAGCGCGTCGAAAGATACCTGAACCCTCTTACCGACGCCCTTGTTATGGGCGTTGTGGAGGAGCAGTCCGTCGGAATGTCCGTGCGCGACGACGACAAACAATTCATTGCAAAAATATATACTTATATATTGGTGGGCGTTATGTTGGATTGGATTTGCGACGACATGAAAGAAGAACCCGAACAACTCGTTGAACGGTTGGCACTCGCCATTCAAGGAAATATCTCATCAGCGCTTGAACGGTTCAGAACGGATAAGAGAAGAGCATAATCTTATCAAATCCCCGAAGATGATAAAATTTTTTACAGATTATATTCCCGTGATAAGTTCTTTATCACGGGTCTTTTTTTGTTTATTGTAATTCGCCGAAAAGTGAGTATAATAAAGACAGAAAAAATAAATCGGAGGTAATCCATTATGTATTATTCGGCAGGTAACTATGAATCTTTCGCTCGTCCGGAAAAGCCGGAAGGCGTTGACAAAAAATCGGCTTATATCATCGGAACGGGTCTTGCCGGGCTTTCCGCGGCGTTCTATCTTGTCCGTGACGGACAGATGAAAGGCGAACACATTCACCTTCTCGAAAAACTTGATTTGGCGGGCGGCAGTTGCGACGGACGCAAAGATGTGACAAAAGGCTTCTATATGCGCGGCGGACGCGAGATGGATAACCATTTCGAAGTTATGTGGGATATGTTCAGAGACGTTCCCTCCATTGAAACGCCGGGAGTCTCCGTTCTCGACGAATATTATTGGCTCAACAAGCACGACCCGAACTATTCGCTTTGCAGAGCGACCGTAAACTGCGGCGAAGACGCACATACGGACAAGAAATTTGCTCTTGATAAAGAATCGGCTTTGGCGCTTTCAAAACTCTTCATGACGCCCGAGAAAGACCTTGAAGACAAAAAGATTTCCGACGTTCTTCCCGAATCGTTCTGGTCAACAAACTTCTGGCTTTATTGGCAGACGATGTTTGCGTTCCAGCGTTGGTCGAGCGCACTTGAAATGAAGAGATACCTTTGCAGATACGTTCACCACATCGACGGTCTTCCTGATTTCAGCGCATTGAGATTCACAAAATACAATCAGTACGAAAGCATGATACTTCCCCTTGTAAAGTATCTTGAATCGCACGGCGTCACCATTGAATACGGTATGGACGTCAAGAATGTTATAATCGAAGACAACGGCGACAAAAAGGTTGCCAAACAGATAGTTTATGTCAAGGACGGCAAAGAGCAGACCATTGATCTTATCGAAGACGATCTTGTATTCATAACAAACGGCTGTTGCACGGACACTTCCTGCTACGGCGACCAGACCCATGCACCCGATATTTCGAATGTTCGCGACGGCGTCGGCGAATCCTGGGATCTTTGGAAGAATATCGCAAGACAGGCTAAAAACGGCGAATACGGCAATCCCGACAAATTCTGCAACGACTTTGAAGCGACAAACTGGATGAGCGCCACCGTTGCAACATCGGACGAAAAAGTTATCCGCCATATCATGGACATCTGCAAGAGAGACCCGAGAGCCGGCAAAGTTACGACAGGCGGTATCGTTACCGTAAAAGACAGTACGGACAATTGGTATCTGTCTTGGACTATAAACCGTCAGCCGCAGTTCAGAGCACAGGACAAAAACACAGTTCTTGTTTGGGTATATGCGCTGAACACAAACAAAGAGGGCAACTACGTCAAAAAGGCAATGCGCGACTGCACGGGCGAAGAAGTCTGCCGCGAATGGCTTTATCATATCGGCGTTCCGACAAACGAAATTGACGAGCTCGCAAAGAATGCCTGCAATACAACGACCTGCTTCATGCCGTTCATCAACGCATTCTTCCAGCCGAGAAAAGAAGAGGACCGTCCGCTTGTTGTTCCTCACGGAGCTGTCAACTTCGCATTCCTCGGTCAGTTCGCGGAAACTCCGAGAGATACGATATTCACCACGGAATATTCTATCCGTACCGGTATGGAAGCGGTCTATACTCTGCTCAATGTTGACAGAGGCGTTCCCGAAGTCTGGGGCAGCAAATACGATGTCCGCGAACTGTTGAGAGCGTGCTACTACGCGATAGACAAAAAGCCCATAACCGACGTAAAACTTTCATTTGCGGAAAAAGAGGCACTGAAACTCGTGATGAAGAAAGTCAAGGGCACGGACATCGAAATCCTGCTCAAAGAAAGCGGACTTATTAAATAAATTAACATTAAAACATTTTCGGTGGGTCGATTTTCGACCCACCGCATTTTTATGCCGAAAACAATTATATTACGCTTTATGCACTTGAAAAATGAATAATCTTTTCAAAAAGTTAAAAAAATGTCTTTTTCCTCTTGCATTTCGTGCCAAACTGTGATACAATGACAACGGAACAATAAATCGGAGCCGAAAATTCTATGCCGGCTTCGGAAATCAGATCAGGAGGTAAACACATGAAAAAAAGGCTTTTCAGTATCCTGCTGACCGTCTGCTTGGTTCTCAGCCTTGCAGCGCTCCCCGCGTTCGCCGCAGGTGAATATGACGGCAAGACCGTTATTCTTCACACAAACGACGTTCACGGTTCCATCACGGGATACGCAAAACTCGCGGCAGTCAAGGCCGATTATGAGGCTAAGGGCGCGAAAGTGCTTCTCGTAGACGCAGGCGACTTTTCACAGGGCACGGCATACGTCAGCGTTGCAAAAGGCGCGGATGCCATCACCATGATGAACGCCGTCGGCTATGACTTTGTAACTCTCGGCAACCACGAATTTGACTACGGTGCCGCTCAGGCGCAAAGCAACCTTTCCAAATTTACGGGCAAGGTTCTCTGCGCAAACGTTTTCGGAACGGACGGAAAACTGCTCTATGACGCATCTGCGATAAAAGACCTCGGGGATGTCAAGGTCGGATTTTTCGGTCTCGAAACTCCCGAAGCGCAGACAAAAGCAAATCCGGCGCTCATCAAGGGACTCTCTTTCCTTGCGGGTGACAAAATGAAGGCGGCAGCTCAAAAAGAGGTTGATACGCTTAAATCGAACGGGGCGGATGTTGTTATCGGTATCGTTCACCTCGGCGTTGACGCAAGTTCTGAGCCCAATACATCTTACGACCTTTATAAAGCGCTTACAAACGTTGATTTCATCATCGACGGTCACTCTCACACCGTTATGACAAGTTACGGCGAAGAAAAACTTCCCATTCAGTCAACGGGAACGGCATTTGCAAATATCGGCGTTATCGTTATTGACAACGCAACAAAGAAAATCGAGAAAAACGAACTTCTCGATATGAAAAAATACGAAGGCGGAAGCGACGCGGCGGTTGAGGCGGAAGCAAACAAAATCATCGCGCGTATCGACGCTGAATTCGGAGCCGTTGTTGCAAAATCCGAAGTTGAACTCAACGGCGACAAAGCACCCGGAAACAGAACCGAAGAAACAAACCTCGGCGACCTTATCACGGATGCTATGATGTGGAAAATCAAGAGCACGGTTGAACTTACCGTTCCCGAAGAGAATGTTGTTGCTCTTACAAACGGCGGCGGAATCCGCGCTTGGCTCCATAAAGGAGATCTGACGAAGAAAGACGTTAATACAGTTCTCCCGTTCGGCAACAGCCTTGCGATTGTTTATGTTTCCGGTCAGCAGCTGCTCGAAGCTCTTGAAGCGTCCACGCAGGCACTTCCCGAAAGCCTCGGCGGTTTTCCGCAGGTTGCAGGCATTAAATTCACCGTTTACACAAAGCCCGCATATGACAAGGCGGACACCGAATATCCCGGCTCATCCTATTTCGGACCGAAAACCATTCAGAGAGTAAGAATAACCGAAGTGAACGGCAAGCCGTTTGACAAAAACGCAAAATATGCCGTTATCACAAACAACTTTGTTGCCGCAGGCGGTGACACTTACTATGCGTTCGCAAGTTCGACCGAGCAACTTGATACAGGCATACTTCTTGATGAAGTTCTTGTTGAATATATAACCGATAAACTCGGCGGTGTTGTCGGCGAAGAATACGCCAAACCTCTCGGAAGAATCACAATAGACAACGAAAACGATCCTCCGAAAGAAACACCTCCGACGAGCGATGAACTCAGCGTTTTCTTCTGGAGCATTATGGCTCTGACCGCACTTGCGGGCGCAGCCGTTTGCATTAAAAAGAAGAAGGTCAACGACTGATATACCAACCGTCTGAAAATATCATATAGTTTTGAAGCCGTCGCTGAAAAGCGACGGCTTCAAATATTGACAAAACACGCATATCTGCGCAAATAAAAAGAATGTTATACCGATATGCGGTACATATAGATTATCCGACGCGAACCTCAAAATTTGCGTCGGATATTTTTTGTAAATGTATGCTGTTTTTACGGTCTTATGCATTTCAGAGGCTTTTTTTCTGTTATTATTCAAAGCATTCCCGATAGGTTTTCCCTCTGCATTTTTCTTTCAGTAAAGCAAACTCTTCAATACATTTTTGTATTTTTGCTTCGTTTCCCGCGCGGGCAAATACACGTTTGCCTTTTCCTACCATACAAGCGACGTGACCGTCCGACTTTCCCGAATAATCGGGATAATCGTCGAAGTAAACGACGCCTTTCAGCCTGTCGGGTTGTGTTCCTTTTGGAAAAATATCAACTTGCGGATAATTTTCAAACAACCATGCGCACTGTTCTGTGGTAAGCATATATCCCGAAAAATATTTCAAATACGGCATTGTTTCAAGAAACGAAAAGTTTCCGTCTGCAATTTTTTTCCCGCTGAAATTCACACATTCCAAATTGGTATTCGAAAGAGGCATAAAAGAATCTATAACGGAGCGAGACCAAACGGCGTTTCCGATATTAAAATATTTTAATGCAGGAGCTGCCCCGATACCGTCAATGCTTTTAAGCCTGCTGAAATCCAATATAGAAAGCCCCTTCAAAGATTTATTGCCGCTCATATCCCACAGGGATGTAATTCTTTGATTATGAAAAAGGCTTACATATTCAAGATTCGGAAGCGTTCCGAGCAGAGACAAATCTTCTACCGATTTAAGCTTGAAAAAACCAACGATTTTCAGTTTGTGACCGTAGTTTTTGATAAAATACTCAAAACCTGCTTGGTCAAGCCCCGTAATCCGGACAAGGTCGGTATTCGGATAATTGTTTATCTCATCAATTTCCGAAGGTGTCGGACTCATTATCTGCGCGTTTTTATTGAGCCCGTCGTGCAATATAATAATACACCCATAGTCTTTCTTGCAACTGTCAAACAAAGTATAAGAGTGATTGCAAAAACGACTAAAACTGAATTCCTCGCCGTTAAGCATTTTCAAACAAATCACCTCTTTTGCGCCTTTATCAGATTCTTATAAAACCTTACCGCGCCGGGCAGACAGTTATACTCAATGTTCTCGTCAAGTCCGTGCATACCTTTCATCTGTTCGGGACCGTAGATAACGGGAGCAAAGCGCAGACAGTTTTTGCATATCGGCTGGTAGAACTGTGCGTCGGTGGCACCCGTCATAACATAGGGAGAAGACGGAAGTCCGGGGAAAGTATCGGCAATGACTTTTGTAAAAAGCGTATACGCCTCGCCTTGAATATCGACAGGTTCGGTGTAATCATTTGCATGAAGCACGCGGGTTTCAAGACCGTGTTTTTTTGCAAGAGCCGTGATGATTTCAAGGCTTTCTTTTTCACCCTGATGCGGAATAAAACGCATATTTGCGCCAAGCGTTGCTTCCTGCGGAATGACATTGTAGGCGTCCGAGCCAGACTGCATAGTAAAGGCAATCGTAGTTTTCAACATAGCGCCCGCCTGTGCACTGATGTTTGGAAGAAGAGCGGCAAGAAGAGGTTTGAAAAGCCAAAGATTTCCGAGAATGAGCCGAAGTCCGAATGAAGCATACGGAGCAAGCGCCTTGAACATTGCGGCAACCTCGGGCATCATTTTCTTTTTGAAAGGAGATTTTGTTTCCACCTCATTCACAAAAGCGGCAAGTCTTGCGATAGGTGTGTTTTTCGACGGGGCGCTTGCATGACCGCCTGTGCTTTTTGCGGTAAATTCAACGTCACCTTTACCCTTTTCAAAAATGCCAACCATTGCAAAGTTGCCGTGGATTCCGCCGATGGGTTCGCTGATTATTCCGCCGCCCTCATCGCAGAGCAAAAACAGTTCAACACCGCGGCGTTTCAGTTCTTCAACTATTTTCGGCGCGCCGTCACCCGCCCACTCTTCGGTGCAGGAAGACGCAAGATATACGTCAACATCGGGTTCGTACCCCTCTGCGAGAAGTTGCTCAACCGCTTCAAAAAAAGCCATAACGGAGCATTTTGTATCGGACGCTCCCCTGCCGTGAACTTTACCGTCTGCAATATCGCCCGAAAAAGGTTCATGTTTCCAAACACCCTCTGCGGGGACAACATCCTGATGGCTCATCAGAAGTATCGGCTTATCGTGGCTTTTGCCTTTCCAATAATAGAGCAGATTTCCGTCAATTTCGGTTTTTTCGAGGTTTTTATGTACAAGCGGAAAAAGTTCTTCCAAAACTTTATGAAAGCCGCGGAATTTTTCCGCTTCATCAACACCCGAATGCGAAGTCGTGTCATACTTGATCATCGCAGACAGTTTTTCGGCAAGGCGAAGAGACTCATTTTCGTTTTCATTTGCCTTATATTCTGAGACTTTTGCGGGTGTTAGCAGCGTTTTTATCACGGCGACGAGAACGAGCAGCAAAAGTATGCCGATAATGCAGAGCGGAATTATCCAAAGAAGATGAATCATTTGTTTGCCCTCTTTCCCTTTTTATAGAAGAAAAACGCTATTCCTATCGCAATTGCGCCCGACGGAATAATCATAAAACTCGTCGAGGATACAAGAGACGGAACAAGAATAAAAAGAACGCTCATCAAAACAAGAGGCGCTATTGCAACCTTTATATTTTTGCGATAGTATTTGTATGCCATTGCGCCAAAAAGTGCGGGAACGACGTTTGCAAACGCAGGCTGGAGCGTCGGGCTTTCAAGCACGGGGCGAAGCGGTGTAAGTATTGCAACGCCGACGGCAAGAACAACTATCGTAACAAGAGATGATGTTGCAATGGAGAGCGTCGAGATTATCTCATTTTCGCGCGTTCCCGTTTTTGCGCCGACCATATCGCGGGCATTGACGGCGCACGGGATCTTCATATTTATCAGATTTCCCGTTATAAACGCAAGATAACCGCCGCCTGAGCCGAGCATAGGTGTATAAATAAGAAATTCGGCAATGCTGCTGACAAGCCATACAAGACCGACCGCAACAAAGCCTTTTGCAGTTGCGGCAAGGTCGGGCATCGCGCCGAGATAAGTGCCGATAAGGAACGGTGCGCCGACAAGCAGGACAAGAGCGATAATGCTGACGGTTCTTCCTATCACATGAGTTTTTTTGCTGTATTTTTCCCAGTTCAAATCTTTATTTTCGTCCATTTTCCCGTTCCTCCTTTATATGAGTTTGACAACAACTGCCGCAGCCATTCCCACAAGCATACTGACGGCAATCGAAAAACTGTCTACCCAAGCGAATTTCTTTTTGGATGAAAGGTACACGAAAAGAGCCATAACAGCCGCGGAAACCGCAACCACAAGCAAAGGCGTCCAATCGCCTTTGAATGTGAACAATCCCTCGGATGAAGCAAAAGCACCTATGTAACTGCCGATATATGCGCTGACAAGTCCGATAAACATTGCTGTCATTGCGGTATCGCCGAAGCCTGCGCCGACATTCTTTTTATTGTTTGAAACAAGTTTTTTCGTATACTTTTTGTTGAAGAGGACGGAAAGTACCATTCCCCAGATAATGCAAATACTCATCAAAAGCGCTATGGTCGCAAAGCCCGAAGCCGTCATTTCGCTTGATGAAAGCTCTTTCATTCCGACCTGTTCCGCAGCCCCCTGCGCGACCTGCGTTTCATAGTGGAGCGCTCCGATAACGGAAAGGCGAAGCCATGGCCACGGGATTCCAAGACTGCCCGAAAGCGCAATTACGCCAAGCAATATTCCGACACTCGGAAGCACCGAAAACGTTGCGCTTGAAACGATAACACGCTTCATTTTGATGGTATCCATTCCGAGAGCCTTTCCCTGCCGATATGCGCGCACCATAAAAATCACGCAAACAACAGCGACAAAGGCGATGATTCCGCCGCATATCAGATACATCGGCGAACTGTTCAGTTTTTCAGCAACAGACATATAAAATACTCCTTTTTGCCGTTTTTTTAATTATATCACATCAATTTTGATTTCGCAAGCAAAATTGAAAAAAAATGTGTTTTTATTCTTGATATGTGTCCGCGAAAATGGTATAATTTCAAAAGGAGGAATATCCGATGTATAAAATAATCAGAAGCAAAAGAAAAACGATAGCGATAAAAGTCTGCGACGACGGTTCCGTAATTATAAAAGCGCCGCGATTTGCGTCAAAGACGCAGATTTACTCATTCATAAACACAAAAACGGATTGGATAGAAAAAACACAGAAAAAGGTCAAAGAACGCGGCGCGCGCCTTGCAACAGTCGGAAAGCTTACGGAAACCGAACTCAAAGAGTTGGTCGCCGCGGCAAAAGAACATATACCGGAACGTGTGGCATATTTTGCGCCCGCCGTCGGCGTTAAATACGGTAAAATAACCATTCGCAAACAACGGTCGCGCTGGGGCAGCTGCTCGTCGACAGGCAATTTGAGTTTTAATGCGCTTTTGATGCTTGCGCCGCCCGAAGTGCTTGACGGCGTGGTAGTTCACGAACTCTGCCACATAAAGCAGATGAACCATTCTGCCGCGTTTTATCGGGAAGTGAGCCGTATATTACCCGATTATAAAGAAAGAAACAAGTGGCTGAAAGAGAACGGACATACGTTACTTGAAAGGCTTCCGAACTATTGAATTTTTATGCGCTGTTTTCAGTTATCCGCTATTCATTGAAATGATATACAGTTTCCCCCGCCTGCTTTGATTACGGTGCTGAATTCGATGCGCTTTCAAATGCTTTTCACCAAGATGGCGGACGATGTATCCTCGACAGCAAAACCCTGCTTGCCGATAACATTCACCGACCGTCCGGTTTGCTTGTATATCTGCTGTTCTGCGTGACCAAATTCGGCTGGGGCTTTGACAAATACAAAGAAGAGGCGAACACGGGCAAAGAACTTAAAGTTTATCCTTGGATGAAATGGTATTTCCTCATTGTTCTTCCGCTGATGATAATTTCGATATTCATAATAGAACTTATCGCATAACACATTACAACTTAAAACAGGCAACCTCAAAAGGCTGCCTGTTTTTTTGTTATTTCTTTTCAGCGGAGAACAAATATGCGAACTCAGTTTCTCTTGTTTGAATATTACTAAATCCGGCGGAAAACAGTATTGAATGAATCTTTTTGGGATCGTCCGGATACAGTTTCAGACTTCTTTTTCCGTAATCAAGAATATCGCTTTGATTTTTATCAATCGAAAGAACAAACCTTCCGCTCGGCGACAGTAAAGAATAAATCTTTTCTATCGCCTGCCGTTTTTCTTTGATGTGCATAAATGTCAAAGACGAATATATCAAGTCAAAAACCGTATCAAACGGATAATTGAGAAAATCGCCGCAAATCAAAGTAACATTCGGAAAAGATAAATATTTTTTTGCACGCTCGACTGTTTTCGGAGAAATATCTATTCCGAAAAATGACGAAACGACAGGAGCAACGCGAAAGGCAAGACGTCCCGTGCCGCAGCCTATCTCCAAAACCTTTTGGTTTGAAGACAATGCAAGCATTTCAAAAAACGCTTGACCGTCCCATTTATCCATATACGCCCGTAATGCGGGGGTATCTTGAAGAGGGTCGTTATTTTCGTCAATAAGCGAATCGTAATGGTTTATAAGCAAGCGATTTATTCATTTATAACTGCCTTCCGTAGATATATACTTTTCTGCTTCGGCTGTTTACCGTTTCAAAAAGGCATAAAAAGCCTGCGTTTTTGTGCAGTCTGATACTTGCTTCATTTTCAATCCGTATCTGCGCGATAACAAACTTGTACCCGCGCGCCTTTGCCTTTTCGCAAACAGCAGATACTGCCTCTCCGCCGTATCCTTTATTTCGATATTCGGGCAAAATTTCTATTCCATCGCTGACAGTATCTTCGGATTTATAATATAACGAAGGAAGTATTTCCTACAATTATGCCATCGTGTATAACGGCGAACATTTCAAAATATTTGCCGTCATATTCAAGTGTTTTATATGTATTCAGCAACGCCTGTGCATTTTCGTCCGTATATCCCATTTTCTCTTTCAAAAACGGAATATCCGAACTTTCAAAATGCCTTAATGATACCATTTTTCATTTTTCTCCATTCCAACACTGCAAAAAAAATCGTACCAGCAAGTCTTTTTTGTCAAGTGTATAATTGTATTCATTATACCGCTTAATTTTTAGATTAACGATTGAAATACGTCTTGTACTCGGAAGTTGCTATCAGATCATTCCATGCCTCTTCCTCGGAACCGAAAGCCGAAAAACGCATATCATCTACCTCTCGCCACTCTGCTGGCAATCGGTCGGGATACCCCGAAAAATACTTCATTTCATCCGCATCATATTCTTCTATGCGTTCGAATATATACCGAAAATACCCATCGCTGTTTTTCAGGATTACAACTCTGTGCTCATTATTCGCGCCGTAAACAATTTTTATAACTGTTTCGTCCGAAAAATCAAGATGCTTATCGTAAAGCATATCAACTATTTCCGTATGCGACGGCAAAACATAATCTATTTTTTCTTTTCGGGAGAAGCGTTTCTTTAATTTATCAAACATCATAAATCTCAACAAGTATCGGTATTTCAGACACTTTAACGAAAATAAGCATAATTGTCAATCATAGTGACCGCCATACGGAAACACGATTTTTCACGTCTGTCTGAAATATGGACGGTTGCGGCTTGCGCCCGCCACAAGTGGTTCAGGCAAGCCCTTGACGTTTTGCCAATATAACAAATATAATCTGTAATATACTCAAACCCGCCGTCGATCTTTTTATCGATGTTATTATATCATATAAAAATCCATTTTTTAATTGAGTTTTGGCTTTTTAGACACAAAAATCTATTTTACCAAATCACTCTTTTCCACATATCGGGCGAGATCTTCGACTGTCGGACACGTCGTCTTATATATCATGTAATTTACGCCTGATGTACCCTCACGACGAAATACATTCCAATGGGTCTTTTTCTCTTCAACAGTAAAATATTTTCCTTTTTTACCGATAATCAATATATCGTCCTCCTTGAATCAATAAATGGCAATCCTATATTTTGATATATTATAACACAAGTTTCTAAAAAAATCAAGACAAATTTCAATAAAACTTCTTATGTATATCGAAATGAATACCATGCGACAAAAGCCAACGCATAAAACTGCCCCCGATCGAAAAACGACCGGGGACAAAAAATCTGTTTATCAACTTCTTCGACAAAAGGTTCAGCAATAGAATTCCATCGGATAGGTCAGGTATTCGTTGGGAGCGAGTTGATCGGCGGTCACATAGCCTGCGGGAGCGGCAAGAAGGCTCGGAAGTCTGTTGACAACCGTAGCGCAGGTGTGTTCCACGGTGGCAGGTTTGACAACGTGAAACTCCGTATCGGGTTCACCCGAAATTTTCCAATCGCACATATCGCCGTCATCGGAACCGTAAACCTTGCCTATGGTTTCTTCCTCAATAGTTATGCCCTGCATGGTCTCAATCGTAACAACCGCGGACATACCTATGCAGCGCCCTGCTTTAATGGTTTTGCCGAGAGTGGAAGAATCGATGTCGTGGTCGATGATATAAGGAACGTGTTTCTGCGTAATGGATTTAACGGTCAGCCCGAGTTTGTTTGCCAACGCTTCGCTTGCATTCCATGCGTATGACGGTTCAAAGGAATCGGGGTGGGCTATCTGCTGTTCAAATTCTTCTTTGGACAGGTCGCAACCGTGGGCTTTCGCAAGTGCCAGACCGTATTCGTCAACGTTGTAACTGTATGCGCCCTTGATTTTTGTAATCTTGTGGCAACCGCCGGCAACCAGAGCAACCATGTTGATCCAGAATATGTCCTGCATGCCGCTGCCCGTAATGGTGCAGCCGGTTTCTTTCGCAAGCGCGTCAAGACGGTTGATTTGCGCCGCAGATGTCGTCCACGGGAAAATTGCTTCTTCGCAGGTGGTAATAACATTTATACCGCGTGCCACGCATTTTTCCACATGCTCATAGATATCGCCGATGAAACTGAACAATGTTACAATGGCAACGTCCGCATCGCACGAATCGAGAACTTTGTCAGCATCGTTGGAGATGATAACACCGGTTTTCAACCCGAGCCCCGCAAAATCACCGACATCCTGTCCAACAACTGCGGGATTGACATCGATAGCGCCGACTATCTGTGCGCCGTGTTCATGCAGATAACGAAGAATGTACTTGCTCATCTTTCCGCAACCGTACTGTACAACTTTGATTTTTTCCATGGGAAAATCCTCCTTAAAAATTGTATATGACGCAGACTGAATGTGCACAGTCTGTAAAGTACGCCGTTTCTCTACCCTTTTAATTTGAATATACCCTTTTTGTTTTATTATATACCCTCATGCAGGATGAGAGTCAATACGGTTCATAAAAATTTCACAATCACTCTTCGCCGAATGTCACAGGAACTTGCAGACGCAGAAACATATTCCGCCTGTTACTGTCAAAAACATTGAATTCGGTCAGAACTTCGCAGATGTAATCGCCGCTGACGTGCCAACCGCAGGCATGACAGGCTTCAAAAAGTCTGTCGGCGTAACGTACTTCGTCGTCGTAACTGTCGAGATAAATACAAGCGTACATACCGCTGTCAAGAACCGTCGCATCGCGGAAATTTTCCACATCGCGGTAATCAAGAAAAACAAAAACGTCTTTTGCTTCAAAGCGTCCCGCAAGGAAGTTTTCCCTTGTAATGCTTGTTCCCGTCGCATAAGAATGAATATGCGAAAATCCGCGATTCATCAGAGCCTGTCGCAGGTACATCAATTCACGCTCATAGGCATATATATCCGTTTCATAAAAATTGTCGCGGCACGGCAAGCCCCACAGATAGCGGCGGTCTATATATTCCAGCGCAATAGTCCCCTTGACGGGAGATTTTCGATACCGTTCCACGCTGGCAATAGCCCTTTCAACGGCATTATGACGGGCTTTCAACTCCCTCATCTGACTGTGCAGCTGTTCATTCTTGCGAATCAGGATAGTCTCTATCAGCGTGATGTCTTCCTTTTTCAGTATATCCGCGATTTCGGCAAGGCTCATGCCCAATTCTTTCATATATGCTATCATGTCCAAACGCGCATTTTGAGCCATATCATAATAACGATAGCCGCTTTGCGGGTCTTTGCGGCGCGGGTGCAACAGTCCGAGTTCATCATAAAGACGCAGCGTTGCCACCGTCAGGTTGTTGATTTCCGCCATTTTTCCGATAGACAATAATTCGTTTTGCATAAGAACACCTCAAAACTCTCATCTTCATATAGAGTTTAACAGAACATTTGTGTTTTGTCAAGTCTTCTTTGAGGTATAATTTATAATCGACTTTATATACAGCAAAAGCGGATGCAACAGAAATCCGTTACATCCGTTCTTTATGGTGCGGGAGGGCTTGACCACACGGTCTCTCATTTTTCACTGCGTTGAAAATGCCGCGGTCGGCTCGGCGGCCATGACATCCCATCGGAATGTCATTCGCTACCGCCTCGCCCTCCGAGTTATTCGCCGTCGGTCTCATACCCGTCGTTGCGCAACCAAAAAAATAAACACCGTCTTTTGAACGGTGTTTATTTTTTGGTTGCGGGGGTGGGACTTGAACCACACGACCTCCGGGTTATGAGCCCGACGAGCTGCCAACTGCTCTACCCCGCGATATATAAAATTGAAAAAATGGTGCCGGACACCGGGCTCGAACCGGTACGGGATGTTACTCCCACGGGATTTTAAGTCCCGGGCGTCTGCCTATTCCGCCACTCCGGCACATAGCCGCTTTTCAATTGCTCAATCATTATACCATGCCGAAAGCGTTTTGTCAATACCCTTATATGAACTTTTTCGCATTTATGCGTATTGCACAACGTTCGACACGGTACTTCAAAATATTTTTACGCCGCCCCCTTACGAAGACGGCGTAGTTTTACTCATTTTATATCTTCGGGCTTTCTTTTGATTGAAAGAGATATTCTCTTTTTGGCAGGGTCAACAGAAAGCACGGTTACTTTGACGATATCGCCGACGGAAAGGACTTCCGAGGGGTGTTTAATATATTTGTTTGCAATCTCGGAGATATGCACAAGCCCGTCCTGATGAACTCCGATATCGACAAAAACTCCGAAATCAATAACATTTCTGACAGTTCCCGTCAGTTGCATTCCCGGTTTGAGGTCGTTCATATCCATAACGTCTGTTCGAAGCAAGGGCGCGGGCAAATCGTCACGAATGTCGCGTCCGGGCTTTTCAAGTTCGCCGAGTATATCTTCAAGAGTCGGAAGACCGACGCCGCACGCTTCGGCGGCTTTTGCTTTTCCGTATTTCTCGGTTTCTTTGCGCAGACTTCCGTCAGAAAAAGACGCAATATCGGACAGTTTATGACCGAACAGAGCAAGGAGAGATTTAACGCAATCATAACTTTCGGGGTGAACGGCGGTGTTGTCAAGTTCGTTTTTCCCGTCGGGAATACGCAGGAAGCCCGCGCATTGCTCAAAGGCTTTCGGTCCGAGTTTGGGCACTTTTTTGAGTTCGGAACGTGTCTTGAAAGAACCGTTCTCTTCCCTGTAAGCGACAATATTTTTAGCAACGGCGGCAGAAAGGCCCGAAACATACGAAAGAAGCGACGGAGACGCAGTGTTCAGGTCAACGCCTACGCTGTTAACGCAGTCTTCCACAACGGCGCGGAGCGCTTCATCGAGTTGTGCGGGAGGAACATCATGCTGATACTGTCCCACGCCGATGGACTTCGGGTCTATCTTGACAAGTTCCGCCAACGGGTCCTGCAAACGGCGCGCGATGGAAACGGCGCTGCGGAGCGAGACGTCAAATTCGGGAAACTCGGCAGCGCCGAGTTTGGAGGCGGAATACACAGACGCGCCCGCCTCGTTGACGACCATATACGAAACGCTTCTGTCGGCTTTTTTAATCGTATTTGCGATAAAAATTTCAGATTCTTTCGATGCGGTGCCGTTGCCTATCGAAATACAGTCAACGTTGAATTTTTTGATCCACGCAAGTATTTTCTTTTCCGCTTCTTCGACCTTATTCTGCGGAGGGGTCGGATATATCACGCCCGTGTCAAGAACTTTGCCCGTCGGGTCTACTACGGCAATCTTGCAACCTGTTCTGTATGCGGGATCGACAGCAAGAACGACTTTGCCTTTGACGGGCGGCTGCATAAGCAGATGACGCAGATTAAGACCGAACATTTTGACAGCCTGTTCGTATGCTTTGTCACGCAGTTCGTTTCGGATTTCTCTTTCGACGGACGGTTGAAGCAGTCTCTGCCAAGAGTCTTCGCAGGCATTTTTAACGATTTCCGTGAAAATGCTGTTTCCCTTTACAAACTCATTGAAAATTATGTTAAGACAAGTGGCATCGGAGCAGTCTATTCCGACTTTCAAAAAGTCTTCGCTTTCGCCGCGGAGAATTGCCAGAATACGGTGGCTCGGAATTTTAGATACGGGTTCGGAATACTCATAGTAATTGCGATAAACGGAGTCGTTTTCTTTGTCGCCCGACGCAACCACGGCTCCGAGACGGTGAACGGCGTCTTTTATCTTTTTGCGGACTTCCGCATTGTCCGAAACGGTCTCCGCGATTATGTCGGAAGCACCCGCAACAGCATCTTCAACGGTTTCAACGCCCTTTTCCTCGGAAATATAAGGTGACGCTATATCGGCGATGTTTCCGATTTTCAATTCCTGCGCAAAAATAATGTCGGCAAGCGGTTCAAGCCCTTTTTCCTTGGCAACGGTGGCGCGCGTTCTTCTTTTTTGCTTGTACGGACGGTAAAGGTCTTCAACTTCCGCAAGCGTCTTTGCGGCGGATATCGCTTCGGCAAGTTCCTGCGTCAGTTTTCCCTGTTCTGTGATTGAAGACGTTACTTCCTCTTTCCGCTTTTCAAGGTTGCGCAGATATGTCAGTCGCTCATCGAACTCACGCAGCACCTGGTCGTCGCACGAACCGTGCATCTCTTTTCTGTAACGCGCAATAAACGGAATGGTGTTTCCGTCATCGATAAGCGAGACGATATTTTTCGAGTAGTCCTGCCGCAGGTTGAATTCCTCGGCAAGTTGTTTGATTATATCCATTTTTTCCGCCTTTCTTTTCGGCTGTGAACAGTAATACCGTAACAGTTTAGCACAGATTAAGAAAAAATTCAAGCAAATACGGTATTTTTTTTCGATTAGAGGTAGATTTTTCGCAGAATATATGATATAATGATATAAATATAAATATGTACAGCGGTTTTCCGCGCAAAGGTGAAGACAAATGAAAAAGAGGACATTCAAACAAATACTGCTGATAGCGACATTTTGCATTGCACTTGTTGCCGTGCTTATAAAAATCGATTGGGTCATATATGCGCTCGGCATCATTCTGAAATATCTGTCCCCGCTGTTCATCGGTTTTTGCATTGCGTTTGTGCTTAACAAGCCGTATATGTTTTTCAGGCGGTCTTATGCAAAAATATTCAAAAAGGATATGGCTTCAAAGCCCGCGATAGCAATATCTCTTACGCTTTCATACATAATATTTTTGGGCGTTATCGCGCTGTTTTTCTGGCTGCTTATACCGAGCATTACGGAAAGTGTGACAACAATAGCCGTCAATTATGAGCAATATTGGGAACAGATACAAAAGATACTGACGAACGTCGGCAATTTCTTCCACATCGAAAAACCGCTGCCCGATATTGCGCTTGAATATTTGGAAAAATTCCTTGCGCCGTATATGAGCGAGGGAGGAAACATAGGTCAGGGCTTGGCAAATTGGTTCGTCTCGATAGTCCCGAACATTTTCAGCGCGACTGTTTCCGTCGCGACTACCGTTGCATATTTGTTCTTCGGCTTCTGCACTTCCGTGTATCTGCTTGCGTCCAGAGACTCTTTGCTCCGACAGGCAAAAGGTCTCTGCTACGCTTATCTTAAAAAGAAAAATGCGGACAGAGTTTGCAACACAGCAGACATCTGCGCGGAAACTTTCGGAGGATTTATCTCGGGCAGACTTATAGATTCCGCAATAATCGGCGTTGTGACGTTTATCGGGTTGACGATATTCGGTTTCAGCGATGCGATACTCATAAGCGTTATTATCTGTCTGACAAACATCATTCCGATAATCGGACCTTTTATCGGAGGTATCCCATCGGCGTTGCTTATACTTATCTCCCCCGACGGAGGTTTTCAGTCGGCAATTTTCTTTGCGATATTCATTCTTGCGGTTCAGCAGCTCGACGGCAACCTTATTGCGCCGAAGATAGTCGGAAACTCAACAGGTCTGCCTGCGGTATGGACGCTCGTTGCGGTTATTGTGGGCGGCGGTTGTTTCGGAATTATCGGAGCATTGCTCGCAGTTCCGACGACTGCAGTTGTTTATAAGTTGCTTAAAAACGGCTCTTCCGAAAGGCTTGACAGAAAGCATATAAAACTTTCGCGTATAGTCACGGCGGACGGTGCGTCCGTTGTGGAATGCCCCGTATCGGACGACACGGCTGAAACATCGATAATCAAAGACGATACGACTGAAACGGATATCCGGAAAGTTCTCGAACATATCGGTTCGAAAGGCGGAGACGACAAGAAATGAAAACGGCAATCATAACGGGCGCGGCAAGAGGTATCGGCGCGGCGACCGCAAAACTTTTTGCTGAAAAGGGATTTAATGTATGCGTGAATTACGTCCGCTCGGAAGAAAAGGCACAAGCGCTTGCCCGCGCTCTGCCTTCCGCGGTCGCGATAAAAGCGGATGTTTCAATCAAAGAAGAAGCCTGTGCGCTTATTGATACGGCGGTCGAAACTTTCGGCGGAATAGATGTGCTTGTAAACAATGCGGGAATCGCTTTGCCGCAAAAACTCGTGACGGACGTTTCCGACGAAGAGTTCAACGAAATATTCAACACAAATATAAAGGGAACGCACAACGCGGTCAGCGCGGCGCTCCCCTATATGATTTCCCGCAAAAGCGGAAGCATTGTAAATCTGGCGTCCCTGTGGGGCGTTCGCGGCGGTTCATGTGAAGCGGTATACACATCTTCGAAAGCCGCGGTAATCGGTTACACAAAAGCGCTTGCGGCAGAAGTCGGACCGTCAGGAATACGGGTCAACTGCGTCGCTCCCGGCTTTATAATGACGGATATGAACGCTCACTTCTCAAAAGAAGACATCGAAGCGTTTGCGTCCGATACCCCGCTTGAAAAAGTCGGCAGTCCCGAGGATGTCGCAAAAGCGATCTATTTTCTTGCATCAGACGATTCGTCATTTATCACGGGACAGACGCTTTGTGTTGACGGCGGTCGTTCTGTATGACCCGCAAAATCAGAAGTTGAAAGTGTCAGGGTCGGAGCCCGTTCTCTTTCCGCAATTCAGCGAATTTATGAGTTTCATATCCTCTTCCGAAATCTCAAAATCAAATATGTCTGCGTTTTCCGCTATTCGTTCTTTATGGTTAGATTTCGGAAAAACAATGATGTCGCGTTGAAGGACCCAACGAAGAATGACCTGCGCGGTTGACTTACCGTATTTCTGCGAAAGTTTTACAAGCGTTGGCTCTTCAAGCAATGTTCCCGCGCCGAGTGGGCTCCATGCCTCGTAAGCGATACCGTGCGCGCGGCAGAAATCAACAGCTTCGTTATCCTGCATATACGGACTGAATTCCATTTGATCCACGGCGGGCGTTATCTCCGCGGAGTTGAGCAGCGTTTGCAGATGATGAACCTTGAAGTTTGACACACCTATCGCTTTTGCTCTGCCCGAACGGTATATCTTTTCGAGCTCATGCCACGATTCAACAAAGTTTTCGACAGGCCAGTGTATCAGATAGAGATCAACATAATCGAGACCGAGTCTGTCAAGACTTTCTTCGAACGCTTCCCGCTGGCGGTGTGCGCGGCTGTCCGTGTTCCAGAGTTTTGTGGTAACAAAAATGTCTTTGCGGGCTATGCCGCTTTCTTTTATGGCATTTCCGACATCTGCTTCATTTTTGTATATCGCGGCGGTGTCAATATGACGATATCCCGCTTCCAATGCCCACAAGACAGAGTTTTTTGTAACATCACCGGACGGCGAACGCCAACAGCCTATGCCGAGACGGGGAATTTTTGTTCCGTTATTGAGAGTTATCGTTGAATTTATATCCATGGTTGTTTCCTCCCGTTTTTTTGTTCGGTTTTATACTACCACATAATTGTGAAGAAAATCGCACGAAAAATTTTTAATTTTTTTCTGTCATTTGTACCCGACCACTTGCAATTTGCGGTTTTGTGTGTTATTATATAAGTGAAAAAGGAATTTGCATATATGAGCATCAATTTGTCCGACGAACAGTTAAAAATACTGATACTTTTTTCGCTGCGTTCCGCGGTATCGCCGATACCCCAATCAACGCTCGGAGAAATTCTCGGAATCTGCGACATCAACTATTTCAATATAGTCCCCGTGCTTGACGAAGTTGTCGAGAACGGACTTGTGGGCAGATACGAAACGGAAGACGGCATATTTCTCTCCCTTTCGGAAAAAGGCAAGGAAATAGCATACGTCCTTCGAACACAACTTCCTCTCGCTCTCCGTCAGAAAGTGACGTATATAACGGCGATTGAGTTGCAGAAGCTGAAAAAGTCGCTTTCAGTCGATACGGCGGTCAAACAGAGGTTGAACAACGGCGTTGTAGAGTATGTGGTTGAACTTAAACTCAAAGACGACGGAGCGGACATCATTGACCTTTCGATGTATTGTCCGACGGAAATGCAGGCGGAAATGATGGCGCAGTCTTTCAGAGAAAACGCCGACGGAATATATAAAAAGATACTGGAAATATTCATTAAAAGGTAGTCTTAAATCATGAACGAACAGTTTTTCAGAAAAGCGGGCTTTCACGGTTACAATGCCGATGACGTAAACGCTTACATCGTTGCGACCGACGCAAAGATACACGAAATGAACGATGCAAACGCTTCCGCGCTTGCCGATGTGACCGAAAAACTCGAACGTTCGGAAAAATTGCTCGAAACCGTAAACGCAACAAATGAAGCGCTTCAAAATACGCTGAAAGAAAAAAACGACGAATGTGCGGCTCTACATGCCGAAAAAGAAGAATATCTTTCGGAACTCGAAACGCTCAAAACGGAGATAGTCGGATTAAAGCAGTCGAATGCAGACCTTGTGGTAAAAGCATCGGAAGATGCAAAACTTTCCGAAAAGGTATCGCAGCTTTGCGAAGAGGTAACCACCTGCACGGATAAACTTTCGGAGCAGTATGTTCAGTCCGACGAGGACAGAAAAACGATAGAAGAACAAGCCGCAAGAATTGCGGAACTGACAGAGCAACTCGAAAGGCTTTCCGAGCAAAAAGAACTTTTCGATCAGGTTGAAGAAAATATTGACCAGATACTTGAAGAAGTCAGAGCCGAAGCGGAAGAGATTCGCTCAAAGGCTGTTGAAGAGGCGGCGCAGATAAGACAAAACGCCCAAAAGCACCTTGAAGCGGCGGAAATAAGAGCGAAACAGATTCAAGCGGAGCAAAGACCGAAGAAAACGGAATCCATTCTTGACAGAATAAGAAAATTAAAAGAATCAATCAAAGAAGACTGACCGAAAGGTAATATACAATGCTCAATAAAAAAGCGATAAGGATAATTTGTCTCGTGCTTGCGGGCGCACTTGTCCTTTCCCTGTTTGCGACAATAATTTATACTTTATTATAATTGTAAAGGAGACTTATATCATGAGTGAAAGAGCAGCAAAAGTTTTGAAAATCGCAATCGCCGCGGTTATCGTTGCAGGAGTTGTAGCGGGCGCGGTAGTATTCGTTTGCAAGAACGACAAAGCAAGAGCAACAGTTTCCGATTTTGCGGATAAATGCAAGGCAAAGAAGCAGAAACTTCATGACAAATATCTTGAAGCGTTCGGCAAATGCTGTGCAGACGAAGAAGAAGAAGATATCTAAAAGATAATTCACAATTTAATACGGGGAGCTTGTTAGGCAGGCTGAGAGGAAGTTATCGAACTTCGACCCTTGAACCTGATATGGGTAATGCCAGCGTAGGGAATGTTAAATCCGAAAATTGCGGAAGGCGAACCTATGTCGCCTTCCGTTTTTTATTGCACTCAAAAAATTTTAATATAAAAGAGGTACAAAACACATGGCACAGAACAAAAAAGTAGTTTGTATGGTAGAATGTGCGATTCTTATCGCCGTTGCAACCGTACTCAGCATGATCAAATTCGTTGATCTCCCCTACGGAGGTTCGATCACGGCGGCTTCTATGCTTCCGATAATTCTTATCTCCTACCGCAGAGGTCTCGGTTGGGGCATGGGCTCCGCACTCGTTTATGCGGTTATCCAGCAGTTGTTCGGACTGAAAAATCTTTCTTACGCAACTTCCTGGCAGGCAACCGTTGCTATAATTATGCTCGACTATATCGTTGCGTTTGCGGTTCTCGGTCTTGCCGGTATGTTCAGAAAGAAGATAAAGAATCAGACCACCGGTCTTCTTATCGGAGCGCTTATCGTATGCGTTCTCAGATATTTCTGCCACGTTCTTTCGGGGGCAACCGTTTGGGCGGGTATTTCCATTCCGACAACGGCAGCAATGCTCTATTCTTTCAGCTACAATGCAACTTACATGATTCCCGAAACGATAGTTACGCTCGTTCTTGCATTCTATCTGTCTTCCGCAATAGATCTCAGAAGCGAAAAACCCGTTCGTATTCAGACTCAGGGCTCGCCCATCAGCCCGCTTTCCATAATTGCGGGGCTCTTTATTGCAGGCGGTCTTATATTTGACGTTGTTGCGCTTTTCTCCAAACTTCAGAATGCGGACAGCGGCGAACTTGACTTCTCGCTTATCGGTCAGGCAAACTGGATGCTTATCGGCATAGTTACCGCGGCGGTTGCGGTTGTTGCGGTGGTGCTTTTCGTAATCGCTTCCAACAACAAGAAATCCAAAAACGCATAAAACAAACAGATGAAAAGGGGCTTCCGAACGGAAGCCCCTGATATTTTGCAATTCTATTTTCTTGAATCGATATACCCCTGCAACAGCACGGCGGCAGCCGCGGCGTCGATGGTCTTTTTCTGTTTTTTCGCGTTTATCGAATTTGCGTGAAGATGTTGGGACGCGATAACGGTGGTGAACCGTTCGTCGACGGACTCGACATCCATACCCGTCAATTCGCGCAGTTCCGCCGCAAACGCCTCGCATTTTTCAGCCATTTCGCTTTTATTGCCGTCGGTACGGAGCGGTTTGCCTATTATCAATTTCTGCGCGCCGCTTTCTTTGATGACACGAAGCAGTTCGGCAACAAGTTTTTCGTGATTGTAAGACGGAATGACACAAAGCGGAGACGCTATGGTTTCAAGCGGGTCGCAGGTTGCAACGCCCGTTCTCGCAATACCGTAATCTATCGCAAGAATTTTCATTGCTCGGATGCTTTCTGCATAAAGTTGACAACATCTCCGACGGTGCGCATATTCATTGCCGCTTCATCGGGAATAACAATGTTGAAATCGTCTTCGATTATGGTCAGCATATCTACAAGGTCAAGAGAATCCGCGCCGAGGTCTTCGATTATTCTCGTATCTGCGGTTATCTGCGCTTCATCTATACCGAATTTTTCCGCTATCATGGGTTTGATCTTTTCCAAAAACATAAAAAACAACTCTCCTGCTATTGAAATATTATTGCGTTCGTGGTATAATTATTTATATTATAACGGTTTATTCAAAATTTGTCAACCCCCACGCGGGAAAAAGGACGTTTATATGCGCAAATTGTCTGTAAAATGCGTCAATTCGGAACTCGGTGAATATGAGATAGAAAACGCGGACATAAACCTGAAAGACACGTTTGAATGCGGTCAATGCTTCCGTTGGAATTTCCTTGACGGCGTATGGCAAGGCGTTGCCTTCGGGCATGCAGTCTATATGCGGCAGACGGAAAACGGAATTGCAGTCGGCAATACCACGGAAGAAGATATTTACAAAGTCTGGATTCCGTATCTTGACCTTGAACACGACTACAAACCGGTTCGCGATTTTTGCAAAAACAATGCCTTTCTTACCGCGGCGGCGGAAAGCGGAAAAGGTATTCGTATTCTGAAACAAGCGCCCGAAGAAACGATTTTCTCGTTTATAATCTCGTCGAACAACAATATTTCGCGTATCAAAAAGATAGTGGAAGCATTCTGCGCGCTGTTCGGCGAAGAAATTTGGGTCGGAAACAGGCTGTTTTACGCTTTTCCGAAATCGGAGGCACTCAAAAACGCAACCGTAGAAGACCTTGAACCTATTCATGCGGGATTCAGGGACAAATATCTTATCGACTGCGCAAGGGTTCTGAACGAAAACGAGGATTTTATACCTTCCCTTTCATCTCTCGACGCAGACGAAGCAAGAAAAAAGCTGAAAACGATAAAAGGCATAGGCGACAAGGTTGCGGACTGTATATTGCTGTTTGCTTTTCAAAAATATGATGTGTTCCCGAAAGACGTATGGATAAACCGTGTGACGAGAGAAGTTTTTCATGAGAATTTCTCTGAAAAAGAACTCGGAGAGAACGCGGGTATAATACAGCAGTATATGTTTTATTTCGGACGTTCAAATCCCGATTTTCTCAAATTCGGCACGTTTGACGAGCAACCGAGAGTATTTGCGCTTGACGAAAGACCCGACCTGATAAAAGAAACAGCTGAAGCGCTCTATGACGAGTTTGCGAGAGAAAACGAAAGCGCGGCGTTTTTTGAAAGAATGGTAGAAAGCAGCGCAAAAGCAAAAACCGCGCTGCCGAAAACGTTCATTCTTACCGTGAAAGGGCGTTTTGCGGGAACGTGCGGGCTTTGGAGAAGCGACCTGATGACAAGGCAGGATCTCTGCCCGTGGCTTGCGTTGCTTTATGTTAAACCCGAATACAGAAAAAGGCATTTCGGAGCGTTGCTGCAAAAAGCGGTGGTTGAATATGCGGAAAAACTCGGTTATGAAAAAGTGTATCTGTATACCGATTTGAAGAAATATTACGACAAAACAGGCTGGAAACCGTTCGGAAAAGACCTTGAATGCGACGGAACGGAAAAAAGCCTATATGAGGTCGAAACAAAAGATTACGGCAATGAAGATAAATGAAAAAAGATTAAGCGAACTGCTCGGTGACGAAGTAAAAATTTTTGTCTGCGACGAAACGGGTTCGACAAACGAAGACGCGAAAACGTTTTTGAAAGAACACGACGCAGAGAAAACTTTGTTTGTTGCCGATAAGCAGATAAAAGGAAAAGGACGTTCTGGGAAATCGTTCTTCTCCCCCGAAAACGGAATATATATGACGGCGGTTTTGCCGAATGTTGATATTTTCAACCCCGGGAAAATTACGACGTCTGCGGCGGTCGCCGTGTGCAAGGCTATCGAAAGTCTGACGAACAAAAAGCCTGCGATAAAATGGGTCAATGATGTTTATCTGAACGGCAAAAAAATCTGCGGAATACTCTGCGAAGCCGTCCCGGCAAAAAATACGGCAGTCGTCGGCATCGGAATAAATTTCAGAGGAAGTGTCTCTTCCCTGCCCGACGAGCTGAAAGAAAAAGCCGGGTATCTGTTCTCCGAAAACGAAACGGCGGAACGCGAATGTCTTATCGCTGAAATAACGAAAAACCTTTATTTGAGCGAAAACTGGATTTCCGAATACAAAAGCCGAATGTTCCTGCTCGGCAAGACCGTTACGTTTGTAAAAAACGGAGTGACGCACGAAGCGACGGCTGTTGACGTTGACGAAAGCGGACGGCTTACAGTAAAAGAAAATGAGAAAGTAAAAACGCTTGACTCGGGAGAAGTCAGCGTGAAAGGAAAACTATGAAAAACCAAAAACTCAGAACACTTGTATACATCGCGCTTATCGCCGCAATTCTTTGCGTGACCGCGCCGTGGGCGATACCGAACCCGCTGTCCCCCACTATCCCGTTCACGCTCGCTATTTTTGTAATCTCCTTATTCTCGCTGATCTTCGGCGCAAAAGTTTCCGTTCCAGCAACGGCGCTGTATATTGTCATCGGCGCGATAGGCGTTCCCGTATTTTCGGGATTCGCGGGCGGATTTGCAAAACTTGCGGGACCGACGGGCGGATACATTATCGGATTTTTGGGGCTTGCTTTTCTTGCGGGGCTTACCGCATACCCGAAGTTTTCGGCAATATGGAAACGCATAATCCTGCTCATTGCGGGACTTGCCGTTGCCTACTTTTTCGGCACGGTATGGTTCGTGATAAGCACAAAAACATCTTTCTTTCCCGCGCTCATGCTCTGCGTTGTGCCGTACATTCCGTTTGACCTCGCAAAACTCGCGCTGGCGCTCGGACTTTCATCTCTTGTAAAAAACCGTCTCGGAAACAGAGTTAAGGTTTAATATAAACCTGCAATAAAAACAAGCATACACAAACTTAAAAATCGGTGAGTATTTGCTCACCGATTTTTTGTATTTAAGTGTTTATTCTATCTCATAATCGGGCGTTTCGCCGTCAAAACGGAGAATGGAACAGGTCAAAGCCGAAACGGTCATATCCGACACCTCGTCGCCGTTCAGCAGATTCAGAACGGGATTTTCAAACGCGATTGACAGAGTTTCATCGGAACGGTTGACTACCGTCAGTATGCCGCCGTCGGCGTTTTTGCGTTCGAGAATAAGATACTCGGCAGTTGCCTCGCAAATGCGGAAATCCCCGTCCTTGAAAACGCTGTTTTCGGCACGAATTACGGAAAGCGTCCGCAAAAAGTCCGCAAGCGAACAATTTTCATGTCCCCAAGGGAAAGTCCTGCGGTTAAACGGATCATGATAGCCCTCAACACCGACATCATCTCCGTAAAAGACACAGGGAACTCCGGGAACGGTAAAAACGAGCGCAAGCGCAAGTTTTACAAGTTTTTCTCCCCTTGCCCGCTCATTCTCGTTCATTTTCAGAGCCGCAAGTTCATCATTTGACTTTCCGTCCCACGGCGGGGCGGCAAGCGCCGTGATTATGCGCTCCGTGTCGTGCGTGCCGAGGAAGTTCATCAAAAGCCGTGAGGCAAACGGCGGATAAGTACCGTAAACGTCATACAACAGAGTTTTGAACTGCGCCGCATTTCCGTTTCGAAGATATTCTATAACCGCTTTTCGGAGCGGATAATTCATAACGGAATCAAGTTCTTTTCCTCGGAAATATTCTCGACGGGTCGAATACGCCACCTTGTTTGAAGCGTTTTCCCACACCTCGCCGTAAAGAACGCCGTCCGAGGTCTCTTTCTTGATTTTTTTGCGTATTGACGCAATAAAACCGTCGGAAAGTTCGTCCGCAACATCAAGGCGAAAGCCGCGTACACCTTTTCGCATCCATTTTTCAAGCACGCCGCCGTCGCCGCAGATAAACTCCCTGTATGACGGCTCGTCGCAGCGGACACGGGGCAGAATTTTGATGTTCCACCAGCACTCGTAATCATCGGGAAAATGCCTGAATGTGTACCAATTATAATACGGCGATTTTTCGCTTTGATATGCGCCCGTGTCGGGATAATTGCCGTATCTGTTAAAATAAACGCTGTCGTCTCCTGTGTGATTGAATACGCCGTCAAGAATTATGCCGATACCGCGTTTTTTCGCTTCCGATATAAGCAGATCGAGCGCCTCGTCGCCGCCGAACGATTCATCGACACGCATATAATCGCCCGTATCGTATTTATGATTTGAGTAAGCGTCGAATATCGGGCTGAGATAGATGAGTTCCGTACCGAGACTTTTGATGTAATCGAGTTTTTCGACAATGCCGTAAAGGTCGCCGCCGAACACCGTGTTGTTTTTCAGAAAATCCCCGTTTTTCTTTGCGTATTCGGGGATACCGTTTTCCCAATCCTCGTTCAGCACGGAAGATTTCTTTATTTCACATTTTCCGCTGCGGCGAAAACGGTCGACAAAGATATGATATATTATCCCTTTCGGAGAATATGTTATTTCGTTGTCTGCGTCATAAACAAGCAGTTGTCTTTCCGACGGAAGAGCGTTGACCGAAAGCTCCGAAAAACCGTCCGAAACGCAATATCTTTCGCCGTAATATGTCTTAAATTCATATCTGTAAAAGAAAAGTCCGCCGTTACTGTCACAGAAATCGGAAACCTTTATCTCCGCCTCAAAAACATCGTGTCCGTTTTCAAATGTTATCCATTCAAGCGGAACGGAAACACCTCCGTGTTTTCCGAAATCCTCGTCCGCTCTTAAACGAAAAACGCCGTCGTATGCGCCGTAAATACGGGCTATAAAAACTCTGAAAACGGCTGTCACCACGCAAGGAAGCGCGGAAGCGACGACGGGTTTGAGCCCGCCGTCGCGTTTTATCAAAATCTGTTCGTGTGAAACCGTTTTTTTCATCATTTTACGGGAGTGATATGCCAGATGTTCTCGGCGTATTCGCGAATGCTTCTGTCTGAGGAGAAATACCCCGCGTTCGCAATGTTCATCAGCGATTTTTTCAGCCATGCGTCGCGGTCGGAATAATCCGCGATCATTCGGTCGAACGTGTTTTTATACGACTCGTAATCCGCAAGGCACATATACGGGTCTGCAACGCCGTTGGTAGTTGTAAGATACGTTGCGATATTGGCAAAGTTCCTGCCGTTGAAGCCCTCGCTTATACGGTCTATCGTTGCACGAAGGCGCGGGCTTGCCATATAATATTTTGCCGAAACATAGCCGCTGCGCCAAAGATCCTCAACCTCTTTTGCGTTGAGTCCGAAAATATAGATATTGTCGTCTCCGACCGCCTCTTTCATCTCAACGTTCGCGCCGTCAAGCGTTCCGAGCGTCAACGCGCCGTTTATCATAAATTTCATACAACCCGTGCCGCTTGCTTCTTTACCCGCAAGAGAGATCTGTTCACTGATATCCGACGCAGGCATAAGGATTTCGGCGGTGCTTACATTGTAATCCTCAACATATACGACCTTGATGAATTTGCGCAGAACGTCGTGACGGTCGATGTCTTTGCCGAGATTCCATATAAGGCTGATTATGTCTTTTGCCATATAGTAACTCGGCGCGGCTTTGCCGCCGAAAACGAACGTCATCGGCTCATAGTTGCCGTTCGGATTATCTTTGATTTCTATACATCTGTTGATTATCTTCAACGCATTCAGAAGTTGGCGTTTATATTCGTGCATACGCTTTACCTGCACGTCGAAAATCGAGTTCGGGTCAATTTTTTCGCCCGTTTTTTCAAAGATGTGATTTGCAAAGTTTATCTTGTTTTCTTTCTTTATCTGTTCAAGTCTTGAAAGAACGGACTTATCATCCTTGAATGCCTCGAATTTTTTCAAAGTCTCGGGCTGTTTTCTGTATTGCGTTCCGATGGTCTCGTCAAGCAACGCAGTCAGCCCGGGATTTGAATAGCAGAGCCAACGTCTGTGCGCGATACCGTTTGTTACATTGGTAAACTTTTCGGGCATCGCCTTGTAATAGTCGTGGAATATTGTCTCTTTCAGAATTTCGGAATGGAGTTTGGAAACGCCGTTGACGGTATGAGAACCGACAACGCTCAAATTAGCCATTCTCACCTGTCCGTTTGCGATAACAGCCATGCGGGAAATTCTGTCCCAATCTCCGGGATAGAGATTCCACATATCAGCGCAGAAACGGCGGTTAATCTCTTCGATTATCATATAAAGGCGCGGAAGACGAAGTTTGAAAATATTCTCGTTCCAGCATTCAAGCGCTTCGGGCATGACCGTGTGGTTTGTATACGAAACGGTCTGTTTCACAATGTTCCACGCATCTTCCCACGAATACGAATAAATATCCATGAATATACGCATAAGTTCGGGAATGCAGACCGCAGGGTGCGTGTCGTTGATATGGATAGCGACTTTTTCACCGAAATTGCGGAGCGTGCCGTACATGGCAAGATGATCCGCGATTATGCTTTGAAGCGACGCGGAAACAAAGAAATACTGTTGGCTCAAACGCAGCATTTTGCCCTCGGGCGTTGCATCTGCGGGATAAAGAACCTTTGAAATTACTTCGGCGTTGTTGTTCTCCTCCATCGCCTTGATATACTCGCCCTGTGAGAACAGTTTCATATTGAAATTGCTGACGTTTTCGGCGCGCCACAAACGAAGCGTGCTTACCGCCGCGCTGTCTGCGCCCGATATCATCATATCGTAGGGAACGGCCTGAATCTCCTCGTAGCCCTCGTTGATTATCTCACATCTGCCGTTATCCCATTTTTCGGAGACCGTGCCGCCGAAACGTATGCTCATCGTTTTATCCGTTCTCGGAACGAGCCATGCGCCGCCGTCGTCCATCCAAACGTCGGGCAGTTCGACCTGCGAACCGTCAACTATACGCTGTTTGAAAAGTCCGTATTCATAGCATATAGAAAAGCCCATTGCGGGATAATCCTGCGTTGTCAGCGCGTCCATAAAGCACGCTGCAAGTCTGCCGAGGCCGCCGTTGCCGAGACCCGGGTCGGGTTCGCGTTCGTAGAGTTTTTCGATGTCGAATCCGAGGTCGGAAAGAACCGAAGCATACTCGTCCGCAAGTCCGAGATTGCGCAGGTTGTTTTTCAGAGACCGTCCGACAAGAAATTCCATGCAGAGGTAGTAAACTCTCTTCGGCTGATTCTTTTTGATGAGTTTTTTATACTCCGCCTTTTTGTTGGTCAGAATGTCTCTGACGGTAAGAATGACCGAATTGTAGATCTGTTTTTCGGTAGCGTCGGTCAATGCGCAGCCGAAATATCTCGAAACTTTGCTTTCGAGCGCTTTTCTGATTTCCTCTTTTACGTTTTTCTCCATTGCTTTTGCAAGTGTCCTTTCAGTTTTTCCTGTTTCCGAGCCGTTCCGAAAGACGAACGGTTCGTTTTTATGTCAAATCGTCATACAGACGAAGATATTTTTCCGCGGAAGCGTTCCACGAGAAATCCATTTCCATTGCGTGTTTTGCGAACTTCTTCCACTCTTTTTCATCATGATACAGTTCAACCGCACGCATAACGGCGTCTTTCATCTCATGCGCGTTGTAATTGGCAAAAGTGAAACCGTTGCCGCTGCCGTCGAATTTGTTGTAAGGCTTTATCGTATCGAACAGACCTCCCGTTTCGCGAACGACGGGCACGGTTCCGTAGCGGGACGCTATCATCTGCGAAAGACCGCACGGTTCCGAAAGCGACGGCATAAGGAAGATGTCCGAACCGGCATAGATAAGTTTTGAAAAAGCCTTGTCGTAGGCAAGATTTATGCTCACTTTTCCGGGATATTTGTTTGCGATATAACGGAAGAAATTTTCGAGTTCGTGTTCGCCCGTTCCGAGCAGAACAAACTGAACGTCATTCGTAAGGATTTCTTCCAAAACGTATCTGACAAGGTCAAAGCCCTTATGCGAAGCAAGGCGCGAAACCATTGCTATGATCGGAACGTCTTTTCTGACTTCGAGTCCGCAGCGTTCCTGCAACGCTTTTTTATCTGCGGCTTTGCCCGAAAAACTTTTTGCCGAATAATTTGCGGGAATTTCCGTATCGGTCTGCGGATTGTAATAATCTATATCAATGCCGTTGATAATGCCGCAGGTCTTGAATCGGTACATATTCAGAACGGGAGACAGCCCCTCCGAATAATAATCGGTCATTATCTCTTCGGCATAGCGAGGGCTTACCGTCGTTACTTTATCGGCGCACACGATAGCACCCTTGGTCAGGTTTATATCCCCGCCGAACTCGACTATCTCTTTATCCGCTTCCGAAAGTTCAAACACGTCGCCGAGAATGTCGAAACCGTATCTGCCCTGATAGCCGATATTGTGAATGGTATAAACGGCGCGGGTATTCGCAAATGCCCCGTTATTATTATATTTCCGTTTCAGATAGATGACAGACAACGCGCTTTGCCAATCGTTTGCGTGAAGCACATCGGGGTGGAAATCCACAATGTTCATCATTTCCATAACGGCTTTGCAGAAAAATGCGAACCTTTCGGCATCGTCGTATTCGCCGTAAAGAGGACCTCTGCAAAAATAGTATTCGTTATCTATGAAATAATATTTAACGCCCTTGTCGCAAAGGCTCCATATACCGCAATACTGCCAGCGCCACGCAAGACTTATATATGTTTCGTATTCGCGTGTCATATTTGAAAGGAACTTTTCTTTGACCGACTTGTACATCGGCAAAACAACGCGAACATCGCCGCCGTCACCGAGTTTTTTTGCGACCGCCGCAGGCAAAGACCCAAGCACGTCCGCAAGTCCGCCCGTCGAAGCAAACGGCAGGACCTCTGAACCGACATATAGTATTTTTTTCATATCGACACTCCTTTTCGACGTATTTCTTTTTGCGGAAAAAATCAGCCTATCGACTTTCCTTTTTCGATGTAACTCGGAAGTTGAGAGTGCCCGCTCAAAGTCACTCCGTCGCATATAACGGCGTTTTTATCGGCAAGCACATAGTTTAAGTGAACGTCCGAACCCGTAAACACGTCCTGGAACAGAATGGAATTTCTCACAACCGTCCCCTTGCCCACTTTAACGCCTCGGAACAGTATGGAGTTATCAACTTCGCCGAGAATCATACAGTCGTCCGCGATAAGGCTGTTGCTGACTTTTGCGTCGGGGCTGATATATGTCGGCGCGGAATTTTTGACTTTGGTATAAACAGGTCTGTTCTTAACGTTGAACAATGCGTTGCGGGACGCTTTGTTAGATATAAGGTCAAGACTGCAACCGAAATAATCGTTCAGAGACGACAGACACGCATAATAACCCGAAAACTCATAAACGGAATATTTTCTGTCAACGGTATGGTTTGTCATTATATCCCGTGTCAAGCTTCTGTAACCGTGCGCGATGGCGTCGGCAACGACATCAAGAAGATAGTCCCTGTTAATGACAAGGATATTCAGATTGACGTGTGCCTTGCCTGAGAATATCGGGCTGTAAGAAATAACGTCCGTGATTCTGCCCTCATCGTTCGCCTGAAAAAGAACATTCTTTTTTGCGGTCTCGCTGTCCACCTCGACAAGCCTTGTCGCAACCGTTATGTCCGCGCCCCGGTTGATATGATACTCTATCATATCCGTCAGGTCAATATTGCAGATAACGTCGCAATCCGAAAGCACGACGTAGTCGGCGGTTATGTGAGTTATGGAATAATTGACGTTTTTCAGCGCTTCAAGGCGTGTGGGATAGACCGAAGATGCCGGAGAACCCGCAGAAATGTACGGCGGAACTATCTTGACACCGCCCGAACGGCGAGCCAAGTCCCAATCCTTGCCCGAGCCGATATGGTCCATAAGCGACTGATAATTGTACTGCGTAACTATTCGGATATCCGTTATATTTGAATTCACCATATTCGAAAGGGTGAAATCTATAAGTCTGTATTTGCAGGCGAACGGAACGGACGCCATAGTCCTTTTACTTGTGAGTTCGGGGATATTGCTGTCATGAATGTTAGAAAAAATAATACCCGCGGTTGTCATAATGCTCTCCCTTTCATCAGTTGTTCTTCGAAGCGGAACCTATCATTTCGCCATCGGCGACGACTCTGCCCGCCTCAACCGTAATATCCTCGCCGATAACGGCAAGTCCTTTTGCTTCCGAACGCTCTTTGCCGACAACGGCATCTTCGCCTATAACTGCGTCGCTGTCAACAATGGAATACTCGACAACGGCGCCGCTCTTTACCGTTACGTTGTTCATCAGCACGGAATCACGCACAAATGCGCCCGCTTCGACCGTAACGCCGTTTGAAAGCACACTGTTGACAACCGTGCCGTGAATGTCGCACCCCTCTGTTATGAGTGAGTTCTGAACCGTTGCCGTGTCCGCGATAAAGTGCGGCGGAAGATTGTTGTTTCTGGAATAGATGCGCCAATCTTTTGTATGCAGGTCAAACGCGGGCTTTGTGCCGAGCAAGTCCATGTTTGCTTCCCAAAGGCTTGTCAGAGTTCCGACGTCTTTCCAATACCCCTCAAACGGATAGGCGAAAAGTTTCTTTCCGTCGGCAAGCATTGCGGGAATGACATTTTTGCCGAAATCTTTTGAAGACTCGGGATCGGCTTCGTCTTTTATCAGATATTCTTCAAGCAGTTTTTTGTTGAATATATAGATACCCATTGACGCTTTTGTGCTTTTCGGATGTGCGGGTTTTTCTTCAAACTCGATTATTCTGCCCGTATCGTCCGTGTTCATTATGCCGAAACGGCTCGCCTGATCGAGAGGCACGCTCAAAACCGCAATCGTGCAATCCGCGCCCGCTTTTTTATGCGCGTCCAGCATTTTTGCGTAGTCCATTTTATAGATATGGTCGCCCGAAAGAATAAGAACATAATCGGGGTCGTAGCGGTTAATAAACTGCAAGTTCTGATATATGGCGTTTGCCGTGCCTTTATACCAATCCGCGCCCTGTTTTCCCTGATAAGGAGGAAGAACCATAACGCCGCCGTAAAGTCTGTCCAAATCCCACGGCTGTCCGTTACCGATATATTCATTGAGCACGAGCGGTTGATACTGGGTCAGCACGCCGACGGTATCTATACCCGAATTGACGCAGTTCGACATCGGAAAATCTATTATCCTGTACTTTCCGCCGAAAAGCACCGCAGGCTTTGCGGTCTTCTCGGTCAACGTGTAAAGACGGCTTCCCTGCCCGCCCGCAAGAAGCATCGCAACACATTCTTTTTTGGTGTTCATATCGTACCTCCGTATTTTTTTTCTGTTCTTTTTTATCTTTATTTATCTTCCCTGTTTTTTCTTTGCGTCGTAAATTATAAGACCGCCGTATGCGGGAATGTCCACGTCAATATAATATCCGCCGTTTTCGCCCCGTCTTGCTTTGAATGACCGTTTTTCCAAAGAATTTTTGCCGCCGTAACATTCGTCGTCCGATGAAAAAGCAATGCGATATGTTCCGTTTTCGGGAACTTTTAAGCGAAAACGTTCATGAGCCACAGGCGAAAAGTTGATGATAACGGAAACCGACGCGCCGTCCGAAGATTTTCTTCTGTATGTTATAGTGTTCATATCGCGCAGGTCGGCGTCTATCCACTCAAAGCCGTCCCACCCGTCGTCTATCTGCCAGAGCGCGGGAGTTTGCAGATAAAAGTTGTTGAGCGCCGATGTAAACTCAAACATTTTTGCGTGCATGGGATAATCGAGCATAAACCATTCGAGTTGATTCTGATAATCCCACTCGCGGAAAGGTGCAAACTCCGTGCCCATAAACGTCATTTTTTTGCCGGGCAGAGTTATCATATAAACAAGGAATGCGCGCATACACGCAAACTTGTCCTCATATTCGCCGAACATCTTGTCAAGAAGCGATTTTTTGCCGTGAACGACTTCATCGTGAGAAACCGGCAGAATATAGTTTTCCGAAAACGCATACATCAGCGGGAACGTCAGTTTTTCGTGGTCGTACCGTCTGAACAGCGGGTCACGGGAGACGTAATCGAACATATCGTTCGACCAGCCCATATTCCACTTGAAATTGAAGCCGAGACCGCCCTTGTCCACGGGTCCCGTAACCATAGGCCATGCGGTGGATTCTTCCGCTATCATCAGAACATCGCCGAACTCGCCGAAAATGGCGGTGTTCAGTTTTCTGAAAAAGGCAATCGCTTCAAGATTCTTATTTTCGCCGTAAGCGTTGGGAATCCATTCCCCGGGTTTTCTGTCGTAATCGAGATACAGCATTGACGCAACCGCATCTATGCGAAGTCCGTCAAGATGAAATTCGCGAAGCCAATACAGCGCGTTTGAGATAAGGAAAGATTGAACCTCGGGGCGACCGACGTCAAAACAGCGTGTACCCCAACCTTTATGTTCCATACGGTCTTTGCCCGTATATTCGTAAAGCGGGTGACCGTCAAACTCAAACAGTCCGTGCTCGTCCTTGGGAAAATGCGCGGGAACCCAGTCCAAAATAACGCCTACGCCCGCGGCGTGAAGCGTGTTGACAAAGTATCTGAAATCGTCGGGCGTTCCGAAACGCGAGGTAGGCGCGTAATAGCCGCAGACCTGATAGCCCCATGAGCCGTCAAACGGGTATTCCGCAATGGGCATAAGTTCGATGTGCGTATAGCCGAGGTGTTTTACATAAGGAACAAGCAAATCGGCAATCTCGCGATAGTTCAGATAATGTTTTCCGTCGGAATTATCCGCGCCGTCGCGTGTGCGCCACGAACCGAGGTGCATTTCATATATATTCATCGGAGCGGAGTAAAAATGCCTGCCGCCCGCAAAAATGCTTTTTCTGTGTTTGAGCCAAGCAGAATCGTTCCATGCAAAATCCGACGGTTTTGCAACTATCGACGCAGTTTTTTCAAGCGTCTGCGATTCAAAGGCATACGGGTCGGATTTATAACGTGTAACCCCGCCGCCCGTCACGCGGAATTTATAGAATTTTCCTACAAGTTCGCTATAAGGAATGTCAACTATGGCATGCCATATCCCGTTTTCGGAGACTTTTTCGAAAGGAATGCCCTCATCCCAGCCCGTGAAATCGGAAACGAGGTCTATCGAATCGGCTTTCGGCGCCCATGTTCTGAATACCGTCCTGTCTTTTCCGAGAGGGTGGCAGCCCATATATTCGTAAGCGCGAAAATTCGTTCCCTGATGAAACAGAAAGATCGCACCGTCATTTCCCTTTTCGGTAACCTTTACATTTTCGGTCATACTTCCTCCGTAACAATCACATCAGCCGATAAGGCTTCTTGCGGCGATAAAATCGACGACCAATGCCGAATTGCCGTCATAAGTCGTAACAGCGCTCGTTTCTATTGCCGCGGGCGAGATCATAAGCATCTCTGTTTTGAGCGCATTACGAACTCCGAGCGCAAAGCGGTAAAGAGACAACGTATCCATATCCGTTCTCACATCGCGGACAAGCAAACGAAGCATTTTGTCAAGCGCGGAAAACGTCAGCGGCTTGCTGTTGTGTTTTACGCCTATACCCGAGTTTGAAACGATTATCTCATACCCGAAATCCGTATCTGCGGCGGTTATAAGTTCAGCGGCTGACCCGATGTTGAGTTTTCCCGTTTCCGATACGGTCAGTCCGAACATTTTTCCGCAATCTTCCGCAACGCCTTTTATTCCGCGTCGGAAGTACACGTTTCCGAGTTTTGTCATTCCGAGTTCGTCGTCAAGCACAAGCATATACGACGGCAGCGACGTTATAACGCAACCGCCCGTTTTCGAATTGAGCGACAGCAGAACGCAGAGTATCATTTCCGTATCGTCCTTATCCGTGCTGACAAGCAGATAATTTGTCAGATACGCCGAAGCTCTCGTCGAATTGTAAGCCGCCTGCCGTTCCAATCGGGACAAAAGTTCTTCTGTTGTGGTATTCTGCGTATCGCGGAGCGCCAAAGGAGCGGAAAGTTTTTGATACGCTTTTACGGCGTTCGATATCTCAACGTCGGTCAAACCCAAAGATGAAATATCTTCTCCGTGTTCAAGTGCGTTTACCACATCGGCTTTGCTTACTTCTTCATCGTACCCCACAATATCGAGGAATGACCGTCCGTAGCCGACGCACGCGCCGACAAAAATTATTCCGCAGATAAGAAGCGCGGCAAGCAGGATAAGCAAAATACGCGGAGCAAACCAAAAGTGTCCGAGTTTTTTCATTCTTTTTTGCCCTCCGTTTCCGCAGGTTCTTCAAAACGCTCCGTTTCCGAAACAGACGACTCTTTTATTTTGTAAGAATTTTCGTTTCTTTTCGGTCTTACTTCTTTTGCCGCAACACAAACAAATCCGTCGGAAGTCTTTAACAATACTGCTTCTCCCGCAGAAAAAATGATATGAGACTTTTTAGCGCCTTTTTTCCGAGTCTCGGGAAGAGTTAAACCGTTGTTTTCAATCTCCGTCAAAGGAAGCACGGAAAAAGAAAGCAATTTGTTTGTACTGCGGATATAAAACCGTTTCCGAAAGACCCCGTAAGCCGCAACTTTTACTCCGCCGACATACGCCTTGTTTCTGATATACGGAACAAAACTTCTGAAACCTACTTTTGCGGGATTTTTCTTTTCTTTCCGACTGAAAGAAAGTTTTCCGTCGGTCTCGGTCACGTCAAAAGCAAGCAGCCTGTATTTTTTTCCGAAGCGGCTCTTAAAAACGTAGCCGAGAGCAATGAACAATACCAAAAACGGAAGAAATACATAAAAAACATATCTTCCGAACGGCTCGGGCAAGACGCATACCGTTGCGGAGTTTCCGACCGTCATATTGTCTTCTGACGAATAAAACGTCAATCTGACACGGCAATCGCCTGTTTTAAGAAAGAACGGAGAAAGCGGTTTTGCAAAAGTTGAAAGAAACGAAGAAGCCGTAAGCCCGTAAACGCGAACGCGAACCGTTCCGTCGGACAATATCTCCCGCTCAAACGGTCTGCCGTCGGCGGAGACAGAAATATCCAATGATGAAATTTCGTCGGACGCAAGTTTCACTCCGTTTCTGTATACGGAAAAATCAATATCCGCTCCCCCGACGAGTTCGTCACGGTAAACGGACTTCGGCGAGAAAACGGAAACTGAATAAATATTATCTGAATTGTCAAAAACAGGCGCGGAAGATGTCCCGTCCGTATTTCCCGAAAAAGAAAAGACGGAAAAAACAAGAATATTGATGACAGCCGCGAAAACCGCGACAGCGCGAAGAACGCTTTCTTTCATCGTGGACGGCACCTCCGTGCGACTTATTATAAATATATTATATCATACATTTTTCTGTTTAGCAATAGCGAAAGATATTTTTTCTTTAATCATTTTAGGTAATTTTGATTTTTGGCATAAAGAATTGTTCAGGATCCGTCGGTCATTGTATACTCTGAAAAAAGAGACGGGGTCTTTCGACCCCGACGGTTAAAATTTAGCCTTTTCTATCCTTGTCGCAGAAACGGAAAGCGGCGTTTCGTCTTCCGAAATCGAAGACAAGCCCCTGAAAGGAACAATATCGAACGTTCGGCAGACTTCCACTCTCGTTTTCGTTCTTTTTCCGTCCGTGTTAAGGAGCGCAACACTTCGAAGCGCCGCGGCGACATTTGCAGCCCTTGTGGTAAAAGTCAGTCTGTTCTTTTTTCCGAACGAACCGCAGAGCGCGTGAGTTTCTATTCCCGCTTCCGCAAGTGCGCGAAGAAATTCGGAAGTTTTCTTCGTATCTGCGGAATAATTTATCGTGATGCGGCAATATTCGGAACATCCACCGGTCATGGCAAAAGACAATGCCGACGCATTGCCGAAACAAGCCGTTCCCTTGCGCTTTCGCTCATCTTTGCGAGAGGCAGCCGCACCGTGTCGGTGCACAGCCCGAGAAGCGACTGAGCAACTTTGACGGGAACGGGGTTGACTTCGCAGAACAGAGCCTCGATAAGGTCGTGGTAATCCGTTTGGATCATCGCCGCCGTTGTATGGTCTCCCTCGAAAAACGATGTGCAGAGTTCATGAACCTGAGCGGGACAGATATTTGCCAAAACGCTTATAACGCCTTTTGCACCGAGAGACAGACACGGCGTTATCAGAGCGTCGTCGCCCGAATAAACGTCAAGCGAATCACGACAAAGTCCGAAAGTTTTGCAAAGAGCGGAAACATTGCCGTTCGCTTCTTTTATCGCCACTATGTTCGGAATTTCTTTCAACTCGGCATACGTTTCGGGCAAAATGTTCAGTCCCGTGCGTGACGGAACATTGTAGACTATCATCGGCAAAGCCACACGCTCGGCGATGAAGCCGTAATGTTCGACAAGTCCTTTTTGCGTTGTTTTGTTGTAATACGGAGTTACGAGCAAAAGAGCATCCACGCCGAGGTCAGCCGCTTTTTGCGACAGTTCCAGAGCGTGGACGGTGTTGTTACTTCCAGTTCCCGCAATCACGGGAATCTTTTTATTGACTTTTTTGATACAGCGCGCAATGAGCGCCGTTCTTTCCTCGTCTGTCAGAGTAGACGCTTCTCCTGTCGTTCCGCAAACGACAACGGCATCGGTGTTCCTTTCGAGAATAAAATCAAGTATACGGTCAAACGAATACAGATCGAGAGAACCGTCCTCACGGAAAGGAGTCGTGACAGCCGCCGCGGAACCGACAAAAATCGGAGCATGAGGCAAAAAAGTCACCCTATTTCTTGATTTCGCCGCTCTCCCACATGGAAATGAGTTTGAGGGCGATCTGAACGGCGTTTGCCGCGGCACCCTTGCGGATATTATCCGCGACCACCCACATATTGAGCGCATTGTCTGCGCTGTCGTCGCGTCTCAATCTTCCGACATAAACCTCGTTTGTACCCTTTGCCGTAACAGCCATGGGATAAACGTTGTTCTTCGGATCGTCCTGAACCACAATGCCCTCAAAATCCGCGAGTTCTTTTCTTACGTTATCAAGTTCGAAAGGCTTTTTCAGTTCGACGTTGATGGATTCGCTGTGGCAGTCAAAAACGGGGACGCGAACGGTCGTAGCCGTTATTCTGAGAGTGTCGTCATGCAGGATTTTGCGCGTCTCGTTTATCATTTTCTTTTCTTCTTTGGTATAACCGTCGTCGCCGAAAACGTCGATGTGCGGCAGACAGTTCGAGAAGATGGGATACGGGAACTTCTTCGGCGCTTCGCCGTTGATTCCGTTTTTCAGGTCTTCATAGCCCGCAACACCCGCGCCCGAAACAGCCTGATAAGTCGAATAAACTATTCTCTTGATACCGTACTTGTCGTGCAGCGGTTTGAGCGCAACGACAGCCTGTATCGTCGAGCAGTTCGGGTTTGCGATTATACCCTTGTTCCACTTGATATCCTCGGGGTTCACTTCGGGAACGACAAGGGGCACTTCGGGGTCCATACGCCACGCGGAACTGTTGTCTATAACAACGCATCCGTGCGCCGCTGCTATCGGAGAAAATTTCTCGCTCGTCGAGCCGCCCGCAGAGAAAAGAGCAATGTCGAAACCCTCGTCAAAGCTATGTTCCGTGAGTTCCTTAACTTCATGCTCTTTGCCGAAGAATTCAAGCTTTTTGCCCGCCGAACGCGCAGAAGCCAAAAGCGTGTAATCCGCTTTAAGGTCGTACTCCTCGCAGACCTTCAAAAAGGTTCTGCCGACCATGCCCGTTGCGCCGACGATGGCGATTTTCAGATTTTGCATTTCGATCACTCCTACCAATATACTACGAAAAAGTTTTATGTTTTGTTACCCCGATAAGGTTGACAAATTTTTCGTATTGCATTATAATATTGAAAGTATAGCACATTTTCGGCGTTTTGTCAACATTTCAGCAAGGGAGATTCTTTAACAAAAAGATGAGATTATCCGATTTTTATTATGACCTGCCGCAGGAACTCATAGCGCAGAAACCTCTTGAAAAAAGAGACGGCTCGAGACTTCTCTGCTTAAACAGAAAAACACATGAAATTTCGCACCGTCATTTTTCCGACATTTTGGATTATTTCAACGAGGGCGACTGCCTTGTGCTGAACGATTCGAGAGTTATTCCCGCAAGACTTTATGCGGTAAGACGCGACACGGGCGCGGTGGTCGAAATATTTCTGCTTCGTCCCACAAGCGGCGCCGATGTTTGGGAATGTCTCTGCAAACCGGGCAAAAAGACAAAGATAGGAACGATACTTGACATAGAAGACGTGCAATGCGAGGTTCTCGACATTGCGGAAGACGGAAACAGAACGATAAAATTCACATACGACGGCGACGTTACCGAAAGACTCAAACAACTCGGCGAAATGCCTCTTCCGCCGTATATACACGAAAAACTCAAAGACGCGAACCGTTATCAGACCGTATACGCAAAATATGACGGCTCCGTTGCCGCACCGACCGCAGGCTTGCATTTCACGCAGGAATTGCTCGAAAAAATCAAGGCAAAGGGCGTGGAGATAGGATATGTTACCCTGCACGTCGGGCTCGGAACGTTCAGACCCGTCAAAGTTGACGACCCGACGCAGCACAAAATGCACAGCGAATATTACATCTTGCCGCAGCAGACGGTCGATATGATAAACAGAACAAAAGCACGAGGCGGAAAGGTCACGGCGGTGGGAACAACGTCCGTCCGCGTTCTTGAAACGGCGGGACGCTCTATGCCGCTGAAAGCGCAGTCTGGAGAGACCGATATTTTCATCTATCCCGGCTTTGAATTTCATGTCATCGACAGACTTATAACGAACTTCCATCTGCCCGAAAGCACGCTGATAATGCTTGTTTCCGCGCTCGTTGACAGAGAAACAATACTCGCGACTTATGAAGAGGCGGTCAAGGAAAAATACAGATTCTTCTCGTTCGGCGACGCGATGTTCATTTATTAAAAACACGGGCACACCGTATTGAAAGGCAAAACTATGTATACACTTATAAAACAGGAAGGAAACGCGCGTCTCGGCAAATTCGAGACCGTTCACGGCACGGTGCAGACGCCGGTTTTCATGAACGTGGGAACCGCGGGCGCAATAAAAGGCGCAGTCAGCGCGGACGACTTGAAAACGCTCGGCTGCCAGGTGCTTTTGTGCAACACGTATCATCTGCACGTCAGACCCGGCGACAAACTTGTCGCGGAAGCGGGCGGACTTCACAAGTTCGTTCATTGGGACAGACCCATTCTGACCGACAGCGGCGGATTTCAGGTTTTCTCTCTGGCACAGCTCCGAAAGATAAAAGAAGAGGGCGTTACGTTTAACTGCCACCTTGACGGGCACCGAATCTTCATGGGACCGGAAGAAAGTATGCAGATACAGGCGAATCTCGGTTCCACCATTGCTATGGCTTTTGACGAATGCGTTGAAAACCCCGCGGAATACGGATATGCGAAAAAATCGTGCGAAAGAACGTACCGCTGGCTTGTCAGATGCAGGACCGAACTTGACAGACTCAAAGAAACGGGCGTTGCGGTCAATCCAAAACAAATGCTCTGGGGTATAAATCAGGGCTGCACTTTTGAAGACCTGCGTCAAACGCACATGAAAAATATAGCGACACTCGACCTTGACGGCTATGCGATAGGCGGATTGGCGGTCGGCGAAAGCGCCGAGGAAATGTACAGAATAATCGAGGCGGTCGAACCGTTTATGCCTAAAAACAAACCGCGTTATCTTATGGGCGTGGGCACCCCCGTCAATATTCTTGAAGCGGTTTACAGAGGCGTTGACTTCTTCGATTGCGTTATGCCGTCAAGAAATGCCCGTCACGGACATCTGTTCACGTCAAAAGGCATAATCAACATCAAAAACGAGAAATACGCGCACGACTTCTCCCCCATAGACGAAAACTGCGAATGTCCCGTCTGCAAAACATATTCGAAAGCGTATGTCAGACATCTGATAAAAGCCGACGAAATGCTCGGCATGAGACTTGCCGTCATGCACAACCTGTTCTTCTACAACGACCTTACGGCAAAGATAAGACAGGCTCTTGCAGAGGGCAGATACGAAGAATTTTACCGTGAGCAAAGAGAAGTTCTCGGCAGAAGAATTTAACGGTTTGCAAAAGTTTTGTATCACCTATTGCAATAACGGTAAAAATATGCTAAAATATTTATAAATATAATTTCGGAGGAAACAATCATGAATTTTCTTATTGCACTTGCGGGAGAAACAACCGAGGCTGCAACTTCGGCAGCATCGAGCGCCGCTTCGTCGGGATTCAGCTGGGCAACGGTTCAGCAGTACCTCTTCCCCGCGCTTATGATCATCGGTCTTGTTCTTGTTTTCTGGCTTCTTATAATCAGACCCCAGAAAAAGCAGGAAAAAGAAACACAGAAAATGCGTAACGGCGTTATGGTCGGAGATACCATCACCACCATCGGCGGTATCAACGGCATCGTTCGTCAGATCAAAGAAGACGAAGACCTGTTTATCATCGAATCTTCTGCGGATAAGTCCAAGATCGCGGTAAAGAGATGGGCGCTTCAATCCAAAGACGCTGCCGGTGCGGAAAGCCTTGCGGCTGAAAGTGCCGCCGCGGAAGCAAAACTGAACGGCGAAAAGAAGAAGTAATCTCAACCTGAGAATAATCGTTTCATAAACATCATATTCTTGTTTTGACAGGTGCGGCAAAAGCCGTTACCGAGACTCGGGAGTGTGATGTTTATGAACTATTACGACAAAAAAAATTCAGACCTGCCAAAAGGCGTTTTTCTGCTGCGGTTTTTAATAGGAATACTCGGCGGCGCCGTTGTTTTCTGCGCGCTGATGTGCATTTTTGCGCTGATTCTTTCTTTAACGCGGATCTCGGACGGGTTTATGCCCCTTTTTGCGGGGATAAGCATTGCGGGAGGTTCGTTTTTCGGAGGGTTTCTGACGGCACGTCTGATAAAGAGCAACGGACTCCGAAACGGAATAATATGCGGGGCGTTCTATGCGCTTATCCACATTCTCGCCTGCATAATCTTCAAAGGGCTCGGAGACGTCGGAGCGCTTGTATTCGCGCTGTTTGCCGTGGAGATTTGCACGGCGTCTCTCGGCGGAATTTTCGGGGTCAACTCGGCAAAATAGTTTTTTGACGGCATAAGAACTGTTTTTTTTTCATAGTCATTGACCGTAAGACTGATGAAAGAGGTTCGCAAAAATGCCGTTTGAGCGAAAATATAAAAACAATATTTTTTTAATTGCGCTTTGCGTTATCGCCATAGGATTTATCACAGGCTGTCTCTATATCGGCTTTTTCTGCGGCGGCGGACTTTCGCAAATCTGCGCAGAGTACAAGACCTCATTTGAAAATTCGGTCAAAATTTTTCCGATAATTGCAGATACGCTGTTTTTCACTGTCACGCTGTTTCTGCTTGGTTTTTCGCTGTTCGGCTTTTGGTTCTGCAATCTTTTTCTGTTTCTGAAAGCGATGTTTTTGGGGATAACGGCAAGTGCGTGCTACTGTCTTAACGGTGTTCGCGGCGCACTTACGGTCGCAACTGCGATACTTCCCTATGCGTTTCTTATATTATGCGTGCTGTGCCTGTTCTGCGTTGAAGCGACGGACCTTTCGTATCACGCATACAGGGCAACGGACAGAGCAATTCTCAAAAAACTTATAAAGCGGTATTTCGCAGTCTGCGGCGCACTTTTTGCGCTGGCGGCAATACCTGTGCTGTGGCGCATTTTTCTTACGCCGCTCGCAATCAAATACATACATTAAAATCCGAGGACAATTTATGAGCATTTGGTCGTTCAAAGACAAAATAGGTCCCGGGGTCAGCAAAAACGAAGAAAAAGCCCCTGCCTATATCAGATTTTTCAAAACGTATTTTACGCATTTTCCGACAATGGTCGGACTGAACCTGCTTTATCTCTTCTGCTGTCTTCCGATAGTTACGATTGGCGCGTCAACCGCCGCGCTCAACTATGTTATGAGAAACTATGTCCGCGGCGTTCACGTTGACCCTTATCACGATTTTCTTAAAAAGTGCAGAGAAAATTTCAAGCAGGGCACGGCGGTAACGGTGCTTTACATCATCGTCGGCATTCTGCTCGGATTTGCAATATCGTGGTACCGTTCGCAGTATACAACAGGCGGCGGGTTTGGGTTTGCGCTTCTGTTCGGGCTTATGCTCTTAATAGTGCTTCTTGCGGCGGGTTCTCTGCCCTATCTGTTCCCGATGATGGTATCTTTTGATTTGCCGCTTAAACAGTTGATAAGAAACAGCCTTATCCTCTGCACCGCAAAAATTTTCCGAACGCTCGGAATGTTGCTTTTCGCAGTCGTATTTCTCGGCGCGTTTGCTTACTTCTGGCAATTCGGACTTGCATTCCTGTTTCTGACGAACTTTTCGCTTGTTTTCCTGCTCAACAATTTCGCGGTATATCCCGTACTTGTGAAATATATTGCGAAAGAAGAAAACAAGGACGACGGAGACGACGAGGAACAGATTTTCACCGACACCGTGAAATAGTCATCAATCAACAAAACAAGCATTTAATATGCCTACCGCACATTTCAAATATGCGGTAGGCATTTCTTATTTTTGTATATCTGTTTTTTTCAGGTTCGGAATGTCCGAAATAAGCCGTTCGGCAAAGGCGTCGAGTTTCTGCTGCGGGTCTTCGCTCGGTTCTGCCAGCCACCTGCGCAAAAGTGAAAAGACAACCGAAGCAATAACACCTATACCCGTAGCAAACAAAAATTGAAGTAAAGGCGAACCAAACAAAAAATTACGCTCAAAATAATCTATTTTTGTTGTGTAAGGAACATATTGGATACTCGGATATGCAAAAAATGAAATAACACCAAACGAACACACGGGGATAAGTGCAAACGGATCGACAGGCAACAACTTTTTCCAACCGTTCACAACATTCACGCAAACGGAAGAATATCCGCGCATCTGTTCGACGGTTATCGAGATACGGTAGCGGGAATTCACACCCTCGGAAACGGTTTTCTTCTCTGCGTATGTGTTGTAATAATAATCAAGTCTGTTAAGTTTTTCCCGCGGTTTTACAAATTCGGGAAAGAGTTTTTTGGAAAGAATCTCTTGCAGATACTCTCCGTATTCTCGTTTTATCTTATCTTTTACGATATTTGCGGGAACAGTTGTTTCGTAATACACTTTCATTTTGTTTTCAAATCTCCCCTTTTGATTGATTATATCATACCGCCGTCGAAAAAGCAATATCATAACGGGCAATTTTTCGGCATATAGATTAACAGACAAACGGTTCGGAGGTCATAATAATGCGCGTTAACGAATTGCGGTGCAAAGAAGTTGTCAACGTCACGGACGGGGCGCGGCTCGGGCTTGTGGACGACGTGGAGTTCACGCTGCCGAAAGGCGACATCTGCGCAATAACCGTTTTGGGACGCGCGCGGTTTTTCGGACTTTTCGGGCGCGGAGAAGAAATATATATCCGTTGGTGCGATATTCAGAAAATCGGCAAAGACGCGGTGCTTGTCTGTATCGACCCGCCCAACCAAAATTCGCAGAAAAACGGTTTTTTCTCATCACTATTCAAGTAAACGGAGACAGCGATATGAAAAAAATTTTCAGTCTGATACTTGCGGCGACGCTTTTTCTCGGGTGCGCCGTTATGACAAACGCGGACGAGACCGATACGGAAGCGGAAATCAAAACATTTTCGGATGTAATGAATTATCTTTCAAGTGTGGAAACCGATTCACCAGAAATCAAACTTGACCTGACGGCAGCTTCGGCGGTGCTTATGGAGGCCTCGACGGGTAAGATTCTTTACGCAGCAAACGGCGACGCGCGCCATGCCCCGGCAAGCGTGACAAAAGTTATGACGCTTCTGATAATAATGGAAGAACTCGACAAAGGAACGTTCACAACGGAAGATACCGTTACAACAAGCGAACACGCCGCGTCGATGGGCGGCACGCAGATATATCTCGAAGTCGGAGAGCAGATGTGCGTGAACGATATGATAAAGGCTATCGCCGTTCCGAGCGCAAACGACGCAACCGTTGCAATGGCGGAGTTCGTTGCGGGCTCGGAAGAAGGCTTTGTTCAGATGATGAACGAACACGCCTCCGCTCTCGGAATGAACAACACGCATTTCACAAACTGCACGGGACTTTTTGACGACGACAACCATTATACGACCGCAAAAGATATGGCGATTATGACACGCGCTCTTTTGCTTCATGAAAGAATATTTGAATATACAACGATTTGGATGGACACTTTGCGGGGCGGTCAGTTCGGGCTTGCGAACACAAACAAGATGCTCAAAACTTACAACGGAATGAACGGCATGAAGACCGGTTACACGCAACTTGCGAAACATTGTTTCAGCGGCACGGCAAAACGGGACGGAATGCAGTTGATTGCCACGGTCATGGGCGCGCCGTCCGCAAAAGACAAATTCAAGGACACGGCAAAAATGCTCGATTTCGGGTTTGCGAACTTTTCCGTTTACAGTTCAAAAGCAGAAGAATATCAACCGATACCCGTATTGAAAGGAACATCTTCAAGCGTCGGAATCCGTGAATCGGAGGGGCTTGATCTGCTTGTTGCAAAAGGACAGGGACGAAACATAGAAAAACATATAACGGTTGAAAGCGAACTCACAGCCCCGATAGAAGCGGGCACGGAGGTCGGAACGGTCACATACACGCTCAACGGCGAAACAATAAAGACCTGCCCGATAATCACGACCGAAAAAGTCCCCGCCGCAGGCTTCGGAACATATTTTGCAAGGCTGTTTTCGTTTATAACGGGATAGTTTCGGTATTCTCTGCCGAATGATCCGAAAGTAACGCTTCCCTATCAACAAAATTTCACAAATCAAAAAGGTTTTTTAACTCCGTTGCTATTGACAACCGACGCTTTGTGTGGTATAATCTTTTAGCAACGGAGTTGATTTGTCTTTGTCTGCGGGTGTGGCGGAATTGGCAGACGCGTCGGATTTAGGATCCGATGTCTCAGACGTGGGGGTTCAAGTCCCTTCATCCGCACCATAACTCCTTGTATTTACAATAAAATCGCAGTAATGCTTTTTTATGCAAGCGGATCAAGCAGAACGCTCCGCCTCGGTTACCCTCGCCGTGTAAAAATTGAGGAACAACAGAATATGCGGGTATGGCGGAATTGGCAGACGCGTTAGATTCAGGTTCTAATGGTCGCAAGGCTGTGCAGGTTCAAGTCCTGTTACCCGCACCACCAAAAAGCCTTGAAAACACTGAGTTTTCAAGGCTTTTTGCTTTTTATTTTCCGTTGTCACACGGCTTTTAGAGGACGCACCACCTATGGCGGTGCGTCTGCCGATTTTCAGTTCGCTTTTATACGCTATCAGGCAATATCACGCTCAATCCAATGATTACTTGGATTTGAAACAATGAATTGATAATTGTTTTTTTGAAAAATTTGTGCTATTCTATAATCACACCGGTGAAATAAAATTTGGAGGTGCTTTTATGCAACTTAATCTGGGACAGAAAATACGCGAGCTTCGCCAGCGGGACGGACGTACACAAGAAACACTTGCAGAGGCAATCGGTGTGACGTCACAGGCGGTTTCACGATGGGAAGCAAACGGCGGGTACCCCGACATGGAAATGATTCCGTCCATTGCTCATTATTTCGGCGTTTCGATAGACGAACTTTTCGGTTACAACAATGAGCGTTCACAAAAAATCAACATGTTGGTTGAGAAAATCGAAAATATGAATTTTCAAAATAACGGAGTGGATATTAACATCGGCGAATGTATTTCATTTGCAAGGAACGCCTTGATCGAATTCCCGGGAAACGAAAAAATCATGCTCTGCCTCGCCTCGGCATTGTATAATGCTGGATATGTGCGTTACGGAGAACACCATTTAACGGACGAAGAAGGATACGATATTCTGGATACCGAAAGGCATCGGACTTATTCGGAGTGGAAAGAGGCAATATCGCTTTATGAGAAATTGCTGAAAACCATGGAGGATGGAGAGCCGCGTCACCGTGTAATCCGCGAACTTACACAGTTGTATCTGAATATCGGAGAACAGGCAAAGGCACTTGCCGTGATTGAGACCGCTCCGGATATTTACGGCTCAAGAGAAATCCTGAAAGCAAAGGCAACAGACGGAAAAGAGCGCGCAAAAGCATATGGAGAGGCTCTGCTGAAAACAGTCATGGCATGTTCCGAGCTTATGGTAAGCGGCGTCATTGCTTCCGAAATGAATATGTCTCCTGCCGATAAGGCACAAAGCCTGCGCGGAGCCATTGCGATTTTCGGCAATGTCTGCACCGACGGAAACTACGGAATATATCATCCATACATTGCAAGAATCTATACGTTGCTTTCGGTGTATCTATGGTTGGACGGTAAAAAAGACGATGCGTTTGAAGCATTGGATTGTGCTCTTACGCAATTCAGATATTTTGAGGAATCCTGCGCGAAAGGTGCGCGCTGCTATACCGCGCCCCTGGTACGCCTGATTCAATCGGATGCGACAATTGATGATTCCCGCCCACCTATATCGTATGCAAGTCTTGTCGAAGACTGGCCATGGTGGTGTGTACCCGAGGCTTCAAACGTAAAGTCTGAAATACAGGCGGACCCCCGTTGGCATGAATGGGTAGCGAAAACGCGGGCATGTGACAAAAAGAACTGAACGCGCCTGCCCTGTATGGACAGATTGACTCGTCACCGAGGTGTCGCAACCATCAGGTTCTAATGGTCGCAAGGCTGTGCAGGTTCAAGTCCTGTTACCCGCACCAAAAATCGACAAGTCGCGCATGCTGCTTGTCGATTTTATTCTCTGCCAACACGGAATCGGCAGGTCTCGCTGCGGCTCGGTCACGCTCCGGCTCGGTCACGCTCCGGCTCTGACAGTCCCCCGGACTGTCAGA